>FLOH01000151.1_pt1 | contig 196630 bp, 167 predicted proteins | sample 756751 | NCBI WGS metagenome assembly FLOH01 (sample SAMEA4026879, study PRJEB14308) | marine metagenome | biome: coastal water; material: water | depth 74 m | reverse complement strand
AGATTCTTCAACACGATTCCACGATTGATCTCTTGTTCAGCGATGTGATCATGCCGCGACGCATGGACGGGTTCGCACTGGCCGTCGAAGCCCTAAACGATCGGCCCGATCTCAGGGTTTTGTTGACCAGCGGATTTGCGCGTGAGCGGTCGGAATACACGAGTGGGGCGAGTCAGATTATCTCCGATCTCGCGAGGTCCATGTTGCGAAAGCCTTACAATATCGCCGAACTCGCTGTCGCCGTGCGGCACACGCTCGATGCGCCATTCACACAACGGTTTCGTGCATAGCGCTCTGTGGTGCTGTTGAAGCCCAAGCCCAAGGCCCGTCGCTATGGCATTGGTATTGAACCTCCGTCGGCAATTGATCTGTCTATCATTTCCGGTGGCCCCGCTCTTTTGCTTCAAATGTTGTCAAGAGTGGTCCAGAATGGCCTTGAGGCCACGGGCAGGGTGGTGAGCGAAGAGATTGGCAAACGTTTGTTTGATACATTTATTGCGACCAAAAAGAGGGAATTGGGTATTGGTCTTGCTATCTGCCGAACCGTATTGGAGGGGCTCGGGAGCCACATTCTAAAGTACCATCACCGCGTTGGCTGTGCCGAGTTCGAGATTGCGCTGCCGTTTTGGAAGGAAACCGCTGCCGATGAAGGTCGATGATCCGATCGTCTATGTCGTCGACGACGACGAGGCCATGAGCAGTGCCATCGAATCGTTGCTGCAGTCGGTAAGCCTGCCGACCCGGTGTTTCGCGTCTGCGACCGAGTTTCTTGAGGCATATAAGCCCGGCGTTCCCGGCTGCGTAGTCCTGGACGTGCGCTTGCCGGGGATGAGCGGTTTGGACTTGCAGGACGTCATGGCGGAACGAGGCGAAACGCTTCCCCTCATATTCATCACCGGACACGGTGACATTCCGATGACCACAAGGGCCATGGTGGGGGGAGCCTTCCAGTTCATCCAGAAGCCCTTCAATAACCAAACCTTCCTTGAGTACGTACATCATGCCGTAGCTAAGAGCGTAGAGGATCTGCGCTCGGCGCAACGGCGCCAAGCAGTTTTGGACCGCGTTGGTTCGTTGACGGACCGCGAAAACGAGATTCTACGTTTGCTGGTCGAGGGAGCTCCCAACAAGGTCATGGCCAAAACGCTTGGCATCAGCGAGCGCACCGTGGAAGTCCACCGGGCCCATGTCATGGAGAAGATGCAGGTCCGTTCGGTCGCCGAGCTGATCCGCGAAATCGTCGAGAACGGTGTCAAGTTTTAGGGCGCCGACCCACCTTCGTCCGACGCCCCTCAGCAAAATATTAGTGCGGTCCGCACTCAGCTAGAAATTTTCCCCTAATCGTCTACGTAGTGTCCCGAATGTCTCGCGGGAATCACCCGGATTTATGCCCCTTTCCTGGGGAGGTAGTATGAGGGGTAGAAGATCGCGATAAGCCTCGAGACCCGATGGCGCGAAGCGCCTCCAATAGTTTTTGTGGCTGCGCCTTTTAGATTTTGAGGAATCGCGCACGTGACTATTCCGGCGGACATTGAGCAATTCGCCAAGTCGGTGAAGCGTGGCGGCGATTTCCGTTTCTTTTTCCAAAATGGCCGGGCGGCAGGTTGAGAGAAGAGAGGACATGATAAAGACACCCAAACCTCTTCGGGCGCTAAAAATTCTCCTGATCGAGAATGATCCCGGCGACGCCCGCTTGATTTCCGAATTATTGAGGAATGACGATACCGGCGCGATCGAACTTTTGGAGGCTCAAACTCTTTCAAAAGGTGTGCAAAATATCATCCAAGACCAACCTGACGCGGTTCTGCTCGACTTGCGCTTGCCGGATTCAAGCGGCCTCGAGTCCGTGCGCAAGATCTGCGGGGTCGCGCCCCGAATTCCAGTCATCGTGCTCGCTGGCCTTGATGACCAAGAACTCGGCCTCATGGCGGTCAAAGCGGGGGCGCAAGATTCCATCAACAAGTGTTATGTTCAGATTAACTCGTTGGTGCCCATCCTGTGCAAGTCCATCGAGCGACAACGTTTGGTCAACGAACAGGAACAACAAACAAAAATATTCGCACCTCCCATGAAAACCTCGTGGCGGTAATCGAGGCGAGCGGTGATGCGATCCTGGTGTGTGAGCCCGACAGCCATATTCTCTTCGCTAACCGGACCGCTGAAGAACTATTGGGCGGCTCCAACCGACGGCTGGTAGGCACTGAGTTCGGTTTTCCGCTAGCCGGCGACGACATTGCGGAAATTCAGATCCCGGGCAATGACGACCAGCCGACCACCAACGAGATGCGGATCGTCGGGATCGCGTGGCAGGGTGAACCGGCCCTACTGGTGACGCTACACGATACCACCAAGCGACGGGCGGCCGAGGATGAATTAATCGCCACCAATCGCGCCCTTCGGGCCAGCGAGGAAAGGTTCCGCGCCTTCATGCACGCCTCGCCGGAATGCCTGTTTCTCAAGGATAGAGAGGGCCGGTATTTGGCCGTGAATCCTGCCTTCGAGAAGCGATACGGTCTATTGGCCCGGGACGTCATCGGCCGTCTGTCCAACGAGATTCTCCCGGTAGATATGGCGCAAATCGTCGACAGCCAAGATGACGAGGTCTTGTCCCAGGAAGTCGCTGCAACATTCGAAAGCGACTCCGTCGATCCCCAGGGCCGGCGTTTCATAGAGAAAACGGTCAAGTTTCCGATTCGCGACGTCAACGGAACGGTGATGGGCATGGGAAGCATCGCGACGGAAATCACCAACCTTAAACTTGCCCACATTGCTCTTGAGCGCTCCAACCGTGCCCTTCGGGCCCTGAGCGCCTGCAACGACGCGCTTATCCACGCAGAGTCTGAGGAACTCCTTCTATCGGAAGTCTGCCGCCTGATTGTCGAACTCGGCGGTTATCCTTTTGCGTGGGTCGGGTATACAGAGGAAAAAGGTGCAAAATGGGCCCTGCGCACCGCCGCTCATTTCGGAACGACAGATGATTCCCTTACGTCAGCATGTTTGGAGAATGCGGAGAAAGGCGGTTGCCGATGTCCCATGTCCGAGGCCGCACGCACCGGCGAACCCGTCATTAAACAGAACGGGTTTGCTGGAAACCAGTTTTCAACCTGTCAGAAATTTGCGGAAAATAAGGGCTATCGCTCCGCCCTCTCGCTGCCACTCAAAAACGGTGAAAATTCCTTCGGCGCCGTGGCAATTTTTTCCTCCATGTCAGATAGCTTTGACACCGAGGAGATCCGGCTGCTTAAGGAATTGATCGACGACTTGGCCTTCGGCATTCAAACGCTCAGGGCCGATGAACGGCGCCGAAACGCGGAGGCTTCGATGCGCAATCTGCAACGCGCTGTCGAACAGAGTCCCAATATCGTACTCATCACGGATCGGGCGGGAACCATTGAGTACGTAAATCCCAAATTTTCTGAAATCACTGGATATACGACCGAGGAGGCTGTCGGCGAAAACCCAAGGTTTCTCAAAACCGGACAAACCACCGCCGAGGAATACCAGCACCTTTGGACGACCATCACGGCCGGACACGAATGGCGGGGCACTCTCCACAACAAACGAAAGGATGGCTCCGTCTATTTTGGCGAAACGGCGATATCCCCGGTGCGCGACGACCACGGTCGCATTACCCATTTCATCTGCATCCAAGAGGACATTACAAGGAAAATAGAAGGGGAAATCCGGTTGCGCCAAGCGGAAAAAATGGAATCTCTTGGTAGCTTGGCGGGCGGAATTGCCCATGACTTCAACAATATGCTGCTGCCTATTCTGTCGCTTTCGTCCATGACCATGCGCGATCTGCCGGAAGGCAGCCGCCAGCGCGAGCGCATGCGCAATGTGGTTGAAGCCGCAGGTCGCGCCCAGGAGTTGGTGCGACAAATCCTAGCCTTCAGCCGACGGGGCGAGACCACCAAATTGACATCGGATTTGGTGGCCGTGGTTCGCGAAGCCGTTGCGCTATTACGCGCCACCCTTCCCAGCACCATTGAGTTGCGAACCCACCTCGAATCAAAGGTTGGCATGGCATTCATCGATCCGGCGCAGGTGCAAACGATTATTCTCAACCTTGTTTCAAACGCGGCAGATGCTCTCGCTGGTAAGCCGGGTCGGATCGATATCAACCTTCGGCACACGGAGGTCGCGGAAGAAACCCCCTTCGGTTATGACAATGTCGTCCTTCAACCGGGCTTCTTTGCCAACCTAACCGTCAAGGGCAACGGTCCGCCGATACCCGAGAACATATTACCACACATCTTTGAGCCATTCTTCACGACCAAGGGCGTTGGCGAGGGAACAGGCTTGGGCCTGGCGATGGCAGATGGAATTGTCAAGGAACACAGAGGAGCGATTTCGGTGAAAAACGCAATTGGCGGCGGAGCCGCATTCACCGTCTATTTGCCGCTGGTGACCGAGACAACAGCGGCCTGACGGGAGAGAAAAATGGCAAGAATCCTGGTGATCGACGACGAAATGCTGGTTCGCTACGCACTTCGTGAACTTCTTGAGGAAAACGGCCACGTGGTCGAGGAAGCCCAAGACGGCGAAGAGGGCCTAGGGCTAATTGCCGGCAATGAATATGACCTTGTCATCACCGATATCATCATGCCGAAAAAGGAAGGAACGGAAACCATTTCCGAGATTAAGGTGAGAGATCCCAAGTTGCGCATTCTGGCGATCTCCGGCGGGGCGCGCATCGGCGCCACCGATCCCCTTGGTCTCGCCCGCGCCCTCGGCGCCGACGGTACTTTGAACAAACCATTCAGCGATGAGCGCTTCCTTGAGGAAGTCGCCGCCTTGCTCGCTGCGTGACGGTAAAGCAATTGCGAACAACGAGATGATTTGAAAGGGGACCGTAAATTGCAAAACTCCCCGAACCTATCGACATCGATCCTGCGAAGGAGGATCGTGCATGTCTCCATCGCCGGAACTCTTGTGGCGGCTATTCTGATCGGTGCGGTAACGATGATACCGTTCATTTCCCGGTTCGCCGATGCCCGACACCAAGCACTCACCCACTCGGCCGAACTCATTGCTCAGTCGCTCAACCAATTTCTTGACCGCACAAAGGCGGTGGCCCACCAGGGCGCAACCCACTTGTCGGCTCGTCAATTTCTTGTTGCGTACAATCTTGGGGAAATCGATGCCGATAGGTTTCGGGTTTCGACCGCACCCTTCTTGCAGGACATCGTCGCGCGGGATAGGAACCTTCAGGGCATCATTCGCTTGGACCAGAAGAACAGGGCTGTTGCCGCGGTCGGCATGGATATCCCGGAACAGATGTGGCCGAAGAACACGTTTTCCTCCGACCAAATGCTTACCGGCCAACTTCACAACATGGCTGGTACCGTACACTTCACGATCAGCGTCCCGATATTCGACCGCAGTTTTGGGCGGATCGGCACGGATGTATTAATGGTCGGGGCGGAAGATTTTCTTGGCCTGCTGGAGCCGTCCGAACCGATCCAGGGCCGCCACATTTGTTTATTGGTTCCAACGCACGAAGGCCCGGCCTTTCTGTCAACAGCTGGCTTTGTCAATCCCGAAGGACTGGCGGGAATTGATGCCGAGAACTTGCCCAAAAAAGGCTTCGTTCGCCACTTCGACAATGAGATCGGTGTCGCAACATTCGGCGTCAACGGATGGAAGGTTTTGGTGGCAACTAATATCGGCCGTCAACTAGAGTATTTGTGGCAGGATATTGCGAAGATTTTGCTGGTCGCCTTCTTGGTTATGGCTGTCGTCGGCATCGCCGTTTATGCGTTGATGGCGCCACTCGCCCAAGGGTTGGTCATACGGGCCAAAAACCTGGAAGCCGAAGTCGCTCAGCGCATCAAGGATTTGAGTGCCAGCGAAGAGAGATTTCGCGGATTCGCCGAAGCGGCCTCCGACTGGTTTTGGGAAACCGACGCCGATCATCGCTTCACCTATCTTTCAGATGCATACGGCGCTGCCTCCGGAACGTTTGCCTCCAACAGTTTTATCGGCAAGACGCGATGGGAGCTGCACGGCACAACTACCGAGGAAAAATGGGCCGAAAACAAGGCGCAAATGGAGGCTCACGATCCAATTGTCGGGTTCGAATACAGCATGCTGGGCCGGGATGGTACGGAAAAATTCATAAGAGTTAACGGAAAACCGAGGTTCAATAACCAAGGTGAGTTCTTGGGCTATCTTGGGGTTGGACGCAATACCACAGATCTCCGGCGTGCCGAAGACGGGCGGGACAGGGCTGATCGGTTGTTTGTCGATGCCATATCGTCGGTCCCCGTGGCGATCGCGTTGTTTGATCCCGATGACTGCCTTTTGGTCTGGAACCACCTTTACGCCGAAGAAATAGCAAAGGGCGTTGATCTTGTTGTTGGGGTTTCGTTCGAGGAAATTACGCGCCTTGCCGTTTCTCGGCGCCGAGTGGCGGAGGCCAGCGGGGATAGCGAGGAATGGGTTCAGAAGAGGCTTCGGCAACATCGTAATCCGGGGGGACCGCTCGCCATCGGTTTGGATGAAAACTTTCTGGAAATCCGAGAACACCGGACAGCGGAAGGCTATACGATCCTTATCGCCCACGATGTCACGCGGACAAAAGTTGCCGAAGCCGAAACGCGCAAACAGAAGGACCTCCTCGAAATCGTTTTCGAGTCCATTCCGGCCGCTATTTTTCTCAAGGACCGCGACGGCGTCTTCACGGACTGCAATGAACAGTTCTTCCGCTCCAGGAATTTTTCGGGCAAGGAAGACGTCATCGGCAAGACGATCCATGACATTGCGTCCGCGCGCGCGGATGGCGTTTCAGCGACCGCAACTGACCGCCGGGTCATGGAGACGGGTCAAGCTTTGGTGAACATCGAACAAAGCATTACACGGATGGACGGATCGAAATTGGCCATCGTCTCCAGCAAAGTTCCCCTGTGCGATCCCGACGGAGAGGTGGTCGGTATCCTCGGTATTTTCACCGACATCACCGAGCGAAAACGGGCGGAGACGGAATTGGCCGCGAGCGAGGCCCGCTTCCGCGCCCTGATCGACCACTCACCCGATTCGATTATTCTTAAGGACCGCGACAAACGATATCTTCTCGTCAACAAGGCCGTCGCTGATTTTCGCCAAACACCGGCAGCAGATTTTGTCGGCAAGACGGTTTTCGATTTTTACCCACCCGATTTGGCAAACAAACTCGAAGAACAGGATCGCGAGGTATTGGGATCCGGAAAACCCATGACCGTCCGGCACAATGTTAAGAGCGCCGACGGTGGGTTGCGCATTGTCGATGCCATCAGATTTCCGGTTCCGGACGCCGACGGAAAGAGGACCGGCCTAGGATGCATCAGCCGGGACGTTACCGAGCATGTGCTAGCGGAACAAGCACTGCAGGAGGAACGTAATCTGTTAGACACCGTTCTCGAAACCAATCCCAATTTTGTCTATTGGAAGGACCGGGACCTGATTTATCGCGGGAGTAACACGCGTTGTGCTCAGTTCTGGGGATTTTCCTCGCGCGAAGAATTGATCGGCAAACGGATCTGCGACACCCACACCAATCAAGAGGACATTCGCTCGGTTGAAGCCAAGGACCGGGCCATTTTGGAAAGCGGCGAAGCACAAATTAACTTCGAGTATACGCGCACCAATCTGGACGGATCGGTCTCCGTCCACCTCAGCAGCAAAGCGCCCCTTTTCGGGTCCGACGGCGAGATTACAGGGATCTTCGGAAGTTTCTCGGATATCACCGAACGCAAGCGAATGGAGCTGCGCCTTGCCGAAAATGAGGAACGGTTTCGTTTGGTGACGGAGTCCTCGGCGGACGGAATTATCGCGATCGACGATTCCGGCGTCGTCATCTCGTGGAATGAAGGCGCGCATCGGATGTTCGGCCATGATGCCGCGGCCATGCAAGGCCAACCCCTGATCCAGATCATTCCTGAACGCCACCGTTCGGCTCACATGGCGGGCCTGGCCCGCGTCACGGATACCGGCGAATCGCAACTGGCCGGAAGATCCCTTGAAATAGAAGGGCTGCGCGCGGACGGAACCGAATTTCCGGTTGAGCTGTCCCTGGGATCCTGGAAGAGCGGCGAGCGCAGGTTCTTTTGCGGCGTCATCCGCGATATTACCGAACGTAAGCGGACAGAGGAAATGCTGCGTCGGTCCCAGAAGATTCAATCACTGGGAAATCTCGCCGCCGGTATGGCTCATGAGATCAACAATTTGCTGCTGCCGATCTCCACCCTGACACGCATGGCCGTGAGACGATTGCCGGAAGCCAGCACCGAGAGACCCAAGCTCGAGAAAGTGGTCGAGGCGGCCGACCGAGCCGCGACGATCATTGCGAGCGTTATGGAGTTCTCCCGCCAAGACACCGGAGAGAGATCGCAGATGGACACCAGGGACGCCGTTGAGAAGGCGCTTGAATTGATTCGCCCGATGCTCCCTGCCACCGTTCATTTAGAGCGTCGACTGGCTCGCGGCGTCGGCCAGATCGAGGCCAATCCCAGCGCGATCACCGTTGTGATATCGAATCTCGTGGCGAATGCCGTCGATGCGCTGGAGGGGAAACCGGGAAATCTGCGGATTTCGCTGCGGCGGGTGGAAACAGACGATGCGGCAACTGTTCCGGGTTTGGATGCCAGACCTCATGCTCTAATTCTCGTGGCCGACACCGGATGTGGAATGAGCCCCGAAACAATCGAGCGCGCCCCCGATCCGTTCTTTACGACTAAAGTGGTTGGCGAAGGAACCGGGCTTGGCCTGTCGGTCGCCCATGGAATTGTCAATCGTCACGGCGGAACCTTGCGCATTGAAAGCGCGTCGGGCGCCGGGACAAAGGTGTGCATTTACCTGCCGCTCCTTGAAAGCGGAAATCCGCAACAAATACCGGTTAGCGAGCCGGAACCTCAACAAGCAAACCTGATATCTGAATTGGAGAAAAAGTATGGCACGCGTTCTGGTGATTGATGACGAGCCGCTCGCCCGTTTCACGATGCGGGAAATTCTGGAAACCGCAGGTCATGACGTCGTCGAGGCGAAGAACGGCAAGCAGGGCATCTCGTTTCAAAGGGCCGTCCCGTTCGATATCGTCGTCACCGACATCATCATGCCGGAGAAGGAAGGGGTCGAGACGATCATCGAGCTAAAGCGCGATTTTCCAGACCTTCCGATCATCGCGATCTCCGGTGGGGGACGAACCCGTAATCTCGATTTTCTCAAGATCGCGGAGCAGTACGGTGCCGATCGAATTCTCGCCAAACCGTTCTCGGAAGAGGAGTTGGTTGGGGCGATCGCACAGAACATAGGCACCTAGGCTACCTAGGGGTCCTCCGCGAGGTCTGGCTGCGGACCTGCGGAAGATCGAAGGATGGAGGCGACATGAACAACGGATCAATTCTTCTGGGCGTCATGGCCAAACTTGGGTTCCACGAGAACGCCGACGAGGGCGGCAGGCGCCCGGAACCGGCTGAGCGGCCCACGGGAGATTCCCAACAGGTGATTGACCTCGACAATTTCGAGCGGCGCCTGGAGAGCATTCTTGGTCGGCGTTCCAGCGACCTCGGCGACAACGTCTTCGTCATCGATCTTGAAAAATGCAAGATCAAGATGGGACCGCGTTGGGACAAGCTGCAAGACAATATCCACGAGACTGTTCGCGGTATTTTGGAAAAGAAACTCACCCCCCAGGACGTGTTCGTGCGGCGCGACAGTCAATCGTACATAGTGATCTTTGCCGCATCCTCGGCGCGGCAGGCTCAAGTGCGCTGCCTTATCATCGGCGAGGAAATTCTCCAACGGCTGACGGGAAGGGAAGGGACGACGGACCTTCTCGACGTCAAAACCGTCGAAGTGGACCAAGCCGGTCACATCAAATTTCACGAATTGCCGAAGATCGGCCAGATCCTTGAAAATGTTTCGAATGACCTCGAAAGACCCACCCGGAGGGCCGACAAGGTTGCGCCGAAGACGCCTGCGGAAAGCCAGGGATCGGGTCTGGAGGACGTTCGCTTCCTCTACCGGCCGATGCTGGCGGTGCGCACCAAGATCATCTCGACATTTATGTGTTTGCCGGTCCGGCAGGTGCACGACAATATCTTTCTGTCCGGCTATGATATCCTGGGGTCGGGGACGATCGCCAAACACTATCTCGATCTTGATTGCCTGACGGTGCGGACGGCATCCCGTGACCTTGGCGCCCTTGCCCGGACGGGAGGGAAATCGCTCCTGGCGATTCCCGTTCATTTCGAAACCCTGGCGGACTCGCGCCGCCGGACCAATTACTTGCGCCTTTGCGGCGAAGCGTTAGCCAAATACACGGACCGTATCGTGTTGGAACTGGTCGGCCTGCCGGAAGGCATTCCCCAGGTACGTTTGACCGAGCTCGTCTCACTTCTCCGTCCCCATGGACGAGCAGTCATTGCCCGTTTCCCGACCGACCACCGGAATTTCTCAGCTTTCCGGATTTCCGGTCTGCATGCTGTCGGGGTCGACCTTTATAATACCCACGTCCGCGAGGAGGCACTGCTGGGCGAACTCGACGAGTTTGCCAAATCTGCCGCAAAGAACAATCTAAAATCCTTCGCATTGGGGGTCCGCTCCATCAGCCTGTACACGGCGATTGTGGCGGCCGGGTTCGAATACGCGGCCGGACACGCGTTGACCTCGACTGCGGAAACACCCGAAAACGCCTACGTCTACCGGATGGAATCCCCCTATCTTTCGCTGTTGGATGACAAAAAGGGCGTCAATGAGGGTAAACCGACGTTCCAGGATGATGATGTCCTGCTAGTCGAAAATACAGATTGAAACGAAAAATGACGGCAACCTTGGCTCACACAACGACCGAACGCCTAATACCGGATTTCTCGCATGCGGGTTTTGAAGAACTTTCGGGCGGTCTCCTTCGTACGTTCGCTGTATTGATGGAAACAGAGAGCACGCGTAGCGCTGTCCGGGTGGTTAGTTGGGTGTCGGCGGGGGCATCAGGCATTGACGACCTGACCGGTACTCTCGTCGCCACACCTTCGCCGCGCGGTTGGTGGGTTCGTCTCAATGATCGCTCACTTCTGGTTTTTGATTCCGATCGGGAAAACGGCCTGCTAGGTGTTCTCGATTCCTGGATCGCGGAGATACCGGACGAGGATCGACCGCGGGTATTGGAGGTCGCATCGGCCGACGCCGATGCGTTGACAGTGATCGTTGGAAGTGCGAGTTCGCCACCGCCACCTCGGCCCGAGAAACTGGTCTTGGCCGACCCGGACCGTGTTTTTGTGCCGTTGTGGGATCTTCAGGCCAACGCAGCCTATTGCTACTTGTGCCGATCGCGGTGGACCGATCGCCGGGGCGTGGAGATTACAGAGCAGATGCTCGACGATTTCCCCATTTCGGTGGACCATCTTTTCGCGGTAGATCTTCAAGGGGCCGAATTCGTATCGACCACGCTTCAGGATATCCTGGACGCCTACGGCACAGCCGACCTCGCCATTCCGGTGCACGCGAGCATGCTCCCCCAAGGTGGGGAACGATGGTGCCAAGACGTATGGGGGTTTGTTCTTCCCATTCTTGATCAAATTACCTTCGAAGTGCTGTTGAATCAAGACGATCTGCCGCCGGAACACCTTGCTCAGGCCGTCGAGATGCTGGCCGAATTTGGCCGTCCCCTGTTTTTGCGCATGCCTCCTGATATAGACCTATTGCGGCGGCACGACCCGTCGGGTTTTTCGGCGATCGGCTTTGACGGTGCCTACCACGCTGCCGCAATACAGGACCCTGATCGCCTTCGCACCTTTGCGAACGCCGTTTCGGAGAGCGGGGCCACGCCCTATGTCATTGGTCTTTCAAGTATTGAGGACACCTTGAACGCCACAAATAATGGGTACGGGTTGATCGGCAGCGACTTGATCTCGGCACCCCTTCATCCCGAACCCGGAGATCAGGTGGTCGAGGACCCCGCGGCTCTCCTGCGATCATTAATCACCGCCCGTGCGTCGGGCCGGGATTGAGGAGCGCCTGCCATGGGTTTTTATCCATTTCGTTGGATGTCGCAGGCTCTTCTCAGGCCAAGCAGGCCATCGCCGAACTGACGGGGAATGATCCGGATACGGGAACCGTGCCACGCACACAGATTTTGTGCTGCAAGGGTTTCTTGCGGACAATAAGACAATAAGAAGTATCGGCTTGTGTCCGTCGTCAAAATATTTGGGCCAATTGATCGTCTGATTTAACGGAGGATCTGGCTCATCTTGCGTTGATGCTAAGCGGCTTGTTGCTGATGGTTCAAGCGGCGGTTTTGGATGGTGAGTTTTTTGATCTTTTTTCTCCTTTCGATGATGGCTGTGTCGCGCCCGAAGTAAGCGCCAACAACGGTCTCAACCGTGTGTGGTATTTCTGTCTACGCGTGCCAAAACACCTTGTTTCAGCCTTTGGCAAAAAAGTTATTCAGTTCTCCCTCAAAACGAAGGATGACAAAGAAGCCGAGAAACGGGGCAACCTTGAAGACGTGAAATGGGATGTACGGTTTCAAAAAGCCGAAGAGAAGGCGGCGTCAGGTGAAAACCTGTGATGAATATCTCAATGAGTACGAATATCGTGCTTCGATAAAAGGCGTTAGAAACAAGCGTCGAAATGATATTCGAGTGGGCATAAAACCTGTCCTTCAAGTACTGGGGGCAGATACACCGGCCTATTCTGTAACCCGAAAAATGTGTCGTGGGTTTGTGGATACGCTGTCCAGAATTCCACCGAACCGAAGAAAGAAGTTCAAAGACCTTCCCTTGGACAAAGTCCTTCAATTGGCGGCGAAGGATAGCGCGCTGCGAAGGCGGATGGTGGCATATCAGCAGCGTCGGACTGCTATTTCGCCGCCAAACAGGCTATAATTCGGCTGCGAATAAAGCTGGATTTGGTCACGGAGCCGCTAAACACTGCTCGGGGACGTAGCCTTAGAATGGACCTTAATCCAACGACGCCAACCGGGGTGCCGATGATGGGATACGGCGAAGAGCGGACATCAAAAAACAAACCGTTCGAGCTTATGGTTGAACCATGATCAAGTATCGCAATAAAATAAAACCGAAACGAGCAAGGGTCTTCTATTACGAAACAAAATCAACTGGCCCAAAAGTGTCGACGACGAGAGGATGCAGCGATGAAAGAACGAAAAGGAACCAAACGTTTTTTGGTAGGTGGCTTTTTCATTATGGCTGTCCTCCTGGTGATTATGGAGATCGTTTCTGTTCGTGAGATAAATACTCTGGCGGGCCTAACCGAAAAAATGTACCGCCATCCCTTTACCGTCAACGATGCTGTTCTGGAAGCCAATTCAAGCATTGTCGCGATGTATCAACATATGAAGGATATTGCCCTAGCGCAAAATGCCAATGAGCGGGAACTGGCCATTTCCAAAGTGGATGCGGAAGAAAAGCGTGTCTACGAGCATTTCGAAATCGTCATGGATCGGTTTCTGGGGGACAAATCCAAAATTAGGATGGCCCAAAATTCATTTGCCGACTGGAAGGCCATTCGTTCCGAGGTCATCGAACTGACACGAGCGGAGAAGTTTAGCGAAGCGACCGCGATCACCAAGGGAAAAGGGGCGGAACACGTCGCTCTGATAACCTCCCAAATGGATGGTCTGATCAGTTTCGCCCACGATAAAGCGGCGACATTTTTTTTCGAAAGCAAAGCGGCTCACTCGCAAAGCAAGCTTGAATTGCGCTTGCTGATGGCGGGGCTCCTTTTCACGATTGCGGTGGTTGCCGTCGTCGTCATCCTCAACGTGGGGGCGGCGACAAGGGACCCCATCCCGCCGGAAGCAGAGGAAATTATTTCAGACACGGCCGCTCGACAGCGGAAACTCACGATCATCATCCTTGCGGTTATTGTTCTACTTTCTGGTGGAGCAATTTTTGGGGTTGTTTGGGACTATCGTTCTCAAATTAAATCAGCGGAGGAAACTACACAGCATCAAGCCCAAATCTTGGCAGAGCATGCCGCCCGTAGTTTTGACGCAATCCAACTGACTCTGCAACGCGTTGTCGATCAGGTCGAGCGTTTCAGGGGTGGAACAGAACAAAGCCTGAAAGAAATCAATAATTTACTCCAATCCCTCACAAATGGCATTCCACAAATCCGAGGTCTCGTCATCGTTGCGGAAGATGGCATGGCAGAATTCTCAAATATTGACGGCCTGGCGGGCATAAATGTGGGTGATCGAAGGTATTTCCAAATTCAGAAAGAAAGTACGAATGCTGGTTTCTTTATTGGCCAGCCCCTCAAGGGGCGGGCGAGGGGGCAGTGGTTCCTGTCGACCAGCGTCCGCATCAATCGACCGGATGGCTCGTTTGGCGGCGTGGTTGTCGCGGCAGTCGATAAGGGATATTTCGATAATTTTTATAACTATTCAGAGCAAGAAAAAGAAGTTTCCGCAGGTCTGATTGTCGAAAATGGAAACGTGTTTTCTGCCTCGACAAATTTTGCCGCGGGAATGGCAGATGTGGCGGGCTACTCGCTGGCAAACCGACTACCGATAAATTCTGTTCTGACATCGGGGAAAACGCACACCGACCACCGCTGGTTATTTGACCGAGACGTAGAACGGATCAGTTCTTTGACGACGGTAGCAGGTACAAACTTGCTCGTCGTCGCGTCGATACCTTGGCCCCAAGTGATCTCTGATTGGTCGGATAACCTGGTGATTTTGGGTTCGGTATTTTTACTGGTGATCGTCGCGGGAGGATGGGCGTTTTCGTTGCAGATTTCCGTGGTCAAAGCGACGGAAAACCTGGAGACGAAGGTGTTTGAACGAACCAATGATCTCGCCAAACGGGTCAAGGAAATGACCGGCCTCTCCTCTTTTCTAGAAATTCTCCATCGTTCAAATGGTTTCTCTGAGAACTCGTTTCAAACGGCAATCGAGGTTCTTCCTTCCGCTTGGTATTACCCGGAAATAACGTGTGCTCGGCTCACGATCAATGACGTTGAGTATTCTACGAAGAACTTTAAAGAAACTGCCTGGAAGCTATCCAGTGACATCGTCGCTGGCGAAAATCGTGTCGGCAAAATCGAAGTTTGTTTCCTTAAGGAAACCCCTGAACTGGACGAAGGTCCTTTCCTCAAAGAGGAACGCGACCTCATTGACCAAATTGCCAAGAGAACCGGAGAAAAAATCACGCACATGCGATCTGAGGAAGCTCTACGTCGCTCCCAAAAAATGGACGCAATTGGCCAGCTCTCGGGGGGGTTGGCCCACGATCTGAACAATGTGCTCGCCATTATTTCAATTAATGCTGGAATTTTGGCGAGGAAAGTGACGAGCGTTCCAGAGGTTTCGAAGAACATCGAAATTGTATTGAAAAGCATCAATCGTGCGAGTGACCTCACCCGTAAGATGCTTGACTACTCTCGCACCGATGCTGGCGAGACCAAGCGAGTGTCGGTAAACGAGTTCATCCAGGGCATGGAATACCTGATTTCTAAGTCCCTGACCCCAGCGATCACTCTTGAAACCGATCTAGCGAAAAACGTTTGGCATGTCGACATAGACTCCGGCGATCTCGAGAATGCGATCCTCAATCTGGCGCTGAACGCCCGGGATGCGATGCCGGACGGCGGCACTCTGGTCATCGAGACCACCAACAAGGTGATCGACCAGGGTTATGTTGACCGCTATCCGGGGAGCATGGCCGGGGAATTCGTGATGGTTTCGGTCGGCGACACCGGAACCGGCATGACGCCGGAGGCTTTGGAGAAGGCATTCGAGCCGTTTTTCACGACCAAAGATGTGGGCAAGGGAACCGGGCTCGGCTTGAGCATCGTGTACGGCTTTGTCCAACGTTCAGGTGGTCATGTGAAGATCTATTCGGAGCTCGGCGAGGGAACCACGCTTAACCTGTATTTGCCGCGGGCTCGAAGCGTATCAGAAGACAAGAATTCTCAACCTTTTGACCCGAACGTTCTACCGGGTGGTGACGAGACAATCCTCGTGGTGGACGACGAGAAGCAACTGGTCGATGCCGCGGTAGATTTCCTCGGATCGCTGGGGTATCGGACGGTCACGGCTGCCAACGGCAAAGAGGCGTTGGAAATTCTCAAGCAAGGCCCGGCGATTGATTTGTTGTTTAGTGACGTCATCATGTCCGGAGGCATGGACGGGTACCAATTGGCCATCGACGCCCTAAACGACCGACCCGACCTCAAGGTCCTGTTGACCAGCGGATTTACGCGCAAGCGGGAGGAATTCGCGAACGGGGATGGGCTGATCGCTTCGGAGCTTGCCCAGTCCATGTTGCACAAGCCCTACAACATCGCCGAACTTGCGGTTGCTGTGCGCGGTGTGCTGGATCAAAGGGGTTCGGAATAAGTTAGGAAATGTGCTGGAACGGGCATAGCGGCACTGTCATGTATGGACGCCCCCTGTGTTGCAAGGGGAAAATTGATTTGAAACGGCGGTAGAGCTTGCAGTCATGTATCCGGCCTTTTCGCTGCGGTACGCTGACCGCTGGCCCTGATGGAATCCGAAAGATCGACGCCCAGTCAGGTTAACGAGCTTGACGCTCGGACAATGCCTCGGGTTTCGCCGATCTCGGGTGTGACCCTGTTTCGCCATCAAATCGTTGTTACCCTCGCAAGTTGATCCCCGCTTTCCAACTGGTTAGGCGGGCATCGGTTCGTAGATACGCTCGTACCTGAGCAGAGCCCAGGCGACGCGGGCTGTTTTGTTGGCCATGGCGACCAGGACAACGTTTGTCGGCCGCCGCGCCAGAAGCCGGTCGGTCCAGCAGGGACGTGTGCCCGGCTTGGCGCGGCGCCAGCGCAGCACCGTTCGCGCACCATGCACGAGCAAGCGCCTTATGTAGCCATCCCCGCGCTTCGATATCCGTCCCAATCTGTCCTTGCCACCACTCGAGTGTTGTCGCGGCACGAGACCGAGCCAGGCCGAGAGCTGTCGGCCCGATCGGAACTGCGCGCCATCTCCGATCGTCGCGACCAGCGCCGTCGCGGTGATGACCCCGACGCCGGGGATCGTCGCAAGACGGCAACTCGCCTCGTTGGAGCGGTGCCATGCCAAAAGCATCGCCTCCAACTCCTTGATCCGGATCTGAACGGAACGGAACTGCTCAGCCAGCATCCCAAGGGCTTCGCGCGCCAGAGGCGGCAGTCGCGTATCACCGGAATCTTTTATGATCGCAATCAGTTCCTCCACCTTCGACGCCCCTTGAGCGACGATCAATCCGAGCTCCGCACAGTGGCTGCGAAGCGCATTGATCACCATCGTGCGCTGACGGACCAACAACTCACGGGCCCGGTGCAGCATCAGAACCGATTGCTGCTCGGCGCTCTTCGCCGGCGCAAAGCGCATCGTCGGACGTGTCACCGCCTCACAGATCGCTTCCGCATCGGCGGCGTCATTCTTGTTCGTCTTGACGAAGGGACGCACGTACTGAGGCGGGATCAGCCGGACCTCATGGCCCAGCGCTTGCAATTCACGCGCCCAGTAGTGCGCACTGGCGCAGGCTTCCATACCGATAAGACACGATGGCAATCCGGCGAAGAACGCCAGAACCTTCCCGCGCCGTAACTTCCGGCGCAGGACCGGTCGCCCCTCACCATCCGCACCGTGAACCTGGAACACCGTCTTTGCCAGATCAAACCCGATCGTCGTAATATCCATTGTGGACGCTCCCTCTGTCTGGAATTCAAAACCAAATTCCATTCTGGCGCATCTGACGCCGTAAAAGGGGGCGTCCATACCATCAAGTTATCGGCCAGAGGCTCAGAAGTGCGCGATCCGACTTCGGTCTACGCAGCCATCGCCACACAATCATGATCGTTCATAAATCAACTTATTTTGGAACGACCAAAATATAGTCTACGATCCGCAGAAAACGGGGACCGTAAACGTCAACTTGGTGCAGGGTTTTTGGAACACCCCGTTTGGTGTGGGGCTGGCCACTCCCCGAGACCTACGTGCGAGGGACAGCGATGCCGGGGGGTTGATAGTTTAGGATGCTTTGGAGGGATGCAGAAATTGCTCAAAAACGATTGGAGCCACATCGGCGAATATTGTCGGGGGGGTTCAAAAGGAAATGTTTTTGGGCTTTATCCCCCATGATGGAAAAAGGCATCGGATAAGGCCGTGGAAGACAATAAAGCCGACCAATTGTGCCGTCATAATTGCATATTTGCGCCAAACCCTTCATCATCTATGGAAATTGCATCTATGCGCGGGACGCTTGTGCGAATGGTTTTAATGTTTTGTGGCTGGCTCGAACGGCTTTGCAAGCGGCTAAACGTGTAGGGGTAAGTTATGGCGGCAAAGAATGACGCCGGCAGGTTAGGGCAGAATATGGCCGTCTTTCGTGAGCGGTTTGCGAGCCGCACTGATAGTGAACATGAACAGGCAATTATTCGTGTTGTTATCGTCGGTTTACTCCTTCTCTATTTCTCGATCCTCGATGGGCTGGAAAATACGGTAACCGAAGATGCCTCCGCTGGATTGTTGGCGACGGCTGTCGTCTATCTTGTCCTTTCGATGATCAACGTCGGTCTGATCGTGGTGTGGCCACAGAGATCGCCCGTTCGGCGCATTGTTGCCATGACCATGGATTTTGCGGCGATGCTATCGGTGCTGAAAATCGGTGGTGAATACACGGCCCCCCTTTATCCGATTTATCTTTGGGTTTCGCTTGGTTTCGGCTTTCGGTACGGCCTCAGGTATCTGGGCATCGCCATGGCGGTGTCGTCGACAAGTTTCCTCGTGGTTTTAATGACCACGCCGTGGTGGTCGGACAAAATGTCGGTGGGCATCGGACTGTTGTCTGCATTGATCGTCCTGCCCGCTTATTGCGGAACCTTGATCAAAAAATTGACCGTGGCAAAGGCCCAGGCCGAGGAAGCAAACCAAGCGAAAAACCGCTTTCTTGCCCGCATGAGTCATGAGCTGCGGACCCCGCTCAATGCAATTATTGGCATGAGCGACCTATTGCGCGGAACCCAACAGGACCGCGATCAACGTGAGATGGTCAGGACCATCAAAACTTCGGGCCGCACACTGCTTTCGTTGATCGAGGGCATTCTTGATTTTTCGAAAATCGAAGCGAACAAGATTTTGGTGACGACGGAAAGCTTCGACCTTCATGCGGCAATAGTTGATCTCGTTTCCATTCTTCAACTTCAGGCCGACCGAAAGCAACTGGCGCTTTGTATCGACGTTTCGCCACAGATTCCCTATGCCGTTCGCGGTGATTGGCCGCACCTCCAGCAAATTCTCGCCAACCTCATCGGGAACGCAATCAAGTTTACCGAAAAGGGCCATGTGTCGTTGCGCGTCTTGCCGGTGCAACCTTTGGAAGGCGATCAGGGAACCCTCCGGTTCGAAGTCATCGATAGCGGAATCGGGATAAATCCGGCGGATATCAATTCCATCTTTGACAGTTTTTCCCAGGTTGACGAGGGCGTTAACCGGCGCAATGACGGGGTCGGACTCGGCTTGGCAATTTCCAGGCACCTGACCGAGTTGCTGGGAGGGCGTATCGGCGTTTATAGCGCGTTAGGTCGGGGAAGCACCTTCTGGCTGGAAGTTCCGATCGAACGGCAGACCCAGGTCGTTGTTACCGATATGCTGCCGGATGCCGCGGTTCTTATCGTCTCCCGCGATGCAGCTCTGGTCGATGGGTTCAGGCATGCACTTGCATCCCGGCACATCGATGTCATCGGCGTACAATCACCCCATGAAGCTCATCATGCGGTTGTGGGCAACATGCGTGGCGTGGCACATATGATCGTCGTTATCGACAGCCGCGAAACGGAATGGCAGGCTGCCGATATTGCTAAGAACCTCAAAACTGTTCACTCCACGTCCACGTTCGCGTTTCTTCAAATCCGCGATCCGTTCCTTGGCAATTCCGCGGACGATTCTGTCATATCATCGATTGAGCTTCCGCTCGATGCGTTCTCTCTAACCAATGCGATCCATTTGGCCGGGACATATCTTTTGGCCCGGTCGGGCGAGGAAACCGTTGAACGGGTGGATGGCGTAGCGGCCGTGGAACGGCGTTCCTTATCGATCCTCGTTGCTGATGACAACGCGGTCAATCGAATGGTAACCAAGAAAATCCTAACCAGTGCCGGGCACAAGGTGACCCTTGTGACGGACGGTGATGAGGCGCTTGATGCCTTGGAGGGCGCACCCTTCGACGCGGCTGTCCTCGATATCAATATGCCGGGAACGGGTGGACTTGATGTCGTTAAACTCTATCGGTTGGCTCACATGGATGAGCCGAGGATGCCGGTGATAGGTCTCAGTGCCGATGCGACGCAGGAAACTCGCCGCGCAAGCGAAGAGGCCGGAATGGACCAATATCTGGCCAAACCGGTCAGCGCAAAACGACTGATTGAAGAAATCGAATCATTGGTCGGTGCATCGGAACGCGAACCCGCCGCCGACATGGTTCTGCCGGTGCAAACGCAACATAGCGTTACCGAAATCATTTCCCATCCGCGTTTCAAGGGCGAGGCCGCTTCCGCCATTGATTGGCAGGTTCTTCATGATCTTGAAAATTTGGGGTCGGACGAAGATTTCTTCACAGAAATCATTCGAGAATACTTCACCGACGCGGACCGATTGCTTCTGACCATGAAGCAAACGGTGGCGGATGGGGATTCCCGCAAATTTCGCGAGGAATGTCATGCCCTGAGAAGCAGTTCGGCCAACGTCGGGGCCAAACTACTTTATCAGCACTGCCAGAAACTTGGCGGTATTGGCGGCGATGAACTTGTTCGAAATGGAAACGCGCACCTGGACCAAATTAAGAAAGAGCTTGGTTATTACCGCCGCGCGATCCGACGATACCTCGCCGAACGCAGCGGGCAAACCGAGCGGTTATGACCTGTGCATTTTAGATAAACACTGAAATAGCCAAGTGATCCGTCCCACCGACTGGCTGGGTCACAAACATCTAGATACCGATTGGGGCATCCAGCGGGCGTTCACCGTATTCATTTACGAATCCCCACGGTTAAAGAATTCGTTGCTATCCGGGCTGTGTTTTTCTTTCAGGTCTCAGACCTGCCTTCCGGCGCGTGCATGCCGTCGGTTCTGCGCGACAGCCAGCCGTTCCATCTTTCGCAAGTCGTTGGGGGCCAGTGTCAGTGCCGCGTCCACCCAAAGATCCGTAATATCGATCAATTCGTCGCGCGAAAGAGGATTGACGATGTGCCGGGACCGGAAAATTGCGACGCGCGACGCAAAAGAAGCGGAATGATCGTAGATATATTTGTAGACCCCTTCGGTTCCCTTGCCGGCCTCAGCAATGCGGTCGACAATTCCCATCTCATGCAATTCTGACGCAGAGTAAATTCGACCGCTAAGCATCAGTTTTTCAGCCGTCGAAGCGTTGAGGCGGCGGGCCAGAAAACTGTATGCGCCCATCCCCGGGAACAGGTTAAACAGGATTTCGGGCAAAGCGAATTTCGCTGTTTCTTCGGCAATGATGACGTCGTCGGCCAATGCCGCTTCAAATCCACCACCAAGGGCGTCACCTTGAACAAGCGAGATGGTTTGAATGGGCAATCCTTTGTTGGTCGCCCGCAAATACTGAACATCTACACAGGCATGTGCGTATCGGCGCAATCCTTCGTAATCGCGATTGCGGATCGATTCAACGAAAAACGGGAGATCGCCGCCCAGGTTGAACACGCCCGGAAGGCTTGATGCCAGAACGAGGAATTGGACGGGAGGGTCGATATGCGCATCGGGGTTCCGGTAGGCCTCTTCCACCGTTTCGATGACCTGCTTCACCTCGTTTAGCAGTTCAAGCGTCACACTGGGTCGCTGCGGAAACTTCATAAATTGCCAGATGGCCTTTTCCTTGGCGTCGTATCTGACGTCAATTTCATTGAATTTTGCTTCATTCGCCCATTGTTTTAGGTCGAGGGGTGCGGAAGTCCGCTCGCGTTGCTCCCTCATTAGATCAGACCGCGACGTCGGAACTTTGTGAAAGTGTGAAGACGTCTGATCGGTGGTCCGTAGGCCGTTTTCCTTGAAATTACGCGTGGATAGCATCGATTCCGACATTTTTTCCTCCAAAGCAAAGCACGTTGACCCGTCCCCGCACTTTGTCTGTGAAAAAACACTGGGCGGGTAATAAAGTCGTGTCTGTTCCGGTCGCATTGATTGCTGCTCGACAATCGTTCCCCACAACCGACGAAAGAGTAGCGTGTTATGAACAAACTGGCGAGGTTGTTTGCGGATCGGAAAAGCCGAAAGTGTCACGATGAGAGGGGATGGGTTCGATACCCATAAATTTGGCGAAAATAGGCAAGAAAATGGATTGCGCGACCCTTTTGCATTTAGCTGGCTACACAGTGATCGATTTGTCTTTATATTTTCATTATAATTGTTGCGTGGAAATTTGAAGATGAGATCTGGGGGGATCGAACTTATCTAATGTCTTCCATTGTGGTCGTTGATGATCGGGTTACGAACCGAAATATCCTCGCGCAGCTCGCCCGTTCGCTCGGCGCGGACGCGCAGGTTCGTGCTTTCGAGACTGCACAATCCGCATTGGATTGGATGATCGACAAAAAAGTCGATTTGGTGGTCACCGATTTTCAAATGCCCGGAATGAATGGCGCGGAATTTGTGCGCGAATGCCGTCGCAAGATTTCGTGCTTTGACGTTCCCATCATCGTCATCACCGCTTATGAGGATCGCGACTACCGCTATAAAGCGCTTGAGGCGGGTGCGACAGACTTTCTTCTCAGTCCCATCGATCATCATGAATTCCGGACCCGCGCCAACAATCTGCTGACGATGTGGCGGCAAAAGCAAATTATAAAAAATCGGGCGGTTTCGCTTGAGCACAAATTAAAAGAGACCATTCTTCAACGCGCCAAGGATTTGCGCCGAAGCGAGGAGAAGCTCAGAGATGTCATCGATACTGTTCCGGCGTTGGTCAGTGCTAGTGACGCGCTTGGCCGCTATGTATTTTTGAACAGCTTCCACAAAACCTATTTTGACTTTGAGCCGCAAAAGGCCATTGGCCGTTCGAAAAGCGATCTGTTCGGTGAGAAATATGGTATCCGTCATCGCGAACTCGACCAGCAGATATTCCGGGACGGTGACATGTTGGTCGGGATTGAGGACCAGCTTGTCGATCAGTCGGGAAACGAACGTATTTTTCTAACGACCAAGGCTCCGTTACGCGGGGATTCGGATACCGACGACATGGTTGTTACCGTGTCGCTGGATATTACCGCGCGCATACGGGCTGAGGATGATGTGCGCAAGCTTTCCCTGGCGGTCGAACAAAGCCCGGCTTCGGTAATGATCACCGACGTGACAGGGGTAATCGAATATGTAAATCCGAAATTTGTCGATGTGACCGGTTATTCGGCGGAAGAGGTTCTCGGGAAATCGCCTCGAATATTGAATTCCGGGTATACGCCGTCGGAGTATTACCGCGAGCTGTGGGAAACGGTGTTGGCGGGCCACGAGTGGCGCGGTGAGTTCCATAACAAAAAGAAGAATGGCGACTACTATTGGGAATATGCTTCGGTCTCGCCAATCAAGGATCCAAACGGCGAGATAACTCATTTTCTTGCTGTCAAAGAGGACATTACCGTTCGCAAACAATTTGAGGAGAAACTGCTGCGCCAGGCGAACTATGATAATGTTACCGATCTTCCGAACCGAGTGCTGGGATTGGACCGTCTGACGCAGGCGTTGGCGCGTTCGCACCGCAACGGCACGACCGTCGCTTTGATGTTCATCGGTCTTGATCGTTTCAAGAACATCAATGACACACTCGGGCATCTGGCTGGCGACCAGTTGCTGAAAGAAGCGGGGCTTCGTTTCCGCGCATGTGTTAGCGAGGGAGATACGGTTGCCCGGATGGGCGGTGACGAATTCACGATCATTCTGCCGGATTTGCCGACCCCGAATAGCGCTGAATTTGTGGCGGAAAAAATCCACAATGGTTTCGTTCAGCCATTTTTTATCGAGGGACAGGAACTGTTCATTACGGCCAGCATCGGGGTTACGATTTACCCGATGGATGCCGAGGCCCCCCATGCCCTGATGCAAAACGCCGATTCGGCAATGTGCCAAGCAAAGGCACTGGGAAAAAACCGCACGCAGTTTTTTACTCGTGAACTAAACGAGTACGCGTTGGAACGCGTGAAGATCGAAAATCATCTGCGCCGCGCGATCGAGCGAAACGAATTCACGTTGAATTACCAGCCAATCGTCGAATTGAAATCGGGTAGGCTGGTTGGTGCCGAGGCCTTGCTGCGGTGGCAAAACGACGAATTGGGTCATGTCCCGCCATCGCGATTCATTCCGCTGGCAGAAGACGCCGGTTTGATTTCTTCGATCGGAGAGTGGGTGCTTGAGGATGTTTGCCGGCAGCATGCCGAATGGCGGGGTAAGAGTGGGCCGCCGATTCGCATATCCGTAAACGTATCCAGCCGTCAATTCAGGGAAGGTGCGTTGGTCGATACTCTGAAGCGCAGCGCCGGTGAACAATGTGTGCCGTGGGATGATCTTGAACTGGAAATCACCGAAGGCCTGTTGATGGATGATCTGCCGGAATCAAAAGCAACTTTCCGCGAATTAAGCGTAATGGGGATTCGTATTTCTTTGGATGATTTCGGGACTGGGTATTCGTCGCTCAATTATCTGAAACGGTTTCCCGTCCGGTCCCTGAAGATTGATCGGTCCTTCATTCAGGGTGTAATCGATATTCCCGACGATGCGGTCCTTGTTCAGGCCATTATCAATATGGCCCATAGCATGAACCTAGAGGTCGTGGCCGAAGGGGTGGAGACCCGCGAGCAGCTTGATTTCGTCCGGCGAAACGGCTGTGACCTTGTCCAAGGATATTTCTTCAGCAAACCCTTACCCCCCGACCAGTTCTTCGAACTGATGACGGACTGGCGCGGTGCGGAAATGATGTCAGCGTAAAACGCGAAACGGGTTGGCAGCTGGCGACGCTGCCGCTGCGACCAAAAGAAGTTTATTGCTTTCATGGCCCGCAAGAGGTTTGTCGTATGTCTAAACTGACATTTCACAGATAAACTTAAAATCCCTCAGCTTCCCCTGTCGGATATCGACGCGGCCCTTGGCCTTTCATTCCAGCAAGTCCTGAAGTACGAGACCGGAACAAACCGCGTCTCTGCCAGCAACCTGTTCAGGATCGCCGCCGCGCTTGGTGTCGACGTCATATGTCGGATGAAACAGTCAAGGCGGCCTTGTGCTTCTCATGGCTTCCTCCAACCACCGGTTCTGTTATGTTCACTGACGTGTGCCTGTGAAACCGCCATTACCTGTCTCCTAGACGTGAAGCCTCCCTGTTAGACTCACCGGAAACCCTCCGGTTCCCGGACTTTTTGTGTGTGATTTGTGTGCGGCGCGATGGGTTGGTATAAGAACGAACCTAATGGGGGGCGCAGGAACAATGAGTATTGTCGCAATAGGATTTTTGGCGAGCCTTGCCGCAGGCTTGGCGACCGCCGTCGGTGCTCTTCCCGCGCTGTTCTTTCGTGTCATTCCCGATAAAATTCAGGACGCCTTGCTTGGTTTTGCTGCGGGCGTGATGTTGGCCGCGTCGTTCTTTTCGCTGATCCTGCCGGGTCTCGACGCGGCGCAGGAACAGGGGCATTCCGAGGTTGGTGCCGTTAGTATCATCATCGGCGGAATTTTGCTTGGCGTCGCAGTGATCTGGCTTGTGAACGAACATCTTCCGCACGAGCATTTCATCATGGGCCACGATGGCCCGCAAACTGACTCGTTGCGGCGCATCTGGCTTTTCGTCATCGCCATCACGTTGCACAATTTTCCCGAAGGTCTGGCTGTTGGTGTTGGTTTCGGCGGCGGCGACATCGCCAACGGCAGGACCCTGGCCATCGGCATCGGGCTTCAGAACATGCCCGAGGGGCTGGCTGTTGCGGTGGCTCTTCTGGGCCAGAAATATTCGCGCAAGCGCGCCTTCGGCATCGCCATGCTGACCGGATTGGTCGAACCCATCGGCGGGCTGTTGGGGATTGCCGCGGTGACCGTCGCCCTGCCGCTGCTTCCGTGGGGGCTGGCCTTCGCGGCGGGCGCTATGATTTTCGTTATCAGCCACGAGATCATTCCCGAAACCCACCGCCGAGGATACGAAAACCACGGCACCATGGGTTTGATTATTGGTCTGGTGGTGATGATGTTCCTGGATGTGGTTCTCGGCTGATCGACTCCGCGCGCACAAGAAAACCCCCGCCTGATCACATCGGATCGGGCGGGGGTTTCGTTATTTTACGCAGACGAGTTTAGTCGTCTTTTTTCTTCTCGGCCCGCGCGGCGACCACGTCGTCGGCCTGCTTGCCGGAGAATTCCTGCAGGCGGTTGAATTCAGCAGTGAAGAAACCGACGCCCAGGGTCAGCGAACGAAGTTCGTTAATCAGGTCGCTGGTTTCGTTTTGCGGAATATGGGCCGAAACCTCGTCCCAGCCTGCCCAGCCGGGTTTCGCATCGAAGCCCAGCAACTGCCCGCGGCGACCGCTGACAAGGCGCTGAACCTTGGACGTGAAATCGGACGGAATTGCAACGTCCACCTTCATGATCGGCTCGAGAAGAACCGGCGAACATTTCGGCATGCCTTCGCGCATACCCAGGGCCGCTGCCGATTTGAAGGCCATGTCGGAGCTATCGACCGCGTGGAACTGGCCATCGGTCAGGGTCACCGAAACATCGACAACCGGAAAGCCCAGGGGCCCGCGCACCAGATAGTCCTTCACACCGTTTTCGACGGCCGGAATGTAGTTTTTCGGAACGACGCCGCCGGTGATGGTGTCGTTGAAGACAAAACCGGCACCGCGCGGTTGCGGCTTAATGTCCAGATGGACGTCGCCGAACTGGCCGTGGCCGCCGGATTGTTTTTTGTGGCGGGCGTGCTGGGAAACCGGTTTGCGGATGGTTTCCTTGTAAGGGATCTGCGGCTGCCGCGAGACGGTTGAAAGGCCAAACCGGTTTTTCAGCCGGTCGCGGACGATTTGCAGATGCTGATCCCCAAGACCCGAGATAATCAGTTCGTTGGTGTCGGCGTTGGCGCCGTAGGTAAGAGACTGATCTTCTTCGACGATCTTGCTAAGCACGCCGGTCAGCTTTACCTCGTCGGCGCGCTGTTCGGCGTTGACGGCGATTGAATACAGCGGCGTTAGCGGTTTGGGCCAGTTTTCGGTCGCAACACTGCCCGAGGCCGAAAGCACATTGCCGGTAACGACATTATCCATACGCGAGAAGGCAACCACGTCGCCGGGAACGGCTTTGGCGACTTTTTCCTGCTTCTGGCCAAGCAGCTTGAAAACACCGCTCGGTCGTTCGCCGTTTAATACTGTGCCTTCGGCAATGTCGCTGACCAAAACGCGGGCTATCGAAAGTTTGCCGGTGTGGGCCGCATGCAGGGTTTTGAAAACCACCGCAGCGCCTTCGCCAGCGCCGTCCAGGCCAAGCCGTTCGGCGACTTTTCCCGACTCAGGAGCTTCGTGGCGAAGAATTTTCAAAAGCCGCGTAATGCCGTTATCGTGCTCGGCATCGCCCAACAGCACCGGAACGACATTGGCCTCGGCAAGTGCCATGGCGGCGTACTTGTAAACCTCATCGACCGGCACTTCCTTTTCCTCAAGAAGGGCCTCAAGCAGGGTGTCATCGTAATCGGACAATGCCTCGAGCAACGTAACGCGCGCTTCGCCAAGCCATTCCTGTACCGAGTCGGGTACGTCGATTTCATTGGCCTGTTGGCCATCCGTCCATTTGTAGGCGCGCTGGCTGATCATATCGACCAGTCCGGTCACCTCTTCGCCGTCGCGGATCGGCAGTTCGCGCATGATCAACGGGCGCTGGGAAATGCCCTGCAGCGCCTCAACGGTGGCGCGCAGGCTGGCTGCCTGGGTGTCCATCTTGTTGACGAAAATGATGTGCGGGATCGAGTTGTCGTCGAGAAAACGCAGAAGCGGGGAAACCGTCAGTGCCTTGTCGACACCGGCTTCGCAAACGACGACCGCGACATCGGCGACCATCATGGCGCTCAGGGCTTCCTGAGACAGCTCGACGGAACCGGGGCAGTCGATAAAGGTCCACGAGTCGCCCAGGTACTCGATACCGGCGACTGAAAGCTCGGTGCTCATTTGGCGGGCACGGGCTTCGGCCGAGCTGTCGCCCACCGTGTTGCCCTCGCGCACCGTTCCGCGCCGACCGATAACCCCGGCCGTCGCAAGCAGGCTTTCAAGAATGGTTGTCTTACCGCTTAGATACGGGCCGACAATGGCCGCACAGCGGGGCGTTGATTGTTCTCTTTGCGTCACGAAAGCCTCCTAAAAAACACGAATGTCTACCCACGGTTACAGGGCCGGATTTTTCCTGGTCTCCCCAAGGGCGCTGAGGTTACTTCGCCCGCCCCGCGATGCAAAGAAAAAAGGGGAATCCAAGGCCCAATCATTGTGATTTGGGGTTAAGAAAAAGGGGCGATCCGCGCAGGATCGCCCCTTCGATCATCCCGGTTGGGATATTTTTTTGCCTATTTCAAAGCTGCGCAGGCGCGTTGGATGCGTTGGCAGGCTTCTTCTAGGGCTTCGGTGGATGTCGCGTAAGAGACGCGGAAGTAGGGCGACAGGCCGAAGGCTGCGCCGTGAACGGCGGCCACACCTTCGGATTCGAGAAGGTAGGTCACGAAGTCCTCGTCGGTTTTGAGAACCTTGCCGTCGGGCGTCGTTTTGCCCATGCAGCCTTCGCACGACGGATAGACGTAAAAGGCACCTTCCGGGTTGGGGCAGCTAAGGCCGGTCGCTTGGTTCAGCATGGACACGACCAGATCGCGGCGCTGCTTGTACACCTTGTTGTTCTCGGTGATGAAATCGGTGGGGCCGTTCAGGGCCGCCACGGCCGCCGCCTGCGAGATTGAACTCGTGTGCGACGTGCTTTGCGACTGCACCTTGTTCATGGCCTTAATCACCTCGACGGGACCCGCCGCCCAGCCAACGCGCCAGCCGGTCATGCAATAGGCTTTGGAAACACCGTTCAGCGTCAGGGTGCGGTCGTACAATTTGGGTTCGACCTGGGCCGGGCTGTTGAACTCAAAGTCGTCATAGACCAGATGTTCGTACATATCGTCGGTCATGACCCAGACATGCGGGTGTTTCAGAAGAACGTCGGTCAGGGCCTTCATCTCGCCCTTCGTATAGGCGGCACCCGTCGGATTCGACGGCGAGTTGAAGATCAGCCACTTGGTTTTCGGCGTGATCGCCGCGTCCAGGGCTTCGGGCAAAAGTTTGTAGCCGATTTCCTTGGGGCACTCGATGAAAACGGGCGTGCCTTCGGCCAGCAGGACGATGTCCGGATAGGAAACCCAGTAGGGGGCCGGAATCAGCACTTCGTCGCCCGCATTAACGGTCGCTACCATGGCGTTATAGATGGTCTGTTTGCCGCCGCAGCCGACGGTAATTTGATCGGGGGTATAGTCCAACCCGTTATTGCGTTTGAACGACGCGCAAATGGCTTCGCGAAGTGCAGGCGTTCCGGCAACGGCGGTGTATTTGGTATCACCGGCATCCATCGCCGCTTTTGCGGCTTCTTTAATATGATCCGGTGTATCGAAATCAGGTTCGCCGGCGCCGAGGCCAATGACATCCCGGCCGGCAGCTTTCAGCTCTCTCGCCTTGGTCGCGACGGCGATGGTCGGCGAGGGCTTGATCCGCGACAGACGGTCAGCAATAAAAGACATGTTTCAACCCATTCAATTCTGGTGGTTAAAGTGGCTCACAGCGCACACTACGACGGGCTTTTTCGCGACGCAACGGCGAATGGCGGTCTATTGGGCTCAAGGCGTTTTTTTCTGCCGAAAATGACCCGCCATTGACTTCGGTCAAGTCCGTGTGAGCGGCCCCCTGTTAATTTTCATCTAATTGGGGAACCCAAGATTGTGATAGAAGTATCGAATGACTGTTTCGCCGGACATCGGAATTGACCGCGTACAGTTTTTGCGCGGTGCCTTTAGGGGGGGAGCTTCCGCCATTCGCCCACCCTGGGCCTTGGTGGAAAGCCGGTTCGTCGATGCCTGCACGCGTTGCGATGATTGCGTTGCCGCCTGTTCCCAGGAAATCATCAGCTCCGGACGCAGCGGATTTCCCGAAATTTCATTTGCCGACGCTGAATGCACCTTTTGCCAGGACTGTGTTCAAGCCTGCCCGACCCATGCCCTTGCGCTGCTGGACGCCGATGGCCGCGAACGCGCGCCCTGGGATATCAGGGCAGTTGTTTCGACCTCCTGCATTTCCATGTCCGGGATCGCCTGCCGTGTGTGCGGCGAACACTGCGACGTGGACGCCATCAAATTCAAGCTGGCCGTCGGCGGGGTCGCCGAACCCATCGTCGATGCGGGCCGTTGTACGGGCTGCGGGGCCTGCGTTGCACCGTGTCCCGTTTCGGCCATAGAGGTAACGTCAAAGGAAGCTGTGTCATGAGCATTTCAGGGCTTGTCATTCACGCCCAACCCGAGGCCGCCGTGCAGATCAGCGACGAACTTACCGCGCAGGCCGGGGTGGAAGTTCACGCAACTTCCGAAGATGGCCGAATCGTCGTGACCGTTGATCGCAAGGACGATGGCGCGGCTGTTGAAGCCATCGAAGGTTTTCGAAACATTAAGAACGTGTTGTCCGTATCACTGGTTTATAGCCATTTCGAAGAGATTCCCGCCGCAGAGGAGCAGACAAATGACCCAATCAAGGCGTGATTTCATTAAAATGAACGCCGCCGCCGCCGCCGCCGCCGCCGCGGGGATTACGCTTCCCGCTATCAAATCCGCCGAGGCCGCTGAAGACGGCATTCGCTGGGACAAGGGTGTCTGCCGTTTCTGCGGCACCGGTTGTGGGGAGCTGGTGGGCGTCAAGGAAGGTCGTGTCGTGGCCATTCAGGGCGACCCGGATGCACCCGTCAACCGGGGGCTTAACTGCATCAAGGGCTATTTCCTGGCCAAGATCATGTACGGCAAGGACCGTCTAACCCAACCCTTGTTGCGCAAGACCAACGGCAAATACGACAAGGAAGGCACATTCGAGCCGGTGTCGTGGGACGAAGCCTTCGATGTCATGGCCGAAAAGTTTAAGGCCGCCCTCAAGAAAAAAGGCCCGACCTCGGTCGGCATGTTCGGCTCGGGGCAATGGACCGTATGGGAAGGCTATGCCGCATCCAAGTTGATGAAGGCGGGCTTCAGATCCAACAATCTGGACCCCAACGCGCGCCACTGTATGGCCTCGGCTGTCGGTGCGTTCATGCGGGCGTTCGGTATTGATGAACCGATGGGCTGCTATGACGATCTGGAGCACGCCGATACATTCGTGCTGTGGGGCGCCAATATGGCCGAGATGCATCCCATTTTGTGGTCGCGCCTGACCAACACGCGCCTGACCAAGCCCGGTGCCGAGGTTCACGTGCTATCGACCTTCGAGAACCGCTGCTTCGAACTGGCCGACAACGGCATGGTGTTTACGCCACAAACCGATCTGGCGATCCTCAATTTCATCGCCCACTACATCATCGAAAACGATGCGGTGAACTGGGACTTCGTGAACAAAAACACCAACTTCACCAAGACGGCGACCGACATCGGTTATGGATTGCGGCCCGAGCACGAATTGGAGAAAAAAGCCAAGAACCCGGGCAAGGGCAAGCTCAGCAAGATCACCTTCGAGGAATACAAGGAAGCCGTTTCCAAATACACGCTGGATTACACGGCGGAGCTTTCCGGTGTGCCCAAGAACCAATTGCTGAAACTGGCCCAGGCTTATGCCGACCCCAAACGCAAGGTCGCGTCCTACTGGACCATGGGTTTCAACCAGCATACCCGCGGTGTCTGGGTCAATGGGCTGCTTTACAACGTCCATCTTCTTTTGGGCAAAATCGCCGAGCCCGGCAACAGCCCGTTCTCGTTGACCGGTCAGCCCTCGGCCTGCGGCACGGCGCGCGAGGTCGGCACATTCGCCCATCGCCTTCCGGCCGATCTGGTGGTGATGAACAAGGGCCACCGCGTGGCGGCGGAAAAAATCTGGCAACTGCCCGAAGGGACGATCCCCGGCAAGCCCGGCTATCACGCGGTCCTGCAAAGCCGCATGCTCAAGGACGGCAAGCTCAACGCCTATTGGGTGCAATGCACCAACAACCTGCAAGCCTCCCCCAACTTTAACGAGGAAGGCCTGCCCGGTTACCGCAACCCGGAAAACTTCATTGTCGTGTCGGACCCGTACCCGACCGTCACGGCCCAGGCCGCCGATCTGATCCTGCCCACCGCCATGTGGATGGAAAAGGAAGGGGCCTACGGCAACGCCGAACGGCGCACCCAGTTCTGGCGTCAGCAGGTGAAGGCGCCGGGCGAGTCCAGATCCGACGTCTGGCAAGTGATGGAATTCTCGAAGCGCTTCACGGTCGAGGAGGTGTGGCCCGAGGAATTGATCGCCAAGAAACCCGAATTGCGGGGCAAGACCCTGTTCGACGTGCTTTATGCCAACGGCGAGGTCAACAAGTTCCCGCTGAGCGAACTGCAAGAAGGGTTTGAGAACGACGAGTCCAACGACTTCGGCTTCTATGTTCAGAAGGGCCTGTTCGAGGAATACCGGCGCTTCCAGTTTGAAGGGCCGAAGAAGGGCCACGAGATGGCTCCGTTCGAGATGTACCATCAGGCCCGTGGCTTGCGCTGGCCGGTCATTGACGAGAAGGAAACGCTGTGGCGTTTCCGCGAGGGGTACGATCCGCACGTCAAGGCGGGAGAGGGCGTCAAGTTCTATGGCAAGCCCGACGGCAAGGCGAACATCATCTTCGCACCCTATGAGCCCGCCGCCGAATCGCCGGACAGTGAATTCAATCTGTGGCTATCGACGGGCCGTGTGCTGGAACACTGGCATTCGGGGTCGATGACCCGGCGTGTGCCTGAACTGTACCGGGCTTTCCCCAACGCCGTTGTTTTCATGCATCCGGTCGACGCGCGCGAACGTGGCTTCAAACGGGGCGAGGCGGTCAAGGTTCAGACCCGGCGCGGCGAATTGATTACCCGCGTTGAAACCCGTGGCCGCAACCGGGTACCCAGGGGCCTTGTGTTTATGCCGTGGTTCGACGCCAGCCAGTTGGTCAACAAGCTGACCCTGGATGCCACCGATCCGCTATCCAAGGAAACCGACTACAAGAAATGCGCCTGCCGCGTGGTCAAGGCGTAGGTACAGGCGTTTGTGATGAGTGCCAAAACCAGCCAACGCCCGAACGGGGTTAACCGCAGGCAGTTTCTGGCCGATACGGCCAAGGCCGCCTGCGGCGTCGGCGTGGCCGGGTTGGCGCTGGGCCTGTTCGCCAAGCAGGCAAAATCGCTTCCCACATCTGCCCTGCGCCCGCCCGGCGCTGGGCCGGAATCGCAATTCCTGGGGGCCTGCGTACGATGTGGATTGTGCGTGCGCGACTGCCCTTACGACACCCTTAGCCTTGCCGATCTGGATAACGCGGTGGCCGCCGGTACGCCCTATTTCACGGCGCGCGAGGTTCCGTGCGAAATGTGTGAGGACATCCCGTGCGTTGCCGCCTGTCCGACCGGCGCGTTGGACAAGGATCTAACCGACATCGACGAGGCGCGCATGGGCCTTGCCGTGCTGGTCGATCCCCAAACCTGCCTGAACTATCTGGGGCTGCGCTGCGATGTTTGCTATCGCATCTGCCCGCAGATTGACAAGGCGATCACCCTGGATCGCCGGGCTAACTTACGCACCGGCAAGCACGCCCTGTTCATCCCGACGGTGAACTCCGAACACTGCACCGGTTGCGGCAAATGCGAGAAGGCGTGTGTGCTGGAAGAGGCCGCCATCAAGGTGTTGCCGCTGGAGATTGCCAAGGGCAGGCAGGGCGCGCATTACCGGCTGGGCTGGATTGAGAAGGAAAAACGTGGCTCGTCCTTCTTGTCCGACATAATAGATCTTCCCGACCGATTGCCGGGAGTAAGGCCATGAGCGGGGCTTACATCGCAGGCCGTTCGGCCATTGCCGCCAAGGGGATTTGGGCCGCGAACCGTTGGCTGATCTTGCGTCGCGTCGTGCAACTGGGCGTGATTGCGGCGTTTCTGGTCGGTCCACTGGCCGGGGTGTGGATCGCCAAGGGCAATCTCGCCTCCAGCCTGATTTTGGATGTGGTGCCGTTAAGCGATCCCTTTATCCAGCTTCAATCGCTGATCGCCGGTCATGTGGCCGAAACCGATGCGCTGATGGGCGCGGGACTGGTGATTGCGCTGTATCTGCTGATCGGCGGGCGCGCTTTTTGTTCGTGGGTCTGCCCCGTCAATATCGTCACCGACGCCGCCCATTGGGCGCGCCAGTCGTTGGGCTTGAAGGGCGGAATGCGCTTTACCCGGCAGATACGCTATTGGCTGCTGGGTATGACCCTGGCTGCCGCACTCGCTACCGGCACCATCGCCTGGGAGTTGATAAACCCGGTGACCATGATGTTCCGAGCGCTGGTTTTCGGCGCTGGGTTCGCCTGGGCCGTGGTGCTGGCCGTGTTTCTTTCGGATTTGTTCGTGGGTGGACGCGTGTGGTGCGGACATCTGTGCCCCATGGGTGCGTTTTACAGTCTGATCGGCAAGTTGAGTGTCTTGCGCGTTAGCGCAAGTGGGCGCGACGCCTGCGACGACTGCATGGATTGCTACGCTGCCTGTCCTGAACCGCAGGTTATTTCACCAGCCATGAAGGGCGTGGCGGACGGGCAGGGGCCAGTGATGGGGCCAGTAATTCTGTCGCCCAACTGCACAAATTGCGGACGCTGCATCGATGTCTGTTCGCAAAACGTTTTTGAATTTTCGACCCGGTTTGCCAATCGGGCTATTGAGGTCAAGGAAATCGTCAAGGAAGCTGCATGAATTCGATGATCGAGGAGAGAACGCCATGACCATGAAACTGACGGCCATGACGATGGTGTTGGGCCTGATACTGGGGCTGACCATCATGTCACCCCGGAACGCCCTTTCGGCGGACGTGACGTCGCTTAGGGGTGAGCCGGGGCTAAGCGAAAGTGCCACCGCGCCCGACCTGTTCAGGGTCAAGGAAAGCGGCCCCGTCGAACGGGCTTACCGTCAACAGCCGCCGCTGGTGCCCCATCGTATCGACAAGTACGAGATCGACCTCAAGGTTAACCAGTGCCTGCGCTGTCACGACTGGCCCAACAACGTGCGCGAAAAAGCGCCAAAGGTCAGCGAAACCCATTATCAGAATCGCGCGGGCGAGCGGCTGGACTTTGTGGCCGGAACGCGCTGGTTTTGTACCCAGTGCCATGTGCCGCAAGCCGATGCCCAGCCGCTGGTCGAAAACGTGTTTGCTCCGGCCGTTCTGGACCGCTGATTTGAGCCGCTCATTGAAAACGGCGAAGCACAAAAAAGGGGATCGATCATGAGCGACGACGTCACCAAACCAGCGGCAGGCGAAACGCCCAAGCGGGGCGGCCTGTTCGGCCTGTTCGGCCTTATCGGCAGCATCTGGAAATTTGTCTGGAGCCCGTCGGGCAATATTTCGCTGGGAACGCTGCTGATCGGCGGTTTTATCGCGGGTGTTATATTCTGGGGCGGCTTCCACTGGTCACTTGAAGTCACCAATACCGAGGAATTCTGCATTTCGTGTCACGAAATGTCGGACAACGTTTATGCCGAATACACCGGCTCGGTTCATGACAACAATCCGAGCGGTGTACGCGCCACCTGTCCCGATTGCCATGTGCCGCGCGACTGGCAGCACAAACTGCCGCGCAAGATCCAGGCGTCGATCGAGCTTTGGCACTGGGCATTGGGCAGCATCGACACGCGCGAGAAGTTCGAGGCCAAGCGCCTGACCCTGGCCAAGAACGTATGGCAAGTCATGAAGGAGACGGACTCGCGCGAATGCCGCAACTGCCATGATTACGATTCCATGGACGTATCCCTGCAGCCGCGCCGCGCCCGCAACCGCCACTTCGAAGCCGAAGAGGATGGCTCGACCTGCATTGACTGCCACAAAGGCATCGCCCACGAACTCCCCGCTGGCGCCTTCAACGCTGAACGCGAGTTGAACGAAACGTATCTGGCGATTGAGAAGAAGGATTGATCTCTAATCGGAGATGACACGGAGCCGGAGATTTTTCACGCCCCGCGCCCGCAAATACATTGTAAAAGGGCTGTGCAATAACGTTGTAGATGCGTAGGCATATGGTGCTGAAGGTAGCTGCGTCATGACGGATGTTCTTCTCGAAACCGTTCGTGCGCTGGTTTTGCTGGGAATCGTGGTGTTCCTGGTACAGTCGGGGCGCGACCGGTTTGCGCAGTTCCGCAAAGGCTGGAATTTCATTATTTCGGGGTTCGGGCTTTTATTATTCGGCAGCATTCTTGACATCAGCGACAACTTCGAAAGCCTTAACCGGTTCGTCGTGGTCGGCGATACCGAAATTGAGGCGTTTCTGGAAAAATTTGTCGGTTTTTTGGGCGGGTTCGTCTTTTTGGCCGTTGGTTTGTTCAAGTGGGTTCCGGGCGTTCAGGACCTGTCCGATCTTGTCGATACCCGCACCCGCGATCTTCAGGAAGCCAACGAGTTGTTGGTTTCGGAAATTGCTGAACGTAAACGGGCCGAGAATGTAAAAGAGGACTTCGTTTCCACCGTCAATCACGAGCTTCGAACGCCACTAACATCGATCAAGGGTTCGCTTGGCCTGATGAAATCCGGCGCGTTTGGTGACGTGCCCGACGACCTCAAGCCGATGCTTGATATCGCCTATAACAATTCCGACCGCTTGATCCGCTTGATCAACGATATTCTCGACATCGGAAAGATCGAAGCCGGCAAGTTGGATTGTCAAATGGCGCCTCTTGAACTTGGCGAAATGCTGGCGCAGGCGCTTCAAGCCAACGAAGGGTATGGGACCGAGTACAAGGTCACTTTCGAAACGTCGAATGACGCTCCCGAAGCGAAGGTGTACGGCGATCATGGCCGCCTGATACAGGTTATGTCCAACCTGATTTCCAACGCCGCTAAATTTTCGCCGGAGAACGAACGAGTCGAGATTTCCCTATCGCGTCGCGTCGATGGTTTCCGCATTGCGGTAACCGACCATGGCACCGGCATCCCTGAAGATTTTCGTCACAGGATTTTCGGAAAATTCTCGCGAGCAGACTCCACCGATACGCGCCAAAAAGGCGGCACCGGCCTGGGCCTTTACATCGCCCAAACCATCATCGGACAACACGGCGGGATCATCGGCTTCGATACCGAAACCGACAAGGGAACGACGTTCTATTTCGACCTGCCGGAATGGGAACGTGGCGACAAAATGACGGTCGAAGAAACCGAACCACATCACCTGTCTTACGTCCGCGCAAACACCGCACCGTAGTGATAGGGCGCAAGCTCGATAGTCTTTTCAAGCCCGAACCCGGCAGGTGCGACAACCGCTTCGGTGTCGGCGGGGCTCATGCGTAGGGCGCTGGCGGGGCCGCGTGGTTTGCCCAGGACCGGTGTTTCCTCGCGCGGGGCCGCGTGCCAATTGATGATCGCGAAGTGTCCGCCCGGCTTTAGGGCTTGGGCCACGCTCTCGCAAAAGGACGGTTGATCGGGAATGCCGTGGAAGGTGTTGGCGATGAGGATGAAGTCGGCCTTGCCGGGGATTGTGTCGGCCATGGCACAGGCATCGGCTTGGATCCAGGTGCAGGCCCCATCGGCCCCAACCGCGGCCCTTGCCTGGGCCAACATTTTGGGATCGAGATCAACTGCATAGACATGGCCCGCATCGCCGACGATGCGGATCATCGGTGCGGTGAAGTATCCGTCGCCGCAACAAAGGTCGATCACCGTCATGGCTTCGGTTATGCCAAGGCGGCGCAGCACGCCTTCCGGGTCGGGCCACAGCGCGGTCCACCAGTCGGCGTCAGGCATTGAGGTGGCGGGGAATAAACGGTTGTCTTTCATGCCAGGATTTGTAAACACCTTTGACGAACTTTTCCACGCCCGTTGACATGTGGCGTGCGCGGGTGCAAATGAAAAGCCCCATGGAGGTATTCGGTTTTGCGTCCCAGAATTGATGAATTCCCAGCATTCGAACCGCCCCGGCGAGGTCCCGTGGAAGGCGGCATACCGTTCAAGCTGGTGAGCGACTACGCGCCCGCAGGCGATCAGCCGCAGGCCATCGAACAATTGCTGGAAGGTGTGAGCGCGGGCGAAGTCAGTCAGGTGCTGTTGGGCGTGACGGGGTCGGGCAAGACCTTCACCGTCGCCCAGGCCATCGCGCGGGCCCAGCGTCCGGCCCTGGTGCTGGCCCCCAACAAAACCCTGGCCGCACAGCTGTATGGCGAGATGAAGGGCTTTTTCCCGGAAAACGCGGTCGAATATTTTGTCTCGTACTACGACTATTACCAACCCGAAGCCTATGTTCCGCGCACCGACACCTATGTCGAGAAGGACAGTTCCGTCAACGAACAGATCGACCGTATGCGCCACGCCGCAACGCGCTCGCTGCTGGAACGAAACGACGTGATTATCGTGGCCTCCGTTTCGTGCATTTACGGTATAGGATCGGTCGAGACGTACTCTCAGATGGTCGTTGAACTGACCGCCGGAACGGCCGTGGATGTGCGCGAGTTGTTGCGGCGGCTGGTCGAATTGCAGTACCGGCGCAACGATACCGATTTGCACCGGGGTGCCTTCCGGGTGCGCGGCGATGTGGTCGAACTTTTTCCGTCCCATTTCGAGGATCGGGCGTGGCGATTTTCCTTTTTCGGCGACGAATTGGAAGGGATATGGGAGATCGACCCGCTGACCGGTGAGCGCAACGGAACGCTCGAATCGGTGACCATCTATCCCAACAGCCACTACGTCACCCCCCGCCCGACACTTTTGCAGGCCATGCCCGCCATCAAGGCGGAAATGAAGGCGCGCGTCGATGAATTCACTGCCGCAGGAAAATTTATCGAAGCCCAGCGCATACAAGAGCGCACGACGTTCGATCTAGAAATGTTGGAAACCCAGGGGTTTTGTTCGGGTATTGAAAACTATTCACGCTATCTGACCGGGCGCAATCCCGGCGAGCCGCCGCCGACGCTGTTCGAATACCTGCCCGAAAACGCGCTGCTGTTTGTTGATGAAAGCCACGTCACGGTTCCGCAGATCGGTGGCATGTTCAAGGGCGATTTCAGCCGCAAGGCAACGCTGGCCGAATTCGGTTTTCGCCTGCCCAGTTGCATCGATAACCGGCCCCTGCGCTTTGAAGAGTGGGAAGCCATGCGGCCGCAAACGGTGTTCGTTTCGGCCACCCCCGGCCCGTGGGAGTTGGAGCAGACCCAGGGCGTTTTCGTCGAACAGGTGGTGCGCCCCACCGGTCTGATCGATCCCGTGTGCGAGGTCCGCCCGGTGGAAAGCCAGGTCGATGATTTGTTGGGCGAGGTGAAAGAGTGCGCGGCCAAGGGGCAGCGCGTACTCGTGACCACACTGACCAAACGCATGTCCGAGGATTTGACCGAATACCTGCACGAGCACGGTGTTCGCGTGCGCTACATGCATTCCGACATCGACACCCTGGAGCGCATCGAGATCATTCGCGATTTGCGCCTGGGCGCGTTCGATGTGCTGGTCGGCATCAACCTGCTGCGTGAGGGTCTGGATATTCCGGAATGTTCGCTGGTGTGCATTCTGGATGCCGACAAGGAAGGTTTCCTGCGCTCAAAAACCAGCCTCGTGCAAACCATTGGGCGGGCATCGCGCAACATCGACGGGCGGGTCATCCTGTATGCCGATCGCATGACTGGCTCCATGGAGTATGCGCTTCAGGAAACCAACCGGCGGCGCGAACGCCAGCAGGCTTACAACGAGGCCCACGGCATTACGCCGCGAACCATTAAAAATAATATCTCCGACGTTCTTGACAGTGTTTACGAGCAGGACCACTACACGGTCGATACCGGCGTTTCCGGGGACAAACATCTGATCGGCCATAACCTGAAGGCCCATCTGGCCGATCTGGATAAGCGCATGAAGGCCGCTGCGGGTGAGTTGGAATTCGAGGAAGCCGCCCGCCTGCGCGACGAAATCCGCAGACTGGAAGCCACCGACCTGGGCCTGCACAAGGCGGGATCCGCCCCGCTTGCCGCCGCGCGTGCCGGATGGAAACCGCAAGACCGCAAAAAACACAAGAAAAAGCACAAAACGCGGCTGGGGATGTGAGGGCTTTGCCCTAACGGGTAGGCCTGTCACACACCCAGAAGTTCGGGCCGGACCACCCAGTTGAGCGACCAGATGCCGTCTTCGCCGCGTTCCAGACAGGCGACGGTTCCGGGGGTGAAGGCGATTTTGGCGGCTTCTTCGTTGCCGGTCAGAAGGCGCGAGGCCATGCGGCCCATGAATGGCATGTGGCCGACGACCATGAAATCCTCGTCCAGGGACTCGGCGACCTTGGTCAACTGGTCGGTATTGTCATGGGGCGCCAGGCCGCTTTCCGCCTGTTCAACCTCGCGGCCCGGCCCGATAACCTCGGCCATGGCCAGCCCCGTGGCCAGGGCGCGGGCCTTTCCCGAATGAAAGACGCGGGCCACCTTAACCCGGCTGCGCGCCAGAAATACGGCCAGCCGCCCAACATCCTTGACGCCTTTTTCGCTAAGCGGACGTTCGGGGTTTACTTCGACCGGCACGGCGTCGCCATGCTGCATGAGATAAAGTTTCATCGTTTGCCTCGTTCTCTTTAAATCCAGCGCCGCACGCGGGCGGCGTAGGTTCGCCATTGCTCTCCGAATAGTCCTTCAAGCTCGGCGTCCTCGGCGCCCATGTATCGCTGGTCCAGTATCAGGGGAAAAACGACGACGACCAGCATCGGCGTGGCGCTTCCCAGCACGACAGCTAACCCGAAAACGGCCAAAGTCATGCCCAAAAACATGGGATGGCGGGAAAAGCCAAACGGCCCGACGGTGACCAGGGCGGTGATGTCGGAAATGGATCGGTCCTTGGTGCGATAGTGTTTGAACATTCTGTCGGCCCAGGTGTTGACGCCCAATCCTGACGTTGTTTGATGGACTTCCAGAACACCGACGGACCACATGGTCAGGAGTAAACCCGCACCTGCTGGAATGCCGCCCAGCCATAGCCACGGTTTGATGATGAGTTGAGCGCCCGGTTCAATCAGGTGCAATGCCAGCATCATGCCAATCGCCGCCGTGAACACCTGCGGTGCTTTCAACTTTGTAGGCTTGAACAAACGCCTGATTTCGCCGTATTTGTTGTCCACGTCTGGTGTTCCCCCGCCGGTTTTCGTTCTGGTGCGCGATCCTAGAGCATTTCCCGCGCCCGAAGAAGGACCAACCGGGAATGCGTTAGGCGGACTTGGTTTCGCCCCGCTTGCGCCCGGTCATCATCGACCAAATCAGGTTTTCCCGATGGGCGACGCTGGAAACCAAAACACCGGTGACGTGAAAAAGCGCCAGAAATATCGTAAAATGAGCGAAGAAATCGTGGATTTCCTCGAAAGCGCTTTCCTCGTCCCCGTCGTCATCGTCATCGCTGTGTTTATCGCTATCGTCATCGCCGTGTTTATCGTCATCGGCGAAAGCGGAAGATACCAGCAAACCAGCAGGCGGGGTTGCTGCCGTGGTTCCGAACAGCGGGGCGAGGGGCCCCGCGTTTTTTTCGGCGGCGAGGGTCGCCATGCCGGTGAAGACAGTTGCCGACAGTGATATCAGCAGAACGATAATCATCATCCCGCCTGCCGGATTGTGCCCGATGAAACGCGTCGCGCGCCCGCGAAGCACGTCGCGCAAATACGCCAAAACAGTCTGTGGGGAATAAATAAAGTTCGAAAATCGCGCATATTTCGGCCCGGCGAAACCCCACAAAATGCGGGCCAGCACCAGAACACCGATGACGTAACCGGCCCAAACATGTACGGCCAACGGGTCGTCTTCGGTTGCCTTGGCAACGATGAAGGCCGTCAACGTTCCCCAATGGAATATGCGGACAAACGGGTCCCATACTTGCAAAGTGGGTTGTTCCGACATCCGCCCGCCCCCCGAGAAAGACTGATTGTGTTACCCGCCCGCAGCATCGACGAGGGCTTCGGCGACCTTTAGTTCGAGCTCGGCGTCGGCGACGCCTTCGTCGTCGGCCTGAGCTTCGGATAAGGCATCCTGGGCATTTTCCAGACGCTGGGTTGCCGCCATCGCGTCGATTTCTTCAAGGGCCACGGCTTCTTCGGTCAGCACCGTGAAGCCTTCGTCGGTGACTTCGGCGAACCCGCCGCCAACGAAAATCCGCGACGAAACGGTTTCACCCTCATAGATATCGACAATGCCGGGGCGCAAGGTGGATAGCAGTGGCGCATGGCCCGGCAAGATGCCGAAATTGCCGTCGCCGCCCGGAGCCACGACCATGTCCGCCTCAATCGAGGTCATGATCTTTTCCGGCGTCACCAGTTCGAAGGCGACTTTATCGGCCATGTTTTGTCCCCTTCAATTTGCCGCTTAGGCTGCTTCCGCGGCCAGTCGTTTGCCTTTTTCGACCGCGTCTTCGATGGTGCCGACCATATAAAAGGCCGCTTCCGGAAGGTAGTCGTATTCGCCAGCGAGAATGCCCTTGAAGCCCTTGACGGTGTCTTCCTGCGATACGAAAACGCCGGGGAAGCCGGTGAAGACCTCGGCCACATGGAAGGGCTGGCTAAGGAATCGCTGAATCTTGCGCGCCCGCGAGACAATCGTCTTGTCCTCTTCGGAAAGCTCGTCCATGCCCAGAATGGCGATGATGTCTTGCAGGGATTTGTAGGTTTGCAGAACACGCTGCACTTCACGCGCAGTATCGTAATGTTCCTGGCCGACGACGCGCGGGTCAAGCACGCGCGAGGTCGAATCCAACGGGTCAACTGCCGGGTAAATGCCAATTTGGCGATTTGACGGCTGAGCACGGTGGTGGCATCCAGGTGCGCGAACGAAGCTGCGGGCGCCGGATCGGTCAAATCATCGGCGGGCACGTAAATGGCCTGCACGGAAGTCACCGAACCCTTGTTGGTGGAGGTGATGCGTTCTTGCAAGGTGCCCATGTCGGTGGCCAGGGTCGGCTGATAGCCAACCGCCGAAGGAATGCGGCCCAGCAGCGCCGAAACTTCGGAACCGGCCTGGGTGAAACGGAAAATGTTGTCGACGAAGAACAGAACGTCCTGGCCTTCCTCGTCGCGGAAGTATTCGGCCAGGGTCAGGCCCGAAAGGCCAACCCGCTGGCGGGCTCCCGGAGGCTCGTTCATTTGACCATAAACCAGCGCGCATTTGGAAGTATCGCCATTAATGTCAATGACGCCCGACTCGATCATTTCGTGATAAAGATCGTTGCCCTCACGGGTTCGTTCGCCAACACCGGCGAACACCGAATAGCCGCCGTGACCCTTGGCGATGTTGTTGATCAATTCCATGATGACGACGGTCTTGCCAACGCCCGCACCGCCGAACAGCCCGACCTTACCGCCCTTGGGATAGGGCTCGATCAAATCGATGACCTTGATGCCGGTGGTCAGAATTTCGGTTTCGGTGGATTGTTCGACGTACAACGGAGCCGCGCGATGGATCGGGGATCGCTTCTTGGTTTTAACCGGACCGCGTTCATCCACCGGATCGCCGATAACGTTGATGATCCGGCCCAGGGTTTCAGGGCCGACGGGAACCGTGATTGGCTCGCCGGTGTCCACGGCTTCGGCACCGCGAACGAGGCCGTCGGTGGTGTCCATGGCCACGGCTCGCACCACGTTTTCACCCAGGTGCTGGGCAACTTCGAGAACCAGCAATTGGCCGTGGTTGTCTACGTGCAGGGCGTTGAGAATGGCCGGAAGATTGCCTTCCCCAAATTGCACGTCGACCACGGCGCCCATGATCTGGGAAACGGCCCCGACGTTTTTCTTCTTCATAGCTTGGACTCCTCGTCGAACGAATTCGGCATCACCTCGGCACCCGTCAAAGCGCTTCGGCTCCGGAAATAATTTCAATCAACTCACTGGTAATGACAGACTGACGCGTGCGGTTGTAAATCAGGTTCAGTTTGTCGATCATTTCGCCCGCATTGCGGGTTGCATTATCCATGGCGGTCATCCGCGCACCTTGTTCCGAGGCATAACTCTCGGTCAACGCGTGATGTACCTGTACGGAAAGATTGCGTGGAAGCAGCGCTTCCAGAATTTCGGTTTCGTCGGGCTCCAGAATGTACATAGCCTGGGCCTGGGCCTGCGTCTGCGCATCGCCACTGGTCTCAGCTCTTTCTTCCGTCTCGGTTTCAACCGGGAACGGAATAATTTGCTGTGGCGTGACATGCTGGGTCATCGCCGACTGGAAGCGGTTGTAAACGATGGTGCAGACGTCGAACTCGCCGCCCTCGAACATAGCGCCGATCCGACTGGCGATCTCGCGCGCCGTACTGAAAGAAACAACGTTGCGGGATGTGCCTTCAATGGTATCGATGATCATGCCGCCAAATTGCGATTTAAGCGCATCGCGGCTTTTCTTGCCGATGCACAGAATCTTGACCTTTTTTCCGTCGCCCGTAAGTTCGTTGACGCGGCGTCGGATCAAGCGACTGATGCCGCCATTGAACCCGCCGCACAGGCCCCGATCTGCGGTAACCGCGACCAAAAGATGCGTTTCATCGTTGCCCGAACCGGCCAAAAGCGGTGGCACCGGCGCGCCCTCGGGCAGGCTTGCGGAAAAACCGCGCACCATGGCACTCATGCGTGCCGCATAGGGGCGGGCTTCCTCGGCCGCGATCTGGGCGCGACGCAACTTGGATGCCGCAACCATCTTCATGGCCGAGGTGATTTTCCGCGTCGATTCGACGCTGTTGATGCGGATCCTCAGATCTTTGAGATTGGCCATGACGTGTCAGATCCCCAGATTTCGCCCAACCCTACGAGAAGCTCTTGCAGAAGCCGTCAAGAAAGGCTTCCAAACGCTTCGACGTGTCGTCCGACAAGTCTTTTTCGGTACGGATCGCGTCCAGAATATCGGCGCCATTGGCGCGAATATCCTCAAGCATGGCCGCTTCGAACCGGACCACATCCTTAATCTCGATCTTGTCCAGAAAACCCTTGGCCCCGGCGAACAGCGCGACAACCTCTTCCTCGACCGGGAAGGGCTGGAACTGGCCTTGTTTCAACACCTCGGTCAGGCGCGCGCCGCGTGCCAGAAGTTGCTGGGTGGAGACGTCCAGGTCCGAGGCAAACTGCGAGAAGGCAGCCATTTCCCGGTACTGTGCGAGTTCCAGCTTGATCGAGCCGGCGACCTTTTTCATGGCCTTGTTCTGGGCGGCGGAGCCAACGCGGCTAACCGAAATACCGACGTTCAAGGCCGGGCGGATGCCCTTGTAGAACAGTTCGGTTTCCAGGAACATCTGACCGTCGGTAATGGAAATCACGTTGGTCGGAATATAGGCCGAAACGTCACCTGCCTGGGTTTCGATCACCGGCAGCGCCGTCAACGATCCGCCGCCTTCGGCGTCGTTCATTTTGGCGGCGCGTTCCAACAGCCGTGAATGCAGATAAAAAACGTCGCCCGGATAGGCTTCACGTCCCGGCGGGCGGCGCAGCAGCAGCGACATCTGACGATAGGCCACCGCCTGCTTGGAAAGATCGTCGTAGAAAATAACCGCGTGCATGCCGTTGTCGCGGAAATATTCACCCATCGTGCAGCCGGTATAAGGTGCGAGGAACTGCAAGGGTGCTGGTTCGGATGCCGTGGCGGCGACAACGACGGAGTATTCCATCGCGCCATATTCTTCGAGGACCTTGACGATCTGTGCCACGGTCGAACGCTTCTGGCCGATGGCGACATAGATGCAATAAAGCTTATCCGCCTCGTCCGCGGCCGCATCGTTGATGCGCTTTTGATTGATAATGGTGTCAAGGATAACGGCGGTTTTGCCTGTCTGGCGGTCGCCAATAATCAATTCACGCTGGCCACGACCGATGGGGATCAGGCTGTCAATTGCCTTGATGCCGGTCTGTACCGGTTCGTTCACCGACTTGCGCGCGATGATGCCGGGCGCCTTGACCTCGACCACGCGGCGTTCCGTGGTGTCCAGCGGACCCTTGCCATCAATCGGTTCGCCCAGAGCGTCGATGACGCGGCCCAGAACGCCTTTGCCGACGGGCGCATCAACGATGGTGCCGGTTCGTTTAACCAGATCACCTTCCTTGATGGTCCGATCGTCGCCAAAAATAACGACGCCGACATTGTCGCTTTCCAGGTTCAGGGCCATGCCCTTGATGCCACCCGGAAATTCGACCATTTCACCGGCCTGAACCTGATCCAGTCCGTAAACGCGGGCGATACCATCGCCGACCGCGAGAACACGGCCAACCTCGGCGACTTCGGCCTCGGTATCGAAATTGGCGATCTGTTCCTTCAGAATTGCGGAAATTTCTGCGGGACGGATATCCATTACGCAATTCCCCTCATGGCAAGGCGTAGCTGTTGAAGTTTGGTGCGAAGCGAACTGTCGAACATGCGTGAACCGACTTTCACAACGAGCCCGCCAAGCAGGCCGCCGTCAATTTTGGCTTGAATAGTGACATCGCCGCCCACCGCTTTTTTCAAGGCATCGCGCACGCCGGTAAGCTGCTTGTCCGACAATTCGTGCGCAGAGATAACCTCGGCGGTGGTTTCGCCGCGGCTTGCTGCAATTTGGTCAAGAAAAGCGCGGATGACATCGGGCAGCGCGAACAGGCGGCGGTTGCGCGCAAGAACGCCAAGGAAGCGCCGGGTCGTATCGTTTAACCCAAGATTTTCCGCCAGCGCGGCAATGGCGCGGCCCTGATTGTCGCGCGAGATGATCGGCGAGTGGATTAGTCGCCGTAAATCGTCACTTTCCGCGACAAGCATTTGGATAGTTTTAAGGTCGCCAGCAACTTCATCAAGAAGCTCTGCCGGTTCGGCCAATTCAAAGAGCGCCGCCGAATAACGCTCGGCCAGCCCCCCGGTGCTTGAACTTTTATTACCCACTAATAAATTCCCCGGCTCGTTTCCCAGTTATTTTAATTCGGTGAACGCGCCGCCGCCCCGAAAAAACACCACCGTCAAACCACGAACGGCACCGAAAGCGACCCGATTGATCTAGCATACCCTCTAAACCCGCGCAAGAAAGCTGAAAATTTTCGTAAGTCCCCAATATCAAAGAAAACCATAGGGATCGACGTCGATGACGACGCGGCTTGTTCCGGCGACTTTTACACGCCCCAGCCATTCGCGCACAAAGCCCTGAAGATTGACCTCGCGCCCGGCTTTGATCAGGAAACGCCGCCGATAGCGACCGCGCAATAGCGCCAACGGTGCGGGTGCCGGTCCCAGCACCTGAATCTGTTCGGTTGGTAGCGCGGCGCGTGAAAGATCGCGGGCCAGCTCGTCGGCGCGCGCCTCAATACGATCCGACACGATCAGGGCCACCAGGCGTCCAAACGGCGGCATTCCGGCAGCGCGCCGCGATTCCGATTCGGCCCCATAAAAACCATCCCGCTCGCCCGCCACAATCGCCCCAATCACGGGATGCTCCGGAACGTAGGTTTGAACCAGCACACGGCCCGGATCGATGCCGCGTCCGGCCCGGCCTGCCACCTGATAAAGCAGTTGATAAGTGCGTTCAGCGGCGCGCAGATCGCCGCCCGAAAGCCCCAAATCTGCATCGATCACGCCGACCAGTGTCAGCAGTGGAAAGTGATATCCCTTGGCCAGTATCTGGGTGCCCAAGATGACATCGACTTCATGATTTTCGATACGCCGCACCAGTTCCTCGGCGGCACCGGGGCCGGTCAGGGTATCGCTGGCGGCGATCGCGCGCCGGGCGTCGGGGAACAGGGATTGGACTTCCTCGGCCAGCCGTTCGACCCCAGGGCCGCAGGCGACGAAGCTGTCTTCGTTGCCGCACGACGGGCATTCGTTCGGCGCCCCGGTATTGAATCCGCAATGGTGGCATTGCAGCCGGGGGCCATGGGCTGCGGCGTAGCGGTGCTCAACCAGCCATGCGGTGCAGCGCGGGCATTGCAGGCGGTGCCCACAGGTGCGACACAGCGTCAGCGGTGCGTATCCCCGGCGGTTGAGAAACAGCATGGCCTGACCGCCGCTGGCAAGGGTCTCGGTCATGGCCGTCTGCAAATCTGCCGATATCCAGCGGTTGGCCGGTAAGTTCTGCGTCCGCATATCAACGAGCGCAACTTCGGGCATGGCCGCCCCGGCGTGACGTAGCGGCAGATGCACGCCCGCGTACCGTCCCGCTTCAATATTGTTGAGGGTTTCCAGCGATGGCGTTGCCGAAACCGGAATGAGCGAAAAGTCGCCCAGACGGGCGCGCACCACGGCCATGTCGCGGGCGTTGTAAACAACGCCTTCTTCCTGCTTGAAAGCTCCGTCGTGTTCTTCGTCGATAACAATCAGGCCGAGGTTGGCAAACGGCAAAAACAGGGCCGAACGCGCGCCGACGATAACGCGGGCTTCGCCGCCCGCCACGGCCCGCCATGTCGCGCGCCGTCGACCGGGCGAAAGGTCGGAATGCCATTCGGCGGGTGTTGTGCCGAAACGTTGGCGAAAGCGGCTCAGCCATTGCGCCGTTAACGAAATTTCGGGAAGCAGGACCAAAACCTGAGCGCCCTTGGCCAGCGCTTCGGCAAGGGCCTCGAAATAAACTTCGGTCTTGCCCGATCCGGGAACGCCGTCCAGCACAGTGACGGAAAAACCGCCTTCGACGACCCGCCTTCGAAGTTCGGCTGCTGCGCGCACCTGATCGGGTGACAGGGTTGGGCCGGGTAATTGCCAGTCGGGCTCCGAAAAAGTCGGGCGCGCGGGCAGATTGACGGCGCGCAGAACTCCGGCCTCGGCCAGCCCTTTGACGACGCCGATGCCGACGCCAACCTCGGCGGCCAGTTCGCGGGCCTCGCGCGGCGGCCCTTCGGCCAACAGGTTGACGACACGTCGGCGTGCGCTGGTGAAGCGCACTTCGGGGGCGTGGGGGTCGATTTCGTAGCCGATAATCGATTTTGCCGGGTGCAACGCCGACGGAACGCTCATGGCCATGCGCAGAACAGCCCCCGGTGCCGCCATGGTATAACGCGCAACCCAATCGACGAAATCTCGGGCGATGTCGGTCATGGGTGTGGTTTCCAGGCGGGCGATGACGTCCTTCAAGCGCTTATCATCTATGGCGTCCGAGCCCGGCCCCCAAACCACGCCGATCCGTTCGCGCTGGCCCAGCGGGACCGACACGAAATCGCCCGGTGCCAGGAAAAGCCCATCGGGTACCCGGTAATCATAAGGGCCGACCAGGGGCAACGGCAGCAAGATGCTGACGCTTTGTTGTCTGTTTCCCTGCGAACTGGCATGGTCGATGGCCATGGGTTACACTCTGGCAAATTGCGTAATCAAGAAGCGGTAGCCATGAACGATAATACCACGTCAGACAAGCCGAGTTTTGCCAGCGAGGCACAAATTGAAGAATTTCTGGAAAACCATCCGGATTTCTTCGTCGCCAGGGAAGCCCTGCTGGCGGGCATGATACCGCCCCGGCGCTGGAAGGGTGACGGCGTCGTCGATTTGCAAAAAACCATGCTCGATCATCTTCGCGGCGAGATGGAGGATATGAAGAGCGGCGCGCGCGATTTGATTGAAACCAGCCGCAGTAACATGTCCAATCAGGCCCGCGTGCATGATGCCGTGCTGGCTTTGATGGCGGCCGAGGGCATGGTTACCGGGCTGCGCATCATCAACGACGAATGGCCGCTGATTCTGGATGTGGATGTCGTTGCGATTGGGTTCGAGGTGCCGGTGGGTGATCACGGTGTGCCGCCCGTTCACGGTGTGCGACTGTTTGACGTGGGCATGATTGACGAACTGATCGGATCGGAGCGCAGGATCGCGCTGATTGACGACGCCACAGACGACGGGACGATCTTCGGCGAAGGGGCCGGGCTGGTTCATTCGGCAGCGCTGGCGCGAATCGGGGCCGATGGCAAAAGCCCGACCGGCCTTCTTGCTCTTGGCGCGCGGGACAGCGCATTTCAACCGGGCCAGGGAACCGAATTGATCGGCTTTTTGGCGCGGGTCACGGAAACCTGTATAGGACAATGGCTCGAAAAGCCTCTCTGATTCAATTTAACGCAGAGCCCTCGGTGGTGACGGCGATTGAAGACTGGCGCAACTGGCTGGTCGGCGAGCGACGGGTGTCGGTTCACACGCTCGATGCTTATCAGCGCGATATGGCGGCGTTTCTTTCGTTTATGAGTGAGCATCTGGGCTTCGCACCGGGTATGCGCGACTTGGAGGCCCTGAGTGTGGTCGATTTCAGAAGTTGGCTGGCCCGGCGCACGATCGATGGGTTGTCGCGCGCTTCAACCGCCAGGGCCATGTCCACGGTGCGCGGGTTCTTTCGTCACCTCGAAAAAAACGGCGTCCTTCAGAATCCAGCCGTGGCCGCCGTGCGTACGCCGCGCACCCTCAAGTCGGTGCCCAGGGCGCTGGACCCGGCCGACGCTTTGGGCGTGCTTGACTCCATCGGCGATTTCACCGACACCCCGTGGATCGCCAAACGCGATACCGCAGTGATGATGCTGCTTTACGGATGCGGCCTACGCATTGGCGAGGCCCTGGCGCTGAACCGCAATCAGGTGCCGGATGGCGACTCCATGGTGGTGACCGGCAAGGGCGACAAGCAACGCATGGTTCCGGTTTTAGCCGTGGTGCGCGAGGCCATTGAAGATTACGTGGCGGCTTGCCCGTATCATTTGGTGGCCGACGGTCCGCTGTTCATCGGCGCACAAGGCAAACGGCTAAATCCCAGCATCTTGCAAAAGCAAATGCGTAAGCTGAGAGGCTTTCTGGGCCTGCCGGAAACCGCCACCCCCCACGCCCTGCGCCACAGTTTCGCCACCCATCTTTTGGCTGGTGGCGGCGACTTGCGCACCATCCAGGAACTGCTGGGCCACGCTTCGCTGTCAACAACGCAACGCTACACCAACGTCGATTCCGCCCGCCTCATGGCCGTCTACCGCGCGACCCATCCGAGGGCGCGCAAGTAGCATCACTTCTGCTGAGAATGGTCACCGCCAGCGGTCCCAAGGCCGCGACCAGACCCATGGTCAGGAAGGCGGCACCCCAACTGGCGATGGTCTCGCCGCCGCCGAAACCGTCCAGCACGGCGCCGAACACGACCGGTCCCATGAACGAGCCCGCGAACCCGATGCAGGCATGAACGGCCATGGTCGCGCCCCGGTATCCGGGCGGTGCGGCGGCTACCGCGCCCGCCGTGATTGACGCCGAATCGCCGGTGATCAGTGCTCCGTAAACCATCGCCACCGCAACCAGAAGGCCAAACGGAATGGTTGCCAGAAAACCAAACATTGCGGCCACGGCGCACGACGTCAGCATGATCGCGACCACCGCGCGGCGACGCCCCGCGCGAACCGCGAATTCGTTGCCCAAAACACTGGCGGGCATGCCGGCAAGGGTGAAAACCGTGGCGATCAGGGTGATGTTCCAGCTGGGGCTTTGCGCATGCTGACTTTGCGCGAACACCAAAAAGACGACAATCCATGAGCGCGCGGCGAAGGCTTCGAAATTATGCACCGCATAGGCCAGCACATAGCCCATGGCCTGACGGCATTTCAGAACTGGAAGGAAATCGAGAAACTTTCCGTCGGGCGCAAATTGATCGCGCGGGTCGGTCTCGGCAACGAAAAGGCTAACCATTGCCAGCGCCAGTATCGGGCCAAGGGCGCATAATCCGAAGGTCCAGCGCCAATCCAGCCACACGGCCACCTCGCCCGCCAGCAGAAATGAAAACGCCCAACCGATAGAAAAATGCGATGCGTAAAAGGCGATGCCCCGGCTTTGGGATCGGCCCGAAAGTCGGTCCCCCAAAATTTTCATGCCCGGCATATAGGTTCCTGCCAGCCCGATGCCGGAAAGGAAGCGCAGGACGAGGGCCGTCCAGAAGCCATCGGCCAACAGGGCAAAACCAAGATAGGCGATGCCGGTCAGAACCATGGAAACCAGATAGATGCGCCGGGCGGCCATGCGGTCGGTCAGGCTGACCAGTACCGGCACGGCGACAACGTAGCCAGCCGAGAATATTCCGCTAAGCCAGCCTGCTTCGGTCTTCGATAGCGACCATTCATCAAGAAATCCCGGAAGCAGGGCGGCAAACGTGGCAAAGCCCACCATGCCCGCAACCTCGGCTGCGCAAAGAACCGCCGTTAGGCGAACGGGCGAGGCGGCGTGGTTCATGCATCGGTGTCCGGCGCGGGTTCCAAGTTGGCGGCATAAAAGCTTCGCCGCCGCCAGACCCAGGCCCAAACGGCAAAACACAAAATCGCACCGGCGGCGACCGGCAGGCGCAGGCCAACGGATTCCGCAGCCCCGCCCATAATTATTGCACCGATGGCCGGCATGCCGCGCACGGTCAGGCCATAAAGGCTCAGCACCCGCCCGCGCATGGCGGGGTCAACCGCCGACTGGATCAGGGTTTGATTGCCAATCCCTTGCGTGACGAAGGCGCAGCCCATCAGAACGACCAGCGGCAAGGCGATGGCAAATGTGTCGGTGGCGCTAAAGGCCATCAGGGTCAGCGACGAAATCAGCATACTGATCAGGGTGATGGTGGTCAGGCCCTTGGTCCCCGCCGTGCGCGAGGCCAGAAAAGCCCCGCCGGCAATAGCCCCCATGCCAAGCCCGCTCATCAGCGAGGCCAGGGTTTCAGGGCCGCCCGCGAACACCTGGGCTGCAAAACCGGGAAACAGATCAATGAGGGGGCGGGCGAAAAATCCCATGGAAAACACAAGAACCATCTGCATGCGAATGCCGGGATGGGCCAGCAGGTAGCGGATGCCGTCGAGCGATTCGGCGGCCAGGGATTTTGGCTCTTTCCTCGGCGCCCTCGGTTCAATCGACAGCATGCGCAGCGATAACGTGAAACAGAAAAACAAACTGACTGCCACGGCAAGACCCCAGGCCACGCCACCCCACAAAATAACGGCGCCGCCAATGGCCGGGCCGATGAAACGCGAGCTGTTGAAAATCAGCGAATTGACGGCCAATGCCGTGGGCAGATGTTCGCGCCCGATCAGCGAATAGACCAGCGACATGCGCGAGGGCCGCATAAAAGCAAGGCCGGCGCCGCGCAACACGGTGATGCCCAGCAAAATCCAGATGGTCGTCAGTTCGGCAAACGTCAGCACCGCCATGCAAATTCCCAAAGACAGCATGATCATCTGGACGATCCGCAACAGCCGCAAAAAATCGATGCGATCAACCACCGTTCCGGCAACGAAGCCAAAGATCATGACCGGCGCGACCTCGGCCACCGCCATGCCGCCCAGCCAGGCCGTCGATGCGGTCAATTCCCACGTCAGCCAGCCGACTGAAATGCGCCAGACCCACAGCCCCAGGTTTGACCCGATGCTTCCGGCAACGTAGTAGCGGTACATGGGCTTGGCGAAGATGGCCCGAAGGCCGCCAAAATTTCCCGGAAGTTGCATTTATTTTGCCCTTGGGTTACGCAGCAGCCACTATACGAGTTTGGAAAATTACCGAAAGCGGGAAGCGCCATGATGACGGATAGTAAAACGACCATGATGGCGGTCGTCACGACCGGCAACGGCGGCTACGATAAACTGGAATACCGCGAAGAACCTATACCCGTTCCCGAACCCGGCGAAGTCCTTTTGCAGGTTCTGGCAGCTGGCGTCAACAACACCGAAATCAACACCCGCCTCGGCTGGTATTCGGCCAGTGTCAAAACGGGCACCGAGGATGCGGCTGCGGTCTCGGAAGAAGGAAACAAGGTTGACGGCGGCTGGAATGAAACGACTCCGTTCCCTATCATCCAAGGAACCGATTGCTGCGGGAGGGTTGTCGCGGTGGCTCCCGGCGAGGACGACAGCGCCATCGGGTCACGCGTTATCGTGCGCAGCTGCATCCGGCACGAGGGTTTCGATTCGCCCGAAAACATCTGGATGGCGTCCGACTTCGACGGGGCCTTCGCGCAGTACGTTAAAGTCCCCGCATCCGAAATTTTCGCCGTGGATTGCGACTGGACCGACGCCGAACTGGCCTCCATCCCGTGCGCCTACGGCACTGCGGAAAACATGATCCATCGGGCGGGTGTTACGGCTGGCGATCACGTATTGGTCACCGGCGCGTCGGGTGGCGTCGGCTCAGCCACCGTACAATTGGCCAAACGCCGCGGCGCCACCGTCACCGCCATCGCCGGAGTCAACAAAATGGCAAAAGTGCGTGAAATTGGCGCCGATCGCGTCATCGAACGCGGCACCGATTGCCTGGCCGTTTTGGGCCAGAAGTCCGTCGACGTGGTCATCGACATCGTCGCCGGAGCGGACTTCGAAAACCTGCTCGAAGCCCTCAAACGCGGCGGCCGCTACGCCAGCGCAGGCGCCATCGGCGGCCCCCTGGTCGAACTCGACATGCGCACATTTTATTTGAAGGACTTAACCCTGATCGGCTGCACCGGCTGGGACGAACCCATCTTCCCCAACCTCGTCAGCTACATCGAACAAGGCGAAATTCGTCCCCTAGTCGCCAAAACCTTCCCGCTGGAACAGATCGCCGACGCCCAGCGCGAATTTTTGAAAAAGAACTACGTGGGGAACTTTGTTTTGATCCCTCCGGGGGTGGGGGATTAACGACGGCTACGAATGAATAGCCCGACCCCCAACCGCCAACGCCGCTTCTTTGACGGCTTCCGATAGCCCCGGATGGCCGTGGCAGGAGCGGGCCAGGTCTTCGGCGGAGGCGCTGAATTCCATGGCGATGACGGCTTCCTGGATGAGGTCTCCGGCTTCGGGGCCGACGATGTGGACACCCAGGATGGCGTCGGTTTTGGCGTCGGCCAGGATTTTTACGAAGCCATCGGAATCGGCGTTGCACCGCGCGCGGGAGTTGGCGGAGAAGGGGAATTTGCCGACGTTGTAGGCGATGCCCGCGCTCTTTAATGCTTCCTCGGTTTGGCCTAGTCCGGCGGCTTCGGGCCAAGTGTAGACGACGCCGGGGATGGCGGAATAATTCACGTGTGCCTTTTCACCGGCGATGATTTCTGCCGCCGCCACGCCCTCGTCTTCGGCCTTGTGGGCCAGCATCATGCCGCCGATGACGTCGCCGATGGCGTAAATGCCGGGAACGCTGGTTTGGAAATTGTTATCGACGGTGACGAAGCCGCGCTTGTCCACGGCTACGCCCGCCTTGTCCAATCCCAATCCTTCGGTAAAGGGCCGCCGTCCGACGGCCACCAGAACCACGTCGGCGCTGAAGGTTTCGGCCTTGCCCCCGGCCACCGGTTCGGCGGTCAGCGTGACGTCCTTGGCGCTCGCTTTGGCCCCGGTCACCTTGCGCGAGAGATTGAATTTCAAGCCCTGCTTTTTCAGCGTGCGGGTCATCTGTTTGCAGACCTCGCCGTCCAGCCCCGGCAAGATGGCGTCGAGGAACTCGATAACCGTCACTTCCGCGCCCAGCCGTCGCCACACAGAACCCAGTTCCAGCCCGATGATGCCCGCGCCGATGACGATCAGTTTTTCGGGCACTTTGGAAAGCGCCAGCGCGCCGGTCGATGACACGATGCGCTTCTCGTCGATCTTGATACCGGGCAGGGGGGTGGCTTCGGACCCGGTGGCGATCAGGATATTTTTGGTTTTGAGGGTCTCTTTGCCGACGGTGACGCTTCCAGCGCCGGTAATGACGCCATGACCAACAATGCGGGTGATCTTGTTTTTCTTGAGCAGGAAGTCGATGCCCTTGGTCAGATCGGCCACCACCTTGTCTTTGCGCGCCATCATGGTTGGCAAATCCAGCGTCACCTCGCCGGTTTGAACCCCGTGCGCGGCCATTTCATCCTTGGCCATGGCGTAGTGATGGGACGATTGCAAAAGCGCCTTCGACGGGATGCAGCCAACATTCAGGCATGTGCCGCCCAGGGTCTCGCGGGCGTCCACGCAGGCGACGTTCAAGCCCAACTGCGAGGCCCGAATGGCGGCCACGTAGCCGCCCGGTCCGCCGCCAATGACAACCAGATCGAAGGAGGTTTCGCTCATTTGATGTTTCCTGTGTCGGCTCACGTATCCAGCATGATGCGGGTCGGGTTTTCGATGCATTCCTTGACGCGCACCAGGAACGAGACCGCTTGGCGGCCATCGACCAGCCGGTGATCGTAACTGAGCGCCAGATACATCATGGGCCGGGCGACGATGGCTCCGTCGTCGGCCACCACCGGGCGCTGCTGGATCTTGTGCATCCCCAGAACGGCAGATTGCGGCACATTGAGGATGGGCATGGAATTGAGCGATCCGTAAACACCGGCGTTGGAAATCGTGAAGGTTCCGCCTTCCAGATCATCCAGACCCAGCGACCCGTCGCGCGCTTTTTTGGCCAGTTCCCTGATAGTCCCTTCAACGCCTGCAAAAGAAAGCGCGTCGGCATCTCGCACCACCGGCACCACCAAACCTTCCTTGAGGCCAACGGCAACACCGATGTCGTAGTGGTTTTTGTAAACGATGTCGTCGCCGTCGATGGCCGCATTGACCACGGGGAATTCGCGCAACGCGGTCACGCAGGCTTTGACGAAAAACGACATGAAGCCCAGGCGAATGCCGTGCTTTTTCTCGAACGCCTCGCGAAATTCAGCGCGCAAAGCCATCACCGCGCTCATATCGGCTTCGTTGTAGGTGGTCAGCGTCGCCGCCGTGTTTTGCGAGTTTTTCAGATGCTCGGCGATTTTCTTGCGCAGGCGGGTCATGCGTACGCGTTCCTCGCGCGGGCCATCGGGGCGCGGCGGGAACATGGCGTCGCCCGACCAAGGAGTTGCCGCAGCCGCAGCCACTGCCGGTGCGGGTGCCGGTTTTGAAACTGGAGCAGGGGCGGGAGCAGGAGCGGCTAGCGTTTCGATATGGGCCAGCAGGTCGCCCTTGGTCAGCCTTCCGTCCTTGCCGGAGCCTGTGATGGCTTCGGCGTTAAGCCCGTGTTCGTCCACCAGTTTGCGAACGGCGGGAGAAAGCGCTATGGTGGCGGGTTGCGGAGCGGCAGGAGCGGCAGGGGCCGGTTTTGCTTTGCTGGCCCCTTCGGCGATCATTCCCAGCAAGGCGCCGACTTCAACGTCCGATCCTTCCGGCACAGCGATTTCAGTGAGCGTGCCGCCCGCGGGCGCATTGATTTCCAGGGTGACTTTGTCGGTTTCAAGTTCCAGCAGCGCTTCGTCCGCCGCTACCGCATCGCCAACCGCCTTGAACCACTTTGCAACGGTGGCTTCGTTTACTGATTCGCCGAGGGTGGGAACTGTAATTTTTGTCGCCATAATCGTTCCTAGATAATTATTTGCGTCCCTGAAACACGGTGTCGAGGGAAAGCGCCTTTTCGACCAATGCGGCCTGTTCCTTCAGATGATTTTTTAACAATCCCGTCGCCGGTGAGGCTGCGGCCTCGCGCCCGGCGTAGGCGGGTAAGACCTGTTTTGCGCCCAGCCGTTCCAGCACATCGATCAGCCTCGTGAAAACAAAGGACCAGGCCCCCATATTGGCGGGTTCCTCCTGGCACCATACGACTTCGGCATTCGGATAGCGCGAAATCTGCTGCATCAGGCCCTGGCGTGGCCACGGATAAAGCTGTTCAACGCGCACGATGGCCACATCGTTGATGCCGGCTTTGTTGCGTGCCGCGAGCAGGTCGTAATACACCTTGCCCGTACACAGCACGACCCGGCGTACCTTTTTGTCCAGCACCATGCGGCCGCGCTCGGGAATGACCCGCAGGAATTTGGTGCCTTCTCCCATCTCGCCCAGGGTTGAAACGGCCAGTTTGTGGCGCAGCAGCGATTTCGGCGTAAACACGATCAGCGGTTTTCGAAAATTGCGGTGCAACTGGCGGCGCAAGGTATGGAAATAGTTGGCCGGTGTTGTGCAGTTCACAACCTGCATGTTGTTCTCGGCGCAAAGCTGCAAATAGCGTTCGGGCCGGGCTGACGAGTGTTCCGGCCCCTGGCCTTCGTACCCGTGGGGCAGCAGCATGACCAGCCCCGAAAGCCTGAGCCATTTCGACTCGCCCGAGGAAATGAACTGGTCAATGATCATCTGCGCGCCGTTGGCGAAATCGCCAAACTGACCTTCCCACAAAACCAGCGAGTGGGGCTCGGCGGTTGAATAGCCGTACTCGAAGCCCAGCACGGAGGCCTCCGACAACGGGCTGTCGATGACCTCGAAACGGGCCTGATCGTTGGTGATGTGGTTTAGCGGGACATAGCGTTCTTCGTTTTTCTGATCGACCAGCACGGAATGGCGTTGCGAGAAGGTGCCGCGACCGGAATCCTGCCCCGACAGGCGAACCGGGTAGCCCTCGGCCAAAAGTGAGCCGAACGCCAATGCCTCGCCCGTGGCCCAATCCACGCCCTCGCCGCCGTCGATCATCTTGCGCTTGGCTTTTAACTGGCGAACAATCTTAGGATTGATGGCGAAATTTTTCGGCTGCTCGGTGATGGCATGGCCGATCTGGCGCAAGGTATCCATCGCGACAGCGGTGTCGTCCTCGCGGAATTCTTCCTCGCCTTCCATGTTGACCAGACCCTGCCAGCGCCCCTCAAACCAGTCGGCCTTGTTGGGTTTGTAGCCGGTGGCCGCCACGAATTCACTCTCCAGGCGTTCGGCGAAGTCTTGGTTGATTTGCTCGGCGTCCTCCGCTTTGAGAGAACCTTCGGCGATCAATCGGTCGGCATAAATCTGGCGCGTCGTTGGGTGCTTGCCGATTGCGCGGTACATAATGGGCTGGGTGAAGGCCGGTTCGTCGGCTTCGTTGTGGCCGTGGCGGCGATAACAGAACATGTCGATAACGACGTCGCGGCCAAACTCCTGGCGGAACTCGGTGGCGATGCGCGCGACGTGGACGACCGCTTCGGGATCGTCGCCGTTGACATGAAATATGGGCGCCTGAATGGTCTTGGCGGCATCGGACGGATAGTGCGAGGATCGTGAATAAGACGGGCTGGTGGTAAAGCCGATCTGGTTGTTGACGATGACGTGGATGGTACCGCCGGTCATATAGCCGCTAAGCTCGGACAGCCCCAGGGTTTCGGCCACAAGACCCTGGCCCGCAAAAGCGGCATCACCGTGCAATAGCAAACCCATAACCTGTTTGCGATCCTTGTCGCCGCGATGGAACTGCTTGGCCCGCACCTTGCCGACGACGACCGGGTTGACCGCTTCCAGGTGCGACGGGTTGGCGCACAGCGACAAATGGACCGCGTTGCCGTCGAAAACACGGTCGGTCGAGGTGCCCAGATGATATTTCACGTCGCCCGAACCCTGAACTTCTTCGGGTTTCGACCCTGTGCCCTGAAATTCCGAAAAAATTGCCACATAGGGTTTGTGCATGACGTTGGCCAGCACGTTCAAGCGCCCGCGATGGGGCATTCCCAGAACCACTTCGCGAACGCCCAACTGGCTGCCGCGTTTGAGGATTTGTTCCAGCGCCGGAATGGTGGTCTCGCCGCCGTCCAGCCCGAAACGCTTGGTGCCCGTATATTTGGTCTGCAAGATTCGTTCGAAGCCCTCGGCCTCGACCAGACGTTCATAAATGGCGCGCTTGCCGCGCAGGGTGAACTGGGTTTGGTTGCGGATACCTTCGATGCGGCGCTGTATCCAGGCTTTTTCGTCGGGGCCCTGAATGTGCATGAACTCGACGCCGATGGACCCGCAATAAGTTTGGCGAACGACCTGCATGATTTCGCGCATGCTCGCGGTTTCCAGCCCCAGCACATAGTCGATGAAGATGGGCCGGTCCAGATCATCCTCGGTGAAGCCGTAGCTGCTGGGCTCAAGCTCGGGATGGCGGGTGTTGCCCTCCAGTTCCAGCGGATCGAAACGCGCCATCAGATGTCCGCGAACCCGGTAGTTGCGGATCAGCATGAGGGCACGGATGGAATCCAACGTTGCCGCGCGCACGTTCTCGGTGCCGAAGCGGTCTTCCAGGCCGCGCGCGATGGTCGCCGGGGCAACCGCATTGACCGGCAGCCAGGACGGTGTGTCGGAGGCGCGCGCAATATCGGGCTGCGTGTCGGAATCGTCGGATTGGGGGGTCCAGCTGGCGCCGCGAAGTTCGCGAAGGATCGCGCCGCCGTCATCTTGAAGGTCTTGAAAAAAATCAACCCAGCTAGGGTCTACGGAACCGGGGTCGGCAAGGAAACGTGAATAAATATCGGCAATGAACGCGGCGTTGTGCGGGTTCAGGACGGTCTCGACGTTCGATGCCATGGCTCCCAAGAAAACGCGCCTTGCGGACACGCTTTCCCTCCGTTCAGCTCGGGGGTAGCCTTTTACATAGGGTCACAACCACCCGTAGACTACCCCTAGGATGTTTCATGCCGCGCAGAACTTGCTTACGCGCCGATCATGGCTTTGGTCGCTTCGGTCAGACCAATAACCGATTCCACGGATTTTTCGAACTCCGCCTTCTCGTCGGGCAGGAAGTCTATTTCGATAATCCGCTCGACACCACCGGCCCCGATGACCACCGGAACGCCAACATAAATGCCGTCCAGGCCGTAAATGCCGTCGCAATAGGCGGCGCAGGGAAGAACGCGCTTCTGGTCTTTCAGATAGGACTCGGCCATTTCGATGACCGAAGAACCCGGCGCGTAATAGGCCGAAGCGTTGGTCAGCAGACGGCCGATTTCGGCTCCGCCCTGGCGCGTGCGCTGGACAATTTCGTCAAGCTTGGCCTGGGTGGTCCAGCCCATCTTTACCAGATCGGGCACGGGAATTCCGGCAACCGCTGAATAGCGCAGCAGCGGCACCATCGAATCACCGTGGCCGCCCAGCACGAAGGCGGTGACGTCATTGACCGAGACGCCGAACTCTTCCGCCAGGAAATAACGAAAGCGCGCCGAGTCAAGAACGCCGGCCATGCCGATGACTTTTTCAGGCGGTTGTTCGCTGGCTTCGCGAAGTGCCCAGACCATGGCGTCCAACGGGTTGGTGACGCAAATCACGAAGGCGTCGGGGCAATGTTTTTTGATGTTTTGGCCCACCGTCTGCATGATCTTGGCATTGACGCTGACCAGATCATCGCGGCTCATGTCGGGTGTGCGCCGGGCTCCGGCGGTGACGACGACCACATCGGCACCTTCGATGGCGTCGTAGTCGTTGGCCCCCGAAGCGGCGATGTTAAACCCTTCCACCGGCGAGCTTTGGATAATGTCCAGCGCCTTGCCCGATGGAATGGTTCCGGCGATATCAAACAGAACGATGTCGCCCAGTTCTTTCAGCGCGGCGATATGAGCTGCCGTGGCGCCGACGTTGCCGGCCCCGATGAAGGCGAGTTTGTTGCGTGCCATGGTTAAATCCCCCGGGCTCTCGTGTTTTCCAATACGTGCCGCCGCGAACGGACCGCAGAGGCTCCCTTATGACGCGTTAGTACCGCGATTTAGACGCAACGGCAAGTGGCCACGCGTCAGGTAGCGAACGTCTTTTCCATCTCTCGGCGCAGGGCGTAGGCTTGGCTGCTGTCGTCGAAAGTCACGTCGGCCCACCGCACGGATTGCCCCTCGGCGATGTCGTTTTTAAGTGTCACATCATGGGCCAGACCAATCGGCAAGCCATCGAAACGAAGCGAATCGGCAGCCGGCATCAGCTTGCCCCAAACGCAATAGCCGCCTTCGCCATCCAGCGTTTCACCTGCGCGCAGATCACGCTTGGCGGTGGCCACCACGTCGCCCAGGAAACCCTGGTTGCGCCCGGTGGGTTCACCGCGCAGAGCGGCCATGGCGACGCTGATGCCCAGTTCCAGCCCGATCAAATGATAGGGCCGCCACAGGGCCGAATAACGCCCCGACTTGTCGGTCAACATGCCATAGTCGCGAAAGCAGTTTTTGACGTATTCGGTGGGTGCTTCGTAAACCACATAGACGCCCCAGCGCAGATTGTTGGGAACATCAACGCCGTCGCGGCCTCGGCTCGATACGACCTCGACCTGACCCTTGTGATGCAACACGCCGCCGTCGGTCGCAGGAATCAGGGTTTGGGCCAGCTTTTCAACCGCGCACGGCGGAAATTCCAAGCCGCCCGGCGCTGGCGTCAAGCCGGTGGCGTTGGCCACGGCGGCCATTTCAATGCCCGACTTGGTGCCGTCCAGAAACGAATTGAACATCTTGGCGTTCATGCCGCTTTGGGCCGCGCGTTCGGCACTCAGGCCGTAATGATCCCAGATGGTATCGGGGGTCGAGGCGTGATAGGCGGGCATATAAAGCGTACCCTTGCCGGCGGCCACGACCTTCAGCCCGCAGGCCCTGGCCCAATCCACCTGTTCGCAAATCAACGCCGGTTGATCGCCATAGGCCATGGCGTAAACAACGCCCGATTCCTCGGCCTTTTTGGTCAGCAACGGACCGACCAGAACGTCGGCCTCGACATTGACCATGACCACATGGCGACCATGCTCGAACGCCAGCAGCGCATGATGAATGCCCGCCTCCGGAACGCCGGTGGACTCGATAATGACATCAATGCCATCGGTGGCGATCAGCGCGTCGGCGTCATCGGTGATGAAGGTGGTGCCCGCATCAAACGCCGCCGCGAACGAGGTGGCGGCGAATTGGTCCTCGGACCAGCCAACTCGGCGACAGGCGTCGCGCGCCCCTTGCACATTCAAATCAGCGATGCCGACCAGATGCATTCCCGGCGTGTGCAGAACTTGGGATAGGAACATCGAGCCAAATTTCCCGGCCCCGATAACACCAACGCGAATGGGCCTTCCTTCATCGGCGCGGGCCGACAGCATCGCGTGTAAATTCATGACGAAATCTTCCTCCCCGGTTTTGGGCCCATAAATCGGTTGTTGCGCCCTTACCCTCCACTATACAAATATGACCCTATATGGAAAATATATTCGACACCATCCTCGCCAACGCCACGGCCCTGCGGCTGGGCATCTTTTTTGGCGTGCTGGCCTTGATGATGGGTTTGGAAGCCGCCTTCCCACGCCGGGCCCGCAGCCATTCACGTAAGGCCCGCTGGCCGTCGAATTTGGGCATCGTGGTGCTGAACTCGCTGCTCGCCCGCGCCCTGTTTCCGGTGGCTGCCGTCGGCATCGCGGCAATGGGTGAAGCCAATGGGTCGGGTCTGTTCAACACCATCGGCTGGCCGTTGTGGCTGGCGATAATCGTCTCGGTCATCTTGCTGGACTTCGCGATCTATCTGCAGCACGTCCTGTTCCACGCCGTGCCGACCCTGTGGCGGCTGCACCGTATGCACCACGCCGACACCGATATCGACGTCACCAACGGCGCACGCTTTCACCCCATCGAAATTGTCCTGTCCATGGGCATTAAAATGGCCATCGTCGCCGCCCTGGGCGCGCCCGCCATCGCGGTCCTTATGTTCGAGGTCCTGCTCAACGCCACCGCCATGTTCAACCACGCTAACCTGAAACTGCCTGCGAAACTGGACGTAGCACTTCGGCTGTTCGTCGTAACGCCCGACATGCACCGCGTCCACCACTCGGTCGAACCGCACGAAACCAACAGCAACTTCGGCTTCAACCTCCCATGGTGGGACTACCTGATGGGAACCTACACCGCCCAACCCGAAGCCCCCCACCAAGCCATGACCATCGGCCTGCCTACCTTCCGCAACCCCCGCGAACTGCGCCTGGATAAAATGCTGACCCAACCGTTTCGCGATGGAGGTGCTCCCCCTCCCGATAAATAGCCGGAAAAGGAGCCGGAAATTATGCCGGAAATTATTGATAATTCTCGTGTCCTTTCCCACGCGACCGCCCACGCCGTCGCATTTCTAAAAAGTCTCGCGCGCCGTGATGTCGGCGCCACGGCGAGCGCCGGTGAATTACGCGACAGGCTTGAGCGATCCTTGCCAAAGGTTGGCGCACCCGCCGAACAGGTTTTGGACGAGCTGGTCCATGACATGGAAGGCGGGATACTTGCCTCGACCGGACCGCGTTTCTTCGGCTGGGTTACGGGCGGCGCTCTTCCGATCGCGCTGGCCGCCGACTGGCTGACCTCGGCCTGGGACCAGAATGCGGCGATTTATGCCTCCAGCCCGGCGGCAGCCATGATCGAGGAGGTAACAGGCGGCTGGCTGAAGGAACTGCTTGGCCTGCCCCCGCAGGCGTCGTTCGCGTTCGTGACGGGGGGTCAGATGGCCAACACCACGGCCCTGGCCGCCGCCCGCCACCGCCTGCTGAGCGACCGCGACTGGAATGTTGAAACGCAGGGCCTTGCCGGTGCGCCGCCCATGCGGGTGCTGACCAGCGAAGCCCGGCATGGTTCGATCAATCGCACGGTTCGCTTATTGGGGATGGGCACGGATGCCATCGAACCCCTGAATTGCGACGACAAGGGCCGCGTTCAACAGGGAGCCCTCGAAGCTGCCTTGCAAACGTCACCCTCCCGGGCAACCGTTCTGTGCCTTCAGGCGGGTGAGTTGAACACCGGGGCGTATGATTCGTTTCGGGATGCCTGCGCCATTGCGCACGCGGCGCGGGCGTGGGTCCATGTGGACGGGGCGATCGGTCTGTGGGCGTCGGCGAGCGAAAAATACCGGCACCTGACCGACGGCGTTGAACTGGCCGATTCCTGGAGCGCCGATGGCCACAAATGGCTGAACGTGCCCTACGACTGCGGGTTTGTTTTTGTCGCCGATCCCGCTGCCCACCGGGCCGTCTTCGCCGAGCAGACCAGCTATACGAGCGGCGCTGGGGATGCGCGCAGCCAGATGGACTGGGGCCCCGAGTGGTCGCGGCGCGCCAGGGGTGTGCCGGTCTACGTCGCCATTCGCGCGCTGGGCCGCAGCGGGATCGCGGCGATGGTCGAGCGCAATTGCGCCCACGCCGCCCGGCTGGTGACCGAGATCGGAAATTTGCCCGGCGCCGAGATTTTGGCCGAGCCGATCATCAACCAGGGCCTCGTTCGTTTCCGCGCCGCAAATAGCGACCATGACGGCGACCACGACGCGCACACCGACCGCGTGATCGCCCGCATCCAGTCCGACGGCGTCGCCTGGTTCGGCCCCGTCACCTGGCGCGGCAAGCGCGCCATGCGCATATCCGTCAGCAACTGGCGAACAACCGACACCGATATCGACAAGACCATAGCCAGCGTCAAAGCCGCCCTGGATCACTGCAACTGGGTCCTACAATAATCGCTGCCCCCGCCCCCTCCCTCGACAACAAGCCCGGAGGAGCGCACCAGCGCGACGACTATGCGACCAAGCGGGAGTGCAGGCTGCGTGGCGCTTGAACGCAATTCACGAGAAAAGACCGGACTCCGCCCGTACCGGCAAAAGGCCGGGGGCCCTTTGATCCCGAAAATTAAGTATGGTGTCCCCCGAATTTAAGGTTTTACGCAGACATAGGCGATGCAGTTGGGGGCATCGACATGCTTGCTTTCAATGTTAAAGCCGGTGCGTTCCATCATGCCTTCTAAAATCCAGTCAAGCGTGCTGTATTCGTCGCGAATATGGGTTGCCACTTCTTCGGTCATAACCGCATTGGCATGATTCTCCATCCCGTCGATCCAGTTGTCGAACTGGGCGCGGTAGTCGGAAACGGGAAAGGTAAACACCACATCGAACAAATAAAACGCACCGCCGGGTTTCAACATCTCGTGGATACGTTGCAAGGCGACCGCTTTCCAGAAGTCCGGCAGGTGATGCAGGGCGAAACTGCTGAAGACCGCGTCGGCGGGCGCGTCGGCGTGTTGGTAGCCAAGGAAACCGGCATGATGGATTTCAATATTGTCTAAGCCGCTTGCCTGAGCCTTTTCGGTCAGCCGGTCCAGCATGGGCCGGGAAACGTCCACCGCATGAATATGGCGGCAATTGGTAGCGAAATTCAGCGTAAAGGCACCGGTTCCGCAACCGATGTCGACGACGCAATATTCGGGCGTTAGGCCTAAGCGCTCCATGACGACCCGGGCCTCGGCTTTATGGTCGCGGAAAGTGGCGTGGTGTTGATCGTATTCAGCGACGATCGCCGGGTCGTTGTATTCGACCCCGACGCTCGCCATTTCGTCGAACATCCAGGATGTTGACGCGCCGTCTGCCGATGAAGAGTCCATGGCCGTATCCCCATGTCGCAGTGGGTTTTTCGATTATCAGCGAATAGACCCCTTGGCGGGGCGGGTCAAGCAGGGCATCCAATGCTTGCCGTCATTTGACGGAGGTTCGGGGGACACCATACTTAATTATCCGTAACCAACGGGTTCAAAGGGCCCGCGCCCCTTCGCGAGCAAGGCCAGAGCCCGGTCCTTCTTTTTAACCGCGTTCAAGCGCCACGCAGGCTGCACTCCCGCTTGGTCGTTAGTCGTTTCGCTTCGCTTCACTCCGGGAGTTGGGTCGGAAAGTGGCTCGCTTGAAATCAGGGGATCGAAGGGACGAGTCCCTTCGCGGGTCGGGGCAGAGCCCAGCCTTAGCTTTATCCCGCGTGGCGCTTTGCCGATTTGATGAAGGCATTGACGTCTTCATCCCGCGTGTTGAAGGCGGTGACGAGGCGGATGGCTTTGGCACCGTCGCCGGGCCAGCGGTAGAAGCCGAAGCCGTCGGCTTCGAGGCCCAGGATTACGTTTTCGGGCAGTTCGACGAAGATTTCGTTGGCTTGGGGGGTGTACATGAACGAGACGCCGGGCACGTCTTTCAGCCCCACGGCCAATTTAGCGGCGGTGGCGTTGGCGTGGCGGGCCAGTTTGAGCCACAGGTCGCCCTCAAGGTAGGCGTCGAGTTGAGCGGCGAGGAAGCGCATTTTGGAGATCAGGTGGCCGCCGCGTTTGCGGCGAAAGGCGAAAGTTTCGGCGAGTGTTTTGTTAAATATGACGACGGCTTCGGCGGCCAGGGCCCCGTTTTTGCTGGCTCCGAAACAAAGCACATCAACACCGGCTTTCCAGGTGACTTCGGCGGGGCTGCAGCCCAGGGACACCAGGGCGTTGGCGAAGCGGGCACCGTCCATATGAACGCTCAGTCCGTGGTCGTGGGCCAGTGTCGAGAGGGTGCGGATTTCGTCCGGCGTGTAGACCGTGCCTGCTTCGCTGGCCTGGGTGATGCTGAGCGCGGCGGCCTGTACGTGATGAACGCCGTGGTCGGGTGCGGTGAGAACGGCTTCAAGGTCGCCCGCGTGGACTTTGCCATCGTCGCTGGGAAGGGGGGTCAGTTTGGCCCCGCCGGTGAAGAGTTCGGGCGCGCCGCATTCGTCAACCTGGATGTGGGCGTCGGGATGGCAGAAAATTTCGCCGTAGGGCGGGGCCATGACCGAAAGGCTAAGGGCATTTGCGGCGGTGCCGGTGGTGACGAAAAAGACGTCGGCCTGGCATTCGAATACATCGGCGAGTTTTTGTGCCACGCGCACGCTCAATTCGTCATCGCCGTAGGCAGCTGCCGGACCTTCGTTGGCGCGCGCCACGGCATCGAGAATTTCAGGCGCTGCGCCCGCTACGTTGTCGCTGCAAAAGTTCATGGAGTCTCTCCGTTGGTTTCTTGGTTTTGAGTGTGCAAGGGGATTTCGGTGAAGGCGCTGCCGTCGGCTTTGGGTTGGTGGGCGGTCGTATGAATAGCCTGACCGTCGACAACCGAAGTTATGAGCCACACCAGGTCGGGCTCATAGATGCGTTCGAGATCGCGCAGCGAGGGGGCGGCCGGATGTTCGGGGTGGGAATGATAGTGCCCGATGATGCGTTCGGTGCCGCCTTGCAGTGCCCGCATCACGTCGAAGCGCACCTGCGGCGAGACTTCGAATCGCCGGGCCGGATTTTCCCCGGAAACGTTGGGACTGGCTTCAACACCGGTGACGATCAGCTCGCCCGATGGGGTGTTGTGGCCAACCAACAGCCCGCAGCATTCGGCAGGGTAGGCGGCCTCGGCGGCATCGACGATTTGTTTCAAAAGGGCAAGCGGCAAAAAAATCAAGGTGCGGTCCAGAATGTCACGTTGCCCAGCACTTTGCCCGACGCAAGATCAATGGCGACGATACGCGCGCACGATCCTTCGGGGCCGATGCGCACGAACAATCGCTCGTTTTCGGGGCGCATGTCCTCGACGCGGCAACCCGATGCCAGGGGCACCGTAATGTCGCCAAAGGGTCGCAAGGTTGGGGCGGCGTCCGCCTGCCGGGCGGTCGGGGCGGCGTCGCCCTTCAAGCCAAAGAATGAAAAGTCGGGATCGGAGCCCTTTTGAATCAGCCCGTAGACCAGAAAAATCGTTACAATGACGATCAGAACGCCCATTCCGATCACGAGGCCCTTGAGTGCCTGCATGTTTCTGTACCACTCTGTCCAGCGATGAACACTTTAGATGAACAAACCAATTACACCGTTCGCGTGCCCAAGGACAAGACCGGCGCGCGTCTGGATCGATTGTTAGCCGACGCGCTGGCTGACGCTAAGGCCGATATTTCGCGCACCCGGATCAAGCGTCTGATCGAGAAAGGCCACGTTCTGCGCGGCGAAACGGTTGCCGATGATGCGTCCTACCACGTCCATGCGGGCGAGGTTTACGCCGTTGGGGTGCCCAGGCCCGAACCGGCGATCCCGGTGCCCCAGGACATTCCGCTCGACGTCGTTTATGAGGACGCCGATCTGATCGTCATCAACAAGCCGACGGGGCTGGTCGTCCATCCAGCTGCGGGCCATGCTGACGGGACGTTGGTTAATGCCTTGCTGGCCCATTGTGGCGACAGCCTTTCGGGGATCGGCGGCGTGACCCGCCCGGGGATCGTGCATCGGCTGGATAAAGGCACCAGTGGCCTTATGGTTGCGGCGAAAAACGATGCAGCCCACCATCATCTGTCGCGGCTGTTTCATGATCACGATCTGGAGCGCGCCTACTATGCGCTGGTCTGGGGCGTTCCCAAAAAGCCGACGGGCGAGATCGAGGGAAATATTGGCAGAAGTCCTGCCAACCGCAAGAAAATGGCCATCGTGCGGCGTGGCGGCAAGACGGCGTTGACCCGCTACGAGGTCATCCGTGCGTTGGGTGGCATTGCCAGCCTGGTGCGTTGTGAACTGGCCACCGGGCGAACACACCAAATTCGCGTGCATATGACCCACCTTGGCCATCCCGTCATCGGCGATCCGCTTTACGGCGGGGCGCAGAAAGGCCGGTTGCAGAGCGCATCACCCGAGCTGCGCGAATCAATTTCTCGGTTGCATTCCCAAGCTCTTCACGCATATTTGATCGGATTTGAGCACCCGAAAAGAGGGGGATACCTGCGCTTTGAAGCAGAAAAACCAAATGATTTCATAGAGTTAGAGGCTCAACTGGATCGCGACTAAAAATTTTCTGTACTTGACCTCCCAAGTTGGTTATTATCCAGTCATCGGATCGGACATATAGCGTCCCGACGATCGGCACGGATCGTTCCCGATAAGACTTTTGGTTGGGAGGAAGAAAAATGGCTGCATCTCTTGCGATAGGTATTGAAATCTCACCCGAGCGAAATCTGTCGCGTTATCTTCAGGCGATTCGGAAATTTCCGATGTTGGCTCCGAATGAAGAATTCACCCTCGCGAAAAATTGGCGCGAGAAGGATGACAGCGAGGCCGCCCATAAATTGGTTACCAGCCACCTTCGGCTTGTTGCCAAGATTGCGATGGGCTACCGGGGCTACGGCTTGCCGCTGGGCGAACTGATTTCCGAAGGCAACGTGGGCATGATGCAGGCGGTCAAGCGCTTCGACCCTGATCGCGGATTCCGACTGGCGACCTATGCCATGTGGTGGATTAGGGCGGCCATGCAGGAATACATTTTGCATTCGTGGTCGCTGGTCAAAATGGGCACCACGGCGGCTCAGAAGAAACTGTTTTTCAACCTGCGTAAGCTCAAAGGGCAGATGCAGGCCATGGAAGAAGGCGACCTGACGCCTGAACATGTGACCACCATTGCCGATCGCTTGAGCGTGGCGGAAAATGAAGTGGTCAATATGAACCGGCGCCTTTCAAGCCCCGATCATTCGCTGAATGCGCCGATGCGGCGCGACGGCGAGGGCGAATGGATGGATTGGCTGGTCGATGAAGGCGAAAACCAGGAAACGCGCCTGGGCGACGCTGAGGAATTGAACGACCGCCGCGGCCTGCTGGCAGGCGCCATGACGACGCTGACGGATCGCGAGCGCCATATTCTCAACGAGAGGCGTTTGAAAGACGCGCCCTCGACCCTGGAATTCCTGAGCAAGCAGTACGGAATTTCACGCGAACGCGTGCGCCAGATCGAAGTGCGCGCCTTCGAGAAAATTCAAAAATCGGTCCGCAACGCAGTTATCAAGCAACGGGTCGCCGCATAGTTTAGAGTTTGGCGTCAAGGGCGCGGACGGTTTCATAGAGAACGTCCGCGCCGGCCGCCAGATCCGCAGGAGCTACCCATTCATCGGCGCAATGGCTGCGCCCCGCCAGACAGGGAATGAAGATCATTCCCATGGGTGCGATGTGTGCGACATGCATGGCGTCGTGTCCCGCCCCGCTGGGCATATCCACGTACCCGCTTCCCAACTTTTTGCAAGCGTCACGGATGGCCTCGCGCACCACGTCGTTGCAGATTGCAGGCTCGGCGTCGCTGACCTGTTCAAAGCTGATTTCCAGATCAAGTTCTTTGGCGATGCGCTTGCCGTGTTCGGTCATGGCAGCGATGTAGTGCGCGCGCGCGGGCGTCGAATTGCTTCTATATTCCAGGCACATGGAAACCCGGCCCGGAACGATATTGGAGGCATTGGGCTCGACAGTCAGCTGCCCGACCGTGCCGACGAAATAGTCGTCATCCGAATTCAACGCACGGGCCTCTTGATCGGCAAGCACGACAAGGCGCGACGCACCCAGCAAGGCGTCGCGCCGCATGGTCATGGGCGTGTTGCCAGAATGGTCGGCCCGACCGATTAAGTGGATGTTGGTTCGCGAAATGCCGACAATTGCGGTGACGATACCCGCCGGGATTTTGCGGCTTTCAAGGACCGGCCCCTGCTCGATGTGAACTTCGACATAAGCCGCAAATTCGCCGGGGCTTCGCAACGGCCCGGTTAGTTTTGCGGTGTCGCCGCCCATGCGGTTGATGGCCTGGCCCAGGGTCTCGCCTCCGGGTTCCTGGAAGGCGAGATGTTCGGCGTTCAATACGCCGGCCAGCGCCCGGCTGCCAACGCACGACATTCCATACGCGCTGGGTTCCTCGGATAGAAAATCGACGACTTGAAAGCCATGGCGTAACGTCACGCCGTTGTCGCGAAGGCTGCGCGCGACCTCTAACCCCGACAGCACGCCGGCGATGCCGTCGAAACGCCCGCCACCGGGAACCGTATCGGAATGCGAACCAACGACAATGGCGCCAAGCCCGGTCTCCGACCCATCCACATGACCGGTCAAATTCGCCGCCGCATCCAGCGACGGGTTCAGGCCCGCCTCTATGAACTGTTCGCGCAACCACGCGCGGCCCGCGATGTGCAGTTCGGAGAAGGAGCGTCGGGAAAAGGGACTGGCCGGATCGGTGATCGCAGCCAGTTCCTCAATGGTCCGCCACAGGCGGCCTTCGTTAATGCCCATTCCCATGTCAGGGACGTATTGGCCGGACGAAGTCGCCGTCGCCGGGATTGGCAAGAACGGAACTTCCGTCCCACACCAGCTTGCCGCGCAAGAACGTGCCGCTGACCCGACAGGTGAATTCCTTGCCGTCGAAGGGGCTCCAATCGGCTGTCGTCACGGTTTTGGCCGCATCGAATTTGAACTTGCCGGGTTCAAGGATAGCCAGATCCGCGTCTGCGCCTTCGGCAATGGCGCCCTTCTTCGGGTCCATCAGGAAGTACTTGGCCGGTCCTTCCGACAGAAGTTTGGCAACGGTGGTTACCGGCAGGCCATGTTGCTCGACACCGGTAAACATGGCCGGAATGAAGGATTCCAGTCCCGGTGCGCCTGATCCGTTTTTGAAGATGTTCGGATCGCTTTTTGCCGAGAGCGGCCACGGCGAATGGTCGGTTGACACGAAGTCGATATGACCGGCGGCCACGTGACCCCACAATCCCTCGACCATTTCACGCGGGCGGATCGGCGGGTTAATCTTGCCAAACGCGCCAACGCGGATCATGTCGTCTTCATCCAGCATCAGATAGTGGACGCAGACCTCGACCGTCGCTCTCACGCCCTGGCTTTTGTAGGCCTCGCAGATTTCAATGCCACGCGGGATCGAACAATGAACCACATGAACCCGGCTTCCTGCGGCCGCACCCAGTTCGTAAATTTCGGCCATGGCCAGCGCTTCCGCGATGGGCGGGCGGCTCAGGCCGTGGGCTGCGGGGTCTGTCCTGCCTTCGGCCTGAAGTTTTTCAACCAAGAAATCTACCATTTCCTGATTTTCGTTGTGAACGCCGCCGCCGATACCGGTCGGGGCCAGGGCTTGAAACGCGGCCAGCATGTCGATGGGTTTGATGCGCGGGAAGCGAATTGGATGGGATTCGTAAGTTGAAAACTTGAAGGCGCAGGCACCGGCATCGACCAGTCCGGGGATATCCTTGACGCCGTCTTCCTTGCGGATGGTGGCGAACAGGCCCACGTCCACATGGGCGTCCCGCTCGACAACGGCGACCTTGGATTTGAAGGAGTCAACATCGACCACCGCGCCCAACGAATCATAGGGCATATCGACGATCGTGGTAACGCCACCTGCGGCGGCGGCCTTAGATGATCGCAAAATTCCCTCGGGCGGTGTTTGGCTGCCAGTGTGAACCTGACCGTCGATGGCCCCAGGTAATACCCACTGGCCGCGCGCGTCGTAAACGTCCGACGCTGCGGGCGGCGTTCCGTCGCCGATTTGCGCAATCCGGCCGCCGGATACGGCAATGAACCCATCCTCGACGACTCGCTCGGGAAGAACAAGATTGCCACGAACGACTAAATCAAAATCCGCCATTTTCACGCCCCATCTGAATTATTAGAACCATCGAAAATGCATGGCGCACGCACCGAATCGCACACCACGCGAGGTCGACATCGACCGCCGCTTGCACCCCGGCAGCTTGGCAAGGCTTAAGCAATGAGACAATAGGGTATTGTTCCGATAACAGGTGATATAAAAGGTAAATCTTCCGAATAAAAATTAAGGCGTATCGATAACCCATTATTACGCAAATTAACCCATAACATTACCGTATTCTTCCATCATCAAATTCGATTTGACATTGTGCTGGCGGTGGTGTGAAGTGACCTTGTCGTCCTGTCGTCTCCGGCAGGGGGGGTGTTCCCGGATATTTGGTATTTGGGGAATTCGGCGGAGATGAGAAATTTGTTGGTCGTTCGCGATATCCAAGAAGGCGTTTTGTCGGCCTCCGGTGTCGGCAGCGGTTTTATTGCGGCGAAGATCGACGATCCTTCCAGAACAGTTAGCTCAGAATATTCGGCACTACATTTGCGTCGTCTCAAGAGACTTCGCGCCATTGGCGTGGATATTAGGCGGAGGGAAAATTCCGGGGATTCTTAGGTTTTGTTCGCGATGGAATACCCGTGAATCGTTAGTATAAACGTTCAACAACAGTCGGAGGTAATTATGCGTAGTATCAAAACAATTGGCTTGGCGGCAATCCTTGCCGTGGGCGTGAGCGGCGTTGCTTCGGCCGCAGACATCACACTCAAGTACAATGATCACGATCCGCTGGGTGGCATGCGGACGAACTTCGTCAAGAATACATGGCTGCCCGAAATCGCGAAACAGACCGGCGGTAAATTGGCGATCCAGGATTTCTGGGGCGGCGCGCTTCTTAGCTCCAAGGAAGAACTTAAGGGCATCGGCGACGGCGTCGTGGATATGGGCTTTGTTTTTCCCGGCCACTTCCCCAAACAGTTGATCGCGCACTCGATCTTTAATCTGTTCCCGCGCGGACCGAAATCCTTCGCCGACATGGCCAAACTTTATCGCAAGGTCTATGCCGAAGTTCCTGCGTTTGAAGCAGAACTTAAAAAGGCCAATGTCAAAACCATGCTGTTCACGGCGGGCCTTCCTGGCGCGTTCGTCGGCACCAAATCAATCAAGAAACTGGCCGATATCAAGGGCGACAAGTGGCGCGCTGGTGGCAAGTGGAAACTGAAATTCCTTGAGAACGCGGGCGCGTTGCCTGTGGCCGTTCCGTGGGGCGATGTTTATGTGGCCCTGCAAACCGGCACCATCGACGGCTGCTTCACTAACTACGACGGCCTTCACCTGATGAAGTTCGACGAAGTGGCGCAGAACCTGATGATTTCCAAGGATCTGTGGTACGCCACGCCGTTCCTGCACTTGGTAAACCGCAAGAAGTTCGAAGCCCTTCCCGCCGACGTGCAAAAGGGTATCCTTAAGGCTTCGGAAATTGCCGAGCAGAAATTCGGTGCTGTTTATGACGCGGCATTCGATCAGGTGAAATCCGAGCAGTTGGCGGCCGGTTACACGGTCACCGAACTTTCCGCAGCCGACGTCGTCGCCTGGGAAAATGCGAGCAAGCTTTCCTCGTTGCAGGCCGAATGGGTTGCGGCATCGAAAAGCGCTGGTCTGGCAAACGCCGCCGAAGTGATGGCGCAGGTCAAAGCCATCCTTAACGGGATGATGTAATCGTTTGAAAGTCCCATTGTCCCCTGCCGCAAATTTCGATTGCGGCGGGGGAATTGGTGCTGGAATTCCTTTTCCATGAAGAAAATGGTGCACAAGGCCAATCATCTGCTTGCCGGGTTTGCGGGCTGGCTGATGCTGGCCATGATGCTGCTGTTGGTCATCGACATCATCTTTCGCACCATTGATTTGCCGCTTCAGGGTATGGCCGAGTTGTCGGTCTTCGTCATGATGATCGTCATCTATCTGGGGTTCTCGCGGTGCGAAGAACACAAGGAACATGTCGGTCTGGAATTTGTGTTGTTGATGTTGCCAAAAAAAGGCCAGCGATTTTTGCTGGCATTCAGCCAGCTACTTGCTGCCGGTACCATCATTTTACTTTTCTACGCCGTTACCACCGACGCATGGTCGGCCTTCCAAACAGGTGACGCCATTGAAGGCGTCATCGATCTTCCGATCTGGCCGACAAAATTTTTTATGGTCGTTGGAATGCTTTTCTTTTCGTTGCAGGGGCTGCTCAATTTGGCGGAAGCGTTCCGCGAATTGAAGTCGACCGGAAGCGACGGGGATATCTGATATGGATTTCCTGGCCGGCGGCATCCTTTGCATTGTTTTGTTGCTTATCGCCATGGCTATCGGCATGCAAATTGGCCTGGCCTTTTTGCTTGGCGGTTTTCTGGCCAGCGGGTTGCTGCTGGGTTTTGGCAGTTCCGTCACCCTTCTTGGCCAAGCGGCTTATTTCTCGATCGCGTCGCCGACATGGGCGGCCATTCCACTTTTCATCCTGATGGGAGCGTTTGCATCCAACGGCGGTCTGGCCCGCCGGGCTTATAACGGCGTCCATGCCTTTGCCCGTGGATTGCCCGGTTCGTTGATGGTGGCCACCTGTCTCAGTTGCGGCGTTTTTGGCGCCGTTTCGGGTTCGTCCATCGCCACCACCGCCATCTTTGGGAAAATGGCGCTGCCGGAAATGAACCGCCTAAACTACGACAAGTCGCTGTCGGTAGGCTGTATCGCATCGGCGGGCACCTTCGCCTCGATGATCCCGCCCAGCATGATGATGATCGTCTACGCGCTGTTTACCCAGCAATCCATTGGCAAGCTGTTCGCGGCGGGCATTATTCCCGGTTTCATGACGGCCATCGTTTATGCGGTGCTGATCATCGTTATGGTCAAGCGAAATCCCGCGCTGGCGCCCGAACGCGAACCCGAAGTTTCCGACACCAATCACGTTGTCATGAGCCGTTCGCGCGAAGCCCTTCAAATGTGGCCGGTGTTTTTGATCGCGTTTATCGTGCTGGGCGGGCTTTACGCCGGATTTTTCACGCCGACCGAGGCGGCGGCTGCCGGTGCGCTCGTCACCCTGGCTTATGGCGTGATGACGCGGACCTTCAGGTCGTTGGGCGATGTGACGGCGGCGATGCAGGAATCGGCCAACGTCACGGCCATGCTTTTCCTGATTAATGTGGGCGCGCTTTTCTATAGCCGGGTGCTGGCAATCACGCGCCTGCCTACCGAACTGACGATGATGTTGCAGAACTGGGATGTCGCCCCGATCTTCATTTTGATCGGCATTATGGCGATCATGTTCTTCCTGGGCATGATCATGGTTCCCATCGGCATCTATGCCCTGACTTTGCCCATCGTCATGCCACTGCTGATCAAGCTGGGATACGACCCGATCTGGTTTGGCGTTATTGCCCTGAAATTGACGGAGATCGGCGCCATTACGCCGCCGGTGGGATTGAACGTGTTCGCCATCAAGGGGGTCATACCCAAGGCAATGAACATTTCGCTGGAACAGATATACAAAGGCTGCATGCCGTTCCTTTTGTGCGATGTGGTGGTCCTGATTCTGTTGATTGTCTTCCCGCAAATCGCACTTTGGCTACCCAATCTTCTGATGGATTAGTCTGTTTACCCATGACAAGGCCCCTTAACTCGCGGCAGATTGAGGCGTTCCGGGCGGTTATCCTGACTGGCGGGATGACGGCTGGCGGGGAAATGCTGGGCATATCGCAGCCTGCCATCAGCCGCCTTGTGCGCGACCTGGAACAAGATCTGGATCTTAAACTGTTCGAGCGCAACGGCGCGCGTATCATCCCCACGGGTGAGGCGCTGATTCTTTATCAGGATGTCGAACGTCTGTTCATCGGCAGCGAGAGAATACGTGAATCGGCCATGGCCATTCGCAACCTGCGTTCGGGCAGCCTGCGCATTGCCGCCATGCCTGATATATCCCTGGGCTACCTGCCCAAACTGGTTCGCAATTTCCTGGAAAACCGGCCCCGGGTCTCGGTCACCATCCATTCAGACATGTCGATCAACGTTATCGACCTGGTCGCCAAAAACCAATTTGATATCGGGTTGGCTTTCGCGCCGGGCGGCCAGGCCGGGGTCGAGGTGCGCCCGCTGCCGGTTCCCGAAGCCGTTTGCGTTCTTCCGCTGGGCCACCGACTGGCCGACAGGGCGGTGATTCACGCCAATGATCTGGACGGCGAGGATTTCATTTCGTTGGGCCAGAGCAGCCTTTTGCGTGTTCAAATTCAGACCGCTTTGGAGGCGTCGGACGCGCAATGCAATTTCCGCATCGAGACGCGCTACGCCGGGACCGCGATTGCGTTTGTCGCACAAGGACTGGGCGTGACCATCGTTGATCCTTTCGCCATTTCGCAAGTCGCCCTTGAACGGGTCGTGCGCAAGCCGTTCAGGCCGCGTATCGGCTACGAATCCTCCATCGTCTTTCCGGCCCAGCGGCCCAAATCGGGGCTGGCCGAAGAATTCGCCGAAGAGGTGCGCCAGTCCATGGAGCGCGACTTCGGCCCTATCGAACATTAAACAAGCATCAGACAGGAGCCAGAACAGTGAGCGGACGTATCCTCGTCATTAATCCCAATTCCACCCAGGTGGTTACCGATCACATGGACGCGGCGGTCGCGCCGCTGCGCACGCAAGGCGGCCCCGCCATCGAATGCATGAGCCTGCCCGACGGCCCTCCGGGCATCGAGTCCCAGGCCCATATCGAAAGCGTCGTGCAACCCATAAGCCGGGTTATTTTGGAGCGCGAGGCCGATGTCGATGCCTTTGTCATTGCGTGTTACAGCGATCCCGGCCTGCAAGCTGCCCGCGAGGCCACCAAGCGCCGCGTTTTTGGTATTGCCGAATGCGGAATGCTCAGCGCGTTGATGCTGGGCGAAACCTTCGGCGTTATTTCGATTCTGGCGGGCTCGATTCCGCGCCACCTGCGCTACGTTCGCGCCCTTGGCTTAAATGATCGCTTCGCAGGCGATATGGCTATTGGTCTGGGCGTTGTTGAACTGTCGGATGACGCCAAGGTGCTGGAACGTATGATCGGTGTCGGCAAGCGCCTGCGCGACGAATGCGGTGCCCATTCCGCGGTCATGGGATGTGCCGGTATGGCGCGCTTCAAAACCCGTGTTGAAGAGGCCATCGGCATTTCCGTGGTTGAACCTTGTCAGGCCGCCGTCACCATGGCCCTGGGTGCTGTGCTTCTCAGCAATAAATGATGACCAATAAGGAATAACCAAATGGATCTTGGTTTAAGTGGAAAACGTGCGTTGGTTCTGGCTTCGGCGGGTGGGCTGGGCGGCGGTGTTGCCGAAGCGTTGGCTGCTGAAGGCGCGCGCGTTGCATTGCTGGATTTTGATGGCGATAAAGTGGAAGCCCACGCCGCACACCTTAAGGCCACATACGATACCGACGTTGAATTTTTTGTCGGCGATATCGGTAGCCTTGAGCGCCTGGAAGAAGTGCGCGCCGAAACCGAAAAATGCTTCGGCGGCATCGACATTCTGGTCAACAATACGCCCGGCCCGCGCCCCGGTCCGTTGGCGGGTGTGACCGACCCCGACATCTGGCGCAAGCAGTTCGAGGTCATGGTCCTTAGCATTATCGAATTATCGCGCAGCGTTGTTCCCGGCATGAAGGAACGGCAATGGGGGCGCATTCTGACCCTGGCTTCGTCCAGCGTGATCCAGCCCATTCCGCACCTGACCATTTCCAACGTACTGCGTTCGGCCCTGGTGGGGTGGAGCAAAACCCTGGCAACCGAGGTTGCCGCCGACGGCATCACCGTGAACATGGTCATTCCGGGGCGTATTCATACCGACCGGGTCGATCAAATCGACGCCGGGATCGCCGCCAAGGCGGGCAAAACCGTCGAGGAAATCCGCGCCGAATCACTCAAGGTTCTGCCCATGGGCCGTTTCGGAACAGTCGCCGAATTAGCCGCCGTCGCCGCCTTCCTGGCCAGCGAAAGGGCCAGCTACCTCAGCGGTTCCATGGTCCGGGTCGATGGCGCTATGATCGGTTCCGTTTAAACGATACCAAATGGGTCATTATTGGTGAAATTTGGTATCCAGAGGGAAAACGTCATGTCCAAGTCGCCGCGCGTTCTCGTCACCAACTTACCGTTCGCCCACATCAACCCCAGGCCGCTGGAAATCCTCAGGGACGTGGGCGCCGAGGTTGTTCTCAATCTGTTGAACCGGCCCCTGAACGAGGACGAATACGCCGAAATGCTGGGCGGTTTCGATTACCTTCTGGCCGGGGTCGAGCCGGTAACCGGCAAGGTCATGGACGGCGAACCCAACCTGAAATTGATTGCCCGCATCGGCATCGGCATCGACAACGTGGACCTGCTGGCCGCCCGTGAGCGCGGCATTCCCGTCACCCACACGCCCGACGGCCCGTCGCCCGCCACCGCCGAATTGACCATGGCGTTGATGCTTGATATCGCGCGCGGCGTCGGTCAGGCCGACCGCGCCATTCGCGCCCAGGGCTGGAAAAAGATGGTTGGCGTGCGCTTGGCGGAATCGACCGTCGGCGTCATCGGCGTGGGGCGCATCGGCAAACGGGTCATTCGCCACCTAACTGGCGGCTTTCCCGGCGTGCGCATTCTCGCCAACGACATTGAGCCCGACGAGGCCTTTGGCGAAGAGTTGGCCGTTGAGTGGACCGACAAGGAAACCATCTACAAGACGTGCGATTTCGTCACCCTGCACGTGCCGCGCACGGCCCTGACCCTTGGCCTGATCAGCACCAAAGAATTTGCCATGATGAAGCCGACGGCCCGCCTGCTCAATCTGGCGCGCGGCGGCATCATTGACGAGGTGGCACTCGCCCATGCCCTGCGTACCGGCGAAATCACCGCCGCTGGCATCGATGTCTATGGCACCGAACCCTACATTGGCGACCTCTCGAGCCTCGAAAACCTCACCATGACCTGCCACATGGCCGCCAACACCCCCGATTGCCGCCTCGCCATGGAAAGCGGCGCGGTGGCCGAAGTTGTTCGCCTGATTGAAGGCAAACCGCTGGGGATACCGGTGGCGGAGATCGAGTATGAGAGGGCGGCGGGGGCGTTGAAGTAGGGGGGGCAACGGGCGAAGCGCCCGACAGAAAGCCTGGAGGAGTGCGGGAGCGCGACGACTAACGACCAAGCGGGAGTGCAGCCTGCGTGGCGCTTGAACGCGGGTGTAGAAGAAAGACCGGTCGCTGCCCGTACCTGCCCGTACCTGCAAAGGGACTCGGCTCCTTTGAACCCGGTGGTTTGGGAGGGGCACCGTAACTCATGTAGCGGACAAGTTTAGGCCGATTTGATGGTGGCCAACAGCGCAGACAAGTGATCTTGACTCGCAATCTCGCACTCCCAAACAACCAAGACCGTCCAACCAAGGGCGAAAAGAGCGGCACGGGCGCGAACATCTCGAGCTTGATTGCCGGCGATTTTTGTGACCCAGTAATCTCTTCTGGTCTTTGGAATGCGAAGGCGCGGGCAGCCTTCATGTCCATGCCAGAAGCAGCCATGGACAAACAAGGCGATCCGCTTCGAAGGAAAAACGATATCCGGCCTTCCCGGCAAATTTTTTCTGTGAAGTCGATAACGGAGACCTGCGCTCCACAGGAAACGCCGCACGGCTAATTCGGGGCCGGTATTGGTCCCTTTTACAGCCCGCATAACGCGGGACCGCTCTGGGTCAATCGCTGGCGTTTTCGCCGCTGTCTTCACCATTTTTCATATCCACCAACTCCTCGCCATTCAACGCGCGATAGCGACGGTCAGCCAGCCATTGAAGTCTCTTCGCCTGGGTTAGCAGAGTGCGGCGAAGTCCGCCCTGGACTTTGCGTTCGGCGATCACTTGGGCCAACCGGCTTATAATGAGGGCACGGCGAGCATTGCGGAAGTCTGGATGCGAGCGAATGTTGTGAACGTTGTCCGAGACTATTCGCGCGCGGAGCGATGGCGGTTCCTCGATATCAATAGATGGTGCCGGAGGATCTTTCTCATTGAGAACGGCCTTGAACTTGCTGTCTTCAATGGCCCGTTGAAAAATCAGGTTTTCCAAAGCGTCGAGATTGGCTTTGGCCTGCAAAAAGGACGGCGCTTTTTTGCTTTTGCCGCTCACTCCATGAAATTGCGGCAACGGCCATACCTGAATTTCAAATACTTCGAATGGGTCCAGCACCGACATAGCAACAGCGTCAGTACGCTGATTCGTCAGGTGGCGACGGATACGTGTTCGGAGCTGTTCGTTGGTTTGGCCGACGTAGATCGGCTCTCCGTCATAGTCGAAAAATGCGTAGACGCCCCATTTGAAATTTCCGACCCTCCGCTGTTCGCCTGTTACGGGATCATCAAAAAGGGTGTTGAGAAATGTTTCGAGATTCTTGCGGAGGTCTTCCGTCTCGAAAGGTGGAAAATTTACTGCGTCAGGATTGCGACTCTCTCGCTTAGGCGTCTTCGCCATGACCCACGGCTCCCTTTTTGGATGCGCGAGACAATGGAACATAGCGGGAATAAATAGTCGAGGGTTTTATTCCGCCGCCATTGCTACGGGAATAAGGCCATTGGTCGCAAGAATAGGCTCAAACAGATTGTTGGCGAGGTGCCGAACCACCGGTAGAGCCACGCCGTCTCCGGAAATATGGTACGCATCATTGTATTTGGCAGGTAGCTTATAGGTATCGGGAAGCCCCATGAGGCGCGCGGCCTCTCGTGGTGCCAGCAAGCGCGATCGCACCCGCGGTCCTTCGACAACGATGATGCTTTGACGTGACGAACCGCCCGATGGGGTGCGAAGGCATCCGGCAAGGTCGTCAAACCGCACTTCGGCTCTCTGCGCCTTCACCCCACCTTCAACCCGAGTGCGTTTATAGACGGTACCCACTACGCGCTCGCGGACATTCTTGGCTGCTTCAACTTTGCCTAGGTGTCTAGCATTCATCATGCCCAGCAGTGCCGCCGTCTCCGTGTCAGAGTGCCATTCGCATCCTTCCGGTTCATCCTGAATCAGATCGGCAAACCGAATCGTCATTTTTGCGGGGGGTGCCAAGTTCCACCAAATCCAATTATTCTTGGCCTCGGCGGACAACTGCCCGTAGGCGTTGAAAAGAGCTTGTGGATGCCACAAATCCGTGGGGCCGTCAGCCTTTAGTCCAGAAGGGATGGCAATGTCGGAACGCACCCCAAGCACAAACAGCCGCTGGCGTGAATGGGGGAGAAAGTGTCTGGCGTCCACTATCATCGCGCCGAACTGATAGCCGGCACTAGAAAAGCAATCCGAAATGGCAGCAAAGTCTCGCCCACCATTCGACTTGAGGGTTCCATAAACGTTCTCTAGTACAATCAGGCGAGGAGCGCGGTTATCTTCGCGCAAGTTACGCACTAGCCGCCAGAACGGCCAAAAAGTGCCAGAACGGGTTTGTTCGCGATCAGCCCAATGACCAATGCCTCCATAATTTCCGGCGAGCGAAAGGTCTTGGCAGGGAAACGACGCCCAAGTCAGATCAGCTTGACCTGGAATATCTTCGGCAACGACAAGGTTCACGTCCTCCACCAGGAGTTGGTCGCCACCCCAATTTGCTCGATAGCTGCTGGCCTTCTTTTCATCGAAATCGTTCGCGAAGACACAATTCCACCCCTCTCCCAAACCGGCACGGGCCATGCCGCCACCCGCAAAGAACTCGTAAAAGTCAGGCATTTTTGTCTCCCCTGACTGCGGTTGCGCGCTTGTCGTTGTCCCGGTCAACCTTCTCCTGAACGGCCAACGCGATCCAAGTGTTTCGCGACACCTTTCCAGGCAACTGCTCGCGAAGAAGATCAATTGCCTTCCAAATTTCAGGCGACAATCGAATGCTGGAGCGGTGCTTACTTTCCATACCACACATTATGGCGCCATAATGGCACCCAAACAAGATATAGATGCTGTTTGCGCAGCTCATACTACCGGTGCCAAATTAGGTTGTTTTCTGCATAGCGCAACAGGAACAATATAAGAACAATTTGTGAGGGTTGTCAACTTGTTCCATCTTTCGAGCTTTGAAATTCGCGTTCAGGCACCACGCAGGCTGCGGGCCTCAATGGCCCTAGTCAGGGCGCGACGCGCCCCTCCGGGCTTGCTGTCGGGGGGCGGGGTGTGGGATGGCGCTTGTGTGTTGGTTATTTGCGTTCAATCGCCACGCTGGCTGGGGGGGAGGCTCCGAAAAAAAAGAAATGGGGTTGACTTTTTGCGTTTAATAGGTTATTATTCCGATTATTGGTTTTTGGTGATTTGGCGGGGGATTTGGAAAAGTTAGGGCGTTGAAAGGAAATAGGAAAACGGCGAAATGACGATTTATGACGAGGAATGACGATAATACGGTGGGGATGGCGGACGGATATGGGTGAATTGTCGTGTAGTTTCAATGAGCTGAGGGGGAATTTGGTGAAAAAACTGGTGGCGGGAAAATCGTCATTTTCGTGTCCGTTGGGGTGGTTTTCCTGTAGATTCGAGGTGCTGGTCTGTTTGCGGCGTTTTGGCGGGGGTTTTGGATGAAGATCGACGCGATTTTTCGGTTTCCGGTTAAGGGGTTGAGCGCCGAGGCGCTGGATCGGGTCGAGGTCGTTGCGGGCGAGGGGTTGCCGGGGGATCGGCGGTTTGCGCTGGCGCTGGCGGGCGCGGGGTTTGATCCGGCGGAACCCGAATGGCTGCCCAAGTCGAAGTTTCTGATGCTGATGCGCGACGAGCGGTTGGCGACGTTGCAGACCTTCTATGATGACGCAGACGGTATTTTGGAAATTCGCCGCAGTGGGAAGACGGTGAAGCGCGGGAACATTACGACGCCGGTGGGGCGCGCGTTGATCGAGGACTTTTTTGCCGCTTTCATGAACGGCAATCCGCCCGGCAAGCCACGGTTGGTTCAGGCGCCGGGCCATATGTTTTCGGACCGGCGCAGTAAGGTGGTTTCCATCATCAACACGGCGAGCGTGGTTGATTTACAGCGCATCGTTGGCGGGGCGGTCGATCCGATGCGCTTTCGCGCCAACCTGTTGTTGGGCGGGGCTGAGCCATGGGCCGAATTTGATTGGCTGGGCCGCGACGTTGCCATCGGCGACGTTCGCCTGCGCATCGGAAAGCGCATCCAGCGTTGCCCGGCCACCGACGTAAATCCCGACAGCGGGGCGCGCGACATGAACATCCCCATGGCCCTGAAACGCGGCTACGGCCACACCGACATGGGCGTCTACGCAACGATAATCGCCGGCGGTACGATGGCCGCCGGCGATGAAATCAACGTCAGGTAAATATCAGGTTCCGCTCACGTGGTTTCGGGCGGGGCGTCCGGCGTTTTCTTTGGTGGAACGGCCCTGCGCACGCGGCGGCGAACCGGCTTGACCTCAGGCGTTGCAGATACATCGGAGGCAGGCGCATCGGAAGCGGGCGCATCGGAAGCGGGCGCCTCGGAGCCAGATGCCTCGGAAGCAGAAGCGTCCGCTTCCACGACTTTGCGCGGGCGACCCCGTGTTGGCCGCTTAAGGCCCGCTCGCATAGGGTTGCGGGGCGCGGGCTTCGGTTGGGCTTCCGGTGTTTCATCCGTCTTGGCTAGGGCCTCGGCCAGTTCGTCGGCCTGAGATGGGGCCTGAGATGGGGCCGGAGATGGGGCCTGAGGTTGGGCCTGAGATGGGGCCGGAGATGGGGCCTGAGGTTGGGCCTGAGATGGGGTCGGAGGTGGTTCGGGGACGGTCTCGGCGACCACATTATCGGCCTGCGGGGCAGGTTCGTTGCCGATTATTTGGGCGATCGCGGGTGGCTGGCCAACAGCGGGTGGCTGGCCAACAGCGGGTGGCTGGCCAACAGCGGACGGAGGTGGCGGTGGAATCCTGCCGTTTCGATCACCACGACCATTACCGCCGCTGGGATTGGCATTCGTGTTGGATGCATTAAAAATTCGGTAGTAATGATCGGCGAATTGGAAAAAGTTTTCCGCGCCGATTCTATCGCCAGCCGAAACCGCATCACGCGCCAGGGCAAGGTATTTATCGTGCACCTGTTGCGCCGATCCGCGGACTTTCGCGTCCGAACCCGAATTATCGCCACTGCCGTGTTTTCCCGTGGAAAACCGTTTACCGTTACCACGGGGACGCCCGCGTCTGGGGCCACTCGTTTGTTTCATCATGCCAATTTTTTTTGTTTCTCAACCATATCCCAAATTACGCCCAGTCAATGCATTGCTACGCAGCACAATGCACGCGACCATCGACCGAAAGCATAATCGGCAACAGCGTGTTTGGAGTGGAAACTGGTTCTGCCTCGCGGCGTGAACCCCCGTGGCCCTTGTGGCCACCTGCGGGAGCCAAGTTAATCAGGTTTTCCGCTTATTCCAACTCTTTTTTTCAACAATTCGCGACAAGACCTGCTCTAAGCACCAGGCATCGAACAATGTCGCCGAGATCGCGATGACTTTGGACAACCTCCAATGAGGCCGTTTGCGCAATATCCGACACGGCACCTTGCTGGCCAAATCCGATTTCAATGAATGCGGCGGCACCGTCACCAAGCCGTTCGGCCATTTGAGGAGCGATCGCGCGGTAAGCGTCCAGACCGTCGGCACCCCCGACAAGTGCCGCCGTGGGTTCAAATTGCGAAACTTCAGGGGCGAGAGTTGCCACATCGCCCGCGGGGATATAGGGCGGGTTGGCGACAATCACGTCGAACCGTTCGTCCAGACCCGCCGCCCAGTCGTTCACCATGAATTCCGCGCGCCCGGTCATGCCCAGCCTTTGCGCATTGGCCTGGGCGACCGCAACGGTCTGCGGGTTGATATCGACGCCGAGCCCACTTGCATTCGGCCATTCACTCAAAAGCGCCAGAAGAATGCACCCGGTGCCGGTGCCCAGATCGAGAATCCGAAGACTTCCGTCCCGTCCTTGCGCCCAATCCAATGCGGCCTGCACAAGCGTTTCGGTATCGGGGCGTGGGATAAGGGTGTCGGCGCTGACGTCGAACGGCAGCGACCAGAATTCGCGCATCCCCACAATATGGGCCATCGGTTCGTGGGTGGCCCGGCGCGCGAGCAGCTGCAAAAACCGATCCGCCTTTTCGCTGTCCACCGAATCGTTGCGCCGCGAAAGCACCTGCGCCGCATCCAGGCCGAAGGATTGCTGCGCAAGCAACCTGACATCCAGGCGCGGCCCTTCGATCCCGGCAGCCTTTAGCACCCGCACGGCATCGTCGAACAACTCGCCAAGGATGGGCTTGTTGCTCAATCGACCTCGGACAGGCGTGTGGCCTGATCCTCCGCCGTCAACGCCTCGATGATTTCGTCGAGATCGCCGTCCATCACCCGGTCCAGCTTGTGCAGAGTCAATTTGATGCGATGATCGGTCACCCGCCCTTGCGGGAAGTTGTAGGTGCGAATGCGTTCGGAACGATCGCCCGAACCAACCTGTCCGCGCCTTGCTGCCGAACGTTCGGCATCGACAATGCTGCGTTCGTGTTCGTAAAGCCGCGAGCGCAGAACCCGCATGGCCTTGGCCTTGTTTTTGTGCTGCGACTTTTCATCTTGCTGCGAGACGACAATACCGGTGGGCAGATGGGTAATGCGAACGGCGCTGTCGGTCGTGTTGACCGATTGCCCGCCCGGACCGCTGGCCCGGAACACATCGATCCTGATATCCTTGTCGGCGATCTGAACATCGACCTCCTCGGCTTCGGGGAGGACCGCAACGGTCGCTGCCGAGGTATGGATGCGTCCGCTCGATTCGGTTTCGGGTACGCGCTGAACACGATGTACACCGGACTCGTATTTCAGTTTGGCAAAGACGTTGCGCCCCGAAACCGAGACAACGGCTTCCTTGTAGCCGCCGATGCCGGTCTCGCTAATGTGCATCAACTCGAATTTCCAGCGCTGTTCCTCGGCATAGCGTTGGTACATGCGGAAAAGATTGGCGGCAAAAAGGGCTGCCTCATCGCCACCGGTTCCCGCGCGAAGTTCCAGTATCGCATTTTTTGTGTCGGCCTCGTCCTTGGGCAGCAACATCACCTTGAGCCGCCGTTCGATCTCGGGAAGGCGTTCTTTGATGTCGTGGGCTTCGGCCTCGACCATCTCGCGCATTTCGAGATCGCTGTCTGGATCGCTCGCCATGGCCTCCAGTTCGGCCATTTCCTCGCGGGCTTTTCGCACCTCGCCAATGCATTCGACGACCGGCCCCAGGTCGGAATATTCCTTGGATATGGCAGCAAAATCGGTCGATCCGGCCATGTCGGGGCTGGCCATCAATGCGCCCAGTTCGTCAAATCGGACAACCACGCGATCAAGTTTTTCGTCGAGACTCACTTGCCTTTATCCTTTCGGTTCATCATCAAGGCCGAACAGCTGCCTGAGCGCCCGTTCCGCGTCTTCAAGTCCAAACGCCGATTTTTGTGAAGCCATATCGCGCATCATTCGCGATGGGCCATGCAGCAGCCGGTTGACCAGTAGCCGCGTTGCTCGTTCGGCGTTGTCGGGCGATTCTTCTAGCGTCTTCGCCCGCATGTCCTCGAAATGGTTGCGCAGGCTGGTCAGGGCAGGGACGGCGGCGCGCTCGGCCCGCCCATGCAGAAAGGCGACCACCTCGGCATCGACGATCCGCCACGCCTCCTTGGCTTCGGCTTCGCGGTTGGCCAGCCCTTCGAGAGCGACCTGCTCCAACTCGTTCAAATCGTACAGGAATGCGCCTTCCAGCCGATTGACCGCCGGTTCTATATCGCCGGGAATGCCCGCATCGATCAAAAACACCGGTTTGCGGCGACGACCGCGCAATGCAGCAGAGACCATGTCGGATGAAAGAATATGCTGATGGCGTCCCAAAGCCGTCACGGTTATATCCGCACCGGCCAGAAGCTGCGCCATGTTGTCGAACGAGGCAAAGTGGCAATCCATGGATCGCGCTGCGGCCTGGGCGCGGGCTTCGGTCGGATGGATGACCGTCAGACTCGTTATGCCGCCAGCCAGCATGTCGCCGGCCACCAGTTCGCCCATTTCTCCAGCCCCGATCAAAAGGCCGGTGCAACGCGAGAGATCACCATGAAGGTCGCGCGCCAATTGAACGGCGGCGGCCGCAATCGAGACCGGACGTTCGCCGATGGCGGTTTGTGTGCGCACCCGCTTGGCCGCTGCGTAAGCGGCTTGAAAAAGGGGCTCAAGGGTTGATCCGACCATGTCGGCGGTGCGCGCCATGCGGTGGCTCGCCTTAACCTGGCCCAACACTTGCGGTTCGCCGACCACCTGGCTGTCGAGGGACGCGGTGACGGTGAAGATGTGGCGAACGGCATCGGTATCCCAATGGATGTAAAAGCTGCCCGCCAATTCCGCCGGGTCCATGCCCGCATGTCCGGCCAGCGCCGCCGTTACGGCGCGAACGGCACTATCGCGGTCGTCGTGCGCGGCCTGAACTTCCACCCGGTCACAGGTCGAAAGCACTACGGCCTCATCAATGCCCTGGGCGCGCAAACGATCAAAAAACGGTCCGACCGCCGGGTCTTCGACGAACAGACGATCACGCAGGGCAAGCGAACTTGATCGGTGATTGGCACCGACAATGATCGCGCGCTTTGTGGATTGATCGCCTGCCATATCGTGACTAACGGAAGTGGTCGAGGTGTGTCTCCAAAGCTGTCAGAGGCACCTCGGCCTGCTCGCCGGAATCCATGTCGCGCACCGTTGCCACTTCGCGCGCGATTTCGTCTTCGCCCAAAATGACGGTGGCCCGCGCGTTCAAGGCATTGGCGCGTTTCATTCGTTTCCCCAAGTTCCCGCTGAACCCAAGATCAACCGAAAACCCGTCACGGCGCAAGCGCTGAGTAGTCGCCAAGGCGGTGTCTGCGGCCTCGGCTCCGACCGGGATGATCACGATCGGGCGTTTCTTTTCGATCCCGCCGGCGACCAGCATGGCCAAGCGTTCGACGCCCGCGGCCCAACCGATGCCCGGCGTTGCCTGCCCGCCCATTTGTTTGATCAGGCCGTCGTATCGCCCGCCGCCCAGCACCGTTCCCTGGGCACCCAGGGCCGTGGTCGTGAATTCAAAGGCCGAATGACAATAATAATCCAGCCCGCGCACCATGCGTGGATTCAGCGTGTATTTGACGCCCGCGATCTCTAGCCCGTTTCGCAAGTCATCGAAAAAACGGCGCGATTCATCGTTCAGGCTATCGGACATCAATGGCGCGTCGGCGACGATTGCCTTGTCGCCTTCGTCCTTGGAATCGAGAATGCGCAGCGGATTGCGGTGCATCCTCTCGCGGCTATCTTCCGAGAGGGCGTCGAGGTGACCTCCCAGATATTCAACGAGGCATTCGCGGTAGGCGTTGCGGCTTTCGCTATCGCCCAGGCTGTTGAGTTCACACACGACATGCTCGCTCAGCCCCAGTTCGTCCAGAATCTGGGCGCCCAGCGAGATGATTTCGACATCGGCTAACGGTCCGGCCACGCCCAACAGTTCGGCCCCGATCTGATTGAATTGCCGCTGGCGGCCCTTTTGCGGGCGCTCGTAGCGGAACATCGGGCCGCGGTAGAATAATTTAAGTGGAAGTTTCTGCGCCAACCCGCCGGAAATGAAAGCTCGCGCCACACCTGCCGTGCCTTCGGGGCGCAGGGTAACGCGTTCGCCGCCCTTGTCCTCGAAGGTGTACATTTCCTTGGTGACGATATCGGATGTGTCGCCCAACGTGCGCGCAAACACCTCGGTAAATTCGAAGATAGGGGTCACGATTTCCGAATATCCATAGCGCGAAGCGACCGCGAATGCCGTTTGCTCGACATGGCGGTGGCGCAGGATGTCCTCGCCTAACAGGTCGTGGGTACCGCGTACCGGATTCATAGAGGCCATTTATTTCCTGGTCCGTTTACTTCTGATTTTTTCCCGCTATGTATTAGCCGATCCATAGCGGTTTTTTATATAATTCTCGACGATTTCCTGAAATTCTTCGGCAATTTTTGGTCCGCGAAGCGTTACCGTCTTGCTGCCGTCGACATACACAGGGGCCGATGGGTCTTCGCCGATGCCTGGCAGGCTGATGCCGATATCCGCATGTTTGCTTTCGCCAGGGCCGTTCACGATACATCCCATGACCGCCAAATTCATGGTTTCGACGCCGGGGTAACGTTCGCGCCAGTCGGGCATGCGGGTGCGTACATGGGTCTGGATTTTTTCGGCCAATTCCTGGAACACGGTGCTGGTTGTGCGCCCGCAACCGGGGCACGACGTGACGAGGGGCGCAAAAGAGCGAAAGCCCATGGTTTGCAGAATTTCCTGGGCGACGACGACTTCGCGGGTGCGGTCCCCGCCGGGCTCGGGCGTCAGGGAAACACGGATGGTGTCGCCGATCCCCTCTTGCAAAAGCACGGCCATTGCGGCGGTTGAGGCGACGATGCCCTTGGATCCCATGCCTGCCTCGGTAAGGCCCAGGTGCAGCACGTAGTCGCCACGTGCCGCCAGATCGCGGTAAACGTCGATCAGGCTTTGCACATCGCTGACCTTGCACGACAACACGATTTTATCGCGCCCCAAGCCCAATTCCTCGGCCCGAGCGGCGCTATCCAGCGCCGAGGCTACGAGTGCTTCGTGCGTAATTTCGGCAATGTCTTTGGGTTGTTTGGCGCGCGCATTGGCGTCCATCATCCGGGTCAATTGTTCTTGGTCCAAGCTGCCCCAGTTTACGCCGATGCGCACCGGGCGGTCGTATTTGAGGGCGGTTTCGATCATTTCCGAATAGCGACTGTCACGTTTCTCGCGAAACCCGACATTGCCCGGATTGATACGGTACTTGGCAAGGGCTTCGGCGCAGTCCGGATAGTCGGCCAGCAGCTTGTGTCCGATGTAATGGAAATCACCAACCAGTGGAACGTCCACGCCCATCGCGGCCAGGCGATCCCGGATGCGCGGAACGGCAGCAGCCGATTCCGCCCGATCCACCGTAATACGAACGATCTCCGAACCTGCGCGGGCCAACGCCGCGATCTGATTAGTGGTTCCGTCGATATCCGCTGTATCGGTGTTGGTCATGGACTGAACCACAATCGGCGCGTCGCCGCCAAGTGTCACCGAGCCGATTTTTACCGGGATGCTTTTGCGGCGTGTGATCTGCAATGTTCCTGCGGGCATTCCGCACAATCTTTCGTCGGTTGAGAACCCCGCCGTTGGCGTGGCCGTTATTCGGGGTGTTTCAAAACTATATGGAAACCCTTGGCGGTCGGATCAATCAAGTACCGCAGTTCCGGCCCGAAGACGTTCCGCGTCCAGCGCCACGTTCCGGCGAACCGCGCCAATTCCGCCAATGGGAGCCACGGCCTTACCGCCGACCAGAATTTCCAAAGCACCGGCATTTCCGGTCAATAGCGTCAGGCCCGGCCTGTCGGGAACCGGGTAACTGTCACCGGCGCGCAAAAGGCGCGTCACCAGGAGACGCCGGGCGATGCCGTCGCGAACCTGTATCCAGCTATCAGATTTCGCACGAACGACGATATCGACAGCGCCGTCGGCGGTGCTCAACGTCGGTTCAGCAGGCGGGCTTTCGTTGCTTGCTTCCGGTGCGGACGGAATTGCCGCGACTTGGGTTGCCGGTTCGGGAGTTGCCGGTTCAGGTGCTGTCGGTTCGGGCGTTGCAACCGGTACCGGTTCAGCGGGCGTGGCGGACTCAGCCGGAGCGGCGGGTTCGGGCGGTGCCGCCGGTTGTTCGACCGGAGCGACTGGTTCGGGCTGCGGTTGAGCGACAACAGTTTCGGAAACCGTCGGCGTTTCGGAAACAGGTGGCTCGGGCACAGATGCATCGCCAAGTGCGCGCTTTTCGGCAATCGCCAAATCAGCCGGAGTTACGGTCTCGATGGGTGTCGGCGTTCGTGCAACCGGGAGTGCGGGTTGGGCCGGAACCTCTGGTGCGGCGGGCACTTCGGCAATCTGCACAGGGCTTTCGACAGGTGCTTCGGGAGTGGGCTCAATCGTTGTTTCCGCCACTTGCGGGGTTTCTGGCGGGGCTTCCGGCGGGGCCGTGCTGGCAAGCGGCTCGGTCGTGGGCGAAACTTCGGACGGCGCGGACGGCGCGGGTTCCGATGCGATTTGCGGTTCTGCGGGCGGCGTTGCCATCGCCACCGGTTCGACCACCGGGGCTGGTGCTTCAACGGCAACGGGCGGTTCGTTCGCAGCCGGTGTGCTTGGCGTGCTTTCCACAGGTGGTGCCACGACCCTCGGAACCACAACAGGCGGCTCGATTTCGGGCGTTTCTGCGGGCGATTCCGGTGCTTCAATTGGGCTTGGTGTAGCGGAAACAGCGTCGGAAGGTGTCGGTTTCACCGGGTCGTCCGACAGAAGGGTCGCCAGACGTTCGGGAAGCGCCGGGACGATGTTGGCGAATACGGAGTCTCTCGACGACCCGACGTACCACGCGCCGTAGGCCACCGCGACCAGCAGAATGCCGATGAAAACGATGGCTGCGCCCGGCGTCCCGCGTTCCGCGATCGGCGATGGGAAGATGAGGTTTGACCGGTTTTTGATGTACTCCGCCTCGATCTTGAAGCGTCGCACGACTTCTGCGGAATCAAGGCCGAGATGCTCGGCATACGAACGAACAAAACCGACCGCATAGGAGGCACCGGGAAGTTCTTCGTAGCGCCCGTCTTCGAGTGCTTCGAGGTACGGATAGCGAATTCGCAGAGTCGATGCCACATCTTGCAGTTCTTCGCCGCAACGCAGCCGCGAGGCCCTTAGAAGTGCGCCGACTCCGGGTTCGAGACTCTGTTCGCCTTCAGATTTCATATTCGCGCCTGTTGAGAAACTATCGCGCCGTTTATGCAAAATACCCTTGCTAAAAGTGTATCGGGATATTGATTAAGAGGACCTTAAAATCCCTGCAATCGGGCGTGGCTATTCTGAACAAATATTAAGAAAATTCAAGCGGTAAACTGTCGTCTTCTAAATCATCACTCCATGATCGCGCGCGTATTCGCGCAGCTTTTCGCGTACGCTGTGATCAGGAAGTTTAAACAGGGATTCCATGTATTTGCGTAGCGGATCGATATCGAGGCTGCGGATCATGGCCTTGACGCGGCCGACCGAAGACGGGTTCATCGAAAGGCTGCGCAAACCAATGCCGACGAGCGCCATGGCGTCAACGGGATTGCCCGCCATTTCACCGCAAAGGCTTACCGGTACCGATGCCGCGTCGCACTGGCTAATGATGGTGTGCAATATGGTAAGGGTCGCAGGCGATATCGGATCGTAGCGTTCGGCAAGCCGGGAATCACCACGGTCACTGGCGAACAGGAATTGGAACAAATCGTTGCTTCCGATGGAAAGGAAATCCACCCGTTTCAACATGGCCGGGAGTTGGAATACCAACGACGGCACTTCCAGCATGGCACCCACGAGAACTTTAGTGGGGAGTTTCCGGCGTTCTTTGCGGGCGCGTTCCATCTCCATATCCAACAGGCGGCGAGCCGCGTCAAATTCAGCGACTTCGGCGATCATCGGAAACATCAGGCGGAGTTCGCGGCCCTCGGTGGATCGGATCAAGGCGCGCAACTGGTGGCGCAGGATCGCCGGATGGTCCAGGCAAATACGAATTGCGCGCCACCCCATGGCCGGATTGGCGCTTGGTGATTCCTGCCAATACGGCAGGATCTTGTCGCCGCCGACATCAACGGTCCTGAAGACAACCGGCTTGTCGCCCGCCTGTTGGACGACGTCCTTATAAAGTTGTTCCTGGCTGGCAACATCGGGAAATTCCGAACGTGCCATGAACGGAATTTCGGTTCGGTAAAGGCCCACGCCGTCGGCACCGGAGGCCTCCACCTGCGGCATGTCGATACGCAATCCGGCATTGATGTTGATGCTGATTTTCGTGCGATCCGCCGTGATTGCCGGAAGGCTGCGTAACGCCGCATATTGGGCTTTCTGGCGGTCGCGACCTTCAATGCTGTCCAGAAAGGACTGGGTGACGTTTTCGCCGGGACGAATCAGAACATTCGCGTGATCGGCATCGACGATAACCGGATCGCCTTCTTCGACACGCCCCATAACGCCTTTGGCCTGCCCGACCATGGGAATGTCCAGCGCGCGCGCGATGATCGCCGCGTGGGCGGTAGGCGAGCCATCTTCAAGAACGATCGCGCGCAGTCGTGTACGGTCGAATTCAAGCAACTGGGCTGGTCCCATATTGCGCGCGAACAGAACCACGTCATCGGGCAGTCCGCCATTGTCGCCGCTGCCTTCTCGCGGCCCTATTAGATGGTTCAACAGGCGATCGGCCAGATCGTCCATGTCGTGAACCCGTTCGCGCAAATAGCGGTCCGATACGCGGCTGAATCTGGCGCGAATGTCGTTTTGAACCTTCATCCCGGCGGCTCCGGCGGTCAGGCCGCCGTCGATGGCCTCGCCGATGCGGGCCAGCCACCCCGCATCCTCGGCAATCATCCGGTAACTTTCGAGAATTCCGCGATTTTCCTTGTCTCCGGTCAAACTCTCGTGTTCGAGCAAGGCGTCCAGCGCCCCGTGCATTTCCGATACCGCTTGGCGAACCCGCAAATGCTCTTCCTCGGCGTCTTCAGCAACCAGTTGGCTGATGTGGGCATGGGGTCGATTGAGCACCGCGATCCCCATCCCCATTCCGGCATGAAAGCGGGCTCCCGCAATTTGTAACGGGGTCTTGGCGATACCGTCGGCTGGAAACTGTTCTTGTCCGCCAATCAATTCGCCGCCCGCGACCATCTCGGCCAGAACCATGGCCACGGTCTGCATGCTCTCGATTTCTTCGGCGACAAAGCGGCGCACGGTTCGATTCTGCACCACGAGGACGCCAAGAACACGACCGCCGCGCAAGATCGGAACGCCCATCAACGAGTGGAATATTTCCTCACCCGTTTCCGGACGGAAAACAAAGCTGGGATGGTGCTGGGCGTCGGACAACGCCAACGGTCGTGCCCTGGCGGCGATAACGCCAACCAGTCCCTCGCCGACGCGAAGGCGGGTCAGGTGGACGGCGGTTTTCTTGAGACCTTCGGTGGCGAAAAGTTCCAGAACGTCTCCGGCTCGGCGCACGTAGACGGAACAGACATCGGACCCCATGCTGCCAGCGATGCCCGAAACGATTCGGTCGAGTCGATCCTGCGCGGTTCCGGCCTCCGCCATCACGTCGCGCACGAGCGCCAGAAGTCGGCGCGGGGAGACTCTTGCCGTGGCCTTATCCATGGCTGCCATTTTTAAGCCGCTCCGGCTTTCTCCCTGGCTACCAGAAGGGTTTCGCCCTGCAATATCAGTTCATCGAGAATCTCGGTGACCGATTGTTCGGATTTTACCATGCCGACGATCTGCCCCGCCATGATAGATCCGTTTTCCACATCGCCGTCGATAACCGCGCATTTCAGAGCTCCGGCCCAGAAATGTTCGATTTCGAGCTGCGCTTCCTTTTGGTCCAGTTCGCCCCTGTCCACGCGGCCGATCAATCGGCGTTGGGTTTCCATGAAATGGTCCGTGCCCTTGTTGACCAAGGCGCGCACCGGAATTACCGGGAATCGCGGGTCCAACTGAACCGTCGGCAACGCATCGCGGGACGCCGCGCGGATAAAGGCCTTTTTGAAATTTGGATGGGCGATTGATTCAGTGGCGCAAACGAAACGGGTCCCCAACTGACAACCCGAAGCGCCCATTTCCAGATAAGAAACCATCGCCTCGCCACGCCCGATGCCGCCCGCGACAAACACCGGAACATCGTCAATGTTCGGCAAGATTTCCTGCGCCAGGACGCTGGTAACCACCGGTCCAATATGCCCACCGGCCTCAGACCCTTCGATCACCAGCGCATCGACGCCATTGCGGATAAGCCGTTTGGCAAGAGCCAGAGCGGGCGCAAAGCAAATGACCTTGGCACCCGAATCCTTGATCCTGCGGATAGCCGTTGCCGGGGGCAAGCCTCCGGCCAGGACGATATGGCTGACCTTGTGTTCAATGCAGACGTCGATCAAAGCATCAAGGTCGGGATGCATGGTGATCAGGTTGACGCCGAACGGGCGGTCGGTAAGGTCCGCCGTTGCGGCGATTTCGGTGCTTAGCAGTTCGGGCGTCATTGACCCGCAGGCAATGACGCCGAACGCACCAGCATTGGAAAGCGCTGAAACGAGGCGGCGTTCCGACAACCACGACATGGCTCCGCCCATGACAGCGATTTCACATCCCAGGAACTCACGTCCCCGTTGCCAAAGGTGGTCCAATTGCGGTCGTGAAGTCCGGTTTGCCATGATTGATAAAACCCTATTCGGCGTCCAGGCCGTAAGCCTCGTGAAGCGCGCGCAGGGCCAGCTCGGTGTATTCCTCGCTGACCAGAACGCTGACCTTGATCTCGGATGTCGAGATTACCTGGATATTAATACCCTTTTCGGCCAGGGCGCTGAACATGGTTTGGGCGATACCCGCATGGCTGCGCATGCCAACGCCGATGACAGACACTTTTACCACATTGGAGTCTGACACCAAGGCGACATAGCCAAGATCGGCCTTGCGGGCCTCGACGGTGGCGACGGCCCGTTCCAGGTCGGCTTTGCCGACGGTGAAAGTGATATCGGTTCTTTTGCCGTCGTCCGAGACGTTCTGCACGATCATATCGACGTTAATGCTGGCTTCGGCGAGAGGGCCGAAGATACCGGCTGCGACACCCGGCTTGTCCGCCACTTGGGTCAGGGTGATCTTGGCTTCGTCCCGGCTGTACGCGATACCGCTAATAAGCTCTTTTTCCACGATTTCGTCCTCATTCACGACCAGAGTACCTGGTTCATCAGAAAAACTCGAAACGACCTGCAGTCTGACATTGTGCTTCATTGCCAGTTCGACCGAACGGGTCTGCAGCACCTTGGCGCCTAGCGACGCCATCTCGAGCATTTCCTCATAGGTGATTTTGTCAAGTTTGCGGGCTTTGGCGACAATCCGCGGGTCGGTGGTGTAGACACCGTCGACATCGGTATGGATGTCGCAACGATCTGCCTCCAGCGCCGCAGCCAAGGCGACCGCGCTGGTGTCCGAGCCGCCACGACCAAGGGTCGAGATGCGGCCATCGGGCGCGATTCCCTGAAAACCGGCGACGACAGCAACCTCGCCCTTGGCCATGCTCTCGATCATTTCCTCGCCGTCGATCGAATGAATCCGAGCCTTGCCATGCACGCCATCGGTTTTGATCTGGATTTGCCAGCCCAGCCACGAGCGGGCCGGAACGCCAAGTTCCTGCAAAGCCATTGCCGTCAGACCCGCCGTGACCTGTTCACCCGACGCGACGACGGCGTCGTACTCGCGGGCATCATAAAGGTGGCTGATCTCATCGACATATCCGACCAGCTGATTGGTGACGCCAGCCATTGCCGAGACAACGACGGCAACCTGGTTTCCGGCATCGACCTCTCTTTTGATCCGCCGGGCCACGGATTGAATTTTTTCAACATCGGCGACCGAAGTTCCGCCGAACTTTTTAACGATTCGGGCCATTCACGACGCTCCTTTGCCACACGCCAACCTTCCCTTCGGAAGAAATAACAGGCACGCAGGTATTTTATAAGAATGCAACAAAGCTATTTGCTGCGCGGCGGGCGATTTTATATTCATAATGGTGCGATGAAGCAAGTGCGCCACTTTCATCAATGCCAAGGGAACGTATTTTGACCGATCAAAACGAGCCGATGACAGCGAAAACAGCATCGCCGGGCGAAATTGCTCGTTTTTCCGCTATCGCTGATGCGTGGTGGGATACCGAGGGCGATTTCAAGCCGCTTCACAGGCTGAACCCGACGCGTTTGGCTTTCATCCGCGATCACGCGAGCGCTCGATTTGGGCGCGATCCAATTGGGGAAAAGCCCCTGGATGGCCTGCGCGTTCTGGATATCGGATGCGGTGGCGGCCTGCTGAGCGAACCAATGACTCGCCTGGGGGCCCGAGTCGTGGGAATCGATGCGGCCGAGAAATCAATCCAGGTGGCCCGCGTACATGCCGAACGGGGCGGACTGGATATCGATTATAGGTGCGCTCCGCCCGAAGATTTCGCCCAGGCCGCAGGTGGCGAGTTCGATATCGTCCTCAATATGGAGGTGCTGGAACACGTCGCCGACCTGGATGCTTTTTTCGCGGTCAGCGCCAGCATGGTCAAACGTGGCGGAATCATGGTGGTTTCCACGATAAACCGAACATTCAAGTCGCTTGCGCTAGCCAAGATCGGTGCCGAATACGTTCTTCGTTGGCTGCCGGCGGGGACTCACGACTGGCGCAAGTTCGTGCGCCCGTCGGAACTTGCGGACGGGCTTGGACCAAGGGGAATTCAAATCACCCAAATGTCTGGGGTCGCCTATAACCCGCTTCGTGACGAATGGGGGACGTCGCGGGACTTGTCGGTCAACTATATGGCGTTGGGGGTGAAGGACTAAGAAAAGCCGGCCTAGTGATTGCGGCGGGGAGGGCGCAGAAATTGATAGTATTCGATACCCTCTTCGCTAAGGTCGGATGTCTCTTCCTCGGTCGCCGAGCCGTAGATGCCGCGTTCGTCCGCCTCGCCGTAATGTATCCGGCGCGCTTCCTCGGCAAATTCGTCACCGACGTTATCGCAGTTTTCCTCGACGTGCTTGCGCAGTTTCTCGGCAGCCTTAAAAATCTGTGCGGCAACCTCGCCCGCTCTTGATTCGACGGCCTCTGATTTAGCCTCGCCTTTTGCCAGGTGTGGGGCCATCGGTGCTTTGCGGACATGTGTGCTGCCGCAGTAAGGGCACAAAATATCGCCCAAGGTGCACTGTTCGTCAAATGCGGCGGCATCTTTGAACCATGCTTCGAATTGGTGCTCGTCGGCACATTTGAGCTGGTACAGGATCATAGCAATCTGGCAATCTTTCTAGGGACGAAATTATTGACTGAGTTTACCAAGTTTAACGGAACCTTCCAAAGAAATGGTTAAATCCGAGAAAAAAAGTCAGTGTCAGCGGTATCTGCAGATTACCGAGCCCTCGCCCTGGGTGTGCCGCTTCGCGCCGCTGGTCCCCGAAAACGGCCCGGTTCTCGATGTGGCTTGCGGCAATGGTCGCCACACCCGGCTTTTTCTGGAACGTGGGCACCCAGTCGTTGCCGTTGATCGAAACGTCGAACCCGTCGCCGATCTGGCGGTTGGCGCGAACGCCGAAATTATCGGTGCCGACCTGGAAGATGGCGGCGATTGGCCCCTTGCCGGACGCGCGTTCGCGGGCGTCGTCGTCGTCAATTACCTTTATCGGCCCCTGTTCCCGCATATTCTGGACGCGGTGGCCGATGGCGGGGTGCTCATATACGAGACATTCGCGCGCGGCAATGAGAAATACCGCCGCCCTCGAAACCCCGACCATCTTTTGATGAACGATGAGTTGATCGAGCTTGTGAAAGACCGTTTTCGGATCGTTTGTTTCGAACAGGGTTTCATCGAGAAAGGACCGCTTCCCGGTGTTATTCAATGAATTTGTGCGGTAAACGGCCCAGCTGATCCCTGCCCAGTCTAAGACGCCGGAACGATTTTCAACGCGGCGTTCAGGGTTCCGTGCGACTCCATCTCGTAGATTTCAGTACAATCGCCGATATGGTCGTCATCGACGAAAATTTGCGGTACCGATGTTCGGCCACCGGCTTTTTCGCCCATTTCGCGTCGCTTTGACGGGCTCATCATGACGTCGACGTCGTTGAAGGCGACGCCCTTGTTTTTCAGTAAGGCCTTGGCGCGATGGCAAAACGGGCAAAACGGGGTGGTATAGATATCGATCTTGGTCACGGGTCGTTTCTCCAGAGTATGTTCGTTGTCCCTAATATAGTCGAAAAATTCTTGAACTAAAGGGCTGGTGCGGGAACCCTTGCCAAAGTCAGGACATCGACCGACACGGCACCCGCGCCGATCAGGGTTTTCGTGCATGTTGAAACGGTTGCCCCAGTGGTCATCACATCGTCGATCAACAGAACCCGACACCCGGCAATTTTCGCGGCCCCGCGCGGGGAAACGGAAATCGCCCCGGCAACGTTTCGCCGCCGTGCCGATCGCCCCAACGCGCCCTGCGAGGGGGTTCGGCGGTGGCGGGTCAACGCAGTTGTTTCAACGGGTAAACCGGATATTTTGCCGATCTCCAGCGCCAGCAGGGCTGCTTGATTGTAGCGCCGCGTGAAAAGCCGCGTCCAATGCAGCGGCACGGGAACCAGCATGTCGGCATTAGCGATAAGATCGGCTCCGGCCCTTACCATCCATTTTGCATAGGTAGGTGCGGCGTAGGTCCGATCCCCGTGTTTGAAGGAAAGCACGAGCCTTCGGCTGGCCTCGGAATAAAGCATCGGCGCACGGGCCCTGCCAAAAGCGGGGAGATGCCTTGCGCATTCGCCGCAAACCGCACCGTGTCCGACATCGTATTCAAAGGGCAGGCCGCAGGCGTCGCAACACGGTGGTCCGATCAGTTCGATCCCCTGCCAACAGGCCGGACAGAGGACACCAGCGGCATCGACAATGGTTCCGCAGGCCAGACATGAATGGGGTAGCAGGGTGTCGATCAGAGGTGCAATCAGGCGGTGGAGGGACCGGATCACCCGTCCTTTTTCGGCCCCGTGGGTCGATCCGAATTCTTCCGGCATTTTGTTTTTCTCCAAAGCCGATGCTGCGAAGTCGCTATTGATACCATATGATCCTGTGAAATAGGCAAGGTCGCACGCGCTGATGAACAATCCCACCCAAATTTTCGACCGCCGCATTGTGCGCCTGCATCGCGACCGCGCGGCGGCGCACCTGGATGCCAACGATTTTCTGCGTCGCGAGGTCGCCGTGCGTCTGTTGGATCGGCTGGGTGATATCAAGCGCGGCTTTCCCACGGCCCTTGATCTCGGCTGCGCGACCGGAACGCTGGGGCGGATGCTGAAGGAAGGCGAGGGCGGCATCGAGACACTGGTTCAGTGTGACCTTTCGCAGTCCATGGCCAAACGCGCGCAGGGACTTCGCGCCGTTGCCGACGAAGAGGCATTACCCTTCGCCATGGGCGGGTTTGATCTGGTTCTGAGCTGTTTAAGCCTTCATTGGGTCAACGACCTTCCCGGTGCGTTGGTGCAAATCCGCCGCGCCTTGAAACCCGACGGACTTTTTCTGGCGGCCATGTATGGCGGTCGAACCTGCACCGAACTTCGCCACGCCCTGAGTGCGGCGGAAATGGAACTCGAAGGCGGGCTCAGCCCCCGCGTGTCTCCCTTCGCCGAGGTGCGCGACGCGGGCAACCTTTTGCAACGCGCCGGTTTCGCCTTGCCGGTGGTCGATTGCGACACCCTGAGTGTGTCCTACCCCGAGCCCATGAAACTGATGGGCGATTTGCGCGCCATGGGCGAGACCAATTCCGTCATCGAGCGGCGAAAAAGCTTCACCCGCCGCGAAACCCTGGCCGCCGCGGCGGCAAAGTATGTCGAGGAATTCGCGGGCCCGGACGGCAGAATTCCGGCCACCTTCGAGATCATTTTTCTGACCGCCTGGGCTCCCCACCCGTCGCAACCCAAACCGCTTGCACCGGGAAGCGCCGAAAACAGACTGGCTGATTTTTTATGAAATTTCCCGACCCCCTGCTGCACGGTCGCCTGATCAAGCGCTACAAGAGGTTCCTGACCGATGTGGAACTTGATAATGGTGAAACCGTTACCGCCCATTGCGCCAATCCGGGTTCGATGCTGAGCGTCAATGATCCCGGATCGGAAGTTTGGCTGTCACCGGCGCGCAATCCCGAGCGCAAACTTCGTTATACGTGGGAGCTGGTAAAAATCGGCGATGCCCTGGTTGGCATCAACACCGCCCATCCCAACGCGCTGGTCGCCGAGGCCGTGGCGGCGGGCGCAATCGACGAACTGGCGGGCTATGTTGGGATCCGCCGCGAAGTCAAATATGGCAAAAACTCGCGCATTGATTTGTTGCTGGAAGGTGAGGGGCGGCGACCGTGCTATGTCGAGGTCAAGAACGTCACCATGCGGCGCGATCTTGCAGGCGATGGGCAGACGGATGCCTTGGCTGAATTTCCAGACTCGGTGACGGCGCGCGGAGCCAAGCACCTGGATGAACTGGCGCAAATGGTCAAAGAAGGTTGCCGCGCGGTCATGTTTTATTTGGTTCAACGAACCGATTGCACGGCCTTCACCCTGGCGGGGGATATCGACCCCGTTTACGCGCAGCGCTTTGATGTCGCACGAAGCGCCGGGGTCGAGGCCATCTGCTATGGCACGGCCATATCGCCCGAGGAAATTTCGATTGATCTGCCAATCCCTCTGGAAATAACGCCGAGGATCAGGGATAAGAAACCGTAGCGTAAAAAAAATCAGGTTGTTTCGTTTATGAATTCAGCTCGCCGTATCAAATTACACGGTCCGGATGCTTTCGCCGGAATGCGCGCCGCTGGCCGTCTGGCCGCCGAGGCGCTGGATATGATTGCCTCTTATGTGAAGCCGGGGGTGACAACCGACGAAATTGACCGTGTGTGCCACGAATTTATCGTTGCCCACGGAGCCGTGCCGGCACCTTTGAATTACCGGGGCTTCCCCAAATCCATCTGCACGTCGATCAACCATGTTGTATGTCACGGCATTCCCGGCGACAGGCGGTTGCGCGACGGTGATATCGTCAATATCGACGTCACCGTTATTCTCGATGGATGGCACGGCGATACCAGCCGCATGTACGTGGCGGGAAAAGCAAGCGTGAAGGCGCTACGTCTGGTTGAAATCACTTTCGAAGCAATGTGGCGGGGCATCAAGGCGGTTCGGCCCGGTGCGCATTTCGGCGACATCGGACACGCCATTCAATCTTATGCTGAGAGCCATCGCTATTCGGTGGTGCGCGATTTCTGCGGCCACGGCCTGGGCCGGGTCTTCCACGACGCGCCCAACGTCATGCATTACGGCCAAGAGGGCACGGGCGAGGAACTTGAGGCCGGAATGATTTTTACCATCGAACCGATGATTAATGCCGGGCGATTTGAGGTGAAAATCAAGGAAGACGGCTGGACTGCGGTGACCAGGGACCGTTCCCTTTCGGCGCAATTCGAGCATTCCATCGCAGTTACCGACGCGGGTTATGAGGTGTTCACCCTTTCGCCTGGCGGGCTGCACCAACCGCCCTACGATCTTTAAGGCCGCATAGCCAATGGCCGACCAGCCCCATTACACCGGACACCGCAAGCGCCTGCGGGAACGTTTGCTGGGCGCGGGCTCCGATGCGCTGGCCGATTACGAGCTTCTGGAACTGGTTCTTTTCAGCGCACTTCCCCGGCGCGACACCAAGCCGTTGGCCAAAGATCTTCTGGATCGCTTTGGCACATTTGCCGAGGTCGTCTCGGCGGATACGAAATTGCTGGCCGAAGTTGACGGCGCAGGCGATGCCGTAGTTGCGGCGCTGAAAACCGTGCAGGCCGCCGCCTTGCGATTGGCGCGTGACGAGGTCATGGAAAAACCGGTCATCGCGTCATGGCAAAAGCTCATGTCGTATTGCCGGGCCAGCATGGCCCACGAGACCAACGAGCAGTTCCGCGTTCTTTTCCTGAATCATAAAAACATGCTGATCGCCGACGAGGTGCAACAGCGCGGAACCGTCGACCACACGCCCGTTTATCCGCGCGAGGTGGTCAAGCGCGCCCTGGAACTGGGGGCCAGCGCCGTGATAATGGTTCATAACTATAAATATAGAGTAAAAAATTGTTTAAAATCAAAATGTTATAGAATTTACTTGTCCTACAAAGAGCATACAAATACACTATATCACGTCCATTAATCAGGAAAATACAAAAATCCTACAAAAGGTTTGAGCAGGTGGCCTACCAAGAAAACACACGATATTTTAAGGATGGGTGTGTTGTTCTTTTCCGACGAACGGATGGCTGCCCAACGTGGCAATACCGGCTTCGTATTCCAGGCATTACTAATCGATACCTTCGGCGATCTTCTCAAACGTCTGACTTTGATAAAGCTAAGCAGATTGCCGTTCAGGAATGGCGGCGAATGTGCTTCAGGCAAGAGGAAGGCTTGGCCGTATTTTCCAAGACCTTCGGTGACGTGGCAAAGGTTGTCGCTGAAATCGAAGAAGACCGGGTGAAACGTGGCACCGTTTCTGAAGGCCACTGGAGCTACCGCAGAACCGTCGTCCTCAAATATTTCCTTCCTTTCTTTGGCTCGTTGCAAATCAACGCCGTCAGTCAATCGAAAATGGATGAGTATTGGCCTTGGCGTTTGGATTATTGGAAACGGCCTGAAAACCAAAACCCTTCAAAAGCTGGACGCAAGGTAGACCAGCCATCCTTCAAGACGATCCTTCACGACGTTCAAATGCTGACGAAGATTTCCGGTTACGCTGAGAACAGGAATTGGTGCGACAAGCGACACATTCCGACAATTGAACATCCTCTCAACCGGCCAAACAATTTGGCCCGCGCCTATTTCACGGATAGAGAATGGCGAAGCGTTTATGTCTATATGCGTGATTGGGCTAAAGAGCCTTCGACGCAATGGCAAAAGTTGACCCGTGATCGTCTGCGTTATCGGGCTACTCTCAGCTATCACACAGGAATGCGAACCGTTGAAAGTTCCAATCTCCTTTGGAAAGATATTGAAGAATTTACGGATCAAGCTGGCACCCGGTATGCGAGGCTATGGGTGCACGGTAAGAAAAAATCACGCGGGCTAATTGCTCCGGTCAAAGTTCTTCATTTGTTAAACGCGTGGAAACGAAAGGCCAAGTTCACGGGTGATGACAACCATGTGTTCGCTGTCACGTCTGGGAAACGACCTGTCCACGACGACATTTTATTTCGGAAAATCCTTACGGAATTAAAACTAACCCGTGACCGAAATGACCGACCAAGATCGCTTGGCAGTCTTCGTCACACTTACGCTGTCAATCAATTGGTGAAGCTGCAAACTGATATAGCCCTTTTGGCAAAAAACATGGGCACGGGCGTTGATGTGATCGAAAATTATTACGGGAAACACCTTGATCCATCAATGCGCGCGAATGAACTGGTGCGGCAGGAACCAGTTGGTTCTTTGAGTGGTAAGTTTGACCGCGTATTGGAAGGGCTGAAAAAAGAAACGGCAGAGACGCTCACCGATGTTATCCGGCGCGATGTTTTGCAGCAGTGGATAAAAGAACATGGACACGGACCTGATCCGACCGAACCAATCGAGGAAGAAATTCTTGAAGGTTTTGTATATATGAAGATGAAGGAACTTGGGCACGTTGATTTATACGAGCCACCTGAAGACCTGCCCGATAGCTTGCCCGATTAGTATGCATCAATGGGTATCTTTGATCCTCGCCAAGATCGACGGAGCGATTTAGCGCAGACGATTATCTTTCACGAAGAAAGATAATCTCGGAAAAGAGTCGGTTGTGAGGGCTTAAGCAAAAGTGACATTCGTGACCGTTAACGGGCCACATTTGACCCTAACCAGACACCAGCGTCACCACAATCTCTTCCCATTCATCACCCAACCTTGATGCGCAAACAGGCTTCCCAGCGCACTGATACCAATACGCGGCATTCGCATTATCACCTTCAACACGGTGCAGATACGCGTGGACCCAGTTTCCCAAGGGGTTATTCTGGGATTGGGCTAATAGGTGCGCTGCATCCCAGTCGCCATTTGCCTGAAGCCACATTGCCTGTAGGGCATGGGAAATACCCAGCGGTGGCGTGTCGTCGTCCAGTGATTCTTTGAAGGTTTGGAAGTTCATGATGCGGATAGTATGTGGTCCAGTCCGGCTAGGAAACAATTGGATTAAAATGTTTTCCGCCGATGTTCTTCTGCTTAACCTCTGGCTGCGGACCAATCTTGGTAGGAGTGTCGACCGCCGCTGTTGACCCTGCGCGGACATTAACGCACCCTGAAACTACGTTGCCTGGGTTTCGTGGATTTGCGTTTAAGAAAGCTGGAAACGGCCTAACGCTCGTTCCCGCACTTTTTCCAGTATGCAGAAATTGTTTTCCCGGATTTTCCGGTAAACACCTTGTCAAATACTTGGGTCGTGAGGACGGTTTCCTTTTTCAACGCACCGTTGGCAACGGAAGTCAATCGAGCACCTAAAACGGGCAGGTCAATCGCCCGGCTATTTCTCATTTTTATCGGTTTTTTGTACAGGTCGCGCATGAGTGCGTCCCGGAGTCGCGGCGACATTTGACAAAATCGCTTGGCGTCTGTTTCCTTTGTAACCTCGAAAACGAGCGTCACGGGGATTTTAACCCGTTCGCTTTGGCTACCCTTGCCGGGAGCCATAAAAGAGGGAAACACGATATGTGGATTGTCTTGTTTTTCGTTGCCGGTCTTTTCTCCAGCCGACGAGGGCAAACAGATAGAGACGACAGAAAGGAGGACGATAATTACGCTGACGATCCTCATTTTCGTCCCTCCCGCAATGGCTCTTTTACAAAGCATTCCAATTAACCTGCCGGCACGAGGAAAACGCGATCCTCTGGCGGTCCTCGTTGAATTCAAACTCGCAGCTGACACCAATGCTCAATTCCGAAGCCACTTCGGGAGATATTCATCCTTTGTTGTAAAGTGCACAACGAAAAAGAGTGAATTCATCGGCTTCGAGCACGATTTTGAGGTGTTTTCATACGCCGCAACGGGTATCCAGTTTACTGCATGAACAAGGTGATACCTTGCAGCAAATTCCACACCGAACACATTTAGACATTCGATTTATCCTTTCTGCTCCATCTTTCGGGAAGTCGCTGCCTTGGCGGTAGGTGACGCGCTTTCCATGGTGCCGTTCCGCGCCATCTCAAAAGCCTGCCGCCGCGCCTTTCGATCAACGGCATTAGCTGGTTGATCGTCCACACGCAAATCTGCTTTGGTGGTTTTTGAGGGCCGTCTTTTTTGGGGAACCGCCCAGTCGTTTCTGGCTGTCTGGCGGCCCAACGCGCGCGCTTCAGCGAGAAGAGCATCGACATCGGTGACATTCGGATACCGCGCTTGGATGTCGCGGATCAACAGCCAATCCTCGGTCTGCGTGACGGCAACGCGCCGTGTCTGACAATCCGCTGCGGCGATCGGTTCGCGGCGAATTCGCCAATCGTTTTCGGAGGCAAGGGTATCGTGGAGGTTGCTTGGTTCCACGTTATCCATATTTAATTTCCGAACCGGTTGCCAATCGTGGCCCACGGGCGGATTTGCGTCACGACGTGCCGACGAGTGGGCGGCATCAATCTCGGCGGGGGTGGTGAGGGACGCTACTTGTCCGGATATGACTGCACCGCGCTTGGCCAAATCGCGTGTCCGGGCGAATGAGACGAACCTGTCTCCCAGGATACGTTCCCCGATGGTATCGACGATAATCTCGGCGCAATCGCGCCGATCAGATGCCGCAATGCCGGTGAAGCGGAAATGAAGGTGATCTCCCGAATGGAACGAATAGTCGATCACGCAGCCTTTGGTTCCGGGCCCGTCTCTAAAAACAGCGCCGCAGATTTGATGCACGCTACGTACAACGCGTGGCTTCGACGATCCCAGAACATGGAAGAATTCTCCAAGCCGTAGGATGAACACCACCCCATCCTTATCCGCATGCTCTATCAATACACGATCAGCGTTGAGACGTTCCGATTGATTGTTGCCATCGGTGGGTGGGGGCGTCGGTGAAGCTATGCCACCGAGGGCATAGTGGCTGTCATCCGCAAAAGCATTGCGGTGATCCCGATTGGTAGATTTAACTCGAACTGGGCTCAATTTCCGACGCCATCGAGAAACGCTTTCGAATTACCAAAACACAGAATGCCTAGGCGTAAATCACTTCCCTTTTCCTCCCTTTCCGCCCCCATTGCCGTTTCCGCCGCTGTTACCGTTGCCACCGCTGTTGCCGTTTCCACCACCGTTATCGCTTCCGCCGCTGTTGCCGTTTCCACCACCGTTCCCGCTTCCGCCGCTGTTGCCGTTTCCACCACCGTTATCGCTTCCGCCGCTGTTGCCGTTTCCTCCACCGTTCCCGCCCGTAGAAGAGTAAGAGGCAAGCTGCGTACGGGCCGCCCGCTTCGCAATTCGAGTGCGAACCCGGTCAATGCGCGCTGCAGTTTTATTATTAATGCGGTTAATTTTGGTAGCAGCCTTGGCAAATAAGGCCTTTGCCAGAGCGGTGCCCTTTGCGGTTTCCTTTCCCGCAAATTTTCGGACCTTGATGCCAGCCTTGGCGAGGGTTTTTTTGACCAGTTTCTCGGCCCTTGTCGTAATGAAACGAATTTTCTCGTCGGCCCTCCAAACGGCCTCCCTTACTTTGTCGTCGACGGCATCGTCATAAGTGAGGTTTACGCCCTCGATAGGGCCGGTCGACTGACCGTGTTTGTTGACGCCAACGCTCATGCCGACAGCGATGAAATTGGATTTTCCAGTTGCCTTCGAATAGACTTGGGCAGCCCCGCTGACGACGCCAACCACTGTCGTGCCGTCGGGCCTCACGGTTATCGCCAATTCAGTTCCGCGAATTCCGATGGTGGCGACAGGGGTTTGAATGCTGATGTTTTCTTTCGGCAATTTCCCGGACACGTAAAAAAACGTGCCTGCCGCTAGGTTGATAACCGCATTCCCCTTTTTCCCGACGGGTTCGTAGACAAGTTCATCAATAACAATCGCAGAATTGCCGCCGAGAGTAAGGTCCGTGCCATCGATGAACTGGACCCGCAAATCACCCGAAGGCGAGGTTTCCAGAAGTTCATCCTTTGTGACGGAATCGCGTTGGAATTTTCGCTCACGATCCGCGTCCGGCGCTGTGCCGTAACCTCCATGAACGACTTTGACCGATCCGATAGCCCTATCCGTGGCGGCTTCGGCGTTACCGTTCCAACCAGCAACGATAACGATTGAGGCAAACGCTATCACATACCAAGCTCGCGACATCCTTACGCTCCCACCGGGCGACTGCCCAATCAAAGGGACGCAAAGATGGCTGCTAAACGCGATTCTTCGCGCAGAAATGGCTGAGAATTCGGGTAATCTATAAAGGTGCCCGTGAATTTACCGCCCAATCAAATGGATGCTTCTGACCCCTGATGCCAAAGTCTCTTTGGATCCCTGTTGTATGGTTTTTCGAACCGTTTTCCGGCCCGTATTTCGGATTGGATTGCCATAACGAGAAAAATTTTCATCTTCGGCAGTCGATAAGGTTAATTTTATGTTAAAAAAGTGAAAAAAGTCAATATAAAATTACTATTTGGATGTGATAACCATCACATATGGTAAAAATGCGATCCTGAAATCATTTTCCTACGGGTTTTGGCTGTGTGAAAACACTCGGGCCCAGCGGCTCCGTGCAATAATCGAATCGCAGTGGCACCAACTAGATTCATTGATTACCGAAATTAGAGGGCTGCGAATCGATCTTGCGCTAACTTGGGCCGATTAAACGATTTCACCCAACCAGGGTTGTCATCTGGTGAAGAAAGTTTTTGCGGGGGATGCCTGCTCGCGGTTGACAGTCAATATTGCAAGAATGCGCTTTTCATAATTCCCACATAGATAGGACTGCACTGTGACGGGACGGACACATCAATCTCTGGAGTCAACACCGTGGGCTTCTTCAGTGAAAAATTCGATTAACTCGAGAAGCGATCGAATGTCGGAGGAGATACGTACGAAGATTAATTGAGTGGTGCCATCAAGCCCGTAAATTGACGATCTCATGACGGCTTGTGACACATAGCCGCTGTCAGAGTCGATGCGGCCTGACCACCACTCTCAACCGACAAGCCTACGTTCCAACGACAAGGCCTGCCTTCACCTAGTCTTCGCGATATGTTGCGTCCTGCATCTGTTTGCCTTACAGGTGAGACAAGCAGGTGCGACATTGATTAACATTGCCGCCGTCAAAACGTACTAATATCAATGCGTTGTCAAAGTGGTTCCGTTTCCTGGTGCCGGCACCATTTCCCCCCACCCGCCCCTTCGGGCGGTGGTTCTTTTTTTAAAACATCTATATCGTAACGGAAATCAGGCTTGCCCGGAAAAACAGGGAGTCGGGACCATGACGTTGCGCTGGACGCACCTGCGAATCTCCACCTCATTTTTCGTTCTCATATCTTGTGTGACCCTGGCCGCATCCCCCGGTCTGGCGCAAGGCGGCTGGACCGCGATTACCGGCGATCCGGTACCTGCAGCCGCGCCGGGCAAGACAGACGGCGAGCAGGGCGTTGCGACTTCGACGGAAAACTATCAGTTCCATCGCCAATGGGTCGAAACCGCTGGTCCCCTTCAGGAAGCAAAGTTCGATCGCGTTATCGAATACCTCGAGAGCGTGGATATCGACCCCTTCGCCAATACCGGTAAGCTCGACCAGTCGCCGCGCATGGTTTATGGCAAACCGCACCGCTGGAAAGGGAATATGGGTTCATGCAACGCCTCTGGCATTGAACAACCGAGCGTCGTGGTTCTCTTCGACAACGTCTACTACGACTTTTCCGATGACGACCGAATTGCTGTTTTCGGACTTATCCACGGCAATGTTTCGTACGGCCCCCTGGGACAGCCAGCCTGTGACGGCGATTATTGCCCGCCGATCACCGTCAGCGGCCACACATTTTTATTGTATGCAAAGGTAGGAAATTTTCAGGATTGCGCCCGTTACACCGAGACGTCACTGGCTTTCATCGGCCCCTCGGTACGCCTTCTGCGCCCGCGCGATGCCAATCGCAACAACCCGCGCACCGCCTTCGTCACCACCAAGCAGTTCCGGGGAAATCCCAAAGCAAGCTGGAAACGGTTCACCGAACTATTGTCGGAAATGATGTTGCAGTAAGGACCAAACAAAAACCCCCGCCCAGCGGACCGGACGGGGGTTTTGCTATTTGGCAGGTGTCGAAAAGGGTTACTTCGGCAGCTTGCCCTCGACGCCTTCGACGTACCAGTTCATGCCCAAGAGCGTGCCGTCGTCGATCACTTCACCAGCTTTGGCTTTGAGCACGCCGGACTGGTCTTTGATCGGGCCCGCGAACGGGTGGACCTTGCCCGAAATGATGTCGGCTTCGACCTTCTTGGCGAGAGCAACCACGTCGGCTGGCATGTTGGTGTACGGCGCCATCGACACCATCGTCGTTTTGAGGCCACCCCAGATGTCGCCTTTTTTCCAGGAACCGTCGATGACCGCCTTGGTGCGCTCCACGTAGTAGCGGTCCCAGTTATCGATAATCGCCGTCAACTGAGCCTTGGGTGCGAACGCGATGTTGTCGGAAGCCTGACCGAAACCAACGATGCCGCGCTGTTCGGCAACCTGCAGGGGAGCGGGCGAGTCGGTATGCTGGGCCAGGACATCAACGCCCTGATCGATCAGCGCCTTGGCCGCATCGGCTTCCTTGCCGGGGTCGTACCAGCTGTTGACCCAAATCACCTTGACCTTAACTTCGGGGTTGACCGAACGCGCACCCAGCAAGAAGGCGTTGATGCCGCGAACGACTTCCGGAATCGGATAGGCGCCAACATAACCGATGACGTTGGATTTGGTCATCTTGCCGGCAATTGCGCCGATCACATAACGGCCTTCGTAAAAACGCGCCGAATAGGTGGCGACGTTGGCGGCCTGTTTGTAGCCGGTGGCGTGCTCGAACTTGACGTTCGGGAAACGCTTGGCAACCTTCAACGTCGGGTTCATGTAACCGAACGAGGTGGTGAAAATCAGTTTGTGACCGGAAGAGGCCAACTGGCTGATGACGCGCTCGGCGTCGGGGCCTTCGCTGACGCTTTCGACGTAGCTGGTCTTGACCTTGTCGCCCAGCTCCTTCTCGATGGCCAGACGGCCAACGTCATGGCGGTACGACCACCCATGATCGCCGATGGGGCCAACGTAAATAAAGCCGACTTTGGTCGGTTCGGCCTGGGCCGAAACGCTTAACAACGCGCCGCCAATGGCGGCAATAGCCAAAGTTTTCATCTTGGAACGTAGCATCATTTCTCTCCTTCCTTTGGGCTGGAATGCCCACCCTTCCTATAGAACCGCACAAGCGTTATTGCGCGGGATGAAAGCTCCGGCCCAAACAGGCCGGTGCGTTGAGTTGAATCTTCAATCGATCGCGCGAAATCAGAACCAGAACAATAATCGTAACCAGATAAGGTGTCATCGACAGGAACTGCGACGGCACATCCACGCCCAGCCCCTGCGCGTGCAGCTGAATAACCGTAATCGCGCCGAACAGATAGGCGCCCAAGACCAGCCGTCCCGGTCGCCACGTGGAAAAGACGACCAGTGCCAGGGCGATCCAGCCGCGCCCGGCAGTCAAGTTTTCCGCCCACATCGGCGTATAGACCAACGATAGATACGACCCCGCAATACCGCCCATGGCGCCGCCGAACACGGTCGCCATATAGCGAATGCGGACGACCGGATAACCCAGGGCATGGGCCGAATCATGGGACGCCCCGACGGCCCGCAAAATCAGGCCAATGCGGGTTCGCGAAAGCACCCAGCCGATACCGCCGACGCAGGCAAACGACAAATAAACCATGGCGTCCTGCCCAAACAGTATCGGTCCGATCACGGGGATCTCGCTGAGGACCGGAATATTCAGCTTCGGCAGATTTTCGACGGTAACGCCAACCAAATCGGAACCCAAAAGCGACGTCAGGCCAAGACCGAAAATGGTCAAGGCCAATCCCGTCGCGACCTGATTGGCCAGCAGACTCAGCGTCAGGGCCGCAAAAACCAAAGCCAGAAGCATCCCGGCCAAAGCCCCGCACAACACCCCAATTATGGCGCTTCCCGAAACGTAAGTTCCGGCGAAGGCAGCCAGCGCGCCGGTCACCATCAACCCTTCCACGCCCAAGTTCAAAACGCCCGAGCGTTCGGTCACCAATTCACCCGCGGCGGCAAACAACAACGGTGTCGAAGCCGTAATCACGGTCAAAATCAGCGGGGTCAAATGGTCCAGACCGCTCATCACGCCGCCTTTCCAATCAAAATGTGGATGCGATAGCGGATCAGCACATCACAGGCCAGCAGGTAGAACAGCAAGAACCCCTGGAACAGCCCGGTAACGGCGGCAGGAACACCAATTTCGATCTGCGCCGTCTCGCCGCCCAGATAGGTCAGCGCCATGACCAGGCCGGCCAGCAACACGCCAACCGGATGAAGGCGGCCGAGGAAAGCCACGATAATGGCGGTGAAGCCATAGCCCGGCGATATGGTTGGAATAAGCTGGCCGATGGGTCCGGCCACTTCAATGACGCCTGCCAGTCCGGCAAGGCCGCCGCCCGCAAGCAGCGCGAACCAGATCACGCCGGTTTCGGAAAACCCGGCAAAGCGCGCCGCTTCGGGGGCCAGGCCGACCAGTTTCAGCTTAAACCCGGTCAATCCCTTACCCAGCAACAACGCCACGAATACGGCGCCAAGGGCGAAGAAGACGCCCAAGTGAACGCGGGTTCCCTCGATAAGCACGGGCATGGTTCCGGCATCCGGAAACAACCTGGATTCCGGGAAATTGTAGCCGTCCGGATCACGCCAGGGACCGTGCACCAGATAACTCAGCAGCAACACCGCAACATAAGTTAGCATAAGGCTGACCAAAATTTCGTTGGCGTTAAAGCGGGTCCGCAAAAAGGCCGGAATAGCGGCCCAGGCCATGCCGCCAAGCACACCGGCAATCAACATGGCGGGCAATAACAGCGGGCTTGTGCTGTCATGAAAGAATATGGCGATCCCACTGCCCAAAATGGCCCCGAACGTGTATTGGCCTTCGGCCCCGATGTTCCACACGTTGCCTCGAAAACCCAAAGACAGGCCGATCCCGATGAGAACCAGCGGCGATGCCTTGACAATCAGTTCGCTGACGCCATAGACGGTGGTCAGGGGCTGCACGAAAAATGTATACAGCGCCGCCCCCATGGGTTTTCCCATGATGGCAAAGGTCAACCCGCCGGTAATCAGGGTCAGCACCACGGCCAGCAACGGCGCCCCCCAAATCATAGCTTGCGAACGCTGGCGGCGGGCGACGAGACGGATCATGACGCGGGTTCCCGTTGATCGGACACGGAATTCTTTACACCACCCATCAGCAGGCCAATTGCCTCGGTAGTTGCTTCGGAAACGGGGATCGGTTCAGACAAACGCCCTTCGCTCATCACCGCAATCCGATCACAAATCGCGAATATCTCGTCCAGATCCTGGGAAATAATCAATACCGCGCTGCCCTTGGCCGCCAGATCGATAAGGGCCTGCCGGATGGTCAGGGCGGCGCCCGCATCGACACCCCAGGTCGGTTGGGCGACGATCAGAATCTCGGGTTCTTGCAATATTTCGCGACCGACCACAAATTTCTGCAAATTCCCACCCGACAGGCTACCCGCATCGGCACGCAGACCTGCAGTGCGCACGCCATAGGTATCGACCACTTGCTTGGTATATCCCAGCGTGCGGCGCGAACGGATCATGCCGCCACGGGTCAATCGCAATTTCGAAAATCCGGTCAGAAACGTGTTTTCCGTCAGCGCCAGATTAAGAGCGGCGGCATGATCATTGCGCTCTTCGGGCACAAAGGACATCCCGCACATGCGTCGATGGATAGGTCCAGAATGAGCGACCGAAGCGCCGTCCACGCGAATTGCATCGGCCGCGTGGTCCAGCTTGGTTTCGCCGGTCAGCACCTTCATCAGTTCGTTCTGGCCGTTTCCGGCAATTCCGGCGATGCCCATGATTTCGCCGCCGTTCAGGGTAAACGTGATGTCTTTCAAATCGAACCCGAAGGCTCGCGTTGAAACCGACGACACGGCAGAAACCTTCAGGCGCGGAGCCGTTGCCTGGGCCGCCACGCGACTTGGCGGCGCAATGCGTTTGCCAAGCATCAATTCGGCCAGCGAGCCAGGACTTTCCTCGCGCGGATCACAATGAGCAACAACGCGGCCGTCGCGCAGAACCGTGGCACCCGTACACAGGCGGCGGACCTCGCGCAGCTTGTGCGAAATGTAAAGAATAGAACGGCCCTCTGCCGACAACTTGTCCAGCGTGGTGAAAAGCTGGTCGGCTTCCTGCGGGGTCAGCACGCTGGTCGGTTCATCAAGGATCAAAAGTTTGGGGTCTTGCAAAAGGCAACGCACGACTTCGATTCGCTGGCGTTCGCCCACCGACATGGATTGGACAATGCGCTCAGGCACCAGCGGCAGGCCATAAGCCGTTGATACCTCGATAATGCGTTCGCGCAGCGCCTTGAGGTTCCATTTCCCGGGAACGGCCAAGGCGACGTTCTCAAGCACGCTCAGCGGCTCAAAAAGCGACAGGTGCTGGAACACCATGCCGATGCCCAGATTGCGCGCGGTCGAAGGCTTGTCCATTTGCACCGGGCAGCCCTGCCAGAACAACTCGCCCTCGTCGGGGCGCAGCAGGCCGTACATCATCTTGACCAGGGTGCTTTTACCGGCCCCGTTCTCGCCCAGAAGGGCATGAACCTCCCCCGGGCGAATTATGAACGATACGGTATCGTTGGCAATGACGCCGGGGAACGCCTTGGTCAGGCCACGCGCTTCCAGCAACGGCGCACCGGGTCGCTTGCCATCATCTTGATGATCTCTGGCATCAACATGGTTCTGGTCGTTATGTGCGTCCATTCACCATTCCGCGTGACTGCGATAGGTGGGTTTTCTCGGGATTCATCCCAGGATTCACCCCAGGATTCACCCCGGTATTGGCCCAGCTTATACAGCGCCGACGCGCCCTTAGTGAAGGGTGTGTTATCCACAAAATCGGTCAGCCTGTGGAAGCCCTGATTTCGGACCAACATCGTTCGCCCGGCTTTGTTGGGTTTTCGGCCTGTTTGGCAATAGCAGAGGGTCTGGACAGTATTCACGGAAAGGGTCGAAAAATTATCCGAATGCTTCTATTTTGGCGCCAACCGACCCACCCGGAGCACGGCCATGACCGAATCCCTGGAATTACGCATTAGCGAACTCGAATCGCGCCACGCTTACGTTGATCGCATGGTCGAAGATCTCTCGTCCGTAATCGCCACCCAGGACCGCAAGATCGACAAACTGACCCTGCAACTGCGCCGCCTAACCGACCGCCTGGGCGATATCGACGCTCACCTCGACGGCACCGGCCAAGACGACAAACCGCCACCGCATTATTGAGATGACGCCAAGCAAAAAGAAATCATCCGGCGATGACGAATATTTCGTCTACGTAGCCCTCAACGAAGCCGGAATAGCCTACACAGGGATAGCCAAAAACGTCGAAGCCCGACTGGCCCAACACAACGCAGGCACCGGCGCCCGCTTCACCCGCGGTCGCGGCCCCTGGCACTTAGCCCACACCCAAGGCCCCCTACCTCGCAGCGAAGCCCTACGCCGCGAAATAGCCATCAAAAAAGACCGGCGGTTTAAAGCTGCGGTTAAGGCTGGAGTCAAGTCCAACCCAACAGGACAAAAAAATCCCCCGGAAAGCCTGTAGCTGAGCGGGGGTGTATGTGTTTCGGAATGGGAAGGGTGTTAGCGAAAATCGCTGCTACTTTCTATGTTTCAGCTGCATCAGTTGGTCTAACCGATACTTTCCTTTCCACCCAGCGGTATCGACGAAACTATTCCTCGTCGGGCGTCGCTTCGGTTTCGGCGTCGGTTTCGGCGTCAGCCTCCGATGCCCCCTCGAGTTCCACTTTTTCTGCCCTAGCCTTGGCCCGAGCCGCTTTTTTAGCTGCTTTCGCTCTGTCGCGTTCAATCCGCTCAAACTTGTAGTTAGGTTTGCGGGCCATTTTGGTCCTTTCGGTTAGTTTGGTCGTAGATACGGCCTTCCATCAAGACCGAGCGTCAATCGTCAATCCAGAACGTTAAGATTCTCAGCGGAGGCTTTGCCGTCCCGCCCGGGAACGAGTTCAAATTCAACCCTCTGCCCTTCGCGAAGGCCCGTAAGTCCGGCCTTCTCAACGGCAGAAATGTGAACGAACGTGTCCTTGGAACCGTCTTCCGGCTCGATGAAGCCATAACCCTTCGTCGGGTTGAACCATTTCACTGATCCAGTCGTCATATCTAGTCCTTTCAGGAACTCAACAATTTGCAGAAATACGTGATCTGCACAACTTCGGTAAGTGGTCTCACAATTTCATGGGTAACGCGGCAAAGCGCAAAGGCTTCTAGGTGGATACGCCAGAATAATGTGCAACCGAGCACAAATTTATCCAGCGTTTCGGCCCATTGTGCAAGCCAAATCAGCATGTTGACCTTTTTCGGGGGGGCAAAATGATGAACGCAAAGTGACCCCCGCTTTCGCACCGTGCTTCGGAATGAAAGAATCCCGCGCCGAAAACGTGCTATAATTTTCGAGGTTTTTTGGCAGATAGTCAGGGACGCCGAACTTGGCCCTGGAATTTTCATCCGTATCCTCGACCAGCATCGCCACGGCGGGCATCAACACTCTGCGCGGCCTGTCACGAACGTCGTCATCGGGCAGCATCGGACGTAAATTACCATCCGGGTTGACCACCGGCCCGACGCCGCGTTTCGTCACCTCAATTGATGCACAAACCGCATCAAAGGCTTTGTCGATCGCAATCCGCGTCGGGACGGCAATAATGGACAGTCTCACCGCGCTTGCAAGTGCCTTGGAGGTGGCCGATCACGAATCGCTGGTGTCGTCCGACACGGCGCTGACGACCCTCTCTGGAACCCGTATTTCCCGCGTCAACATCCATGCCGAAGCGAGTGTCCTTCTGGAAAAGATTGACACCCTGGTCGCCGCCAACACGTTCCACAATTCAAACTTCATCTCAAGCACATCCGGAAACATCTTTATCCAAACATCGCGCTACGGCGGCGGTGTGGAAATTGTGCCGCAACCGCTCGACGCAGAGGGCCTCGGCCTTTCGGATTTGTCATTGCTGAGCGCGGTCGAAATTGATCGCGGCATAGCCGCCGTCTCCGAAGCACTGTTTCGGGTCGGCAGCCGCGTTTCCAACCTTGAAGTCCTGCAACGCAACCTGGGCCAATTGGACGCACCCGGTCAGGCGTTATCGCGTGCCATCGCCCACGGCGGCAACACCCTTCCGCGCGGCAGTCTCGTCGATCTGGTCGGCTGATCAGGTTTTTTCAAAGAAAAAACCCCGCCCAAATAATAAGGGCGGGGTTAATTTTTTCCAGATCGCGTTCTTACGCTTATTCGCTGGCTTTTTTCTTCGGTTTCTTTTGGACTTCGCCCTGCTCGTGCATAACGAATTTTTCCGTCACCGGCGCGCGATACTGATCGTGCTGGTGCAGGCACTTGCGCCCGCAGACATCGACACATACACCGCAGTAGACGCACTCGAACGGGTCACATTCCCAGGTCGCCTTTTCGCGATCAACGGTAATGCACTGCGCCGGGCAAGCCCGCGCGCAAAGGGTGCACATGTTGCACTCCTTGACGTCGATGTATAGCTCGCCGCGCGTATTGTCGAATGGCTCGCGCGTCGTAATCGGATACATCCGCGTCGCCGGTTTGGCAAAAAAGTTTTTGACGATGGTTGGGGTCATGAACGCCATTTTTATTGCCCCTTTCTTATCGTTCGGTGCAGCTGATGCACGGGTCGATGGACAGAATAATGACCGGAACGTCGGCCAGTTCCATCCCCGGCAACATTGCAGTCAGCGGCGGAATGTTTGCAAAGGTTGGCGTGCGGATGCGCAATCGCTCGAGGTTCTTCGAGCCATTGGCCTTGATGTAGTACATCAGTTCGCCACGTGGCTGTTCGACCCGCGTAATGACCTCGCCTTTCGGGCGTCCGCGAACCTTGACCGCAATTTCGCCTTCCGGCAATCCGCCGATGGCCTTGCGGATAATCTCGGCGGCCTGCAGCGTTTCGCGGAAACGAACCGCGCCGCGGGCGTAACAGTCACCAGCCGTTTCGACGATAGGCTCGAAGCCCATGTCGTCATAGGCACCGTAACCCAACATGCGCATGTCCTGAGCCACACCGCTACCACGCAAGCAAGGACCGGCGGCACCCAGTTCGATGGCCTGCTCCTTGGTGATGACGCCGACATCGACGGTCCTTTTCTTGACCGAGTAGTCGTTCAGCATGGTCGTCTGCAGCTGCCTGATTTGCTTTTCAACGTCGGCAACCTCGGAAAGGACCCACTTGCACTGGTCTTCATCAAGGTCGCGGCGAACACCGCCGATAACGTTGACCGAAATGATAACGCGCGCGCCAGCGGTCGCTTCCATGACGTCCATAACGCGTTCGCGAATGCGCCAGAACTGCATGAACAGCGATTCAAAGCCGAAAGCGTCGGCATAAAGGCCAAGCCACAGTAGGTGGCTGTGCATCCGGTGAAGTTCGGACCAGATAACCCGAAGGTATTCTGCCCGACGAGGAACCTGGACTTCCATCATTTCTTCGATGCCCTGCACATAACATGCAGCGTGGATCATCGAACAAATACCGCAAACGCGCTCGACCACCTGGATCATTTGCACGTGGTCACGGATGTCCGCCAGCGTTTCCAGTCCCCGGTGAACATAACCAAGCGCCGGAACGGCGTTGGTAATGATTTCGTCCTCCAAGGTCACGGACACATGGATGGGCTCGGGTAGAACCGGATGCTGCGGTCCGAATGGTACGATTGTTCTTGCCATGATCTTTCCTTCAATCGCGCTTTACGCGGTTCCCTCGGCAGCCGCCTCGGAGTCTTTACGGATAATGCCGTACTTGCAAAACGGGGTTCGCTTAACTTCTTCCTCTAGGTACAGCGTGCCGCCGAAATCGAGGACCAGCCCGTCGAATTCCAGACCGAAATGATCTTTGGACTCGTTTTCGATCAGGAACGCGGCGAAATACACGCCGCTGATGCTCGGCACCGATTCCTTCTTGGGCACGGCCATGCGCAGATTGACCAACTTCAAGTCCTTGTCGAAGTGGTACAGGAGGTCGATGTTCTCCTCGTCCAGATCGACGACGGACATGGTTACAAAGCGGTATCCGTCGTTCTTAAGTTTGGTGACTTCGTCAACCACGGTTTCGCGAGTGATTGTCGTACTTTCTAATTCCACGGTCGTCTTCCTTGTTACCAAAGGGCCTGGGGCAACACCGCTGTTTAGGCGGCGGCCTTTTCGGCTTCCTTCTGCATTTCGGCCAACAATCCCAGGCCGGTGACCACGCCGTCGATAATCGCCTCTGGCTTGGCAGCACATCCGGGAACGTAAACATTAACCGGAATGACCTTATCAACCCCGCCCAGGACGTTATAACAATCGCGGAACACACCGCCCGAAAGCCCGCACGCGCCGATGGCTATGACGAGCTTCGGATTCGGCATCTGGTCGTAGATGTTTTTGAGAACCTTCGCATTGCGGGGGTTCACGGTGCCGGTCACTAAAAGCACGTCTGCGTGCTTGGGGTTGCCGACATTAACAATGCCGAATCGTTCAATATCGTAGAGCGGCGTCAGGCAAGCCAACACCTCGATATCGCACCCGTTACAGCTTCCGCAGTCGAAATGAACCAACCACGGCGACTTGAGCTGGGATTTCTTGATAAAGTTACCAAGCATCTGAGCAACCCCTTAAGCGAAGTACAGCCAGGCGAGATTGACCGTGGAGAGGCATAGTCCGGCAATCCAGACCGACCCCAACATCCACCGCCAAGTCAAACGGGCCGAAATGTTGTCAATGAGAATTTCAAGCGCATACGTCACCAGCAGCAAAACCGCCAGACCAACCCAGCTCGTCGTCCAAAACAGAGCAACGAAGCCCAGGATCAGGATAGTTTCGTACCAGTGGGCAATTTCAACCAGCGCCAGATTTCGGCCGACATACTCGGTGTAAACACCCTTGACCAGTTCCTGGTGCGCGTGATGCGAACCCGAAATGTCGAAAGGTGACTTCCTGAGTTTGATCGTTAACGCATAACCGAGAACGATAAACAGCAACGGAAGTTCGAGAAGCAACGGCGTATCATGGGCCAGCACGGCTTCAACTTTGAAGCTGCCCGTGGTCACGTAAATACCAGCGATGACCAGGATCAACAGCGGCTCGTAAGCCAGAATCTGCAACAACTCACGTTGCCCGCCAATCTGGCTGTACGGCGACGGCACCGAAAGGGCGCCAATCACCAGGAACACCGCGCCAATAGCCTGCACGAAGAAAATCAGCAGCAGATCGCCCATCATGAAGAAGAGCACAACCGAGGTTGCCGCCGCACCGACATAAACCCACGAGCAGAAGGTCAGCCACGGATTGGCAACGGTGGTCTCTTTTGCCCAAAGCTTCGCCACGTCGTAGAAGGACTGAACGATCGGAGGTCCGAACCGCCCTTGCGCGCGTGCCGTCAGCTTGCGGTCGATGCCGCCGATAAGTCCGCCGACGAGAGGCGCAACAATCAGCCCCGCAAGGGCCAACAAGATAACGTTTGTCACTGCATTCCTCCCATCACGAACATCAGCGCAAGAAGGGCCAGTGCCGCACCGTTAACCCAGCGTGACAGCTTTTCCTCACCGAACAACGCCGTCATATAGTAGTGACTGACGGTGATCGGGACTTCCTTGTTCATCGGGCCGATATAAGCCGATCCGTCGGCGTTTTGCAGGCCAGCCATATAAGGCATCGCCGCAGGCGTCACTTCGGAATTCCGCATTGCCTTCATGGCAAAGAGGAAGCCGATCACGACCACCGCAAACAGCGGCAACACCGCGAACGCGCCAGCTGGATTGCCGAACACGCCCTGGCTGATTTCGAACGGAGAAGCGCCCATGGTCGCGACCGCAGGCCCAACCAAGCCGGTATAGAGCCAAGGCGAGGCAATGCTGACGATAACCGCGCCAGCGCACAAGCCAACCAACGGCCAACGGGTCAGAATAGCTTGCTCCTCGGTGGCCGTCTTGCCCCCGAATGGCGCGCTCATGACGCCACCGGCCCAACGCACCCAATACACAACCGTCAAGGCGCTGCCAAGGGCCAGCATGATGATCAAGGCCAGGTCCGAGGCCGCTGCTTCGATGGCCATCCATTTACCCAGCAACATGCCGAAGGGCGGCAGGATCATGGTCAGGATCGCGATCACCGTAATTAGGGCGGTCACCGGCATCCCGGCAAAAACACCACGCATGTCTTCGATGTCGCGGCTGCCAATACGCTGTTCGATAGTGCCGACGCACAGGAACAACAGGCCCTTTGAAATCGCATGGAACACTATGATCATCATCGCCGCAGCCATCGCCGCCGGTGTACCGATACCGGCACAAGCAACAATCAGGCCCAGGTTGCTGATGGTCGAGTAAGCAAGGATTTTTTTGCCGTTGCTCTGTCCAACCGCCAACGCCGCCGTCGCCAGGAAGGTAAAGGCACCAACCAAGGCCACCGCGTAGCCTAAGTAGGTGTCGGTGAAGGCCGGTGCGAACCGGACCAACGCATAAACACCCGCCTTAACCATCGTCGATGAATGAAGCATCGCCGAAACCGGCGTCGGCGCAACCATCGCGCCAAGCAGCCAGCTCTGGAACGGAACCTGCGCCGCCTTAGTGAAGGCACCAAAGCAAAGCAGGGCCAACGGAACCATCATCATAGCCGTTTCCGGGCTGGCTTTGATGATTGCGGCAATATCGAAGGTTCCAAGTTCCGTATAGAACCAAACAATTGCCCCCATCAGCGCCACGCCACCCAGGCTGTTCATCCACAAAGCCCTGATCGCGTTCTTGGTCGCAATTTCGGTCTTATCGTGGCCGATCAGCAAGAACGAGCACAGTGTCGTCACCTCCCAGAAGAAATAGAAGAAGGAGATGTCGTTGGTCATGACGAGGCCGTTCATGGCACCGAGGAACAGAACCAACACAAAGAAGAACTGCGGCTGGCGGCTCTTATCAAGGTGCAGGTGCTCTTCATGGGCTTTCATGTACGGGACCGCGTGAATGGCGATTGCCCCACCCACGACCGTAATGATCCCAACCATCACCAAAGCGAGGTTGTCGATCACGAAAGTCTGATGACCATACTCGTGGGTGCTGAGCCCGAACTCGAGATAGCTGGCAAAGCCAAGTTGCACGAGCGCCAGAACAACCACCAGGGCGCTTTTATAGCGAACGCCGAAGTAGAAGATCAGTGCCAGCAACGCGAAATCCGCAACCTGAATAATCTCGCGGATACCAACCCCGAAAAGCGTTTCCGGTGAGTAACTCGCAGGACCTTCAAGCAGCAGCATTATGAAGGCGACGACCAGCAGTGCGCTGGTTGCCACGATGATCACAGTGCGTACGGCGGACGCGCGGATTGCAAAGCAACCAAGCGCCGCCAGGAACGGCAATACGATCAAAATAAATGTGAGAGTATCGAGCATCTCAATAGAGCCCCGGTTCCGTTCATAGATTTTTGAAAAGAGGCAGTCTTCTTGGCCACACAGTCTGGCTCTTTCTTTAGGTTTCCTCGGGCGTATGTCTACAGAATAACCCGCAGAATTTCAAGTTAGATGTTTTCTAAACTACAACTTTTTACTTGCAATTCATTATCATTACTGGTGTTTTTGAAACAAAACTCTTCCGCGCGCGCGGATTGAGAAACAATCCTTTCAAACGGCCCCTCATTTTCATGGAAAATTTCCCCGCCGGCGCACGATTTCCGGCCCCGGCCCCGGCGCCGCGCGCAAGCATCTGCATCGAATCAGGTGTTGTGACGCCACCAGTACTTCGTATTTATCGAGAAAACGGGCTGGTAGTGGCGCACGCGGTCGGCAGCGATTACCTGCTTGATCTGATTGTCGAGAACATAGGTTTCCCCATCGACGAAAGCGACAAGGATGGCATGGCCGACCTTCAGGTTGAGATCCTTGACCGCAACCACCCTGATTTCAGTGTTTTTGAATCCCAAAAGGCGCAGCGACATGAATTTCGCAATGGCAAAATCCTCACAATCGCCAAACCGCGCCATGAATTCCCCTGGCGATGCCCAGAAATCCTTCTTGCCCCAATTGTTTTGGTCGGTGATGTAGCGCGACTTGTTCATGAACGTGTTGACGGCCTTAATCTGCGTCAACTTGTCCTTTTTCTTTATGCCGACCAGGAACTTGATCCACTTTTCATAGTGGCACTTGTTGAATTTCTTTGATTCGCAGGTCCCCGTGGATTTCTTGGCTTTGCCTTTTTCCGCCGAATAGCGTTTCACCGCAGCCGTCCACTTCTTAAACGGCTTCATATTTTTTGAGCGCACTTCCTTGCTGCTGAAGAAACTGGCCACCGCTTTATTCTTGGCGGCTGAGGCCGGGTTCGCCACGACCACGCCCGACGCTACGAGCGCCACAGCAAGGGCGGCAATTGCCACCTTCGCAAACCATGCTTTCGAACGACGCGAGAACACCATGCAGGTCACCACAGTCGGTCCTTCCCAAGGGGCCGCTATTTTAGGGTTTTTGGTCGCCCAAGGGAATGATACTGTTTTTCGCGCGTATTTTCGGATTGCATGTGGGGGGCAACATGAATGCGACCGGCAGTTCCAAGGACGAGAACGCCACCGAAGAAGAAGCACCGCGACGCCGGGTAAACTGGGTTGTCGTTGGCTGCGCCATCGGAATGGTCATCGGCATCGCACTTGCCGTCGTCTTTGCATTGCAATTCGTCGAAGATGAACGACGGCGCGACCTCCAGGCTTGGCAAATCCGCCTGGGTATCGTTGCCGACAGCCGTGTCGCCGCCGTGCAGGAATGGGCGGAAGGCAATTTTACGACGCTTAGGGATCTGACCCAGAACGCCTCGCTTCAGCTTTACATGAGCACCCTTTCTATGACGGAGGACGAAGGCGACAGTGCCAAATCCCGGACTGCGGAAAAACCTTTGGACGCGGCCATCGATGGCCTTAACGAACTGGGCATCAGCGAATCCGACACGGAGGAGGAGGAAGCCGCAGAAAAGGAGGTTGGCGAAAGAAATGAAGGCGGCCAGGCGGAAGCCGGATATCTTCGCAACCTGCTGGTTGCGACTGCCGATCGCACCGGCTTCAAGGCACCGGAACCCGATGGTGACGTTGGGGCCAATATCGAGCGCGTCGGCGTTGCCGGTTTGGGCCTTGTCGATGCCAAGGGCCAGCCCATTGTCAGCACACCGGGAATGCCCCCTATCACCGGAAAAATTCGCGCCGCCATCGCCCAGGCCCTGGATGGCGAACCCGCACTGATTGATATATTCATGGGGGCGTCGAACGAACCAACCATCGGATTCGCGCTTCCCGTATATGGAATTCAGCAAGATGAAGGCGCGGCGGGGATCGGTGCCGTTGTTGGCATTCGTACCCTGGATGCCAAGCTTTTTCAGGCCCTTGAACAACCCGGAGAAACGTCAAAAACCGGCGAAACCTATTTGGTTCGGCTCAAGGGAAACACGGTCGAATACCTTTCGCCGCTGGCCGATGGTACGCCGCCGCTGAAGCGTTCTCTGGCCGCCGACACCCCCGATCTGGCTGCCGGTTATGCCGCGCAAAAACCGGGGGGTTTTGGCGTAAAGCAAGACTATAGCGGGGAAGAAGTCCTGGTCGTCTCGCGGGCCATCGCCAACCTACCCTGGGTTCTGGCGCGAAAGATCTCACGCGCGGAAGCCCTGGCCGCCAATGAAACGCGCCTGAAAACCATCCTGATTGTTTTCGTTCTGATTATCGTCGGCGTAACCATCGCCATCATTGCAGTGTGGCGACACGGAACGTCCGTGCGCGCGGCCCAAGCCGCCGAAAAGTTCCGCGTTTCGTCTGAACGCTTTGAAAACATGAGCAAGTTCATGCGCGTGGTGACAAACAGCCAGCCCTTGAGCATTGTCGCCGTCACCGGCGATACCAAATACACGTTTGCCAACGAACCCGCCGCGCGGGAGGCTGGAATTGCCCCCGAGGACATGTTCGGAAAAACCATGGCCAGCGTCGTCGGTCCGGTTCAGGCCGAGGCCTATGCCAAAATTAACCGTGACGTCCTGGCAAATTTTGCGGAAGCCGAGGAAGCAGGCTCGGAGAATTCGCGAGACGAGACACGGCAATCCCGCCTGCACGAATTCGGCGAGGGCGAAGGCGACGACGTTAAGGTCATCAAATCCGACCACGTTCCCCTGCGCGGCGACCGCGACCACCCGCCCGGCATTCTGATGGTGCTGAATGACATTACCGAGTTGACGGTCGAAAAACGCCGCAGCGAGCGCATGTTGGGGCAATTGATCGATACTTTGGTCGGCGTCGTCGATCGGCGCAACCCCTTTTCCACCAACATGTCGTCGCGCGTGGCCAATGTGGCCGGAGAAATAGCCCGCGAAATGGGTATAGAGGATGCCGAGGTCAAAACGGTAGAAGTCGCCGCGAAACTGGCCGGCGTCGGAAGCGTTTTCGTACCCACTTCGGTCCTGACCAAAACCACGGCGTTGACCCCGCAGGAACAGCAATTGATTGAAGGGGCCTACCGCGTCAGCGCCGAGCTTCTGAAGGACGTCACCTTCCACGGCCCGGTTGTCGAAACCATCGGACAGGCCGGAGAGCATTGGGATGGCAGCGGGCCGCTCGGCATTGAAGGTGAAGACATTCTGCTGCCTGCCCGCATCGTCGCGGTCGCGGTTGCCTTCGTGGAGGTGGTCAGCGTCAACGCCAGGCGCGACGCCCGGACATTCGATCAGGCGGCAGGGCTACTTCTAGGCGACGCCGGAACCCGCTTCGACCGACGGCCGGTCACGGCGCTGATTAACATCCTTCACAACCGCGAGGGGACCGAACGCTGGGCTCATTTCAGGGACCGGCCAAAAGCCGCAGAATAATACCGGGGCGACCCGTCCAAAACGCCGACAACCCCCGCCCATTCCCGGACGGGGGTTGTCTTTGCGTGCCCTCGCGGGCCATTGCGTCAGGTGTCGATCGTGATATCGAACGTCGCCTGGCCATCGGTAACGGTGTAACCCTCACCGCTATCGTCGGTGTCAGCAACCACAGCCCCGTCACCGTCTTCGGCGGTAAAGGTGAAGCTGTCGCTGGTGGGTGACGACGGAGCCTCGTTTTCGTATTTCACCGAGAAGGTGACATCGTCGAAGTCGTTGTCTCCACCGCCGGTCAGGTCCTCGAAACCGATCATCAGTTCTTCGCCCTCTATTCCCGAGAGCGCGTGGTTGATGCCATCCGGATTAAACGACTGGTTCGTAAAGAACATGTCGTCCTGATCGACGGTTTGGGTGTCACCGGAATCGTCAACAAATTGCAGGCTGCCGTCATTACCAAACTGCATGGAAGTTATCTCGCCGTTAATCTCAGGATACTCATTGGCTCCATCTTTCACGATGAAGAAACCAAACTCCTGACCCGGCGATAACCCATCCAACGTAACCGAGCTACCTTCGGCAAGCCCTCCGGCACCCTCTGATTCCGTATCGGACCAAATCATCTGCGGATCGGTCGGGTTGCCCTCGCTATCCAGCTTGTACCAGCCAAGCGAATTGTCGTAGCCGGCGCCTTCGCCCTGGAAGGTAATGGTCACAGCGTCAGCTTCCAGCGGCATGGTCAGGTTGCTTTGATCGACCGCACCGGCATCACCCCATTCCGGAGTGTCCGGGTTCCAGAAATTAGCCAGCGAATCATCCTGCTCGTAGTTAAGCAGACCCAAGTCGATATCCCCCTGGCTGAAGGTATCGCCGACATCCAAGTCAATCCGGTTACCCGATCCGTCATCCAGATAGAGCGAGCCGAAATCGACATCGTCGGTCAGGGTGTAGAGCAGGTCGTCCGCGCCGCTTTCCTCGTCGGAGAGATGCAGATCAGCGCTGGTAATCGTGACTTCTTCGCCTACGCTGACCGTCGTCTGGCCGTCGCCTTCAAGGGTCGGTGCATCGTTGCCATCAACCGGCAGACTGGTCGTGTTGCTGGCGGTGACGTTACCCTCGGCGTCGATGGCCGTGGCGCTGACAGACAATGAAAAGTCTCCTACGGCGCTCTCGGTCGACAGCGTCAGATCCGCAAGCTGGTCCTGGGTCAACGTCCACGATCCGCCCCCATTATCCGTACCCGCCGAAAGTTCGCCACCCTCCGGCACACCGGCAACGGTGATCGAAACCGTATCGCCCGCATCACCACCGAAAAGGTCGGTCGAAATGGTCAACGGGTAATCCATGCCACCGTTGTCGGCATCCATGAGTTCTTGAACCCCGTCGCTGTACAGAGACTGGACTTCCTCCGCGCCAAGCTGCGTGTCGTAAATGGCGAAGTCGTCGATCTGACCATCGAACCAATCGCTCAGGCCATTGAGGTTGTTATCCCCACTGCCCCAAGCATTTGCACCAATGGCCCACGGGTTCTCGTTGCCCGCCAAGCCGCCGGTGTAGTCGTCTGAATCGACCAACTGACCATCCACATAGAGTTGCAATCCGTCGTCGCCCCAGGAAACCGTCGCCTGATGCCACGTGTTATCTGACAGATCTCCGCCACTGACCCAGTGACTTTCGTCCCCACTTTGCAAGCGAACCTGGACCTCATCGTCATCGACCAAAACGGTGAAGTGGCCGCCCGTATCGAAGCCGCTCGAATCTTTCGAGATGAGGCCCTGACGATCGTCCGCGTCGTCGGAATTGAACCAGACGGTCACGGTGCCGGAATCCAGCGCCATGTTGTCGGCGTGCGGAACCTCGATGTAGTCTTTGTAGCCGTCCAGGTTCGCCGAATTGCCGAATTGTGCATTGCTTGAGAGATCGACATTGTGCAGTTCCGCCGAAGAACCGCCCATTTCGTCCACCACCTCGTTGTTCGATTCGGAATCGAACTTGAAGTAGGTGATGGGCGTGCTTCCATCCGTCGCTTCGGGTTCACCGACCGAGGCCGACAGCACCAGAACATCCTCGACCGGCACGTTGACGCTGGCGGTGGCCGTGGCGGTGTCGCCACCCGCCGCCTCGGTCGAGGCTGTGCTGACCGAAATAGCGAAGTCGGTCGAGACATCGCTGCTGGCGGTAATCGTCAGTCCTTCAAGTTGGTCTTGCGTGAGCGTCCAACTGCCGTCCAGGTTGTCGGTTCCGGCGGAAAGCTGCGCACCGTCCGGAATACCGCTGACCACAACGTCGCCAAGAGATTCAGACCCGTCGGCGTCAGTCAAATTGACCGCGATTTCCAACGGGTATTCGATCTCGGCCGTGGCCCCAGATGGCGCTGTGCCCGTCATCTCGATGTTGTCCAGCCGGATACCGCGGCCATAGGCCTCCGCGTCGCCAGTGGACAGGAATTCAAGATTCATCGGCTCGCCCGTGCCTACGAACGTAATCGTATGGGGTTGCCAAACGTTATCGCTGTTGCCGGACCCGTCGGGTGCCAACGAAACCAGCTCTTGCCCATCCACATTGACCGCGAATTCGTTGACGTCAGCGTCATAGCCGGCGCGCGGCGAATATTCGAAGGTCAGGGTATAGGTGTGCCCTTCCACGGTGTCGAATGTGCGATCGATGCTGACCGCGTCGGCGTATTCGTCTATCGCGTCGTCATTCAATTCAACATAGCCGCCGTCGCCACGATGGCCCCGCGTCGAGTTCCAGGTTTCGATGGCGTCGGAATCCGTGCCCCAGCCATCTATGGTGTCGACAAAGTCGCCGTTGCTCGTATCGAAGTTCGAGGAAAACACGGTGACAGGATCTGGCGTGCCGCCCGGAATTTCCGTCACAACGCCATCGCCCAAGGAAACTTCCAGCGTCGGCGCGTCGGCAACCGCATCGACCGTCACCGGCATGCTAACTGCGTCAGCCGAAGCGCCGCTGACCGAGGTGGCCGAGACGGACAGGCTGAAGTCTGCATCCGAGTTCTCGGGCGGCGTAATGGTTACCGCGCCGTCAGCCAGGGCTTGCAGGTCGGCTGGCGTGAACTGGCCGCCGTCACCCGAACCCGAAAGAACATTGCCATCCAGGGTCAGGCCGCTGTCGGTTCCGACCGCCAGCGTCGCACCGGTTGGCACGCCACCAATTGTGATCGAACTGACCGGATCGGAAGCCGTACCCGCATCGACGTTGATGCCCAGCACGATAGCGCCATCTTCGTCGCCCGCCGCCGGCGTGACCGAAATGGTCGGTTCGCCCGTGCCCAGGCTTTCCACCGAGACGTCGCCGTCGGCAAAGCGCAAGTTTTCAATATTGGTCAGGGTATCGGTGCCATCCGGCCCCGCGACCGTGATCACGCCCGAAGCCTGATCAAGGCTAACCGTATAATCCGCGAACGAACCGGTAAAGACCGCGGTATCGGTGTCGGCACCGCCGTCGATCACATCATCGCCGGCACCGCCGAAGATCTCATCATCACCCGTGCCGCCGCGCAAGTCGTCATCACCGCTGCTCGACCAAACCACGTCGTCACCGGAACCGCCGTCGATGGTGATGTCGCCGGTTTCGTATTGCTGACTGGTCAGATCGACGATGTCGTCGCCGGCCCCGGCATTAATGTTCTCAATTCCCGAGATGCGCGGGCCGTCCGTCGGGCTGTCGCTATAGCCGTCGTCAATGAACAGAGCGTCGTTGCCATCGGTCATTTCGAGCGTATCTTCGCCCTCGCCGCCGACGAACACGTCCGCGCTCTGAGTCATGCCGCCGATGCCCTCGACATCGCCGGTACCCGCTTCGCCAGGGCTACCGGCATTTCGGGCACCAAATCCACCGCTCCAGGTACCATCCGCCGAATACTGGAGCGTATCGTCGCCGTCGCCGCCATCCAGCAGGTCGGAACCTTCGCCACCAACCAATGTATCGTCGCCAGCGCCGCCGGTAAGGGTATCGTCGCCCGCACCGCCGTCCAGGGTCGCCGCATCATAGTCACCGGTTATGGTGATGCTGTCGTCACCGGCCCCGGCATCCACATCGAAAGTTCCGGCTGCGCCGTCTTCGGCGGCATGGGCCGAAATATCGATTGTGTCATCGCCCGAACCGGTGGCAACGTCGCCGCGGGCGGCATTGTCGATATCTACCGTGCTGTCGCCATCGCCACCCAGGGCGACATTAGCTTCCACGAAGTCCTGAAGCACGATATCGGCCGCATCGTCACTGGCCGCATCAATGGTACTGACGCTACCCCAATCGTCTGTAACCGAGACTTCCGCGGTGTCAGCGTCGGTGTAGGTGTATTCGACCCCAGCCGTGGTTTCGGCCTCGCCGTAGTTGTCGGCGCCCGGAAGGGTCGTGCTCGTGCCGTCGTCATTTACCGTAAAGGTAACGTTGGCATCTTCCGCCACCGCCGCGACCGAAACCGTAACCGGCGAGGCTGCGCTGACGCTGCCGTCGGTTAGGGTCGCCGAAACGTTCAACGGAATATCGCCATTGAAGTCGGCGGCAGGCGTAATCGTCAGGCTGTCGAGACCGGCAGCCGGAACCGTGAAGCTGCCGTCCGCGTTCGGCGTAAGTGAATCCGTCCCAACCGAAAGGATCGCGTCGCCGGGAACGCCCGTGATCGTAACGAAGTCGACCGTCTCGCCACCGGCGAGATCCGGCGTGATCGTAACGTCGATGGCCGTATCTTCAGCACCCGCGCCCGAAACCGAAACCGTCGTGTCCGCAACTGCCGTCACGCTGATCGGAAGCGCCGCTTCGGTGACGCCGCCGTCGGTCGATGTGGCAGTAATGCTCAGGTTGAAATCACTATTGTCGTCCTGAGCTGGCGTGATGCTAAGCGCACCATCGGCCAACGCCTCCAGATCAAGCTCGGTAAACCGCCCGCCCTCACCCGAACCCGTAAGGACATTGCCGTTCAGGCTCAGGCCGCTGCCCGGCTCGACAGCAAGGGTCGCGCCCGCAGGTACGTCACCAATAGTGATGGATGCCAAATCTTCGTTGCCCGGAACGTCGGCTGAGATGCCCAGCGAAATGGTCGTATCTTCGTCGCCCGAAGCGAGATCAAGCGCAACGTCGGGCGTGTCCGCCACCGCCGCAACCGAAACCGTAACCGGCGAGGTTGCGCTGACGCTGCCATCCGTCAAGGTCGTCGAAACGTTCAACGGAATATCGCCATTGAAATCGGCAGGAGGATTGATCTGCAAGCCGCTTAGTTGATCAGGAGTCAGGGTCCAGCTGCCGCCGCCATTGTCCGTCCCAACCGACAAGGTCGCGCCGTCGGGAACGCCCGTGATGGTGACCGTCGCAACCGTCTCGCCACCCGCCACGTTGGGCGTGATCGTCAGATCAATCGCTGTGTCTTCAGCACCCGCGCCCGAACCGGAAACTGTGGTGTCGGCATCCGGCGTAACCGTAACCGTAACCGTCGAGGCCGGGCTAACGCTACCGTCCGTCAGGGTCGCAGAAACCGTCAGGTCGATGGCGTCGATGCTATCGGCAGGCGGTGTGATTGTCAGGCTGTCGAGGCCAGCAGCCGGAACCGTGAAGCTGCCGTCGGCATTCGCCGTAAGTGCATCCGTTCCAACCGACAGGATCGCGCCGCCAGGAACACCCGTGATCGTAACGAAATCGACCGTCTCGCCACCGGCGATGTCCGGCGTGATCGTAACGTCGATGGGCGTATCTTCAACGCCCGCGCCCGAACCCGAAACCGTCGTGTCCGCAACCGCCGCCACGCTCACCGGAATCGTCCCTGTGCTGGCGCCGCCGTCCGTCGATTCGACGCGCACGGTCAAATCGAAATCACCATTGAAATTGGCAGGCGGGTTGATTTCAAGACCGGCAAGTTGATCCGGCGTCAGGGTCCATGTCCCGCCGCCGCCATCCGTACCGGCGGACAGCGAAGCCCCTTCGGGCACACCCGAAACCGTAATTGACGCGACGTCCTCATTACCCGGAACATCAGCATCGATGGTCAATGCAATCGGCATGTCCTCAACGCCCGGCTCGACCACAATCGAACCAACCGGGACGTCAGCGACCGGCGTAACCGTCACGCTAAGCGGCGCATTGCTGGCCCCGCCGTCCGTCGACATGGAGGTAAGCGTAAGATTTAATTCGCCGTTGAAATCGGCTGGCGGCGTCAATGACAATCCACCGTTTGCGAGTTCAGCAAGATCAGCTGGCGTGAAAGTTCCGCCCTCGCCAGAACCAACCACAGTATTACCAAAAACGGTCAAACCGCTATCGGTTCCAACCGAAAGTGTGGCTCCGGTCGGAAGGTCGCCGATGCCAATCGCGGCAACGGATTCGGCACCCGGAACGTCGATGTTGATGGTCAGCGCGATACTGGTATCCTCGGCACCGAGAGCCGCCTCAACCGATCCGACCGGCGCGTCTGCAACCGCAGAAACCGCAACCGGAATGCTCGCTGCAGAACCCGTCGTGCCGTCCGTGCTGGTCGCCGTCACGCTCAGTGTGAAGTCGGCGTTGCTGTCGGCAGCAGGTGTAACCGTCAAGCCGCTAAGGTCTGACGCTTCAAGCGTCCAGGTGCCGTCCGCATTGCTGGTGCCAGCCGAAAGGCTCGCACCCGCCGGAACACCCGAGACCGTCACAAAGTCAACTGTTTCCGTGCTGTCAGCAACCGCCGCGCTGATATCCAGGGCAATCGCCGTGTCTTCGGCACCCGAAGCCGCCGTGCCCGTAACTTCAGCCGCATCACCAACCGCAGAAACCGCAACCGGGATGGAAGCTGTACTGGCTCCACCGTCGGTGCTGGTCACCGTCACGCTTAAATTGAAGTCCGTATTGGAATCCGTTGGAGGCGTGATCGCGAGATCAGCCAACTGGCCGGGATCGACCGTAGCGACGCCCGTGTCGCTCACCGTAATGACAATTGGATCGCCGTTCGTATCCGTACCCGCAGAAAGAACCGCGCCGTCCGGAATGTCCGTGATCTCGATGGAGGCAACAGTCTCCGTCGTCACGCCATCCATGACCGCGCTCACATCAAGCGCAATCGTCTCGTCCTCAAGGCCCGAAGCATCGCCAACGGTCACGACCGGAACGTCATCAACCGAGGCAACATTCAGGGTGATCGTCGCCGTGTCCGTGCCGCCCGCGCCGTCAGAAACCTCGTAGGTGAACGTATCCGTGCCGTCGAAGTCCGCATTCGGCGTATAGCTGTAAGAGCCATCGGCATTGACCATAACCGTACCGTTGGCCGCGCCGCCGTCGGCAGCAAGAGAGAACGTAAGGTCGTCGCCGTCCGCATCCGTCGCCGAAAGCTGGCCGCTAAAGGCCGTATCTTCAACCGCATCTGCCGAACCGCTGGCCGCATCAGGGCCGACGTTAACAGTTACGTCGATTTTCACAGGATCGGAGGTTCCGCCGTCCGTCGATGTTGACGTTACGCTGAGCGTGAAGTCCGTTGCAACACCAGCGGGAGGCGTGATCGTCAAGCCATCCAGCGCCGCCAAATCGTCGGCGCCCGATATCGTCCAAGTTCCGTCAAGGTTGTCGGTACCCATCGACAGGGTCGCGTCGGTCGGAACGCCGGATATTTCAACAGAAGCAACCGTCTCGGTCGTTACGCCGTCCATCGCCGCCGTGATGTCGAGAGCGATCGTCCCGTCCTCAAGGATCGAAGCATCGTCAACGGTCACTACTGGAACGTCGTCAACCGAGGCCACATTCAGGGTAATCGTTGCCGTGTCCGTGCCGCCCGCGCCGTCAGAGACCTCGTAAGTGAAGGTGTCCGTACCGTCGAAGTCCGCATTCGGCGTGTAGCTGTAAGAGCCATCGGCATTGACCGTAACCGTACCGTTGGCCGCGCCGCCGTCGGCAGCAAGAGAGAACGTAAGGTCGTCGCCGTCCGCGTCCGTCGCAGAAAGCTGGCCACTAAAGGCCGTATCTTCAACCGCATCTGCGGTGCCGTCCGCCGTATCGGGGCCAACATTGACGGAAACGGCAATTTCCACGGCTTCGGAAGTCCCGGTGTCCGTAGATGTTGACGTTACGCTGAGCGTGAAGTCGGTTTCGTCACCAGTCGCCGGCGTGACCGTCAATCCGTCCAGCGCCGCTAAGTCATCGGCATCTGATATCGTCCACGTTCCGTCAAGATTGTCGGTACCCATCGACAGGGTCGCGTCGGTCGGAACACCGGATATTTCAATAGATTCAACCGTCTCGGTCGTTGCGTCATCCATGGCAACGGAAATATCGAGAGGGATCGCCGTGCCGTCTTGGCCCGAAGCGTCCGCAATGGTCACGACGGGAACGTCGTCGACCGATGCCACGTCAAAGGTGATGGTGGCGGAACTGCTGCCGCCCTGGCCATCAGAAACCGTAAAGGTGAAACTATCCGTGCCGTTGTAGTCAGGGTCCGGCGCATATGTGTAAAGCCCGTTAGCGTCAATCGTAACGGTGCCGTGGGCAGTATCTCCCGAACCGCTGAACGACAGTGTGCCACCATCGGAATCCGATGCCTTCAGTTGACCGGAAAATGACGTATCCTCTTCCGCACCAACTACGGTGCCGCCCGACGCAACGGGAAAGACATTGACAACCGCCGCCGCAGCGTCGCCGCCGGTATCCTCGTCGCCACCGCCGCCAGCACTGCTCTCAACGCCGCCATCGCCTTGGTCGTCGTCGTCGTCGTCATCGTCGTCATCGCCGCCGCCCGAGGAGTTATCGGCACCGAACTTATCGGTTATGTTGGTGAAAGACTCGCCGAACCCATCGTCACCTTCTTCACCAGAGGCGGTTTCAAAGTCGGCAAGGTCTTCGATATCATCCATGCTGGCGTCGTCGCCACCGTCGCCACCGGTGCCACCGGTGGCATCGTCTACATCGGCCAATTCCTCGGCATCGTCGGCATCATCTTCGCCGGCGGCCGTCTCGAAATCAGTGAGGTCCTCGACGTCTTCGACATCGGCCAGTTCCTCGGCTACCTCTTCCTCAACTTCCTCAACTTCCTCAACATCGGCAAGTTCTTCTTCGACAGCCTCTTCCTCGGCGACCGCCTCTTCCGTGGCTTCTTCCTCGACGTCGGCGAGTTCTTCTTGTTCGGTCTCTTCTTCGGCACCGGTGTCGCCGAGTTCTTCCTTCATGCCATAGTCGTTGGCGTTGTTGTTCTCGGTCTGGGGAAGGGCCTGCAAAGCGCTCGAGAAGGACTGAACCATCTCGCTCACGCTCATGGTCCCAACCGACGACGGAGCAACGCCGAAGCCGGAAATCGTTGTGAATTCCGCCGACGAATTCATGACCTGGATGCCGGATTCGTTCATAACCACGACTTCGCCGACGAAGCCGTCGCCCTCTTCCATGAGGACAACACGCATTTCCTTGCCGTCCGGGATTTCAATGCCCACCTGGGTGCCACGAATACCAATGGTCGCCACCGGCGTGGTGAGGGTCATGGCATCAGGGTCGGTTTTGGCCACCTGACCACTGACGAAGGTGAAAACACCCTGCACGATCTCGAGATTGATGGAACCTTCCTGGGTGCCGGGGTCGTAGACCATTTCGTCCAGCACCATGCGACCGTTTTCGGCCATGGAGAAGGTCGCCTCATCGGCCAGAACAACGCCGATCGAACCGTCATCGGTCGTTTCAAGGGTATCGCCCTGGAAAACCGGATCACCGACCTGAAGCTGAACTTGTGTGCCGTCGGCACGGGTGGCCGTCACCGTTCCGCTGGCGCTTTCAACCGTGCCAATGGGCTGGGCACCGACTGCCGTACCGGCATCAGCGACCTGACCCGGCGCCAACGGTCCAGCCATCTGCGAAACCATATCGCCGTCCATCTGGCCGCCACCAGGGGAAACCAGCTGGGGCGGGTTCTCTGTGCCGAAATATCCTTCGACAACCGTAACCGTCCCATCGGGCGCGGTAAGCGTCAGATTGTCACCGACCTGCACAAACTCACAGTCAGAGAGCGGCAATCCTTCAGGGAGCATCAACGACCCCGAACCAGAAGCCTCAATAACGTGATCCGGGCTCACGCCTTCCGGCAAACCAAATTCGCCGGTGAGATCATTGATAGCCATCTTACTTTCTCCCTTTGAGAACTTGCGCTATGCCCGACTTAGGCATTGCAGCCCGATGAACAAGACAAATAATTGGTTGGAATCAGGAAATACAACATTGATTCGCGCCAAATATCCATAAAATTTTATCAATTAATTCAAACTCTTACCCGCAAACGAACACACGGGTGCCAGTCCAGTCGTGCAAAGGCTATCAGGGGAACACCCGTTTGGCTGTGACGGTTGTCACAGAGCCGGATTTCTGCCGTTTTTTCGAGGTCGCCCACGGGGTGAGAGGCAGCCCTCTTGTGTTATCAAAACGGCTTTTTTGCATCAGAGTCCTTACCATGCGCGAGGCAAAGACTCCGATGCAATTAATGTTTAGCGAAGGAACTTGGCGAGCCGCTGACGAACATCGGCGGACAGGGAGAACGAAAAATCGCGCATCAGCGCATCGGCCATATCGGACGCGACCTGTTGCTGTTGGGGTGTCGAAATATCTGCCGCCACGCTTTGGCTTCGACTGGCCGAGCCGCCCGCGAAACCGACCCGTTGCGTCGAACGGTCGGTCGCGTCAATGCGGACATGGATCATTCCGTCGTACTGACGATTGCGTTGGAAGGACGTGCCGCCCGGTGCCGTGCGGTGCACGACGGACTGGCGAACCGCCGCGTTATTGATGCCAGCCCTGATGCGACCGGTCGCGCCAACGGCCACCAAATGCTCGCGCAGCCAAGCCTCGACGGCGGCAGACATATCAATAACCGTGCCCGGTTCCGCCGCAGGCCGGAAAATTTCGATTTGCGCAACGTCCAAACGAAACACGTCGCCCGCCACGGGTTGCACCGGACCCTGGGTGGGCAAAGCCGCCTGGGACGCACACCCAGCCAGAAAGGCCAATGAAAGCAATACCGCAATTTTTCCTGGAAGCCTCATTCCTACGCCCTCCGCATCAAAATATGCCATTTCCAATCATGACCGCACCCGACACCGGGTTCAAGCGCGGCTATGACAGGTCCAAATCCGTTTTGCCCCCAGCACCGCCCAGAGATGCAAACGGCGCGCCACCGACAAATTGCGCGCGGGTCCCCAAACGCTCTTCGATACGCAAGGCCTCGTTCCACTTCGCCATGCGTTCGGCCCGGGCGAATGAACCAACCTTCAATTGCCCAACACCCCAACCGACCGCCAGATGGACCACAGTCACATCTTCGGTTTCACCCGAACGTGCCGAAACAATTGCCCCCCAACCGACGTCACGCGCAGCGGTCAGTGCCGCGTGGGTTTCGCTAAGGGTTCCGGCCTGATTGGGTTTGATCAGGGCCGTGTTGCATGATCCGTCATCCGCCGCTTTCCTGATCAGGCCCGCATTGGTGACAACGAAATCGTCGCCAACGATCTGAATCCTGTGGCCGACGGCCTCGGTGAAACGGCGCATACCTTCGGCATCGTCCTCGGCCATAGGATCTTCGATGGAAATGATGGGATAGCGGTCCACCCAGGAAACAAGTAATTCGGCCAATCCGTCGGAATCCAGCTCGCGTTCCTCCAGGGCCAGCTTGTAGCGGCCATCATGGCAAAATTCCGTCGCCGCGATATCCAATGAGATCGCCGCCTGTTCGCCGGGAATAAGCCCCGCCCGCTCGATGGCCCGAACCAGCAGCTCCAGCCCTTCCTCGTTGGTGGCAAAAGCGGGCCAGTATCCGCCTTCGTCGGCCACACCTTGCAGCTTTCCGGCTTCATTCATCATTTGTCCGGCAACACGGTAAACGTCCGCTGTCCAAGCCAACGCTTCGTCGAAGCTGGAGGCGCCGGGCATGACAACCATGAAATCCTGAATATCGATCCGCGCACCCGCGTGCGCACCGCCGCCAAATATCTGAATTTCCGGCAACGGCAATGTGCAGGCATCGGCCCCGCCCAGGTACCGCCATAAAGGCTCACCCGCCGCCGCCGCCCTAGCGTGGGCAACGGCCATTGATACGGCGATGGTTGCGTTGCCGCCGAGACGGCTTTTGTTTGCGGTTCCGTCCAGTTCGATTAACGCGGCGTCGATTTCGGCCTGATCGGTGGCATCCATACCAGCGATGCAAAGCCGGATTTCGCCATTTACGTTTCCCAGCGCCGTTTGCACGTCGAACCCGCCAAGACGCTCGCCACCGTCGCGAAGATCAATGGCCTCGCCACTGCCGGTGGACGCGCCTGCTGGCGCGATGGCCCGCCCCACGGCCCCGCCCGCCAAATCAATTTCCACCTCGACCGTCGGTCGACCACGCGAATCCCAAACCCGGCGGCCCTTGATCCCGGCGATAACATGCGGGTTCATACGCCGACCTCCCTTTTCCAAGCGTCCCTAACTAAATCCAACCGATCCGGCAAATCGGCAAGCAGCGAGCCAGCCACGCGGCGCACCCGGTTCTTATCCGTTTCATTCGTCAGGTATTCGACCGGCGATTTGCCATCAACGCGGGCTAGAAACAGGCCCGGCAATAAATTGGCTGTGCGTTTTTCCAGCCCTTCCACGGGCTCCCAGGTGACGCCTCCCAGATAGGTTGCGCCAAGGGCGTCAAAACAGGCCATGAAGCCAGCAGCAGCCGACGGCGTCCACAAACACTTCAGAAGCAGATGATTCAGGCAAAAGGCCAGATCGAACGCCGGATCACCGTACCAGGCGCATTCCGCATCCAGAAACACCGGGCCATCCGGCCCAGCCAGAATATTCTTGGGGCTGACATCACCATGAACCAACGCCTTTTTGGTGTTCAGGGTCATTTCGGCCAATTTTTCAAGGACACCCGCGTGTTCGGGATGAGACCGGGCGGTGGCCAGCAGATAGGGCTCCAGGCGGATCGGATAAAAAATGTGGTCGGTCGCGAAACCCTTAGCAATATCGGGCTTGCCCGCCGTTGCCCCATGAATGCCAACCAACCGCTGACCAACCGCCGAGGCGAAGCCGGGATCGGCAAATCCATCACGCAGTTGCTCTTTCCACAAAGGATAAGTCTGCGGGTCGAGGAAACGCATAACGAAAAGACCGGCGTCAACGTCTTCGCCCAGAAGTTCGGGAACGCACGTCGGTTCTATGCGCGAGGCAACGCGCATCCATTCAAATTCGTAGGCATTTCTTTCAACCGGCGCACGCCAATCGGCGGCGACCTTCAGTTTGGGCAAGGCGCGCTTGATACAAACGGAGCCCGATTGCAGATCAACGCGAAAGATATCGGAGGACACACCGCCCGCAAGCGGTTCGATACGCGGGTTTTCGTCCGGCCCGGCAACGCCCAAGCGCACAAGATTGGCCCGTATTTCATCAGGGGTCATTAACCCGCCTCCTGCTTGTCACCTCGATCTCAGTATTCTTTTATCGGACGGCGTACGCAATCATTCTTCAACAGCGTATTTTTTCTCGGCGGCAAAATATTCGGGAAAGCCGACGATTTCCTGCAAATCAGTAAACGTCGCCAACCCATCGGGATGCCGCCCTTCCTTCAGCGCCGCCAGCGCCCGTTCGATCACCGGAACGATAGCCAGCAAAAGCGTTAGCGGATAGGCCGCAATCTTGTAGCCGATATCTTGCAACCCGGCGGGCGGAAGAACCGGCGTCGCCCCCTGCTCCACCATATTGGCCATCTTCGGCCCCGGAATTTCTGTACAAAAGCGGCGCATTTCATCTTCGGTTTGCGGTGCTTCCAGAAACAGAATGTCGGCCCCGATATCGGCAAACGCCGTCATGCGGCGCATGGCTTCGTCCATGTCGTGGGTGGCGCGCGAGTCGGTGCGCGCCATTATGAGAATGTCGGCCCCTTCGTTGCGGGCATCAACGGCAGCCTGAAGGCGTTGGCACGCCTCGTCAAATTCCACGACCTGTTTTCCACGAGTGTGACCGCACCGTTTAGGCGCCACCTGATCCTCTATCATGATCCCGGAAAATCCGGCCTGGGCATAGGCCCCCACCGTGCGTTTGACGTTAAGCGCGTTGCCGTAGCCGGTGTCGCCGTCGCCGATCATGGGAATGGAAATGGCGGAACAGATATTGCGGCCCTGATCGACCATTTCGGCGAATGAAATCAGCCCCGTATCGGGCATGGCAAGCCGCGCCGCCGATACGGAGAAGCCGCTCATGAAGGTCAGGGGAAATCCAGCCCGTTCAATCAGGCGTGCCGAAAATGCATCGTAACAACACGGCATCACGATGATGTCCGGCCCAGCCAGAAGATCACGCAAAGTTTGGGCGGGCGACACGGTCATTGGATATGCTCCGGACGGTCAGAGTTTGAACGGGATATAGAGCGCGATATCGGGCACAAAATAAATCGCAATGACGGTTCCGAACATCATCAGAATGAACGGCCAGACACCGCGCAAGACATCGTTAATCGACACCTTCCCCACGGCCTGTATAACAAACAGATTGAGCCCCACCGGCGGCGTAATCAGCGCGCATTCGATCATGATGACGAACAGAATGCCAAACCAGATGGGGTCAATACCCAATGCCATCAGCGACGGAAACAAAACCGGCACCATAATCAACAGCATCGACATGGATTCCAGGAAACACCCCATCAATAGCAAGACCGCGCAAACCATTATAATGAACAGTCCGGGCTCACTGATGTTGGCGCTGATAGCCAACGAGATGTCCTGCGGAATGCGATACAGCGTAATCGCTTTTCCGAAAATTTTGGCCCCGGCGATAATCAAAAATATGGTCACCGTCGTCAGCATGGAATCGACGATCGCTTCCTTGAGCTTTTCCCAGTTCATCGTTCCCAGGGCAAATACGATAATCAACGCCACCGCGAAACCAACGCCTGCGGACTCGGTCGGCGTAAAGACGCCTGCATAAATGCCGCCGATGACCACAAAGGCCAGAACGGCGGTTGGCAGAGCGCGCACGGTGGCCCTCACCCGCGTATCCCAATCGGCCTTATCCAGGGGTGTGTAACCGCCACCAAAGCGCGCGTAGCCCAGGCTGAACAAAATGAATAGCCCGACCAGCAGTAACCCCGGACCAATTCCCGCCAGGAACAGATCGACGATGGATTCTTCGGTAATCACGCCGTAAACGATCATCGGGATCGACGGCGGAATCAAAATTCCCAGCGTCCCGCCCGCAGCCAAAAGGCCCAGCACGAAACGCTTGTCATAGCCGCGTCCCATCATTTCGGGAATGGCCACGGTTCCGATGGTCGCGGCGGTGGCCACCGAAGACCCAGAAATCGCCGAAAACAGCCCACACGAAATAATGGTGGCGATGGCCAGACCGCCCGGCCAGTGGCCAACCCAGGTCTGAACCGCATTAAAAAGATCGCGCCCGACGCCGCCCTTGAGCAGTACGTTCGACATCAATAGAAACAGGGGGACGGCCAAAAGAACGAAATTATCCGCCGTGCTGTAAAGCGCCTGGGCCACCATGACCGGTGAAATATCGGCCAACCACATCAGAATCAGGCCCAGACCGCCGAGCCCGAACGCTACCGGCACACCCGAAAGCAACAGGCCCAGCAGAGCCAGAAGAATGATTAGCGCCGTCATCTGGTGGCTCGCGATATCAGTCGGGCAAATTCGGCCATGCATTGCAGCAAAAGAACACCAAAGCCGATGGGAATGGCGCTTTCGGTCATCCAGCGCGGAACCGACAGCATGGTCGATGTCGCCCGCCCGACCTCGACCGATTCGACGACAATCGCGGTGCCGTAGTAAATGGCCACGACGCAGAAAATGCCGACGAAGATAAGGGCAAAACCCTTCAATATTTGCTGCGCGGTCGCGCCCAGCCGCTCGGTCAGCAATTCGATCTTAATCAGTTTGCGGTTGTGCAGCACATAACCCGCCGCCAGATAGGTTCCCCAAATCTGCACAAAACGCGCGATTTCTTCGGCCCAGATGGTGGGCGAGAGAAAGACATAACGGACAATCACCTCGTAGGTGATCATGCCGCCAATCACAAAAAACAACGCCGCAGACAACTTGCCGCAGACGTCGCTTAGTCGGTCGATAAAGTTGATCATAATATGTCTAAAACGGTAGGCGACGGACCAAGGCCCGCCGCCCGAAACCGTCGTTTAGAGGTTCTTAGCCGCTTCGACCAGCTGTTTGCCCAGCGGGCCTGCGGTCTTGATGTAGCTATCGATCACCGATGCCGTCGAACTCTGCCAATCCTTGAGCTGTGCAGGCGTTAGTTTGATGATTTCGATCTTGCCCTTGATCGCTTCGAAGGCTGCGGCTTCGAGACCGCCCATCTTTTCACGAAGTTCCTTCTCAACGCGACGGGCAGCCTTGGTGACAATGGCCTGCTCGTCGGCCGAAAGTCCCTGCCAGGTCTTTTCGTTGATCAGAACGACAAATTCGATATCGGCGTGGTTGGTCACGGTCAGGTAATCCATCACCTGATAAAGTTTGCGCGAGTCGACGGCGGTGACGCCGGTCATGCCCGCATCGACCGTGCCGCGCTGATAGGCGAGGAACTGCTCGGAACCGGAAATCAGGGCGGGTGCGCCGCCAGTCGACTTCACAAATTCGCCAAGGGTCTTGCCAAACACGCGGACCTTCTTGTCCTTCATGTCGGCAGGCGTGACGATGGGTTTGCCCTTGGAAAGCAGAATGGCTCCGCCATAAGCCTGCCACCACAAAATCCGTGCGCCGGTTTTCAAAACGGCGGCGTCAATGGGGCCGCGAACAGCGCTGCCTGGAGCCGTCGCCTTGGTCACCAGATCCCAGTTCGGGAACGTGAACGGCACGTAGAAAAGATCGACCGCCGGGATCGTACCGGCAAAGCGCGTGATTGAAGCCACGCCCATTTCAACCGCGCCCGACGAGACAGCCTGCGGGACTTCCTTGTCTTTATAAAGCTGGGCCGAGGGATAAATTTCAACGGCGATCCCGCCCTTGGTTTCGCGCTCGACCTCTTCCTTAAAGGCTTGGAGGTTCTTTCCAAGATGATGGGTGATGGGCAACTGCAGCGTAATGCGAAGTTTCTTTTCGGCCTGGGCGGGCTGGGCCAGCACCATAGCCATACAGGCGGCTACGGCCACCGCGAACAAATGTTTCATTGGTAATCTCCCCCGGGTTTTGAGACTAGTGGATTTAAGGTCGCCAAAACTGGTCGGAGAGAAAGGTTCTGTCAAGCTGGCTTTTCACAAAAAAAACGGATGAAGGCAACCCGTTACTGGGGAAGTCCCAATCGCCCGAGCACCTCAGTCCTTTGGCGGATGATCTCTCTGTCATGGAACAGTGATGTCTTGCGAAATGCGCCAAGCGTCAGTTTTGGATTGAGCGCCAACTCCTGAGCCACGGCATTTCGAGCGTCTTCCTCGCGCCCCATTCCCGCGAACGCCAGGGCCATTCCTAAATGCACGTTGTGACCCGGCGTAAGCTCGTCTTTGCGGCGCCAATAGACTTCAAAAATTTGCACCGCCTCTTCATTGCGCCCCGCCCATGCATAGGCCCAGCCCAGCGCTTCAAGGAACCAATCGGCATGGTATGGGCTAAGACGCCGGGCTTTGTTAAAACCAAATATTGCCTCATCAAAATTCCCGGCGTTCGCCTGGGTCATGGCCAACAGCGCCATATTGGTGGCGTGATTCGGATTCAGCGCGACAGCTTTCTTGCCCGCCGCGATCGCCTCGGCATACTGGCCTTCAAAAAGGTGAATCGCCCCCATAAGGGCGTAGTTGTCGGGAATCGTGTCATCCAAAGCCATCGCCCGGATAGCCAGTTCCTCGGCCCGCTCAAACGAAATTTGCGGGTGTTCGGTCCACTTGAACTGCGCATCCAGCCAATGGCTCCAGGCCAGCATCGCGTACGCAAGTGCGTAGCCATAATCAATTTCGATGGCCTTCTTCATTAGCTCGCGCCCTTTGGCGTTGCTGTCCTTGTCGAAATGATGGAATTGTTCGATGCCGCGATTCAGAAATTCCCAGGCTTCGATATTGCGCGAACTCTTGCTCCACACCCGAAACTGCTCGCCCTCGGTCAGGTTGACCGCCAGAGCCGTATATATCTCGCGCGTAATTTCGTCCTGAATTTCAAACAGATCCTGCAAATCACGATCAAAGCGATCAGCCCACATATGATGGCCGTTGGCCCCGTCGATAAGCTGTGCATTGACGCGAATGCGTTCGCCCGATTTCTGGACACTGCCTTCCAGCACGTAGCGAACGCCAAGTTCGCGCGCGACTCCCTGAATTTTCACCGCGCGCCCCTTGTAACTGAAGCTGGAATTGCGGGCGATAACGAACAGGTTGGACACCTGCGACAGCGACGTGATGATGTCTTCGGAAATGCCGTCGGCGAAGTAGCCCTGAGCTGGATCGTCGCTGAGATTGTCGAACGGCAACACCGCGATGGACGGCTTTTGAGGGATGGCGAATTCGCTTTCCGCCTGCAACGCTTCTTTTGCGGCGTCCCGGTCCTTGGCATACCAGGCCACAGTTCCTGCAACCGCCGCAAACGCGACCGCCGCCACAGCCAATGCGACCCGCCCCTTGGTAAATAGCTTGGCCCCTTTGCGCGCAGGTTTTCGCGCCGTCCCGTCCAGCACAACGCGAAAGGCGGACACGGGTTCGGCAATGTTCTTGAACTGCTGGCGCCCCAAAGGCTCGAACGCCACATCCAGCCGATTGCGGATCTGATCGTGAACAGCGCCCGAAATGCAAATTCCACCAACGTCGGCCAAGCCCTCAAGTCGGGCGGCAACGTTGACACCATCGCCGTAGATATCGTTGCGATCGACCATGACGTCACCCAGATTGATGCCGATGCGAAACTCCACCCGGCGGTCCTCAGGCAACGGCTGGTTTTTCACTGCCAGATCACGCTGGATTGCGACGGCGCAGGTGACCGCTTCCACCACCGTCCCGAAATCGGCCAGCACCGCGTCGCCCGCATAATGAACGACGCGCCCTCCATTTTCTTCGATGGTGTACGAAATGACGTCGAGATATTCGCTGAGTCGGCGGTGGGTGCCTTCCTCGTCGAGGCCCGTCAAACGGCTGTACCCTGCCACATCGGCATAAAAAATTGCCGCCAGTTTGCGTTTGATCGGTTGGTCCGGCATTGCGCCCCCGCATCTTTTCGGAATCTTAGGTCCGATCAGGGAAAAGGGCAACCGCCGGATTGACAGGAGAGACGATAAGGATCGGGCGGACTTTTGCCCGCCCGCCCGTTTCTTGCTCCGCGCGGGGTCGAATTAATTTGGGGCGCAACGGTAGGCAGTATGAACCTTCAGGCCCAGCGCACCAGTGCCGATGACCCAAGCAATCAGCAGCGCAATCATGCCGATGACCGGGATCAACGCAACGATGAAGACAGTCAGCACGCCGACAACCAGCACACCCAGCTTCGGCCAGAACGTGTCGCCGCAGGTTTTGCCGAACAGGCGCATGATCCGCATGCCGACGGCGGTCGAGAGCACCAGAAGTCCGGTCATTTTGATCAACACATAGAGACCGAGCAAGAATATGGCCAGCGGTATGCCGATGAAAGTGGCCACCAAAATTATGATGGCGATCGGAAAGGCGATAAGGATGGCAAAGCCCACTCCCAATGCCGCCCAAGGTCTGCCGCCAACATTGCGAGCGGCTGCAATCGAAGCGTTCGGGCAGAGCAGTAGCAGGATCGTCCCCAAAAGGATGACGCCGCCGACACCCATGAGCGCGATGGACCCAACCGCGGCGAAGACAAACCCGGCCCAATGGCGCGGCGCCTCGGTCCGGTGGAACGCAATGTCTCCTCCGATTTTGGCGTCAGCGTGGATTTGGGCTTCGTTCGGGCTGTTGTAATTGAAATTGCCGCGAATGACGGCGCTTGGCAGAACCATGATCTCAACGCCATCAACAAAAACATCGCCGGTGACTTCGCCAGCAATTACGACTTTGCGCGCGGCCACTCTCAAATTTCCCGCGACCATGCCGCGAGCGAAGGCGCGGCCGCCTGTCAACCAGGCCTTGCCCATAATGACCGAGGTTTCGGAAAGAATGACCTCTCCTGCCGCCACAAGCAAATCACCGTTGACGACCGCCTCATGAAAAACCTTCCCGCCCATGATTTTGAAATCGCGGTCGATGGTGCCGTTGGTCGTCACACGCCCCCCAACGGCAAGAACGGGGCCGGTGATTTTGCCGTCGATATCAACGCGACCGCCCATGGCCACGGCTCCGCCGTTTACGGTACCGTCAATTTCGACATGGCCGCCCGCCGCCAGGATTTCGCCGCCGATCTGTCCGTCCACGGAAACGTCACCGCCCATTGCAATGACATCTCCGGTGGTGCCAGAACGAACGTCAACCTCGCTACCCATGGCAACGACGTCGCCGTCAACCTCGGCACGAACCGAAACATGCTCGCCGCGAACGAAAATGTCTTCCGTAAAGAACCCCGTTTTGACGACGACCTCGTCGGTATCCTCGGCGGCGATCGCGCCAAACGATGTCAACACACCCAGCGCCCCGACAATCACTGAGAACCGCTTGATTCGTGCCATCGTCATCGGCTTTCTCCACGTTGTTCGTCTTCGGTCGTACCATGCAACGAGTGCGATGTCTGTTAACCGGTTCACACTTGCAATCAGCTTACCCATCTTCCGACTCGCCCATTATCCACCCGAACAGGCTTGATTGGGCTGATATAGCCCCTTCGCCAAGCCGCCCCAACTGCTCCAGCGCCATGACCAGTACTCCCATCGGTGATGTGCCGATTTCGGCGCGCTCGGCCTCGGCCTCGGAAAGACGGGCCGCAAGGGCGAACACGATTTTCCCGGCAACGTCTTCCTGAACGGCGAGAATATCCTTGAATTCCCGATCAAATCGGGCACCCCACAAATGGAAACCTTTTTCCGCACCGATCAACTGGGCGGTAATGCGCACCCGGCCATCGGCCTGGCGTACGCTTCCTTCAACCCGGTAGCGTGCGACCGCATCGCCCGACGCGACCTGCGGCCTAGCCACGACCCTTAATTCTGTACGCCGGGAAAGCTCGGTCAGCAGATCGGTGGTCAAGCCGTCGCTGAACGCGAAGGGTTCGTTTCCGCCGCCAATCACCCGGAAAGGAGCGATGGCTACGGATGGCGTGCTATCCACCCCGCCGCCAGCATTCAAAACGCCCCATCCTCCGGCCACCACCAAAAGCGCCACGCAAAGAAGCGCGCCGATAACCACTCGCCTGGACGTGATCCAGCTCAGCTTTTGTTTGATGTATGGTTTGAGTCTGCGTGATTGTCCGTCAACGACTACGCGGTAGGCGACAACGGGCTCGGCGATGTTCTTGACCCGCTGACGGCCCAACAGCTCAAACCCGAAATCGACGCGGCCACGAACCTGATTGTAAACCGCCTCGGAAACACAAATTCCGCCGATGTCGGCCAGACCTTCAAGCCGCGCCGCAACATTTACGCCATCGCCGTAAATGTCGTTGCGGTCAACCATGACCTCGCCCAAGTTGATGCCAATGCGAAATTCGACACGCCGGTCCTTGTGCGCTGTTTCGTTGCGCTCTTCTAGCTCGCGTTGAACCGACACCGCGCAATTGAGCGCATCGACGACACTGCCGAAGTCGGCCAGAACGGCGTCGCCCGCATAATGCACAACCCGACCGCTACCATGTTCAATGGCCGCCGAAATGACATCCAGATATTCACTGAGGCACCGATGCGTACCCTCTTCGTCCACACCCGTCAAACGGCTGTAGCCCGCAACGTCGGCATACAAGATTGCCGCCAGTTTGCGTTCGATTGTTCGGTCGGACATGAACTTCGGCGCGCGCGCCCCCTTAAATCGCGGCAACAGGTGACTTGGCGTAGTCTAACACAGGTTCAACACCGAACCAGCGTGAACCACGTCACACATATCGCAATGCTTTGCCAGAAATTCGACCCGCGTTTGCAATAAGTGCACACCTTATTTCGGGACAGTAACCTTATTTGTCGGGCTTCGGTCGCGGTCCGCGTTTTTGGTGGCGCACAGCGCGACCGAGGGAACCTTCCAAGCGATCAAGGAAGCTAACCGGGCCCAAAGGCCGTCCGGAACGGGCGTGGCGTTGGATTTCTTCGTGGCGTTCGGTGTCCAATCCGGCCGACAACATCGCCTGCCAATCGCCATAGCGCTGCAACAGCGGCGCAACGATGCACAATTCATCGTCGCGGCCTTCCAGGTGAGCCTTGGCACTGCTCCAGGACCACTTCTGCGGCGTTGCAGCCAGCTTGGCGCGAACCGGATTTAGCTCAACATATCGCGCCGCCGAAGCTAGGTGCGTTTCGTCCATAGGGAACGAACTAAACCGTTCCTGCCATAAATGACCGCGCCAGTTTTCGCGCTGGTTGATGTGCTGTGCATAGCGCCGATGGGCCTCGCCCAAACCAGCCCGCAGACCGTCCGCATGGCGCGGCACCATGATCAGGTGCACATGATTGGGCATCAGACAATAGCCCCAAATCCCGGTGCCCGCCTGTTTACACGCCCGCGCCAAGAGGCGGATATACAGCCGGTAATCTTCATCGGAAAAGAAGGTCTGCAGACCCCGGTTGCCCCGCTGAGTCACATGATGCGGGATATCGGGGATGACAATGCGGGCTATTCTGGACATGGCGGCAAAATATCAGGAGGGGCGGTGCTTGGCAATTAATTTAGTGTACTGTCCCGATACTATCCGGATCGGTTATAATTGCGGGCTGTGGCCTATGGCAGCTAGGAATTGTTTGGCGGATCCAGCTTTTAGGTAGGCCAGAGCGCAGCCTAACATTCGATCTTTGCCTTCGGTACCGGCTTCGGGGCAGCTGACTTCGCCGACGACGCCCTGGGTGGTACGTTTGGAAGGGCCGCCGGAGGCAAGCGCGCCGGGTAAATCGGCTTCGCGTTGACGGGCCACGTCGTCTGCGGCAATGATTTCGATATCGGGGAGCACGCCTTGCCCCTGGATAGTTCTTCCGTCGGGAGAATAGTAAAGGGCCGTGGTCAATTTCATCGCGCCTTGTAGGGGAAGCGGCGTAATTGTCTGCACCGACCCCTTGCCGAAGGAACGCCGCCCCATAACCGTGGCCCTGTGCCCTTCCTGAAGCGCGCTGGCAACGATTTCCGAAGCCGACGCCGAGCCGCCGTTTATTAGCACGACAACGGGCAATCCATCGGCCAAATCGCCGGGTTCGGCCAGAAACACCTGTTCGCGGGCACGATCACGCCCCCGCACCGAAACGATGCGGCCCCTTTCCAAAAACGCGTCGGCGACGGCCAGGGATTGGTCCAGCAGGCCGCCCGGATTGTTTCTGAGATCCAGCACATAGCCCTTGGCCGCCCCGCCAAGTTCATCGCGTAGGCCTTTGAAGGCGGCAGCAATCCCGTCTTCGGCCTGCTCGGTAAAGCTAGCCACACGGAGGTAGCCGATGTCCCCCTCGGTATGCCATCGAACGGCGCGAACCGTAATGATGGCGCGGGTAATGGTGACGTCGAACACCGCGACCCCTTCGCGCCGCACTGTCAGCAAAATGTCGGTGCCCGGTTTCCCGCGCATCCTCTTCACCGCCTCCATGATGGTCACGTCCTGAATGGGGTCACCATCGAGATGCGATATCAGGTCGCCCGGTTTCAAGCCGGCGCGAAATGCGGGCGTCCCCTCAATGGGCGAAACGACCTTAACCAAACCGTCCTGCATGGTGACCTCTATTCCCAATCCGCCAAACTGGCCGCGGGTCGAGATAAAGGTCTCTTTCATTTCCTCGGCATTGAGGTAGGTGGAATGTGGATCCAGAGAAGCGACCATGGCGTCGAGCCCGGCCTCGACAACCTGAGACGACGGGACGGTGCCGGGTTCGTCCTTCAGGGCGTTTACACCCTCCAGCGCGGCGTCAATCAGCTTGGCGTCAGCGATCGCGTACAGGTAATCGGTACGAACGCGAATGAACGCATCCTTGAAGTGTTTGAGTTCCCGCGTGTTTTCGGGGTCAGCGGCATATTCGCTGTGAATGTCGTTGAAGCGCGCGAGTTCCTGGTTCGCCTCCGACGAGAGCGAAGTGGCGAAAGATCGGATCGCACTGACGGTGCGCTGTATGGGCGAATCCTCGCTCATACAGCCGACCAGAATCGGCGACAGCACCGCCCCGATCAAAAGGCCGCCGATAACGCCGAGCATTCCTGAAAACCGCCGCCGGGTCATGCGCGCACGTCCCCAGTCGGACGGATGCCGGTGTCAGCCGTCGGCAGTGATTTTCTCAATAAGCTCACTCTGAACACGCTCCGCATCCTCGTTCGCCACTTGGCAGGTTCCCGCGTTTTCGTGCCCGCCGCCACCGAAAGAAAGCCTATATTCGCCGATATCGGTTTTCGACGTACGGTTCAAGATCGACTTACCGACGGCAAAAACGGTGTTCTGACGGTTCAAACCCCACATCACATGAGCCGAGATGTTGGTTTCGGGGAACAGCGCATAAATCAAAAACCTATTTGCCGCAAAGATGGTTTCCTCATCGCGCAGATCAAGGACCGCAAAATTCCTGTAGACCTTCGTGCAACGCCGGATTTGGGCTTCCGCCTTGCTCCGGTGTTCGTTGAAAAGATCAACCCGTTCGACGACATCAGGCATTTTCAGAATGTCTTCGATGCTGTGATCGCGGCAGTAATCGATCAGTTGCATCATCAGGTCATAATTGGAGATGCGGAATTCCCGGAACCTGCCAAGGCCGGTTCGCGAATCCATAAGAAAATTGAGCAGCGCCCACCCGTTTGGATCGAGGATTTCCTCTTCAACAAACTGTGCCGAGTCGCCCTTGTCCACGGCATCCATCAGACCATCGGATATATTGGGAAGTTTCGCTTTGCCGCCGTAATAGTCGTAAACGACCCTGGCCGCCGAGGGCGCGTCCGGGTCAATAATGTGATTATCCATCTTCTCGCCCAGACGGATGATTTCACTGTGATGGTGATCGAACGCCAGGAAGATGCCACGCACATACGGCAGATTTGTGGTGATGTCGTTGTCCGAAATCACCACCGTTCCGTCCTGCATATCCTTGGGATGGACGAATTTGATATCGTCGATCAGATCAAGTTCCTTGAGAATAACTGCGCAGACCAAACCGTCGAAGTCGCTGCGTGTCACCAAGCGGTATTTGCCGTCGCTCATTTCATCCCCCAACTGTCCGCCAAGAAAATTCCAAAGTAATAAGACGTCTAAGGATAAATGAACCGGGCGAGAACGCAAGACGCGCGTCAATGAACTTTGCCGGAGATGAGCGTGAAACTTATTCCCCGGCTTTCATATCGTCGTAAATTTCAGCCAGTTTCTGGGCATCGTCCGGTGACAGCATCTGATCGAGAGCAGGCAAAAATCCCATCTCTTCTTTTTGCACATGGAAGGCCTCGCGCTCGATGAGTTCCCTGCCGATCTGGTGGAATTCGCGCCAGCTTTCGGCGCTAAAGCCATCCGCCCGGGCCTGCCCGCCCAATTCGACCAGTTTGCGCGCAAGCGGGCGTATGGCGTCATGTTCGGCGCGCAGCATGGCCGGAATTCCGGGGTCGGCAAGGGTTGAAAAACGCGGGAAAAGGTTTTCTTCCTCGAAATTGAAATGGCGTTCGGCTTCGTCTTTCATATTGGCGATTACATCAGCCAGCAAAAGTGCCGTTTCCTCGTCTCCTTTTTCGGGCGGAGCGCTGGATTTGACCTTCTTCAACAGGCGATCAAAGCGATCAAGAAGACCCAGCGTCGTCAGGTGTTCGTCATGCAGGACCTGCAAGACCCGGAGGTTCATTTGGTACATTTGTTTTTCTCCTGATTTAGCCCGTAAGCGTGCATTCGTGCGATGGAATCCACGGCAAACCAAGCGAATGAAATGGCTCCGATGCCGCCCGCTGCAGCCCCGGCCATAACGAGTAGCCCCTTATCCAGGATGATCGCCGCTGAGAACAGGGCAAGCCCGGCGAAATGACCAACCGCGTGAATTTTCAGCGGTGCCTCGATTGATACGCCCGAAGGGGTCGGCGGCGTCTGTCCCTCTTTGGCCGCGTTCATGGCAGCCAGGAATGGGATAATCCGTTGAAGAATTCCCATGAGGAAGGTGAGCAGCCAACCGAAAATCGCGAAGAGGCCAAACAACGCAATTAAGCGATCATCAAGTTCGGCCAGCGCCAAGCCACCAAGAGCCACGCCAAGCACCAGAAATACCCAGGCCGCCTTTACCAAAACAAAAGAAAGGCCCAATTCCTTACGCATACCGCCCTTGAGAACGGCAAGCATGGTGCGGATGTGAAGAACCGCGCCGATGAAACCAGCGACCGCTGCGATCAGAAGACCCGGCGTCGATCCGGCAATTGCCGAAAACGCGGCCACGACAATCGCGCCTACGGCCAACCCGAAGGCGGCATGGACTTCTCTTTCGACGGGCGACGGCCCCAGGGCGAACATCGGAACCATAAACTGGCTGTACCCGAAAACCAGCATCCCCATGAACCCAAAGACAGCGACGACGACATGGGCAATGGCCATGCCGCCGTGATCGGCAAGAAAGCCGTATTCCCAGTCGAAAACCAGCATCAACCCCATGACCGCCAAGCTCAGCAGTGCGGCCATTGCCGCCCACCCGTGGGTCAGCAGCGTGACCATTCCGCGGGTCGAACGAAGCACATCGGCCACAAGCAGCGCAAACACCGCCAACCCGGCGGCCACAAGCGTCGCCCCGGCCACAATCAGGGTTTGGTCAATCGTTGCGAACCCGAACACCAGAAGGGCCGTTCCCGGCGCATAAAACCAAAACACGACCTCGCACGGCCACAGGGCGAAAAGCGCCCGGCCCGTCACCACCGGCAATATCTGAAAGGATGCGCCAATCGCCGTCATCACCACGACGCCCAGGGTCAAGGCATGGACGGCTGCCAAAACCACGCCGGGACCGCCAACAAACTGCGCCGCCTGATCGCCATCCAATGCCATCATGGCCCAGGCCGCGACGTGAAAGACGACCGCTGTCAGAAAAAAGCGGAACGGTATGGAGGGCGGAAGCAATTTGCTTTGCGCCCCCATCAGGATCATGCCCGGAAATTTCATTTGGAGAATTTCATTTGGCTTCTCGCACGTTCCTGATCAAGCACAGGCGAACGTCGCCCGGCGCCGAGGAAACCAGCTCCCATCGCCAGCCGCGTTCGACCAGTTCGGGGTACAAAAAAAACGGCTCGCGCGCCAAGCGAACCAGAACCGTATCGCCGCAAATTGGCCCGTCGATAAACGTCAGAATAGCGACGGCTGGCTGCGGCGGTTCCAACCCCCGCAAATCGAAAGACGGAATATCACCGTCCGTATTCTTGTTCTCGACCATCAATATTCAACCGTTCATACCGTCACCCAACATGAACGATGATTAACACCAACCGAAATTCCGGCGCCTTGATTTTGCTCAAGGACGGGGGCGAACTAGCCCTCACCCCAGGACACAAGCAAGGCTCCGATGCGCGCCGCAACCTCGCGGGTCATCTCCAGATCGGTAAACCGTCGGCCCTCGCGGATACGAACGCGAAGCATCACCGCCCCGCCCTCGAACTCGACCTCCTGGACCCTGACATTCCGACCCCACGGGGCTTCCACTTCGTCTATTTCCGTTACGCGCGAACAGCTTGGCAAAGCATCTACTCCTTCAATTCAACGGAAGCTCTAACACATGACCGCCTACGGTTCGCGGACAATTCTTTCATCCAGAAGCGTTTGTCCGCAATAAAGTGATTTCCGTTACTTGTCCCTGAGAATAGCTCTTAACAAAAGATCGTATTTCCCCAAAAAACATGTGGATTTCACAGAACCTGTTCGACTATAAAAAACACAACGTAGGTCGCAATTTTTTGTCATATGTTCCGGGCGTCAAAAATCGCGAAATACCTTACTGTAGGTCCCCTGCTTAGGGGTTCTTTGGTGGGCGCGTTTTGATCGGAACGATGGGGCGTTTGTTTTCGGTTTTAACCCGAAACCGTTCCAAAAAAGCGGAATTAATTTGAAACGAATGCGGAATTCTTGGAGGTAAGTCCATGGCGAAAAAAATGCCGGAAACGCCAATGCTCGACCAATTGGAAAGTGGTCCTTGGCCGAGCTTTGTCACGAACCTGAAAAGGCTCGCCCAGTCCGACGGCAAACAGTATGCCGACCGGATGAAGGACCTTTTGGGCCAGCTTGAATATTCCTATTCGACCATCAAGGGATATTGGAAGGGCGGCGTCGTTGGCGTTCGCGGCTATGGCGGCGGCGTGATTCCGCGTTTCTCGGAAGTTGCCGACAAGTTCCCGGAATCCTCGGAATTCCACACCCTGCGCATTATGCCGACGCCGGGCTATCACTACAGCACCGAAGTCCTGCGCAAAATGTGCGACATCTGGGAAGAATCGGGCACCGGCCTCATCGCCTTGCACGGCCAGAGCGGCGACATAATGTTCCAGGGCTGCTCCACCGAACAGGTTCAGGAAGCCTTCGACAAGCTGAACGAAATCGGCTTTGACATGGGCGGCGCGGGTCCGTGCCTGCGCAGTTCGCAAGCTTGTGTTGGTCAGGCGCGCTGCGAATTCTCGTGCTACGACGAAGCGCGTTCGATGCGCATGATCCTGAATGGAATGATCGACGAGTTGCACCGGCCGTCGCTGCCCTACAAGTTCAAATTCAAATTCTCGGGCTGCCCCAACGATTGCGCCGACGCCATCCACCGTTCGGACGGCGCCATCATCGGCACCTGGAGAGACGAAATGCAGGTCGACCAGGGCGAGTTCAAGAAGTACGTCGCCGAAAAGGGCCGCAAATACATTATCGACAACGTCATCACACGTTGCCCGACCAATGCCATGAGCCTGAATGACGACGACACCGTTGAAGTCGATAACCCGTCGTGTGTGCGTTGCATGCACTGCATCAATGTTATGACCAAGGCCCTGCGCCCCGGAAAAGACCGCGGCGTGACGATCCTGCTGGGCGGCAAGCACACCTTGCAAACCGGTGACTTGATGGGCGTTATCGCAGTTCCGTTCATGCGCCTTAAAACCGACGAGGACTACGACAAGCTTTATGAGTTTGCCGAGAACCTCATCGAATTCTTCGCCGAGAATGCGCTCGAACACGAGCGGACCGGCGAGATGATCGAACGTATCGGTATGGCCAACTTCATCGAGGGCATCGGCCAAGAAGTCGATCCCAACATGGTCATCCACCCGCGCGCCAATTCTTATGTGCGCATGGATGACTGGGACGAGCAAACCGAGAAATGGAACACACGTCAGACGGCCGCAGCCGAGTAATCCGGCCCAAGCGTAAACATCTGGCGTAAAAAATAGGTTTTTGGAGGACAGAATGGCTGAGCCCCGTCAACCCATCGAAAGCGGCGTACCCGACCACATGCCGTGGATGCACCCGGTTCTGAGAAAGAACTACGGACAGTGGAAGTATCATGAGCGTCCGCGCGTCGGTGTCCTGTACCACGTTGCCGAAAGCGGCGACGTGGTTTGGACTGTCAAGGCCGGAACGTGCCGTCAACTGGACGTCTTCACGATTCGCCTGATGTGCGACATCGCCGACGAATATTGCAGCGGTCATCTTCGCTTTACCACCCGCTCGAACGCGGAATTCATGGTCACCGACGAAAGCCTGATCGAACCCTTGATCAAGCGGTTGAACGACGAAGGCTTCCCCGTCGGTGGAACCGGTGGCTCGGTTTCGCAACTGGCCCACACCCAGGGCTGGCTGCATTGCGACATCCCCGGGACCGATGCCTCGGGCGTGGTGAAGGCAATTATGGACTCGCTGTTCGACGATTTCGTCAACGAGCGTTTCCCCGCCAAGGTGAAGATCAACACCTTGTGCTGCCAAATCAACTGTGGCGGCCACGGCGATATCGACATCAACATCCAGCACACCAAACCGCCGATCATCAATCACGATCTGGTCAACAAAATCTGTGAACGGCCGACCGTGATTGCACGTTGCCCCGTCGCGGCAATCCGCCCGGCCGTCGTCAACGGTATGCCCAGCCTTGAGGTCGACGAAAAGAAATGCATGTGCTGCGGTGCTTGCTACCCGCCCTGCCCGCCCATGCAGATCAACGATCCCGAACACACCAAGGTCGCCATCTGGATCGGTGGTAAAAATTCCAACGCGCGCAGCAAGCCGACCCACCACAAGCTGGTGATTTCCGGCCTGCCCAACAATCCGCCGCGTTGGCCTGAAGTATCCGACGCCGTCACCAATATCCTTGAAACCTATCGTGCGGACGCTCGCCCATTTGAGCGTGTTGGCGAGTGGGTCGAGCGTATCGGGTGGCCGCGTTTCTTCGAGCTGACCAACTTGCCGTTCACGCGCCATCACATCGACGATTGGCGTTGGGCGCGGCCGACGTTGAACACGTCAACGCATATCCACTTTTAGGGGAGTTGCCCGGCTATGAAGTTCGGCGTCCTGGTCAACGAGGGTCCGTTTACACACCAAGCTTCCGATTCCGCCTATCATTTTACCAAGGCGGCATTGGAAAAGGGCCATGAGATCACGCGCGTGTTCTTCTATCACGATGGCGTAAACAACGCGAACAAGCTGTCGGAACCGCAGCAGGACGACCGCAATCTGGTCAGGCTGTGGAGCCAACTGGGCAAGGAAAACGACCTCGATCTGGTGGTCTGCGTGGCGGCGGCGCTGCGACGCGGAATAAAAGACGACATCCTGGCCGAAGGTTTCCGAATTTCGGGCCTCGGCCAGCTTGTCGAAGCCGGGATCGATGCTGATCGGCTGATGGTCTTCGGTGATTGAGGGTTGAGGATTGAGGAATGACGGATGGCTGAAACCGATTTCATCGACGACGACGACGAAGTGAACGAAGACGCCAAGAAGTTCATGTTTGTTAATCGCCGCGCGCCATATGGGACCCTTTACGCGTTAGAGTCCCTGGAGTTGGTGTTGATAACCGGCGCATTCGAGCAAGATGTGAGCGTGGCGTTCATTGACGACGGGGTGTTCGATATCGTCAAAGGTCAGGACACCAAGGCGATCAACATGAAGAACTTCTCGCCGACCTATCGGGCGCTGGAAGGCTACGACATAGAAAAGATGTACGTTGAGAAAGAGTCCATCGAAGCGCGAGGACTGACAGTTGATGACTTCGTTGTTCCGGTCGAGGTGTTGAGTGCCGAGGAACTCTCTGCACTTATGGCCGATCAGGACGTGGTCGTTTCAGCGTAGATATACAAAGGCGAAGACGGAATGCTGCATACGGTCAACAAATCACCCTTTGAACGCTCGTCGTTTGCGACCTGCCTGCGTTATGCGCGTGCGGGCGATTCTGTTTTGCTATATGAGGACGGCGTCTACGCTGCCCGCGAAGGTTCGCCCGACGCGGCACAGCTGAAAACCGCAATCAAGGACCGTGCAGTCTACGTTCTCGGCCCTGATATCGAAGCTCGCGGCATCGCCCCCGATCAACTGATCGCGGGTATCGAGATTATCGATTACGGCGGATTTGTCGATCTGGCCGCCGGGGAAGGCCCCGTGCAGGCATGGCTTTGAATATTAACATTGGAAAAACGAGACCATAGGAGAGTAGCTAAATGGCTTACGAAGTAGACGGAACGACCATCGAGCATGATGAAGAAGGCTTCATCGAAGACATCAGCCAATGGACCCTGGGTTTGGCCAACTTCCTGGCCGTCGAGGAAGAGGTCGAAATGACCGACGAGCACTGGGAAGTCGTCAACTTCCTGCGTGACTATTACAACGAATATCAGATTGCTCCGGCCATTCGCGTTCTGGTCAAGCAGATGAAAAAAGCTTTCGGCCCCGAAAAGGGCAACAACAAGTACCTTTATCAGCTGTTCCCGTACGGACCGGCGAAGCAGGCCTGTAAAATTGCTGGCCTTCCGAAGCCGACGGGTTGCATCTAATCCCGTGAAACGGCGGGGGGATGTCTTCTCCCCGCCCGTTTCGGCCAGAGACAGGGGGTTGGGCGGTTATGTCTTTTTTGACAGTGGTTATTGCGCTGCTTTTATATGCAGCGGCGATTATTCTGGTAGGCGGGCTGGCCTATAAAATTCGGTCTTATTTTGCCTTGCCTGTCCCGATGAAGGTTTTCACGGGTCCTGCACCCGTCACCCGTTCCGGCGCGGTGATGCGCATCGCCCGCGAAATCGTCTTTTTCGAAAGCCTGTTCAAATCCAATATTTGGATATGGATCTTCGGCGCCCTGTTTCACGCTTCGTTGCTGGTCGTTGTGCTGGCCCATTTGCGCTACTTCACGCAGCCGGTCTGGGGGCTGATCGTCATGCTTCAGCCCATCGGCGAGCTTGCGGGCTTCGGCTTGATCGCCGGGTTGGGTGGTTTGTGGGCGCGGCGCCTGTTTGAAGAGCGCACCAGATACATTTCGGGGCTTTCCGATCATCTGATGCTGGCGCTGCTTGGTGGCATCGGATTGAGTGGTCTGGCCATGCGCCATGTCGCCCATACGGACATCGTTCAATTGAAGGCGTTCGCCCTGGGTTTGGTTTATTTCGACTGGCAGCCTCTGCCGACCGATCTTTTCGTTCTGGTTCATCTGGTGCTGGTCGCAGCGCTGCTGATCGTGTTGCCGTTCAGCAAGCTGCTGCACATTCCGGGCGTTTTCTTCAGCCCGGCGCAAAATCAGGTGGATGACGCCCGTGAAAAACGTCAGATCGCCGAATGGAACGCGGCGTACGACGCCAAACGCGAAAGATAGCGGCTTCGCCCTGGGAACTTGGGCACTGCGAGCTAGGAGTCGACCGTGGCCGATAAGAAATACGAAATTCCGGTCCTCGAGGACCACCTCCCAACGCCGAAAATCCGCGCCGGTGCCCTTGTCCATGTGCAAAGCTACCCGGCCAAACCGGAACTGCAGGAAGCCCTTGGCTATCCGACCGAATTGGTCGATGACTGGGAGACCAAGGCCGTTGCCAAGCTGGGCGAACTTCTGGAAAAGCACCGTTCGCTGTCGGTCTATTTGGATTCCTGCGTCAAATGCGGTGCCTGTACCGACAAGTGCCAATTCTTCCTGGGCTCGGGTGACCCGAAAAACATGCCGGTGGCGCGCCAGGATTTGATGCGAAAAATCTATCGCAAGTATTTTACCATAGGCGGCAAGTTGGCGCCCGACGTGGTGGGTGCAGTCCCCTTCACCAAGGACGTCCTGGACGACTGGTACACCTATTTCCATCAGTGTTCGCAATGCAAGCGTTGTTCGTACTTCTGCCCCTACGGGATCGACACAGCCGAAATTTCCATGGCCGCGCGCGAAATCCTCGATCACATCGGCATGGGTCAGAAATACACCAACGAAGTCATCGTTAAATGCCGAGAGATCGGCAACAATCTGGGCCTCGGCCCCCGCGCACTGGTCAATACGGTCGAAGGTCTTGAGGAAGACATTGAGGAGGAAACCGGCATTGCCGTACGCCTGCCCGTCGATGAAAAAGGCGCGGACATTCTTTTGGTGACGCCTTCGGCCGACTTCTTCGCCGAACCCCATGTCGACAGCTTGATCGGCTACGCCAAGGTCTTCCATCAGGCCGGCGTCAGCTGGACCCTTAGCTCATACGCTTCCGAGGCTGGCAATTTCGGCCTTTTCAGCGGTTCCTACGAGCATTTACACAACGTCTCGTCGCGCATCCGCAAAGCGGCGCTGGACCTTGGCGTAAAACGCATCATCATCGGCGAATGCGGCCACGCATGGCGGGTCGCCTACCAGTTCCTGAATACCATCTGCGGACCGTGGGACTTCCTTGATCAAAGATATCCAATTCCGCAGCATATCTGCGAATTCACGCACGACCTGATCAATCGCGGCGCGCTGAACCTTGATCCCAGCGCCAACGACGACATGGTCCTGACCTACCACGATTCGTGCAACCCCTCGCGGGCCGCCGGAATGGGCGGGTATCCGGGCGGACAGTTTGAAATTCCGCGCGCTATCATCCGCTCGGTCTGCAACAATTTTGTCGAAATGCACCCTGACACCACACACGGCCAAACCTTCTGCTGCGGTGGCGGTGGCGGGTTGCTGACCGACGAACTGATGCAGGTGCGCATTGCCGGAATGAAACCACGTATGCAGGCGTTAAATCAGGTGATGAAAGAAAAAGGGGTCACCCATATGGCCTCGATCTGCGCCATCTGCAAAAGCCAATTCACGGGCGTTATGCCCCATTACGACATGGACCCTTACATGATCGTCGGCGTTCACCAACTGGTGAACAATGCGATCCTGCTGGGAACCAAAGACTAGAAAATTGGGATGGAAACGATGAACGAAGCCGCCCCCACCGTTCGCCTTTATAAAGATGGCGACAACCCCCGCTACGACGACCTTACCGACATGATCTTCAGCGCCGGTCGGTCGCCGAAATGCCCGACCTACGTTCATCGTGCGCCACCGTGCCAAGGGGCCTGCCCTTCCGGGCACGACATTCGCGGCTGGCTTGATATCGTTCGCGGTCTCGACAAACCGAAAGACGGCATGAGCTGGCAGGAATACGCGTTCCGCAAAATGGTCGATGCCAACCCGTTTCCCGCCCTCATGGGACGTACGTGCCCGGGCGTGTGCCAGGAAAAATGCAATCGCCGCGACGTTGACGATCATATCGGGATCAATGCCGTTGAGCATTACATCGGTGATTGGGCCCTGGAAAATGGCCTGACTTTCCCGAAACCCGAGAACGAAACCGGGAAGACGGTCGCCGTCGTCGGCGGCGGACCAGCTGGCCTTTCCGCGGCTTACCAGCTTCGCCGCATGGGCCACGCCCTCGTGATTTTTGAAGCCAATGCCGAATTGGGCGGCATGCTCCAATATGGACTTTCCGGCCATCGCTGCCCGCGCGACATCGTCAATGCGGAAATCAAGCGCGTTCTGGACACCGGCATCGAAGTGCGGACCAACACCCGCGTCGGCAAGGACATCAGCCTCAAGGAACTGGAAGACAAGTTCGACGCCGTTTTCTGGGGTATCGGCGCATGGTCGGGTAACCCGGTTCCGGTTCCCGGCTGGAACGAAGCCCCGAACTGCATCGACGGTCTGGCCTTCCTTAAGGCCTATAATGAAGGCCGCCTGCAATACCTGACGGGCCGCACCATTATTATCGGCGGCGGCAACACGGCAATGGACTGCGCCGGTGTTGCTCGGCGGCTTGGCGATGTCAGAAGTAAGGCAGACGCAATTCGCCCCGAAAAGGTGGTCGCCGGTGAAATCGAGCATCCGGAAACCCCGGTCTCCGGACGGCAACTCGGTGAAACATGGATCGTTTATCGCCGCCCGTTCTCCATGGCGCCCGCCGATCAGCACGAAAAAGACGCTGTCATCGACGAGGGCGTCGAAATTCACGAGGCCCTGGCCCCGGTGGAAATCATTCTCGGCGACGACGGAATGGCCCATGCGATCAAGGTCATCAAGGCCGATTGGAGCACCGGCAAAATGGTGGTTGAGGAAGGCAGCGAATTCGAGATCGAATTCGACCTGATCATTGCCGCCACCGGTCAAAGCTCAGTCTTCTCGGGTATTGAAGATCTGGACAACGGCAAGGGTCTGGTTTCGGCGGACGGCTATTATCAGGTCGCCGGCAAGCCCGGCCACTTCGTCGGCGGCGATGCCATCTATCCCGATCTGCTGACCACCGCCATCGGTCATGGTTGGCGTGCAGCCGAGGGGATCAACAAGTACATCCAGTCCCTCGAAATGGACAAACGCGCACGGGTTGACGCCCATCGCTTCGACATGGAGCAAAGGCTCGCCGAAGCAGGTTTTGCACCGACCGAGTATGACCACGAGCCGACGCGGGCCACGGAAAGTGCGGATTTCGCCATCCACAATTACGCTGACCGCTCGGATATCGAAATCATCAAGTCCTCGCGTCAGTTCCTTGCGCATTTCGCGCCCACCGCGCGCAATGTCCGTAAGGTCAACGAGATCGGTCCCGATTGTTTGGACAGTCAGCAAACCCGGCTTATCGCTTTGACCGAGGAAGAGGTCATTGCCGAAGCTAACCGCTGCATGAGCTGCGGCCTGTGCATGGAATGCGACAACTGCGTCATCTACTGCCCGCAGAAGGCTGTCTTCAGGGTAAAAAAGGACGAGCGTTCCCTGGGCCGTTACGTGGAAACCGATTACTTCAAGTGCATCGGCTGCCACATTTGCAAGGATGTCTGCCCCACCGGCTACATCCATATGGGTTTGGGGGAGTAACCAAATCATGATCCGATCGTTCAGGCTGATTGCGGCACTGATCGTCGGGCTGGCTGTTTCGGCCGCCGCCTACGCCTATGCAGATGGCGGCGTGCCCCTGCCCAGTCCGGCAAACGCAACCGGGGAAAACTGCGTTGCGCCGACCGACATCATGCGGCGCAACCATATGGATCTCCTGAAGCAACAGCGTGACGAAACCATGCACCTGGGCAAGCGCGACGGGAAATACAGCCTGACCGGATGCGTCGAGTGCCATGCCGCAGATGATCCCAAGACTCCGGACACGGCCAAGAGCGTCGAGCCTTTCTGTGGCGAATGCCATTCTTATGCGGCGGTGAAGCTTGACTGCTGGAGCTGCCATACCACCAAACCGGCGAAGGGGAGCGCAAAGTAATGAAAAATCGCTGCCCAACCGACACCGCGCGCCGCCAGGTTCTTGTTGGCGCTACGGCTGTTGCCGGATTGACGCTGGCTCCCGGCGTGATCCTTATGACCGCCCCCGAAGCCACGGCTAAAACCGCCGGAGAGGCGGCCTCGGACAAAACCCGTTGGGGCCTTCTTATCGACTCCAACAAGCTCGATAAGGCCGCCTGCGACGCGCTGGTGGTGGCGTGCAATACCGAACACGGTCTTAAGCCCGCCAGCCGCCCCGAGGCGACCGCGCAATGGGTTCGCCGTGTCGATATCAAAGATAAACTGACCGGTGCCACGAAATCGCTTCCGGTAATGTGCCAGCACTGCGAAAACCCGCCCTGCACGGACGTTTGCCCCACCGGCGCATCGTTCCGCCGGCCCGACGGCATCGTGCTGGTCGATAAACATATCTGCATCGGCTGCCGCTATTGCATGCTGGCCTGCCCATACAAGGCACGCTCGTTCGGGTACGAACCTGTGAGCGACCAGAAACCCAGCTCGCCGCATGGCGTGGGTACGGTTTCGGCCTGTACGCTGTGCGTCCACCGTGTCGATGTCGGCGGCATTCCTGCCTGTGTCGAAGCCTGCCAAAAGATCGCACCGGGCGCCATGTTGTTCGGCGACCTGAAAGATCCCGGCAGCGCCATCGCGAAGAAGGTTTCCAAAATCATGGTCACGCGGATCAGGGCCGATCTGGGCGTCGAGCCCGGCGTCCTGTACGCGGGCTTGTAAAAAGGGGCGGCAGCGAAATGGCTAAAGTCGAATTTAGCGAAGTCGAAGGCCGTAGCGGCGAATACTACACCCTTCTGGGCGGGCTAGCCTTTTTGGCAGCATGTGGCCTGGGTGCCGCAGCCTACACAGATCACGTCGGGCATATCGTTACCGGCATGGGCAACGCAATCCCGTGGGGAATTCCGCATGTGTTCGCCATTTTCCTGATCGTCGCTGCGTCGGGCGCGCTTAATGTCGCGTCCATCGGCACGGTGTTCGGGAAGGTCTTGTACAAGCCGTTGGCGCGACTTTCCGGATTGCTCGCTATCTGCCTGTTGGCCGGTGGCCTTTCCATATTGGTGCTTGATCTGGGACGACCGGATCGCATGGTCATCTCGATGACCCATTTTAATCTGAAATCCATTTTCGTGTGGAACATCAACTTCTACATGGGCTTTTTCGCAGTCGTCACGGCCTACCTTTGGGTCTCCATGGACTGGCGGCTGACCGGACTATCCAAGTCTGTCGGCATCCTGGCTTTCATGTGGCGTCTGGCGCTCACGTCATGCACAGGCTGGGTGTTCGGCTTTCTGGTCGCCCGCCAGGGATGGGACGCCGCCGTGATGGCCCCCATGTTCATCGTGCTTTCCTTCGCCTACGGACTGGCCATCTTCCTGCTGGTGCTGATGGCGTCATCGGCCTGGACCCCCCGCCCCCTGGGCGACGCGGTGGTGAAAAGGCTCAAGAATTTGCTGGGCGTGTTCGTCGCAGGCGGCCTTTACTTTGCCGTCGTGCAACACCTGACCAACATGTACGCCACCGAACACCACGGTTTCACCAGCTTTATCCTGTTGGAAGGCGGAGTTTTCACGACCGCATTCTGGATCGGGCAAGTCTTGATCGGGGCCGTCGTCCCGATGATCCTGGTCTGGTATCCGGGCACAGCGAATTCGCGCCAGGCGGTTGGTTTGGCCTGCGTTTCGGTGGTTATCGGCGGCATCGCGCAGATGTTCGTCACCATTGTCGGCGGCTTGTCTTATCCGCTGGTGCTGTTCCCCGGCATGGAGGTTTCAAGCAGCTTCTTCGACGGGGTGGTTAACAGCTATTCGCCAACCATTTGGGAAATCGCCCTGGGCATCGGCGGCTTTGCCATAGCACTTTTGATGCTGACCATCGCCGTCAAGTTCCTGCGTTTCCTGCCTACCGATCTGTCGGACGAAGTGGCCGATCCGCACCATCGCAAGGCCAAGGCCGCACCGGAAGACAGCGACGAAGTGGCGGAAGCCGCCTAACGACCGATGGCCCACCTGCTGATATCAGCAACCCAAAAGTCTTCCGGCAAGACGACGGTTTCGCTTGGAATTTGTGCGGCCCTGCGGCGTCTTGGCCATGCCGTTCAGCCGTTCAAGAAAGGGCCCGATTTCATCGACCCCATGTGGCTGTCGGCGGCATCGGGGCGCACCTGTCACAATCTCGATTTCAACACCATGCCCAACGAGGAAAATTTGGGCCTGTTCGCGCGCCATTCGGCGGGGGGGCGCGTTTCCATCATCGAAGGCAACAACGGTTTGTTCGACGGTACCGACGTCGAAGGCGGCAACAGCAATGCGGCCATGGCCAAATTACTGGGCGCGCCGGTTGTTCTGGTGGTTAATTGTGCAGGCATGGCCCGTGGCATCGCCCCCCTGCTCATGGGTTACGCGGCATTCGATCCCGAACTGCGCATCGGTGGGGTCATCCTGAACAACGTTGCCGGGCAACGTCACGAGGATAAACTTCGCGCCGCAGTGCAACGCTATTGCGACATTCCGGTCCTGGGTGCCGTGCGCCGCGATTCTTCCTTACGCATCGCCGAGCGCCATCTGGGTCTGGTTCCGACCGAAGAGTGGGGCCAGGCCAAAACCCAGATCGATGCCGCCGCCGATGCCGTGGCTGGGCAGATCGACTTGGACGCGCTTCTGGCCATGGCCGATTCCGCCGGGCCGGTAAAAGCCAAACCATTGGCAGCACCCGCCGTTCGTCCGACGGACGTGCGTATCGGCGTCGCCAGAGATTCCGCTTTCGCCTTTTATTATCCCGGTGATTTGGAGGCGATGAGCGCAGCCGGTGCCGAGCTTGTCTTTTTTAATACCATGCGCGATACGGCACTGCCCGACGTTGACGGCCTTTTTGTCGGTGGTGGTTTTCCGGAAACTCACATCGCGGCCCTGGAAGCCAACGCATCCCTGCGCGAAGGAATTCGCAGCGCCATCGAAGGCGGTCTTCCCGCTTACGCCGAATGCGGTGGCCTGATGTATCTGGCGCGCGAAATTGAATGGCAAGGGGTCAGGGGTGAAATGGTCGGGGTCATTGCCGCCGACATCGTCGTTGGCGACAAACCACGTGGCCACGGCTACGTCCACCTGCGCGAGACCGACGCCGCCCCGTGGCCGCATTTGCAGGGCGACGGCCCGCCCGCTGAAATATACGCCCACGAGTTCCACTATTCGGATGTTGTGCGGCTGGACGGCGACACGGTTTTCGGCTACGAAGTGGCGCGCGGATACGGTACAGACGGTCGCAACGATGGCATCGTCTACAAAAACCTGTTGGCGAGTTATGCCCATTTGCGCGACACCAGCCGCAACCATTGGACCGCGCGTTTCGTGGAATTTGTGCGCTCGCGCAAGCACCGATAGAAAGCAAGAGAATGACGACCAGCAAGCCCGTCTACATCGTCGGCGCAGGTCCGGGAGACCCGGATCTTATGACCGTCAAAGCCGCCAGGTTGATTCAGGAAGCCGAGGTCATCGTTTTCGACCGCCTGATCTCCGACGAGATCATGGCCATGGTGCCTGTAGGTGCCACGCGCATATTCGCCGGAAAAACGGCTAAGAATCACCATATGGCGCAAGAAGACATAAACGATCTTTTGGTCAAGCTGGCCAAGGCCGGGCGCTCGGTCGTGCGCCTTAAGGGCGGCGATCCGTTCACCTTCGCGCGCGGCAGCGAAGAAGCATTGCATCTGGCCGAAAACGGGATCCCCTTTGAAATCGTTCCCGGTATCACGGCGGCAACCAGCGTCACCGCGTATGCCGGAATTCCGCTGACCCATCGCGGCAAAGCCTTGGGCGTACGGTTCGTCACCGGCCATTGCCAGGGCGCGTCCAACCAAGACCTCGGACTGAACTGGAAAAGTCTAGCCGATCCGGACACCACGCTGGTCGTCTATATGGGTCTTACCAATCTGGATACGCTGCGCGAAAAATTGATCGAGGCCGGACTGCCCGGCGCAACGCCCGCCGCAGCCATTCAAAGCGGCACCACGGCCCGGCAAAGGACGGTTCTGACCACCCTGGCCGATTTGCCCGAACGGGTGCGCGATGAAGGGCTTGTCCCGCCGACGCTAATGGTCATTGGTCGTGTCGCCGCACTTGCCAAGGACCTCGCCTGGTTCAAACCAGGAGAGGAACTCGACCAAGAAGCCCATGGTTAACGCTGACGCCGCACTGGTTCTCGCCGCGCACGGATCATCGACCCATCCCGAGGCCGCCAATGCGGTTTTGCGCCACGCAAAAACCATCCGCAGCCGAAATCTGTTTGCCGAAGTTCATGCCGCATTCCTGTGTCAGCCGCCGAAGCTGGACTCGATACTGGAGCGCATCACGGCACCGGATATCTATGTCGTTCCGGTTCTTGCTAGCCCCGGCCACATGGCCCGCACTGTTTTTCCCCAGGCATTGGGAATTGATCGTCGTGTCCGTTATTGCGAGGCGCTGGGGACCCACGCAAGCATCCCGCAAATCATCGCCGGGCAAATTGGGCGGATATGCCTACGAGCCCGCATTCGGTCTGACGAGACAGATGTCGTTCTCGTCGGCCACGGGACCAGCCGCGACCCAGCCTCGGAAACACAGACCCGCCATGTCGCGGCCCGCCTGAATGAAATGGGCGTCGCGGCGAGAGTCCATGCGCTATTTCTCGAAGTTGAACCGCTGGTCGATAGCTGGACAGACCACGTCGATACCAACGATGTGATCGTGGTTCCGTTTTTGATCGGCGGCGGGTATCACAGTGCCCAAGATATACCCAAGCGCCTTGAAGCGTCGGGCCGTCGCCTCTGGCATTGCAGCGCGGTCGGCGACAAACCCGAAATGGCCGAAGCCATCATCGGGTTGGTCGAGGATTTCGACTAAATCTCGCGGTCCAGCGAGTGGGCCAGCAGCATGTACAGCTTGCCCATGTCGGAGGACAGGAAGGTGGTGCTTAGCACGCCCTGGTGGTCCGACTTCTTGGCGTCGTGTAGCAGGGTTTCGAACTGAGTCAGGTAGCGACCGACGTAGTCGCGGAACTCGCTGTCGTCGCGATGCCTCTCGCGAATCGCCGCCAGTTTCGATTTTTCCCGGAAGCCCAGCATCTTGCGAACGAAGATGCCTTTTTCGCCCTTGTTGAAGCGCCGCCAATCGTCTTCGCTGATCGTCGTTTCCATCAGGCGGTTCATATCGACAGCAATGGATTGCAGGCGTTCCGAAATAAACGTCGCTCGTTTAAGGAAATCGTCCACCGCAATCTGGCCCGAACGCTCGCGCAAGACGCTAATGATGTCGGCGGCTTCCTTGGACGCCGTTTGAAGTTCCGCAGTCTGTCGGCCAATGGCTTTGGTCAGTTCGCGGGCCTGTTCGGCAACCGAGTTCGATGTTTTGCCTAGTTCTTCGGATCGCGTTTTCAGGGTCTGGTCCCAGGTATTGACCTTGGCCATCGCCATTTCCGAAATACTGGAAATTTCCTGCGTACGCTTGCCCAGGGCGTCGCCCAAAGATTGAATTCCGCGCTCCGCCTTTTCATAGGTTGCCGTCAAGTCCTCGACACGGCGCACCAAGGCTTCACTCGCGGCATCGGAATGCGCCGCGATGTCCCGCGATTTGCCGATCAGGGCGTTCGACTGGCCTTTCATCATTTCGCCGATGCGCGTCAGCTTGGATCCCAGTTCATCGGATGCACCACCCACCTGCTCCGACCGGCGGGTCAGCGCCTCGCCCACAGTATTCAAGCGGAGCGTGGCCTCCGTCGCCTTGCTCGCAATTTGATCGGCGTGACTGCTCATACCTTCGACCGATTCGTCAATGTGCTCCTTGGCCGACTGAGAATCGCGGCTTAATTCGTCCAAATGCGTCCGCAGTTTCTCGCCTGCAGCAATCAGATCGCCAACCGTGCGCCCCGAAACGATATCCATTTCCGATGCCCGCTTGCGCAACACATCTCCGATGGTCTCAACCTGACCGGCCGCCCTTTCCGAGGCCACCGCCAAATCATTTGAGTGCCGACTGAGAGCGTTCGTCACCAGACCCATCAACTTGGCGGCGCGATCCACAGCACGTGAAACCTCGTGCGATTGCTCATGCAGGCCTTCCGTAATTCGCCCGACCTTGTCGGCAGCCTCGCCCGACGACTCGGCCAGCCCTGTAGCCTCGTCACGCAACGAATCGCCAAACGTTCGCACGTGACTCGATGCTTCTTCGTAAGCTTTGTTTAGTTCATCCGAACGCTGGCGCAGCATGTCACCAACATCGCGCAAACGTCCCGACGCTTTGTCCAATCCCGTTTCAAGGGCCTCGGTATGACGTCCGACGGAACCGGCGATATCGTCAAGGCGGCGGGCCATACGGTCAGACGCGGCACTGGCGTCGCGAACCTGCGCCTCAACGGCATCACCTGTTTCTTTTAGGCGATGCTCGGCGGCTTCCGCAGCCGAATTCACCTCGCGCTGACCTTCGCGCAAAACCTCAGAAACGTCCTGAACCCGTGAAACGGCTTCTTGCGAAAGATTGATAAGTTCGCGCGAGCGGTCGCGCACCGTGTCACCAGCGCCAGTCAATTGGCGAACCGCTTCATCGGAATTGCGCACCAGTCCCTGTGCGTGGTGATCGACGGTATCACCCACCAACTGAATGCGATCAACGGCACGATCCGAAACCAGGGTTAGGTCTTCGGATTGGCGCTGCAAAGCCTCCGAGATCAAGGAAACCAGTTTGGCCGACCGACCCGAAACCTGGGCCACGTCGCGGGCTCGTTCGCGCAGGGCCTCGCCCGCTTTGCTAACGTCGCCAATAGCCCGTCCCGAAACATCCGACAGTCCATCGGATTGCTTATCCAAGGCATCGGCCACGCCCTGCACACGGGCCGCGGCATCGTCGGATGTAGCGACCAGACTTCGCAGACACCGCCGCATTTCCTCGCCGACACCCTGAAGGCGCTGTTCGGCCTTTTCGCTGGTTACGTCCAACTCGCTGGTGTGCCGGCCGAGAATTTCGCCGGCACCTGTCATCAACTTGGCCGAACGCGTCGAAACATTGGAAAGCTTATCGGCCTGTTCGGAAAGAGCACGCGCGACACTTTCAATTTCGCCGGTCGCACGAGCCGAGGCGGTCGCCACGTCACTAGACCTCTCGCCGATATTTTCGCCCAGATCAATCATCCGCGCGACCGCGCTTTCAGAAGCTCCGGTCACATTGTCGAGCCGCTCGCGGAAGGTCGTGATCAGAACACCCGTGCGCTCCGCCGACGCGTCCATGGCACCAAAGCTTTGCCGCAGGGACGCGGTTACCGCGTTTACGCTGGCCACCCCCTTGTCGGCAGCCGTTTCCAGTTTTTGAGTGCTCGAGTCTAGCCCTTCGGCCAGGGAGAGAACTCCGGTGCTCGCTTTATCAGAGGCCTGGGCCAAATCGAGAGACCTGCGGCGCAACGCCTCGCCAACGGCATTCATGCGCAACAGGCTTTGATCGGCCAGCTTGCCCAAATCATCCGCCCGACCGCGGACGGCCAAACCGACTTCGCCAATCTTGGCCAGAGTTTCTTCGGTGACGCCGCCGAGATCTCCCTGCCGCGCCTTCAACTCCTCGCCGACACGCCTGACTTCACCCAGGACCTTTTCTGCGGTACCGCCCAGATCAATGGCAATTTGCCGCAGTGTCGCGCCAACGGCCCCAGTTCGCGTTATCGACGTATCAGACGCTTCTACCAGTTCGCGGGCCTGTTGACGGAACACATCGCCCGTCGTCCGCACGTTCATGGCCACGCGCTCGGACGTGGCGATAAGCTCGCGGGCCTGATCGTTCAAACCATCGCCGATGTTTTTGGCGCGCTCGGCAACGTAGTCGGAGGTCTCGGTGAGCGACTTGGACTGCCGCGCCAGCGATCCCTCAATCTCGGACGACTGGTCGGCGACCCGTTGGGCCGCATCCTCAAGATCGTCGGTTTGCCGGCGCAAGTTTTCGCGCATCCATTCGGTTTGAACGGACGCGCGCTCGGTTTTCTCCGAAAGGTCTTGCGTGTGCTCGCCCAGCAACTCGGCCCCGGTCCGCAATTGATTTCCAGCATCACCCGACGCTTTTAGAAGGCTCTTGAGCTGTTCCTCGAAGTTGTTCGCGGCACTCTGGGTCTGCGATACAGCCGCCGCTGCCGCCGTCGTCATTTCGGCTGCGCCATCCTGGAACGTGCGAGCCGACTCCTTGGCGCGATCCGCAGTTTCCCGGGACGCTTCGGAAAGTTCTTCGCTGCGGCGTTTTAGCGACTGACTCAGATCGTCGGCCTGCACTGCGGCCCTTTCCGACGCGCTCGACAAATCGTGCGACTGCCGGAAAAGGGTGTCCCCCACATCACGCGCCCGCGTCGTGGCCTTTTCGGAAACGTTCTGAAGGTCTTCGGTCTGGCGGCGCAAAGTTTCGGCGACAGCCTGCGCCCGCAGATCCGCATCCTCTGACACCTGGGCCAGTTCAAGGGTGCGCCGGTGAACCATTTCTGTGACTTCCCGCGCCCGGGAAGCCGCTTCTTCAGAAGCCCGGGTCAATTCACGGGCCTGCGCGCGAAGCACCTCGGAGACCTCGGTGACACGCTTCTCGGCACGATCCGACGGGTAGGCAAGGCGCTGGAAATGCCAGCGCAGGGACGCGGTTTCCCGGCGCAGCTGATGACCGCGTTCGTAAAAAGCAATAACCATCCAAAGCAACGCGACCGGGGTCAGCACGCCCGCCGCTAAGCCGCCCAGTTCATGGGGTAGAAGCGACAGCAGATCGCTCAAAGGCAGTTGTTGGTTGAGCGCGAACAAGGAAAGTGCCAGCCAGGCAACGCTCAGAATCACACCCGCGACGGCGGGGAGGCGTAGCCGCAAATGGAAGGGCTCCGTATATTGGTCCGGCGCTAATTCATCTGAACCAAGTGCATCCATCGGCGCGCCGGGTTTTGGTTCGGCATCGGGCCCGGCGTTTGGCTCGGCGAATGCACGATCAAAAACGTCGTCAGCCGCAGGTTGGGCGTCGGTCTTTTCCGGCAGCCCTTTTGCGTTGCGCTTCTCCTGCTGTTTCTCAACCACCGATCTTTCCCTAATCCCAATTCACAAACACGGCTGGAAGGCAGTTAAAATCTTACACCATCCATATGTTGTTCGCAAATCGGCAATCACAACAAAATATCGTATGTCGCAAGTTTTCTGGGGATAACATCCGATCCGGTGACATTGGAATTCCGATCACCGGCGTCAATAGCTTCCGACGGAGCTTTTCGCCGCGATGGCCAAGATGTTTTCGATGTTTTGCTCGACCCCCGTTTTCGGATCGGTCTGTACGAATTCCGCATCCGGCACCGTTCGCCGAAGATCTTTCGACGCGGCGTCGCAAACCACGACGATATCGGGGCCAAACTCGATCAATTCGCGCTGATCACCGGAAATCAACACGTCGTGCGCGGCGGCCAAACCGTCGAACAAGGGTCGCAGGATCGTAAAATGGACCTCCTGACTAATCAACAAGGCGACGCGCTTGATCCCTTTCCGGTTTCCATCGCTGCGGGCCTTTCGGTCCGCCTCCATCGAGGCGACGGCAGCCAGGGCATGGATATTTCCGGGGTCTGCGTCCAGCGCCTGCTTGAAAGCCCTTTCGGCGGCCTTCAATTTACCGGTCGTCTTGAAGGCCATTCCTTGTTGGCAAAAGAGATTGGCGTGGGGTCCGGCAAGGGTTTTGCAAGTATCGAAACATTCGAGCGCCGCCGCACCATCGCCTTCATGACGCAATACCATTCCCAGCCAATACCAAAGTTCGGCATCTTTGGGCGCAATGCGGATCGCACGAAAATAGGCATCAACGGCATGTGCCCGGTCGCCGCGCGCGAAATACGCCCTGGCCAGACTTTTGTGCGCCGGAACAGATGCCGGAGAGGACAAGACCGCTCGCCGTAGCGCAGTGAGCCCTCCGCCCAACGCCTCGCCCGATTCCGGGTGCGTTTCGGAATCATCCCGACCATCGGCCAGCTTCGCCTTATCGACAGCGGGAAGAATTCGAGCAAACCCCACCTTTCCCAACCAACCGATAGCGCGCAGAACGCCCGCCTTCTTTTCTTCGGGTTCCTTATCGACAAAATCGTTCAGCCCGGATGTGCCGCTTTCATTCAGCCGGTCCAACAATTTATCAACTTCCGGCTCCGGCGGCAGGGTGGCAGCGGCGAACCTGTTCATTCCGCGCCGTCGAATGGCCCGCAATCGAGCCTTGTCGGCACCGGCAATCGGACCTATCCCGAAGCGCCCGGAGGAAGCCTGCGTGGGGTAGGCGGAAAAAAGAGCAAACGGATCATCGCGCAAGGGATGGATCGGTCGGCCATCGGCCAGCGGCGCAATTTCAGTGGCGCTTCGCCGGATCGCTTCCAATTCCTTCCACAAAGCCTGATAGGCGGCTACGACAACCCGCCAATCGAAACACTCTGCCGCGCGCATCCGCGCCGCATCACCCATTTTCCGGCGCATTCCCGCATCATCGACAAGAGCGGCAAACGCCTCAACGCAAGCGGGAACGTCAATGGCCGTCGCCTGACTGACATTGCCGCAATACAGGTTATAGGCCTGGTCGCGGTTGGCCAGCCCCAGTTCGCCGCCAACCGGAAGTTCAAGGCCCCGCCCCGCCCCTTCAGGTGGCATCCATGTTGGAATGGCAAAACCATCGATACCGTGGCGAACGGTGTCGCGGTATCCGTCCCAATCGGAAACCACCGACGGCAACCCGGCAGCCATGGCTTCAATCGGGGTCAGACCGAACGTTTCCTGGATATTGTCCGACAGCGAACAAAATATATCGGCGGCACACCAGATTTTCGACCGCACGTCCGGGTCGCGTCCATCCAGGAAGATCGGATTGACCGACGGGCAAAACGCCTTGGCACCTTTCCTGAATTCACTTTCAATGCCTTCGTTGGCAAACCATCCCGCCTGAATAAGATGTATTTTCTTCCCACTTCGCCGCGCCACTTCCTCCAGCGCCAAATACATGGGCAAAGGATGGGCCTTGGCATGAAAGCTCAGGCGTCCGACAAACAGAACAGAGATGTCGTCTTGCTCAATCGAGAATCGGGCGCGCAGATTTACCCGCGCTTCGTCGACTTGTTTGCCGGGCGCGTAGGTATCGCAATGGACGCCCAGTGGTATAACCGGAAGCTGTACCCCCAATTGCACGTTGCCGCCGGTGCGCCCATTCAGAAATTCAGCCCAGTTCTCTATCAATCTGTGAACCGTCGCCCGGACCGCACGCGAGGTGCAGACCACAGCGTCCCACGGTTGGACCGGCGAGGTCAGCAATTCGCCCAATCCATCCATCACGGCTTCGGAGGCGATGGTGTGGTTCACCCCGCAAATGCTGTAAGCCCGAGAATCCCCGGCGCGGCGACGCCATGCCGCCCCGGCCAGGGAAGGCGTGGGAAGCGACAGGCATCCGACTGCGCCGATTTTTTCCGCCTGGTTAAAGGGGATCCATCGGCACGGCCGCGCCGATGGATCAAGCACACGAACGCGGGCGCGAAAATCGGCAAAATGAGCCTTGTCAGCACCGTGGGCGTAAAAGGTTTTGGCGTCGGAATAGCGAACGTAGCCGGTCAGAAACCCTTCGCCGGCAGCGTGTCGGCCCATGAGTTGGGAGCTCCCCGACTCGACGGCGTCAGGATGGAAGAAGAGCGCGGCGTTAGCCGGTTTTTCGGGTTTGAGCTTCATCTAGTCGAATGTCCCCCCGGCGAACGGTCTTATACCAAGTTGCACAAAGAATGACCCATTGAGACGGCCTTTCAAGGCTTTCGGCTAGGAGCGTGCGGCGTAGCGATGCCTTTGCATCGAAAGCCGTGGGCAACGACGTCCGAAAGCCTTGAAAGGCCGCCGTTCCGGTCGTCTCCGCATCCCGTCGGAGGGCGTCGCAAAACCTTGCCGGTGCAAAGGCATCGCCTGCGGCTTTGCTCCTACCCGACGGGACGCGGAGACGATCTCAATGGGTCATTCTTTATGCAATTTGGTATTAATAAAGATGTTGACCGCCGGTCACCCATATTTCGCTTCCCGTCACATAACCTGCATCTTCGGAACACAGGAAAAAAATGGTTCCGGCAACGTCCTCGGGTGAGCCTATCTTGTTCAAAGCAATGCGCGGCACGAGAACGTCGTACTCTGGCTGAATCATGTCGGTTTCGATTTCGCCCGGCGCGACGGCATTTACCCGCACACCCAGTTCGGCAAATTCGTGCGCCATCTGCCGCGTCAACGCCGAAAGTGCCGCCTTTGAAATTGAGTAAGCCGACCCCGCGAACGGGTGAACATAATGCCCGGCAATAGAGGTGACATTGACAATCGCCCCCTTGCCCCGGTGCAGCGGCGTGGCAAAGCCGCGTGACAGCTTGAGGGCAGCGAAGAAATTAATCTCGAAAACCTCGCGCCAAGCATCGATTTCACCGTTCAGGCAACCCAGCCGTTCCTTGAAAGGGGTCTTGGGTGACATCCCGGCGTTATTGACCAACGCATGCAACGGTCCGTCGCCCAGTTCCTCCGTGGCTTCTTTGATGAAGTTCGCCACGCTGTCAGCGTCCCCCAGATCGGTGGGGATATGGCGGGTCCAATTGGGGATCAGTTTGCATTCGGGCGGCACCTCGTCGCGCGAACAGGTCAGCACCCGCCAGCCGCTGTCCAAAAAGCGTTTGGCAACCGAATGCCCAATTCCCCGGCTGGCCCCGGTAACGATGACGGTTTTGCGTTCTTCTTTCATGGCGCGAACGATAACAGCTTCGTCGCTGTCTGTCATACTGGCAACGATGAATTTCTTCAAACCGGCGCATCGGCACCATATAGTCCGGTTATGTGCTCACGCTATGAACTCAACGCCCCGCCACGCGATCTGATGCGGCGATTTGGATTGGCTGCGTTCCCGGATCTGCCCGAGCGTGAAGAAATTCGCCCGACCAACCAAGCGCTCGTCATCACGACACACGGAGCGGCGCGGCTTTCATGGGGCATCCCTTCGCCCTGGGGCGCCAAGCCGCTCATCAACGCGCGGTCCGAAACGCTGGACAGCAAAAAGACCTTTCGTCCGTTGCTGGCAAATCGTTGCCTAGTTCCAGCGACGGCCTATTTCGAATGGCGGCGGGACGGACGGGTACGTTTTAAAAACCGAATCGCCCCGCACGACACCGGACCCTTCGCCTTCGCTGGCCTGTTTGACGACAATTTTTTCACCATTATCACCTGCGCACCCACCCCTGAAATCGCCCATATCCACGGCCGGATGCCGGTCATCCTCGACCATAACCACGAATCCAAATGGATTGATCCGGCAAAGACATTTGCCGAGGTAAGCAAAACCCTCATACCGTTCACACACGGGTTGCTGGATGCCGTTGAGGATCAGGTGCACGGCATTCAGGGTGATCTATTCGGTTAGGCCACTTTTATCGGGCCATTATCACCGGCAATTCGGCGGCGGCCAGAACGTGGCGGGTAATTCCGCCCATAATGAGCTGGCGAACCCGGCTTTGGGTGTAGGCCCCCATCAGCAACACATCGGCACCGATTGCGGCGCATTCGCGAAGAAGTTCGTCGCCGCCTGCACGGTCTGCGATTTCGAAGGTGCGAGTCTTCGCCGACACGCCGTGCCACGCCAGATAATCGGCCAGTTCGGACGCTTCGACCGCACGCGTATTGCCGCCTTCGGCGGTCAGGATAATCACCTCGTCGGCGGCCTCAACAAAGGCGACCGAAAGGCGCACGGCCCGCGCCGCCTCGGCACTGCCATTCCAGGCGATCGCGATTCTTTTGCCCAATGCCTGCGGTGCGCCCGGCGGAACCACCAGGACCGGCCTGCCAGTTTCGCGAATCGCAGCGCTAAGTGTCATTCGCGAAGAAACGTCGGTCTCTTCGGTTGGTCGGGCCACGACAATAAGATCTGAAAGCCTTCCGCGTTGGGCCGTCACTTCGTCTTCGCGGCCCGTCTTGTCGACCCATCCGGCCGACGGTCCGTTCGGCCCGGGCGGCGAATCGACGACCGGAAAACCGAACCGTTTGCAAACATCATCGAACACGGCGCGCGCCTTTTCGGCCCGCATTGTCGCCTCGGTCTCCGCCAGATCAATCATCTCCTCAATCATGGCCCCCGACATTCCCTCGCCCAGCAACGGCACCGCATTTTTCGAGTCCGCACGAACATGCAAAACCTCGACATGAGCCGACAAATCACGAGCGACAGCAAACGCGCTTTCCAACACAGGCTGCATACCTTGTGTGCCATCGACGGGAACGAGAATTGCTTTGATGGGCATGACGTTCTCCTAAGGGATAGAATTTTGCCTATTGTACCCGCGAAAGACGGAAAATAGAAGATTGACACGAGCGTTAAAGCGACAACCCCAGAATAGATAAGCCTTTTTCAAGGGTCCGATTGCGCGGGCCGGAGCTATCGATGCGGTCCCAAGTGATTTCGCCAAGATCGTAATTCAACTGCCGACGCACCACGCCAGCGTCGGCATCCGAGACATTGTGCCGCCGCTTGGTCACGCGAAATTCCATTACTTCGCGTGGGGCCTCCAGCCAAAAGCCGTTGAAAGAAACGCCCAAATCGTGGGCAATTTGCTCAATCGCGGCGCGTTCCTCGGGTTTGGAAAATACGGCGTCGGCAATGACCGATTGCCCCGTTGCCAGTGCCTTGCGGGCCTCGTCATAAAATGCCGCATAGGTCCGCTGGCTCATCTCTGGGCTATAACCTTCTGGACCCAGTTTGGAAAAGGGATCGACACCGGCCAGATGCTTTCGGATAACATCGGTGCGCACGATTCGCGCGCCCGGCGCATTGCCAATGAAAGACGCGGCCTCGCGGCCCATGCGCGATTTGCCGCTTCCCGACAACCCACCGACCGCCACCAGATGCGGCTTGACTTCGTCCAGGTAGCCAAACGCCATATCGTGATATTCGGTCGATTCCGCTCGCAGCCGCCGGGCGACGTCCTCCTCCGTCGCCCCGACCACACCGACGGCGGCGACGTGGGCACGGGCCGATGCTCGCATCGACAGGAACAACGGCAGCAGGCGCAGCCCTTCGGTATCCCAGGCCGCATCCATATAGCGGTTGAAAACAATACTTGCCAACCGGCGCAGGTCGCGACGATCAAGATCCATCAACAAGAAGGCAAGATCGTACAAGGTATCGATGATCGAAAACGTTTTGTTGAACTCAATGCCGTCGAAGAGAACCGCCCGCCCCTCGGACAAAAATATGTTCCGCAAATGCAAATCGCCGTGACATTCCTTGACGAAACCCGCCTTTTGGCGTTCGTCCAACAGATCGCCTTGCCGTTCGAATTCGTCGCGCTGAAGCTGGTTGAACTGGGCTACGCGTTCGGCAGCCAACGTGCCGCCGGAGAATTGCGCGTAGGATGCCTCGTTGCTTGTCAATGTATCGTTCACCCATCCACGCCCGGTGAAATCATCGCGCGCCTCGGCAATCTGGTGAAAACAAGCCACCTCGGCAGCCAGGTTTTCCATCAAGCGTCGGTTCAATTCGCCGCGTCCGGCCTTGCGATCAAACAAGGTTTCCTCGTCGAAGCGGTCCATGTCGATGACCCAATCGACGGGGTCGCCTGTTCCGTCCAGTTCCAGCTTACCGTCCGCGCAACGCGTGATCGGGATCGCGCCCCGGTACAAGTCGGGCGCGGTGCGGCGGTTGACGCGGACTTCATCGTGACTGAATTGCCGACGGATTTCGATGGTTGAGAAATCCATGAACGGATACTTGACCGCCCGCTTGAGTTTCAGCGCGCGCGCCTTTCCAATGAAAATGAACGACGCGTGAGTTTCTACCTTGCGCACGTGAGCGCAGCCGTCGGCCAGGGTTTCGGGCCGCATTAGAAATGTAGTGACTTCGCTTTGGTCCTGGACGATCACGCGCTAGCACCTTTTTTTTGTTTTCGTTCACGCACGGAAATGTACACCCCCGCCCCAATGACGATGGCAATTCCCACCCATGTAAAGGGGTCGGGAAAATCGCCGAAGACAAAATATCCAACTGTCGTCGCCATGATGATTTCGGCATATGCGAAGGGCGCCAGAACCGAAGCCTGCCCAAATTCCAGTGCTTTGACGAGCAGAATGTGGAACGCCGCCGCAATCGCTCCCATCACCGCGACCAGCCCAACATCACCCAGTGTCGGAACGACCCAACCTCCGGGCAGGATGACGGGCATCACGAGAACCCCGAAAATGGCGGCATAAGCCGCCGCCACCAACGGTGGCGCGCTGGCCGATATACGCCGCGTGACGATCCAGTAGCAGGCCATACTCAGGCCAGCAGCAACGCCCAAAAGGCTTGACCACTGGAACACATCGCCGCCGGGGCGAATAATTACGATGACTCCGGCCATTCCAGCGACAACGGCACCCCACCTGCGCAGGCCCACCTTCTCGCCCAGAAAAATCGGCGACAGCGCGGTAATAAACAGCGGATAACAGAACATCAGCGCCAGGGTATCGGCCATGGGCAGGCTGGACAGCGCCAAAAAGAAGAAAAACGTGGCGAACACAGTGAACGCACCGCGTAACATGTGCAGCCAGATCCGTCTGGGCCGCATTGACGCCAACCCGTTTTTCCACGCGATCAACGGCAGCAACAGCAGAAAATGAAAGAGATATCGCGCCCAGACGATCTCGGCCACCGGATAACGCGCCGTCAGCGCCTTGGCCATGCCGTCGTTTAACGGAATTATCAACATCGCCAGCACCATCAGAAGGATGCCCTTCATGGTCGGCGAGAGGGTGGTTGCGGGTGTGGGGAAAGACAAAAGTTTGGACAGTCCACTGCTAGTCGCGATTTTCCGCAATCATGCGGTTTTCGGCGCGCTCTGGTTGGCTTCCAGGATCATTCCGACAGGGGAATCGGTGGCGCCATCGGTTTTCATTTCGATGTCCGATTCTTCTTTGAAATCAGCGACCGCCTGTCCGATATGAGGAAATCCTCGTTTCAGTTCGATCCACATTTCGTGGCCCAGTTGGCTCAGTTCCGGACGCAAGGTAACGCGAAGGCTGTGCACCCAAATCGACAGAACGGCGGCCTCCTGAACTTTCTTCTTGCGTTGCAGGTTGAAGATTTGGGTGGTGAATTCAAACATCAACTTGGGGTTTTGCACCGCAGCTTTGGCCGGATTCATCAGATCGATGCCGTGCAGCTCGGCCAGACGGTGCCTGACATCCGTGGCCGAAGCGACGATAAATCCGATCTGGGTGTCGTCCATGCGACGCAGGGTGGCAAGAAATTTTTCAAGATCGCTGCGTTGCCGTCCACCGGCCCATTTGTCAAAAATCCTGCCTATTAAATTAGCCATTTGTAATGCGCTCGCCTTTTTTTCACCGCGAAACTCGCGGACCGATTGCCGGGGTTTCATTTCCGGTGCTATCCTTCCCATATCACAAAATAGGGCGCGCGGGAAAACATGCGCCGAAAAAGTCGGTAACGGGGGCGTAAATGGGTAAATCGGGTTCTGCGGAGTCAGCCATACCTTATCGTGGTCTGCCAGCATGGGGACTGATATTACCGCTGTTGTTTCTTTTTGTTTTCCTGGTCGCGCCCCTGGGCGCGTGGGCGGCAAACCTTCACGCCATTTTGGTTATCGATTCGAACGACAAAAACATCGGCAAGATGGTTGATCTCGACCGCAACCTGATGGACGTGGAATTGAAACAGATTGCCGGGATGACCGGCCTTAACCTACGCAAAACGGTGTTGCACGGAAACAACTTCAAGCTGGCCAAGGTGGGGGCGGCAGTGAACGCTCTGTCCGTCGGGTCCGACGATGTGATCTTGTTTTATTATTCCGGCCACGGCTTTCGCACCAAGACAAAGACTTATAAGTGGCCCTACTTCTTTTTCCATTCCAACGAACCGTTGGATTACGCTTGGGTGATCCAGACTCTCAAGGCCAAGGGCGCACGCCTGACCATCACGCTGACCGATGCCTGCAACAATGTGGCCAATGTTTCGGTCCGTGAGGCCGACCAGTACCGGGCCAAGTCCATGCCCAACCCAGACGCCTACAAGACCCTGTTCCTGAAAAGCAAAGGTTTCGTTGCCGCAACGTCGTCAATCCCTGGCGAAACCTCGACCGCCACCAGCATGGGCAGCCTGTTTACACTTTCATTCCTTAAGGCCCTGCACGACGAAGGGGCTAAATCCAAGCCCACTTGGGAAACCCTGATGAAAAACGGTGCCGGGCAGAAACTCTATTTAGGCAGCAAATACCAACACACCCCATTTTATGAGATGAAAGTGACGGCGGTTGGGTCGGGCGCAACCTCCACAACAACACCGCCACCGCCGCCGTCGGCAAATACGGGGACGCCCACAGCCGTAAATCCAGGCGTGCCGCAACCCACCGTGTACTTCCCAACGGCGCAGCCTTCGGACCCGTCAGCGAACCAGCCCCCGGTGCAACCCTCTCAACCGGCGCAGCAAGACCCGACCATGGCCTGCGCCACACCCACCAACGCCGGATCGGTGGCAGGTAAGTTCGACAGCCTGCCCTATTATCGCGGTATGTTTGTCGGCCTAAACTACGTCGGCAGCCCCGCAGCCTCACCCGAGGAATGCCACAACGCTTGCACCAATGATAAAAACTGCGTGTCCTGGACCTGGCGGCCACAGCGCAACAATTGCCTGTTCAAACACTACTGCCCGAAGAGAAACTTCACCGAAATTGTCCGACACTTCTCGGGCTTTAGCGGGCGCAAGTCGGTCTGCGGCGAAATGCGGCCCGGTTGCGGCGAGGAGCAAGCGGCGACGCGGCCGACTCCGCCACGGCCTGCCCCACCCCCGGCACCCGTTGACCCACTTAGCGGCGGTGGCGGATGGGGCCAACCAGCAGCACCGAGTCAACCCCAAGCACCGGCGCAAAGCGGCGGCTGGGGTGCGATAAACTAGAGGTGTCCCGGCGCTCTGACGGGCCGATCTTTAGCGAGCTGAAAAAAAGCAAGCAACGCTGGCGCTTGGCAAGCACCCCTCCGCAACCCCATATTGGAACGGACATCGAATTCAACGAAACAGGCAAATATAAATCATGGCCGGACACCGCGATCCCATGCCCGAACTACAGGGTTCACGAAAGGATTTGAAAACGATCCGCACCTTGCTACCCTATCTGTGGCCGTCCGGCGAGATCGGGGTGCGCTCAAGGGTGGTGATCGCGCTGACCTTGCTGGCAGCTGCAAAAGTTGCCAACGTCTTCGTTCCGGTTATCTACAAGCAGGTGGTGGATGTCTTGTCCGACAACACCGCCGCAGTGGTGGCAGTGCCCATCGCGCTTCTTTTTGGCTACGGTGCGGCCCGCGTTCTCGCACAAACTTTTGGCGAGCTTCGGGATGCGGTGTTCGCCAAGGTAGGCCAGCGCGCCGTGCGCAAGGCAGCACTGGCCACGTTCGAGCACTTGCACCAACTGTCGCTGCGCTATCATCTGGACCGCAAGACCGGCGGCATCAGCCGAGCCATAGAACGCGGCGTGCGCGGCATCGAATTTCTGCTCAATTTCATGTTGTTCAACATTCTGCCGACGCTGTTTGAGATCCTCCTGGTATGCGGAATTCTGTGGTCGCTGTACTCGGTGTGGTACGCGGTGGTCACCCTCGGCGCCATCGCCTGCTACATCGCCTGGACGCTGATTGTTACCGAAGCGCGCATCAAGTATCGCCGCATCATGAACGAGACCGACAGCGAGGCCCACACCAAGGCCATCGATTCGCTGCTGAATTTTGAAACCGTCAAATATTTCGGCAATGAACCCCACGAGGCCCGGCGGTTTGACACCGCACTTGAAAAATATGAAGCGGCGGCGGTCAAAAGCGGCACCTCGCTGGCTATGCTTAACATCGGCCAGGGGTTCATTATTGCGGCGGGTCTGATCGCAATCATGACCATGGCCGGATATGGCGTTGCAGGCGGGGCCATGACCATCGGCGATTTCGTGTTGGTCAACACCTACCTGATCCAGCTTTACATGCCCCTCAATTTTCTGGGATTCGTTTATCGCGAAATCAAGCGTTCGCTGACCGACATGGACCAGATGTTCGGCTTGCTAGCAGAGCACGCGGAAATCAGCGACGTGGCAAACGCCCCGCCCCTTTCGGTCAACGGTGGTGAGATTGTTTTCGATAACGTTTCCTTCGCCTATGACGAAAGGCGGTCCGTGCTGGGTGGCATTTCCTTTACGGTTCCAGCAGGCAAGTCGGTCGCCATCGTCGGACCAAGCGGGGCCGGAAAATCGACCATCTCACGGCTTCTTTTCCGCTTTTACGACGTTTCCGGCGGGGCCATCATGATCGATGGTCAGGACATCCGCCACGTCAATCAGCATTCGCTGCGCGCGGCCATCGGCATGGTCCCGCAGGATACGGTGCTGTTCAACGATACGGTCTATTACAACATCGCCTACGGTCGGCCCGAGGCCAGCCCGGCCGAGGTAGAGAGCGCGGCGAGGCTCGCACGCATTCACGACTTTGCGCAAAACCAGCCCGATGGCTATCAGACAGTGGTCGGCGAACGCGGCCTGAAACTTTCGGGCGGCGAAAAACAACGGGTTGCCATTGCCCGCACGTTGCTGAAAAATCCACGCATCATGTTGTTTGACGAGGCAACCTCGGCGCTGGACACCCACACGGAGCGCGAGATTCAGGCATCCCTGGCCGAGGTTTCGACCGACCGCACGACCCTGATCATCGCACACCGGCTTTCCACGGTGGTCGATGTGGACGAAATTCTGGTTCTGGACGGCGGCCTTATCGTTGAGCGGGGAAGTCACCCCCGGTTACTTGCCGAGGGCGGCGTTTATGCGGAAATGTGGACCCGCCAGCAAGAAGCCACCAAAGCCCGCGAAGTTCTTGAACATACGGCCGAGGAAGGCCCAGCATTGGACACAGCAGGCGCACAATGACAACACAAGAAAGAGACGACCGAATGATCAACTGGATGCAGGCCCTTTCCGACCACTACGCGACGCTTCGCAACCGCTATCCAAATGACAAGCTGCTGATCGTTTTCGATATTGACGGTACGATCATCGACATGCGCCACATCATCGCGCATGTGCTGCAGGCGTACGACGCCGAACACGGCACCAGCCATTTCGCCGGTCTTGTCGCCGAGGCTATCGATGTCCACGAAAATTTCTTCGACGATCTCATGAGCGCCCTTGGCGTCGCCGGTCCGGTGAGCAAGCGTATCGAGCCTTGGTACCAGGAAAGCCTGTGGTCTAGCGATACGATCAATGCCTCACACCGCCCCTTCCCTGGGGTGATGGAACTTATCCGCTGGTTCCAATCCCAGCCGCACACCGAGGTCGCATTGAACACAGGCCGCCCGGAACATATGCGCGAGGCGACCATCCAATCCCTGAATGCGATGGCCCGTGAATATGGCGTCGAATTTGAATCCGATCTTCTGTGGATGAACGCAGAAGACTGGGAGGATTTCATTCCCCAAACGAAAGCCGTCGGAATTCGCGATTTTCGCAAACGGGGTTATCGGATCGTCGCCGTCATCGACAACGAACCGGGCAACATTGAAAGCATGGTATCGGCCGACGACGACGGGGAAATCCTGTTTCTTCACGCCGACACCATCTTCAAAACGCCCATTACCGACACACCGCGCACGGTTCGCGGAAGTGACTACGACGTGACCCCGTTCCTTGCTGGGCAGAAACACGCAGCAGAGTAGCCAACTCGGAACTAAATCCCCCACACGAGAAGAATCGCTCATGACCGGGGACCTTGATCCGATGGACGGCGAGTCAATCCCGTCCGTTGAGGGATTCACAGAATTTGCGCCTTCACGCGGATAACACCCGGCATTTGTTCTTACCAAAATACATTGCCTGAAAAGCAGATAGGAACCACCTTAGAACGTGGGGATGAGGCGACTTCGGAAACACTGCACGGGGACTCGGTCATGGTAAATTTTGGGATGGTCGAACGGGCGGCGAGGGAACTTTTCGAGCGCCACGGAAGACTGGCCGTAGAGATCGCCTACGAGCGAGCCGAGCGATTGTCGCGCTGCGGCGACCAACCGACGTTGGGCAATGCGCTAATGGTATTGACCGAAGTCGAAAAGCTCGTCGGCAACACTCGCCCGTCACCGGAGTTGAGGTATTCCCGCCTGCACTGATCGGCTCCTGCATTATCTGACCTGCACCCTTTTCCATCTATCCAGCATCTGTTAGCTTGCGCGGAAACAGGGGTGCCTCAGACATCATGACAAATAGGGACAAAATCGGGCGCGGCATCGCCTTCGCCGCCGCCACGTTCGCTTGCTTTTCAACCGCCGACGTCGCCGTTAAATGGCTGACCTCTGGCTATCCAGTGTTACAGGTTATGTGCCTGACGACACTGTTTACATTCATTCCGATTTCGATTCTGGTCGCCCGCACCGGCGGAATTAGCTCCATCAAGCCGCGCAACCCCAAGGCCATCGCGTTACGCGCGTTTTTGCTGATGATGGATACGATGTTCGCCTATTTTGCGTTCAGTCGGCTGCCCATGGCCAACGTCTACACCCTGATTTTCGCCGCACCGCTTTTGGTTACCGCGCTGTCGCCGTGGCTTTTGAAGGATACAGTGGGCTGGCATCGCTGGGCCGCCGTGGTTGCCGGTTTTTTCGGTATCGTCATCATTCTCAGGCCGGGCATGGTGCCCATGGATATCGGCTATTTTTCGTCGCTGGGGGCGGCCGTCGTGTTCGGCATGGCGATGATCGTTACCCGGCGCATAGGTGGAAGCGAAACCAACGGGGCCATGCTGGTCTGGGTTATGGCCGCAAAATTCGCGATCCCGGGCATTCTGCTGTTGCTAAGTTCGGGCTTCACCCCGGTTGCCCCTGCTGACTTGGCACTGATGGCCTTTGTCGGGGTGTTCGTCGGCTTGGCCCACATTTTCCTGGTTATGGCGTTCCGGCACGCACCCGCCCCCATCGCAGCACCCTTCATGTACACCCAAATGCTGTGGGCGGTATTTTACGGCTACGTCTTCTTTGGCGACGTGCCCGACATATTTGTGATCACCGGTTCGGCCCTGGTAGTGGCCAGCGGACTGTACATCCTGTGGCGGGAGCATTCACAGCGCTAGAATCCCGGTCTGCACGATGGCCATATAGGCACCCGTACCAACACCGATGCTGACCAGTGCGTTGCGAAACAGCGCATGCAAGCCGATGGTTGCAACCAGGGCGATCCCCTCGGGCAAGCCGTAGGGCGGCGTTGTAACGGCAACGTCCTTCAGGCAATAAATCACCAGCAGTGTCAGAATGACCGGAGGCGTCCCACGCCCCAAAAATCGAATGGCCGGGCTTTCGGCAAAGGGTCCCAAAAACATGAAGGGCGCCGCGCGGCTAACGAAGGTGGCCGCCGCCATGGCAAAAATGACAGCCCAGATATATCCGTTCACGCCCACCCCCTACGCGCCCCGTTGGCGACCAGCAAGACCAGACTGACCGAAATCGAGATCAACAACATATTGGCACCACCGAAAGCGACGATGGTAGTGACGCCCGCCAGGAACGCCAGCACGAACGGAAACGGCTCGCGCACCTGGCGCATCTGTTCGACCAGCAGGACCGCGAAAAGTGCGGTCAGCGCGAAGTCCATCCCCGTCGTATCGAAGCTCATGGCCTCGCCGGCCAAGGCCCCGGCCGCCGAACCGATACACCAGGTCGAATAATTGATGCCCGAGATCAGCAAATGGAAATCCGTTTCGCGGGTGTCGGGCGGAGCTTTCAGGCTGGTTATCAGCGCATAGGTTTCGTCCGTCAGCCAATAAATCAGGAAAAACTTTTTTGCGCCAGCGCCGCGCCAGCGTTCCAGCACGCTAAGGCCGAAAAAGGCATGCCGCGCATTCAAAATGAAAGTCGCGACGGAAATCTCAACCACGCTGGCGCCGGCGGCCAATAACCCGACCGCCAGGAATTGCGAAGCCCCGGCGAACACGATCAGGCTCATGGCCAGCGCATAGCCCCAGGGCAGCCCCACATGCTCGACGAACAATAGCCCGAAGGCAAAGCCCAACGGGAAATAGCCGAGGATCACGGGGACGCTGGCCTGAAAGGCGCTGGCAACAAGACGCGGCGAAATGCCCAAAAGTGGAACTCCGAAGGAATTGTGGTTTTCTGGGATACTAATAGGGTCGCCTTATTCGCGAAACCCCCCGTCAGGATAATCCACGTCCTTATCCGCGCAAATCATCACAATTGTTACTCAACCGCTTGCTAATTTGAATTGTTATAATTAACTTTTGTGTTGGGAGAGGATCGACAAAAATATATACTCCGCTACAGACAAAACGCTCTTTTTTGTTTTTTGGCTAAACCGATAATAATCCTTCTCAATAACCGGGTAGTCATCAAAAGGGGCGGCGCGAACAGAAAAGGTGCCGGAACGGTATAACCCATGGCAGCCATAAAAACGGTCATGTGGGCGGCAATCGGATTGGTTTTCTTGACCACGTCCGCCGTAGCCCAGATTGAACGAAAAGCCATCGCTCCTGAAGACCTGAAAAAAATTCAGGAATCGAATGCCAAGTGCCTTGAATGCCATTCCGAGGCGGGCTTCGGTACGCTTAATCGCGAGGGTGTGGAAAAAGAGAAGCTGCGCGACCATTTGGTCGATCTTGGGGTTTACTCGGATTCCAATCATGGCCGCGTGGAGTGCAAGGCCTGCCATGTGAAGGGCTTCGAGGAATTCCCGCACGCGGACGATGACAAGAAGCAGATCAACTGGTGCGATGAATGCCACACGCGCAAATTCCTTCGCATCGAAGAGCAGTTCGACGAAAGCGTCCACGCCAAGGACGGCATCAAGGACAAGTTCACCTGTTCGACCTGCCACGATCCACACGTCTTCCAGCACGAAAAATATCTGAGCTCGCCGCGTGAGGCTGTGCGGCAGGACAATACAATGTGCCTGCAATGCCACGGATCGGACGAACGTTTCGCACAAATGACCAAGGAAGCGCGCCCCGATTTGGCGAAAAAGCACGAATGGCTGCCCAACAATGCGTTGCACTGGGCCGCCGTGCGCTGCGTCGAGTGCCATACGCCGGTTCCGGGGAAAGTTCTGTCCCACGAAATTGTCAATGCCGACAGGGCCGAAAAAAACTGTGTCGCCTGCCATTCGACGGAATCCACGCTGCGGGTTCGACTGTACCGGCACCTGGTCAAGGAAGAGCGCAACGAGGTCGGGTTCGTCAACAGCGTAATTCTCAACGAAGCTTACGTCATCGGCGCCACCCGCAATGTCTATCTGGACATGGCGTTCGGGATTATTGCCGCCATCGTTATTGGCGGCATCGGATTTCATACGGTTTTGCGAATTATCGCTGGCTGGTGGAGGAGAAGACGCAATGTCTGAACGTTCCTACATCATGCCTGTTTGGCTGCGTTTGTGGCACTGGATCAATGCGCTTCTCATGATCGCGCTGATCGTTTCCGGGGCGAGCCTTCATTTCACGGACTCAGTTGTTCCGCTTATCCGGTTCGATATTGCACGCACCGTTCACAATGTTTCGGGAATCACCATCAGCGTTCTTTATGTCGCCTTTTTGGTCTGGAATTCCGCGTCGGGCAACCTCGGGCAATACTGGCCAAGCCTGAAGGATTTGGTGTCCGGTCTGAACGAGCAAAACGCTTATGTGGCGCTGGGCATATTCAAGGGCGCACCGCCGCCTGTCACACCCACACCCGAGAAGAAATTCAACGTATTGCAGCAGATGACCTACCTGCTGGTCATGTATGTGGCCATGCCGCTGCTGATCGTAACGGGTATTGCCTTCTTTTTTCCCGAACTGGCCCCGACCCAACTATTCGGGCTCGACGGCTTATTACCAATCGCGGTCGCCCACTACGTGATCGGTTTTCTGCTGACCATGTTCCTGCTGGGACACATCTACATGGGCACCATGGGAATTACAGCCACAGCCGGTTTTACCATGATGATTACCGGCTGGCACGATGACCACTCTGAAGAAGCCAAAGACGAACAACCCTGACCTAAACCCACGGAGGTACTCAATGAAACGTCAAACGATCACCGCACTAGCCGCTCTGCCGGTAAGTCTTCTTCTCGTCGCTTCGGTCGCTTCGGCCGACGATTACACCCTTACCGCCGTCAAGGCATCCGCCGCCCCGACGCTCGACGGCATGGCCAACGACGCTGTCTGGGGCTCGGCTACGGCGATTCCGATCACCACCGTCAAGGGCGCCAACTTCGGCGGCACCGGCGGCACCACCGGCACCATGAAGGCCGCGTATTCCGGCGACACCCTTTACATCCTGCTGCAGTACAAGGACGCGGTCCTAAACTATCAGCGCACCCCCTTCCAAAAGCAGGCTGACGGCAGCTGGAAAAAGCTGAAAGACACCAACGACAAGGGCGGCGACAACAACGTCTATTACGAAGACAAAGCCGCGCTGATCTGGAACATCAATGATTCCATCTTCGGCTTCAACAAGCGCGGTTGCCAGATGAGCTGCCATTCCGGTGAACCCGGAAAGCCCTACGGCAACAAGTACACCGAAGAAGAAGGCGAGTTGGGCGACATCTGGCACGTCAAATCCGTGCGTTCGCTGTCGGTGGGTTACATCGATGACCAGTATCTCGACCACATGCGCTTTGATGCCAAAAAAACCCCTGGCGCCGGTCGTCACAGCGATCCCAAGACCGGTGGCGGTTACAAGAACGTTGACCTCAAGAACGGCAAGCCTGAATTCATGAACAAGAGCGGCCTGCCGGCCAACCGTGGCGGCACATACTGGCTGCCCGCCAGTGAAGCCGTTGCCTTTGACGACAGCAAATTCAAGGCTGGCGACGAAGTGGCCGCGATCAAAGTCGCTAAGAAAGAAGGCGACGGTGGCGACATCTCCTCGGGTGCCAAGTGGGTCAACGGCGTGTGGACCATCGAAATGGCTCGCAAGCTAACCACGGGCAGCAAGTTCGACGTCCAGTTCGACGATCTTGGCAAGAAGTACTACTTCGGCGTTGCCGCGTTTGATAACGCCCAGGTGCGTCACTCGTACCAGGAAAAGCCGATCAAGCTGGTCTTCCAGAAATAAGACTTTGAAGAAAAGAAGCGGTTGATAAAACCGCCTGCCTAAGACATTTACGGGCCGCCCCTCAACGGGTGGCCCGTTTTTTATTCCCGCTTGATCCAGCCGCCGCCCAGAAGGCGTTCGCCATCGTAGAACACACACGCCTGCCCCGGTGCGATGGCCGACTGGGGTTCATCCAGCACGACTCGCGCGGGGCCACCGTCGCCGCCGAATACGGTCGCGCCTACGGCCGGTTTGGTCGAACGAATTTTTACCGAAAGGTGCGCCCCTTCCTGCGGCGGCCCGTCACCCGCTCCTAGCCAGTTGACGTCGCGCACAACCAATTTGTCCTTCATCAACGCCTCTGGCGACCCGACGACGACACGCCTGCTCTCAGGCTCCAGACGCACCACGTACAGAGGCGGACCACCGCCGATGCCCAATCCCCGGCGCTGGCCGATGGTGTAGTGGATGATGCCGTCGTGCGCACCGACGACGTTTCCATCCAGATCAACGATTTCGCCGGGCTCGGCAGCACCGGGGCGCAGCCGGTCGATGACATCGACGTACTTTCCCACCGGAACGAAACAGATATCCTGACTGTCGGCCTTGGCCGCCACTTGCAGACCGAACCGGTGGGCGATTTCGCGGGTTTCGGTCTTGTCCATTCCGCCCAGGGGAAAGCGCAGGAAACTCAGCTGTTCGCGCGTGGTGGCGAATAGAAAATAGCTTTGGTCGCGATTGTGATCGGTTCCGCGCAGAAGCTCCGGCCCGTCCGGGCTCACCTGCCAACGCGCGTAGTGGCCGGTTATCAGGGCGTCGGCATCCAGGCTGTGCGCCTTGCCCAGAAGATCGCGAAACTTGACCGTCTGGTTACATTTTACGCACGGAATTGGCGTTTCGCCCGCCAGATAGTTTTCCACAAAATCATCAATGACCGAGCTTTGAAACTGAGCTTCGAAATCCAGCACGTAATGGGGAATACCAATGGCATCGGCCACCCGCCGAGCATCGTAGATGTCGCGCCCCGCACAACAGGTTCCGGGGCGATCAATAGCCTCGCCATGATCGTAAAGCTGCATGGTCACGCCGATGACGTCATAGCCTTCATCGGCTAGCAGGGCCGCCGTCACCGAACTGTCGACGCCGCCCGACATGGCAACGACAACACGGGTATCTCCGATGGGCTTGTCTATGGATAGGCTGTTCATGACCCATCATATAAGTCGAAAGCACGGTCGAGAAAACACCTGACGGCCCAAATTTTTCCTTTTCCTCCGGTCGAAGGTCGCTAATATGCGCCGGTTCGCGCACCAATGAGAATTTTGAGGGAAAATCATCATGAATGCATTTCGCGTTGCCGCAGCCGCCCTGACCGCCATTTGCGTAGCGACCGGCGCACTGGCCGCCGACAAATTCGTCGCCATTACCCAGATCGTCGAGCATCCGGCGCTGGACGCCTGCCGCAAGGGCGTCAAGGACGTGCTGGCCGAAAACGGTTTCGTGGAAGGCAAAAACCTGAAGTGGTCTTTTCAGAGCGCCCAGGGCAATATCGCCACCGCTTCTCAGATAGCCAAGAAGTTCGTCGGAGATGGCCCGGACGTCATCGTCGCCATCGCAACACCATCGGCGCAAACGGTTGCGGCCTCGACCAAGACCATCCCGATTGTCTTTAGCGCGGTGACCGATCCGGTCGCGGCAAAGCTGGTCTCAAATTGGGAAAAGCCCGGCAAGAACATCACCGGCACGTCCGACATGGCCCCGATCGACAAGCATCTTGCGATGATCAAGCGGATATCGCCGCATGTGAAAAATCTGGGCGTGCTGTTCAATCCCGGCGAAGACAATTCTGTTTCCTCGTTAAACGCCGTCAAGAAGGCCGCTCCGGCATTGGGCATCAGGGTGTTTGAGGGTGCTGCACCCAAGTCCAGCGAAGTGCTGGCCGCCGCCCGCTCGCTGGTCGGAAAGGTGGATGCCTTTTACATTCCCACCGACAACACCGTTGTCTCGGCCCTTGAAGCCGTCGTCAAAGTCGGAATTGACGCCCAAATCCCGGTCTATGCCGCCGATACGGACTCGGTTCCGCGCGGTGCCGTTGCCGCCCTCGGCTTCAATTATTACGACGTTGGCCGCCAAACCGGCGAGATGGTACTGAGCATTCTTAAAGGTGCGGACGTGGGCTCGATCCCGGTATCTGGCGTCAAGAAGATGGACCTTTGGCTTAACGTGAAAAGTGCGGAAAAAATGGGCGTCACCATCCCCGATGCGGTCATTGCCGAAGCCTCCAAGGTCGTTCGTTAGGACAGCTTCGTGAGCCTGATTGCCCTTCTTGGTACGATTGAGACCGGTCTGATCTTCGCGCTGATCGCTCTGGGCGTCTATCTGTCCTTCCGGATATTGCAATTTCCGGACCTGACGGTGGACGGCAGCTTCCCCTTGGGGGCAGCGGTTTCAGCCATCTTAATCGTCAACGGCATCAATCCGTTCCTGGCCACACTGGTTGCCTGCGTGGCGGGGGCGGGTGCCGGATTGGTCACCGCCTGGCTAAACGTGCGCCTGAAAATCCTGCACCTTCTGGCCAGTATCCTGACGATGATTGCTCTGTACTCAATTAATCTTCGGATCATGGGGCGACCCAATATTGCGTTACTGGGCGAAGAGACCGTGTTCACGCCTCTGGAAGCCTTTGGCGTTCCGACCTACATGACCATTCCGGCAGCTTTGGTCGTCTTGATCATCATTGCCAAGGTAGCCATGGATCGGTTTCTCAATTCGGAAATCGGTCTGGCCATGCGAGCAACCGGTGCCAACGCGCGTATGGCCCGGGCTCAGGGGATCAACACCAGCTTTTATGTTCTGATGGGAATGGCGGTTAGCAACGCTCTGGTGGCGCTGGCGGGTGCCTTGTTCGCACAAAGCCAGGGTGCTGCCGACGTAACCATGGGGGTGGGCGTCATTGTCGTCGGGCTAGCCGCAGTTATTGGCGGCGAAGCGGTAATCCTGCCCCGAACCGTATTCCTGGCGACTCTGGCCTGCGTTGTCGGCTCGCTTATGTACCGTCTGGCTGTGGCGCTGGCGTTGAACGCGGATTTCATCGGCCTCAAGGCTCAGGATCTCAACCTCATCACCGCCTTGTTGGTGGCCGCCGCAATGGTACTTCCCAGCGTAAGGGCACCGGTAAAGCGCGCCCTGGTTAAGGACAAACGAGTGGTCGGGCCGCTGAAATGATAGAAGTCCAGGATCTTCGCATTACCTTCGGTGCCGGAACCGCCATGGAAACGCCTGCCCTGCGCGGCGTTTCACTGGAAATTCCCGAAGGCCAGTTCGTCACCGTCATCGGCAGCAACGGTGCGGGAAAGACGACCCTTCTCAACGCCCTTTCGGGCGAAGCCATCCCCGACTCGGGTCGTGTGTTGATCGACGGCACGGATGTCACTGACTGGCCAACCTTTCGGCGTGCCCAACTGGCGGCCAGGGTATTTCAGGACCCGATGGCCGGAAGTTGCGCCAATTTGTCGATCATCGAAAATCTTGGTCTGGCCAATGCCCGCGGGCGCAAACGCACCATTGGGCCAGCCACCGGCAAAGCCCTGCGCGAGAAGGCAAGAAGCCGCCTAGCGCGCCTTGAACTGGGGCTGGAAGATCGCCTCGATGATCCGATGGAACTTCTGTCGGGTGGGCAACGCCAAGCGGTTAGCCTGCTTATGGCCACGTTCAACCCTATGAAGATACTTCTTCTCGATGAACACACCGCCGCACTTGACCCCAAGATCGCTGCCTTCGTCATTGGACTGACGCGAAGCATCGTCGAAGAACGCAAACTGACCACCATGATGGTCACCCATTCCATGCGTCAGGCGCTGGATGTCGGTGAGCGCACCGTAATGTTGCATGAAGGGCAAATCGTGTTGGATGTTTCGGGCAACGAACGCAAAGGCCTTACGGTCGAGGACCTGTTGCATATGTTCGAAAAGGTGCGCGGCGAGGAACTGGACGACGACACGTTGCTGTTGGGTTAGTCCTGGACCCGTAAATTAAGCCGCTTGTTCTGTCCGTCGTCAAAATATTTGGGTCAATTGATCGTCTGATTAAACGGAGGATCTGGAGCATCTCCAGATGATATTGAAGGAATTGGACCCGACCTGATCGTGGTTTAACTTCTCTCTTCTGATGCTGTCGCAACCTCTTGTAAACAACAACGACCCCCGTGCGAACATACTTTTAAAAGGCACCCAATATTTAACCGTTCCGCTCCGAAATTCCCGTTTATGAGTACCTGACCTAGAGAGAATTCCAAACCACACGGCCCGTTTCTCCCACATCGTACCCACCCATTTCGGCCGCCCGCACGCAAAATCCCGGCGACTGGGCAAAGGTCAGCAATTTTTGCACAGGCGCCTCGAAATAGTCGCGCCGACGCACCAGCAAATCACAGCGTTCACGGTGCAGGGCAATGAAGTCAAGCCCAAATGCCTGAGCCGCAGCGCGAACGGCAAGACCGACGTCCGCCTTGCCTTCCGATATTGCCAGCCCCAGGTCGGTTTCGTTGCGCGCGGGTTCGGCCAGTATGCCCAACTCGGCTGAACCTATTCCGTTTTGGTTTAACAGGTGATCGAACAAAATTCGACTTCCCGCACCGTCTTGGCGCTGAACAACCCGCGTGCCCGGCACCGCCAGATCGACCAAGCCCGAAATTCCAAGCGGATTTCCGCGCATTACGACTAGCCCTTGTTCGCGTTGTGCCCACTCGATCAGAACGGCGTCGGACACCCCCACTTCCTGCACAGCCGCAACATTGTCCAGCACATGAAGGGCACAAACCATTGCTTCGCCGTCCGCAAATCGGCGCAAACCATCAAGGCTTCCACCCGACAGCAACGCCAGTTCACAATCCGATTGGCGAACGCTCCATTCCAGTAACGGGTCGTGGCTGCCGGAAATCACCGCTGGCGGCGAAGCGACGCGGCGTTCCACGGCACCCGGAACGTCGGTTCCGTCGGCCAGCCAGGCGTCGATCAGATGCTTGGGGAAATGCCATTTACCGGTGACCCGCGTACACGGGATGCGCTTGTTGCGCACGAGGTCATAGACCTTGCGTTCCTTGATCCGCAGATATTCCGCAACTTCGCGGGTATTCATCAGTTCCGGCACGGCCTACCCCCATCGCGCATCACTGGCGCAAAAAACAATATACGGCGTTTTGACGCCCCGATAACCCTAAGAAATTTGGGGAGGACGGACGACAGAAAGATGACTATGTTTAGTGCTGATCAAAACCCTCAAGAAACGGCTATCGCGCACATGAAAGACCCCTTCGGACGGAAAATTAATTACCTTCGTGTTTCGGTGACCGACAGATGCAACTTCCGTTGCACCTATTGTATGGCCGAAAACATGGTGTTTCTGCCGAAAACTGAAATCCTTTCGCTGGAAGAGCTTGACCGAATTTGCACCACCTTCGTGCATCGTGGGGTCCGCAAGTTGCGGCTGAGCGGCGGCGAGCCTTTGGTGCGGCGCGGCGTGACCAGCCTTTTTCGCTCGTTGGGAAGACACCTCGACAGCGGCGATCTCGACGAATTGACCCTGACCACCAATGGAACTCAGCTGGCCAAATACGCGGCCGAATTATTCGATTGTGGTGTCAGGCGCGTCAACGTTTCCATGGACACCCGGGATGCGGAAACTTTCGACCAACTGACCCGCGGCGGGCGCCTTGATCAAGTGCTGGAAGGAATCGAGGCCGCAGCAAGCGCGGGGCTTGCCATCAAAATCAATACGGTGGCGCTGCGTGGCGTCAACGAGACCGAAATTCCCGATCTGGTCGGATGGTGCGGCAAGAACGGTTTCGATTTGACATTGATTGAAACCATGCCGATGGGCGAAATCGATGCTGATCGCACGGATTTCTACCTTCCCTTGGCCGACGTTCGCGAGCGACTGCAAAGCCACTGGACGCTGACCGACATTGCCGAGACCACCGGCGGCCCGTCAAGATACGTTCGCATCGGCGAAACCAGGCAAAAGGTAGGTTTCATCACCCCGATGAGCCATAATTTTTGTGAAAGCTGCAACCGGGTCCGGCTGACTTGCACCGGCAAACTTTATATGTGCCTGGGTCAGGATGATCACGCGGACCTGCGCGCCGCCGTGCGCGAGAGCGAGAGTGACGGGCCGTTGATGGGAGCCATCGACGAAGCCATCGGGCGCAAACCGAAAGGCCATGATTTCATTATCGACCCCACGACCAAGACCCCTGCAGTCCAACGCCATATGAGCGTTACGGGCGGCTGATCCTTGCTATGGACGCCGAAACACGACGCGCCAAATTTCAAAAATCGACGTGGTTTTGGT
>FLOH01000119.1_pt1 | contig 197001 bp, 199 predicted proteins | sample 756751 | NCBI WGS metagenome assembly FLOH01 (sample SAMEA4026879, study PRJEB14308) | marine metagenome | biome: coastal water; material: water | depth 74 m | reverse complement strand
ATTGTTATTGGTACAGGGCTTGCTGGTGCATCTTTGTGTGCAACATTGGGAGAAGCAGGTTACCAAGTTAGCTCTTTTTGTTTTCAAGATTCACCTCGTAGAGCGCACTCTATTGCTGCACAAGGTGGTATCAATTCAACTAAAAACTATCAAAATGATGGTGATAGTGTTTGGCGTTTATTTTATGATACTATTAAAGGCGGTGACTTTAGAGCACGCGAGTCTAATGTTTATAGACTAGCCCAGCTTAGTGGTAATATTATTGATCAAGCTGTCGCTCAAGGTGTGCCTTTTGCCAGAGAATACAGTGGTTATTTAGCCAATCGCTCATTTGGAGGTACGCAAGTTTCACGTACTTTTTATGCACGTGGTCAAACGGGTCAGCAACTTCTGCTTGGTGCTTATCAGGCACATAGTCGTCAACTAGAAAACGACAATGTTACTCACCAGTCTAGATCAGAAATGCTAGAACTGATCATGGTTGATGACCAAGCACGTGGCGTTGTGGTTAGGGATTTAGTGAGTGGAGAGGTTTCTGCACATACGGCAGATTGTGTTGTGTTGTGCACAGGCGGCTATAGCAATGTTTTCTATCTATCAACTAATGCAAAGGGTTGTAATACGTCAGCAACATGGCGAGCTTACAAGCAAGGCGCATACTTTGCTAATCCTAGTTTTACTCAAATTCACCCAACTTGCGTTCCACCGACGGTCGAAAACCAATCTAAACTAACTTTAATGAGTGAATCTTTGCGTAATGATGGACGCATTTGGGCGCCTAAAAATAGCGCTGATTGTACAAAAAATCCGGCTGACATTAAAGAAGAGGATAGAGATTATTTCCTAGAGCGAATGTACCCAGCATTTGCTAATCTAGCACCTAGAGATGTAGCATCTCGCGCCGTTAAACTTATTTGCGACAAAGGTCTTGGTGTTGGTAGTAAGATCCATGGAAAGCGTTTAGGTGTTTACTTAGATTTTAGCGCTATTATTGAAAAATTAGGCCTAGATGCTGTAGCAGAAAAATATGGTAATTTATTTGATATGTATTCAAGTATTACTGGTGAAAACCCTTATCAAACGCCTATGAAAATTTACCCAGCACCACACTACACCATGGGTGGATTGTGGGTGGACTACAATTTGATGACAACTGTAGAAGGCTTGTTTGCAGGCGGAGAGGCTAACTTCTCTGATCATGGTGCAAACCGATTAGGCGCTTCTGCATTAATGCAGGGTTTGGCAGATGGTTATTTTATTTTGCCAAAAACAGTGGCTAATTATTTAGCTCAAAATACATTGGCTGAAGTTGATGATGCCCACCCTCAAGTCGTTCAAAGTTTAAAAGCAGTTAAGGAGCGCATTCAGAAACTTATGAATGCGCCACAACCAAAGTATTCACCTGAGCATTTCCATCAGAAGCTAGGTGGGATATTATGGGAAGCTTGTGGTATGTCTCGTGAAGCAGATAGATTAAAGCAAGCCATTGTTGAAATTGCAGAATTAGAAACACAATTCTGGCAAAACATTAAGGTTACAGGTATTGATAATGACTTAAATCAGACTTTAGAGCGCGCCGGTAGAGTGGCTGACTTTATTGAATTAGGTAAGCTTATGTGTCAAGATGCATTAATGCGTGAAGAGTCTTGTGGCGCTCATGCCAGAGTAGAATATTTAACTGAAGGTGGTGAAGCTAAGAGAGACGATAATGAATTCTCATTTGTGGGCGCTTGGGAGTTTATGTCTGAGCAACCTAAACTTCATAAAGAGCAACTTAATTATGAGTTTATTGAACCTACTGTGAGGAACTACAAATGAATTTTACCCTACATATTTGGCGACAAAAAAACATCAATATTGCAGGAGATTTTGTCACCTATAAAATTGATGATATCGATGAAGATACCTCTTTTTTAGAAATGTTGGACCAGCTAAATGAGCAGCTTATTGCTAATGATGAAGACTGTATTGTCTTCGATTATGATTGTCGTGAAGGAATTTGTGGCGCCTGTTCATTAGTTATTAATGGCTACCCACATGGTGATAAAAAAGCAACCACGACTTGCCAGTTGTATATGCGTGACTACAAACACCAAACTGAATTATGGGTTGAGCCTTTTCGTGCTAAATCATTTCCAGTGATTAAAGATCTAACGGTTGACCGATCTTCATTTGATAACATAATTCAATCAGGGGGTTATATCTCTGTACATACGGGCGCTGCACCAGATGCTAATACTGTGTTGGTAGATAAGCCTAGTGCAGATGAAGCTTTTAATTCAGCTACTTGTATTGGTTGTGGCGCTTGTGTTGCAGTTTGTCCAAATGCATCAGCAACACTTTATGTTGCAGCTAAAATTACACACTTATCTTTATTGCCACAAGGCAAAATTGAAGAGAAAGCGCGAGCACAGAAAATGCTTAATCAAATGCAAAGTGAAGGTTTTGGCAGTTGCTCAAATCATCGACATTGTGAGCGTGTATGTCCTAAGGGAATTACGGTTTCTAATATTTCCAAGATGAACCAGATCCTTGCTTGGTCGTAAAGACTATTCAAGGTTACTTTTTAATAAAATAAAATACAATAAAAATTATGATGACTAAAGAAGAATTACATCAAAAAGCTCTTGACTATCACCAAGGCGATCGTCCTGGAAAGTTGTTTGTTACATCACACAAAAAATTAGCCACTAAAGAAGACCTTAGTTTGGCATATACACCAGGTGTCGCCGCACCAGTTCTTGAAATTTTTAAAAATCCTGAACTGGTTGGTAACTATACAATTAAAAATAACTTAGTTGCTGTCATCACGGATGGTTCTGCAGTTTTGGGACTAGGTAATGTTGGTCCATTAGCCTCGAAGCCAGTTATGGAAGGTAAGGCGGTATTGTTTAAGCATTTTGCTGACATAGATGTCTTTGATATCGAAGTGGATACGCAAGATGTAGAGGAATTTATTCAAACGGTTAAGAATATCGCGCCAACTTTTGGCGGCATAAACTTGGAAGATATCTCTGCACCACGTTGTTTTGAAATTGAAAAACGCTTAATAGCAGAGTTAGATATTCCTGTTTTTCATGATGATCAACATGGAACAGCAATTATTGTTGCAGCAGGGCTTTTGAATTCGATTGAAATTCAGGGAAAGAATATTGAAACTGCAAAGCTAGTTTGTCTGGGTGCAGGGTCAGCAGGTATTGCCACCCTAAATCTTTTGTGTGAACTGGGGTTGAAAAAAGAAAATATTCTACTGGTTGACCGAGAAGGCGTAATTTCAACAGACTTGCAAAATGTCAGTGAAGTTAAAGCACAATATGCGGTTAAAACCAATAAGAAGACATTGGCGGATGCCATGCAAGATGCGGATATTTTTATCGGTGTCGCTGCATCTAATTTAGTTTCCAAAGATATGGTTAAATCAATGGCAGACAAACCTATTGTATTTGCTTTGTCTAATCCTGATCCTGAAATTTCACCCGCTGATGCAAATTCTGCACGTGATGATTTGATTATGGCAACAGGGCGTAGTGATTATCCAAATCAAGTTAATAATGTACTGGGCTTTCCTTTTATCTTTAGAGGCGCGCTAGATGCGAAAGCGAGCGAGATTAATATCGAAATGAAAATTGCTGCTGTGCATGCATTGAAAGATTTGGCAAAACTAGAAGTGCCTAAAGATGTTTTAACTGCCTACAATGTTGATTCTCTTAGTTTTGGAAAGGACTATATTATCCCTAAACCATTTGATAAAAGACTGATTGATATCGTGCCAAAAGCCGTTTATGATGCCGCTATTGCTAGTGGCGTTTCTAGAATTTAGAAAAAACACGTAAAAACTTTAAATTAGCTCTTGCAAAGGCTTGGCGCCTATGGGATAATTCTGGATTGTTTGGAGAGATTTACGAGTGGTTAAAGTATGCGGATTGTAAATCCGTCGCCCCTGGCTTCGAAGGTTCGAATCCTTCTCTCTCCACCATAAACAAAAAGAATTTGCGGGTATCGTATATTGGTATTACCTTGGCCTTCCAAGCCAATGAGACGAGTTCGATTCTCGTTACCCGCTCCAAGTGGGGGAATGTGCTCACCTAGCTCAGTCGGTAGAGCACTTCCTTGGTAAGGAAGAGGTCGGCGGTTCAAATCCGCTGGTGAGCTCCATAATTTTTAAAATTTAATTGTAAAACGTAGGGAACTAAAATGTCAAAAGAAAAATTTGAAAGAACCAAGCCACACGTTAACGTGGGCACAATTGGTCACGTTGACCACGGCAAGACTACATTAACTGCAGCAATCACTAAAGTGTGCGCTGAACTTCAAGGTGGTGTATTTAAAGATTATGCAGATATCGACAATGCTCCTGAAGAAAGAGAACGCGGTATTACTATCTCAACAGCACACGTTGAATACGAAACTGAAGCTCGTCATTACGCACACGTTGACTGTCCTGGACACGCCGACTACGTTAAGAACATGATTACAGGTGCTGCACAGATGGATGGCGCTATTATTGTTATCGCTGCCAATGACGGTCCTATGGCTCAAACACGTGAGCACATTCTTTTATCTAAGCAAGTTGGTGTACCTTACATCGTTGTTTACATGAATAAAGCTGACTTAGTTGATGACGAAGAATTAGTAGAATTAGTTGAAATGGAAATCCGTGAGTTATTGACTGAATACGATTTCCCAGGTGATGACACGCCAGTTATCTTTGGCTCTGCTCTTAAAGCATTAGAAGGCGATACATCTGATATGGGTGTTCCTTCAATTCTTAAGCTTACAGAAGCTTTAGACACATACATTCCTACGCCAGTTCGTGATACGGATAAAACATTCCTTATGCCAATTGAGGATGTATTCTCAATCCCTGGTCGTGGTACTGTTGTTACCGGTCGTATTGAAGCAGGTATCGTAAACGTTGGTGATGAATTACAAATCGTTGGTATTAAAGACACACAAACAACAACTTGTACAGGTGTTGAGATGTTCCGCAAGCTACTAGATTCTGGTGAAGCTGGCGATAACGTTGGTGTGCTACTACGTGGTACTAAGCGTGAAGAAGTAGAGCGTGGTCAAGTATTGGCTAAGCCTGGTTCTATCAAGCCACATTCAAAGTTTGAAGCTGAAGTATATATTTTAAGCAAAGATGAAGGTGGCCGTCATACGCCATTCTTTGATAACTACCGTCCACAGTTCTACTTCAGAACAACTGACGTTACAGGTGCTTGTAAATTACCTGAAGGCGTAGAGATGGTAATGCCAGGCGATAACGTGAAAATGGTTGTAGAGCTATTGTCACCGATCGCTATGGAAGATGGTTTAAGATTCGCAATTAGAGAAGGTGGTCGTACTGTAGGTGCGGGTGTTGTTTCTAAGGTTACGGATTAATATTAAGCTAAAAGCTTAATAAGAACTAATAAAAAATTTGGCTCGGACCTAGGTCCGAGCCTTTGAAGTTTATAGGCGAGTGGCTCAATTGGTAGAGTGGCGGTTTCCAAAACCGTTGGTTGGGGGTTCGAGTCCCTCCTCGCCTGCCATGTTAAAAGGTGTAATGTGAGTAAAACAATAGAAGGTCAGACAAAAGAGTCATCACTAGGAATGAATTTATCAATCCTTATAGTGATCGCATCTCTTGTTGTGTTTTATTTAGACCCTTTGGGATTGGTAACAACACTATATAAAGTATTGCTTTTATTAGTAGGGTTGGTAATTGCTGGTTTGATATTTTTCAAATCACCCCAAGGTAAACGGTTAAGCACTTTTATTAACGAAACCAAAATTGAATTACGTAAGGTTGTATGGCCTACGCGTGATGAAACTGTTAAGACGACAGGTATGATTATGGTGGCTGTTGTAATTGTTGCTATATTCTTATGGATAGTTGATGCATTCTTTTCATGGATGGTTCAATTATTAACAAATTAAGAGAGTTATAGATGGCAAAAAGATGGTACGTACTTCATGCTAGAAGCGGATATGAAGCTAAGGTAAAAATCGCAATCGAAGATGCTGTTGTTAGAGAGGGTCTTGAAGACCTAATCAGCGAAGTGATGGTTCCGACTGAGCAAGTTGTCGAGCTGAAAGATGGTCAGAAAAAAATGGCTGAGCGTAAATTTTTCCCTGGCTATATGTTAATCAGTATGGAACTCACAGAGCCAAGTTGGTTGCTAGTCAAAAATACGAATAACGTAATTGGCTTTATTGGTGGATCTTCAGGTAAGCCTTCACCGATTACGCAGCGCGAAGCAGACCGTATTATGGCTCGTGTTCAAGAGGGTGCTGATAAGCCTAAACCTAAGGTTGCTTACCAGCCTGGTGAGGAAATTTTGATTGTAGATGGTCCGTTTAACGAATTTAACGGAACCGTTGAAGCTGTAGATTACGATAAGAGTATTCTTAAGATTGAAGTATTGATCTTTGGTCGTGCTACTACGGTTGAGCTTGAATTTTCTCAAGTAAGCAAAACATAATAATAACGACTTTAAGTCGTCAGTTGAACGGGGAGCTTAATAGGCGCTTGTACCCAAATGAGGAAACCCCTCAAGGAAGTTAGAATGGCTAAAAAAATTGTATCATATATTAAGCTTCAGGTGCCTGCACAAGAAGCTAATCCTTCACCTCCAGTTGGTCCTGCACTCGGTCAACACGGTGTAAACATCATGGAGTTTTGTAAGGCGTTTAACGCTCAAACTCAAGAAATTGATAAAGGTATGAAGGTGCCTGTAATCATTACAGTCTACAGTGACCGTAGTTTCACATTCATCACTAAGACGCCACCTGCAGCATTGTTAATCTTAAAAGTAACAGGAATCAAAAAAGGCTCAAGCGCTCCTCATACTGATAAAGTTGGCAATATTACACGTGCTCAATTAGAAGAAGTTGCAGCGATCAAAATGAAAGATCTTAATGCAAATGATATGGAAGCAGCAGTCACTATTATTGCTGGTACAGCCCGTTCTATGGGTATTACGGTGGAGGGTTAATCAGATGGCTAACTTAACTAAAAAACAAAAAGACATTGCTTCTAAAGTAGAAATTGGTAAGCGTTACGCAATTAAAGATGCTTTGGCATTGATTAAAGACTGTGCAACTGCTAAATTTGATGAGTCTATTGATGTAAGTGTAAACCTTGGTGTTGATGCTAAGAAATCTGACCAAAATGTACGTGGTGCAGTCGTACTTCCAAATGGTACTGGTAAAATAGTTCGTGTTGCGGTATTTACGCAAGGTGAAAACGTTGCAAAAGCGCAAGCAGCTGGTGCTGATATTGTTGGTATGGAAGACTTAATGAAATCTATGCAAGACGGCGATTTAAACTATGATGTCGTTATCGCTTCACCTGATGCAATGGGTGTTGTTGGTCGATTAGGTCAATTATTAGGTCCTCGTGGTTTGATGCCTAATCCTAAGGTTGGCACAGTAACTCAAGATGTTGCAACAGCTGTTAACAATGCTAAAGCGGGTCAAGTGCGTTATCGTAATGATAAGTCTGGTATTGTTCATGCAGGTATTGGTAAAGCATCATTCGATGTTAAGTCATTAACTGAAAATATTTCAGCGCTAGTTGATGCTTTGAAAAAAGCTAAACCTAGTTCAGCTAAAGGTATTTACTTTAAAAAAATAAGTGTCTCTTCAACTATGGGCGCTGGCATCTCTATTGACTTAACATCACTTGATATTTAATAGATTAAAGTAGAAAGAATTCTTTGGGTCGCAGGATGAAAATCTTGCGTTCCTCAAAGACCATAGGTGTAAATTCTCCTCCTGGAGTTTTTACATAAATGACTGATAACACAGTCGGCCTATGTAGAGGGTGCGCAAGTACTCTGTGGCGAAAGTTGTAATAATATGACTTTCTTTTTTAAACTGTTCAGGAGAGGCAAATGGCTCTAAATCTTGAAGCAAAAAAAGTTGTTGTCGAACAAGTTAATGCATTGGCAAATAATGCAATTTCTGTCGGCGTAGCTGAATATCGCGGATTAACAGTTGATCAAATGACTATGCTTCGTGCAAGTGCCTTAGATGCAGGTGTATCTTTACGAGTTGTAAAGAACTCATTAGCAAAATTGGCATTTAACGAAACAACATGTGAATGTGTGTTACCGGTTCTTAGTGGGCCAGTAATTCTTGGGTTTTCTCAGGAAGATCCAGGTGCAGTTGCTCGTGTGTTTAATAACTTCGTTAAAGATAACGAAGATTTAGTTGTTAAGGGTTTGGGTGTTTCAGGTGAGTTTGTGCAAGCAGACCAACTTAAACGTATCGCAAACTTACCAACTAAAGATCAAGCGATTAGTACAGTTATGGCATTAATGTTAGCACCAGTTGAGAAGCTAGTTAGAACTTTGAACGAAGTTCCAACAAAAGTAACCCGCGTCGTGTCAGCAGTAGCGCAACAAAAATAATAAACAAATAATATAAAAGGAGTAAATATCATGGCATTATCAAATGAAGATATTTTAAATGCAATTGCAGATATGTCTGTAATGGATGTTGTTGAATTAGTTTCAGCAATGGAAGAGAAGTTCGGTGTAAGTGCAGCAGCAGTAGCAGCAGCACCTGTAGCAGCAGTAGCTGGTGAAGCAGCAGCTGAGCAAGATGAGTTTGATGTTGTAATGACATCTTTCGGTGAGAAGAAAGTTGCTGTTATTAAAGCAGTACGTGGTCTTACTGGCTTAGGTCTTAAAGAAGCGAAAGATATGGTTGAATCAGTTCCTGTTTCAATCAAAGAAGGCGCATCTAAAGCTGAAGCTGAAGATGTTAAAAAGCAGCTTGAAGAAGCTGGTGCTACTGCTGAACTTAAGTAATAAGTTTAGCGTAAAGCTCCAGAATCCCCACTAGGGGATTTTGGTGTTTATTGCATAAGCACTCTTTATTGAGTGCTATTTCAACCTATTACTTTAATTAAAGAAATAGGTTGGTTTTATGTTAAGAAGAAAAACTTCTTATACGAATTAGATCGACTAATACGAGGTATTTATGGCTTATTCATTTACGGAAAAAAAGCGCATTAGAAATAATTTTGGTTCAAGAGTATCAATCTTGAAAGAGCCAGATTTATTAGCAATTCAAATTGATTCTTTTAACGGCTTTATTCAAGCTGGAAAAGATAGCAAAGATGTTGGCTTGCAATCAGTGTTTCAATCTGTTTTTCCTATTACAGCAGTTAACGGCTATGCCGAAATTGAATATGTAGATTATGAATTACAAGAGCCTAAGTTTAACGTAGAAGAATGTAAGTTACGTGGTGTAACTTTTGCTTCTACATTACGCGTTAAACTTAACCTAGTATTGTTTGATAAAAATGGCTCTACGCTAAAGAAAAAACGTAAAGTTAAGCAAATCATTGAAGAAGATGTTTATTTAGGTCAACTGCCATTGATGACTGACACAGGTACGTTTGTTATTAATGGTACTGAGCGTGTTGTGGTTTCACAGCTACATAGATCGCCAGGTGTTATTTTTGAACATGATAAAGGCAAGACTCATTCATCGGGCAAGATTTTATTCTCGTCACGTGTCATCCCTTACCGTGGTTCATGGCTAGATTTTGAGTTTGATCATCATGAGCATTTATATGTTCGAATAGATCGTCGTCGTAAACTTCCAGTTACAACATTGCTACGTGCAATGGGCCTATCTAGTAGTGAAATTCTGAGTACTTTCTTTGATAGTTCAACGATTAAAATGAAAGCTAAATCTTGTGATTTAGGTATTAAGCCATCACTCCTTCGTGGCAAGATCGCTGAATTTGATATCTTATCTGGTAAAGATATTGTGGTTGAAAAGAATCGCCGCATTACTGCTAAGCATGTAGAGATTTTAGAAGCTGCAGGTGTTAAAGTAATTAATGCGCCGTTTGAATCTTTAATTGATAAAGTAATCTCTAATGATATCGTCGATACAGAAACTGGTGAAATTCTGATTGCAACTAATACAGTTGTTTCTGAAGAAATTCTTAAAGCTCTTATTGTAAATAAAGTTAAGAAGTTTGATGTCTTACATATTAATGAATCTGAAACGGGTGCTTATATTTCAGATACATTACGTTTAGATAATACTGAAACTGAAATTCAAGCACGCATGAGTATTTATCATGTTATGCGTCCTGGCGAGCCTGCTACTGAAGATGCAGTAAACTTATTATTTAATAACTTATTCTTTAAGAATGATCGTTATGATCTATCTAAAGTTGGACGTATGAAGCTTAATCGTCGTTTAGGTGTTGAGTCTGAAACTGGCGAGCATGTATTAACAAACGATGATATTTTGAGTGTTATTAAACTATTAATCAACATTAAAGATGGTAATGATTCTGTTGATGATGTTGATACATTGGCAAACCGCCGTGTTCGAGCGATTGGTGAAATGATTGAAAACCAATTTAGAATTGGTTTAGTTCGTGTTGAAAAATCTGTAAGAGAAGGTTTAAATTTAGCAGAAACTGATGAGCTAACGCCACAAGACTTGATTAACTCTAAGCCAGTATCTGCTGCAGTTAGAGAGTTTTTCGGATCATCACAGTTGTCACAATTTATGGATCAAGTGAATCCTTTATCAGGTGTCACTCATAAGCGTCGTATTTCGGCCTTAGGCCCCGGTGGTTTAACGCGTGAACGTGCTGGTTTTGAAGTGCGTGACGTGCATCCATCGCATTACGGTCGTTTGTGTCCGATTGAAACACCTGAAGGGCCAAACATTGGTCTAATCAATACGCTTGCTGTTTATGCAAAAACAAACGATTACGGTTTCCTTGAAACACCCTACCAAATTGTTAAAAATGGTAAAGTGACAGAAGAAATTATTTACGTTTCAGCTATTGATGAAATTGCCCATACTATTGCACAGGCTAATGCCGCTGTAGATAGCAAAGGTCAGTTGGAAGGTAACTTAATTTCATGTCGTCATAAGAATGAATTTGTTTTAGTTGATTCTAGTGAAGTGACATTAATCGACGTTGACTCTAAGCAAATTTCATCAGTGGCAGCGTCATTGATTCCATTCCTTGAGCATGATGATGCAAACCGTGCATTAATGGGTTCAAACATGCAGCGTCAGGCTGTACCAACACTGCGCGCTGAAAAACCTTTAGTAGGCACAGGTATTGAGCGTGTTGTTGCAACAGACTCACGAGTTTGTGTTACTGCAAAGCATGGTGGAGTCGTTGAAGCAGTTGATGCATCACGTATCGTAATTCGTGTTGACTCAAAGCAAGCCAAAGCGGGTGAGTTAGGTGTAGATATTTACAACTTAACTAAATACTCTCGTTCAAATCAAAATACTTGTATTAATCAAAAACCATTAGTTAAAGTTGGTGATAAGATTACAGAAGGCGATGTATTGGCAGATGGACCATCAACAGATTTAGGTGAATTGGCGTTAGGTCAAAATATGAAGATCGCATTTATGCCTTGGAATGGCTATAACTTTGAAGACTCAATTCTAATTTCAGAGAAAGTTGTTCAAGAGGATCGTTATACAACAATCCACATTGAAGAGTTAACAGCTTACTCTCGAGACACTAAGTTAGGTCCTGAAGAAATTACAGCAGATATTCCAAATGTTAGCGAATCAGCTCTAGCAAAACTTGATGAAGTGGGTGTTGTTTATGTTGGCGCACGAGTTAAAGGCGGCGATATTCTAGTGGGTAAAGTTACACCTAAGAGTGAAACAGTGCTATCACCAGAAGAAAAACTATTGAGAGCTATCTTTGGTGAAAAAGCCAATAACGTTAAAGATACATCGTTGCGTGTTGGTGCTTCTAAATCAGGTGTTGTTATTGATGTTCAAGTCTTTACTCGCGACCGTGTAGAGAAGGACTCAAGAGCATTAAGTATTGATGCTGAACGTATAGAAAAGATCAAGAAAGATATTGATGATGAGTTTGGTATTATTGATGGTGATATTTTCCGTCGTATACGTCTTAAGTTGTCAGGAAATGTTATTACGAAAGCAGTCGGTGACATTAAAGCAGGTGAAAAACTAAACTCTAAATTAATGAAAAAACTTGACAATCAAGATATTGCCAAGATTAAAGTTGAAGATGCTGCTGTTAATAAAGAAGTAGCAGTATTAGTTAAACAAGCTAAAGCTAAGCAAGTTGAGTTTGATAAGTTTTTTGAAGAAGAAAAAGCTAAGATCAGTGAAGGCGCAGAATTACCACCAGGCGTTATGAAGATGGTTAAAGTTTACGTGGCAACACGCAAAACCCTTCAAGTTGGTGACAAGATGGCGGGACGTCATGGTAACAAAGGTGTTATTTCACGTGTATCTCCAGTAGAAGACATGCCTTATTTAGCAGATGGTTCAACAGTTGATGTGGTTCTTAACCCATTAGGTGTTCCATCACGTATGAATGTTGGTCAGGTTCTTGAAGTTCATTTGGGTTATGCGGCAAAAGGCTTAGGCTTTAAGATTGCAGATATTCTGGATGAGAAACGAACTGAAATGATCGCTGAAATTAGAGCTTTCTTAAACGAAATCTATAACTCTCATGGCAAGCAAGAAGATTTAGACGCCTTCAATGATGAAGAAATTATTGAATTAGCTAAAAATCTAAAAGAAGGCGTACCAATGGCAACGCCAGTATTTGATGGTATTAAAGAGAAAGAGATTAAATCTTTACTTAAATTAGCCGGCCTACCAGAGTCTGGTCAAGAGCAATTGTATGATGGTCGAACTGGTGAAGCGTTTGATCGTCCAGTTACGGTTGGTTACATGTATATGCTGAAGCTAAATCACTTAGTGGATGATAAGATGCATGCACGTTCTACAGGTCCTTATTCATTAGTCACGCAACAACCATTGAGTGGTAAAGCTCAATTTGGTGGTCAGCGCTTCGGTGAGATGGAAGTTTGGGCATTAGAAGCTTACGGTGCAGCACACACATTACGTGAAATGCTAACTGTGAAGTCCGATGACGTCGCTGGTCGTGCGAAGATGTATAAGAGTATTGTTGACGGTAAGAATAAGACAGAGTCAGTTATGCCAGAATCATTTAATGTACTTGTTAAAGAGATCAGGTCATTAGGTATTGATGTTGAACTTGAACAATACTAATTAGGAGAGTGAAATGAAGGATTTATTAGCAATATTAAAACAAGAAAATAAAGAGCAAGACTTTGATGCAATTAGAGTTGGTCTAGCCTCTCCTGAAAAGATTCGTTCATGGTCATATGGTGAAGTTAAAAAGCCAGAAACCATTAACTACCGTACATTTAAGCCAGAAAGAGAAGGATTATTCTGTGCTAAAATATTCGGCCCAATAAAAGATTTTGAGTGTTTGTGTGGTAAATACAAGCGCATGAAGTTTCGCAATGTAGTTTGTGAGAAGTGTGGCGTTGAGGTTACTTTTTCCAAAGTACGTCGTGAGCGTATGGGCCATATTGAGCTGGCTGCACCTGTTGCACATATTTGGTATCTTAAATCCCTGCCATCACGTCTAGGCTTGTTAATGGATATGACGCTTAAGGACATTGAGCGCGTTCTATATTTTGAAGCATTTTTAGTCACAGATCCTGGTTTAACGCCTTTAGTATATAAGCAGTTACTAACTGAAGAAATGTACTTTGATGCAATCGATGAGTATGGTGAAGATGAGTTTGAAGCAAAAATGGGTGCTGAAGCAATTCAAGATATCTTAGCAGAAATGCAACTTGAAAAAGAAGCAGCTAATTTACGTGAAGATAGTATAAACACTAAGTCTCAAACTAAGCTTAAGAAATACAATAAACGTCTTAAATTAATTGACTCTTTAATCCAATCTGGCAATAAGCCAGAGTGGATGGTTCTTAAAGTATTGCCAATTCTTCCGCCAGATTTACGTCCATTAGTGCCACTAGATGGCGGACGTTTTGCTACCTCTGATCTAAATGACCTTTACCGTCGCGTTATTAACCGTAATAATCGTTTAGCTCGTCTATTAGAGCTTGATGCGCCAGAAATTATTGTGCGTAATGAAAAACGTATGCTTCAAGAAGCGGTAGACTCTTTGATTGACAATGGTCGTCGTGGTCGTGCGGTGATGGGTAATAACCGTCGCCCATTAAAGTCTATTTCAGACATGATTAAAGGTAAGCAAGGCCGTTTCCGTCAAAACTTATTAGGTAAGCGAGTTGACTATTCTGGTCGTTCGGTTATCGTTTGTGGTCCATACCTTAAGTTGCACCAGTGTGGTCTACCTAAGAAGATGGCACTAGAGCTATTTAAACCATTTATTTATAATCGTTTGCAAGCTAAAGGCTTAGCATCGACTATTAAAGCAGCCAAGAAAATGGTTGAAGCAGAAACACCTGAAGTTTGGGATATTTTAGAGAAAGTGGTGCACCAGCATCCGGTTCTACTAAACCGTGCTCCTACACTTCACCGTTTAGGTATTCAAGCATTTGAGCCGTTATTAATTGAAGGTAAAGCAATTCAATTGCACCCATTAGTTTGTGGCGCATTTAACGCTGACTTTGACGGTGACCAAATGGCGGTACACGTTCCTTTATCTGAAGAGGCACAATTAGAAGCAAGAACATTAATGTTAGCCTCTAATAACGTCTTACACCTTGCTAGTGGTGAGCCAATTATTGTCCCTTCTCAGGACGTTATTTTGGGCTTATATTATATGACTCGTGATAAGATTAACCAGAAGGGTGAAGACATGGTTTTCACTTCTCCTTCAGAAGCACTTAATGCTTATGAAGCTGGTTTTACAACGTTACATGCGAAGATTAAATTAAGAATTCAAGACTACATTAAAAATGATGCAGGTAAGTTTGAACCAAGCTCAAAACGCATTGTTGATACAACGGTTGGTCGTGCAATTTTTTCAAGAATTTTGCCTAAAGGCTTGTCGTTTGATTTAATTAATGAGGCTATCTCTAAAAAGGTAGTTTCAAATCTAATTCATGTTTGTTACCGAACTCAAGAATTGAAAGAAACAGTTATGTTTGCTGACCAGATGATGTACATGGGTTTCCAGTACTCGACTAAGTCAGGTATTTCATTCTGTTCTAACGATATGATTATTCCTGATTCTAAAGCTGACATGATTGAAGATGCTGAATTGCAAGTTAAAGCTGTTCAAGATCAATACTCACAAGGTATTGTTACTGATGGTGAGCGATACAATAAAGTTATTGATATTTGGTCACGTACTTCAGAAACTGTTGCTAAGGCAATGATGGATGAGATCGGCTTTGAAGAGTTTGAAACTAAAGACGGTAAAACAGAAAAACTAGCTTCATTTAACTCTGTTTACATGATGGCTGATTCTGGTGCTCGTGGTTCTCCAGCGCAAATGCGTCAGTTAGCAGGTATGCGTGGTCTAATGGCTAAACCAGACGGCTCTATTATTGAAACACCGATTATTTCGAATTTCCGCGAAGGCCTGAATAACCTACAATACTTTATTTCAACGCACGGTGCTCGTAAAGGTCTAGCTGATACAGCACTTAAAACGGCAAACTCAGGTTATTTGACGCGTCGTTTAGTAGATGTTGGTCAAGATTTGGTTATTACTGAAGAAGATTGTGGCACAAATAACGGCTTGATTATGAAAGCTGTTATTGATGGTGGTAATATTGTACAAACTTTAGGTGAGGCAGTATTAGGTCGTGTTATTGCAGAAGATGTACTAATTCCAGACACTTATGATGTGTTAATGCCAAAAGGCCACTTAGTGACTTTAGGTGATTCAGATCAGATTAATGAATTAGGTGTTGAAGCAATACAAGTTCGCTCAACAATTACCTGTGACACACATTATGGTGTTTGTGCAAGTTGTTATGGTAATGATATGGCACGTGGTCATAAGATTGGTGTTGGTGAGGCAGTAGGTGTTATTGCAGCACAATCAATTGGTGAGCCAGGTACACAGCTTACTATGCGTACGTTCCACATTGGTGGCGCTGCATCAGCATCAACAGCAGTTAGTAGTATCAATATTAACGTTGATGGTACAGCACATTTTGAAAACCTTAAATCAATCACAAATGACAATAGTGATCTTGTTGTAATTTCTAGATCTGCTGAAGTTACAATTAGAAATACTAAAGGTCAAGATGTTGAACGATACAAAATTCCTTATGGTGCGGTAGTTCATGTTCAAGAAGGCGGCAAGGTTAAAGCAAAAGAAAAAATTGCCAATTGGGACCCGCACACACATCCAATTATTACTGAGCAATCAGGTCGAGTTGTATTTGTCGACTTTGAAGAAGGTATTACGGTTAACAGAAATACAGACCCATTAACAGGTTTGACTTTCTTTGAAATGATTGGTGAAGCAGAGAGATCTGCAGCAGCTAAAGGTCTTAAGCCAATGATTAAGATGGTGAGCGAAAGTGACTCTGAAGTTACATTGTCAACGCATTACTTACCGTCAATGGTTAAGATTAACTTAGAAGATAATCAAGTCATTTCAGCCGGTGAAGTTTTAGCTAAAATTCCTAAAGATCAGTCTAAGACTAGTGATATTACAGGTGGCTTACCACGTGTTGCTGACCTATTCGAAGCTCGTAAAGCAAAAGATCATTCAATTCTTGCGGAAGAGTCTGGTGTCATTAGCTTTGGTAGTCCTACTAAGAGTAAAGATCGTTTGATTATTACTTCAGCTGAAGGTGAGCCAACTGAAATGATGATTCATAAATGGCGTCAGATTAATGTTTTCGATGGTGAAACGGTTGAAAAAGGTGATGTGATTTCTGATGGACCATCAAATCCACATGATATCTTACGTTTATTAGGTGTTGAAGCACTTGCTAACTATGTTGTTAAAGAAGTTCAAAATGTTTACCGCCTACAAGGTGTGAAAATTTCAGATAAACATATTGAAGTTATTGTGAAGCAAATGTTACGTAAAGTTGAAGTACTTGATTCAGGTGATTCCAAGTTTGTTAATGGTGAGACTGCCGAGTATGTAAGAGTTATTGAAACTAATAAACAATTAGTGGCTCAAGGTAAATCTGTAGTTACTTATCAAAGACTGCTAATGGGTATTACTAAAGCTTCATTATCAACTGAGTCATTTATCTCAGCTGCCTCTTTCCAAGAGACAACTAGAGTACTGACAGAAGCTGCTACAACTGGCCGAGTTGATCCGTTATTAGGTCTAAAAGAGAATGTTATTGTTGGTCGTTTAATTCCAGCAGGAACAGGTTTTGTGCATCATCAAGAGAGACGTGCTAAGCGCTCCACTACGATGACTCAAAGTGCCGATGCTGAAATAGCGTTAGCAGAAGAGTTAAGTCAAGCAGAAAAGGTTGAAGAGTAATACTATAGCTAATAGCTGAAAATAAAACCGCATCTAATTATGGATGCGGTTTTTTTATGCCTAAAATCCGTTAAAATACCTATATGAATAAGACAATTTTTAACGAATATATTGACCAGGGTTATAATCATATACCAGTATTTAGAGAGGTTGTGCTTGATACTGATACCGCATTAGGTCTATATTTAAAATTAGCAAACAATACCTATAGCTATCTATTTGAATCAGTTCAAGGTGGGGAGAAATGGGGTCGATATTCTATTATCGGACTTCATGCTCAAACTGTGATCAAAGTGTTTGATTATGAGATTCAAATAGAAAAAGACTCAAATATTATCGAGCGTTTTCAGGTGGAAGATCCTTTAGCGTGGATCGAACAATATCAGCAGCAATTTAAGGTACCTGAAATTGCTGATTTACCAGAATTTAATGGCGGGTTAGTCGGATATTTTGGCTATGAAATCATTCGCTATATTGAGCCTAAGCTCAAAGATATTCAGCTTAAAGATGAGCTTAATATTGCTGATATTTTGTTAATGGTGTCAAATGATTTAGTTGTATTTGATAACTTAGCAAATAAGGCGTTTTTATTGACACATGTTAATCCTGAAATCCAAAGTTATGATCAGGCAATGGCTTATCTTGATACCATCGAAGCAGATATTGATCGACCGCTTGTTAAACAAGATTATCAGTCAGACAACCTAACGACACAAGATTTTAGCTCCAGTTTTGGTGAACAAAATTATAAAGATGTTGTTGAGCATATTCAGCGCTATATCGTTGCTGGGGATGTTATGCAGGTTGTGCCTTCTCAAAGACTAAGTGCACCTTATAAAGCACCGTCAGTTGAACTTTATCGTCAGCTTAGAAGGCTCAATCCTTCTCCTTATATGTATTATTTAAATCTAGGCGATGTTGATATAATCGGCTCATCCCCTGAAATTCTCACACGAGTTGATTCACAAAGGCGTGCTACTGTTCGTCCAATCGCAGGTACTAGGGCTCGAGGTAAAGACCCAGCACATGATCTAGCACTTGAAAAAGATTTATTAGCTGATGAAAAAGAAATTGCTGAACATTTAATGTTGATTGATCTTGGTCGAAATGACCTTGGAAGAATTGCCAAAACAGGCAGTGTTAAATTAACCGATAAAATGTTTGTTGAGCGCTACTCTCATGTCATGCATATTGTTTCTAATGTGGAGTGTGATCTTAAAGATGGTATGAGCGCAATGGATGCACTAAAGGCAACTTTTCCTGCCGGCACACTGAGTGGTGCACCAAAAGTTCGAGCCATGGAAATTATTAATGAGGTAGAGTCGCTTAAGCGCAATATTTATTCTGGGGCAATTGGCTACCTATCTTGGCATGGTAGCATGGACATGGCGATCGCTATTCGTACTGCTATTGTTAAAGATGAGATGCTCTATGTGCAAGCAGGCGCAGGCATTGTGCATGATTCTGTCCCCCAATTGGAATGGGATGAAACAATGCATAAAGCACAAGCTTTAATCGCTGCTGCTACAAAGGTATAGACTCAATATAAACATTTAATAATGTAGTTGCATTTACTTTAAAAATGTATAACATAGGTTAATTAGTAGGGTTTAACCCCTGTTATGGGGTTTATTTTTTTATATAAAGAGGAGAGAAACATGAAGAGAACTATTTCTTCCATTTCAGCAGTAGCCGCTCTAGCCGCATTATTTGTAATGCCGTTACAAGCTGGTGCTAAAGAAATGACAGACGAAGAGGTTACTTTTGGTCGTAAAGCGGGTAATTGTTTAGCATGCCATATGATTCCAGGCGGAAACCTGCCAGGTAACATTGGTCCACCACTTCTTGCAATGAAAGCAAGATTTCCAAATAAAGCTGATTTAAGAGCTCAAATTTGGGATGCAACAGCAAAAAACCCAAATACAATCATGCCTCCTTTTGGAAAGCATGGTGTTTTGTCTGATAAGCAAATCGATCAAGTGACTAACTATATTTACACAAAATAAGGAGAATAAGATGCAAAGAAGATTATTTCTAAAAAGCGCAATGGCAGGTTCTGCAGTTGCAACAGCAGTAGGCGCAGGCTTACTAACACCTTCAATGGTATTTGCAAACACTGCAGATTTTAAAGCGAAATCAGATGCAGCAACTGCATCTATAGCAGCAGCAGGCAAAGGTTCATTTGAATTTAAAGCGCCTAAAATCGCTGAGAACGGTGCAGTAGTTCCAGTAACTGTAGATGCGTCTAAGATGGAAGGCGTGACAAACATCTCTATCTCTGTTACTAAAAACGGTACACCTTTAGCAGCTTCTTTTAATATATCTGGTAGCGCTCAAGGTTATGTTTCTACTCGTATTAAAATGGGTACAACATCTCCAGTGGTAGCATTAGTTACTGCAGGTGGAGTAACTACTCAAGTTACTCAAGAAGTTAAAGTAACAATTGGCGGCTGTGGCGGTTAATTCGGTAACCGAATCAAACAAATAAGGAGAATATAAGATGGGATCAATTAAATTAAAACCAAAAGCAATAAAAGGTGTAATCGGTATTAAGGCGCTTATTAAGCACCCTATGGAAACTGGTTTACGTAAAAATAAAGGTAAATTAGTACCTGCAAATCATATTGTACATATGGTAGTTTCTCATAACGGTACAGTTGTGGTAGATGCAGATATTGGTAGTACTATTTCTAAAGATCCGTATTTTAAGTTTGATGTTGCTGGCGCTAAAGGCGACACAATCGAACTTAAGTACAAAGACAACAACGGTAAGACCGGTTCTGAGACTGCAAAGTCTTCGTAATCTCTTACTAAAGAGGAGAGAGAGAAATGAAAAAACTAATAACAATGGTAGCCGGTATTGGCTTTTTAGTTGGAGCGGCATCAGCAGATGTGGCTTCTGACCAAAAAGATTTGATCGGTTATTTTAAAGCACTTAAGCCTAATGTTGAGTTTGCAGACTACACCAATGGTGTTTATGCATACGATGAAGGTTCAAGAGATCAATTTGAAGAAATTTTAGATGGTATTCCTCCATATGAGGAAGCTGTTGAAAAAGGCGGAAAAGAGTTTGTTGAGTACGGTCTTAATAAGTGTGCTGCACTTAAAGATCCTGCTGCAGCTCGTGTGAAGCACCCTTACTTTGATAATGCAACTCAAAAAGTTGTAACTCTTGAAGCGGTTCTTAAAGCGTGCTACCTAGAACAAACGGGTAAGAAGCTAGGCTCTAAGAAAGGAAAAATCGCGCGCATTAGTGCATGGATTTCTGATCAAGCGGCTGGCGAAAAAGTCAATGTAAAAGTTGAAGGTGCTGGCGCAAATGCTGCTTACAACCAAGGTAAAGCTTACTTCTATGGAAAGCGTGGTGAATTCAATATGTCATGTGCAGATTGTCATGTATACAATGCTGGTAAAAAAGCTCGTGCTGACATCTTGTCACCTGCGTTAGGTCATGCAACACACGTTCCAATGTATCGTGCTAAGTGGGCTGGTTTAGGTACTATGCAACGTCGTTATGGTGGTTGTTTGAGCAATATGCGTGCTAAGCCAATCAGTGCTCAATCTGAGTTAATGAATAACTTAGAGTATTTCCATCAAGCAATGAGTAACGGTCTAGAAATTACTGCCAATCGTTACAGAAAATAGGAGAATAATATGAAAAAGATACTAATAACAGCTCTATCAGTATTCGCCTTAACAGCTCAAGCTGATTTTTTAGGCGCTTCACATGACTGGAACAATGGTTCTTCTGATCCGTTCAAGTCTGCTATTTCTGCTGCTGAAACTGGCTATAAAGCCAACTTAGCAGTAAATATGGCTTGGCGTGATACAGAAGAGATGATTAAGGATGCTAAAAAACTAAATGCTGCAGGTAAAACTGCTGCTGCAGTTAAGTTAGCAAACGAAGCTCATCATCAGACAGTACAAGCTACTGCTCAAGTTGATGCGGCTTTAACTGCTGATCTTCGCTTATAATATAAGCTAAGATTTTTATAAAAATACCCCTTAGTTGGGGTATTTTTTTGTCTGAAATAAAGTTAATCATTTTCTAAAATTGATGGATAATTAATTGCTATATTATTTTTAAAACCCTTTTTATGCCCAGCTCCAGTTTTTGCCATCTACACTGTCAAAGTGAGTTTTCAGTTGTTAACTCTCTAATACGTATACCTAAATTAATCGATAAAGCGGTTGAATTAGGCATGGATAGCGTGGCATTAACGGATGAATCTAACTTATATGCTGCGGTTAAGTTTTATCAAAAAGCAATCATAGCTAATATTAAGCCAATTTTTGGCGCACGTATTAATATTGCAGATGAAGAGGGTGAGTTTTATTCTGTCTTATTACTATGTCAAAACCACCAAGGTTTTTTAAATTTATCAGAACTTATTTCTTTGTCTTATATGCAAGAGCAGTCTATAGAGGGTGTCTGTATTAGTGAAGCACAATTAGAAACATATAATGAGGGTTTGATTCTAATTGCTAGCCCTGTTTATAGTGATGTTGCAAAAAATTTACTCAGTAATAAAATTTTAGAAGCACAGCAAAAAGCCAGTCATTGGAAAAATATTTTTGATAGTCGTTATTATCTTAGTGTGCAAAGAACATCTAGAGAGTTTGATGAGCGCCACCTGCATTTGTGTATTAATTTAGCATTGGAATTAGATATTGCTGTTGTTGCAACTAACGATGTCCAATTTCTTGTTAAGGATGATTTTGATGCCCATGAGGCGCGTATTTGTATCTCACAAGGTGGCTTATTAGATGACGCACGTCGTGTGAGTCACTTTTCCAATCAACAGTATTTAAAGTCAGATGCACAAATGCAAGAGTTGTTTTCTGACTTACCTGAGGTTCTTGAAAATACAGTGCAAGTTGCCCAACGTTGCAATGTTCACTTTGAGCTTCATCAAAAAAATTATTTGCCAGATTTCCCAGTTCCAGAAGGTCTAAGTATTACTGAGTTTTTTACGCTTGAATCTGAGCGTGGCCTAGATTCTCGCCTACAAGGGCTTGAGGTGGATAAGGCGGAGTATGAAGCTAGGCTTAAATTCGAGCTAGACGTTATTATTCAAATGGATTTTCCGGGTTATTTTCTTATTGTGGCAGACTTTATTCAGTGGTCAAAAGATAATGATATTCCAGTCGGCCCTGGTCGAGGTTCGGGTGCAGGCTCTTTAGTGGCTTATGTATTAGGTATTACCAATGTTGACCCTATTAAACATGAATTACTCTTTGAGCGATTTTTAAACCCTGAACGCGTTTCAATGCCAGATTTTGACATTGACTTTTGCACAGATCGACGTGATGAAGTTATTGATTATGTGGCTAAAAAATATGGCCGCGAAAAGGTGTCACAAATTATTACTTATGGCACCATGGCCGCCAAGGGAGTTGTGCGCGATGTCGGCCGTGTACTCGGCCACCCTTATGGTTTTAGTGATAGATTATCTAAGCTTATTCCAAACGATTTAAAAATGACATTAGATAAAGCGCTAATGCCAGAATCTGAAGGTGGCTCGGACGATTTACTTGCACGCTACGGCTCGGAAGAGGCGGTCACTAATTTAATTAATCTATCTAAAAAATTAGAAGGTGTAGTAAGAAATGTTGGCACACACGCTGGTGGTGTTGTTATTGCGCCGAGTAAGATTAGTGATTTCTGTCCTGTTTATAAAGGCCCGGGTGAAGATGATGGCGTGGTTTCACAGTTTGATAAAGATGATGTCGAAGCAGTTGGCTTAGTAAAGTTTGACTTTTTAGGTTTGTCTAATTTAACAGTTATCCATAAGACTATCAAAATGATTGAGGCCAAAGGCTTAAGTGATGAGAAAATTGACCTTGATAGACTGCCACTCGATGATAAAAAAGTTTATGAGCTTTTACAACGTTGTGATACCACTGGAATTTTCCAGCTGGAATCTGATGGTATGCGTAGTTATTTGAAAAAACTCCAGGCGGATAATTTTGAAGATATTGTTGCCATGCTAGCCCTATATCGCCCAGGTCCACTGGATGCTGGCATGGTAGATGACTACATTAATGTAAAGCACGGTGCTCAAGTTAAATACCCACACCCAATGTTAAAAGAGATTCTTGCACCAACTAATGGCGTGTTTTTATACCAAGAACAAGTGATGAAATCTGCTCAAGTTATGGCAGGCTATTCACTGGGTGGTGCGGACTTATTGCGTCGTGCTATGGGTAAAAAGAAAGTAGAAGAGATGGATCGTCAGCGTAGTGTTTTTGTGGAAGGTGCTGCTGAAAAAAATATTGATGAGAAAAAAGCAAATGAAATTTTTGATCTGATTGATAAATTCTCAGGGTATGGATTTAACAAATCACACTCAGTTGCTTACGCTTATGTGTCTTACCATACAGCTTGGTTGAAATCTCACTATCCAGCACCTTTTATGGCTGCAGTTTTATCAGGCATGATGGATGACACGGATCGAGTATCGTTTACAGTGAGTGAAATTCTTAAAATGGGGTTAAAAGTGAATAGCCCTAATGTGTGTGAATCCGATTATCAATTTAGCATTGCAGATGACAAAACAGTTGTTTATGGTTTGGGCGCTATTAAAGGCGTAGGTGAGGCTTTAGTTGAAAGAGTTATGGCAGAGCGTCAGGCTAATGGTGTTTTTAAAGATTTGTTTGATTTTTGTTTTAGAATCGAAAAGCGCTATTTGAATAAACGCGCACTAGAGGCATTAATTTATAGTGGTGCATTAGATGTATTTGACGTTTCAAGAGCAAGTTTGATTAAGACTTACCCAGTAGCTGTCAAACAGGCAGAACAACGTCAAAATGATCATTCTAGTGGCCAGAGTGGTTTGTTTTCTATTGTTGAGGAGCATGTAGAATATGAGGCTCATTATTCGAATGCACCTGATTTTTCTTTCCGACAACGCCTGCAACTAGAAAAAATGGTCATGGGTTATTATTTTTATGACCATCCAACCGATGAATATAAGGCAGACGCCAAACATATAAATGCCACATTGCCTTCTGAAATACGCTTTAGGAACAATAAAGATGTGCGTGTACTGGCGCTAATTTCTGAGCTACGCTATCGCCCTACTCGTAAAGGAGGACAGATCGCTATTGTTACTGTTGAAGATGGCCATACTTTACTCAATGCTGTTGTTTTTTCAAAATCTCTTGGTGAAGTTAGCGATAAATTGATTGTGGACAATGTGGTGATTATTTCAGGCAAGATTCAGCGAGATGATTACCGAGATGGTTGGCAGGTTATTGTTGATAAGATTGAAGATATTAATGAAGTGAAAGTGAATTATGCTAAAGGCTTTGAAGTTAAGCTTGATGAGCGCCACCAATCAATATTCCCTAAACTATATCAAGTATTAGCAGAGCACAAGGGAATATGCCCAGTTAAAATTTCTTATAGTACCAAACGATTAAAAGGCAGTGCGCCATTAATCAAAGAAGTTAGTGTTAATCCAGAGCAATCTTTAATAGATGCGATTAATGCATTAACTCTGACACAGGCTAGCAAGATTCACTATCATTGATTAATTTTAGACTTCTCAATACTCAATAAATTCATTAAGGACAAGTACGCTGGTAATAGCGCTTATGAGCCGCCCTATAAGGTATAAAACTTATATTGCTACCTATTTGAATATCAATTTGTCCTGTGCAGTTAGTATTTAATGTTTTGATTTTATGCTCTTGATAGCGAGTCACTACAGCCTTAGCAGGATGGTTGAATCGATTTTTATAGCCACTAGAAATGACTACCCATTTAGGCTTTACAACAGTTAAAAATTGTTCACTCGATGAGGTTTTACTACCATGATGAGGGCTGATCAAAATGTCAGATTGAAGTTGATCACCCCAAATATCAATCAAATGGAGTTCTGCTTTTTTTTCAATATCACCTGTTAGCATGATGGAATGTTTTTGATTAGATATTTTAAGTACACAAGAAGCATTGTTACCTGTGAAGTTGTGATCTAGGTTTAACATCTGAAAAGTTATTCCATCCCATTGCCAAGAAGGTTGAGATTGGCACAAACTGGCCATTTCGGGTATTTTCCCAGGAATGGAGGTGAGTATTTTCTGACTATTATTATTCTTTAAAATACTAGTCAATCCACCAATATGATCGTTATCACCATGAGATATTACAATGATATCAAGTAAGTCAATTTGTTGAGAATCTAGATAAGGGTTGATCACCGCATCGCCCATGTTAAATCCAGAAGGGTATTTTGCACCTGTATCAAAAAGAAGCGTATGGTTTTTTGTGCGAACAACCTGTGATAGGCCTTGACCTACGTCTAATATAGTGACTAACACCTCCCCATGCTTGATCTTTTCAATAGGATGAAACCAAATAATAAGTATTAATAGAAGGGATATTTTTCTAAGCTTTAAAGCGCCAGGTAATAAAGTAAATAATACGGCTATTATTAATAAAATCAGGTCAATGCTTGAATTTTGGGTGTGGTGCCATAGGTTGAAGTCAATTTCTTTTAAGAATTGAAGTAATATTGATAAATACACCAATGATTGATTGGCAATGGAAAAACTAAGCCCGCTTAAAAATTCCAGATCAAGATATAAAAACAAGACGCCCAATAACGAGAGCGGTGTAGTAATAAAGCTAAAAACTGGAATTGCTATTAAATTAGCAACGGGAGAAAGTGTTGAGCCAGAATGAAAGAACCAGGCAATCAAAGGTAGAGTGGCAAGACTAATTAATAGTTGAATGTAGAGTAGGCGTAAAAACCAGTGTCTATCTTTGTGCTGACCTGCGCCGTAAATAATAACAGCAACCACATAAAAAGATAACCAAAAACCAACACTGAAAACACTAAGTGGATTAAAAAATAAAACCGATATGAGTGCTATACCATAGAGTTGCCATGCGCTATGTTGACGCCTTAAAATGATTGACAAGAAAACCACGCCAGCCATAATAAAAGCTCGCTGTGTTGGAACTGAAAATCCAGCAATCAAAGCATATAGAAAAGCACTCAACATTCCAAAGTAGGCGCCCAGAACCATGGCCGGCAATCGTGAAACGCAACTGATACAACGTCGCCATAAAAAACTAGAAAGTACAAATATTAAGCCAGAAATTAAGCCAATGTGTAAACCTGAAATAACACTAAGATGAGTGGTATTGGTAGATTTGAATAAATCCCAATGATCACGATTGATGAGTGATCGATCTCCAATGACCAATGCATTAATAACGCCTAAAAATGGAAGTTCAGCTAAATGAGTAGACAGCGTATTGCGAATATTTTGTCTGATCGAGTTGATTGATAAGCTAGAACTTTTGAGTATAAGTTTGTTATTGTCACTATGCCTAACATAGCCGGTTGCGTCAAATTGTTGGTAAAAAAGCCATTTTTCATAATCAAAGCCGCCTTTGTTTTGATAGCTATTTTTGTGTTTTATTTTTACAAGCAGTTTCCAGGTGTCATTGCTTCGAAGGTTGTTAGGGGTATCGCCATACCAAGATAGTTTAAGTTTTGCCTGAAAAGGTTCAGACACTTGAAAGCTAAAGCTTGATTTTTGACTAGATTTCTCAGGTAGACCATGAATTGTTCCCACAACACTAATCGGCTTATTAAAGAATTTTTCATCGATGTCTGGGTGCAGTATAAGTGTGGAAAACACACCCATCCAGGTAAATCCAATGATAAAGAATATTAAATTGATAGAAAAGGGTTTGTATCGCTTAAAGGTAGTAAAAACAACCAATAATAGGGTAACAAGCAGAGCTATTTCTAACGTGGACAATGCGAGGGTATTTTTAAGCGAAAATACCAGAATTCCAAAGAGAAAATTTAGCGCAAAAATGATCATAATTATAGGTTAAATTTTCAATTTTTTTTAGTTTGCATATTTTTAAGTTTATGATTATCTAATATAACGTGAAACCCTTGATTTAAGGCGTGAAACACATTGAGTTTTCCTCCAATATGTTTTTAAAATGATTAATGAGTATTTTCTAATATTATAGTTTTAATTATTTTTATATAACTAATTGATTTTTAACGATAAATTTTAACTGATTAGTTTTTATTCAAAACCATAAAAAAGGGCAATCTATCAACGTTTTTGATACTTTTCGAGGAGATATTAACAGAGTTATCCACAGCTTTGTGAGTAACTTTAATGGGTGTTGATTTAACGGTGTTTTTTGGCGTTTATAAGAACTCTTTAATGAAGATAGTAAGGATATTTTTTGCAATCTTTGTTTTACTATTTTTAGCGATATTTTTTTGCTGTTTTTGACTGATAAAAATCACTTGATTTTCGTCAGAATTAAAGCCAATTTCTGCATTTGAAACATCATTTAAAATAATGACCTCGCAACCCTTGTTTTTTAGCTTTAATTGAGCATTTTCGAGAGTATTTTGCGTCTCAGCAGCAAAGCCAATACATAAAGGTTTTTTCTCAAGATTACAAACATTGGCAAGGATGTCCTTATTGGGAATTAGCTCTAAAATAAGATTGTCGCCATTTTTTTTGATTTTTTGATTAGAGGGCTCTTTAACAGAATAATCACAAACAGCTGCACAAGAGATAAAGATATCGCAATGATGAATGTCTTGCATGACACAATCATACATTTGCTGAGCACTCAGTGTTTGGATGTTATTCGCTTTATCATTAAGCGGTATGTTGATACTTCCATAAACACAAGTTACTTGAGCGCCCATTTCAATACAGGTATCAACCAAAGCCATCCCCATCTTGCCACTTGAATGATTAGAGATAAATCGAACAGGATCAATCGGCTCAAGCGTTGCACCAAGAGTAATAATAATATGCTTACCACTAAGCTGCGTAGTTTGGAATTGCTTAGCAATTTGGTTGGCAATATCGATAGATTCTGGCAATCTACCTTGACCTATATCACCACAAGCTTGAGAGCCTGAGTCTGGAGTAATAACACCAGCGCCACGAGACTTTAATAAACCTAGATTACTTTGTAAGGCGCCAGATTTGTACATTTGTTGGTTCATAGCAGGTGCAATCATAAGTATCGCATCACTGGCTAAAATGACACTGCTGAGTAAGTCAGATGCCTTGCCAGATGCCATATTTGAAATCATGTTGGCACTTGCTGGAGCGATAAGTATGCAGTCAGCCCATTTTGCTAACTCTATATGTCCCATGGATAGCTCGGCTTCTTTATCCCATAAATTATGATGAACTTTATTTTTTGAAATAGATTGAAGTGAGAGTTCGGTGATAAATTTTGATCCACCAGAAGTAAGAATAACCCGAACATCAGCACCAAGATCTTGTAGGCGTCTGACAACATCAGGCGCCTTATAGGCAGATATCGATCCACTAACACCTAGTAGAATTCGTTTATTGGTTAAACTTTTAATCATTTTATTGAAGCGGTTATGCGAATATCTTGATCTATCATACGCACATCACTAATAGCTAGGTTAATTTTATCCGCCATGCTGGCTATGGATAAGTGCGCCATTGAATTAGCATCACTGCCCATTAGAACTGGCGCAGTATAGATAATAAATTCATCAACGAAATTACTTTGAATCATTGCACCCGTTAAGCCTGGACCCGCCTCTAGTAAGACAGTATTAATACCCTGACCGCCAAGCTGTAATAAAACATCTTCAAGGTCAATTTTTCCTGCTGAGTTAAGCTTAGCATTGTTAGTGTTGAATATTTGAGTCGGCGCATCTATTGAAAAAATATTAAGTGTTTTATCAATAATCTGATTTCGTGAATCAATAATGATGCGAACAGGAGGGGTATCTACGCCATTGAGACGAACAGTCATAGAAGGATTATCTGAAAGAATTGTTCCAGAGCCAGTCATAATAGCTTGGTTTTGAGATCGAAGCTTTTGTACATCAACTCGAGCACTGGGGCCTGTAATCCACTTACTTTCACCAGAGTGCATGGAAGTTTTTCCGTCAAGACTCATGGCAATTTTACAAGTGACAAAAGGAATACCTGTTTTCATGCGCTTGATAAAGCCACGATTAAGCTGTTGTGCTTGTTGTTCTAGTAAGCCAACTTCAACTTCAATACCTGAATTTCTAAGCATGGCTACACCTTTGCCACTAACTAGTGGATTAGGATCGAGCGTTGCAATGATTACTTTACTAACACCAGAATTAATAACAGCTTGTGCACAAGGTGGAGTTTTTCCCCGGTGTGAGCAAGGCTCTAAAGTAACATAAAGGGTTGCATCTTTAGCCTGATGGTTAATTTGTTCAAGAGCATTAATTTCCCCGTGAGCTTCACCAAAGGTTTGATGATAGCCCTGAGCAATAATATCACCTTCTTTTTCAATCACACAGCCCACCATAGGATTGGCGCCAACACCTTGCATTCCTTGGCGTGCAAGTTTGAGCGCCAAGTCCATATTTTGAGTGTCATTTAATGAAAAAGTTGTCACAATATTTCGGATATAATTGTTTAATTAATTAAACATATTTTACCTAGGAGAAGTGACATGGATGAACAGAAAAAACAAGCGCTAAAGGTGGCTCTATCGCAAATTGATAAGCAGTTTGGCAAGGGTTCGGTCATGTTTTTAGGTGATGAAGGTGCTCAAACAGATATTGAAGCTGTTTCAACAGGTAGTTTAAGTTTAGATATAGCACTTGGCATTGGTGGCTTACCAAGAGGTCGAGTGGTTGAAATTTATGGCCCAGAGTCTTCTGGAAAAACAACACTAACATTACATGTTATTGCTGAAATGCAAAAGTTAGGCGGCACTGCTGCCTTTATTGATGCTGAGCATGCACTAGATCCACAATATGCTAAGCGTTTAGGTGTTAACACTGATGATTTACTAATCTCTCAACCAGACACAGGTGAGCAGGCATTGGAAATTACCGATATGCTAGTTCGATCAGGCAGTGTTGATATCGTGGTGATAGATTCAGTTGCAGCATTAACACCTAAAGCTGAAATTGAAGGAGAGATGGGTGCATCACACATGGGTTTACAAGCTCGATTAATGTCTCAAGCGCTAAGAAAGCTTACCTCAAACATCAAGAAAACAAACACCATGGTCATCTTTATTAACCAATTACGTATGAAAATTGGCGTCATGTTTGGTAATCCTGAAACGACAACAGGCGGTAATGCTTTAAAGTTTTACGCTTCAGTACGTCTTGATATTCGTCGTATCGGCGCTATTAAAAAAGGCGACGAAATCTTGGGTAATGAAACCCGTGTTAAGGTAGTAAAAAACAAAGTAGCACCTCCATTTAAGCAAGCAGAGTTTCAAATTCTCTACAATGAAGGAATTTCACTAGAAAGTGAAATCATTGATTTGGGCGTGAAGTTGGGCTTTGTTGAAAAAGCAGGTGCTTGGTACAGTGTAGAAGGTGAAAGAATCGGTCAAGGTAAGGATAACTCACGTGACTATCTAAAAGAACATCCAAAGTTAAGTAAAAGTATTGAAACTAAAATTCGCGACAAGCTGATGAATGACAACACTGAGAAAAAGTAGAGAAGAATGTTATTCTGGTGCGATGCGTATGCTTGTCAGGCGCGAGCATTCAACGCTTGAACTAAGTCATAAACTAAAAAACAAAGATTTTGATCAAGACGATATTGATTCTGTTATTGCTTCGTTGATACAAAAAGATTATCAAAGTAATGAGCGTTTTACCACTGAATTCATTCAAATGCGTTTTAACCAAGGCAAAGGCCCGATTAAAATTAGGCTTGATTTAAAGCAACGAGGGATTGATCAATTTGATTTATCTGGGTTTGATTTTTATGCGTTAGCACATAAGATTCGAGAGCGAAAATTTGGACAGTCAGTGCCAAGTGATTTTAAAGAAAAAGCTAAGCAGCAGCGGTTTTTACAGTCAAGAGGATTTAGTTTTGAGCACATCAACCAGTCATTTAAAAACGCATAAATTACTCTCCATGCGCTCACCTTTGTACATCAAGTATCCAAATGGAGAGGTGAGGGTGATTGAGAATTTATTCGAACATCCAAAAGGCGTGCTGTATTTTGAATTGTTTTGGGAAAAGGATCCTCAATATTGTATTCACTTGATTGAGGGTAGTATTACTGGAGATGGACCGTGGAGAGTGGGAGAATGCTCTTTCCATATTTTAGGCTGCAACCATACGCATCCAACCATGTGTGAAATGCATTCTTTTTGGCAGCAACAACTACTCCAAGACCCTGCACAGTTTCGATCTACAGAAGTAGTTGAAATTGCTTTAGAAAAAGGCGCTATTGTGCCTGAAGATCACCCAATGAATGATGAACGCTACTAAAAAGCAAACACAAGCTTACGATTTCAAAACCCAAGATATTAAAGTTTTAAAAAAACTTTTGCCGTATTTACTGGCGATGCGAACTCGTGTCATTCTAGCGACGCTATTTTTAATATCAGCTAAGCTGGCAAATGTAGCTGTTCCAATTATTCTCAAAGAGATTGTTGATTCATTGGATCAAACCAATATCGTGCTAGTTTTACCTTTAGGTCTGTTATTTGCTTATGGATTATTGAAATTATCTAGCTCATTTTTTAATGAACTTAGAGATGCGATTTTTGCTAAAGTGCGTTACCACGCCATGCATCTAATTGCACTGGGAGTCTTTAAGCATCTACATACATTGGATTTATCATTTCACTTGGATCGACGCATTGGTGGCATTACTCGTGACATTGATCGAGGTACGCAAAGTGTCTCCACTTTGTTGTCTATTTTTGTCTTTAATATCTTGCCCTCATTTTTTGAAATTTGTTTAGTTATTGGCGTATTGTGGATTAATTACGATGTATTTTTTGCTGGAATTTCTCTAGCGACTGTTGTGTTTTATATTGGCTTGACGCTTGCAATTACAACTTGGAGAATGAAGTATCGTTATCAAATGAATGACATGCAATCTGAAGCTAATACCAATGCAGTGGATAGTTTGATTAACTATGAAACAGTTAAATATTTCAATAGAGAAGAATTTGAAGTAAGTCGTTATCAAGATACCATGGGTCGATGGGAAGATGTGGCCACCAAGAGTTTCACCTCCATGACAGCGCTTAATTTTATTCAAGGGGCGGTTATTGCCGTTGGCGTAACAATAGTGCTCATTATGGCCGCACAAGGCGTAGTAGATCAGTCATTAAGTTTGGGCGACATGATTATGATTCAGGCTTTGCTACTACAACTATTTATGCCACTAGGATCATTGGGAATTGTTTATCGACAAATTAAGCACAATTTTATCGATATGAATAATATGTTTAATCTATTAGATAAACGGCCTTTGGTTGCCAGTGCTAAGGATGCGCCAGTGCTTAAATTTAATGAGGGTAAAATTGAGTTTAAGGATATTTCATTTGCCTATCCAGGTAAAAATCCAGTGCTGAAAAATATAAGTTTTGATATTAATCCTGGGCAAAAAGTTGCTATTGTAGGATCTTCAGGATCAGGAAAATCAACCTTAGCCAAATTATTATTTAGATTTTATGATGTGACTTCCGGTGAGATATTGATTGATGGTCAAAATATAAAAGATTTAAACCAGCACTCTGTTCACTCTGCAATGGGTGTGGTTCCTCAAGATACCGTTATGTTTAATGAAAGTATTTACTATAATATTGCTTACGGAAAGCAAGATGCAAGTGAAGAGGAAATTAAAACAGCGGCTAAACTTGCCTTTATCGATAAATTTATTGAACAATTGCCCGATCAATATAATACATTGGTCGGTGAGCGAGGTCTGAAACTATCCGGTGGTGAAAAGCAACGTTTAGCAATTGCACGCGTTTTGTTAAAAAACCCGCCAATTTTAATTTTTGATGAAGCGACTTCTGCGCTAGATTCTTATTCAGAAAAGATGGTGCAAAAGGCTTTAAACTCTTTAAGTAAGCAGCATACAACTTTGCTTATCGCACATCGATTATCAACCATTGTCGATGCAGATAAAATTATTGTTTTGGGCCAAGGTGGTATTTTAGAAAGTGGCTCTCATCAACAATTATTAAAAGTTCAAGGAGAGTATGCCAAGCTCTGGAAACTTCAAAGCGATGTTCAGCAATCCAATGATATCAATACTTAGAATTTTAATAACTCATAAATATGAAATTTGAACTAAAGAAAACACATAATAAGGCACGCCGTGGCCAGATGACCTTTAAACGTGGAGAGGTACAAACACCTGCATTTATGCCAGTCGGAACTTATGGCACTGTTAAAGCGATGACACCAGAAGAAGTGATTGATCTTGGTGCTCAAATTATCTTAGGTAATACCTTTCATTTAGCTATCACACCGGGCACAGATGTTATTGAGGCACACGGCGATTTGCATGATTTTATGCATTGGCAGGGTCCAATTCTTACCGATTCAGGTGGTTTTCAAGTATTTAGTTTGGGTGCAATGCGCAAGATTAGCGAGCAAGGTGTTGATTTTAGATCTCCAAAAAATGGTGATAAAATCTTTATGGGCCCGGAAGAATCAATTCAGATTCAGAATAAACTAGGTTCAGATATCGTCATGATCTTTGACGAATGCACACCTTATCCTGCAGACAAGCCAACCACAGATCAATCAATGCAATTATCGTTACGTTGGGCTAAACGCTCAAAATTAGAGCATGAAAAACTCAACAATAAAAATGCTCTTTTTGGTATTGTTCAAGGTGGTATGTATGAAGACTTACGCCGTGAATCTATTAAAGAGTTAGTCAATATTGGCTTTGATGGCTATGCAATTGGCGGTTTGAGTGTTGGTGAGCCAAAAGAAGAAATGATGAAAGTACTTGATTATTTGCCTGATGAGTTACCCACAGACAAGCCTAGATATTTAATGGGTGTGGGCACACCTAGTGATTTGGTAGAGGCAGTTGAACGCGGCATTGATATGTTTGACTGTGTTATGCCAACTCGTAATGCTAGAAATGGCTATTTGTTTACATCGATGGGTATTGTAAAAATTCGCAACGCTCACTATAGGCTTGATACAACCACACTGGATGAGAATTGTAATTGCTACACTTGTCAAAATTACACTAAATCATATTTGCATCATTTACAACGAAAAAACGAAATCTTAAGTGCAAGGCTTAATACTATTCATAATTTATATTATTACCAAGATTTAATGTCACAAATGCGTCAAGCCATTGAAGATGAAAATTTCTCTGAATTTAAGCAAAATTTTTATCAATTACAAGATCAAACTTCATGAGTCAAAAGCTCTTATTTTTTGTTGATGAAGGTGGCTTTGAAGACTTCACATCTTTGTTTAATGAGCAGGGGTTTATGGTCGATTTTGAAGACTCTCAGCGTAAAGCAACTAAGCTTGCTAAGAAAAATACTTACCAAGTGCTCGTTGCTGAATTCAGCCACAATCCTGAGTTTCGAGATAGAGTGAGTAACATAGAGTCACTGCTAGCCACTTTGGAGGGAAACTCCCCTCAAGCTAAAATTATTATTTTGTATGATGAGTTGAATCAGCCACAATTGGATCAGCTTAAAGCGCGCTATCGTATGGATGCAACTTTGAAGTTTCCAATAGACAAGAACCTATTGAGTCAACTCATTGTTTAGATGTTTATTAAAATAAACATCTAGTACTTGGCGTGCTAATGGTGCAGCTTTTGAGCTACCGCTACCTGCATTTTCAACCACAACAGAAATGGCTATTTCTGGATTTTCGATTGGTGCAAAGCCTGTAAACAAAGCATGATCTCTTAATTTTTCCTCAAGATTCTCTGCAATATAGACTTCTTCAGCATCCAGACCAAATACTTGAGCTGTGCCTGTTTTACCGGCTAGTGTGTAAGTAAGTTTGTTGTTTAACCTTCTAGCGGTACCTTTGGGCGAATAGACCACTTGCCTCATGCCATCAATAACAGTTTCCCAATTTTTGATATTATTAATAGGTATTTGCCTGCTGTCAGATTTTTTAAATTCAGTTATGGATTGCCCAGGTAGTTGGGTATTTTTCAATAAAGTAGGCTGAAATAACTGACCTTTATTAGCTACCGCCGCAGTTGTAACAGCTAGTTGAAGAGGGCTAGATGTCATAAAGCCCTGACCAATACCAGCATTAAGAGTTTCACCTTTGTACCAAGGTTCATTTTTATTAATTTTTTTCCAAGATTTAGAGGGTAGGATTCCTCCTTGTTCACCAGGGATATCAATACCAGTTTTTTGGCCAAAGCGAAAAAGCTTTAAGCCATCGTGTAAATTATCAATCCCCATCTTATTAGCCAAACTGTAGAAAAATACATCATTTGATTGAGCAATGGCATCTTCTACATTAACACTACCGTGGCCATTTCTATCCCAATTATGAAACTTACGGTTGACTCCGGGTAGCTGAAAGTAGCCTCTGTCAAATATGGTAGTTTTGATATCAATGGTACCTTGCTCGAGTCCAGCAAGTGCCACCATAGGCTTGATGGTAGATGCAGGTGGGTACAAGCCTTGTATAGTTCGGTTTAGTTGAGGAATGTCTTTTGAGGACTGTAGAGAGTTATAGTTGGCGTGAGAAATGCCATTAACAAACCAGTTAGGGTTGTAGATTGGGGTGCTAACTAACGTAAGAACCTCTCCGTTTCTAGTGTCAACAACAACAATAGCACCGCGTTTTCCTTTGAGTAATTCTTCTGCCTTTTTTTGCATATCTAAATCTAAGCTAAGATATAGATCTTGCCCAGGCATTGCAGGTTTTATAATTTGAGTGTCAACGACACGTCCACTGACATTACGCTCTATTTGCTTTAATCCTGTTTGACCATGAAGTAAAGATTCATATTGCTTTTCAATGCCTACCTTGCCAACAAACAAAGTTCCAGAGTAGTTGTCTTTATCGTACAAAGCTGTGTCTTTTTTATTCATCCTCGAGACATATCCAATTGCATGCACACTAGAGGCGCCATGAGGATAAACACGATTAAAGTAAGGTTCAATATCGACACCTGGAAATTGATTACTGACCAAAAACTCTGCAACCTGGGCATCACTCAAATTAGTCTTAATGGGGATATTATGAAATTTTTGAAAACGCTTTCTATTCTTATGATATAACTTAATATCATCTTCATTAATAATGCCAGTTTTTTTAAGACTTAATAAAGTTGTGCTAATATTACCAGCCTTTTCAGGGGTGAGTGTAAGCTGATATGTCAGCTTATTGGATGCTAGTACTTGACCATTTCTATCAAAAATTTTACCTCGATTGGGCGTAATGGGCAGGGTTCGCATTTGATTGCCAAAGGACTCTTCTTGATAGTACTCATAATTAACCACTTGGAGGTTGTAGATACGAGTTAATAATAGAAGGGTTAGCAACAAGATAAAAATAAGTGCTAACTTTAATCGAGATGAGAGTAGTTTATTTTCCAGCCGAGTATTGCTAATACTTTCCATGATTACTGATGCTTACATTTGAATAGAAAGAATCGAACAACTGGCCAAATAAGCGCACTAGTGAGTGGCGCTAAGAGTAAATAATAGTTATCAGTAAGGCCGTGAATTAAAAAGTGCGAAAGAAAGAAAAATGCCAAATAAAGACAGCTAGATAAAAATACATAGATTTGTTGAGTACTTAGATTGGATACATAAAAAGACTGTTTAACGCTATTAATAAAAATACTAGCCACAATAAGTGCCAATGCATTTTGACCCAAAAGATCTCCTTGCAAAACATCAAGCAATACACCTAATATTAGAGCAATAAATAAACTACCTTTAACGGGAAAATGAATCAGCCAATAAGTGTAAAGCAGTAACATCCAAAAAGGAGAGCTATCCAAAACAGCATCATTAAAGGGCAGGGCGCTAAGGATGAATGCAAATAGCGTTATTTTGAGTAAAAAGACATAAGGGCGTTGAATATTCATAAGTTATTCAAGATAACAACAAACTCTAAGTTATGAATTTGCTGAATAGGTTCAAGCGTGATATACATAAAAGACTCATTTTTACGTTGCTCTGCATGAGTCACACGACCTACAGGGTAGCCATTTGGAAATTTAGAACCAAGAGCGCTACTGACAAAAACATCATTAATTTTAATATCTGAATCAGGCTCAATGAATTTGACCAGTAGCTGATGTTTATTTTCAGCCACACCTTGGCTCATACCTTGAATACCATTACGAGCATTTTTAATAGGCACGAACTGCGTTGGATCACTTGCGATTAAGATACTGGCATTGATTGGTGTGATTTGTGTGATTTGCCCTAGCACACCATTTGATCCTAGTGCTACTTGGCCAACTTTAAGATTATCATTACTACCTTTGTTAATGACAATTTGTTTTTTTAATCGAGATCGAGCGACACTTTCAATACGAGCAACAGTAAAGCTGTTTTTTTGTAAGGCATAACTAGATTCTAGCAAAGAATTGAGTTTTTTATTTTCCAGTGCTAGTGCGTCTACTTGTTGAAACCTAACTTTAAGCTTTAGCAGTTCGCTATTAAGGCTTTGATTATCATTAAGAAGTTGATCTTTAGAGGTGCCTTGTTCGTTAATCCATGTATAAAGCTTGCTAGGCAGGCTAACAACTAAATAAATAGGAGAGATTAGGGCGGCGACACTTTGTCTTAGATTATTAAGATAAGAAAACTTATAATCAAAAATAATCAAAAAAATAGCAATAGCAATTGGGGTAAAAATTTTAAGAAAGTACATTTTCTCTACCCCAGTTGAGCAATGGTTGGCTTATTCAGCAGCCAAAAACCCCATGTTGTGCTTACTGATCATATCAAGTGCAACACCACCACCACGAGCAACACAAGTTAAAGGATCATCAGCGATGCGAACAGGTAAGTTGGTTTCTTGATGAATCAGTTTATCAAGCCCATCTAGTAATGCACCACCACCAGTAAGTACTAGGCCATTTTCAGCAATGTCTGAACTCAGTTCTGGTGGCGTTTTTTCTAGTGCCGTTCTAACAGAGCTTACAATTGTTTTAAGTGGCTCTTGAAGTGCTGCAAGGATTTCAGTATTAGTAATCTCAAAGGTCACTGGGATGCCTTTGGCAACATCTCTACCCCTGTATTCCATTTTTTTAACAACGTTAGTTTTAAATGCAGATCCAACTTCTTCTTTAATTCTTTCAGCTGTTGCAGGGCCAATAATAACGCCATGATTTCTACGTACGAATTTTACGATCGTATCATCAAATACGTCACCACCAACTCGTAGAGAATCAGAATACACAATGCCGTTAAGTGACATGATGGCAATCTCAGTTGTACCCCCACCGATGTCAATAACCATAGCACCTGATGCTTCTTCAATCGCCATACCAGCGCCTAATGCTGCTGCCATTGGCTCTTCAATAAGATACACATTTCGTGCACCGGCACCAATAGCACTTTCTTTAATAGCGCGGCGCTCAACTTGAGTGGCACCACAAGGGACACAAATAAGAACTTTTGGGCTTGGTGAGAAAAATCCAGAACGCCAAACCTTGCGAATGAAGTGCTGTAGCATTTTTTCAGTGACTTTAAAGTCAGCAATAACGCCATCCTTCATTGGACGAATTGCTTCAATTGAACCAGGCGTTCTACCCAGCATGCTTTTAGCATCTTGACCCACTGCAATAACAGTAGCTTCCATTGAGCCTCTATCTTGGCGAATCGCCACTACTGAAGGCTCGTTTAAAACAATCTGACCACCCATATAAATGAGTGTGTTAGCGGTACCCAGATCAATTGAAAGACTTTGAGCTTTGAAAAAATCAAACATAAAAATTCCTGATTAATTATTAGTAAAATAAAAAGATATAATACTATAAATGATTAGTAAAAATACAAAAATCCTAAAGGTAGAGTAAATATGAAAATTCAGCAAAAACACGTAATTGAAAGCGTCTTTAATGCGTTGCAATATATTTCTTATTATCATTCGCCTGATTTTATTCAAGCCTTGGTAAAAGCCTATGAAAAAGAAACGCATGACTCTTCTAAAAATGCTATTGCTCAAATACTAATTAACTCAAAAATGGCTGCACTTGGTCAAAGACCTTTATGCCAAGATACTGGCATTGTGAATGTTTTTGTTGAAGTTGGAATGGATGTAACTTGGGATGCAGAGCTTTCATTGGATGATATGATTAATGAAGGTGTGAGACGTGCTTTTACTTTCGAGAAAAATCCATTGCGTGCTTCAATTGTTAAAGATCCTTTGTTCTCAAGAGAAAATACCAAAGACAATACGCCTGCTGTTATTCATTCAAAAATAGTTAAAGGTGATAAATTAAGCTTTACAGTTGCTGCCAAAGGTTGTGGCTCTGAGAATAAGGCTAAATTTACAGTGCTTAATCCCTCTGACAATATTGCTGACTGGGTGCTAAGTATGATTCCAACGATGGGGGCGGGTTGGTGCCCACCCGGAATTATTGGTATTGGTGTTGGTGGTACGGCAGAAAAAGCCATGTTAATGGCTAAAGAATGCCTTATGGAGCCGATTGATATTGCTGATATTGCACAAAAAACTAACCCAACAAACATTGAAAAACTTCGCCTGGAATTACTAGAAAGTATTAATAATCTTGGTATTGGTGCGCAAGGTTTGGGTGGATTAACCACCGTGCTAGATGTTAAGATTAAAGATTATCCAACGCACGCCGCCTCTCAGGCGGTTGCCATAATTCCTAATTGTGCTGCGACACGTCATTTGCATTTTTCTATGGATGGCACAGGTGCTGCCAAACTACCAGAAGTTGATATGAGTATCTATCCAGATTTAGAAATGGATTATTCTCAGTATAAGCATGTTGACTTAAAGTCGCTAACACGCGAGCAAATGAATGACTGGAAAATTGGTGATACTTTACTATTAACAGGTACTATTATCACGGGTCGTGATGCAGCTCATGCACGCCTTAAAAAGATGCTGGATAATGGCGAAGGTCTACCAAAAGGTGTTAATTTTGACAATAAATTTATTTATTATGTGGGTCCAGTTGACGCAGTCGGTGACGAAGTTATTGGTCCTGCAGGCCCGACGACAGCCACAAGAATGGATAAATATACCGATATGATGCTTGAAAATACTAACATCTTAGGCATGATTGGTAAAGCTGAGCGTGGCGATAAAACTGTTCAAAGTATTAAAGAGCATAAAGCCAGCTATTTGATTGCTGTCGGCGGTGCGGCATATTTAATTTCTAAATCAATTAAAAAAGCGAAAAAAATTGCATTTGAAGAAATGGGTATGGAGGCAATATATGAATTTGAAGTCCATAACATGCCTGTTACTGTTGCGGTAGACAGTCAAGGTGAAAATATTCATGACGTTTTTAAAAATCTTCAAACGTTGAAATAGCAAAACATTTTAGGTTTTATTAGTTAGTACTTGGACGATTGATATATTGCGCGAATACATCCATCATAATGCTTAGCTAGTATAATAACCCTCGAAGTTGGTCGGATGGTCGCTGGTAGGTTTACTTATCAGAGGAAAGTCCGGGCTCCATAGAGCAAAGTGCTAGCTAACAGCTAGGTAGGGTGACCTAATGGAAAGTGCTGCAGAGATTTAAACCGCCTATTTATAGGTAAGGGTGAGAAGGTGCGGTAAGAGCGCACCGCGCGGGAGGCAACAACCGTGGCAAGGTAAACCCCACTTGGAGCAAGCTCAAATAGGCTACCATTGATGCGGCTCGCATAAGGTAGCGGGTAGAGTGCTAAAGCATATTGGTGACGATATGCGTAGATGAATGACCATCTATTACAGAACCCGGCTTATAGACTAACTTCACTTCTTTCACGTTATCTTTTGTCTCTTCATCCTTTAACGGAGTGCTGATCACAGTATGGCAATTGATTTTTCAACATTTTTTCATAAAAATAGTATTTTTTACTTATCGCATTTTTTGTTGTAGAATAACTCTATGAGAAAAATTAAGAGAATATTAATAATATGTTTGGTCGCATCAGCTAATGTTTTTGCAGATAAAGATATACTATATTCTGACAAAAATATCACTATTTATACAGATAATACAATGACTTATACTGGTAAAAAAACAGTACCAGTATTTAAAACTTCAAACTCTTGGGTAGAGGAAGATTTCTTTACTCAGCAAGAAAAATATTGCGAAGTAGACTCTATTTATGGCAATAAACTAAAACAAAAGCTTGATAGTTTTACCGTTGTGTACGACGTCAATTGAAATCACACCGGGTGATATAAACACTTGTTTGGTTTTTTCACCTTCAGCAATAGCCATAAAGGGTAATACAGTTATTAATAAAATCGCTAATTTTTTCATTTTTCTCCTTTTGTTAAACTTTCTTTAAATCAAAATAATTCTTAACAGCCACAATCAATCCTAGACCGATAAAGGCACCAGGTGGTAAAACAGCCAGCAAAGTGCCTTGATAATCGTTAAATACAGTAACACTCAATGTGTCACCTAAGCTACCTAATATGAGGCTGGATTGGTCAAATAAAGTACCAGAGCCGATTAACTCTCGCATGGCGCCTAAAAGAATAAGTATCAATGAAAAGCCAATACCCATCATTAATCCGTCCAGTGCAGATTTATCCCAACTATTCTTGCTGGCAAATGCTTCTGCACGAGCTAGAATGGCGCAGTTGGTTACAATTAAAGGCACGAAAATACCTAAAATCAAATATAAGTCATAAAAATATGACTGCATCAGTAGCTCTACAATGGTGACGAATGATGCAATTAGCAATACAAAAATAGGAATACGAACTTCTTTTGAAATTTGATTGCGAAAAATAGAGACTGTAACGTTAGAGGCGACCAATACAAAGGTTGTGGCTAATCCCAGGCCAATAGCATTAACAATGTTATTGGTGACGGCCAAAAGCGGGCACAAACCAAGCAATGCAACCAATGCTTGATTGTTGGTCCATAGCCCATTTTTGGCAATTTTAATATAATCATTCATAAGTCTTGATTATATCAACAACAGCGCAGTAAACACTCTAAAAGTCTTTGATTATTGAAATTTGTCAAATTTATTAAAAGCCATTTGTGTCAATGTATAAAAGGCGGTATTTAGATCAAAATAGGATTTTTTATGCATAAAAAAACCCCGATAAACGGGGTTTTTAATAACTTTAACGCATAATTTGGCTTATTTTTGCGTCATTTTCATTTTTTCCAATATTTTTCTTAAGAAAAAACAATCTCATTGTTACCTATCTCGCCTTTGATGGTTGATCCTGGAAGAAACTCACCCGCCAGTATCTTTTGAGACAATGGATTTTCCAGTAGTTTCTGAATGGTGCGTTTTAGTGGTCTTGCACCAAATACTGGGTCATATCCTTGATCAACAATCATCTCTACCGCTTTTTCACTTAACTCAAGCTTCAGGTTAAGTGCAGCTAAGCGTGAAGATAAAATTTCAATTTGCAGAGTTGCAATGCCTTTAATCTGATCTTTTCCGAGGCTATCAAAAGTAACGATTTCATCAATACGATTAACAAACTCAGGGCGAAAATGCTCTCCAACCAGCTTAGTTAGCTCGGCTGACATATCTTTACCTGGATTATCTTGAATCAGATGTGATCCTAAATTCGAAGTCATGACAATCACGGTGTTTTTAAAATCAACCGTACGCCCTTGTCCATCGGTTAAACGACCATCATCTAACACTTGCAATAGGATGTTAAATACATCAGGGTGTGCTTTTTCAACTTCATCAAGTAAGATAATTGAATAAGGTTTGCGTCGTACAGCCTCGGTTAAAACACCACCTTGTTCATATCCTACATAACCCGGAGGTGCGCCAATTAAGCGTGAGACTGAGTGTTTTTCCATAAATTCACTCATATCCACGCGAACAATGGCCTGCTCAGTGTCAAACAAGAAGTCAGCCAAAGCTTTGGTTAACTCTGTTTTACCAACACCTGTAGGCCCCATAAACATAAACGAACCATCAGGACGATTAGGATCTGACAGTCCGGCACGAGAACGACGAACTGCATCAGAAATAACTTTAACTGCCTTATCTTGGCCTACCAATCTTTTGTGAATAATACTTTCCATTTGTAGAAGTTTTTCTTTTTCACCTTCTAGCATTTTGTCCACAGGGATGCCAGTCCATCGAGCGACAATATGAGCGATTTCATCTTCGGTAACTTTATTTCTAAGCAGGGTCATTTCTACAGTATCTGCATTTTCTGCTTGAGTTATTTTTTTCTCTAACTCTGGAATAACGCCGTATTGCAGCTCACTCATCTTAGCCAAATCGTTGTTACGATGTGCACTTTCCAAGTCTAATTTAGCTTGCTCTAGCTCTTCTTTTAAGTGTTGAGCACCTTGAACAACCAGTTTCTCTTTTTTCCAAATTTCATCAAAATCTGCATACTCTTTTTCTAAGCTTTTAATGACTGACTCTAATTCTTTAAGGCGCTCTTTAGAGGCTTTATCTTTTTCTTTTTTAAGCGCCATACGCTCGATCTTAAGCTGTACTAATTTTCGATCAAGCTTGTCCATTGATTCTGGTTTTGAATCAATCTCCATGCGAATTTGTGAGGCGGCTTCATCGATTAAATCAATGGCTTTATCTGGCAGTTGTCTGTCAGTGATGTATCTGGTTGAATAGGTAACTGCTGCAATAATAGCCGGATCAGTGATTTCTACACCGTGATGGACTTCGTATTTTTCCTTAAGTCCGCGCAAGATGGCGATTGTGTCTTCTTCAGTTGGTTCATCGACTAATACTTTTTGAAAACGTCGCTCCATCGCAGAGTCTTTTTCAATGTATTCGCGATATTCGTTGAGTGTGGTTGCACCCATACAGTGAAGATCGCCACGTGCTAGTGCTGGTTTAAGCATGTTTCCAGCATCCATAGATCCTTCACCTTTTCCTGCGCCCATCATAGTATGCAATTCATCGATAAATAAAATTACCTGACCTTGCTCTGCTTCCAGATCTTTGAGGACAGCTTTCATTCTTTCTTCGAATTCACCCTTGTATTTTGCGCCTGCAACCAAGGATGCCATATCTAGCGACAATAAGCGCTTGCCTTTAACACCCTCAGGCACTTCATTGTTAATAATGCGCTGAGCCAAACCTTCAGCAATGGCAGTTTTACCCACACCAGGCTCGCCAATAAGGACAGGGTTGTTTTTGGTACGACGCTGCAATACTTGGATTGCACGACGAATTTCTCCATCACGACCGATGACAGGATCAAGCTTGCCATCAATGGCCATTTGGGTTAAATCAGTTGTGTATTTGTTTAGAGCGTCTCGTTGTGTTTCTGCATTTTGTTCGTTCACGTTTTGTCCTCCTCTAAGGGTTTCAATAGCTTTAGCAAGTGTGTCTTTATTAGCACCTGCATCTTTTAATAGTTTTGTCGTTGCATCAGACCCTTGAATAATGGCCAACAAGAATAATTCTGTTGATACATAAGTGTCACCCATGTCTGTGGCTAATTTTTGCGTAGCAGTCAGCAGGCGCAGTAAATTTTGAGAGATACCTATATCGGTATTAGGATTATTAACAACGGCTAGATTTTGTATTTGTTGATCAACATGATTCTTAAGTTTAACTGTGTCTGCCTTAATGCTTTTTAATGTATTACTCACACTTGAGCTGACATCAGACAGCATTGCACTTAGCACATGAAGCCCTTCAATAGCGCTATTATTATGACTAATTGCAATGGATTGAGCAGTGCCAAGATCTTGTTGAAATTGAGAAGTTAGTTTTTCAATATTCATAAGTTTTATTGTTGTTTTTTGTTTAAGTTAGACTCTATATATGGGATGATTAACGTTTATTCAAGGTCCAAAATAAAATATTATGTTAAATTTAGTATTATTCGAGCCAGAGATTCCAAACAATACGGGCAGTCTTATTCGTCTGTCAGCCAATATGGGTGCAAATTTGCATTTAATCAAACCCTTTGGATTTGAAATTACGGATAAGCGTTTGAGACGGGCTGGGTTAGATTATAAAGAACTAGCGAATGTGACGGAATATGAAAATTTTGAAGATTATTTAGCTAAAGCTAAGCCAGATCGCTTGTTTGCAGTGAGTTCAAAAGTGGATCAAATTTATACTAATCCAACTTATCAAAGCGGCGATAGTTTTTTATTTGGCCCGGAAACTCGCGGCTTACCACAAGAAATCTTGGATCAATATGAGGGCATCACGTTACCGATGCAGTCAGGTTCAAGAAGTCTGAATTTGTCTAATTGTGTATCAATTGTTGCTTACGAAGCTTGGCGTCAGATTGGTTTTTTAGGCAAAGTTTCAAAATAGCAAGTAGAAAGCAATAAAGCCTGTATTGGTTATAAGTCCAATCAGCGGCAAGCTGAAATGATAGCGCCTGATATTTTCGCTGGGTTTAGGCTGCTTTTTTTTGATGACCAGCAACGCAAGATGCATGAGTGAAAAAATAATTAAGATAAATAAACTGGTCAATTCTGCCAGTGTCATAATTGGCAGCCAAAGTGCTAGAATATAAATAATAAGCACAACAATTAAAGTAGCATAAATAGGGGTTTTGGTTTTTTTGTTAATGTTGCTCAATATACTAGGTAGCCATTTTTGCTTACTCATGCCATAGAGAACACGAGAGGCCATAATAATTTGTATGAGTGCGCCGTTAATAATGGCAAGCATACCAATAACTGCAATTAAATTAGGTGAAAATCCACTAAGTTTCTCGTAAATAAGCGCTAGTGGCGCTTTGTGTGCAGATAGACTCTCTAGTGGTACAGCGTTAACAGCCACTAGTGACACCAATATGTAAATAATACTGGCAATAGCAAGAGACAAAATAATGGCTTTTGGCATATTTTTTTCTGGCTCAATGACTTCTTCAGCCACGTTAACCATATCTTCAAAGCCGATAAATGCATAAAATGCTAAAAAAGAACCTGCAAATACGCCACTCCAAATAGCCAAATCCTCAAATTGAAAAACCGTTAAATATGCTTGAGTATCGATGTTATGGAGATAATCACGGCCGAACCAAATAATAATCAGTAATCCTGTAACTTCTATTAAGGTTAAAAATGCAGCCACTTGGACAGATTCTTTAATACCCCAAATAGCTAAAACCCCTAATATTGTCAATAGTAATGTAATGGTGATAAGGCTGGATAAATCAACAAAAATATCCAAATAACCAATAAAGCCAACTGTGATAGTAGCGGCAGATAAGACGCCAGTTATAACAATCATAATACCGACTATAAAGGATAGGTGTCGATTTCCAAACGCCTTGAACAGATAAACCGCTTCACCGGCGCTCACAGGATAACGCGACGACAGCTCGCTATAAGTAAACGCTGTTGTAACAACCAGTAATGATGCTACAAAAAATGATAACGGCGCCATCATCCCCGCTACACCCGAGACTTTGCCAATTAAGACGTAAATACCAGCACCTAAAATATTACCTAACCCGTAAAGTGTGAGTAATGGCAAGGTTAAGGTGCGCTTAAGAGGCATTATTATTTCAGTATTGTTAGCGTGTAAGCATTTGTGAAATCTTTAATGTCGACGGCTTTTTTGCCAGCAAGCTGTACTTTTTCCAAACTTAGTGCGCCATCACCCGTTGCGACAATACAAACTCCTTTGCTATATTCAATGATTTCACCAGGTTTTTGGTGATAATTTTCACCCATGACGCAAGCAGATAAAATGCGCAACACTTTTGATTCGAATTTGTCGCTGCTTGCATTTGCCTGGGCAATCGGATAAGGGTTAAAAGCTCTAATTTGTTGGTTGATTTCTACTGCTGTTTTATTCCAGTCAATCCAGGCTTCGTCTTTACTGAGTTTTTTGGCGTAAGTCGCGCCATCTTCATTTTGAACGATTGGTAATAAAGTGTTGAGATTAGTTAAAGCAGTAGTAATGCCTTGTGCGCCAAGTATTGCTAATTTGTTATGCAAAGATTGGGCGGTATCAGACTCAAGAATATCGCAAGTTTTTTCCAGCAAAATATCGCCCGTATCCAGGCCTTCATTCATTTGCATGATACCGATACCTGTTTGCTTATCACCAGAAATAATAGCACGCTGAATGGGCGCTGCACCACGCCAACGAGGCAATAGTGAAGCGTGAATATTTAGGCAGCCGTATTTAGGAGTATCTAGTACCGCCTTAGGCAGGATTTGACCATAAGCCACCACTACCATCACATCAGCATTTAAAGCGCTTAATTGTTGTTGAACTGTTTTATCTTTTAGACTTTCAGGTTGAAAGACGGGTAAGTTGAGCTCAAGCGCTTTTTGCTTAACAGGGCAGGCGGTTAGTACGCGACCACGACCCTTGGGGCGGTCGGGTTGGCAGTATATACCAACTAACTCATGCTCGGTTTGATTGAGCGCTTCGAGTATGCTAACTGAGAATTCAGGCGTACCCGCAAAAATAACCCGCATTAGATGAATTTTTTTCTGGCAGCTTTAATCGCTTTTTTAACTTGATTAGGCGAAGTTGCGCCTAGGTGGTCACGCGCGCAAAGAGAGCCCTCTAAAGATAAAATATCAAACACATCATTTTCAATACGATCATCAAACAATTGAAGTTCTTCTAGGCTAAGCTCTGCCAAGTCTTTTTGGTGTTCAATGCCGTAAGAAACAGACTTGCCAACTACTTCGTGAGCATCCCTAAATGCTAGGCCTTTGTTAACCAAATAATCGGCTAAGTCAGTTGCTGTTGTATAACCTTTTTTGCATGAGTTATACATAGTATCACGCTGTGCTTCAATGGTTGGAACCATATCGGCAAATACACGTAAACAAGCTTTTAGAGTATCTACAGTATCAAATAAAGGCTCTTTATCTTCTTGATTGTCTTTGTTATAAGCTAAAGGTTGAGACTTCATAATGGTGAGCATAGAAATTAAATTTCCATATACGCGACCGGTTTTACCGCGGACTAATTCAGGCACGTCAGGATTTTTCTTCTGCGGCATAATCGATGAGCCTGTACAAAAACTATCAGGCAATTCGATAAAATGAAATTGAGCAGAAGACCATAAAATCAATTCTTCTGAAAAACGCGACAGGTGCATCATAATGATGCTCGCTGCTGATAAGAATTCAATGGCAAAATCTCGGTCACTAACACCATCTAATGAATTTAGACAAATACGCTCAAAGCCCAAAAGTTGAGCTGTTCTTTCGCGATTAATTGGATACGTTGTTCCCGCTAATGCAGCAGATCCTAATGGCATAGAGTTCATGCGCTTTCTAGTGTCTACCAAGCGCTCGGCATCGCGAGACAGCATTTCAAAATAAGCCATCATATGATGGCCAAAGCTAATTGGTTGCGCTGCTTGAAGATGAGTAAAACCCGGCAAAATAGTACTTGCTTCTTGTTCAGCTAGATCTAGTAGGGCAATTTGCAATCGATTAATTTCAGCTAATATGTCATCTACTTGATCACGAAGGTAAAGACGAATATCAGTAGCAACCTGGTCGTTACGAGAGCGCCCTGTATGTAGTTTTTTGCCAGCATTACCAATGAGCTTGGTCAAACGTGATTCAATATTCATGTGCACATCTTCAAGTGCTACCGACCATTCAAATTCATCCGCGTTGATCTCAGCTAAAATTTGCTCCAGACCTTTGATAATTTGGTTTTTTTCATCTTCCGTGAGTAGCCCAACTTCTTGCAGCATAGTGGCATGTGCGATAGAGCCCTGGATATCGTAGGGCGCTAAAATTTTGTCAAAAAATACAGAGGCACCAAAAATCTTTACAAATTCATCAGTTGGTTCGCTAAATCGTCCGCCCCATGATTGATTTGCTTGAGTTTGGTTTGAGTTTTGAGTGTTGTTGGTCATAATTTTGCACTAAGTTGTTTGTTAATTTTTATAATAGACTTGTCGATTAGCTTATCAAGATCAGTCCAGTAATATTCTTCATTGGTAATCCCTAATACTTTTTCCAATACAACGCCATAGTTATCTACCAGCATAACAGTTGGAAAAAAATTAACTGCATATTTAAAGGCTAATTCATTTTGAGAAATAGTTTCGTTGTAAAAATCATTAATTTCATTAAAGCTATTGGCATTGACATGACGAATGATAACTTTGTCGTCATATTCCTTAAGATCTGCCATAGGGCCAATGGTATCTTCTTTAACTATTTTGCAATATCCACAGTCAGGAATGGAAAACATTATTAAAATAGGAGTCTTTTTTTTCCAGACTTGCTGTGAATCTAAAAAGAAATTTTTAGCGCCCGGCAGGTTTAGTTCTTGCGCAAAAGCAAAATTTGATAAAAAGACAGTAATTAATAGATAAAATCTAAACATTAGCACTATTTTAATACAAACTCCTTGAAGCATGAATAAAACCCTAAAAATTGCAACACGAAAATCTCCATTGGCACTTTGGCAAGCTGAGCATGTTAAAGCTAGGCTGGAAGCGATTCATCCACATTTGAACGTGGAGCTAATCAAAATGACAACCAAGGGTGATCAAATTTTAAATTCACCTTTATCAAAAATTGGCGGCAAAGGTCTGTTTATTAAAGAACTAGAAGTGGGCATTATAGAAGGTGTGGCTGATATTGCCGTACATTCTATGAAAGACGTACCTTATGAGATTCCTAAAGGGTTTGAACTGGGCGCTATTTTAGCGCGTGAAAATCCATTTGATGCCTTTGTATCAAACAAGTTTGATAGTATTAGTGATTTACCAAAAAATGCCAAAGTAGGTACATGTTCGATGCGTCGTATTGTTCAACTTAAGGCGCAGAGACCAGATTTAGAAATCCTAGATTTACGTGGCAATGTTAATACGCGCTTACAAAAATTAGACGATGGCGAGTTTGATGCGATTATCTTAGCTTGTGCTGGCTTGATTCGCCTTAAGTTTGAGGACCGAATTAAGCAAGAGATTTCAGCAATAGAATCTTTACCTGCAGTTGGACAGGGTGCGGTGGGTATTGAAATTCGTGAAAATGACCAAGAGATTCTAGACTTAATCAAGCCTTTAATCGATCAAGATTCTACTTATAGAGTGAGCGCCGAACGTGCGATGAATGCCCGTCTAGAAGGTGGCTGCTCTGTGCCGATTGCGGGCTATGCAACATTGGATGGTGACCAAATAAGCCTGACAGGTTTAGTGGGTAACGTAGAGTCTGGCGTCATATTAAAACACCAGGTATCTGGTCATATTCATCAGGCAGAGGCATTGGGTGAGATGCTAGGTGATCAGTTGATCAAAATGGGCGCTAAAGATATCTTGAAAGTTCAGTCATGACTGATTCAGAAATTTTAATACAATTGCCAAAATGGTCAATTGTTAATCAAAAACTATCGAGACAGTTTGTTTTTAATGACTTTATTCAGGCTTTTGGCTTTATGACTCAAGCTGGCATCATAGCTGAAAAAATGAATCACCATCCAGAATGGTCCAATGTATATAACACTGTTAATGTTGAGTTAATAACGCATTCTCAAGGATGTATTAGCCAATTGGATATCGAATTAGCAACTCATATGAATAACATTTTTGAAAATAGCATAACAAAGGAATAGCACATGTTTAAATTTATTGAAAACAACTTCTTTCTCATTGTGCATCGTATTGGCTTTTTATTTGCATTGATTTCACTAGCTTTAATTGTCTTTTTAGGTGTGTTTAGCTATGAAAAACTCAGCAGTAGGGCGACTGATGAAATTAGTGCGCCCAGCATTGAATTAGCCAAATACCAAAATCCAATCAGCCTGCAAGTGGAGCCTGAAAAAGCCTCTCAAGCAGTTAGCGTTGTTGAAGATGATTCTCAGGTAATTTTTAATCAAAAGTTTGATGCTCAAATAGAACAGATTATTACTAATTTACAGACACTACCTAACGAAGCGCTTGATGAAAATGACTTACAGTTCCAAATTAAAGTGATGATTAAGATTAAGTCTAATGCTTATTCTCCAGAGCTTAAGTTAAGCTATGTGGAATCTTTATCAAGATTGACTAAGCAATTAGTTAATGTGGGTGGAGATCAAGTTAATATTGATGAATTTTTGCATTGGCATGATCAAGAGTTTGCCTACCAAGTCAATGAACAAACTCAGCAAAATTTAATGAAAATGGGCACCGCTAGAACTGATCAAATGACAGGCTTTATTTCTCTAGGTATGCTAGGCGCAGCACTTGGATTTTTTATTATGTTTGTCATGATGTTAGTAATGTTGCGTATTGAAAGAAACACACGAAGATAACATGCAAGCAATTGGCTATAACGGCAGTGAATTTATAGAATTTGAAAAAACTCTAAATAATCCTACAGGTCGAGATCTACTGGTAGAAATAAAAGCTATTTCTGTCAACCCAATTGATACCAAAGTTAAGCACACTGTCGCCAAAGATAGCGCTGTAAAAATTTTAGGCTATGACGCTTCAGGTATTGTGAGTGCAGTGGGTGAGCAAGTATCGCTTTTTAAAGTTGGTGATGAAGTTTTTTATGCAGGAGATGTGACGCGTGACGGTTCAAATACAGCTTACCAACTTGTTGATGAACGTATTGTCGGTCGTAAGCCAAAATCACTTAACTTTGAGCAAGCTGCAGCACTACCTTTAACCAGTATTACCGCTTGGGAATCTTTATTTGATCGTTTAAAAATCACCCAATCAGACAAAGATAAATCTTTATTATTGATTGGCGCTGCTGGCGGCGTGGGTTCGATGGCCATTCAATTTGCCAAGCAAATAATCGGCATGAAAGTAATAGCTACCGCTTCACGTGATGAATCTAGATCTTGGTGCAAGCAAATGGGTGCTGATATTGTGCTTGACCATCAGCATCTTGCTCAACAATTTAAAGACAACAACTTAGATACCCCAAAATATATTCTTTGCATGGGTGTGCCTGATGATTACTTTGATCAAATGATTCAAGTAATCGCGCCTCAAGGTAGTATTTGCTTACTGGCTAATACTCAACAAGCTTACGATCTTAACTTACTAAAAGCTAAAAGTATCACTTTGGTTTGGGAGATGATGTTTACTCGATCTATGTTTCAAACGACTGATCTTATCGAACAGCATCATTTATTGAGTGAAGTGTCTAGCTTGATTGACCAACACCAGATTGTCAGTATTGCTACGCAACAACTCAGTCCAATCAATATCGATAATATCGCCCAAGCTCATCAGCTAATTGAGCAAGGCGATATGATTGGTAAGCTGGTTATCTCTAACTGAGATTAAAGGTCTTTTTTACAAAAATACCAATCTGTACATTCATAGCCTTCATTAATACGAGTATCTGCTGCTTGTGCATCCTGAGGCGGTGGTACGATTACTTGGTCGCCAGGTTTCCAACCTTCAGGGGTGGCTATATTGTGAGCATCTGATGCTTGCAAAGCCTGGATAAGACGTAAAAATTCAGGAATTGAGCGCCCGTTCGTCATTGGATAATAAACCATGGCGCGTAGAATGCCTTCTGGATCAATAATAAAGGTTGAACGAACTGCCGAAGTATCTGCTGCTCCGGGGTGGATCATGCCATATGACTTAGCAACACTCATAGACAAATCCTCAATAATTGGAAATTCAACATTAACGTTAAATTTTTCCTTAATATTTCGAACCCAAGCAACATGACTAAAGACACTATCAATTGACAAGCCCAGTAAATCAGTATTTATATCTAAAAACTGCTGATGATGATTGGCAAATCCAATAAATTCAGTTGTACAAACGGGTGTGAGCTTTTTGCCAGAAATGGCGCTTCAGCAAATGGTGCATGCTCAATATCCAGATCTAGTGGTAAGAAGCGCGTGTCAGAAAGAGTCAAGGGGGATTGCGATTGCTTGTCGAGAGTTACATCCAAATAAACAGCAAATTATTGAGTTATCAACCCTTATAACAGGTGTTCAATGATTATTCAATAACAACTAGTACCTTTGGTATGGCTATATTAGTCACATTTCTCAATTGAGGTGTTTCTTTGACTGTGCCAGATATAGGAGATTTAATCTGGTATTTTTCCAGTTCAATTGTTTGAATTTTAATTAATACGTTATGCACATCAAGCTCGCGCTTTTTTGCATTATGTTCAATTTTAGCAATATCTAAATCGCGATGAGAAGCCACCATTCGATCATATAACTCTTGAGTTTGATTAAGAATTAATAAGGCATCATCAAAAGCTTGTTGTTTGATACTGCCAGTTATTTCTAGGTGTTGTAACTTTAGCTGGGCCTGTCTATCATCAATCTTCACCAATATATCCCCAGCATTAACTTGTTTTCCGGGTGTTGTCATTTCAATAATAGAGCCAGAAACTTGAGGATAAATATCTAGCGCTAACGTTATGCCAGGTAGAAATAAGCCTAATGCTAACCAGTGGTTAAATTTCATAATCTTCTCCAATGAGATGGTGTAATTTCTTAAGGGCGATAATGTAGTTAAATTCATTCTCAGCTAGTTTTCTTTCAGTATCCGTGTAGTTGACCATAGCCTTACCGATGTCACTTTTGATCTCCATTTCATAATTGGCACGCGCTTTTTCCAAATACAAATTTCGATAGTCCAATTCAACGATTAGCGCTTTATGGATTTGCCTTAATGCGCTAAGATTAAGGTGATGATCCAATGCTTCCCCTAATAAATCTTGCTGAATCTTTTCAATCTCAAGTTGTTTTTTCTTAGATTGAATCATGAGTTGAGATATCTCACTATCTTGTTTGGCATCAGTACCAAAAGGCATAGATAGCTGAATTCCAGCACGCCATTGGCCATTTTTCTCGCGATCATAGCCTTGTTCTCCAATTCGAGCACTTGAGTTCAGTACAATACCTAAATTACTTTTTTGCTGAGAAATTTGACGACCGATGGCTGATAAAGATTGTTTCAATTGTTTAAGCTTTAAGTTGTTTGTAAGTTTTTTTTGATAATAAGAAAACTCGGACAGCTCTTTTTTAAATAAAGATTTGTAATTAGGCATAACAACATCATCAGGACGATCTTCATAGCTAATATTAAGCAGTTGAGCCAACTTAGCTCGAGTTTGAATTTGCTTAGATTCTGCCTTAATTCGTTGAATTTGACTAATTTGAGTGTTGGTTTGTTTTTCTAATAAGGTTACTTCTGACGCACTTTGAATGTCGTAATCATCTTTAACTCGACCTTCATAAACAGCAGACATTGCCAGCTCTTCTAGTGCAGTTTCGTAAGATAAGTCTGCTAAAACGATGTCAAAATAGGCGCGCATTATCCCAATGGTTTTATCTTGCTGTAATTGCTGAAAAGACAAAGTTGCATTATTAAGTGTATTTAGCTGCGTATTTTTTCCAATTTCAATGGCTTGATTGTAAAGTGTTTTTTTAAGAAAAATAAAGGCGTGAGAATTATTAATAGCAGAGTTATAGTCGCTTCGCTTTGCAAGCTGTAAATCAATATTTGACGTTACATCGTATTGGTTTTCCCAATCACTCAGTCGATGTTGCTCAGAATCAATATTTAAAAGCTGCTGTTTTTCAGCGAAGTTGTGCTCATTAGAAAGCTTTAGGGCGTCACCCAGCGTTAAAGGGTTAGGCAGCTGCTCTGAGTGAACAAAACTAGATACTAGTAATAATAAGAAGCTTAAAAATTTCATCGGTTTTTACGCTTATAGCGAATAAATTTTTCCTCTAAGTAGGCGTCTTCAACCATAAATTTGGCGAGTAGTAGAAAGTCTTCTTGGTTGGCAAAGCCGGTGCGAGTAACTACTCGGTTACCCTTGAGGTCAAAAAAAGCGAGTACAGGCGTTGCACCAATTCGATTGTGTTTTTTTGCAAAAACTCTTTCAACTGTTTTATTGCCGTCAAAATCAATTAATTCAAGATTTGAATTGGTATTGATTTTGTAATTTAAAAAATATGTTTTGAAATATTTAATAACGTCAGGCTGATTTAATACTTGGCGCTCCATTTTTTGGCAAAAAGGACAGTCATCCATAAAGAAAAAAACAAACACACCTTTTTTGTTGGCAGCTTGAGCATCACTTAAATTTTCAGAATAATCATTAAAATGCTCGTCAAATAAATCGCCATCCGACATTGCTTGAAATGATACGAGCAAACCTAAGATTAATATTAGTTTTTTAAACATTAAGTGACCTTGAAAAAATATGTATGGGTTGATTGGAGTTATGGTGAATAATCATACCATTTGAAGCTAACAATTTCAAATGAAAATTAACCTTAGATATGAGTACTACTCAAACAATGCGTCGACAAACTCTTTAGCATTAAAAGGCTTTAAATCATTAATTCCTTCACCAACACCAATATAGCGTACGGGCAATTTAAGCTCATCAGAAATAGCAAATACCACACCACCTTTAGCAGTGCCATCAAGCTTGGTGATACTAATGCCGCTTAGTCCAACTGTCTTGTTAAATTCTTTGGCCTGATTAATGGCATTTTGCCCCGAGCCTCCATCAATAACCAGCATGGTTTCATGCGGGGCATTTTCATTGTGTTTTTTTAGTACGCGCTTTATTTTTTCAAGCTCTTGCATTAGATTACCTTGAGTATGCAATCGTCCTGCGGTATCAGCAATAAGAATATCAATATTTTTAGCCTTGGCAGATTCATAAGCATCATAAATAACAGAAGCAGCATCAGACCCAGTTGTTTGGGCGACTACAGGTATTTCATTACGCTCACCCCAAACTTTAAGTTGCTCAACCGCAGCAGCGCGAAAGGTGTCACCAGCCGCAAGCATGACAGATTTGCCTTGATTTTGAAAAGATTTAGCCAGTTTGCCAATGGTGGTAGTTTTACCAGCACCATTTATACCTACCACCAAAATGACAAAAGTTTCATTGGTATCTGTATTGAGCTGGTTGTCTTCTATTAGTAGCTTTGTTAGTGCATCTTTTAAGAATTCATATAGGCTATCAGAATCCTTTAAAACTTTTCGAGAGGCATTTTGACGCACCGACTCTAAAACTTTATCCGTTGTATTAATGCCAATATCTGCAGTGATCAAAAGCATTTCTAGTTCATCCAGTAAATCCTCGTCGATGACTTTCTTGCCCAATAAAAGACTGGATAAGCCAGAGCCAAGTTTTTGCCTTGATTTGGCCAGACGCTGTTTTAATGTAGAGCCTTTTTCTATTTTGTCAGATTTATCTTTTTTAAAAAAATTAAACAAAGCTTCTCGCTATAATAGTTTGAATATGAAGAATCTAATTTTACTAGCCTTTTTTTTGTCCACAAGCGCATTTTCGAATACTATTGAAGCTAATGAACAGCTAACCCAGGCAACCCTGGATAATGGGTTAAAAATCATTGTTAAAACAGACCGTCGGGCGCCCGTGTTTATTTCCCAGCTTTGGTATAAGGTCGGCGCTAGCGATGAAAAACAACCGAATACGGGTATTTCACACATGTTGGAACACATGATGTTTAAAGGCACACATGACTATAAAGTCGGTGAGTTTTCAAAAATTATCGCTCGTAATGGCGGTAATGACAATGCATTTACTTCAAAAGACTATACGGCTTACTATCAAAAAATGCACAACTCTAAATTAGAGTTAGCCATTAAGATGGAAGCCGACCGCATGCGAAATTTGACCTTCTCAGGCATTGAGTTAGAAAAAGAAAGGCAAGTGGTTATCGAGGAGCGCAGACTGCGTGTAGAAGACAACCCTAATGCTAAAGTTTATGAGAATTTACGTTTAATCTCATTTGATCAAAAGGGTGCTTATCATGCGCCTGTTATCGGTTTTCAATCAGATATTGAAACTTATCGTCTAAGTGATTTACGTCATTGGTATGAAACTTACTATGCGCCTAATAACGCTACATTAGTGGTTGTGGGTGACGTTGATCCTCAAGAAGTGATCAATCATGCTAAGCGCTATTTTGGGCAGTATTCATCAAATTCTAACATTGAAAAAATTAAACGCTATGCGTCAATAGCCAAAACTAGTCAGTCCAAAAAACTTGAGCTTAAAGCTAAACTACCATTTTATACTCTAGGCTTTCATGTGCCAAGCTTGAAAACCACAACTGATGAAAATCAAGCTTACCAATTAGAAATGTTGGCTTATGTTTTAGATAATGGATTGTCGAAAAAACTTATTCGCAATCAGCAAATTGCCTCAGCCATAAGTGTTAGTTATCGCCTTTATGATAAACATGATACGCTTTTTATTATTAGCTTTGTGCCAGCCGATGGGGTTGATAATCAAACGTTGATTGACTCTATTAAAAACCAAGTTAAAGAATTGATTGAGAAGCCAGAACTCATTCAAGATGAACTTGTACGAACCAAGGCCCAGCTTGAAGCGGGTTTTGTTTTCGAGCAAGATCTTATACACACCCAAGCTTACTATTTAGGCATGCTAGAAACTGTAGGTTTGGGTATTGATAAAATGTTTACATATGTTGCTAAAATGAACGAAATTAAGGCTAAAGATATCTCAAATATCGCTAAACAGTATCTTGATTTCTCACAAGTAAATTCTGTTGAACTTATAACCAAGGCAATCAAGTGAAGCTATTAATCTTATTTTTATTGTTAATCACTCAAGCTAATGCCAAGGTAAATATTGACCAATGGACAACGCCTGAAGGTGCTAAAGTATTATTTACCCAAACCAAAGGCTTGCCAATGTTGGATGTGGCGCTTAACTTTGACGCTGCAAGTTCTAGAGATGGCGATAAGCACGGATTAGCATCACTCACCAGTAGCCTAATTGGTACTGCAAGTAAGTATCATACAGAAGAGCAAATTATCAATCAATTTGAATCACTTGGTACTGAGTTTTCGTCAGCTTCGCTTAAAGATATGTCGATTATTTCTATGCGTAGTTTAACGCGTCGCGATATCTTGCAATCTTCATTAAATTTGTTCACGGAAGTAGTTACTAAAGTTGACTATCAGCAACACTATTTAAGTCGTGAGAAAAAGCAAACTCTTCGCGCTATTGAAGCTGCCAAACAAAGTCCAGGTAGTATTGCTAATACAAGATTTAATGAATTAGTATTTGGCCAGCACCCTTATGCACATAAAAAAATTGGCACTAAAGAATCTCTTGAAAAAATCAATCTTGCTGATTTAATCCAGCATTATCAGCGCTATTATGTCGCTAAAAATTTGACCATTGCCTTGGTAGGCGATATCTCTAAAACGAAAGCCATGCAAATAGCTCGTCAAATTTCACACGGGCTAAATAGTGGAAAAAAAGCACCGCGCAACGAGCTAGTTTTGCCCTTAACAAAAACAATACAAGAGCATATTGAATTTCCATCAACGCAAACTCACTTGTTGATCGGGCAAGTTGGCATTAACCGCACACATGCTGATTATTATCCATTATATTTGGGTAATCATATTTTGGGTGGTAGTGGTCTTAATTCGCTTTTAAGTCAAGAAATTCGTGAGCAAAGAGGTTTGGCTTATTCGACTTCTAGCTACTTTACAAAAATGCAATCTAATGGTTTTTTCTTAATCAATTTACAAACCAAAAATTCGCAAGCAGATCAAGCCAAAAAAGTCGTATTAGAAACACTCAAAAATTTCAGAAATAATGAGATTGACCCTCAAAATCTACAAGATGGCAAGGATAATATCATTGGTGGCTTCGCTTTAGAGACGGCCAGCAATGCAAATATCCTCACTTACCTCTCTATTATTGGTTTTTATGAGCTACCACTGGATTATTTGAGTAGTTTTACCGATAAAATCAAGAATATTAGTACAAAAGACATTAAAAATGCCTATGAAAGACTTATTAATATGCAGAAACTCGTTATTTTGACAGTGGGTGTAAAAAAGTAGTTAAAACAGCCCGTTTCCATTATTTCCGAAATTTTTAAAAAGGCCAGTAACAATGAAAATGAATACAACTGAACATCTTTTCTCTTACGGTACTTTGCAAAATACACAAGTGCAGCTAGAAACCTTTGGGCGTGAGTTGGAAGGCCATAAAGATCAATTATTGGGCTATAAATTAGAGATGGTTGAGATTGGCGATGACGATGTGGTGACATTAAGTGGTGAAACCCATCACCCTATTGCAGTGGTTTCTAAGGATAAAAATGATGTTGTATCGGGTGTGGTTTTTGCAATTACAGCTGATGAATTGACACAATCAGATTTGTATGAGGTAAGTGATTACAAGCGAGTGATGGGGAGATTTAAATCAGGCAAGCAAGCTTGGGTGTACGTCCAAGCTTAAGGATTTTTTTAAAGTAATACTTTTTCGATATTCACTGATTGTATAAACTCTTTCTGCCAGTTTTCACCTAGCTTTTGTTCAGCGATAAGTTCAATAGGATAAACAGGTTGGATATTGGTTGAGCCTTGGTAGCGCGATAAACCTTGGCGACACGCTGGACATGTGGTGAGCATTTTAATAGGCTTGTCGCTTTTTTCAATAGTCGCAATGTCCTTTTTAATTTCTAACTCTTTTCTATATTTGGCTTGCTTGGCAATATCAGGGCGAGCAACTGCAAATGTTCCTGCCTCACCACAACAGCGGTCATTACTAATGACCTCACTATTGACAATTTTAGAGATGAGATTGCTAGAATTTTCTGATTTAATCGGATCATGACAAGGCGCATGGTAAAGGTATTGTTCGCCTGTAGCATCAAGTGTGACATCTTGCTCTAATAGATATTCGTGAATATCCGTTAAACTAGAGTCTTTAAAAATATCACCGAGTTCATAAGTCATAAGCTGATCAATGCATGTACCACATGAAGTGAGTACATGCTTAATATCTAAGTAATTTAAGGTATTTGCCATGCGGTGGAATAAAACGCGATTGTCCGTTGAAATAGCATTACTTTTATCATCTAAGCCAGCAGCTTTTTGCGGATAGCCACAACACAAATAACTAGGTGGTAGAACCACTTTAACGCCTTGATGGTAAAGAAGGGCAACCGTTGCTAGGCCAATTTGAGAATAAAGACGCTCAGAGCCACAGCCTGGGAAATAAAACACACTAGGTGAGTCTGAGTTAGACTTGGTTGGATGCGACAAAATAGGAATACTTGTGGTGTCATTAATATTGAGCAGCTCACGCATTGGCTTAAGGCCAGTATCAGTTGGTAACGGCTTATCCAATAAAGTGGTGAGTTCAATTGCCATACTTGGTCTACCAACAGTTTTATCAGGATTTTTATTTAAGAATGGCTTGGCAAGACGTGAAGCTATGTTTTGAGCCTTGTAGCTATAATCAATTAATAGCTTCTTCACCAGTCTAATCTTCCAAGGCTGGGTCATATTAAGATAAGCTATTGAAATTTTTGACGCTAAATTTGTTTGGCGATGACCTTGTTTAATTAAGATAGATTTCATCTTAATAGAAACATCACCAAAATCAATGTCAACTGGGCAAGGTTTGGCACATTTATGGCAAATGGTGCAATGATCGGCAATATCGTTTAACTCTACAAAATGATTAAGTGAAATACCTCGGCGAGTTTGTTCCTCATATAAGAATGCTTCTGAAATAAGGTTGGTGCCAATAATTTTGTCACGCGGGGAGTATAAAAGATTGGCTTCTGGCACATGTGTGGTACAAACATCTTTACATTTTCCACAGCGTAGGCAAGATTTAACCATGTCATTAATCTCACCAATTTCACTACTTTCAAGAATTAACGCCTCTTGCTCAACCAAATGTAGAGAAGGGGTGAAGGCACCATTGAGCCCACTACCCGGCATTAGTTTGCCTTTATTGAAATGGTTGTTTGGATCAATTTGTTTTTTGTACTGTTCAAATTCTTGTTTAAACTCATCAGATAAATACTGATATTTAGTCAAACCAATGCCGTGCTCACCAGAGATGACACCACCAAGGTGGGTGGCTAAAATCATAATTTCATCAACCACAGACTCTGCTTTTTTGAGCATCTGTATGTTGTGAGAATGCACAGGAATGTTGGTGTGCACATTACCATCACCTGCATGCATATGAGTTGCTACAAAAAGACGCACATTGCGATTTGAGGCATGGATAGCTTGAATATCACTGCGTATTTCAGTAAAGACATCGCCCGTAAGAAAATCATTTAATGGGTGAGCGAATTCATCCATATATGAAATAACACGTTCAGCCATTTGAACTTGTCTAAACACGCTTGAATCTCCAAGCTGAGCAAGTATGTCTTGCCACTGCTCGCTAACACGGTTTAACAACTCTACAGCTGCCACAGTTTTTTCTTTGATCAGATCAGTCTCTGGCTTAATATTGTCTAGATATTCACGAACTTCAATAAGAGTATCTAGTTTGTTTTCAATGGATAGACGAATGTTAATATGCTCAATGCCATCACTATAATCAGCCAGTTTATCTAGTGGTATAACCACATCTTCGTTAATTTTAAAAGCATTGGTATGAGCTGCAATGGCAGCAGTATTGGCGCGATCTTTCCAGAAGGTTTGTCGCGTGCTAATGGCTTTTGCAATAAAACACTCACCATCTTGTCGAGTGGTAATATCCTTGATTTCTTCACCAATTTTATCAAGTGATGATTGTTCTTGGCTAGAAATATCAATCAATAAAACCATTCTTGGTAGACCAGATTTACTAGCTTTAGTGGTGTATTTGACAGCTTTAACATAGCGCGCATCAAGATGCTCCATGCCCACAAGATCAACTTGTGTCGTACTATCAATGAGATTTTTAATCTCAACAATACTAGATACAGCAGCTTTTAAATCATGACCAAAAAATTCTAAACATAGGGTGTTAATATGTTCTAAAGGCTGATGTAGAACAAATTCTGCTGAGGTGATAAAGCCATCACAGCCTTCTTTTTGAATACCAGGAAGACCATCTAAAAATTTGTTAGTAACATCTTTACCAAGGCCACTTTTACGTAGTTTTTTGGTATCAATGCTCAGAACTCTAGAGCTAATAACGGTCTTGGAGTCGTCTTCCAGTGTATTAATTTTAAAACTGACAGATTTAAGAAGTTGAATTTTATCTTTATTGTGATCAAGACGCTCTACTCGCAACCAAGTTCCATCAGGCATTACCATTTTCCAAGAGACTAGATTGTCAATGGTTGTACCCCATCTAAGGGCTTTCTTGCCGCCAGCATTCATTGCCACATTGCCACCAATCGTGCAGGCATCTTGTGATGTAGGATCTACTGCAAAAACAAGATTATTTTTCGTGGCTAACTCACTGACGCGTTTAGTAATAACACCAGCACCTACATTGACGCTTTGTAAATTGTTGGCATTCTTAATGTCACCAATAAAACTCAGCTTTTCGGTGTTAATAACAGCGGTTTTTGCATGCAGAGGAATTGCGCCGCCTGTATAGCCCGTTCCACCACCACGTGGAATAATTGTTAGCCCTAGCTCAATACACGCTTTGACAATACTAGCAATTTCTAGCTCAGTATCTGGCGTAATAACAACTTGTGGATACTCCACGCGCCAATCCGTAGCGTCAGTGGCATGAGAAGAACGAGATAAGGCATCAAAGCGAATATTGTTATTATGAGTTACCTTAAGTAACGTTTGTTTAATACGTTTTTTGTGTTGCTTAAAGTCACTTAGACATAGCTCAAATTTGGCAACGGCTAAATCAGCACTATAAAGCAATTCTAAAACTTTTACGTTGTCATTTGCGCGTTTTCTGATAAGGTCTAGGCGTGAATTAAGTGCCTCAATTAAAGATTTCCAGCGACGCTGATTTTTAATAAGATCTTCTTGAAGATATGGGTTTCTATCAACCACCCACATATCGCCCAGTACTTCAAACAACATTCTAGCACTTCGACCTGTGTTGCGATTAGTGCGAAGAAATTCTAATAGTATCCAAGCATCTTTACCTAAAAATCGATATACAACTTCCTTGTCAGAGAATGATGTGTAGTTATAGGGTATTTCTCGGTATTGCTTCAATTGAAGTAAAGTTAACAAAAAGTAAATTTTATTTTACTATAATGGTTGATAGTTAATGTTAGTTGTTTGCCTTCATAAAAAAGGTGTTTATATAAAAAGGATAAAACATGTTGTGGATTAAAGCTTTTCATATTATTAGTATTATTACTTGGTTTGCAGCCTTGTTTTACTTGCCTCGATTATTTGTATATCATGCGATGAGTAAAGACAAGATTAGCATTGAACGCTTTAAAGTTATGGAGCGCAAACTTTATCGCGGAATTATGATGCCAAGTATGATTTTGGCTATTACACTTGGCACATGGATGGTGGTTGATGCTTGGGAGATCTATAAAACCCAATATTGGCTACATGCCAAACTAGCTTTAGTGGTGCCTTTGGTTGTTTATCATTTCTATTGTGGCCACTTGCTGCAAATATTTAAGCAAGATAAAAATACACGTTCTGATGTTTTTTATCGTTGGTTTAATGAACTTCCTGTCTTAATTTTGATTGCAATTGTAATTTTGGTAGTTGTTAAACCTTTCTAATTTTTAGTTATTTTTAGATAGTTTTCCGCCAAGGCCTCATAAATAGGCTGGGTGAATATTAATTTACTTATCCAGTTGGCAATAAAAGCAACTAATAGTGCTGGAATGAGCAAGTGAATGGCAGTACTCATTTCTAAAATTACAAATGTTGCGGTCAGTGGCGCCCTGATTACAGCACTTAAATAAGCAATCATTGACATTATGATAATAACTTGGGTATCAATTTTTAAATAGTAAGGTGCTATTTCAGCACCAATACCAGCGCCAATAGAGATGCTTGGCATGAACAATCCACCTGGAATGGTTGATGCTAGCGAAGTGAGTGTGGCAAAGTATTTCATTAATACAAACTCAAACCCCAGTTGGTTACCTGCTAGCATTAGAATAACTTCATCACGTCCAGAGCCGGCAATTTTTCCAGCTGACAGATAATTAAAAAGACCAACAACCAGTCCTAAAAATAAGGCAATAGTAATCACGCGCGCTTTATTATGGCTGATAAATTTAGTTATTAAATAAATAACTGCCTTAGAGAATAATCCACCAACAATACCCGCTAAGATGGCTAATGGTATGAGTTGCCAAATAAGCTCAAGATTTAGGGAATGGGTTGAGAAATCACCCAAATAAGGGGTATTGCCTCGATAGACCAACGTTAATACATAGGTCAAGGCGCTAACAATTGCAATGAGTACTAAAGCCTGTTTTTTGAGTTTTCTGCCAACTTCTTCATAAGCAAATAAAAACCCTGCAAGTGGCGCATTAAAGGCGACAATTAATCCAGCACTACCACCAATGGCAATTAATGAATGAATAAGGAGCTTACGTTTTAATTTTAAAAATCGATTAAAGCCATAAAAAATGGAGCCACCAATATGAATACTTGGCCCTTCAATGCCAATGGGTGCGCCACCCAACATACCGACAAAAATAAAGACAATTTTGCCTGCAGCTACCCTAAACGAAAGTAGTTTTTCGCGAATGGTTTTGTTGCGTGAATCATTGGCTGCTATGAGCTGTGGAATGCCACTGCCTTGAATATAGTGGCAGAAATATTTAGCTGTGTAAACAATTAAAACAAAGGTGAGCGGGGTGATTATTAAACTTAATGAAGGGTTTTTTGCTATTAAGTGTTTGAACGTGTGCTGAGCATAATCACTTGATAATAAAAAAAAATCAATGGCAATAACAGTTAATACGCTAGCCAGTATTAATGAAATATAGGTTTTTAACTCGTTTGGAAATTGATGCGAGAGATATCTGCGCATAAATTATAAAGCGTTGAAAATTCCGGTTGATAGGTATCTATCGCCACGATCACACACAATGACAACAATAGTGGCATTATTAATCTTTTTAGAGAGCTCAAGTGCAACTGTTACTGCGCCACCACTAGATATGCCGGCAAAGATACCTTCTTGGGTAGCTAGGTTGCGTGCAGTTTTCTCAGCATTAGATTGAGAAACATCCATAATAGTGTCAACCCTAGAGGCGTCAAAAATTTTAGGCAAATAAGCTTTAGGCCAGCGACGAATTCCAGCAATTCTTGAGCCATCTTCAGGTTGAACACCGATAATTTGAATATCTTTGTTTTTCTTTTTAAGAACGGTGGAAACTCCCATGATGGTTCCAGTTGTACCCATAGCAGAAACAAAATGAGTTACCTCGCCTTGGGTATCTTTCCAGATTTCATTGGCAGTTGAACTGATGTGAGCGCCAGGATTGTCATCATTAGCAAACTGATTAAGTTGCAACCCTTTGCCATCTTGTTCTAATTTGTCCGCTAAGTCACGCGCACCTTCCATACCTGCCTCTTGAGTAACAATCAGCAGCTCTGCGCCGTAAGCCGTCATGGCATCTCGACGCTCTTGCGAAAGATTCTCAGGCATGATTAGAATCATTTTATAACCCCTAATTGCAGCAACCATCGCTAGTGCAATGCCCGTGTTGCCACTAGTTGCCTCAATGAGGGTATCACCCGGTTTAATCTCACCACGAGATTGCGCTTGAGTAATCATGTGAAAAGCAGCACGATCCTTAACTGATCCTGCTGGATTATTACCCTCAAGCTTTAATAAAATTGTATTGGATGGGTTAGGGTTGAGGCGCTGCATTTTAACCAAAGGAGTATTGCCAATAGTTTGATCGATAGTTTGATATTGCATTATTCCTCCTTCTTAAAACCTACATAAAATCTGCAGATTTACATATTATTTAAAATTGCATCGCGAACTTCGCTCATGACTGGATTAATGTTAATCATCGCATTATTACATTGTGAGATAGCTGTATCTGGGTCTTTTAAGCCATGACCTGTTAGCGTACAAACAATTTTAGAGCCTTCAGGAATCTTACCAGTTTGAATGTCGCGCATCGCACCTGCTAATGAGGCAGCTGAGGCAGGCTCACAAAAAATACCTTCCTGTTCAGTGAGTAATTTCTGAGCGCTTAAAATTTCAGCATCTGTTAACGAATCAAACCAACCTTTAGACTCACTTTGCACTTTGTGAGCCAAGTCCCAGCTTTGTGGATGTCCAATGCGAATGGCAGTTGCGATAGTTTCCGGGTTGTCAATCATCTCGCCTTTAACAAAAGGTGCTGCACCTGCGGCTTGATAGCCAACCATTTTTGGCGTACTAGTTGCTTTACCGTCTTTATGATATTCTGTATAACCCATCCAATGTGCTGAGATGTTGCCGGCATTACCCACAGGTAGACAATGAAAATCTGGTGCATCGCCTAGCTCTTCAATAATTTCAAATGCAGCTGTTTTTTGACCTTGTAGGCGATAAGGATTAATTGAATTTACAATAGCTACAGGCGCATGATCAGCAACTTCCTTAACTAAGCGCATACCATCATCAAAGTTACCTTTGATTTGAATAATAACAGCACCATGGATCATTGCTTGAGCTAGTTTTCCTAGGGCAATTTTTCCTTCAGGAATAAGTACAAATGCTTTAATACCAGCACGAGCAGCATAGGCCGCAGCAGCAGCAGAGGTGTTACCTGTTGAGGCACAAATAATAGCCTTGGAGCCAGCTTCAACTGCTTTGGTAACTGCCATAGTCATGCCGCGATCTTTAAAAGATCCAGTTGGGTTTAAGCCTTCATATTTGATATATATATCAACATCTTTGCCAAGTATAGCTGGAATGTTTTCTAAGCGGATTAAAGGTGTGTTGCCTTCACCAAGACTGATAAGTTTAGTGGTTTCACTGACAGGAAGCCTGTCGCGGTAATTTTCAATTAGACCTGTGTATCTCATTATCTTATCTCCTTAATCAAGGTTTTCTACATGAATAATTTTAACATCCTCTTGGATGAATTCATGGCTCTGGATTTCTGTTATTGCTGCTTTTAAATTAGCAGTTTTAACATTATTTGTAATAATCGCAATGTGCGCGTTATTTTGTGCATCAATTTGCTTTTGTATAACCGACTCAACACTAATATTATGCTTAGCAAGTGTGGTGGTAATATTCGCTAGCGTACCAGGCTTATCAGTTGCCAATAAACGCAGATAAAAGACACTTTCAATATTATTAGCATCACAGTTAGGAATTTCAACAAGTGATTTCCAACCTAACACATCATGACTAACAGTATTTTTAATGATGTCAACTAAGTCTGCAATAACAGCACTTGCAGTTGCTTCGTCGCCTGCACCTGCACCATAGTAAAGTGTTGGTCCAACGGCATTGCCTCTAACCAATACAGCATTCATTACACCGTCAACATTAGCTAGAAGCTGTGTTTTTGGTATTAGCGTTGGATGGACGCGCATTTGCAACTCTCCATCAACTTTTTTAGCAATACCTAGGTGTTTGATTGAGTAGTTAAGCTCGGTTGCGAACATAACATCTTCACCACTAATTTGGCTAATACCCTCAGTAGAGACTTTATCCACCTGCAATTTACAGCCAAATGCAATAGAGGCAAGGATGGCAAGTTTGTGAGCAGCATCAATACCTTCTACATCAAAAGTTGGATCTGCTTCTGCGTAGCCTAAATCTTGAGCTTCTTTTAAAACATCAGCAAAATCTCTGCCTTTGTCGCGCATTTCGGTCAGGATAAAGTTTCCTGTGCCATTAATAATACCAGCGACTAGTTCAATTTTGTTGGCACTTAAACCCTGCTCTAAAGATTTGAGAATTGGAATACCACCAGCAACGGCCGCTTCAAACAGTAAATGTACGTTTTTTTGCTTGGCTAGTGTTAGCAACTCGTTACCATGAGTAGCAATTAAAGCTTTATTAGCTGTAATAACATGCTTGTTGTTGTTGATAGCTTGTATAACTAATTCTTTGGCAATAGTTGTGCCGCCGATTAGCTCTAAAATAACATCTATTTCTGGATTATTAACAACTTCAAAGGCGTCTTCAGTAATATTAATATCACCATCTGCGCAAATTCTAGGTTCAGAAATACTTTTAACTGCGCCGTGAGTAACATTGATTTTTTCACCAGTACGAGCAAAAATCTCACTTTCATTCTTGCTTAAAACATTTACAACACCGCCACCGACGGTACCTAACCCTAATATTCCAATATTCACGCTACTAAATCCTTTTTCAAAATGATTAATAAGAGGTGAATTATACCAATTGGATATTGATGTATAAAGGTATTAGAGCAGGGATTTTAATTGGTTTTATCTAAAATGATGGCAGAACACTTCAGTGGACGTGAATAATGCGTGGGAATAGTGTGTTGGTTATCAAAAAGTACCGGCGCTAGTGCCTTTAGCATATCTTCGTAAATTGGTTTTTTGAAGTCAATTACTTTTTCAATAGGATGCCAATAATCAACCCAGGTCCATTCATCAAATTCAATATTTGAATGCGTATCTAGTTTGATATTATCTTCACTTGAGGTTAGGCGTAGCAAAAACCACACTTGCTTTTGACCGACACAGATAGGTTTTTGAGAGCGTTTAATGTGGCAGTCAGGTAAGTCATAACGCAGCCACTTCGGTGTTTTAGCAATCAGACTTACATGATGAGATTCTAAACCCACTTCTTCGTTTAGTTCACGAAAAAGAGCTTCAACATCGGTCTCACCTTGATCGATACCACCTTGTGGTAGCTGCCAAGAATCTTGCTTATAGCGTTTGGCTAATAAAACCTGGTCTTTGTCATTGGTGATAACAATACCAACATTGGCACGGTATCCCTCTTTGTCAATCATAATTAAGTTTTAATCATCGTTAGAAAAAGCACCTAAAAGATGTAACAAGCTCGTAAACATGTTGTGAAGTGCTAAGTAAAGACCAACAGTTGCAGAGATGTAATTGGTTTCACCACCATTAATAATAGCAGACATTTGACTCAACATAAAAGCACCCATAATCATAACAACTGCAAATGAAATAAGAAGACTGAAAGCAGATGATTCAAGAAAGAAGAAGTTTAATACAGACAAAATGATAATACCAATCATAGCAAAAAAGATCATGCCATTTAAGAAGCTAAAGTCTTTCTTTGTGTTTTGAGCATAAAAACTAATGGCGAAAAAAGCAACGCCTGTACCAGTTAAGGCTTGAATAACTAAATCTGCACCATTTGGCATTGCTAAGTAATGCGTGAGCATTGGTCCAATCGAATAACCTAATAACCCTGCCACAGCAAAGGCGGTTAAAATACCTTTACTGCTATTTTGAGTTTTAGGTAGTACAAACCAGATTACAGCAATTGCAGCAATGGAGCTAACTATGGCTGAGCCAAATCCAGCACCTGAAGCTACTGAAAACCAAGAGGCTAGCCCACCAAAGACAAGCGTATAAGAAAGAAGCCTCATTGTGTCTGATAAAACTTTATTTTTAACTTGTATGTTGCTGATAGTTGTCGTTGTAAATGTATTCATGATTTATCCTCTAAGATTAAGTGTGTAAAATAATCTTATTTTATACTGAAAATAAAACAATAGCATGAAACTAGTTTTAGGCTTAGGGGTTACCGGTTTTTCCATTGCTCGCTTTTTATTACAACATAAAGTTGCATTTAAAGTGGCTGACTCCCGACAAACTCCCAAATTATTATCTGAATTTTTATCAGAGTTCCCATTAATAAAGCCTTTTTTAGGTGACTGGGATGAATCTCTATTAGAAGAGGTTGATGAAATTTTTATCTCCCCAGGTGTTGCTCAGCAAGAAACAATTGTAATCTGGGCACTTGAAAAAGGCATTAATATTGTCAGTGATATAGAATTATTCTCTAGATATGCCCTGGCACCTGTTATTGGTATTACTGGCTCCAATGGTAAATCTACCGTAACTCAATTATTAGGGGATATGGCCAAAGCCAGTGGTAAAAAGGTAGCTGTTGGTGGTAATATCGGCATACCAGCGCTAGATTGTTTACAGGACGAGGTTGAGCTTTATATATTAGAGCTATCAAGTTACCAGTTAGATTATAGTAAAAAACTAAATTTATATGCTGGTGTCGTGCTGAATATCACTCCAGACCATCTAGATCGATATGATAGTTTCGAACATTATGCGGCTTCAAAGTTAAGTTTGTATCAATATTGCCAACACTTGGTTATTAATCTTGATGAGCCACTGATCCCTCAAAAAACTTCTGCTATCCATTTCGGAATAAATATGCCAAAACAAGATCAAGACTTTGGCACTGTAACTTGCCATGGTAGTTGCTACTTCTTAAAAGGCGATGAAGTACTGATGGATGTTGACGAAATGCAACTTATTGGTGAGCATAACGTGGCGAACATTCTAGCAGTATTGGCCTTAGGTGATCAAATCGGTATAGATATGAGCATCATGATTGATTGTATTAAAACCTTTAAAGGTCTTGAACATAGATTGGAATGGGTGTCAGATAAAAAAGGTATTGTATTTTATAATGATTCCAAAGCAACCAACGCCTCAGCAAGCGTAACAGCACTAAAAGCATTGATTAATAAACATGAAAATATTGTTTTAATTGCTGGAGGCATGGCTAAAGATGAAGATTACACTGAGCTTTTTAAGCTGATTGATCAAGATGTTTTCGGTGTGGTGTTAATTGGACAAAGTGCTACAGATTTTGAGCACGGCATTCATATTGCTAAAACTATTCATGCTCAAAATATGAACGAGGCGGTTTCTTTGGCTAAAGGCATGATCAATAATGGTGTGGTGCTTTTATCTCCAGCCTGCGCAAGTTTTGACATGTTTGATAATTTTGAACATCGAGGCCTTGAATTTAAACGCGCTATTCTTGGATAAAGTCTACTGTTTTTTCAATATCTGCTGTTTTCAGTTTCAACCCTTGAGTTTGACTTCTAAGCCAAGTGCTTTGACGCTTGCAAAGCTGTCTTGTGGCAATAATAGATCTTTCAATCATTTCAGCCTCATCTATCTCATTGTTTAAAAATTGCCATGCCTGTCGATAACCAACACAGCGAATTGAAGGCAGGTCTTGATGAAGTGCTGTATTGGTTTTTAAAACCCTAACTTCATCCATAAATCCTTGCTCCATCATTAAATGAAATCGAGTTTCAATGCGCTGATGAAGCTCACTGCGATCTGGCATTAAGATAATTTTTTTAATGATGCAATTAAGCCCGCCTTGTTTTTTACCCTGGAGTTTGGTAAGGGTTTTACCGCTAATATTAAATACCTCAAGTGCACGAGTAATGCGTTGTGAATCATTAGCGTGAATTCTTTGTGCAGCAATAGGGTCGATTTTTTGTAATGATTGGTATAACGCATCCAGGCCTTTTTCTTTAACGAGTTGGTTGTATTTTTCTCTGGATTCTGGGGTTGACTCTGGAAGGTCAGATAAGCCGTGCTCTAAAGCATTGAAATAAAACGAAGTTCCACCAACCAGAATAGGTAGCTTATTTTGACTAAAAGCTAACTCAATTTGATGAGTGGCATCATTAACAAAGTCCTGAGCTGAATAGGTATCGCTGGGTTTGCAAATATCAATAAGATAATGTGGGTGAGCTTTAAGTGTTTCAGTATCGGGCTTAGCAGTGCCAATATTCATGCCTTGATAGATTAATGCAGAATCAACACTAATCAGTCGAGAGTTAATTTTTTTGCTAATTTTAATAGCTAAATCCGTCTTACCTGAAGCAGTAGGACCCATTAAAAAAAGCACAGTATTAGAAGGTGGATTGAGCACGAATATCCTTGTATTAGTAAGTTTTTATATAACTAACCTAGATTATAATGTCAACATTCAAAAAATATTGATAGAATAAAGTCATGTTTACAGTAGAAAATCAAGTGAGTGGCAATCAGTTTAAAGTTGCAGAAGGCGAAACTATTCTGGATGGCGCCATTAGCAACGGGCTTGGATTTCCTTATGGTTGTCGAAATGGCTTTTGTGGTAAGTGTAAAGCGACACTGATGGAAGGTGAAGTTGGTTATCTAAAAGGAATTCCACCTGGATTAACGCCTGCAGAAGTTAGTGATAACATGATTCTCCCATGTAAGTGTTACGCTAAAACGGATATATCAATTGTGGCTACTGAACTTGAGAGTGTGGCTGATATTGAAGTTAAAACATTACCTTGTAAAGTTGATAAAATTGAACACTTGAGTGCTGATGTAGCGAAAATTGTTTTGAAAATTCCAGGCAATGAAGCTATGCAATACTTAGCGGGTCAATATATAGACTTGATTCACCCTGATTTTGATCCTCGCGCCTTTTCTATTGCTAATGCGCCGCATAATACAGGTATTATCGAGCTTCACGTACGCCTTATCTCTGGTGGAAAATTTACCAATTTTGTATTTAATAAAATGCAAGAAAAGTCTTTGTTGAAAATTGAAGGCCCTAAAGGTAGTTTTTATTTAAGAGAAGATAGTGAAAAGCCTATGATCATGCTTGCAGGTGGTACTGGATTTGGCCCTGTTAAAGCCATGATTGAACATGAGATTGAATCCAATAGTCAAAGAAAAATTGATATTTATTGGGGTGTTAGAAGTGAACAAGATTTGTACATGTCACTACCTTATCAATGGGCTGAACAACATGACCATATTAATTTTGTGCCAGTGCTATCAATTCCTGACAAGAATTGGCAAGGTAGAGTAGGTTATGTTCATGAAGCAGTTTTGGAAGATTTTGAAACATTAGTCAATTTTGAGGTGTACGCTTGTGGACCTCCAATGATGGTCACATCTGCTGCCAATACTTTTATTAAACAAGGTATGCTTGAAAAGAATTTCTTTAATGATAGTTTTGATTTTTCCCATCAAACAACTGACTTATGAGCGACATGCAACAACATTTAACTGAACAACTTCAACTTGCCTTATCTCCGAGTCATTTAGAGGTAATTAATGAGTCTAGTAACCACTCGGGTCCTGCGACAGAGTCTCATTTTAAGTTGATTGTGGTGAGTGACTATTTTAATGATTTAGCTTTAATTACTAGACATCGCTTTATTAATAATCTCTTTAAAGAAGAGTTAAGTCATATTCATGCACTTGCTATGCATACCTATACCTCACATGAGTGGCAATTAAAAAATGGTGCTCCCGATTCTCCAAAATGTTCTGGTGGCAGTCAATCTTAAGAATTAGCAGACTACTTTTCTTCTCTAGTTTTTTGCTTTTGGGTGCTTGTAACTCACCAGTAAATGACAGTGCTAATCAGCTGATAAAGTCTAACCCAAAAGAAACAGCCTCTATTAAGCCTATTATTGAGAAAGATCTTTGGCGTCATATTACTAATAAAACGACATTAAAAGCACCTAGTCAAAAACAACTATATTGGCATATAGATTGGTTTAAAAAACACCCTGACTATTTAACGCGCATTACTAAGCGTGCCAACCCTTACTTATATCTAGTAGTTCAAGAGGTTGAAAAAGCAGGGCTGCCACTCGAAATTGCTTTATTGCCTATTGTTGAATCTGCTTATTATCCTTTTTCATACTCTCACGGTACTGCATCAGGGTTGTGGCAGTTTATTCCATCAACAGGTAGGCTTTATGGCTTAAAGGATAACTGGTGGTATGATTCTCGTCGTGATGTATTGGCATCTACCAAGGCAGCTGTAAAGTACTTGAAAAATTTAAACAAGCTTTTCAAGGGTGATTGGTTGTTAGCTATAGCAGCCTATAACTCGGGCCCAGGGCGAGTGCAAAGAGCCATTCGCGATAATAAAAAACTAGGCAAGCCTACTGACTTTTGGCATTTGAAATTACCAAATGAGACTAAAGGCTATGTGCCAAGATTATTAGCTGTAACTGAGCTTATTAAAAATCCAGAGAAATATGGACAAATTATTACCCCTGTTGATAATAAGCCAACCATAGAATCTATTGAACTGAATACTCAGTTTGATTTGGCTTTAATTGCTGATTGGTCAGAGGTAGAGCTTGATACTTTATATTCACTTAATCCAGGTTTAAAGCGATGGGCCACTCCAAGCGAGGGCTCTTACAACTTGCTGTTACCTATTAAAAACATGAAACTGTTTAAGCAATCAATGCTTAAAAATCCAAATATAGCAAGATTAAAATGGATACGACATCAAGTTAAGCAAGGCGATAGTTTAAGTGTGGTTGCACAGAAGTACGCAACGACCATGAAACAAATTAGCAGCGTTAATCAATTAGAAAACCATTTTATTAAAATAGGTGATTATTTAATCGTTCCTGTTGCTCAAAAGGGAGCCGAGGCTTACTCATCGTCAGAAGATCAGCTAGAAAAAAATCGTTTAAATTCAAAGAAATCAGGGCGTAAAGTTGTTCATTCTATTCAAGCGGGTGACAGCTTGTGGTTAATTTCTAAGAAGTATCAAGTAAGTATTAAAAAAATCATTAAATGGAATCATATTAAGCGTTCAGAGCCATTAAAATTAGGCAAAGAATTAGTACTTTGGCAGCCTACTGTAGATGCTTATAAAGATTTATTATCAGTGACATCACTGGGTATTGATATTGATAGAAAAGTGGTTTATCAAGTAAGAAGTGGTGATAATTTATCAACTATTGCTGCTAAATTTGGCGTTAGTGTTCTTCAAATAAAACAGTGGAATAAGCTTGATGACAGGCCGCTACAGCCAAGGCAAAAACTTACCATTATGGTCAATGTTGTTAATTCAAAAATGAAATAAAACTTATGAATATATTACCTATTAATAAAATCATCTTAGCCAGTTTTGCCTTTGCACTGACACATTGGAAAAAGGTTGTTGAAATATCTATTTTACCAGTGGCTATTTCATTGCCATTGCTGCTCATATTGCCTCAAATGTTTGAACTCATGGAAGTTGTGTTTCAAGGCGGAGATTTGGCTGATGTTGTGTTGCCAGACAATACACCCATATATTTATTATTGTTTTTGTATGGTTATATTATGTTGTCAGTCAATATGTATCGATTGGTTGTTTTGGGTGAACAAAATGTATCAGCCATGTCACCAATCTTTAATATAAGTCAAATTTTTAGATTTATCGGTTTGACGCTATTTGTAGGATTTGTAACTACAGTCCCTGTTATGCTGACTGGTATTGGTTTTTTACAGTTAATTATTTACTTTTTAATTATGCCAATGACATTGAATTTTGTTAATATTGCGATCAATCAACCTTCAAATTACAAATGGAAATTAAATTTCGTCTCTCAGGCTAATCTATTTTTATTACAAGCTATCATTCCTGCTTTAATTGGTATGATTTTTACATCATTATTCAGTGCAATAGGTTTTCCAGAAGCTTTTGGATGGGTGATTAAAGCTATTCTTTTTTACTGGAGTTTGGTTAATTTAGCTTTGTGCTACCAATTAATTCAAGAGGCTAATACTTCAACGTAAACCCTTTAGGATAGCGCATATCATAAGTTGCTTTATTTAGTTTTTTGAGCGGAATTTCTTGCCTTAATTTATGATAAATTTTCATAAAATCTTTTAGGCGCTGCTGTTGTTTATTGTAGCCAAGTACAACGGTTATATTGGGTTCTAAGGTTAGTTGATCAATATTGCTTCTTGTTAAAGTAAGAATTTTTAAGTCAGATAAGATGAGTTGGTAAGCTTGGTAATCCTCTAAAAGTGAGTCATAGCTTTCTGGCTTATGGCCAGATTTTAAGACCACTAGATTTTCTGATGCATGATCATTTTGCCGATAGTATAAATTTTCTGGCTTGATAAGACTACCTTGGGTTGTTATATAGCCTTGGCAATTTTCTTTTTCAAGGGATTTATTACAAGCTACATTTTCCCAATGAGCAGCAATTGGATGAGTAATTATACTAATCTGGATAGCATCCCAAAACAACCGCTTTACCTGGGCTTCTTGCACCCATGGATGGCGCTCTAATTCATCTTTAATTCCGTGTAAATCTAACTGGTAGGGCTTATTAGTTAACGACTTTATTTGTTTTTCAAGTGTTTCTTTATTGACCAGATAGTCACGATCTATTTCCCAGCTAACATTTATCTTAAGTAATTCACCTGAATTGTAGTGATAATTTCCCCAAACAATAATTGAAATAACCAATGTAAAGATTAGTGGCCAAAGCAACAGCTTTAAATATTCAAATAGAGATCGTCTATGTTGATTTTTACTTTTAAGCTTCATGAGTAATCTGCTTAACTAATTGCTTAAAAGTAATTCCTGCTGCTTTTGCAGCCATAGGAACTAAAGAATGAGATGTCATTCCAGGAACAGTGTTAATTTCTAGTAAGTAGGGTGAATTATTTTTATCTAAAATAAAATCAACCCTCCCCCATCCAGTAGCACCTATAGTTTGAAAAGCCTTTAACGCTAACTCTTTAAGCTGACTTTCTTGATTTTCTGTTAAGCCACAGGGGCAAAGATATTGTGTGGTGCTTGACAGGTATTTAGACTCATAGTTGTAAAAATCCTGATCTGCAACAATTTTAATGACGGGTAGAGCTTCTTCACCTAATATAGCAACTGTGCATTCTTCGCCCTCTATCCATTGTTCGATTAGAACCCGGTCATCATAGAACCAAGCGAGCGCTAAAGCTTCATCTAATTGATCAAGCTCGACTACTTTACTGATACCTATGCTAGAACCTTCTGACACAGGTTTTATAGCCCAAGGTAGTGGGAAGTTAACCGCGGGTAATGTCGTATCTTGGATGGCGATTACAGAAGGCGCCACTGGAAGTTTAGAGGCTTTCCAAATCTCCTTACTTAAATGTTTATCCATGCCGTTGGCACTTGCATCTGAATTGGATCCAGTATAAGAAATATTTCTAGCTTCTAGTAATCTCTGAATAGTGCCATCTTCACCACCACGACCATGTAGAACAACAAAAGCCAAATTAAATTCTTGAGACCATAAATTATCTAAATTGTCATCCTTCCAGTCAAATTTAAAACAATCAATTTGTTGAGATTTAAGTGCCTGATAAACAGCTTCACCACTATTTAAAGATATTTCTCTCTCAGCAGAATTACCCCCCATTAATACTGCAATCATATAATCTTCAACTCTGTTTCTAAATCAATTTTAAAGTTTGATTTTACGGTTTGTTGAATATGAATCACTAAATTTTCAATATCAGCAGCACTAGCTTTATTGTGATTAATAATAAAATTAGCATGCTTTTCAGACACACAAGCGCCACCAATACAAAAACCCTTTAGATTAGATTTTTCAATCAGTTCAGCAGCATAATTATCTCTAGGGTTTTTAAAGACACTGCCACAGCTCGGCAAGCCAATAGGTTGAGAATCATTTCTTTTCTTGAGAAGCTTCTGAATACTATGATTAGAAGAGACTGAATTGAATTCTAACTCTGCTGAAATAAAATATTCATGAGAATGTAAAGGTGTAATTTGTCGATAGAGAATATCAAAATCACAAGGCTGGCGCCAAAAGAGCTCACCTGATTTGTTAACCGTACGAACACGCTTAACAAACTGCCAGATTTCGAAACCAAATGCACCCGCATTCATAGCTAAAGCACCGCCAATAGTGCCAGGAATAGCACTTAGAAACTCCGCTCCAAAAAAGTTTTTTTCTAATGTAAATCTAGATAATTTTGCCAGTGTTGCACCAGCTTCTGCGGTGATGCAAGATTGGTTAATTGACAAAGATTTAAGTTGGGTTAGTTTAATGATAACACCTTGAAACCCTTGATCGCGAATTAGGATATTACTACCCAGCCCTATAAATAATATAGGCTTAGTATTAGATTTTAGAAAATCAACAAGTGCTTGAATGTTGTTTGGGACAAAAAAATCCTGCGCCAATCCGCCAGCCCGTAAAGAGCAATGTGAGGTCATGGGTTCGCTATGTTTTATCATTCTAGCACTTTAGCCGTAGGTTGATTTTAGTAAACCAGGCATTGTGTGAATATCACCTGCACCTAGGGTTAGTAAAACGTCATTTTCATTAATAATATGAGGCAACACCTTTAAAACTTCTTGTGCATTCTTGATCACAACTGGGTTTAATGTTGAACGCTTTCTGATAGATTCAGCTAGTGTTGAACTACTAATTTGAGCAATTGGATCTTCGCTTGCAGGGTAAATATCTAACAAGATCAAGCCATCTGCAAGACTTAAAATACGAGCAAAATCATCAAACAAGTCTCTGGTTCTAGAATAACGATGTGGCTGAAAAATTACCACAAGACGTCTATCAGGGTAGGTGTTCTTAAGTGAGTCAAAAATGGCATTAATTTCAACAGGGTGGTGTCCATAATCATCAAAAAAATCAATTGAATGACCTTGAATTGATAACTGACCATGGTGATCTAATCTTCTAGCGACGCCAGAGAAATGGCTAAGTGCAGACTGGATAATATTGATGTCAATATTGAGTTCACAGCAAACACCAATAGCAGCCAACGTATTAAGAATATTATGCTTACCAATAAGGTTAAGCTGAATTGGGTAAGGATTGCTGTATTTTGAATTGTCCCGAGTGTGAACAACGTCAAAGTGCATTTGCATGCCAACCTGTTTGACATTAATAGCACGTATATCAGCATCTGGATTAAAACCATAGCTAATCATAGGGCGATGGATGTCGCTAATAATATCACGCACACCTTGATCATCACTACAAAGAATACAAGCACCGTAAAAGGGTAAGTTTGAGGTGAAACTAACAAAAGTATCTTTTAATTGTTGATAATTATTGTCATAGGTTGCCATGTGATCTTGGTCAACATTAGTGATCACGCTAAGCATAGGTTGCAAATGCAAAAAAGATGCATCTGACTCATCTGCTTCAGCAATTAAATAATCACTCTCGCCTAATTTAGCGTTCACGCCAGTCGAATTTAAAATACCACCAATAATGTAAGTAGGATCAAGCTCAGCATGATTAAGAATGTGAGCAATAATACTCGTTGTGGTTGTCTTTCCATGTGTGCCAGCAACGGCAATACCAAAACGAAAGCGCATAATTTCAGCCAGCATTTCGGCTCTAGGGACAACTGGAATATGTAATTTTTGTGCCCTTACTAGCTCAGGATTACTAGAGCTAATAGCACTGGATACAACTACTGCTTGTACATTATCAATATTATGCGCATCATGCTTGAAGTTAATCTTACAGCCCATCTTTGACAGTCTGTCAGTGATACTATTTTGATGAATATCTGAGCCAGAAATTTGATAACCAAGGTTATGCAACACTTCAGCAATACCACTCATACCAGAGCCACCAATACCAATAAAATGAATTTTACTGATTCTAGATTCGGAGACTTGCCTTAAATCTTTCATACTTTAAGGGCGCTAATGATGCAAAGTACCTGAATACCTTCACCTCTACCAAACGCAGTTAACCCTTCGCCAGTAGTTGCAGTAATACCAACATCATTAGGTGATATGTTAAACAACTTGGCTATATTTGTTTTCATATCAGCAATAAAGGGTGAGATTTTTGGCGTCAAGCATTCTATAGAAACTGCAATATGTTGTACTTGCCAATCTTGTAAGTCTTGAAGAGCTAATTTTAAATATTCGCTACTATCAGTAATTCCTTGCTGGCAAAGATTGTCTGCTATTTCACCTAATATATTGACACCAGTAATGGAAGAAACAGCATTGGTTAGGGCGTGAAATAGTACATCACCATCGCTATTAGCTCGCAAGCCTTGTGCATGCTTGAGATTAACCCCTGCTAATAATAAAGCCTTATGATTGTCCTCAAAGGCATGTGAATCTTGACCTAAGCCAGTTTTAATTTTCATGAGATCAATGATTTATTTAAATAAAAATTAGCTAAAGCCATATCCTCTGGACTGGTGATCTTAATATTGGTTTTTGAAGATTCAACCAATAAAGAATCTAAACCCAAATGCTCAATGGCACTGGCTTCGTCTGTAATATTAATACCATCATTATAAGCAGTATTTAATGCGTGTAGTAATATACCAAATCGATACATCTGCGGTGTTTGAGCTTGCCAAAGATTGCTTCTATCAATAGTAGACTCAATCATTTGATGATTAGATTTTTTAATAGTGTCAACCACTTTAGTTGCTAACAATCCACCAACTTTTTGATTCTCAAGTTGTTGGATAAGATTTTCAACATCTTTAACCTCTATACAGGGGCGAGCAGCGTCATGTACTAAAACCCAATCATTGTCTTTAACGAAAGGCTTTAAAGCATTGAGAGCATTAATCACTGAATGGTAGCGTTCTTTGCCACCAGTAGTAGTGGTTAAAAGCTTAGGATGGTTATAAAACTGAGAAGAGCTAAACAAACTGTCTTGCTCAGAAATTGCTACCACGCAGCCTTTAATTTTTTTAATATTTAATAAGGTTGATAGAGTTTGGTCAAGAACGCTCAAACCATTGTCTAGTTGCAAATATTGCTTAGAGATGTTCGATTGCATTCTTGCTCCAACTCCGCTGGCAGGTACAACAAGATAACAATGATCAGTTGACATAAAACATAAAATTAGAGTGGATTATTTTTTTATTATACCCAAGCAATGCTAGTTTTAATCTGGATCAGAAATACTGATTTGGTAGTATTTTTCTCCAGGCTTAATGAGGCCAAATTTGTGTCTAGCCATGGATTCTAAAATTTCTAATTTTTCATCTGATTTTGCATTTAATTCTAGCTGAAGCTTTAAGTTGTCTTGTTTTAGCTGTTGATTAACTGCTAGATTTTCTTTAAGAATTGCCTGCTTTTCGTTTATATCAAAAGGGAATGTATTAATGACAAAGTTTTGACGTACCAGGGTTGCTAAAACGATAAGCAAAATAATACTAATCCAGTAGCGATAAAAAAAGCCAAATAGTCTATTTGGCTTTTTTAAAGGGTCAATATTCACAATTTATTTAATGGATTAGCCATCAGCAAGATTTTTACCATCTTGGGCATCTTGTATAAACATCCAAACTGAACCGCCAATAATATAGACGGTAGAGGCAACTACTCCAAAAGCTGCAATATATTCAGCAGTACCAGAAATAACTTCGATATATGAAAGTATGATTAAAGCCAAAGGCGCCACTAAAGATATCGCCAAAGTGCTAATCATTAAAATATTTCCTCTTAAACTACTGTTATCTACTGAAGAGCTCATGTTTTTACCTTGGTGAATCAATTAAAAATATTATATCACAAATCTTTTTTACTTTATTGATGTAAGTCAATTTTTCACCAACAAAGTGTGAGAAATTTGGTCATGCCAAGCCAGGTTGTTTTGGCTAAATACTTGATAAATAAACCCAGCGCCAAGTGTTAAAAAAGATATAAATCCTAACATAAAGCGAATGAATGCTTGTTGATGGGTGATACTTTTCCCTTTATGAGAAGATTGATTGTTTTGTATAACTTGAAATTTCCAAGCTTTCATTCCAACGGTTTGGCGCCCTTTAACCCATGACATGGTGAAGTATAAATAAACACTGGGTAGAGTGATTAGATAGAAAAAAGCACCTCCCATATCGCCAAATAATGCATTGGCAACCATCCCAATAAAAAAGACTAAAGAAAAGGTTAGGCAAGTGTCGTAAAACATAGCACCAAGTCGGCGCAAAAATGAGACGTTAGATTTCATGATTAATCAATAAGTTAGGATTGACAACGGTTTGGTTAAGGTAGACTCCAAAATGTAGATGAGGGCCTGTAGCTCTACCTGTTTGACCTATAGTGCCGATGATATCACCTTGTTTTACGATTTGACCAGGTACTACTAGGCGTTTATTCATATGAATATAAACGCTAATCAGGCCCTGACCATGATCAATAAAGACAGCATTGCCGTTAAAGAAAAACTCATCACTAATGATCACCTTACCGCCCCCAGAAGCTTTAATTTCGGTACCAACGTCTCCTGCATAATCTAGTCCTGTATGAGGTCGCCTAGCTTGCCCATTATAAAAACGTTTAAATCCAAAGGGGCTTGTGGTAACCCCTGATACAGGTCGAATGAAAGCTGCTTTGTTCATGATGGTGTTGGAAAAAACTTTACGTGCTTTGGAAAGAATCGGACGCTCTTGGTTGATTCTATCCATGTGTAATAGATTTGGATTAACGTATTTTTTGTTTTTCCCTTTCAGGGTGATATACTGCTTTTTGTAATCATGTTCAGTTACTTTAAAGGTAATATTACGTGTCGAAAAATCCTTAATAGTGATCTGTTTTTCGCCTATTTTAGCCAATAAAGGAATACCGACTAATGCTTGCCAATGCGTATTATTTACTTGCTGAGTGTAGACTGGAACTTGACTATAAAAAGCTTTTGGGTTGGAATGATTGGTATAGAAATCAACCACTGCTATGCCGCCTGGTATGGGTGTATGTTTGACATTAAGATTCGCCAAAACGCTCAAGGGTAAAAGTAAGAATAATAAGAATTTAGTTTTTTTCAATTTTTTCCACCTTGGAATGAATGACGCCATCGCTTAGACGTGTTTTAATAGTCTGCCCTGATTGGGTATGAGTAATTGACGTTAATACTTGGTTTTTACTGCCTACAGTAATACTATAACCTCTAGACAGTGTGCTGAGTGGCGATAGATGCCCTAGTGAATTGGCATGACTAGCCAGTTGATTTTGTTGCTGCTTAATAATTTGTGATGTCGCGTTTTTCAGTCGACTGTTTAATTGGGATAAAGTTTGTTTGCTATCATGAACAACCTGGTTTATTTGTCGATGCAGTTGATTAGCGGACAACTGACTAATAGCAATAGAATGCTTAATTCTTACGCTAGGTGAATGTTGTTTTAAGTTAGAAAGTAATGTTGTTAATTTATACTCTTGAGTATCAATGACACTGGCTATGGATCCACTCAGTCGATGTGACAAGTAATCAAGTTGTTGCGATAAATAATTTAATTGTCTATCAGGTGAAACTACTCTAAGCTTAAGCTGATCAAGGTAAGCTTGTTTACGTTGTTTGTTTTGAAGAACTTGGTGGTGTAATTGTGTCGATAATTTTGCCACACGAGAAAGTATTTCCAACTTATCAGGTGTTGCCAACATAGCTGCAGCACTAGGTGTTGGAGCACGAATATCTGCTACAAAATCAGCAATAGTGGTGTCCGTTTCATGGCCAATTGCGCTAATAATCGGTGTTTTAGTGTTGTAAATAATACGCGCTAATGATTCCTCATTAAAGGCCCATAGATCTTCTAGCGATCCACCACCTCGAGCAACAATTAACACATCACAGCGTTGAGAATTATCTGCTGCAATAATGGCTTGACCAATTTTTTCAAATGAGCCTTGACCTTGTACTATACTGTCAAATAATAAAACATGAGCAAAAGGATAGCGCTTATTTAACACTCTAATAATATCTTGAATAACTGCGCCGGTCGATGAAGAAATTACACCAATAGTATTGATTTGAGTTGGTAGTTTTTTTTTATGCGATTGATCAAATAAGCCCTCTTCAGCAAGCTTGTTTTTTAATTGCTCAAAGGCTAGATTAAGATTACCAGCACCCACTGGCTCAATCTGTTGAACAATAAGCTGAAAATCTCCTCGTGCCTCATAAAGAGTTGGTGCGGCGCGCACTAAAACTTCCATGCCATTTTCAGGCGTAAATTTAATATTGCGCTGATTAAGGCGAAATAGGGCGCAGCGAACTTGAGCCTTGTTATCTTTTAATGAGAAATACCAATGACCAGAAGCAGGGCGTGCCAAGTTAGAAATCTCTCCCTGCAACCAGCAAGTAGGGATATTATCTTCAACCGTTTTATTACACAGTGATAAAAAGCTGGAGACACTGTAGATTTCATCTAAATTAAACATAATCTATTGTTTAAGTAAGGCGAAGATTGCACCAGCGCCACCATCTTTGTCAGGACAAGAGTTAAATGCCAGCACTTGAGGGTGTTGATTTAAAAAGCTCACAACTTGGGTTTTAAGGATACTCATGCCATTTCCAGAGTGATAGCCCTTACCATGAATAATATGAATAAAATTTTCATGCTGATGGCGATACATGAACTCACTCATAGATTCACATGCTTCAACAGTCGTCAGCCCATGAAGATCTAATGAAGGTGCATGGTCAATATCGCCGCGTTTCATTTTTTTAATAATTTTTGGCGATAAGCCATTTTTGGCATAGGCTACAGTTTGTGATCCATTCAAGCGGGCTTCAGTGATATAGCTATAGGCCGTGAATGCAGCTTTTTTGACTTGATTATTTTTTGGGTTTACGCCGTCTTTATCGATAGGCGAATTAGCATCAACACTGTCTCTAAACATTTGTTTGTCGTTGTCGTTGATCATTTTTGTTTACGCATTAAAAAAACCCTCAAATGAGGGCTTCATTATAGCAATGTTAAATTGTTATTTACAGAGCTTTGATTTGTGCATTAATACGAGCTTTCTTTCTAGATGCTTGGTTCTTATGCATAAGGCCTTTGCTAACTGATTGATCAATCATTTTTTGCATAGCAACATAACCACCTTGTGCTTCTTCTTTATTACCAGCATCTAATGCGTAAGATACTTTCTTGATGAAAGTACGAACTTTAGCGCGGATTTGAGAATTGTGCTTGTTGCGTTTAGTTGCTTGTCTTGCGCGTTTTTTTGAACCTGCTGAATTAGCCATCGTGTTATATAAGAGTTAAATATTTAAAGGCGTAATTATAAAGTCTTAGTGAGCAAAAGTCTAGTGAAATTGAAAATTAAATTACTAGGACTGTGCCAGATTATCTGATGGGCTAGCAGATTTTTCTATTACCTCTATTGTCTTTAATATTTTGCGCTTATTGATGAGTAAATGCCAGGTCTTTCCGCCTTGGGATTTCCATAGAGATGCTGCTCGTATGCCAGATAATAGCAATGCTCTAATATGGTTAGCGGTGCGATCATTAGATAAATACAGCTGCTCACCTTTAACCATAATTCTTGGATTTAGCCCGCCTAAGGTTGATTTGTATAGCTCACCTAAACGCGCAATGGAGTTAGTATGAGTAATTTCAAAGAATGTTTGCTTATTAAAAGTGTTGATCTCAGCGGTAATTGTATCTAATAAAGCTGGATTTTTCATTAATTTCTTTTCAAGGTTGATGAGTGATAAGGCGTAGAAAGTAATGGCTTGCATAGACTTAGTCTTTTTACTAAGTACAGCTTTTAAAGTTGACATACCAACAGATAGCTTAGCTTTAGAGTCAAAGATATCAACCACGTTTGAGCTTGTATTAACAATACTGCCTAGGCTTGCGCCAGAGCATTCACTATGGCAAATACCCTTTGAGGCAAGTTGATCAACGAGTGCAGCACTTTGCAAGATTCCCGCTAAGGCTAAGGTTTGGTTTTCTAATTTATTCATTACTTCTTTGCTCAATAATGCCACCACCTAAACAGGTATCCTCTTGATAAAACACAATAGATTGTCCTGGCGTGATCGCTCTTTGTGGATTTTTAAAAATAACTTTAAGTGAATCACCATCCTTCACAACGCTACATTCTTGTGAGTCTTGGCGGTATCGAATTTTTGCCACACAACTAAAAGGTATCTCTGGTTGAATGTCAATCCAATGTAAATTCGAAGTAGTAAGGGTGTTGTGATACAAAAGCTTATGATCACCCTGGACTACCAAAATTTCATTAGAATCAATGCGTTTATCGGCTACAAACCAAGGTGCGGGAGAATCGCTAAAGCCACCCCCAATTTCCAAACCTTTTCTTTGGCCAATGGTATAAAAAGCCAAACCTTGATGATGTTTGATAAATTTTCCCTGCTCATCAACAATATTGCCTTGTTGTTTGGGTAGGTAAGTCTGTAAAAATTCAGAAAAATTACGCTCTCCGATGAAGCAAATACCTGTTGAGTCTTTTTTATCAGCAGTGATTAAGTCGTGTTTTCTAGCTAACTCACGCACTTCAGTTTTGCTAATCTCGCCCAGTGGAAATAAGCTTTTACTTAATTGCTCTTGATTTAAAAGATGCAAGAAATAGCTCTGATCTTTATTATCATCTAGACCTGTTTTTAACTGGTAGCTGTTATTATCATGAGTAATTCTGGCGTAGTGTCCAGTCGCTATCTTATCAGCACCTAGTGATAGAGCATGTTCAAGAAAAACTTTGAATTTTATTTTTTGATTACATAAAACATCAGGATTAGGTGTTCGACCTTTCTTGTGCTCTTGTAAAAAATGCTCAAAGACATCATCCCAATAATCGGCTGAAAAATTAATACTATGAAGCTTAACCCCCAGTTTGTCAGCTACTTTTTGTGCATCTGATAAATCTTGCTCAGCAGTACAATGATCATCCTTGTCATCTTCATCCCAGTTTTTCATAAACAAAGCTTCTACTTCATAGCCTTGTTCTAATAGCATTAATGTTGCAACAGATGAGTCAACACCACCTGATAGGCCAACAATAATTTTTCCAAGCTTATTCAAAGATTTCGTAAGCCTGAACAATACGCTGTACTAATTTGTGCCTAACCACATCTCTTGAGTGGAAATGACAAAAAGAAATCTTAGGCTCGCTTTCTAAAACTTTCATAGCATGAAGTAAGCCTGATTGATTAGGTCGAGCAAGATCAATTTGAGTAACGTCGCCTGTAATCACCATTTTGGAGCCAAAACCCATACGCGTTAAAAACATCTTCATTTGTTCGGTTGTGGTGTTTTGAGCTTCATCTAAAATGATGAAGGCTTCGTTTAGTGTGCGTCCGCGCATAAAAGCCAAAGGCGCCACTTCAATTATATTTTTATCCAACAGTTTGGTAACTTTATCAAAGCCCATCATTTCATACAAAGCGTCATAAATTGGACGCAAGTAAGGATCAATTTTTTCGGTTAAATCTCCAGGCAGAAAGCCAAGTTTTTCGCCCGCTTCAACGGCAGGACGAACTAGTATGATACGTCTTACATCTGAACATTCAAGCGCTTCAACGGCGCGTGCAACCGCCAAATAAGTTTTTCCTGTGCCTGCAGGTCCAATACCAAAAGTACAATCTTTCTCCTTAATGGCTTTGACGTAATGTTGTTGATTTTTTGAACGTACATGAATAAATTTACGCTTGGTTTTAATGTTAACCGACTCACTAGATATGTCGTCATCAGTGTAGGCTTTAATGCTCATTTCTACATCATGCACACCAATAGATTGAGTTTTACTGAGCATACTTAAATCTTGCAAAATTCGAGCAGCTAAGTGCTTGTTATCACCATGAATAATAAACTCTCCACCTTTGTTTTTAATTTCAACATCAAGACTTTTTGCAATAGTTTGTAAATTTCGATCAAATGAGCCACAAACATCGGACAGTTGTTCAGAATTATCAATTTCTAGAGTGATGTGCATAGATTGTTGTTTTTAAGCGTTATTTTGAAGGTGTAGCTCACCCACTAATGAGTTGCCACGTGCTGAGGTAATTTTGACATTTACAATTTGACCAATAAGCGACTCATCACCTTGAAAATGCGTATTACGCATATTTTCTGTGCGACCAAACAAACTGCTAGTTTCGCCAGGGATTTGAGCGCTCTTTTTAGATAAGTTCTCAATCAATACTTTTTGCACACTACCAACCATAGATTTTGAAATAGCCTCTGTTGATTCATCGATAGTTTTTTGCACACGTGCTAGGCGTTCTTTTTTAATTGACATATCAACATCGTCAACAAAGCTACCTGCAGGTGTTCCAGGTCTAGCGGAATAGATAAAGCTAAAAGATTTGTCAAAACCAATATCGTTGATGAGTGTCATGGTGTCTTCAAAGTCTTGATCATTTTCACCCGGAAAGCCAATAATAAAATCGCTAGAGATGGAAATATCAGGTCGAATTTTACGTAATTTCCTAATTTTCGATTTGTATTCAATAGCCATATGGCCACGCTTCATGAGTCCTAGAATTTTGTCAGAACCACTTTGAATAGGTAAATGCAGATGTGAAACCAGCTCAGGAACTTCAGCATAAGCCTCAATAAGAGAATCTGAAAATTCAACTGGATGAGAAGTGGTGTAACGAATACGATCAATCCCCTCTATTTGCGCGACAATATTGATCAATAAGGCCAAATCAGCACTTTGACCATCATCCATTAATCCTTGGTAAGCATTAACATTTTGACCTAATAGATTAACCTCACGAACACCTTGTTTGGCTAGTATCCCCACTTCCTTAAGAACATCATTAAAGGGACGAGAAACCTCTTCTCCACGCGTATAAGGAACCACACAAAAGGTACAGTACTTACTACAACCTTCCATGATAGAAACAAATGCACTAACACCATCTGACTTAGGCTCGGGTAGGTGGTCAAATTTTTCGATTTCTGGAAAAGAGATATCGATACTGGTTTTTTTGTCACCCAATACCTCATTAAGCATAGTTGGGAGGCGGTGCAAAGTCTGAGGGCCAAAGATAATATCAACATACGGTGCGCGTTTAAGGATTAACTCTCCTTCTTGTGAGGCAACACAGCCACCCACGCCAATCACTAAATTAGGATTACTAACTTTGAGTTTTCTCCAGCGACCTAATTGATGAAACAACTTTTCTTGAGCTTTTTCACGGATAGAGCAAGTGTTAAGTAGCAATACATCTGCATCTTCTGCTTTATCGGTTAATTCTAAATTGTGTGAGTGCTTCAGTACGTTAACCATTTGGTCAGAGTCGTACTCGTTCATTTGGCATCCAAAGGTGCGAATGTATAATTTATTCATAATAAAATTTTACTACTAAGGTGTAGAGCTATTCTGGATATGCAATGTTTGTGTTGGGAAGGCAATCTCAGCATTGTGAGATTCAATAATATTTGCTATAGTGAGTAAGATTTCTTGCTTAATTTTTTGATATTCATCTTTACTGGTTGTGTTGGTAAAGGCGTAGATATTAAAATCAATAGATGAAGTGTTGAAATAATTAAAAAACACACGCAGAGACTGAGTTTGATTAATGCCTTTATGTGCTTTAAGCATGCTTTCAACTTCTGCAACAATCAGTGGCATTTGCTTGATATCATCATAACGAATACCAACCACTTCATTGATTCGACGATGGGTCATGCGCGAAGGAGTTTCAATAGGGATTGAGGCAAAAATTGAGTTAGGAATATAGACTGGATTTAGGCTAAAAGTACGAATACGTGTCATGCGCCAGCCAATTTTTTCAACGGTACCTTCAAATTGCGTAGAGCGAATCCAATCGCCTGTAGAAAAAGGCTTATCCATTTGAATCATAAGCCCGCCAAAAATATTGCTTAGCATATCCTTGGCAGCAAAGCCCATTACAATACCACCAACACCACCAAAAGTTAGTAAGCTTGAAATTGAAAAACCTAAAAATTGAGCAATGCCTAATAAAATAGCGGTAACAATCAAAATTTTGATCAATCTTGAAAATAATCTCACTGAGTCGTTATCAACACTATTATCTTCTTCAACTAGGTAAGTCTCGATGCCTGAAATCATGCGAACAACGCCCCAGGTAACGATAAATATCGGTGTGATATTAATATACCCAATGACCGAAGTCAGTGCCTCTATTTGCCCTTCGAAAGCCACAATAGAAAAGTAGAACCATCCAAACCAAATTAAGGTTTTTAGAGGAGTGGAAACAGACTTAACCAGATGATCATCAAGCTGATTTTTGGTTTTACTTGTGTGTTTACTGACCTGTCTTAAAATGAAGCCAAGAGCCAAATGTGCAACCATCGCAACAATAAGTAAAATACCAATAACTTGGTTAGGTGTCATATTTTGTAAGTAATCATTCATAATTAATATTTTAGCGTTTATTTTAAGTATTTGAGCGGATTAATCGTTTGTTTGAATTTTTTCATTTCAAAGTAAAACGGATGACTATTGGTGCTCGCAATAACTTGGTTTTTCTTAATCTTATCGCCAACAGAAACCCGTAAAGATTGGCTTTGGGTGTAAGTACTGTAAAACCCTAATGGGTGGCGAATAACAATCATAGTACCATGGCTTTTCATTTTATTACCAACATAGATAACTTTACCCTCACGAATGGCATGAATCTCTTGTTCTACTTGTGTGTTAAAAGTTAAACCTTGATGATTTTTAGAAAAGGTTTTGCTCACACTGGCATTAACTGGAATCTGCCATTTATTAAGCTGCTTTGTATTCGCCTGACGAGGTTTAATTTTTGTAGCTTTTGAGGCATATTGATCTGTTGCTCTTTTAGTTTTCTCGGTTGAGCGCTCAACCTGTAAGTTTTGTTGATTAATATTTTCTAAATGACTAGATTTTTCAACAACAATAATAGCCTGTTTAGGCGATGAAGAATAGCATCCACTGAGTGATACTAGCAAGACAACACTCAACCATTTAACTAACATACAAAGCTCCAAAAATAACAACAACAATTAAACCATAACCTAAACGATCAATGTATTTTTTTAACCATTGATCACATTGATCGCCGTAAGTTTTGACCAAACCAGCTATTAAATAATAACGCGCACCTCTTGCGACTAACGAAATCAAAATAAAAGGCAATAGTGGCATCGCCATACTGCCCGCAGTAATAGTAGCCAATTTATAAGGGATGGGACTAAAAGCTGCCACACCGACAACCCAAATACCATATTGATCAAAAAATACTTTAACCGATGTAATAGCATCTGGCTTGATTAGCTCAGCAGTTAGTAAAAAATCAAGCAACACATCACCCAACAAATATCCAGCAAGACCTCCTAACACTGAAAATAAGGTTGTAATCAAAGCAAATTGATAAGCTTTGTTAGGGCGTCTTAGTGCCATTGGCGCTAATAAAACATCAGGTGGTGGATAAGGAAGAATTGAAGATTCCAAAAAGCTAATAATCGATAGCCAATAAATGGCAAACTTACTTTGCGCCCAGTCCAGAGTTTTTTGGTAAATTCTAGAAAAAATCTGCATTAAGGTTTAAGAGTCTTGAACCATTGGAAAGCCTAAAGATTTTCGTGAATCAAAGTAAGTTTGCGCTACCTTTTGACTCATAGCACGCACCCTGCGAATAAATCTTGCACGGTCTGTCACACTAATAGCATGACGTGCATCAAGCAAGTTAAATAAATGAGAGGCTTTCATCACTTGTTCATAAGCTGGGTAGGGCAGAGCTTTTTCAATTAGCTGCTCATTCATTGACTCAGCTTCGTCAAATTGCTTAAACAATACATCGGTATCAGCAATTTCAAAATTATAAGTCGATTGCTCAACTTCATTCTGATGAAAAACATCGCCATAACTAACGCCTTCAGTCCACACCAAGTCAAACACACTGTCAACACCTTGAAGATACATAGCAAGACGTTCCAGACCATAAGTTAGCTCACCCGATACTGGTTTACAAGCTAGGCCACCGATTTGTTGAAAATAGGTAAATTGAGAAACTTCCATGCCATTAAGCCAAATCTCCCAACCTAATCCCCAAGCGCCTAATGTTGGGGATTCCCAATTGTCTTCAACAAAACGAACATCATGCTTACTTAAATCAATACCAATCTCACTTAAAGATTCTAAATACAAATCTTGAATGTCTTTAGGGGATGGTTTAAGAATAACTTGAAATTGGTAATAATGTTGAAGACGATTTGGATTTTCACCATAACGCCCATCAGTAGGGCGGCGCGAAGGTTGTACATAAGCCGCTTTCCAGGGCTCTGGACCAATGGCTCTTAAAAAAGTAGCTGGATGGAAGGTGCCTGCGCCCATCTCCATGTCAAAAGGTTGTAGCAATGTACAGCCTTTTGAAGCCCAAAAAGTTTGTAGTTTTAAGATTAAATTTTGAAACGATGCACTGGCATCTAAATCTGAAATTGACATAATAAGTCGGCTGAAATGAGTCTAAAAATTACAAAAATTTTACCGCATCAAGCATGATTAGATTAGGCTTTTATCAATAGATAAACCTTTATAACCATTGAGAAAACTAAACTAGGTTATTTTAAGTTTAAGTAATTCTGTCTTAAGTTCACTTTCTGTTAAGTGATCATAGTCGTTTAAAGTGGTTGTGTTGACTCCGCCACATGATTCATACCACGCGTAACCAGATGTCCAGCTTTCATGTTTATAATCATCTTGACGCTGGCGAACCACACATAAAACAGCCTGATCTCGATAAATTAGATGATAAGGTTGTTCGTCACGATGCAAGCTTTCAATAAATTCCCAAGCGTCACCCATCGAGTTAAACCAATGGTTAATCAAAGGGTATTTTTCATCATTTTCAATGGGTAGCGGGTTTTCTCTAATAAAACATTGCAGGTGAAAATGATTCACCGATGCATAGGCGCCATAAGAGTTATAAGCCAAAGTGAAGCCTTTAATATTTAGCCCGACAGCATTTGCCATCATCCAAGCAAACTGATGAAGCTGCGGAGTGAGAAGTTGTGGATGGTTTTTATCTGCCTCAACAACGACAAGGCCATGGCATTTCGCAAAAGGAAATTTATTATAAAAAAGTGAGATGTCTTTAGAGAAAAGCTGGCCTTTAAAAAACAACTCTTTTTGTAAGAAATCTTTATTAAAGTGAAATTCACTCTCATTAAAATCTTCACTCATGCCTTTGGTTTTAGCATTTGACATTCGCTGAGGACGTAAAGCGCGAAGCGGGTTGTATTGTAATTCAAACCCACCAATCTGCTTATATTTAACAATATCAAGATCGGAAAAATCTATTTTTTTTAACTGATCAAAAACTGCAATGTCATCAGCTGATCCTCTTATTTTCGTAGCTTTAAGCTGTTCGAATTTGTCTGATAGCTTTGGCTTGAGTTGGCGCCATAGTTTTTCATCAGCCAAAGCGTTGGCCAATACCAAGATAAATACGCCAGGCTCATTATATTCAAGCATGGCGTCTAAGCCTTGATAGAAATTTTGTCCAAACTGGATGTTACTAGTAAATAATGGATCTATCATGATTAATTTATTTAAGAAAAAATGGAAATATTGGTAATTTATCTTAAAAAACACCTAAAAATAGATAAAAAGTGCTATTTATAAGTGTTTTTTAAGATATTTTCGCTATTTTATGGCCTTTTTAAGGTATTTTTTATTATTTATTTATATATTTGGCAAATAATCAAAATCGCACAAAAAATGCGACCCAGGGGTCGCATGTTTTATTTTACTAAAGGTTAAATCTAGTATTTATAAGATTCTGGCTTGAATGGGCCTTCCTTATTAACTTTGATATAGCTTGCTTGTGCGTCTGTTAGTGTTGTTAGTACACCACCAAAGCCACCAACCATAGCAGCAGCAACTTCTTCGTCAAGCTTCTTAGGAAGAACCTCTACGTAGATATCACCACCTCTGGTTGCAAATTTAGCGTCAAATAAATGCATTTGTGCCAATACTTGGTTTGCAAACGAACCATCCATAATACGACTTGGGTGTCCTGTTGCATTGCCTAAGTTAACCAAGCGACCTTCAGATAATAAGATTAGGTAATCATTTTTAGCATCACTACGGTAAACACGGTGAACTTGAGGCTTTACTTCATCCCAGCGCCAATTATCACGCATAAATTGAGTGTCGATTTCATTATCAAAGTGGCCAATATTACATACCACAGAACCTTCTTTGATTGTTTCTAGCATAGCGCTATCACAAACATTCATGTTGCCAGTCGTGGTAACAATAAGATCAGTGGTTGATAATAATAATTTATTGATGTTCGCAGCTTTACCAGTGTTAATACCGTCGATATAAGGTGAAACAATCTCGAACCCATCCATACAAGCTTGCATGGCACAGATTGGGTCAATTTCAGAAATTTTAACAATCATACCTTCTTGACGTAATGATTGTGCAGAGCCTTTGCCCACATCGCCATAACCAATAACCAATGCTTTTTTGCCAGACATTAACATGTCAGTACCACGCTTAATAGCGTCGTTAAGCGAATGACGACAGCCGTATTTGTTGTCATTTTTAGATTTAGTGACAGAGTCGTTAACATTAATAGCTGGTACTTTTAAGGTACCTAGTTCCATCATCTCAAGTAAGCGATGAACGCCCGTAGTAGTTTCTTCACTAATACCGTGAATGTCATTTAGCATAGCTGGGTATTTTTCATGCAACATCTGAGTTAGATCGCCACCATCATCAAGCACCATGTTGGCATTCCAAGGCTTACCATTTTCTAAAATAGTTTGCTCAATACACCATAGGAATTCTTCCTCAGTTTCACCTTTCCAGGCGAATGTTGGAATATCTGCGGCAACCATTGCTGCTGCTGCGTGATCTTGAGTTGAAAAAATATTACAACTTGACCAACGCACTTGTGCACCTAGGTCAACCAAGGTTTCCATAAGTACAGCTGTTTGAATAGTCATGTGAATACAACCTAATATTCGAGCATCTTTAAGTGGTTGTTCGTCACGATATTTGTCACGAAGTGTCATCAACGCAGGCATTTCTGCTTCGGCCATTTCCACTTCTTTGCGCCCGTAATCGGCTAATGCCATATCGGCGACTTTGTAGTCGTTGTTTTTAATTGTTGAGTTGCTCATTTTCTCTCCTTTAGGAAATTTAAAAAATGAGCGTCGTTTGATTATCTAGATCGCCAAGCCTGATTGAAAACAAGTTTCAACGCAACGCTCCTCGGCAGTTTGGTTATTATACCAAATCTTGTCCGTTTAAAACTATTTCAACAAGTGAGTTCGGTCAGTTTTTTCCCATGTGATTTCGTCTTCTGTGCGACCGAAATGACCATAACTGGCTGTTTGTTGATAAATTGGTCGTTTAAGATCTAGCATGGCAATTAAACCTTTAGGACGTAAGTCAAAGTGTTCGCGAACAAGTGCTTCGATAGCGTCATTAGAAATCTTACCTGTACTAAAAGTTTCAACACTAATTGAAGTGGGCTCAGCAACACCGATGGCATAAGAAACTTGAACTTCACAGCGTTCCGCCAATCCAGCTGCAACAATATTTTTTGCAACATAGCGGGTTGCATAAGCAGCAGAGCGGTCAACTTTTGATGGATCTTTTCCAGAAAATGCACCGCCACCGTGACGAGCCATACCGCCATAAGTGTCAACGATAATCTTTCGACCCGTCAAACCTGCATCACCTACTGGACCGCCAATTACAAAACGACCGGTTGGGTTAATATGAAATTGAGTAGAATCTGTTAGCCATTCGCTTGGTAAAACTGGCTTAATAATTTCTTCTAAAACAGCTTCGCGCAGGTCTTCTAATGAAATATCGTCGTCATGTTGTGTAGAAAGTACAACGGCGTCAATACCAACAATTTTATGATCTTTATAAATACAAGAAACTTGTGACTTTGCATCAGGACGCAACCAAGGTAGTTGTCCACTTTTCATTAGTTCAGCTTGCTTTGCTACCAAGCGGTGCGCATATAAAATTGGCGCAGGCATAAGCACGTCAGTCGCATTACAAGCATAACCAAACATCAAGCCTTGATCACCAGCGCCTTGTTCATGATTTTCAGACTCGTCAACACCCATGGCAATCTCTTGAGATTGTTCGCCTAAAAGGTTGGTTAGATCACAAGTGTGACCATTGAAGCCATACTCTTCTTTATCGTAGCCAATACCAATAATTGTGTCGCGTACGATTTTTTCGTAATCAATGGTAGCACCTGTGGTGATTTCGCCAGCTAAAACAACATGGTTGTCTTTAACTAGTGTTTCAACCGCAACGCGTGAGTTTTTGTCTTGCGTAAGTGCGGCGTCTAAAATTGCGTCAGAAATTTGATCGCAAACTTTATCAGGGTGTCCTGCTGAAACAGATTCAGAAGTAAATATCATTGTTAGTTCTCCTTGTGAACATTAAAAAGCCCTTATGAAGAAGGGTTTTCAATAAAGAAGAACACCTACTTTAGCTTAATTTAACTACTCTAGGTAGTAACGCTAGCAATCGGGACAAATCAGCGCTTTGCAATATTATAACAATTGCTGGCGTTTATTCTAAACTAATTTTTAATGCAATAGCACTCACAAAAGGTGCGCTCATTAAGCTGAGAACTAAAAATACAGCCAAGAAATATAGCTGAGCGCTAATATCAAGCCCAAATTGCGCTTGTGACACAGCACTTGAGGCGAATATTAAAATGGGAATGTAGAGTGGCAAAATCAGTAAAGATAACAACATGCCTGAATTCTTAACCCCAACAATTAAAGAAGCGCCAATACTACCAATGAGGCTTAAACTTGGTGTGGCCAATAAGAGAGTGATCATTAGAATCTTGACACCCTCATTGTCTAAAAATAAAAGCACACCCAAAAATGGCGATAGCAAAATAATTGGAATACCAGTTAATAGCCAATGAGCGGTAATTTTTGAAAGTATGAGCAGTGGCAATGAGTGATGTGATGCGACCATTTGTTCTAAGACGCCATTTTCAAAATCGTTATGAAATAAAGTGTTTAGAGATAAAAGTACGGCCAACATACTGGCAACCCAAATAATACCAGCAGCAATTTGAGATAAGGTTGCCGCTTCTGGACTGATGGCTAACGGGAAAAGCGAGACAGAAATAATAAAAAACAATAAAGGGTTTAACACGCTAGAAGGATTTCTAATGGCTATGTGTAAATCTCGACTTAAAGTTTGTAGGTAGATATTCATAGCGAAATAACGCGTTGATTAGGTAGTGCTGAATCTTGATGGGTGGTGAACAAGCATAGTCCGCCATTCGCACAATGTTGAGAGATTGCATTTTCAACCATTTCAACACCTTTCGGGTCTAACGCAGTAAAGGGTTCATCAAGTAGCCAAACCTTAGCTTTAGAAACAAACAAGCTAGCCAATATGACACGTCGTTTCTGGCCAGCAGATAGATTGGCGCAAGTCTCATCTGCATAACCTTTAAGGCCGGCATCATCTAATGCTTGAATGAGAAGGGGCTGGTCAATGGAATGATTTAAAGCGTTTAAAAATTCAAGATTTTCAAGGCTAGTCAACTCGGCACTGAGTGCTGCTTGATGGCCTAAATAAAAAACTTCTTGTTGGTATTTGTCACTTTTAACAGGATGCTCATCTAGCTTTACATCGCCTTGCTCCTGAAGGTTAATACCTGCTAAGATTTTTAAAAGTGAGGTTTTTCCACTACCATTTGTACCTGTAATTCTCAGAACTTCTTTGGCGTTAACTTGAAAAGAAAGGTTGTGAAAAATCTGGCTGTATCCTCTTTGACACTCAAGATTATTAACAACAAGAGATGACACAATTAATTAATCCAACCAGAATTTATACCAAGGCGTCTTGATAGGCTGCTGCTCTTTTTTGATCAGCGTTTCTTGCTTTGGCTGTTGCGTTTTAATAACCTTTAGAGCTGCAATCTCTTGTTGTTTAGCTTGCTCTAGTTTGATATTATTCTTTAATGCCTCTGCTTTAGCCTTTACTTGGGCTTGTGCTTTCTCTATAGCTAATTTTTCATCTTCAATTCGTTTAGCTTCTTGAGCATTCGCAATAGCTAATTTCTCAGCGGCTAACTTCTCATCTTTAATTCGTTTAGCTGCTTGAGCTTTCTTTAATTTCTCTGCTTTAATTTTTGCTTGTCTTTCAGCCTCTATTTTTGCTTTTTCCTCAATAAGACGCTTCTCTTCAAGTGCTTTTTCTTTATCGGTCATCTTAGCTAGACTAACGATGCCTGAAGAGTCGATGGTGGCTAATTTTTCCTGGGTAAATTTTAGAGCTAGGCGGTAATGGATGTCGCTTCTCTCATGTCGTGTTGTATGGTTAATGTAATCCCATTGATTACTATGAAAAGGGTCGATAATACTTGGAGAGCCAATCAGGTCTTGTACTTGTGCTTTTGACATACCAACTCTAAGCTGGTTAATCTTAAATCTGGTTAAAACAGAACCTTGCTGAACATCATCTTTGTACAGGGTTGGTAGCGACATGTCCGGCAAAAGATTTGGCATGTCAGGTAATGTCGGCATAGAAGGGGTGCAAGCAGACAAAAATGGTAATGATAATGAGAGTACAACTAAAGTTAGTTTGTTCATTTGTAATTAATTGATTAAAATGATTAAGAAATATTTTTCTGATTTTACCTCAAGGATTCGAATATGGACGCCCAAGATTTAAAAACTGCTGGTCTAAAAGTTACATTACCAAGACTTAAGATTCTGGAGATTTTAGAAAAAAGTGAAAATCACCATATGAGTGCTGAGGATATTTATCGTGCATTAGTCATGCAGGGTGAGGAAGTCGGTGTGGCAACTATCTATCGAGTGCTTACCCAGTTTGAAGAGGCAAGCATGATTCATAAGCTTAATTTTGATAATGGTCAAAGTGTCTATGAGCTATCCAATACAGAGCACCATGATCATTTGGTATGCGTTAAATGTGGAAAAATTGATGAATTTAATGATGAAGTCATTGAGCAGCATCAGCATGACATTGCCACCAAACATGGCTTTCAGTTAACTGATCATTGTTTATATTTATATGGCTTGTGTCAAGATTGCCAATAATAAGCTAATTTAATTATGGAAGATTTTATTTTAAGAGCACTCATAGCGGCGCTTGGCATCTCTATTATTGCTGGATCTCTTGGTTGCTTTGTTATTTGGAAGCGCATGAGTTATTTCTCTGAGTCTATCTCACATTCTGCCTTATTGGGTGTTTCCCTTGGCTTAGCTAGTGGCTTAGGCATGCATGCAGGATTGGTTATTGTCGGTGTCGTATTCGCGGGTTTGATTGTTATTTTGCAGCAAAAACAAGTGCTGTCGAGTGATGCTATTTTAGGAATATTCTCACATCTTGCACTATCCCTTGGTATTGTTATCTTGGGTATTGTAGGTGGAGAAAATACAGATTATTTTGCATTATTATTTGGCGATGTCTTGTCAATTAGCGATCAAGATATTGTCTGGATCTACGCTGTACTTGTTATTGTTATTAGCTTACTGGTTGTTTTTTGGCAAAAATTACTATTATTAACGCTCAATGAAGAGTTAGCTGTTTCTCAAGGTTTAAACCGAACCTTTTATCAATTATTATTTATGTTGATGATCGCCTTAACTGTATCAATTTCTGTGCAAATTGTGGGCGTTTTGTTAATTACTTCCTTACTGATTATTCCACCAGCAGTCGCAAGGGTTTTTGCTGACTCACCATTAAGCATGGTGTTTCAGTCGATTGGTATTTCTATTGTGGCTGTGTTAATGGGATTGAGTGCTTCTGTCTTTTATGATTTAGCGACAGGCCCAACGATTGTTATTGCACTAGGCGTGTTATTCACCTTATCACAATTATTTCCTAAGAGATCAAGCTAGAGCGTCGTTAAGTTCTGTTAATTGATTGGTTTGTTGTTCAACAATCAGTGGCTCAATAATCGATTCTAAATCACCTTCTATAATTTCAGATAATTTATACAGAGTCAGATTGATTCTATGATCAGTGATGCGCCCTTGAGGGTAGTTGTAAGTACGAATTCTTTGTGATCGATCGCCACTTCCAACTAGCTCCTTGCGAGCAGTTGCTTGTTCTTTTTGTTGGACCTGTTGCTGAGCATCTAAAATTCTTGACGCAAGAACTGACATTGCTTGAGCTTTGTTTTTGTGTTGCGAGCGTCCGTCTTGACACTCAACCACTGTTCCTGTTGGAATATGGGTAACACGAACAGCCGAATCAGTTTTATTAACATGTTGTCCACCAGCGCCACTTGCTCTAAATGTATCAACACGAACATCACTCATGTTGATATCTATATCTTCAATATTTTCCACTTCTGGCATAACAGCTACTGTACAGGCAGAAGTATGGACACGACCTTGGCTTTCAGTTTCTGGAACACGTTGAACTCGATGTGCGCCTGATTCAAATTTAAGCTTAGAATAAACATCAACACCACTGATGCGGGCAATAATCTCTTTATAACCACCATGATCACCAATATTAGCACTTAGAGTTTCTATTTGCCATTTTTGCTTTTCACAGTAACGAGAATACATTCTAAATAAATCCCCTGAAAAAATTGAAGCCTCATCGCCACCTGTGCCCGCTCGAATTTCCAAAATAATATTGCGAGAATCATTTGGGTCTTTGGGTAATAAGGATTTTTTTAACTCAAGATCTAGACGCTCTAGATTGTCTTTGGCATCGCTAATTTCTTCTTTAGCCATTGCCTTGATATCGGCATCATCTTCTTCAAGCATCATCTTAGCATCTTCAAGATTTTGGACAGTTGCGAGATGTTCTTGGTACTGTTCATTGACCGGCGTAAGCTGCGAATGCTCAATAGACAGCTCTCTAAATCTTTTAATATCGCTAGCCACACCTGGATCACTCAACATAGCGCCAACCTCTTCAAGGCGCATGGACATTTGTTCTAATTTAGCAAGAATAGATTCATTCATTATTTTTTAATATTGGGTATGCAGCCTTCACATTGGGATAATTCTTCATGAGAGGTTTGCTTAATGTTTTTAAAAGTGGTGTGAAGTATTTTATTGGTTAATTGGTCTGCCAATTTTTTAATAACTTGCTCACTATCACCGCCATTATTTAGACTTTTTATAGCATCTGTTAATGCATCTTCTTTAATTTTATTAACGTTACTACGATAACTTTGTATCAGTTGCTCATTCGGTAAAACAGACAGCCATTTGTTAAAAACTTGGGTTTGTTTGATGATAATTTCTTGAGCTAATACTTTTTCTTTTTCACGCGAATCAATGTTATCACTTACTACTTGTTCAAGATCATCAATGGTGTAGAGGTATACATCATCTAATTGACCAACTTCAGGTTCAATATCTCTTGGAACGGCAATATCAAGCATGAACATAGGTTTGTGCTTGCGTAATTTTAGCGCACTTTCAATGAGCCCTTTTCCAATCACAGGCACAGAGGCAGCTGTTGATGAAATTATGATATCAGCTTGATGGATAACAGATGAAAACTGCTTTAAGCTAATAGATTGTGCATTGTAAAGTGAGGCAATTTTTTGGGCATTTTCAAGTGTTCTATTAGCAACAATGATATTTTTAACACCTTTTTGGCTTAAATGTTGAGCACATAACTCGATCATTTCCCCTGCACCGATTAATAAAACTGTTTGCTCTGCTAAATCGGTAAAGATTTTTTCACTGAGTTTGACAGCGCAATAAGCAATAGAGACTGGTGAAGATCCAATTTGAGTATCGGTGCGTACTTTTTTTGCTGTTGAGAAGGCGTGTTGAAATAGTTTTTCTAGTTTTTTATCTAATGTTTTCGCATGCTTAGCCATGTGATAAGCATCTTTTAGTTGGCCCAATATTTGAGGCTCTCCCAATACCAAAGAGTCTAATCCACAAGCCACATTACAAATATGCTCTAAGGCAGTATTATCTTCAAAATAAACCAAATAAGAATCGATTTCTTGTCTAGAAATTTCGTGTGTATCGGCTAAATATTGACTCAGTATTTCCTGGGGATTATCAGCATCGATAACAGCATAAATTTCAGAGCGATTGCAAGTAGATAAAATAACACATGCCTGAATCCCTGGAATGCCACTTAATTTTTGTAATTTACTACTTAAGTGATTAGGCGCAAAAGCAACACGTTCACGCACCGAAACCGGTGCCTGTGCATGATTAACACTTAAAATAGCAATGCGTGACATAAACTTAAATAACAAACTCAATAAGCACTTAATTATACCTAAGTGGTGATTTTTAGGCGTTCGCTATTATAAGTCCAATGTTAGAATGCCTACCCTATGAAGCTACTCTTAACATGCTGCGTTTTTTTGTTTCTGCAAGGATGTGAAACGCTTAATACTCAGACTCAATACAACACGCCAGGCGTCATTCCAAATACATGGATTGCTAAAGGTAGGGCGAGTATTTTGGCTAATGATAGTCATCAAAGTGTTAGTTTTGATATTAAATTTATCGATCAAGAATTTGAAATGGTGTTGGTGGGCGCGCTAGGATTGGGCGAAGTCAATCTGCGTTCAACTGCGCAAGGCTTGTTAGTAGATCATGTTCAAACACCGTTAAAACTACAACAATGGATGGAGCAAGAATTGAGCTGGTATTTTCCACTTAACACTTTACCCGGTATCATATTTGAACATCGATTAGATATAAATGATGAATGGCAAGTTGAGATTAATAAATTTATGCCATATGAAGGTGCAAGTGTTGCCAAAATGGTTATATTTCAACATCAAAATAAGCCAATCAAAATCAAACTATTGTTACAAGAAGTTAATCAGTTAAAATAACTTAAAAATTTATTAAATTAGTATGATTGAAGAAGATTCTTTAGTAAGTAGTGAAGATCAAGGTAACGAAGATATTGTTATTGCTTCAGTGCGTCCAGATAGCTTATCTGAGTATATTGGCCAAGATGATGTCAAATCTCAGATGTCACTTTTTATCGAAGCTGCCAAAAAGCGCAAAGACGCACTTGACCATTGTTTAATTTATGGACCACCTGGTTTAGGGAAAACAACTTTGGCCAATGTGATTGCCAATCAAATGGGCGCTGGCATGAAACAGACTTCTGGGCCTGTTTTAGAGCGTTCGGGTGATTTAGCCGCTATTTTGACTAAATTAGACCCTTATGACGTTTTATTCATTGATGAAATTCATCGTCTAAATCCTGTCGTTGAAGAGATTTTATATCCAGCTTTAGAAGATTTTAAATTAGATATCATGGTGGGCGAGGGTGTAGCTGCTCATTCGGTTCAATTGGACCTACCGCCATTTACTTTGATTGGTGCAACCACGAGAGCGGGTATGTTGACATCACCACTTCGTGATCGTTTTGGTATTATTCAGCGTTTAGAGTTTTATAATAATAAAGATTTACAAGTGATTGTAGAGCGTTCAGCAAAAATTTTAAACATTGAAATCGAACCAAGTGGTGCGCATGAAATTGCCAAGCGTTCTCGCGGAACCCCGCGGATTGCCAATCGATTATTGCGTCGAGTGCGTGATTTTGCTGATGTAAAAACCAATGGTATTATTCATAAACAAATCGCTTGTGAGGCATTAAGTATACTCAAGGTGGATGAAGCAGGACTTGAGCAGCTTGACCGTGATTACTTATCTATTATGACCAATAAATTCTCTGGAGGTCCGGTTGGACTGGACACATTGGCCACAGCTATTGGTGAGGAGCGAGGCACCTTGGAAGACATGGTTGAACCTTATTTGATTCAACAAGGATTTATTCAGCGCACACCTAGAGGGCGAAGTGCCACAAATCTAACCTATGAACATTTAGGACTTGCTAAGCCATCCAATCATCAAGATTTGTTTTGAGTCTTTTAAATATTAGAGTTTATTACGAAGATACAGATAGCGGCGGCGTGGTTTATTACGCCAATTATTTAAAGTTTATTGAGCGTGGGCGTAGTGAGTTCTTACGCGATATGGGCTTTGAGCAAGATCAGCTGATTGAAAACCAAGGAACTATCTTTGTAGTTAGATCACTTAAAGCTGAGTATCTACTACCCGCTAGATTTAATGATATGTTGGCGATTCATACCCAAGTAGAAAAATCTCGCCGTGCAAGCTTGATTTTTTCTCAGAAAATAACGGACCTTAAGCAAAATAAGGTATTATTTGAGGCACAAGTTACCGTTGCTTGTTTGGATGCGCAAAAGTTTAAGCCGCGCGCTATTCCAAGTGACATTCTGGAGAAAATAAATGGACAGTAGTTTATCAATTTTTAGCTTAATTATCAGTGCAGGTCTTGTTGTGCAAGTGGTTATGTTTGTTTTAGTATTAATGAGTATTTATTCTTGGACAGTTATCATGTCTAAGAAAAAAACTTTAATGGATGCTAGTAAAGATATCAAGAGTTTTCATAATAATTTTTTGGCAGACACAGATTTGTCAATATTACATGGGCAAATTCCAGATCAAGTATCTAATCGTTCGCCAATGGAGCATATTTTTGGCGCAGGTTATGGTGAATTTACTCATACAACATCGACTTCCAATCAAGCCTTAGTGATTAATTCAGAGCGCGCCTATCGTTCAATGAATACAGCTGTTAATAATGAAGTGGATCGTCTAGATCATGGATTAAGTGTGCTAGCTATGATTGCATCATCGAGTCCTTATATCGGCTTATTTGGCACAGTTTGGGGCATTATGCATTCGTTTATTGGACTGGCTTCTGTTAAGCAAGCAACTATTTCAATTGTTGCACCTGGTATCGCTGAGGCGTTAATTGCGACAGCATTTGGTCTATTTGCAGCAATTCCTGCAACCATTGCTTATAACCGTCTAATTACTCAAGTGGGCGAAATTCAAAATAAATACACATCGTTTGTTGAAGAGTTGTTTGTTAGCTTCCAGCGACAAAAGTAACGATTAAGCTATGATGGAATTGCCGCAACGTTACAGGCCCAGTGTCGATGCTAATATCAATATTGTGCCGTATATTGATGTGATGTTGGTGCTATTGGTAATCTTCATGATGACAACACCCATTATTGAGCAAGGTATTGAAGTAGATTTACCAACGGCTGACGCTAAAATGGTTGACTTTACTGAGCAGCAGCCAACCATTATCACCATTAATAAAGAAGGTGAGTACTTTATCAACTCATTAAATGAAGATGACTCTGATGTATCCAAAGGTGAAAAACTACCACTGGGCGTTATTGCTGGACGAGTCAGTGCGCGCTTAGAGATCTATCCAAGCATGAAGGTTTTTGTTCGAGGGGATGCAAGTGTGGCATATGGTTCAGTTGTTTCACTAATGTCTTTCTTACAAAAAAATGGCGTGGATAAAGTTGGTATTGTGACTGAATCTGGCGATGCAAAATAATGAAAGCTGATTGGATTAAAAATATCAAACTACCTAAAATTGCTAATAAGCATCCTATTGCATTTTGGACAGCAATCGCCCTGCATCTTGCTTTAGTTGTTGGCTTAGTGTTTTCTAGTGTTCAGCGCTGGGAAATTCCTAAAACGGCACCTAAGGCATCCCAGGCAGTACCTAAAGCCATTACCGTTGACCTAACTGAGATTAAGAAAGAAAAACAGCGACTGATTAACATTAAACAAAAGCGTGAGAAGCGCCTAGAAGATCTTAAGCGTGCTGAAAAACGTGTTGAAAATGAGCGCTATAAAGAACAACAGCATTTGAAAAAATTAAAAGCAAAAACAAAAAAAGAAAAACAGGCCGAAGCCGAAGCTGAAAAGAGTAGAAAAATAGCTGTCAAGAAGAAAAATCTGGCATTAAAAGAAAAGAAGTTGGCAGAAGAGCAAACTAATAAAGCCAAAGCACGTAAAAATCTAGCCGAGAAAAAGGCGAAAGCAGCAGAACAAGAAAAACAAAAAATTGAAAAATTAAGAAAAGTAGAGTCCAACAAATTTGAAAAAGAGCAAGACACTCGTTCTTTAAAGAAAGAAATTCAAACTGAAGAGGATCAAGAAAGAGAAATTGCTCAGGAAGATATTTTAAATGAGCTAAAGGCTAACTATATTAATCAAATCGCCTCAAGAGTTAAAGAGCAATGGCGCTATCAAGGTGCAAAAGATAACTGGGGCTGTGATGTCTACATATTGCAAGATTTAAACGGCAAAGTGCAAAATGTTAATTTACAGTCGTGTAATGTTACTAATAGCGCTAAAGCGAAAGTGTTTAAAGACGCCATTGAAAGAGCGGTTTATAAGGCTTCTCCACTTCCACCTGCACCCGATAAAAGCGTATACGATCGTGAAATATTATTCCATTTTAGAGTAAATTAATGAACAAGAATACTGCCTCAGAGCAAGATATTATCAATCTAAGTGATAATGAAAAAAATCAATTAACCTCTCAGCTATCTCAAATTTTAGAAAATTGGAAATTAGAAGATTCTGACCAATTGATTATTTTAGGCCTTGAAGAAACCATTAAACCTAGGCATTTATACATGTATCGTCGTGGCGATAAATCGTTTGAATTTAATGACGTCATGATCACACGTACTAGAATGATTTTAGGTATCCATGAATCATTGGGTACTACATTCCCAACTAATAAAGAATATGCCAGTGTTTGGCTTAAACGTAGTGTGAAAAAATTCAAACACAAGACTCCATTAGAGTTAATGTTGAGCGGTGATACAGGTATGAATCGAGTTTGGCATTTTCTGGATTGTACCCAGGGATGGCGCAATTGAATAAAATTGAAGTTATCACTCAAACAGAGGCACTTTATACCCTAAGAGTTTTAACCAATAATACGGATATCTTGGTAGATGAAATCACTGCACTAGCAAGTAGTAATAAGGCGCAATTTCAACATGCACCCGTGATTTTAGAAATTGAGTATAAAAATTTTCAAGCTAATGAGCTTGCAGTTTTGATCGAAATTCTTGCTCAAAATGAAATGGTGGCAGTTGGTATTCGATCACTAAAGCAGGAATTAATTGATTTTGCAAAATTTTCTGGCTTGGCTGTATTTGGAAAATCATTGTCACCCAGTAGTAAAGTTAAAATTAAAACTCAAGAAGTTGCGCAGCCAGCACAAAGTGTGCCAAACCCTCATCAAGATAAAACTTATCAAGCACCAAAGATTATTACTAATAAGGTTTATTCGTTCCAACAAGTTATTGCCCAAGATAGAGATTTGGTATTATTAGAGAAAGTTAAATCGGGCGCTGACGTAATGTCATTTGGCTCTATTTCTGCTTATAAAGAAGTTCAAGGTAGTTTGTTTGCCGGTATTCAGGGCGATGAAAAAGCGACCATCTTTGTGCAGTCATTTAATGCAGAGCTAGTTTCAATTGCTGGCGTATATAAGAAATTCGATGTCGTACCAACCAAGTTGTATGCTCGCTCAGTGATGATTGATTTATTCAATGATCAACTTCGATTCCAAATTATTTAAAATTTATTATGATGAACACACAAGACTTTTTACTAGAATTAGGCACAGAAGAGCTGCCACCTAAATTATTACCAAAGCTTTCAAAATCATTGACAGATAATTTAATCAAAGAGCTGTCCGAATTAAAACTAAACTACTCAAAAGTTGAATCATTTGCTACACCGCGTCGTTTAGCGGTTTTAGTGCATGATCTTCAGTGTCAACAAGAAGATCAAATAATTGAGCGCAAAGGTCCATCAGTTTCTGCACCAGATCAAGCAGTTTCAGGTTTTGCAAAGTCTTGTGGTGTATCAGCATCTGAGCTTAAGAAGAAGGCGTTTGGAAAGTCAGATTATTATTTTTTTACTAAAGAGCAGCAAGGCTTAGAAACTAAAATATTGCTTGAAGAGGCTGTTGATAAGTCCATTAAAAATATACCCATTGCCAAGCCAATGCGCTGGGGTAGTTCTGATACACAATTTGTACGTCCAACACATTGGCTAGTAATGCTTTTAGGTGCAGATGTAGTAAAGGCAAACATTATGGGTTTGAGTGCAACAAACATCACACACGGCTTGCGCTTTACTGGTCCAAAAACATTAACGATTGATCAAGCTAAAAACTACCGTCAAATTATGATGGAACAGGCACAAATTGAAGTAGATTTTGACATACGTAAGCAAATGATTCGACAGCAAGTGATACAAGTAGCAAATGATAACAAGGCGACAGCAGTGATTGATGAAGCCCTTTTGAGTGAAGTTTGTGCCTTAGTTGAGTATCCACGAGCTTTTTCAGGAGGCTTTAGTGAGTCATTTTTAGCGGTGCCTGAAGAGGCGCTTATTTCAGCCATGAAATCTCATCAAAAATATTTTCATATGCTTGATAATAATGATAAATTATTACCAAGCTTTATCTCGGTTGCCAATATTGAATCTAGCGATATTGATGTTATTATTAGCGGCAATGAGCGAGTTATCCGTCCAAGATTGGCAGATTCAGAGTTTTTTTGGGAACAAGATAAGCGCCAAACGCTTGAATCTCGCCTTGAAAAACTAGATCGCGTACTATTCATGAAGTCATTGGGCTCAATGGGCGATAAAGCCAAACGTATTCAAACATTATCAGGCTCTATTGCGACAATGATTGGCGCTAATGAGTCTGATACTAAACGAGCAGGATTATTATGTAAGTCAGATTTAGTATCAGAAATGGTAGGTGAGTTTGCTGATCTTCAAGGGGTGATGGGTGGCTACTATGCTAAGAATGATGGTGAAAGCTCAGCTGTTTCAACAGCGATTAGTGAGCATTATCATCCTAGATTTGCCGGTGATACACTGCCTTCAACTCAAGAGGGTTTGGTAGTTGCTATTGCTGATAAACTTGATACTATTACTGGTATTTACGGCATTGGCCAAGGACCGACAGGCTCTAAAGATCCATATGCATTGCGAAGAATGGCTCTGGGTTTATTGAGGATCATGGTAGAAAGCAAACTTGATTTAAATCTTAAAATATTAATTGAAAATTCTTTATCTGCACATTCATCAGACGTAGATATGCAATGCTCATCAGCCATTTATACATTCATGATGGATCGCTTACGTGCCTATTACAAGGAAAAACAAGTCAGTACTAAAGCTTTTGAAGCAGTATTGGCAGTTGAGCCAGAATCTCCATATGATTTCCACCTTCGTGTTGAAGCATTAAATATTTTTACTCAGGATAAAGCTTCAGACAGCCTAATTGAGGCAAATAAACGAATCGCTAATATGCTTAAAGATCAGAATAATTTATCGACTGAGGTAGATGTTTCAGTATTGGTTGAAGATGCTGAAAAAGCTTTGTGTGCTGCAACACAATCTGTGTCTGATAAGTTATTAAACTCTAAAGATTATGCAGCTAGTATGAATGAGCTTATTTCTCTTAAATCCAGTATTGATAATTTCTTTGATCAGGTCATGGTTAACAGTGATGTAGCCGAGTTAAAGCAAGCTCGCCTTAATTTAATTAATTGGGTTAGAAGCTTATTCTTATCTGTTGCAGATGTATCGCATCTTAGTGCTTAACTTCCAATGAAGGCTTTAATTCAGCGCGTCTCCAAGGCCAAAGTTGAGGTTGATGGGCAAATAACCGGTGAAATTAGCCAAGGTTTGTTGGTGTTTATCGGAATTGAAAAAAACGATAAACAGGTTCAAATGAATAAGATGATTAAAAAGATATTATCTTATCGAGTATTCTACGATGCTGATGGAAAAATGAATTTATCAGTTAAAGATATTGATGGCAGTCTTTTAATAGTTTCTCAATTTACCTTGGTGGCAGACACAAGCTCCGGCACTAGACCAGGATTTTCAACTGCAAAAACACCTATAGAAGCCAAGAAGCTCTATGAATATTTGTTGTTGAATATTTCACAACAGTATCCAAAAGTACAAAGTGGCATATTTGGCGCCGATATGCAAGTATCTTTGACTAATGATGGGCCGGTAACTTTTTTATTATCATGCTAGAAACATTAATTCAATACTTAGATCAATACGAAGAATTATTCATAATGATTGGCGTTATTTCTGCAGCTGTGTTTGTATTAACACTTCTGCTAACACCTTATTTATTGGGTCTTATGCCAGTTGATTATTTCTCATCTAAGCGTAAACACGCTATAGAAATCAAATCAGTTTGGGATTTTGTCAAATTCATCCTCACCACAGTCATAGGCATTTTCTTGGTATTGGTTGGCATTATTATGTTGGTGACACCAGGCCAAGGTGTTATCTCAATTTTGCTTGGATTATTTTTAATGGAATTTCCAGGAAAACGCGAATTAGAGCTAAAATTTATTAAACACACCCCAACTTATAAAACACTGAATTGGCTGCGTCATAAAGCTGGAAAACCCCCTTTTAATCGATGAAAGAAAGATATATAGTTGCCTATACTTTACTGGGATCTGTACTAGTATTTTTATTAATATTTTTATTAACGCGCAATATTGAAATGCCAAAAAATCAGGCTATGCCTTGGCAAAGTTATATTAATAAACAAGGGAAAACAGTTATTTTTGAACTTACCATGGAGCATAGTAAGCTGATCGATGCAGCCCGCCAGTTTGGAGTAGAAATTGAGGCGTCGTTATTTGAGCAGGAAAACACAGAGCCTGAATTAGAAGTGTATTTTCCAAGTACTAAGGTTGGCGGTATTGGTGCTAATATTATTGTAAATCTTGCATTAAACGATCAACGTATTGAGATACTTAGAGAGAACATAGATCAGTCGATGTTAATGCCTTCAGGCGTTAAGAAGACCACCTTTACAACAACAGGTGAGACATTTATGTCTCATTATCAGATTAAATCTCTGAGCTTTGTTCCCAAGACCAACCTTAGCCAAGAGGTTATGTTAAATTTGTTCGGTAAGCCAGATAGTATTGATCTGACTTATCCAGGAGTGTCTTATTGGAACTATCCTCAAAAAGGCTTACGTATTATTGTGGATGATGAGCATAAAGAGATTCTTGAATTTTCTAATCAGTAGGCATGTCAATGATCAAAATGTACGGTATTAAAAATTGTGACACCATTAAAAAAGCTAGGCAATTTTTAAGTAACAATAATATTGAATTCGAATTTATCGATTTTAGCGATCAACCTATTGATAAAAGTGTCTTGCAAATTTTTGTTGACGAAATTGGCTGGGATAAGCTTATTAACAAGCGTTCAACAACCTATAGAAAACTTACCGATGAACAAAAATCGAACATCACTTTAGAATTGACGTTAAAAAACCCAACACTTATAAAGCGACCTGTTTTAGTAACAAGTGCTAATATAAGGGTTGGGTTTAGTGAAAAGAGTTATTCAGACTTACTCTAACTTTTAGCTTACTGCTCTTCAATCTCTTTTCGTACGATAGCCATATCTAATTCTTTAGCTTTATTTAAAACCGTTTCAAGATCTGCTTCAGCCATTGCACCCGGTTGAGAGAAAATTGAAATTTGCTCTCTGAAAATCATCAAAGTAGGGATTGAACGAATTTGAAATTTACCCGCTAATTCTTGCTGATCTTCAGTATTAATTTTTGCAAAAGTTACACCTTCAATTTTTTCACTCATTGCTTCATAAGTAGGTGCAAATGATTTACAAGGACCACACCATGGTGCCCAAAAATCCAAGATAACTAGCTCGTTATTTTGAATAGTTTCGTCAAAGTTATCTTTGTTTAGCTCTAATACTGCCATGGTTTATCCTTGTTTAATCCATAAAAAATCAAAGTATATCATAAATGTCTTATATGTATGTTTATATTGCTTAATTTTTATCAACTCTATACAATACTCATTATGAAAATTTTAGGGGTTGACCCTGGCTCAAGAATCACGGGATTTGGTTTAATTGAAGCTCAAAAGCTTAAATTCACCTATTTATCCAGTGGCTGCATTCGTACCAAGGGTGAATTGACAGACCGCATTACCACAATCTTTTTAGAAATTGATCAAGTGGTTAAAAAATATCAACCTGATGTGGTTGTTATTGAGCGTGCCTTTATGCGCCCCGATAGACCAAACCCTGATGCTGCGATTAAATTAGGCCATGCTAGAGGTGCAATTATTTCTGCTGCTGGGATGAATGGAATTGCTATGGTTGAATATAGCCCTAACCAAATTAAGAAAGCAGTAGTTGGAAAAGGTCATGCTACTAAAGATCAGGTGTCTTATATGGTATGTGAGGCTTTAAAGCTTAACAAGGCGCCCCAGGAAGATGCAGCCGATGCATTAGCTGGTGCAATATGCCATGCTTATCATTGCCTTTAGCATTTACTAAAGTAGACTTTAATTTTTCCAAACCCTTCTAGAGGGTCTACTGTTTCATGAAGCTTTGCGAGAATTTCATCGCCACTTTGCCCAGACTCTAGACAGCTTAATGGTAAGTAAAAATCTACGTGAATTCTACTTTCTAGGTAGTGCAATTGGATGCGCTCAATTTCACCATCACATTTGTTGTTAAACAAAGCTTTTGTTAAAATTCCCAATGCTTCAGCTCGCTCTGGAAGAGCTTCGTAAGGCTCTACGGTTTCATCATCTTCAGGGTCGATATGGACAGTCACATCGTTAAGGTTCTCTAAGCACTCTTTAGCAACACGCTCAACACTCACGCTTATTATATGGCCTTCACTCACACTTAGGAACGGATCAACCTGAACATGTACATCGCAAGATATTGTATGACCAATTTTGCGAGTACGTAGTGAATGCACACTATTAACCCCACTAATTCGACCAATAGAGCCCCTAAGTTGCTTAACTTGATCAGTATCAATAGAAGAGTCTACTAGCTCTTTAGTTGCACTTAGCCCCAACTTCCAGGCTATATAAATAATCATGAATCCAACTACAACAGCCGCAACACCATCTAAATATAAATAGCCATTAAGACTACCCAAAATACCAATAAAGACAACTACTGAAGAGAGGGCATCTGAGCGATGATGCCATGCATTAGCTGTAAGCATGTCAGATTTATAAGTACTAGCAACTTTTAAGGTGTACCAATATAAGGCTTCTTTTGAGAAAATTGATAAAGCAGCTACGCTTAGAAGTAGGGTGTTATGTGAAAGTTCACTAGGATTGAATAATCGTTCAAAAGCACCATAAATAATACCAACACCAATAATCGCCAAAATAATCGCTAATCCTAACGTTGCGACAGTTTCGAATCTTTCATGGCCATAAGGATGTTCATCATCTGCTTCTTCTACTGAATGTTTTGCAGCATAAAGCACAACGCCATCAGATAATAGATCTGAAAAAGAGTGGATGCCATCTGCAATTAAAGCGCCAGAATTACCTAGTACGCCAGCTATAACTTTAAAGATGCCTAATGCGAGATCAATAATAGCACCAACTAGGGTTACTTTTTGACTGGCTTGAGCTCTTTCTTTTGTATTCATATTTTTATTAAGGTTGTATTGTAGGTTTGTTACTCATGATTATAAAGATGTACTGGTAATACTTATTTAAAAATTTTGAAAATTTTAAGAATGACTTTTTATAGATGTATTTTTACTTGTTATTTCTGCTATTATTAATTGAAATACCTTTTTTATTATCAATAAATCGTTTTAAATAACCCTTAATTAGTTTATGTTTGCATTTTGCAAATGATAACGAGTATCATTTGCAAAATTATTGAAAAAAATCATTATTAATATGAAAATACTCTCAACCCTTTGCACAGGTCAAAATGTTTTAATTAATAGAATTAATGCATCGGCTGATAAAAAGATTAAATTATTAGGATTGGGTGTTAGTGTGAACACGAAAATTTCAATTCTTAAAAATCGTGACGGTGATGTGGTTATTGCAATAGGCAATGCTAGAATTAGTTTGGGCAGGGGTTTGGCTAGCTTAATAGAGGTTGGTGAGGTATGAGTTTTAAAAAGATAGCCTTAATTGGCAATCCTAATTGCGGGAAAACCACCTTATTTAATATTTTAACGGGTGCAAAACAGCGAACTGGTAACTGGCCTGGAGTCACAGTTGAGCGTAAAGAAGGCCAGTTTTGTGTTGATAATAATAGCTATCTAATCGTTGATCTTCCGGGCGTATATTCCATTGATGACAAAAAATCATCTCTGGATGAGCAGCTCGCTAGAAATTTCGTACTTGATAATCCTGATCATCTATATTTTAATATTGTTGATGCCTCAACTTTGGAAAGAGGATTGTACTTAACTACGCAACTTAGAGAATTGGGCGTTAATGTCGTGGTGTTGTTAAATATGATGGATGTGGTGGCTAAGCGTGGTATGAAGATTGACATTGAGGCGCTTAAAAAATCATTTAGTTGTGAAGTTATTCCTGTGTCGCTTAAGGAACAACTTGATTTAAGCATTTTTGTTAATGTGATTAATGGTTATCAAAATTTGGATAAATTTGAAATCCAGTATTCAGCTGCTGAAATTTCTAAATTAAATGGCGATAGCAAAGCTGTTGAATTGTTAGAGGCTGAAACCCGATTTGACACGGCAAATACAATTGCCACATCAGTAGTTACTCATGCTGTAAGTTTTAAGAAAACTCTATCTGACCAGATTGACAAATGGATGTTGGGTACCTGGACGGGTATTCCAATTTTCTTAATAGTTATATACCTATTGTTTTTATTTAGTATTAATTTTGGCGGCGCCTTAATTGATTTCTTTGATATGGCTGCAGGCGTTATTTTTGTCGATGGGGTGCGTGCTGTTTTGTCAAGTATCAATATTCCTGAATTTATACAAGTAATAGTTGCTGATGGCGTAGGCGGCGGCATTCAAGTAGTGGCAACCTTTATTCCTATAATTGCTTCTTTATATTTATTCCTAACCTTGCTAGAAGAAGTGGGCTATATGGCGCGCGCCGCATTTGTAATGGATCGGTTTATGCGCCGCATTGGACTTTCTGGCAAGGCATTCATTCCTTTAATTGTGGGCTTTGGCTGTAACGTACCAGGCATTATGGCAGCTAGAACACTTGACTCTCACAGGGAAAGAGTGACAACGGTCATGATGTCGCCGTTTATGTCATGCGGCGCAAGGTTGGCAGTATATGCCTTATTTGCTGCGGCGTTTTTCCCGGTAGGCGGGCAAAATATTGTTTTTGCTTTGTATTTAGTCGGTGTTTTTTTTGCCATTTTGACGGGATTAATTTTAAAGCGCGCTTTTAAAGATGATGAAACCAGTGATTTTTTAATGGAATTACCTGGTTATCAATCGCCCTCGATAAGAAATCTGAGCATTAACACCTGGAATAAGTTAAAAGGCTTTGTACTTGGCGCTGGCAAGATTATTGTAGTGGTAGTGACTCTAATTAACGTGGTTAATAGTATTGGTATGGACGGTAGTTTTGGTAATCAAGACTCTAAAAACTCAGCGCTCAGTGCCTTGGCACAAACCATTACTCCAGTATTTAAGCCGATGGGCATTCATCAGGATAATTGGCCGGCAACGGTCGGGATTGTGACGGGAATATTGGCTAAAGAGGTTGTTGTGGGTACACTTGATTCTTTGTATTCTGGCATTGATTCAGAGGTAGATAATTCGTTAGAGATTGCTACTGAGTATGATTTACTGCAAGGTCTAAGAGGTGCCCTAGCGACTGTCCCAGTTAATTTAGCCGCTGCACTAACCAGTATATCTGACCCATTGGGTTTGAGTGTTTTAGATGACACACATTCTCAAGATTTGGCCGCTAAATCACAAGAGGTTTCCATAGACACTTTTGGTGCTATGGTTTCGCGTTTTGATGGAAAAGTTGGCGCCTTTGCATACTTGTTATTTATCCTATTATATTTCCCCTGTGTGGCAGCGCTTGGCGCCATGACTCGTGAAGTAGGCAGAGGCTGGGCAACCATTGGTGCATTTTGGTCAACTGGTTTGGCTTATGTAACCGCTGTTATGTTTTATCAAGCCATGACTTTCTTTCAACATCCGTTAAGCTCAATATTTTGGATTGGCTTTAGTATTGTATTATTAGGTGTGTCAATTTATATGCTCATGCATTATGGCAAAAAAACAGCCGCAACAACTATCCCCGTCACCACGCTTTCCGGCTGTCGACATTGTGAGGATTGATTAATTATACTGATGGTTAAATCTGTATAATATTGAGAATCATTCCTATTAAGATTAACAAATGCTGGCAGTTGACAATTTATCGATTATTTATAATAATAATAAAGTACTAGATGGGTTTAATTTAACCCTTGAGCAGGGTGAAATTTTCGCGCTATTGGGCGATAGTGGTAGTGGCAAAAGCTCAGCTCTGCGTTTTATTGCAGGACTTGATAGTACTGACTCGGGTAGTATTCAGCTCGATGGTCAGCAATTGTCTAATCATGGTAAACATCAAGTATCACCTGAGGCCAGAGGTATTGGCATGGTATTTCAAGACTATGCTTTATTCCCACACATGACTGTTGAAAAGAACATTGCATTTGGTATTAGTAAACAGCCTAGGATAAAACAGAAAAAACGTATAAAAGAACTACTGACTTTAATTGGCTTGGAAGGCATTGAGCGAAAATATCCTCACCAGCTGTCAGGTGGAGAGCAACAACGTGTTGCTTTAGCTCGCGCATTAGCCCCCAGCCCCAAATTACTTTTATTGGATGAGCCGTTTTCCAGTTTAGATAAAAATCATCGGGTTCAATTAGTGGCGCAAGTTCGTGATATCTTAAAGCAAACCAATACAACTTCTATTTTGGTGACACATAATGTCTCTGAAGCAAATACCCTTGCTGATAAAGTTGGAAAAATACTTAATAAGCGCTTGACTATTAAATGAGAATAGGTATCATTAGCAATTGATAATAATTATCATTTATAAATAATCAGGAGAAAAGTACAATGAATAATAAAACATGGGTTTCATCAGTAATCATGCTGTCAGTAGTATGGGTGTCAAGTATGTCGGCAGTGCAAGCGGCAAGTGACGAATCAGTGACTGTCTATAGTTCTAGAGAAGAGCATTTAATTAAACCATTATTTCAAGCATTTACCCAGGACACAGGTGTAAAAGTTAAATATTTAACAGGTCAGGATGGCTCGCTGATTGAGCGCTTAAAGCTTGAAGGTGTTAATACACCAGCTGATATGTTTATGACAGTTGATGCGGGCAATCTTTGGTATGCTGGCTCACAAGATTTATTTCAAAGCGTTAAAACAGATACTATAAAAAATAATATTCCCGCCCATTTGAGAGATCCACAAGGATTGTGGACAGGGCTATCGGTGCGTGCACGAACTATTGTTTATTCAACTGACCGCGTCAAGCCCTCGGAATTATCGACTTACGCAGACTTAGCGCTACCTAAATGGAAAAATCGTTTATGCCTTAGAACCAGTAAAAAGATTTATACCAAGTCGCTAACTGCTTCGGTTATTTATAACCAGGGCAAGGATAAAGCAGGCGATATTATTAGCGGCTGGGTCAATAATCTTGCAGCAACCCCAAATGCTAAGGACTCGCATGTTATGAATGCCATTCTTGCAGGGCAATGTGACGTGGGCTTAGTAAATACTTACTACTATGGCCGTTTAATAGAAAAAAATCCAGATTCAGCGTTAAAATTATTTTGGGCAAATCAAAAAACCACGGGCGTACATGTTAACATTTCAGGTGCTGGAGTGACTAAACATGCATCCAATGTAGCGGGTGCAATACGATTGTTAGAGTGGCTGTCGTCTGACAAGGCACAGGCTATTTATGGTGCACTTAATAAGGAATATCCTGCCAATCCAAATATTGCTTTGGATGAAGTGGTGTCAGCCTGGGGGTTATTTAAACAAGATAAAATGAACCTTTCACAAGCAGGCGTATTGCAAGCTGAGGCGGTTAAATTAATGCAAATTAAAGGTTATAGATAAGCTTAGCTTAGCGAATTCAAACAAAACCCAAGACTTTTAAAGTCTTGGGTTTTGTTGTTTTTTAAAATGAATAATAAATAGAGAGATATTTTGGATAAAAAATGCTTTATATCAAAGCTGATGATGGGTCTGCTGGCCCTAGTAGTAGCAATGCCAATTATTGCGGTAATGCTGTCTTGGTTGCTACCTGAACACGAGCTTTGGACGCATTTTTCTGAAAACTTATTATCGAGTTTGATTGGCTCTACTGCAATCTTATTGTTGGGTGTTGGTATTGGTGTGACTTTATTAGGAACAGTATTGGCTTACCTGGTGGTTATGGTTGAGTTTCCAGGTAGAAAGTGGCTTGAATGGGCGTTGTTTTTACCTTTTGCTATTCCTGCTTACGTGTTGGCGTTTGTTTATTTAGGCGTATTTGATTATTCGGGCTATGCACAAGTATGGATGCGCGAGGCATTAGGTTTGCCAGGGTTTGATATTCGTGCTGGCTCATGGGCAATCATCCTTACTTTTGTATTGGTATTTTATCCATATGTTTATATGATGACTCGCGCCTCATTTAAGCGTCAAAAAATTAATTTAATTGAAGCGGGAAAGTTGTTAGGTGCAGGGCCCTTTAAGGTTTTTTTCAAAATTTCACTACCTTTGGCTAGGCCGGCTGTCGCAGCCGGGTTGTTGGTCACATTAATGGAAACTTTAGCAGATTTCGGCGTAGTGAGTCTGTTCAACTATGACACGTTCACCACGGCGATTTATTCTGCTTGGGGTGATTTTAGATCGATTGAAGTTGCTGCGCAGTTGGCTTCTTTGCTGGTATTAGTGGCATTTTTTCTTATTTATTTTGAAAAGAGGGCTAGAGGTCAGGCTAAGTATTATTCGGCCAATGTTTCAAATATCAGACCATATCACCCCAAAGGCTCAGTTGGTTGGCTGATCACTTTATTTGTATTTGGCATATTTATGCTGTCGTTTGCCATGCCAATGTTGCAATTGTCTATCTGGGCATGGGGGGCTTTTGCTGATGAGTGGAGTGACAACTATATTGATTTACTTATTTCAACCTCTAGCTTGACTATTATTGCGGCAATGATTACCGTTATTATTGCAACTACGTTAGCGCTTCCAGGGCGCTGTAAAAGAGGTAGTATTTGGCTTAAGGGAATGGTTCGATTAGCAACCCTAGGTTATGCACTACCAGGCTCAGTAATGGCCGTGGGCCTGCTTTATGGTATTAATCAGATCTCTGTAGTTAACGTTTACTTTGGTGGTGAAAGTATTAATCATATTATCTACGGCTCAATATTTTTATTATTATTTGCCTACGTATCGCGTTTTATGGCAATTGCCTATAGCTCGATTGATGCTAGTGCTCAGCAAATTAAACCTGTATTTACCCAAACGGCCCGTTTATTGGGCGCGTCGCGGATGCGTCTTATTTGGCAAGTATATTTGCCAATGATGATGCCTGGTATTTTGGCAGGTGGATTGCTAGTTGCTGTTGATGTGATGAAAGAGTTACCAGCTACTTACTTACTGCGACCATTTGGCTGGGATACCTTGGCAATTCAAACTTTTGAACTTAGCGCTGAAGGCTTGTTTGAACGAGCTGCTGTGCCAGCACTAATGATGGTGGCGTTTGGCGCGCTAATAATGATGGTTTTTCGCTACCTGGATAAAAAATCTTACAAAGCCTCTTAAGTCAGTAAAATACCTTTAATTATTAAGGATTTATTGTTAAGTATGAGTCAGTCATTATTAAACATAGCAGGGGTATCTTCAGCATCAATCAATGCCGGTATCAAGAATAATAACGCCTTAGATTTGTCCGTTGTATTGTTAACACACGGAACTACAACTGCAGGCGTATTTACTCAAAATGTATTTTGCGCCGCACCTGTTGTGGTTGCAAAAAACCATCTTCAGCATTCTCCACTTGCACTGCTAATTAACAGTGGTAATGCCAATGCCGGAACAGGCACTCAAGGCATGGAAAATACAGTTAAAACTTGCGCCATGTTGGCGAGCGAGCTGGATATTAAGCTTGAGCAGGTGTTGCCATTTTCAACTGGGGTAATTGGTCAGCAGTTGGATTTGTCAAAATTTGAATTAGGTATCCCTCAAGCGGCCTCTGAGATATCACCTAATAATATCGCCCAAGTAGCCAAAGGAATTTTAACCACCGATTTAGTGGAAAAAACTTACTCCCAAGTATTTCAAGTAAATGGCATAGCGGTAACAATTAGCGGTATTGCTAAAGGCTCAGGCATGATTCGTCCTGATATGGCAACCATGCTGAGTTTTATTTTTACCGATGTCCAAGCTGAACAAAGTCAACTACAAGAGACTCTTACCAAGGCCACTAATCAATCATTTAATCGTATTACTGTCGATGGCGATACCTCCACCAATGATGCTTGTACGCTCAGTGCAACAGGCGCAAGCGGTGTTAATCTTGTGGATTGTAAAGATGAATTTCAAATTGCACTTAATGAAGTAACCAAATCTTTAGCACATCAAATTATTAAAGATGGTGAAGGGGCAACTAAATTTGTTGAGATCCGCGTTAAAGGCGGATCGAGTAATGAGGATTGCTTAGAAGTGGCTTATACAGTCGCACACTCTCCTTTAGTTAAAACAGCCTTATTTGCAAGTGATGCAAATTGGGGTCGAATTTTGGCAGCGGTTGGTAGGGCGAACATCAAACAGCTAAATATTGAAGATATCAATATTTATTTGAATCAGCTTAGTATTGTTAAGTTAGGTGAGCCAAGCCCAACTTACACAGAAGCTTTAGGCAGTGTTGAAATGCAAAAGACAGATATTGTAATTACCATTGAAATTGGCAATAGCAACATACAAGAAAGCGTTTGGACTACTGACTTTTCTTATGATTATGTTAAGATTAATGCTGAGTATCGCACATGAGTGTTTACCGATTATTGATTTCTTGCCCAGACACACATGGATTGGTTGCTATTGTGAGCCAATTTATTCTTGAATACAATGGAAATATTAAAGAGGCGCATCATCATTTAGATGAGCAAAATCAACATTTCTTTATGCGTATCGAGATCGAATCAAACTCTATTACTTGCTCTTTGAATGACTTTAGAGATGCGTTTTCAGTTTTAGCCGATCAGTGTAATATGGTGTGGCAGCTTAGTGATGCAACGCAGCTTAAACGTATATTGATTATGGGGTCTAAGGCTTCACATTGTGTGGCAGATCTTTTACATCGAGGGCATGAGGATGAACTTGAAGGTGAAATTGTAGGTGTTTTATCCAATCATGACAGATTGTCAAAACTAGCCAGTTGGTATGACGTGACGTTTAAAAAAGTCAGCATCAACCAGGATACTAAAGAGACTGACACAAACAAGATGATGAAAACAGTCGATAGCTTTAATCCAGATGTTATTGTGCTTGCGCGTTATATGCAAATCATTCCAGAAGAGATGTGTGCTGAATATAGTGGTAAAATTATTAATATCCACCATTCTTTTTTACCATCTTTTGTAGGCGCCAATCCTTATAAGCATGCAGCTGAACGAGGTGTAAAACTAATTGGTGCTACTTGTCATTATGTGACAGCTGATTTAGATGAAGGTCCGATTATTGAGCAAGATGTAGTTCGTGTTGACCACGCAGACAGCGCTGATGATATGAAAAAAATGGGCCAAGATGTTGAAAAAATCACACTTGCCAAAGGCTTGAAGTATCATTTAGAAGATCGGGTATTAATTTGTAACAATAAAACGATTGTATTTTCTTAGTGATTATTTTATTTAGTTTTTTTTGTGAATAAGCCACTTAGTTATTAAATTATATTTTTTCATTCAAAATACTTGAAAGACAAAAAAACGACCCTAGATAGTTCGAAAGGCAGAAATTACCTAACCATTTATTGTTTAGTAACGTGAAATTTATTTATTATTAATTAGGAGAAAAAATGAACATTCGTCCCCTTCACGACCGTGTGGTCGTGCGTAGAGTAGAAGAAGAAAAGACAACAGCAAGTGGTCTAATTATCCCTGACTCAGCAACTGAAAAACCTTCTGAAGGTGAAATTATTGCAGTTGGTAAAGGCAAAACATCCGATAACGGCTCTATTATTGCACTAGATGTAAAAATTGGTGACAAAGTTTTATTTGGCCAATATGCCGGTACTGAAATAAAAGTAGATGGTGAAAAATTATTAATGATGCGTGAAGGCGATATTGTCGCAGTTGTCGAATAAAGGAGATCAATATGTCAGCAAAAGAAATTAAATTTGGATCAGAAGCTAGAAACTTAATGTTAGATGGCGTTAATATGCTTGCTAACGCGGTCAAAGTAACATTAGGTCCTAAGGGTAGAAATGTTGTTTTAAACAGATCATATGGCGCACCTACCATCACTAAAGATGGTGTATCAGTTGCACAAGAAATTGAGCTTAAAGGTAAGTTTGAAAACATGGGCGCACAAATGGTTAAAGAAGTTGCTTCTAGAACCAACGAAGTTGCTGGTGATGGTACAACAACAGCAACGGTACTTGCACAAGCATTAATAGCAGAAGGCGTCAAAGCTGTCGCTGCTGGTATGAATCCAATGGATCTAAAGCGTGGTATCGATAAGGCAACTGAAGCGGCTGTTAAAGCTCTAAGAGAGTTATCTCAGCCTTGTAATGACACAAAAGCCATTGCACAAGTAGGTAGTATCTCTGCAAACTCTGACAGCAGTGTTGGTGACATTATTGCTGAAGCCATGGAAAAAGTGGGTAATGCTGGTGTAATTACTGTTGAAGAAGGCTCTGGTTTTGACAATGAATTAGAAGTGGTTGAAGGTATGCAGTTTGAACGCGGCTACTTATCGCCTTATTTTGTTAACAATCAGGAGTCAATGACTGCAGATTTAGACAATCCATTAATTTTAATGCACGACTCTAAAATTTCAAATATTCGTGATTTATTGCCAACGCTTGAAATTGCTCAAAAAGCAGGCAAGCCTTTATTGATTATTGCTGAAGATATCGAGGGTGAGGCTTTAGCAACTCTTGTGATTAACAATATGCGCGGTATCGTGAAAGTCGCTGCGGTTAAAGCACCTGGTTTTGGTGATCGACGTAAAGCAATTTTACAAGACATAGCAGTTCTGACAGGTGGCGTAGTGATCTCTGAAGAGGTTGGCGTGTCACTTGAAGGTGTAACTGAAGATCAATTAGGTTCTGCTAAGCGTATTGAGGTTGGTAAAGAAGAAACGGTAATTGTTGATGGTAAAGGTGATAAGGCTGATATCAATGGTCGTGTTGCGCAAATTAATGCACAGCTAAAAATAACTACTTCAGAATATGATCAAGAAAAATTAAGCGAGCGTTTGGCTAAATTATCTGGTGGTGTTGCAATCATTAAAGTTGGCGCAGCAACTGAAGTCGAAATGAAAGAGAAGAAGGATCGTGTAGACGATGCACTTCACGCTACTCGCGCTGCAGTAGAAGAAGGTGTTGTTCCTGGTGGTGGTGTTGCTTTAGTTCGTGCAATTGCTGTTATGAATAAAATAAAGGGCGATAATCATGATCAAGATATTGGTATTAATATAACCAAACGTGCAATGGAAGTACCATTAAGACAAATTGTTACTAATGGCGGCGGTGAAGCGTCTGTTGTATTAAATGAAGTTGCCAACGGTAAAGGTAACTTTGGTTACAATGCTGGTAGTGAGGTTTATGGCGACATGCTTAAAATGGGTATCTTAGATCCAACTAAAGTAGTACGTGCAGCCTTACAACATGCTGCATCTATTTCTGGACTAATGATTACTACTGAGGCAATGATTACAGATGCACCTCAAGACGCATCAGCGCCAGCTGCACCTGATATGGGTGGTATGGGTGGAATGATGTAAAACACCTTTACTTTGGTAAACAAAAAAAGCCCCGTTTTACGGGGCTTTTTTTGGAATAGATTATTGTAAGTCGCCATTTTCTACAATAAATTCTTTAAAACGTTGAGCAATAGGAGAAAGTTTATTTTTAGAGTTGTGAACAATGTACCAATGGCGAGTGACAGGGAATTTATCTATATTAAGCTGCTTAATAACATTATTTTCAAGCTCTAATTTTACAGTGTGTTTTGAAACGAACCCAATGCCCAGTCCAGCTTGTACAGCCTGAATAATAGCTTCATTAGAGTTAATCTCAATATCCGAGGTTAGTTTCATACCAATAATGCGTTCAATAGTGATACGCGTGCCTGAGCCTCGTTCTCTAGTAATTAGTGTTTCATTAGTAAGATCCTTAATAGTGTTATGCTTTTTGGAAAGTAGCGGATGATCTGGATGAGCAATTGCAATTAAAGGGTTCACCATGAATGGCTGAGTGATAAGAGGCATGTCCGTTGGGGGTTCTCCCATAATAATAAGGTCGGCTTCACTATTTGTAAGTTTATTTAGTAATGATTCACGGTTTGTTACATCTAGATAAAAAGACATCCTAGGATATTGTTTTTTAAACTTTGCCAAAACAAAACTTATAAAGGAGTTGGTAGTTGTGGCGACCGCAATTTGCAAGTGCCCCGCTTCAGGATCAAGTGTTTGTTGGATTTCAGAATGAGAATTTTCGAGCTTGTCAATTATCTCTATACAAGTTTGATATAGTTTCTTTCCAATAAAGGTTGGTATGATGACTTTACCATTAGTTTGAATCAGGTCTGCTCCAATATTTTCAGTTAATTTTTGTATCTGCATATAAACCGCAGGCTGAGTTATAAATAATTCTTTACTAGCCTTGGTAAAGCTTTTTGTTCTGACAACAGCCTCAAAACTATATAGTTGTTTAAGTGTATAGTTAATCATAAGTAAATATTATTATTCAATAAAAAAATATTATTTTACCTTTTTAATCAAGTATTCAAATTAGCTTTCACCTCTATTTTATTAGGTGTTTTTTATGGGTAATTTAATTATTGATATTAACCATATTGGTAATATGTTTTTATATAAACCTTTGTTTTAACAAGGTTAGATATGAATACCTTAATAAATAAGTAAAGTTTATTTTTATTAAATTTTTGATTAGTTTTTCTTAATAAATATTTATAAAAATATATAAGGATTTATTAATAAAATGGCCTTATATCGGTATTTTTTACCAAAAAATGTTGAAACTGAAAAACAAAAGATTTACAAAATGCATGGTATTAACTATAATAGTATTTTTTTTGTTAAATAGGAATCCACAATGGATCAATCGAATAGATATGCTGATTTGTCATTAGACGAAGATACGCTAATTGCACAAGGTGGCCATATTTTGGTTGCATACACTATGCACCCAATGCCTGGTTTTTTTGGCTATTTAGAAACTGCCGCTCATTTTGCAGCTGAGTCTTCAACAGGTACAAACGTAGAAGTTTGCACAACAGACGACTTTACTAAAGATCTAGATGCAATGGTATATGAAATTGATGAAGCTAAAGGCATCATGAAAATTGCATACCCATGCGGACTATTTGACCGCAATGTAATTGACGGTCGTGCAATGGTTGTATCTTTCTTGACGCTTGCTATTGGTAACAACCAAGGCATGGGTGATGTTCAAGATGCGCAAATGATTGACTTTCATGTTCCTAAGCAGATGCTTGATATCTTTGATGGTCCAGCTATGGATATCACTGATCTTTGGAGTTTATTAGGTCGCGACCGTGAAAATGGTGGCTATATTGCTGGTACTATTATTAAGCCTAAGTTAGGTTTACGCCCTAAGCCTTTCGCTGAAGCTGCATACCAGTTCTGGCTAGGTGGCGATTTCATCAAGAACGATGAGCCTCAAGGTAACCAAGTTTATGCTCGTATGAAGGATGTAACGCCTTTAGTCGCTGATGCTATGAAGCGTGCACAAGACGAAACGGGTGAAGCTAAGATTTTCTCTGCAAACATTACGGCTGACGATCATCATGAGATGATTGCTCGTGGTGAGTACATCTTAGAAGCATTTGGTGAGAACGCTCATCACGTTGCATTCTTAGTTGACGGTTATGTTGGTGGTTGTGGTATGGTTACTACAGCACGTCGTAACTTCCCTGGTCAATACTTACATTACCATAGAGCTGGTCATGGTGCGATTACGTCCCCATCTTCAGTTCGTGGCTACACCGCATTTGTTCTTGCTAAGCTTTCTCGCCTTATGGGTGCGTCTGGTATCCACGTGGGTACAATGGGCTTCGGTAAGATGGAAGGTGGTGCAGATGATAAGCATATTGCGTACATGATTGAACGTGATAGCTCTCAAGGTCCAGTTTATCACCAAGAATGGCACGGTATGAAGCCGACTACACCAATTATTTCTGGTGGTATGAACGCGCTACGTCTTCCAGGTTTCTTCGAGAACCTAGGTCACGGTAACGTAATCAACACTTCTGGTGGTGGTTCTTACGGCCATATTGATTCTCCTGCAGCGGGTGCTAAGTCATTGCGTCAAGCGTACGAATGTTGGATGGCTAAAGCTGACCCAATTGAGTTTGCTAAAGAGCATAATGAATTTGCTCGTGCATTCGAATCATTCCCGGGTGATGCAGATTCTCTATACCCAGGTTGGAGAGATCAACTAGGTGTTCATAAGTAAATCTTATAACACTTAGTTATTAAAAGCCTCTGCTACATGTAGAGGCTTTTTTTTCTAAGAAACTCTTACCCAAGTGAGAATGTAGGTTCTTATTTTGGTAAGCGTTTCAAACTTCACAAGTCACTTAGTTTAAGTATAACTTACATTAATAAGGATAGAACTATGTCAGATTTCGATATCAATCAATTTAAAATTGAATCAGAGCCGTTTTACAAAGCACAATCAAACGAAGTAGAGCTTTATACGGCGGCATACAATGCAAGATTTCCGGTGATGGTTAAAGGCCCAACAGGTTGTGGTAAATCCCGTTTTATTGAGTATATGGCGTATAAGTTAGATAAGCCCATTATTACCGTTTCTTGTAATGAAGACATTACTGCTTCAGATTTAATTGGTCGCTACTTGTTGGATTCTAATGGCACTCGTTGGGTAGATGGCCCATTAACATTAGCAGCGCGTCATGGCGCTATTTGTTATTTAGATGAAATTGTTGAGGCTCGTCAAGATACCATGGTAGTTATTCACTCATTAACGGATCACCGTCGTGAGCTGATGTTAGACAAGAAAGGTGAATTAGTTAAGGCGCATCCAGATTTTCAATTGGTGATTTCATATAACCCTGGTTATCAGTCACTCATGAAAGATCTTAAGCAATCAACCAAGCAGCGCTTTACAGGTATGGACTTTGATTACGCTTCAGCTGAACTGGAGGCATCAATTGTTGTTAAGGAATCGGGTGTAGATACAGGCACTGCCGCTAAATTGGTTAAGCTTGCTGAAACCACACGTAATCTAGTAGGACATGGATTGGATGAAGGCGCTTCAACGCGTCTTTTAAATTATGCAGGTACGCTGATTGCTGCCGGTGTTGATACTAAGGATGCTTGCCATATGGCATTAGTGTGTCCAATTACTGATGATAGCGAAGTGCGCACAACTATGAGTGGTGCAATTGACGCTATTTTTGGCTAATAGGTAAATAACTTATGACCGAAGAAATTCAATATAAGCCCCTAGATTGCGCATTTGAATCCGTACAAGCCGTTTTTGCCTTAAATATTGAGCAGGCAGTAGAGCACTTATCAGAAGCCAGTCTTAGTGAGTATTACGAGGGTGCTGAGTTTTTGGCTAAAATTGGCCAAGGTGACAAATTATCTATTGCATTTTTAAAAACTATGCCATGGGCGGGCGAGCATTTTGGTGATGGTAGTATTAAAAAAATTACTGATTTCACCTACAATAAAATTTGTAGAACACCAAATAAACCAGCAGTTGATAAATTTTTAGATAGCTTTATTATTGTTGTTGATCATATTGAAAAAGATCAGCTAGATGAATATTTAGCATTAATTGAATACCACTTGTCTGAGACAACCTTCTCTATTCATGGTATTCATGACACGCATCCTTCGCCATCGCTAATAGCAATGCTTGCTAATATTAATTTATTATTAGAGCAGCTTGACTTTAAAGGTATTTATGAATGGATTGATTACGGGTTAAGGTATTTCAAACACCATCCTGAGCGTCAAGAAGAATATTTCACCCTAACCACAGCAGACTCTAAAGCAGTATTTCAACGTCAACGCAAGGGTTTGCTGTTTAGTGATATTGAGCGTCCTATTAATTTATTTCAGCAAGCTCTATGGAAAACAAATTTTATGTACGCGCCGTATTCACCAGATTTTGAAGCGCTTGAACATTTTCATCCTTATCTAGAAGATGAGGTTATTCGCTTGCCTGATATTTATAGCGACTTAAATGGTGTTAGTGCTTGTAAGCGCTATATGGCATTAATTGCGCATATTATTGCCCATCATCAATTCACCACAAAAATTGTGGCTGATAATGTTTCGCCGCAGCAACGATTTTTTACCGAAGTGTTTGAAGATGCACGTGTTGAATATTTAGCAATTCAGCAATACCCAGGTTTGAAAAAACTTTGGTTAAGTTTAATGCCAGTAGTGGATGAGTTTGATTGTGATGATACGAAGCAGTCTTGTCTAAGGCACCGTGCTATTATGCTTACTCGTGCATTACTTGATGACAACCATCCATATCAAAATCAAATTATTTTGGATTATGTTGAAAAGTTCAAAGAATTAATGAGTAAGGGTGAAACAACCACTGCTGATAGTTTAAGTCTTGCTCTAGGTTATTTAATTAAAACCCGAAGTGCATCTGATGCACTAGGTAGTATTTACTTTGAAAATACCGAGGTAAGTTATCGTGACGATAATCGCTCTATATGGTTGTTTATTGAAAAGTTCGATGAAGAGAGTAATATTTTCGAACATCAGAAAAAATCTGAAGATGAAAATGATGAGGAAGTTGAAGTAATTCCACCACATTATTACGATGAATGGGATTATGCCTACGAGTCATATAAGCTAGATTGGGCAGCGGTTTATGAGCGTTTACATACGCATACTGACGCTTCAAAAATTGATCAAATTTTAGATAAACATTCGTCTTTGGTTAAACAGCTTAAGAAGGTGCTTGATTTGCTTAAGCCTCAAAATAAGAAGCGTATTCGTTATCAGGAAGAGGGTGTTGAGTTGGATTTAGATATCGCGCTTCGTAGCGTGATTGATATTAAAAATGGTTCACAGCCCGATACTCGAATTAATGTTGATTTTGAACATGATTCTCGCAGTGTCTCGGTGTTATTGTTGCTCGACTTGTCGCAATCACTTAATGAGGTGGTAGGGTCTTCGGGTCAGACCATTTTAGAGCTTTCTCAAGAAGCGGTATCGCTACTTGCTTGGGCAGTGGAACAATTGGGTGATAATTTTGCTATTGCAGGGTTTAATTCAGATACCCGTCAAAAAGTTATGTATTATCATATTAAAGGCTATAGTGAGCATTGGGACGATATGGTTAAATCTCGATTGGCTGACCTTAAAGCTGAGTTTTCAACGCGTATGGGCGCCGCTATTCGTCATGGTGCGCATTATCTTGATATGCAGCAAAGCGATAAAAAACTCATGCTAATCCTAACCGATGGCGAGCCTGCTGATATCGATATGCATGACCCAAAAGCCTTGATTCAAGATACGCACAAAGCAGTACAAGAAATGCAGCAAAAAGGTATGTACCCATATTGTATTAGTTTGGATAAAAAAGCGGATGAATATATTGCTGATATTTTTGGATCGCACTATTCAGTGATTGATCGTATTGAGTCCCTACCAAAAGAATTACCACAGTTATTTTTATCCTTAACCACATAGTGAAAAGTATTACTGCCACTGTAGAATTTGATTATAAAGCTCAGCATTACAAACTGTCTTCAGAGATTGATATTAAAACAATAATTAATCAAGACAACTATTGTGAATCTATCTACCTAACAATTGCAAGAGAGAATAATGTTGGGCTTTATAGTTATGAGCTTGAAATTATGATGGATCAGAAAATCATATTTTCAGACAAGGATGGATATATACAGCAGTGTTTAAACAATGGAGATATAAATATATCAAAATTGAGAGATTTACATGCCAAACAACTATTGATATCAGATATAACTGAATTAATGGATAAATATGACCTGAAGAGAGACGATAAAAATATGTTCGATGCGTTAACAGATGCATATATTAAAGGAAAAAATAGCTAGTTTTATTGTTTTGTTTAGATGAATAGAGATAATTTATAGCTATTAACCATGTTTATTTTAGGTTTATAGTTTATAAAAACACTAGGTTATTTTTATTTTCAATAGAAAATATATAGAAATAACCTTTGCAAGAAATTGATAAATTACTAGCTTTTAATGATCTTAATATCCGAGGTTAGTTTCATACCAATAATGTGTTAAATAGTGATACGTGTGCCTGAACCGCGCTCTCTAGTAATAGGCTGAGTTATAAATAATTCTTTACCAGCCTTAGTAAAACTCTTTAGGCGTACAACAGCCTCGAAGCTATAGATTTGATTAAGCGTGTAATTAATCATAAGTAAACATGCTATTGACTCAAGCCATTTCAACTGATCCTAGTAATGTGCGTATTGCTCTAGATATGGTGCAAATCTTCTTAGATACAAACGAAGTAGACCAAGCACAAGCATTATTCGACAAATTACCTGAATCGGCCAAAAAGAAGGATATGGGCTTGTCAATTTCAACGCAACTAAATTTTATTCGACTTGCTCAAAACACATCTGGAATAAGCGCCTTAAGGGCTCAAACGTTAAGCACTCCAAATGATTATCAAGCGCGCTTTGATTTGGCGGTTTGTTTATTTGCAAACCATGAAATTGAAGAGGGTATGGAGATGTTATTTCTGATTCAGACACATCAGCCAAATTTTAAAGATGGCGCAGCCAGAGAAATGATTGGCATGATCTGTAACATGCTTGCTGGTAATAATCCAGAAGAGAGTGGCGCGTATCGTAAGCGCTTAGCAAACCTAATGAATGAATAGTTTTAAAATACTTGTTCAACAAAATCCAAGTCAATTTGAATATTAGACTCATCCAAGAGTTCCAAGCATTTTGGCACTGCTAAAAAAACTGCGCCCAGACAAACATCAATAGCTGCGGGCTTTCCCGGTAAGTTAATGATTAAACTTTTTTTGCGCGTCCCCGCTGTTTGACGAGATAAAATAGCGGTAGGCACAGTACGCAAACTTACGGCGCGCATTTGCTCAGCAAAACCATCAAAAATACGCTCACATACTGCATGTGTTGCCTCAGGGGTAACATCACGAGTAGTTGGCCCTGTACCGCCCGTTGTTAAAATCAAATTACACTGACGATTATCTGCAAAGTCAATCAGAGTTTGTTCAATTAATGACTGCTCATCTTCAATAATAATACTGTCAATTTCATAAGGCGATAAAACAGCTTTTTTTATCCAATCTCTCATGGCGGGCCCGCCTATGTCGTCATACTCACCACGTGCTGCACGATCAGAAATTGTCATAAACCCTATTTTTATTTTTGTATTATTCATTAGCTTTAATTAGTTATTTTTCCAATAATTTTACCTTGCTATTATCTGAAATAAATTGGCAGTTTTTTAAATTTATTGTTTTCTTGACCTACGATAAGAAAACTAAAAAAACTTTGAATTGTTGATTAAGGTCAAGGATTTAAAACTGTTAAGACGTAAAAATCAACCATATTTATAGAAACTAAGGGATAGGTCATGGGTTTATCAATGATAAGTAGCCATAAAGGGCAGGCCAATTCAGTATTGGCGGCCAATACAATTGCTTTTACTGCGTGCTTTGCAGTTTGGGTGATGTTTTCCATTATTGGTATTCCAATTAAAGAATTACTTGATTTATCTGAAACCCAATTTGGTTTGCTTGTAGCAACTCCTATTCTAACGGGTTCTATTTTTAGATTACCAGTTGGCATGTTGACCGATAAGGTTGGCGGGCGAATTGTTTACTTTATTTTAATGCTTACCATGATTATTCCATTATGGCTTATTGGTGATGCAACAGAATATTGGCAGTTTTTAGTATTGGGCTTATTTGTTGGTATTGCAGGCGCATCATTTTCAGTGGGTATTGCTTATACAGCTAAATGGTTTGATAAAAAAAACCAGGGCTTTGCTATGGGTATTTTTGGCGCTGGTAATGCTGGTGCAGCGTTAACTAAGTTTATTGCGCCAGCCTTGGTGATTACTTATGGCTGGCAAATGGTCCCCAAGGTATATGCAGTAGCAATGGTTGTTGTTATAGTTTTATATTGGATGTTTACTTATGAGGATCCTGCGCATCATACAGCTAAAAATGTAAGTATGAAAGAGCAGTTGAAAGCCTTGAATGATCCTAAGCTGTGGAAATACATGCAGTATTACTCACTGGTATTTGGCGGGTTTGTTGCACTGTCTTTATGGATGACAAAATACTATATTAATGAATACGGATTTGACTTGCAAACAGCGGCACTTTTAGCAGCTATCTTTGTACTTCCTTCAGGCGTTATTCGTGCATTAGGCGGCTGGTTTTCAGATAAATATGGCGCCTGCAAAGTAACGTGGGTGGTGATGTGGGTTTCTTTGGTGTCCTTATTTTTCATGTCGTATCCACAAACTTCTCTAATCATCCAAACAACAACAGGCGAGGCGGCAACATTTGATCTCAGACTTAATGTTTGGGTATTTACCGCATTTTTATTTATCCTGGGTATTGCTTGGGGTTTTGGCAAGGCGTCAGTGTTTAAATTCTTATCAGATGAGTATCCAGACAATATCGGTGTTGTATCAGGCATTGTTGGATTAGCCGGTGGTATGGGTGGATTTTTATTGCCAATCATGTTCGGTGCATTAATTGACTACACACATGTTAATTCAGTGATCTTTATGTTGCTCTATGGCGCAACAGCGATATCACTAATTTGGATGTACTTTACATTTGGTAAAGAACAAGAGCAAAAGAATATTGAGCAAGCTATTCAGGAAGCTAACAAATAATTGAAATGTTTTTTTAATAAAAGGAGTTAAAAATGGCTAAAGATATAAAAAGCTGGAATCCAGACGATTCGTCTGAGTGGGAAAGCACAGGTAAGGCAATTGCCAACCGAAACTTGTGGATATCAATCCCAAGTTTGCTAGCGGGTTTTGCCACGTGGTTGATGTGGGGTATTATTACCGTGCAAATGATGAATACGGGCTATGGTGGCTTTGATAAGTCACAGTTGTTTACCTTGGCAGCGATTGCTGGTTTATCAGGTGCAACACTAAGAATTCCATCAACCTTTTTTATTCGTTTGGCTGGTGGTCGAAATACCATTTTCCTAACAACCACCTTATTGATATTGCCAGCCTTAGGTTTAGGTATGGCGCTATCATCACCAGATACGCCTTTCTGGCAGTTCCAATTATTGGCATTATTATCTGGCTTTGGTGGTGGTAACTTCGCCTCTTCAATGTCAAATATTTCATTTTTCTTTCCTAAAAAAATTCAAGGTTATTCTTTGGGTATGAATGCTGGATTGGGGAATTTTGGTGTGACGACAATGCAAATCGTTATTCCACTAGTAATGACTTTGGCAATAATGGGCAATCCTACAGAATTGCAAATTGCATCAGGTACTTTGATTGGTAAGATTCCTGCAGGAACAAGCACCTATCTTCAAAATGCTGGTTATGTTTGGCTGATCATTCTAATTCCATTGTCAATGGCGACTTGGTTTGGTATGAATAATATTACTGAAGATCATGTATCTCCGAATATTGGCTCAACATTGGGCGCATTTATTAAGATTATTGTTATGTTAATTTTAGGTCTTGCTACAGCAATGTTTGGTTTATGGCTAATGTTGCCAGAAGTTGCGTCTGGTTCAGGGCTGATGATTAGTAAATGGGTGGCATTACCTATTATTATTGCATTAACAGTATTGTTATTAAAGTTGTTACCATTGGGCAGTGACTACAAAGAGGGTATTAATCGTCAATATAAGATTTTTGGTAATAAACATACCTGGGCAATGACCATTATCTACACCATGACATTTGGATCATTTATTGGTTATTCGGCAACATTAGCGTTATCAATTAAAGTTATTTTCGGCTTTCAACATATTTTGGTGGACGGCATTATGACGCATAATACAGTCAATCCAAATGGCCCTTCAGCATTAACCTACGCATGGATGGGTGCTTTTGTTGGTGCACTTATTCGTCCAGTTGGCGGCATGATTGCTGACAAGATTGGCGGTGCTAAGGTAACGCAGATTATCTCTGGTGTAATGGTTTTATCAGCATTAGGTGTGGCTTATTACATGAAGCAAGCTTATGCGAGCGCAACCCCAGAGGAATTTTTCTGGCCGTTCTTAATTCTGTTTGTAATCCTATTTGCCATGACAGGTATTGGTAATGGCTCTACTTTTAGAACTATCTCTCAAGTGTTTAACAAAGAGCAAGCTGGCCCAGTTCTTGGTTGGACATCAGCAGTGGCTGCTTATGGTGCATTTATCATTCCAAAAGTATTTGGTGAGCAGATTAAGCTAACCACGCCTGAGAATGCTTTGTATGGTTTTGCAGTGTTCTATGCGGTTTGTATGGTGATTAATTGGTGGTTCTACTTGCGTAAGAGCGCTGAATTTCATAACCCATAACCCGTAAATTTAAAAGTAAAGTAGAGCATACAACATTGTGTGCTCCGCTTTATTAAAAATAATTCTCACCAGTTATTTTTAATAAAGAGTCTGATTATTATTGACCAAAGTCAAGGCTTATTAGTCAAATATAAGCAAAATCTATCTTTAACAGTGCGTTTTTAATTAATAACAAAAAGAGATAAAAGCAGGAGATAAAATATGAGTCAGTTTTTAGATAGACTTAAATACTTTAGTCGCATTAAATCAACATTTTCAGAAGGACACGGAATTGTTACGGAAGAAGATCGTGCATGGGAAGATACTTATCGAAATCGCTGGCGCCATGACAAGGTAGTTCGTTCTACTCATGGTGTCAACTGTACAGGAAGCTGTTCGTGGCAAATTTTTGTAAAGAATGGTTTGGTATCGTATGAAATGCAACAAACTGACTATCCACGTACTCGTGAAGATTTACCCAATCATGAGCCTAGAGGTTGTCAACGTGGCGCTTCATTCTCATGGTACTTGTATTCTCCACACCGTATTAAATACCCACTAGTTCGAGGTCGCCTATTAGACTTATATCGCGCTGAGAAGGCCAGTGGTAAAGATCCGGTTGAGGCATGGGAGGCGATACAAGCTGATAAAGCTAAGCGTGATTCTTATGTTGGCGTTCGTGGCTTAGGTGGTTTTGTTCGTTCCACTTGGGATGAAGTAGTTGAAATGACAGCTGCTGCTAATGTTTATACGATTAAAAAATATGGCCCTGACCGTATTTACGGTTTCTCTCCAATTCCTGCCATGAGTATGATTTCATACGCAGCAGGTTCTCGTTACTTATCAATGATTGGTGCTGGCGTAGGCTCATTCTACGATTGGTACTGTGACTTGCCACCTGCTTCTCCACAAACTTGGGGTGAGCAAACAGATGTACCTGAATCGGCGGATTGGTACAATTCTAAATACATTATTATTTGTGGTGCAAACCTACCAATGACGCGTACGCCAGATGCGCACTTTATGACTGAATCTCGTTATAACGGTACCAAGATCATTTCAATGGCGCCAGATTATGCAGAATACGTTAAATTTGCAGATCTTTGGATGCCAGTTAAACAAGGTACAGATGCTGCAGTATTTATGGCAATGGGCCATGTAGCATTAAAAGAATTTCATGTTGACAAGCAAGACCCATACTTTACTGAATACGCAAGAAGTTTTACCGACTTCCCAATGCAAGTTATTTTAGAAGAAGTAAATGGCAAACTGGTAACAGGTCGATTCCTTCGTGCATCAGACTTTGATAAAAATATGGGCGAAGATAACAATCCTGAATGGAAAACTGTTGTTTTTGACTCTAAATCTAATTCATTTGTCGTTCCAAATGGTTCAATTGGCTTTCGCTGGGGTGAAGAGGGTAAGTGGAATATCCTAGAGCAAGCTGCTGGCAACGATATTGAAGCAGAATTAAGCTGTATTGACTCTAAAGATTCAGTAGTTGATGTAACTTTCCCACACTTCAATCCAGAAGAGGGCGACTCATTAGTTCGCAAAATTCCAACGCGCAAGCTTAAGCTTGCTAATGGTGATGAAGTAATGGTAACGTCAGTGTGTGATTTACAAATTGCACAGTACGGAATTGATCGTGGTTTGGGTGATAATTTAGCCACATCTTATGATGATGAAAGTGTTCCTTACACACCAGCCTGGGCTGCCAAAATTACAGGTGTGCCGGCTGCTGATATAGAGAGAACCGGTCGTGAATTTGCCGATAATGCCTCTAAGACACGTGGTAAATCCATGGTGATTTTAGGTGCAGCGATTAATCACTGGTATCACAACGATATGAACTATCGCGGCATTATGAATTTACTTCATATGTGTGGCTGTGTGGGTCAGTCTGGTGGTGGTTGGGCTCACTATGTTGGTCAAGAAAAATTACGCCCTCAAGCGGGTTGGGCGCCAATTGCCTTTGGTCTAGATTGGAACCGTCCACCACGCCACATGGCATCAACTACTTATTGGTATTTTCATACAGATCAGTGGCGTTATGAGCGTGTTGAAGCTGACGACTTATTAGCCTCTACGGCTAAAGCTAAATATCGTGGCAATCAGTTAGCTGATTACAACGTTGCGGCGCAACGTATGGGTTGGACGCCATCGATTCCACAATTTGATCAAAATCCACTAGAGCTTGCCAAAGAAGCAGAGGCAGCAGGTGCAACTGATGAAGCAGCAGTATCAGATTATGTTGCTAATAAGCTGAAAAGTGGCGATCTTAATTTTGCTTATGAAGATATTGATGCTGAAGAAAACTTCCCACGTAATTTATTTGTATGGCGCGCCAACTTAATTGGTAGCTCGTCAAAAGGCCATGAGTACTTCTTGAAGCATCTACTAGGCGCACAAAATGGTGTGCTTAGTGAGGGCACAGAAGGAGAAGCTTGTAAGGAAGTTAAGTGGCACGAAAAAGCACCGGTAGGAAAGTTAGATTTAATGGTAGATATTAATTTCCGTTTAAATTCAACAGGTGCTTATTCTGACATTGTATTACCAACAGCAACTTGGTATGAAAAAGCCGATCTTAACACGACAGACATGCATCCATTTATTCATCCATTGGGTAAAGCAGTTGATCCAGCATGGGAAGCTAAGTCTGATTGGCAAATTTTCAAAACCATTGCCAAGAAATTCTCAGAGTTATCAGAAAAGCATTTAGGTGTGCAAAAAGATGTGGTTTCATTACCAATGCAGCACGATACACCGTTAGCTATGGCACAACCTTTTGGTGAAGTAAAAGATTGGAAAAAAGGCGAATGCGACCTTATTCCAGGCAAGACTGCGCCAATCTTTAAAGTGGTAGAAAGAGACTTCCCAAGTACTTATGCTAAGTATATTGCCTTGGGTCCTTTAATGAAAAAGCTAGGTAATAACATTAAGGGTATTGATTGGAATACTGACCATGAAATTGATGAGATAGCTGTATTGAATGGCACAATTAAGGAAGAAGGTGTTTCTAAAGGTATGCCGTCACTTGCTGAAGATATTCATGTGTGTGATGCGGTTATGCGTATGGCACCTGAGACGAACGGTGAAGTAGCACATAAATCATGGACTGCTCAATCCAAAAAAACAGGTGTTGATCACTCGCATCTATATAAAGGTCGTCAGGATGAGAAGATTACTTATCGTGATATCGTCTCACAGCCTCGTAAGATTATTACCGCGCCAACTTGGTCGGGAATTGAGTCCGAAGAGGTAAGCTATAACGCTTGTTATACAAACTTGCATGAGCACATTCCTCTAAGAACATTAACAGGTCGTGCGCAATTCTATCAAGATCATGAGTGGATGTTAGACTTTGGAGAAGGTTTCTGTGCCTATAAGCCAGCGATTGATCTAAAAACCCTTAACAATGTGCCAGATGCAGTGAAGAATAAGCCGCATCTGGTACTAAACTGGATCACGCCACATTCTAAATGGGGTATTCATTCTACTTACCAAGATAACTTAAGAATGTTAACGCTGTTCCGTGGTGGACCATACTTCTGGATATCTGAAGAAGATGCTCAATCAGTTGGACTTGAAGACAATGATTGGGTTGAAGCGGTTAATGATAATGGTGCAACTACTGCAAGAGTTGTAGTATCACAAAGAGTGCCAAATGGCATGGCAATGATGTATCACGCTCAAGAAAAGACTGTAAACGTGATTGGCTCTCCAACGACGGGTAAGCGTGGCGGTATTTTGAATGCGGTAACCAGAACTGTACCTAAACCAACCCATATGATTGGCGGCTATGCTCAGTTATCTTACTCATTTAACTATTACGGCCCCGTAGGATCAAACCGTGATGAATACGTTATTGTTCATAAGATTGAAGATCAAGATGTTGATTGGTTAGAAAGACCGTTAACCCCAGAAAGAGAGGCACAAAAAAATCCTCCAGGAATCAACAACTAAACCATCTAGGAGAAAAAAATGAAAATAAGAGCACAAATTTCAATGGTACTAAACCTAGACAAATGTATTGGTTGTCACACATGTTCAGTTACTTGTAAAAATATTTGGACCAACCGAAAAGGTGTTGAGTATGCCTGGTTTAATAATGTTGAGTCTAAACCTGGCATCGGATTCCCTAAAAATTGGGAAGATCAAAGTAAGTGGAAAGGTGGCTGGAAAGTTGTTAATGATAAGCTAGAGCTTAAGGCTGGCGGCCGAATGAGTAAGCTTGTAAACATCTTTGCCAATCCAGATATGCCTGAGATTGGTGACTACTATGAGCCATATGATTTTAAATACCATAAGCTACAAAGCTCTCCACTAGTTGAAGCAGCGCCAACAGCTCGTCCTGTATCGCAAATTACAGGTAAGGATATGGAGAAAATTGAATGGGGTCCTAACTGGGAAGATGATCTTGCAGGTGAGTTTGAAAAACGCTCTAAAGATGTCAACTTTAAAAACATTGATAAAGAGATGTATAAGGATTTTGAGAATACATTCCATATGTATCTTCCACGCCTATGTAACCATTGTCTTAACCCTGCTTGTGCCGCTTCTTGCCCATCAGGTGCAATCTACAAACGCGAAGAAGATGGTATTGTTTTGGTTGACCAGGACAAATGTCGCGGCTGGAGAATGTGTGTGACAGGTTGTCCATACAAGAAGGTTTATTACAACTGGGAATCAGGTAAATCTGAAAAATGTATTGGTTGTTATCCACGAATTGAATCTGGCTTGCCAATGGCATGTGCAGAGTCTTGTGTTGGACGTATTCGTTATGTTGGCGTCATGCTTTATGATGCAGACAAAATTGGTGAAACTGCTGCAACCCCTAATGAAACTGATTTATATCAAGAGCATCTAGATGTATTTATGGATCCAAATGATCCTGAGGTAATTAAACAAGCGCTTGAAGATGGTGTGCCACAATCATGGATCGATGCGGCACAAAAGTCTCCAGTTTACAAAATGGTTATGGACTGGAAGATTGCTTTTCCAATTCATCCTGAGTATAGAACATTGCCAATGATGTGGTATGTTCCACCACTATCACCTGTTCAAAGTCAAATTGACAAAGGTAATATTGAGACAACTAATGGTATTTTGCCAACGGCAGATTCGCTTCGCTTCCCTGCTGAGTATTTGGCCAATATGTTTACCGCAGGTGACGAAAAGCCAATTATTAGCTCTATTTCTAAACTACTTGCTATGCGTGCACACCAACGTTTTAAAGCGGTTGATGGTACTGATGGCAAAGAAGTATTGGCAGATGCAGGGTTAAGTGTTGAACAAGCAGAAGAAATGTATCAAATGTTAGGTATTGCAAATTACGAAGATCGATTTGTTATTCCAACTTCACATGAAGAGATGCGTCATGAAGATCCATATGGATTCCAAGGTCAAAATGGATTCTCTGTTGGAAACACTAGTTCACACGGAGAAGATGGCGGAAAAGGCTTTAGCTTATTCCCATCAGCACGTAAGAAGTCGGTAATTCCAGTAGAAAATATGCCAAAGCATAAATAACAAGGAGAAAATTATGCAAATATTTAACGTTTTATCAAAATTAATTGATTATCCAGATGATGAATTAATGGAGAATTTAGATTCTGTTATTGAGTTTGTTAAAGAGTCTACAGAGATTAATGACAGTGAGAAAAGAACCATTATGGAATTTATTTCATGGATGGGTGTCCATACATCAATAGGAATACAACAAGCCTATGTTGAAACTTTTGATATGGTTCCAGAGCATGATCTACATTTAACGCACCATATTTTTGGCGATGATAATGGTCGAGGCCCCGCATTGATTGATTTATCTGAGCTTTTTAAAGCTGAAGGGTTAGAAGTTAAAAAAGGTGAAATTCCAGACTTCCTGCCCTTAATTTTAGAATACGTAGCAACACTCGATGATATGGAGTCACGTATATTTTTAGGAGATGTTAAGAAAATTGTTAAAGTGATAGCGGACAATTTAGATGAGGCTGAAAGTCCTTACGCTAAGTTGATTAGAATTATTGAAAGTCGTAGCTATTTAGCTGACGCAGCATAAGGAGAATAACATGATTTTTGAAAACTTTTTATTTGGTGTTTATCCTTATATCGCTGGTGTGGTGTTTATCGTTGGCAGCTGGATTCGTTTTGATCGTGAGCAATACACCTGGAAGGCTGACTCGTCACAAATATTAGGCAATAAAGGCATGGTTCTGGCTAGTAATTTATTCCATGTAGGTATTATCGGTATTTTCTTTGGACATGCAGCAGGCATGTTGTTGCCACATAGTTGGTGGCAAATTATTGCAACTGATGTTCAGCATCAGTATATTGCAATCTATGCTGGTATGGTGTTTGGCGGCATGGCAGCGATTGGTGCAGCATTGTTGTTTTATCGCCGTATTAGCAATGAGAGGGTTAAAGCAGTAAGCCGTTTTAGAGATAATTTTGTAATTCTATGGTTATTGCTTACAGCTTTATTAGGTCTAAATACAATTTTCGGATCTCTACATCATGCAGAATCTGGCGATGTATCAACTATGCTAGTATTAGCTGAATACGTCAAAAGCATCGCTACACTAAGTGTTGATCCAACATTGCTCGCAGGTGTTTCATATACCTACAAGTTGCACATGCTATTTGGCATGACACTATTTTTAGTGTTTCCATTTACACGTTTAGTTCACGTTTGGTCAGTGCCACTAACCTACTTAATGCGCCCTTATCAAATTGTTAGAAGAAAGCGTATTAAGACACACTTATAGGGGGGGTTAATGTATTACTTTGAGAGTGTTAAGGCTATGGAAGAAATGGGTGTAAATGACAATTACATCCAAGGATGGGTCGCAGGTTATCTGCAAAATCCTGAAATAGAAGTACAGAGAATGACACCTGAATATCAATCGGGCTATAAAGATGGCAATAATAAGTCTAATGCCAACTTTAAAGATTTTTGCTAGAAGTGTGAGTTCAGTCAATATTGATTGTGCACTACTGGAAATTAATGGAGTTGTTTTAGCATGAAAATAAACAATAAAAATATCGAGTTAGATCCTGAAGGGTACTTAATCGATCCTGAAGATTGGGATAAAGATGTTGCGCTTGAATTAGCTGATTCAGAGAATATAGAATTAAATGATGAATATTGGTCTATATTTAATTTTATGCGTAAGTTTTATGACGAAAAAGGTGTTGCGCCTGATGTTCGTCATACCACCAAGCAAATGGCGGAAGATTTTGGTATTGATAAAAAATTAGCAAAAGCAAAATTATTCACTATGTTTCCTTATGGCTATGTAAAACAGGCTTGTAAAATATCCGGCATGAGGCGACCACGCGGATGGAGTACTGGATAAATTAGACCATGAAATTGTTCTTATTTCGGCTATTCGTTGACTAATCAAGCCCGATTAAAGGGTCTGTACGGTTGTTTTTAGCTATGTTTATGGTAATATACTTACTAAATAAGGTGTATTATTTTAAACTACCAAGGGAAGAGGAGCGGTGAAGAGCAAAGAAGTTTTTATATCAGCAATAGGCGCATTTGTAGCCGTATTTATAGCAGAATTTTTTTCTAATGTGATATTAGAAAGTGCTGGATCTCCACTTATTATTGCTTCAGCTGGAGCATCAGCTATGTTGATGTTTGGTTTGCCTTATACCCCTGCTTCGCGTCCATATAATTTAATTGTTGGGCATACGGTCTCAGCCATTGTCGGCGTTACTTGTTATTATTTAATAGCCGATCCTTTATTATCAAGTTCAGCAGCTATTCCATTTGCCCTTATTGCCATGCATGCATTTAAATGTATGCATCCACCAGGAGGGGCTACTGCAGTTATTGCTGTTATTGGTGGTGAAGCCATACATAGTCTTGGATATATGTTTGTCGTTATGCCAATTTTTTTTAATTCTTTAGTTTTGCTTGTTGTGGCTCTTGCCGTGGGCAGCTTTAGAGAAAAAAATCCATTCGAAGATTATCTTTAAAATTTAAAGTAATTCTTAGAATAAAAACTCATAATTTTAATATATTAGCCTTTATCCACCTGTAACTGGCGGGTAGAAAGCTACTTCATCAGCTTGTTTAATAATCAAAGAGTCATTTGCAATCTCTTGGTTAACGGCACAAAGAATATTATTTGGAAAAAAACGATCACCATGCTTGCTTGCTAACAAGACTCTGAGTTGCTTAACTGTTGCGCCATTATCTAGTTCAATATCCTCGCTTGAGGTTTTAAGGTTTTCTTTAAGTGAGGCAAAATATAATATTTTCATCCGCCAATCTCCACCATTTGTCTATTGCTAATATTATCAATAGAAGAGTTAAATTCATGTTTTTCAGGTTTTTTATTGATCGCATTCACGATTAGCTGCTTAATTTCGTTATCGCTTAAGTCAGAGCGTACAGCGTCTTTAAGTGAGATTGAATCTTCTTGACCTAGGCAAAGAATAAGCTCACCCTTGGCAGTGAGTCGAATACGATTGCAGGCTTGGCAAAAGTGATTCGAAACCGCACTGATCACGCCTACGCTAGAATTGGTATTGTTTATTTTATAATTACTAGCAGGGCCATCAGTTTGGCTAGGAATAATAGGTGTTAACCTCCCTTTAAGGTGTTTTTCAATTCTAGCAAGAATATCTTTTTCACTCATATGTTGAGTGAAACTTTTAATTCCCGCCGCCCCAATTGGCATAGTTTCAATAAATCGAATATCAATACCTTTTTTAATGGCGAAATCAATTAATGATTCAATTTCATCATCATTAATGCCTCGCATAGCAACAGCATTAATCTTTATGGGGTGCATGCCAGCTTTAATTGCTGCATCAATTCCATTAATAACTTCATGCACATTACCACCACGTGTGATTTCTTTAAACCTAGCTGGAATTAATGAATCTATAGAAATATTTACTCTATTTACTCCGTTTGCATAAAGCTTAGGGGCAAATTTTTCTAATAGCTGCGCATTAGTTGATAACGGCATGTCGGTAATTCCAGGTATTGAGCTAATGAGATTTGCAATTTTTACAATACCGCGCCGAAGTAAAGGCTCTCCACCTGTTAAGCGAACTTTGCTAATACCAAGTTCGGAAAAAATCCTAACAATCTTTTGGATGTCTTCATAGCTTAAAATATCCTCACGTTTGCAATTGGGTATGTGCTCATCATCACGACAATAAAAACATTTGAAGTTGCAGTGCTCGGTAATGGAGATCCTTAAATAGGTTATTTGCCTGCCAAATTTATCAATCAACTTGTTCATGATTTCACAGTATCCTAGAAGCGTTTGTCCAATGACCAGATTTTCCACCTTGTTTTTCTACCAGCTGCACATCTGTAATTTTCATAAATCGATCAACTGATTTACACATATCGTAAATGGTAAGCGCAGCAATACTGGCAGCAGTTAACGCCTCCATTTCCACCCCTGTTTGCGCATTGAGTTTTGTATAAGTATTAATAAGAATGCCATTTTCAATAAATTCAAAATCAACACTAACTTTTGATAAATTAAGACTGTGACACATGGGAATTAAATGATGTGTTTGTTTTGCTGCCATAATGCCGGCAATTCGCGCAACTGACAAAACATCGCCTTTTTTAAAGTCGTTGTCTTTAAGTTTTTGCAGGGTACTAGCCTTCATTAAAATTTTGGCACTGGCTTTTGCAATGCGCACAGTGTTATCTTTACTGGATACATCCACCATATTGGCCTCACCATTGCTGTTTACATGGGTTAAATCGCTCATGACATAATCTCATTTAAGGGGTAGTAATTTATCACTTGACCTTTTTTAAAAGTGGTTTTTTCCGGTATTTCTGCCAAACCATCTGCCCAAACCATTGAGGATAAAACATCAGAACCTTGTTTAGGATACAGAGTGACTTCTGCTGGAATTTTTGATTGGTCTATTCGCACCCGAACAAATTCACGCCTTGGTTTGGTACGATTCCAATCAAAGTTAGCTGTTACCTTGTGAGCTGTATTTAGATAGTTTTTACAGCCTTGTAGTTTTTTAATTAAGGGGCGCGCAAAGAGTAAAAAAGTTACCATAGCGGAAACAGGATTTCCAGGAAGTCCGATAAATGCAGTGTTTCCAACTTTTCCAAAAGCTAGTGGCTTACCGGGTTTCATTTTGATGCGCCACAAATTGAGCTCACCTAAACTTTCAACAGCAGGCTTAACATGATCCTCTTCACCAACAGAAACACCACCTGTAGTCATGATTAAATCACATTGATTTTCAAGAGATTCAAGCGCATTAATAGTAGCTTCAAAAGTATCTTGAATGGTATTTAAATTGATAATTTCACAATTTAAGTTATGCAGCAAGGCGATAAGTGAATATTGATTTGAGTTATAAATTTGCCCTGGTTTTAATTCACATCCCGGTTTAACTAATTCGTCACCTGTAAAAAAAACACCTACTTTAATTTTATTAAATACTTCTAGGGTGCTTGAACCAACTGAGGCAGCTAATGCAATATCTTGAGGCTTTAATTTAATGCCCTTATCTAAAATAACAGCGCCTGATTTAATGTCGTTACCCAAAGGACGAATATTTTCATTTCGGCTGATTGGGCGGTAAATTTCAATGTGTGTATCGTTTTCGATCAATTCACATTCTTCTTGCATGACAACTGTATTGGCGCCTTCAGGGATGGGTGCGCCGGTAAAAATTCGAGCAGCACAACCAGCTGCAAGTTTATTACCTACACTTCCAGCTGGGATTCGATCAATCACCTTAAAAGAAAAGCCACCTGGCGTGTCTATTTGATCTTTTTTCAGGTGAATTGCATAACCATCCATGGCTGAATTATCAAACCCAGGTACGTTAATATTAGAATGAACGGTGCTGGCTAGTATTCGATTGAGAGATTCATCTAGTGCCAACACTTGTATGGCGCCAATTGGTTGAGTGGTAGAAGTTAATATGTCTAGCGCTTTGTCTACTGACAACAGGGGCTGGGGAGTTTCATCACAACCACAATCAACACTTTGAGTATTCATTTATATTTAAGACTCTTTGTAATTTAAAAAAATGCATTTTATTGTATCACATGCCTATCAAATTATCGATAACATACCTACATGAAAAACATTAATAAAAGCGATATTAGTGCCGTAATCCTTGCAGGAGGGCGATCTTCAAGGATGAAAGGCCAGGATAAGGGTTTAATCTTGTTTAACAACAAACCCCTTATTCATCATGTGATGGATGTTATCGATCAATCTGTGGACAGTATATGGGTGAGCGCCAACAGAAACCTTGACCTATATCAAAAATTTGGTAAAGTCGTTAGTGATAACTTATTAGACTATCAAGGCCCACTTGCAGGTATTTCAGCAGTATTAAACAAGATTAATACCAAGTATTTATTGATCGTTCCATGTGATGGTCCTTATATAGACCATACCTTGCTTGAAAAGCTTTTGAAAGCTATGATAAGACATGACACAGCATTATGTGTTGCCAGTGAAAATAAGCACCTACATCCAACCTTTGCACTTGTGGATGTTAGTATTTTGCCAGTGGTTGATCAATATTTAGAAACGGGCGAAAGAAGGCTGGGAAAATTTTTTAAAGATAACAATGCAATTGAAGTGGATTTTTCGGATAGTCCGCAGCTATTTGCCAATCTTAATTCACCTGAAGATTTCTTAGTCAATAATTAAAAATATGAATATTGAAGCTTTTAATAAGATCTTGATTTTTTGGTTTGTTTTTTACATTACGCCTGGCCCCGTTTGGTTAGCGGTAATGGCGACAACAGCCAAGCAAAGCACCAAAAAAATTATTACTTTTTTTCTAAAAACCTTCTTAATAGTTAATATCATTATTCAATTTTCACAGGCTTTTCTGAGTGTTGTATTTATTGAATTTGTGACAAAATCCTTTGGAGAGATAGGTTTTATTTTCTATTTTTTTGGCAGTGGTTATATTTTTTATTTAGCATATAAAGCGCTTAAAGCCCAGCAAGCAGAGTCAAACTTGAAATTGAGCTTTATGAATTTAGCAATCATTATGTTGTTATCGCCTAAAATTTGGATTTTATTTCCATCAGGTGCAGTTATTGCCAATGAGTTGAATTTAGGTTTAATGCTAAATGCGAGTATTTATGCAAGTATTATGTTCTTAACCTCTAGTTTGTTGTTTTTCTTTTACGTGGTTGTTGGAAAAATTGGTCAAAGAGTGCTTAAGGATAATTTTCCTTATTTGGTATTTTTCCTACTGAGTGGTTTCGGCCTGTTTTTGCTCGTCGAAGGTATTCGAGTTATTTTATAAATCCCACTTATTCTTTTGGATTGAGTCGCTATTTTTAGCTTCAACCCAGCTACTGTCAGTTGTTGTATGTTCTTTTTTCCAGAAGGGTGCTTCAGTTTTTAGATAATCCATAATAAATTCACAGGCTTCAAAAGCCGCTTTGCGGTGTTTGCTAGTAGTAATAACCAATACAATTTGATCATTAATATTCAAATCTCCGATTCGATGAATAATTGTTGTATTGCCAATCGGCCAGCGTTCTTGTGCTTTATTTACAATTGATTCCAAGGTTTTTTCAGTCATGCCGGGATAGTGCTCTAGTGTCATTTTATTGACGCTTGCATTGTCTAAGTCACGCACCGTACCCACAAAAGAAACCACTGCGCCAATGTCGCTATCATTAGCTCTAGCACGCGATACTTCTATTGATAAATCAAAATCTTGTTTTTGGATGAGTATCTTATTCATATTTTTTTTATTATATTATGACAACAATAGTTATTAGCTTTTTATCAGTTTATTCTAATATTAGAGAAAGATAGGTATAAATAAAATTAGTTAGTTCTCGAAGGTAGGAGTAACAACAAACACAGGCGTTTATTTAATTCTCTATTTATCCTCTGAAACTTCCTTGTCTTTTAAAAGATCTTTAAAATCAGAGTTAGCATCTCGACGAATATTGCGAATGGCAATTTTGGCATTTTCAGCTTCATCTCGAACAACTTTAACTAAATCACGTCTGCGCTCTTCAGTAAGGGGAGGAAGGGGGATGCGAATTACTTGCCCCATGGTTTGAGGATTAAGTCCTAAGTCTGAAGTCATGATGGCTTTTTCTACTGCCGCTGACATATCTTTTTCCCAAACAGAAACCTTAAGTGTGCGTGAATCTTCAGCAACAATGTTACCCACTTGCGATAAAGGCACCATTGATCCGTAATACTCTACTTGAACCTGCTCAAGCAGTGAAGGGTGTGCACGACCTGCTCTAATTTTTCCAAAGTTGGTTTCAAGTGAAGCGATGCTTTTAGTCATACGATCTTGAGCATCTTGTTGAATTTCATTTAACATAATTAGTTCCTTACAATGGTTCCTAAGGATTCACCCTTAAGAATATTAGACAATGTGTTGGCATCTTCAAGCATGCTAAAGACACAGATTTCAATATGATGTTCACGACACATGGCAAAGGCTGAGGTATCCATAATCTGTAGATTTTTTGAAATAGCTTCATCAAAACTTAGTGTGTCGTAGCGAGTTGCACTAGCGTCTTTCATTGGATCAGCTGTATAAACACCATCTACTTTAGTGGCTTTAAATACTGCATCTGCACCAATTTCAATAGCTCTAAGTGTAGCGCCAGTATCCGTAGTAAAACAAGGTGCGCCTGTACCTGCTGAGAAAATAACCACTTTACCTTCGCTAAGTGCTTGCTTAGCTTTGTTATGATCCATTGGTTCACAAACACCACCACCAATTGGAAAGCCAGACATAACTAATACATCAACATCATTTTTACGGCAAGAGTCTGAAATGGCTAATGCATTTATGACAGTGGCCAACATGCCCATATGGTCACCTGTGACACGGTTCATGCCAGCTTGGGCTAGTGCCGCACCGCGAAAAATATTACCACCACCAACAACAATACCAATTTCCACACCTTGTTTCTGCACAGATTTAATAATGCCAACAACTTTATCCAAAGTGGCTGGATCAACAGTATTTTCAGAGCTGGCAAGTGCTTCACCGCTGAGTTTTAATAAGATGCGTTTGTATTTGCTCATGCTTAGTTTATGTATTAGTAATAGTCATATAAAGAATAGAGTGATTTTACCTAGCTTGCTCGTTATAATGAACCCTTTGTCCGACATAATTTAACCTTGCATATGGATCAGATTAGCATACGTGGCGCTCGCGTTCACAATTTAAAGAATATTGATATCAACATACCGAGAAATAAGCTTGTGGTAATCACAGGTTTGTCTGGTTCGGGTAAGTCATCTTTGGCTTTTGATACTATTTATGCAGAAGGGCAAAGGCGCTATGTTGAGTCTTTATCAGCTTATGCAAGACAGTTTTTATCTCTCATGGAAAAGCCGGATGTTGATCATATTGAAGGACTATCTCCAGCAATTTCTATTGAGCAAAAAGCCACATCGCACAACCCGCGCTCAACTGTAGGTACGATCACTGAAATTTATGATTATTTAAGATTATTGTTTGCTCGCGCCGGCATTCCAAAGTGTCCAGAGCATGAGGTTGATCTTCAGTCACAAACTATCTCTCAAATGGTTGATAGTATTATCGCTTTGCCTGAGGGTGAAAAGATTATGCTGTTGGCGCCCATCGTACAAAATCGTAAGGGTAGTCATAAAAAATTACTAGAAGAATTATCACATCAAGGATTCTTACGTGCCAGAGTTGATGGTGAAGTGATGTATATGGATGAAATGGAAGAGCTGAACGGCAAAACCAACCATACAATTGAAATTGTTATTGATCGCCTTAAAGTTCGAAAAGACATTGCTTCGCGCCTATCTGAATCATTAGAAACAGCGCTTAATTTAAGTAGTGGTTTGGTTAAAGTATTACCAATGGATGATGAGCCAAGTTGGGATGAGATGGTATTTTCTGCCAAATTTTCTTGTATTGAATGTGGCTACTCACTTACTGAATTAGAACCAAGGCTTTTTTCTTTTAACAATCCAGTGGGTGCTTGTCCGACTTGTGATGGTTTGGGTGTTAAAGATATGTTTGATGCACACAAAGTGGTTGCAAATCCAGGGCTTAGTTTGGCCGATGGTGCAATTTATGGTTGGGGCCGCTCAAATGCTTATTTTTATCAAATCTTAATGTTGGTGGGTCAGTTTTACGGATTTGACATTGAAACTACTTATGAAGATTTAAGTGATGAGCACAAAAAAATTGTGCTTTACGGCAGTGGTGAGGATGAGATTGATTTTTCTAAAATAAAAGGGCGTAAAGGCTGGTCGAATAAAACCAAACCTTTTGAAGGTGTTATTCCACGCATGATGCGTCGTTATGAAGAGAGTGAAATTCGCTCAGTTCGTGAAGAGTTGTCTCGCTATGTGGTCAGCCAAGATTGTATGGAATGTAATGGCGACCGACTGAATGAAGCAGCTAGAAATGTCTTTATTGGTGGAAAAAATTTGTCTTATGTCACCAAGCTTTCCATTGCTAATATCTATGAATTTTTAAATTCACTCGAGCTAGAAGGTTCTAGGGCCAAAATTGCTGACACGGTTTTAAAAGAAATCATCCAGCGATTGGAGTTTTTGATTAATGTTGGACTTGATTATTTAAGCCTTGATCGTAGAGCAAACTCTTTATCGGGTGGCGAGGCTCAACGAATTCGACTGGCCAGCCAAATTGGCGCAGGACTTATGGGTGTTTTGTATGTTTTAGACGAGCCTTCGATTGGTCTTCATCAGCGAGACAACCAAAAACTTTTAAATACATTGACGTATCTTCGAGATATTGGTAATACCGTGATTGTGGTTGAGCACGATGAAGATGCTATTATGCAAGCAGATTACGTGATTGATATTGGTCCTGGTGCTGGTATGCATGGCGGTGAAATCATTGCAGCTGGCACACCTCAAGAAGTGGCAGACAATCCAAAATCTTTAACGGGCGATTATCTTAGTGGCAGACAAAGTATTGAAGTGCCTAATGTGCGAAAAACCTCAGATCGTTGGCTTGAAATTAAAGGCGCCAATGGTAACAATCTAAATCGGGTTGATTTGGCTATTCCTGTGGGTGTTTTGACTTGTGTCACCGGTGTATCTGGATCGGGTAAATCAACACTGATTAATGATACTTTGTACGCTTTAGCAGCGCGTGATTTAAACCGCGCACAAACAACACCTGCAGAGTTTGATAGCATTTCAGGACTAGAGTATTTTGATAAAATCGTCAACATTGATCAAAGCCCAATTGGAAGAACACCACGCTCCAATCCAGCGACTTATACAGGTATATTTTCTTTAGTTCGTGATCTTTTCTCTCAAACGCTAGAAGCTAGAAGTCGTGGCTATAAGGCAGGACGCTTTAGTTTTAATGTCAAAGGCGGGCGTTGTGAAGCTTGTAAGGGAGATGGACTGATTAAAGTGGAAATGCACTTTTTGCCTGATATTTATGTGCCTTGTGATGTTTGTCATGGTGATAGATACAACCGTGAAACTTTAGAGATTATGTACAAGGGAAAAACCATTTCACAGGTGCTAGACATGACGGTTGAAACGGCTGTAGAGTTTTTTGAACCGATGCCAAAAATTAAACAAAAATTACAAACCTTGATGGATGTTGGCTTGTCATATATTACCTTGGGTCAAAATGCAACCACCTTATCAGGTGGTGAGGCGCAACGTATTAAGCTAGCAAAAGAGTTATCAAAACTTGATACAGGTCAGACACTTTACATTCTGGACGAACCTACAACTGGCTTACATTTTCATGATATTAAACAATTGTTATCAGTGATTAATCGACTGCGTGAAAGAGAAAATACCATTGTCATTATCGAGCACAATTTAGATGTTATTAAAACAGCTGATTGGATTGTAGATTTAGGCCCTGAAGGGGGAGATAAAGGTGGGTGTATTGTGGCAACAGGTACTCCAGAAACTGTGAGTAAAGTTAAAGGATCATATACAGGCCAGTACTTACAAAGTTATTTACAAAGCACCTAGTTGATAATTAGTAATTTGATAATGGTAATCTCTGCCATTTTTAACTTGTTTAATTGAGATAGGCAAGTACTGATACTCTGGAAAAAAATACGCTTCTAATTTGTCGCCATCACCAATTTTCTCAATTTTAATAGCTTTAATTGTTTTTTGATTTAAGCTAATTGACTGGTTGCCAGTTTTTTTATAATGATGCTGTTTGACAGACTGCCCATTAGCTACCTGGTAAAAAAATTCGGTTTTATCTGGGGCTTTCTCTAGGTCATGAGCCAGTGCCAAAAATAAACTGAGTGGATCTACAACGCTACCAGGCTTGGTATCCCAAGTTAGGATAGTAGGCTGAGTTTTAGTTAGGTTTGAGACAACCTTAAAATGTTTAGAATTGATATCAATCGAGTAATTTTCTTTAACTTGCGTATCTTCTAATTCCATAATTTGATAGCTAATATCATCAACACCTAGCTCATCGATTGTAAAAGAGGAGCTAGCAGCAACAGAATATTTTTTAACAAGTGCGGCAATACCCGTGGTTTTGGCGTTAGCTGTGTAGAAAAAATTATCTTCTAATTTATGTAATGTACGAGTCTCTTCTGCAATTTTCAAGCCATTAATAGATAACTGATATTTGGCAAAATGAGGTTCAAGCGCCTGAGTGCTCGCGCAAAATAGCCCTGCTATAATGATTATTGAAGTTTTTATAGACATTGACCATCTAGTATAGCACGATTATCTTTAAGTGATAATCGTCCCTGGGTAAAGCAATGTATAACTTTAGGGAAGAGTTTATGCTCCTCTATTAAAACCCGTTTTGACAGCGATTTAGCAGTGTCATTTTTAAGCACTTGAACATGAGATTGAGCAATAATAGCCCCACCATCTAGCTCATCAGTAACAAAATGAATGCTGACACCATGTTCACTCTCACCAGCATCAAGTGCTCTTTGGTGTGTATTAAGACCCGTAAATTTAGGCAATAAAGAGGGATGGATATTTAGCATTTTTCCTAAATATTTTTGCGTAAATTCTGCGGTGAGAATACGCATAAAACCTGCCAAAATAATGATACCAGGATTATATTGATCAATAATTTGGCTTAGCTGCTGATCAAACGCCTCTCGAGTGGAGAATTGTGTGTGATTGAGTGTATGGGTGGGGATATTTGCATCTTGGGCACGTTTAAGCCCATAAGCATCTTCTTTGTTGCTAATAACTGCTTGAATATCTAGATCAATTTCTTCAGCATTATCAATGATAGACTGAAGGTTTGAGCCACTTCCAGAAATTAGGATAACACCTTTCATTTAGATAATAACTTGATTACCTTCATTAGCAACAATTTCCCCAATTAGCCAGGCTTTCTCACCTTGCTCGTTCATATGCTGAATAGCTGCTGCACTTTGTTCGGCAGGAACAACAAGAACCATACCTGCGCCACAGTTGAAGACGCGATACATTTCCATAATGTCAATATTACCATTGTCTTGTAAAAACTGAAATATCTCAGGTAATACCCATGATTTACTATCTAGCTTTGCAGCCAAGTTGTCCGGTAATACTCTAGGAATATTTTCTAAGAGCCCGCCACCGGTGATGTGTGAGATTGCATGGACTGAGTATTTTTCAATCAGTGATAAAACTGATTTAACATAAATTTTAGTAGGCTCGATAAGCGCTTGTAATTGAGCGTCTGTCGGCTTGGATCGTTCTAAGACTTTACGAATAAGAGAGTAGCCATTGGAATGAGGACCTGATGAGGCTAAGGCGATAATATGATCGCCATTAGATACTTTTGAACCATCGATAACCTTGTCTTTATCTGCAATACCAACACAAAAACCGGCAAGGTCATATTCTTCACCTTGATACATGCCCGGCATTTCAGCAGTTTCACCACCAATTAAAGCACAGCCAGAAATTTTACAACCCTCGCCAATGCCGTGAATAACCGATGTAGCCAATTCAATGTTTAGCTTACCAGTCGCATAATAATCTAGAAAAAATAACGGCTCTGCACCTTGCACAATTAAGTCATTAACACACATGGCTACCAGATCAATACCAATGGTATCATGCTTATTAAGCATTTCAGCTACTTTAAGTTTTGTACCGACACCATCTGTTCCAGAAATTAAAACTGGATTTTTGTATTTATGAATTGGCAACTCAAACATAGCGCCAAATCCACCAAGACCTGCTAACACACCATCACGCATTGTGGATTTTGCAATTGGTTTAATTTTTTCGATTAAGTCATTACCTTTGGTAATGTCGACACCTGAGTCTTGGTAAGTCAATGATGACATATGGTTTTTTCCGTATAATTAATTTTTTTAGATCTCAATTGAACTCGTCGAAAAATGAATTTTTCTAGTGTGCCAAATGCACTTTCAATTTTACGCATTATTTTAACAGTACCTGTTGTAATGACTTTGTTAAATGATCAATATTTTTTAGCAATGGTGTTGTTTTTTGTTGCCGGAATTACAGATGGACTAGATGGCTGGATTGCTAAACGCTATTCGTTTGAATCTCGCCTAGGCTCTATTCTTGACCCAGTTGCCGATAAGCTACTATTAGTGAGTAGCTTTATCACACTATATATTATTGGCTTGCTACCGATGTGGCTACTGGTGTTAGTATTTTTGCGTGACGTCATGATTGTATCTGGCACAGTAGGAAGTTTTATTGGTGCCGGCACTCCTAAGGACGAGCTACTGACTCCTTCAAAGTTATCTAAAATTAATACCGCATTGCAAATTGCTTTAGTCTTGTTCTTGGTGGTTATGCAGTTATATCCAGCACTGACACAATGGAGTACGATATTTTTTATCATTGTTGCTACTTCTACGGTCCTAAGTGGTGCGGACTATATTTGGATTTGGATTGAGAAGGTCATCTCCCAAGAAAAAAAATAAGACGGATATGATGAAACAACTTGGATTGCCTATTTCTCTAGACACAAAGATGCTGTTAGGTAATTTTTCTATTGAAAAAAATCAAGCATTACTGGCTTTTATTGACAATTTGTTCTCTCAAGAGTACTCATCAGTTGTATTTGTCTCAGGGGATAAATCTAACGGTAAAACACATCTCTTACAAGGCTGTATTTTTAAAGCATTAGAGCAGAATTTAAAAGCAGTTTATGTAGATATCAAGCAAACATTGCCTACTGATTTTTTAAATACATTGTCTGATTATGATTGGGTCTGTATTGACAATATTGATCAATTAAGTGAGATCCAGCAACAAGAATTGTTTGATCTTTATAATCAAATTAAACAAACCAAAACCAAGCTAGTTGTTTCAGCTTCTAAGCCCCCTGGCGAATTGGCCGTATTAAAGGATCTTAAAACTCGATTATCTTTAGCGGTTGTTTACCGTTTGGAGCAGCTTGATGATCAAGAAAAGATTAATTTAATTCAGCGTAAAATGCAAGATAAAAACCTTGATATCGATGATAAAGTTTATGCGTATCTATTCAAAGTCTTTTCTAGAGATTTAAGCGAAGTGTTATCTGTGATTGATAAGCTAGATCAGGAATCTTTAAGACAAAAGAGTCCAATTTCAATTCCTTTTGTGAAGAAAATTTTAAAAATTTAGCGTTTTTTTCTAAAATTAAACTTAGCAATTCTAGGCATAAGTTTTGAAAAAGGAATTAAAGATAAATCTGGATAATTTACATTAATCTTATCCACTAAGTTAGTAATATCATTAATTTTATCGCCATTATCCACTCCCATTAACTCCTGCAAAGCCAGCAAGCCACCCATTTTTATTTTGGACTGCTGACCAACCGAAAGATTATTAACGTTGTGAGTTTTTAATACAAAATCACTATTATCTCGTAAGTGATAATAGACGGATTGACATGAATCTGATGAGTCATGATTCAAACATGAGCCAAATTCTTTTTCAGCTACACAGTCTTTGGCAGCAAATTTACAGCCACATCGGCCGCTAAGAATTAAATGTGAAAAGGGGCAAGTAAAGTGCTCATAAGCCATAACAATAGGTGTTTTGTGTATTTAATTTACGTTAAGACATTATAATGTAGGCTTTTATTTCGAACGATCGAATATTTGATGAATTACTTACCTATTTTTATTAATATTAAGCAAAAGCCTTGTTTGGTGGTTGGCGGTGGCGATATTGCCTACCGAAAAATGTCACTTTTATTAAAGGCAAATGCCCAAGTAACTTGTTTTGACCAATCAGCTTGTGCAAATGTTCAAGCTTTGGCTGACCAAGGCAAGATTACTTTAATAAAACGAAATTTTGAGGCTGGTGATATAAACACCCAAACCTTGATCATTTCCGCTACTAACAATACCCAAGTAAATGCGCAAGTTTCCAAACTGGCTCATAGTGCTAATATTCCAGTAAATGTAGTGGATTCTCCAGATTTGTGTTCATTTATTATGCCATCAATTGTTGATAGATCTCCAATTATAATTGCCATCTCTTCAGCAGGTAAGACACCAGTTTTAGCGCGTTTAATTCGTGCAAAGTTAGAGAGTACTATTCCCCATGCTTACGGAAAGTTAGCAGAGTTAGCAGGTAGTTTTAGAGATCAAGTTAAAGCAAAGTTTACCAATATTGAGGATAGACGCTTTTTCTGGGAGCGCGCTTTTTCAGGTATTATTGCTGAAAAAGTATTCTCTGGACGTGTAGATGAAGCTAAAGCTGCTATGCAGCAGCAACTTGATGACTCAACTGATAGCGATGTTGGTGAGGTGTATCTAGTTGGTGGCGGTCCAGGCGATCCTGATCTACTAACATTTAAAGCCTTGCGCTTAATGCAGCAAGCAGATGTTATTTTATATGATCGCTTAGTTTCAGAAGGTGTGATGGAATTAGTTAGGCGAGATGCTGAGCTCATTTATGTAGGTAAAGAGCGTGATAATCACAGTGTTCCACAAGAGGGTATTAATCAATTATTGGTTGATTTGGCTAAAAAAGGTAGACGCGTTTGTCGCTTAAAAGGCGGTGATCCGTTTATTTTTGGACGTGGCGGTGAAGAAATTGAAACCTTAGCTGAAAATGGAATCCCATTCCAAGTTGTGCCCGGTATTACTGCAGCATCAGGTTGCTCAACTTATTCAGGAATTCCATTAACGCATCGTGATTACTCACAATCTTGTCGTTTTGTAACAGGCCATCTTAAAGACGGCAGTATGAACCTACCTTGGAACGAATTGGCAGTTGAGCAGCAAACCATTGTGTTCTATATGGCACTTAAAGGTGCAAAGCATTTATCAGATAAGCTTATAGAACATGGAATGCGTGGTGATATGCCAGTTGCTCTAGTTGAGAAAGGCACAACACCTGATCATCGTGTATGGACAACAACACTAGTTGAGTTACCGACAATTGTAGCTACTCAGCCAATCAAAGCACCAACATTGATTATTGTTGGTGAAGTGGTTAAATTAAGAGAAAAACTTAATTGGTTTGACCCGAGTAATTAGTCTTTAGCGCCCATTGATTTAAAGATTTTTCCTGCTGGACAAAATCCAGTAAAAGCAGATTGGAATAAATTAAAACCTACAAAGAAAGTCAGCCATAGCCAGCTTGCTTCTGCAAACATATTGCTATTATTTACAAGTAATGAGATCATGATAATGGCGCCCGCCATAGCGGATACTGCGTTGTTAACTTTCATTTGTTTATTCCTTAGTTTCAAAGCCCCATTATAATCCTATATTAGGTATAATTTCAAATTCTTCGCGGGAGTGGTGGAATTGGTAGACACGCTGGATTTAGGTTCCAGTGTCGTAAGACGTGAGAGTTCGAGTCTCTCCTTCCGCACCATATTTATACAAGGTGACATATGAAGACGCTTATTCTACATAGTCAAGACTTGTCAATAGCAAAACTTGTTTCTAAAAAAGTTGACGCTGTTATTCAACAAAAGCGAACTCATTTTCGCTTTACCACAAATAAAATTATTGATTTAGACGCCTTAAGAGAGGCGTTTAAACTCGATTTTAATTTTGTGCCTACGTCATTCTCACCCAATCAAATCGCACTTTTAGTGAGTGACATGGATTCAACTTTAATCAATATTGAATGTATTGATGAAATTGCCGATTTTGCTAATTTAAAGCCACAAGTAGCAAAAATTACCGAGCTTGCTATGCAAGGGGAGCTTGATTTTGACGCTTCTTTAGCGCAGCGTGTTGCCCTATTAAAAGGCTTAGATGTTTCAGTATTGGAAAAGGTTTATACAAACAAGCTCCAAGTAAATTCTGGTGGAAAAGAGCTGATCGATTTCTTAAAGAGTAAGCATATCAAAAGTGCCGTAGTATCTGGCGGGTTTACTTACTTTACTGATCGGTTGGCCAAAGATATTGGACTTGATTATTCTAGGGCTAATGTTTTAGGAGTCGACAATGGCCGCTTAACTGGCGTCACTCAAGGTAGTATTATTAACGCTAAAGCGAAAGCTGATTTCGTTCATGAACTGTGCCAAAAGCATACATTTGACGCTACTCAAGTGATTGCTGTTGGCGATGGTGCAAATGATTTAGCGATGATGAAAGTTGCAGGGCTGTCTGTTGCATACCACGCAAAACCAATTGTGGCAAAGCAGGCGGATATCTCCATTAATGTTGGTGGATTAGATAAAATAATAGATTTATTTGATGAATAATTTAATATGTTAGTTGAACTCGGACATTTCGCGTTAGTTTTAGCATTAGCGTTTACTTTCTTGCAAGTTGTATTACCAACAATAGGGCTTATTAAAGGTGATTTTTCACTAGCCCAACTATCACGTCCTATGTTGTGGGCCCAGTTCTTTTGGGTGTTGGTAGCATTTGCTATTTTGATGTATGCGTTCGTTGTAGATGATTTCTCTGTTAAGTATGTAGCCAATAATTCAAATACTGATTTACCAGACATGTTTAAGATGTCAGCTGTGTGGGGTGCACATGAAGGATCATTGTTGTTGTGGGCGTTGATATTATCAAGTTGGAGTTTAGCAGTTTCAATTTTTTCTAAACGACTACCGAGAGACGTTCTAACTCATATTCTTATTATTCTAGGTGTCATTAGTATTGGATTTTTATTATTCCTATTGCTCACCTCCAACCCGTTTGAGCGATTAGACATTATTCCTTTGCAGGGTCGAGAGCTTAATCCATTATTACAAGATTTTGGCCTGATTATTCACCCACCAATGCTTTATATGGGCTACGTGGGTATGGCCATACCTTTTGCTTTTGTGTTGTCATCTCTTATTCGTGGACAGCTTGATTCTACTTGGCTAAGATGGTCTCGTCCTTGGACTTTGGTGGCCTGGTCATTCTTAACCTTTGGTATTACGCTGGGCTCATGGTGGGCATATTATGAGCTCGGCTGGGGCGGTTGGTGGTTCTGGGATCCAGTTGAGAATGCCTCATTTATGCCTTGGTTAGTGGCAACTGCGTTAGTGCATTCACTCAGTGTGAGTGAAAAGCGTGGTGCCTTTAAGCATTGGACTGTATTGCTAGCCATTGCAGGATTTTCCTTAAGTTTATTAGGTACTTTTTTAGTCAGATCAGGCATTTTAACGTCGGTTCATTCCTTTGCTGCAAACCCTGCTAGAGGTGCTTTTATTTTAGTCTTTTTGATTATTGTTATCGGTGGATCATTAGCACTATATGCATGGCGTGCTTCACTCATGCGTAGTCAAAACTCTTTCTCTTGGTTATCTAGAGAGAGCGGGCTGTTGGTTAATAACATTTTGTTAGTTGCTGCCATGTTGAGTGTTTTTCTAGGCACCTTATACCCTCTATTATTAGACTCTCTAGGTTTGGGAAAAATTTCAGTGGGCGCACCATACTTTGATGCTGTGTTTGTTCCGATTATGATTCCTGCTGTTTTAGCCATGGTGATTGCGCCATTCTTACGCTGGAAAAAAGATACGATTTCTCGAATCACGACTGTTTTGAAGCCAGTATGGTTAGGTGTAGGTTTGCTATTTTTGGCCAGCTTTTTAATCGTTGATAATACTTTTGTTTCGTTGGCGGTGTTCTTGTTTATCTGGATTGTTCTGCATTCTATAACATTATTAGTAACCCGAATTCGTCAGAATGGCTCAACGAGTCTTGCTTTTATTGGCATGATTTTAGCTCATATTGGTATTGCAATATTCTTGCTAGGGGCGACAGTTACAACCCAGCTTGGTATAGAAAAAGATATAAAAATGGAAGTTGATCAGCAAATAACCATCAAAGGTTATGAATTTGTCTTTAAGGGCGTAGAGAGCTTTTCTCAACAAAACTATCAAGGCCATAAAGGTAAGATTGAAATTTATTTAAAAGGTGATTTGATTGCTAAATTGAACCCAGAAAAACGTCAATATGTCACTGGCATGCCAATGACAGAAGCTGCTATTGATCCAAGCTTGTATCGAGACTTATATGTTGCCTTGGGTGAATCTTTAGGAGATGGCGCCTGGAGTTTGAGAATTTACTACAAGCCACTGATAAGATGGATTTGGCTTGGTGGCTTGTTTATTTCATTAGGTGCTTTATTTGCAGCATTTGATAGAAGATATCGTCTGAGGGTTAAATCATGAGTATGACTATTTGGTTTGGTGTTATGTTGGTTTTATCCATTGCTTGGGCGGTGTGGTTTTTAAAAAGACCATTGGCTGATAATGGGATTGATTTAGAGCAATCAAACATTGACATCGGAAAGCAAAGAAAGATTGAGTTGCAAGCTGATCTTGCCCAAGGTTTGATTGATCAAGAGCAATTTGAACAAGCGCTTGAAGAGATATCAAGTACCTTGGCGTTAGAGCTTAAACAAGCAGACTCTAAAACATTGAGTAAATCTAATACTAATATTTGGATCGTTGTGGTCGTTGTACTGCTACCGATTTTTACAATCAGTGTTTATCAAAATTTAAGCAATTACACACCGACTAGTAAGTCAGCTCCTATTGACTTGCCACCTTTAACTCTTGATCAAAGTGTTGTTAAGATTGAGCAACATTTAAAAGAAAACCCGCAAGATGTTAAGGCCTGGAAAATGCTTGGCTTGAGTTATTTTGAATTAAATAAAATTGAAGAGTCACTTAAGGCTTATGAGAAAGCTTACCAAATTGATTCTAGTGACCCCAGGTTATTGGTTGAATATGCATCTGCTTTAATCAGTGCCAATGATGACCAATTTACACCAAAGCCTATGGAGCTTATTAAAAAAGCTTTAGAGATTGAGCCTAATGCACCCGATGCACTCTACTTAGCCGGCATGTTTGCCGTTAGTGTTCAAGATTTTAATCTGGCTAAAACTCTATGGAATAAGGCATTAAGTGTACTACCTGAGCAAAGTGTTGATCGACAGGCGTTAGTCAGTATTCTGGCAGAGTTAAGTCGCGTTGAAAGTGGTGATATTAGTAATACAGTAACAGTTAATGTGGTTATTTCTGATGAAATATTAGCTAGCCGATCCGCCGATGATTATTTAATGATTTACGCTAAGGCTGCCCAAGGCAGGCCAATGCCAATTGCTATTCAAAAGTTACCAATTAAAGCATTTAATGGTCAAGTAGTATTGAGTGATATGAATTCTATTATGTCAGATAAGCTTTTGTCACAACATGGTAAGGCTATTATTGTTGTGCGTATAAGTGCAACAGGTGGCGCTATGAAGCAAGCAGATGATTTACAGGTTGCTAGTGAAATTATTACCATTGCAGACAATCCAAGCGTAACCCTAAATCTAAAATAAATCCATGAGTAAAACAATACAACTAGCTCAATCTCTGATTAAAATTGATTCAGTAACGCCTAATGATAAAGGTTGTCAGGCATTAATGACTGATCATTTAAAGCAGTCAAATTTTGAAATCAGCGATCTTAAATTTGAAGAGGTAGACAATTTTTGGGCCCAGCATGGTGCTGGATCTCCTGTATTTGTTTTTGCTGGGCATACTGATGTTGTGCCTGTGGGTGATGCCTCAAAATGGGATTTAGATCCATTTTCTGGTGAAGTAAAAGACGGTATGCTGCATGGTCGAGGTGCGGCTGATATGAAAGGTTCTCTGGCAGCTATGCTAGATGCCAGTGAGCGCTTTGTAAAAGATTATCCGGATCATAAAGGCACGATTGGTTATTTGATTACCTCAGATGAAGAGGGGCCAGCTGTTAACGGCACTGTCAAGGTTTGCGAACATTTAAATAAAATCGGACAAAACGTTGATTATTGCTTGGTGGGTGAGCCATCAGCGACTAACGTTTTGGGTGATGTCATTAAAAATGGACGTCGAGGCTCTCTTAATGGCACACTAACTATTATCGGCAAGCAAGGCCATATTGCTTACCCTCATTTGGCAAATAACCCAATTCATCTAACTGTTCCAGTTCTGAATGAGCTGTGCGAAGAGCTATGGGATAAGGGTAATGAATATTTCCCTGCGACCAGTTTTCAAGTATCAAACATTCATTCTGGCACTGGGGTGACCAATGTCATTCCTGGTACTATTGAGGTTGTGTTTAATTTTCGTTATTCGACCGAGTCGACTCACGAAGGTTTACAAAAAAAAGTGTGTGATATTCTAGATAAGCACAACCTGGAATATGAAATCGATTGGAACCATTCGGGCTATCCATTCTTAACACCTAAAGGCGATTTGGTGGCTAGCTGTATTGACGCTATTAAAAAAGTCATGAATGTGGATACCCAACTATCCACCTCTGGTGGTACTTCAGATGGGCGTTTCATAGCACCGATTTTAAATGCTCAAGTTGTGGAGTTAGGCCCTATTAATGCCACAATCCATCAACTTAATGAGTGCGTTTCAACTAAAGATTTAGATGATTTAAGTAAAATTTATTATCATATTCTTAAAAATATCTTAGTTTGATATAATGCGTTTTGACGTCATCACCTTGTTTCCTGACATGTTTTGTGCGATTAAAGACGAAGGTGTTGTCGCTCGAGGTATTAAAAAATCATTGCTTGAAATTCATACCTGGCAACTCAGAGATTTTTCTGACAACAAGTATCGCAATGTTGATGATAAATCTTATGGTGGTGGCGCTGGTATGGTGATGCAGGTTAAGCCTATTCGTAGCTGTATTGAGCAAATAAAACAAAAAAATCCAAATTCTCAAGTTATTTACTTATCACCTCAAGGTCAGAAACTTACCCATCAGCTGGCCATTGAAATCTCCAAACTTGAATCCGTCACATTATTATGTGGGCGCTATGAGGGGATTGATGAGCGTGTAATTGAGCATGACGTAGACTTGGAAGTGTCCATTGGTGATTATGTGATTAGTGGGGGCGAGCTGGCTGCCATGGTTTTGATTGACAGTGTTAGTAGGCATGTGCCCGGCGTTTTGGGCAACGCAGAATCCCTTAATGATTCATTTTCCAACGGCTTGCTTGATTATCCGCATTATACTCGTCCAGAAATTATTGATGGCCAGCAAGTACCAGATGTTTTACTCAGTGGGCATCAAGCTAATATTGATGCTTGGCGAGAAGATCAGTCACTTAAAAGCACTAAAGAGAAGCGTCAAGATCTCATTAAAAAATAGCACTTATTTGCTTTTTTAGCAAAAAAAATTATAATAACTGCATTATTCTACAACGGCGTAGAGTTTTGTAATCAAGCATTGTTGCTAACAAGTTGCCCATGAAGGGTTTATTTCTAATTGCGAATAGTAGTATTTGCAATTATCAAAGGAGAGAAGTATGAAATTTGTAACGGCAATTCTACGACCGCATAAATTAGATGATGTTAGAGAAGCACTTTCAGAAGTGGGTATATCTGGCATTACAGTCACCGAAGTTAAAGGCTTCGGTCGTCAAAAAGGGCACACCGAGTTATATCGTGGCGCTGAATATCAAGTAGATTTTTTACCAAAAATTAAATTAGAGTTGGCAATACCTGCATCAAAACTTGATGTTGTTATTGACACCATTAGTAACGTTGCCAATTCAGGCAAAGTTGGTGATGGCAAAATTTTTGTAACTAATTTAGATAAAGTTATCCGCATTCGTACTGGTGAGACGGATCTAGACGCACTTTAAGGAGTAAAAAATGAAAAAATTATTAAGTTTATTGGCTTTAATGCCAATGGTTGTGTTCGCAGAAGGTTTAAATGGTGCAAATACATCATGGATTCTAACCTCAACGGCATTAGTTTTGTTGATGACATTGCCAGGTTTGGCTTTGTTTTATGGCGGCTTGGTTCGTAGTAAAAATATCCTATCAATTTTGATGCAGTGTTTTTCGATTGCCGGCATTGTTTCAATACTTTGGTTAGTTGCTGGCTATAGTATTGCTTTTGCACCTGGTAATGAATATTTTGGTAGTTTATCTAAGTTTATGTTGGCAGGTGTTATGGAGGGCTCGCTAAGTGGTGATATCCCTGAAAGTTTGTTTGTACTTTTCCAAATGACTTTTGCAATTATCACTCCAGCGTTAATTGTAGGTGGCTTTGCTGAAAGAATGAAGTTCTCCGCAGTGCTACTATTTAGCTCGATTTGGTTGGTTGTAGTTTATGCTCCAATTACCCATTGGGTATGGGGTGGCGGCTGGTTAGGTGAGATGGGCTTATTAGATTTTGCCGGCGGTACGGTTGTTCATATTACAGCTGGTGTTGCTGCTTTGGTCGCAGCGATTGTTATTGGCCCTCGTAACGGTTTCCCAAAAAAACCAATGCCACCGCATAACATGACCATGACAATCACAGGTGCAGCGATGCTTTGGGTTGGCTGGTTTGGTTTTAATGGCGGCTCTGCCTTAGCAGCTAATGGTGATGCAGCTATGGCTATGCTAGTTACACATATTTCAGCAGCAGCAGGTGCGATCACTTGGATGTTTTACGAGTGGGTTAAGTTTGGTAAGCCAACGGCACTAGGCGCTGTCACAGGTTTAATTGCTGGTTTAGGCACAATCACACCAGCTTCTGGCTTTGTTGGTCCTGCAGGCGCTTTGGTTATTGGTATTGTGGCAGGTATTGTTTGTTTTAATGCTGTTATTTTGATTAAGCAAAAATGGAAAATTGACGATTCGTTGGATGTATTTCCAGTACACGGTGTGGGTGGTGTTATCGGTACGCTAATGGCAGCAGTTTTTGCCTCTGATCAGCTAGGTATTTTCTCTGGCCAAGGTTTGGCAGAAGGTATGACTATTATGTCACAACTTGAAATTCAGGCAATCGGTGTTATTGCAACCTTTGCTTATACGGCAGTTGCTACTTATATCATTCTTAAAGTAGTTGATATGATAACCGGCTTAAGAGTTAGCGCCGAAGAAGAGCAACAAGGCTTGGATATTACTTCTCATGAAGAGAGAGGTTACGATCTTTAAAAAATAGCTTAATTTAGCTAAAAACCCGCCTCTAGTTTAACTATTGGCGGGTTTTTTTATGTCCAGCAAAAGCAATTCGTATATAATCATAGCAATATTTAATTGTTTTTTATTATGCGTATAAATCACCTACTGACTGGCTCAATGGTAGCCTTGATCACCCCCATGCTTGAAGATGGGTCGGTGGATTTTAGCTCGCTTGAGTCATTGGTTGAATTTCATATTAAATCTGGCACAAAAGCCATCGTTTCTATGGGGACGACGGGTGAAAGTGCTACGCTTAATCAAAAAGAACATATTGAGGTGATGCGTAAAACCGTTGAATTTGCAAAAGGCCGAATTCCTATTATTGCCGGTACAGGCGCTAATTCAACTTCAGAAGCTATTGAACTAACGCAAGCTGGGAAAGATATAGGTGCAGATGCTTGTCTATTAGTTACTCCGTATTACAACAAGCCAACTCAAGAAGGTTTGTATCAGCACTATAAGCTTATCTCAGAATCAGTTGACATTGATCAAATTTTGTATAATGTGCCCGGCAGAACAGCAGTGGATTTATCGGTAGAAACGGCGGTGCGTTTGTCAGCTGTTAAAAATATTATTGGTATTAAAGATGCTACGGGTGATTTGAATGTCGCTCGTGCATTGATTGATCAGTGCCCAGAAGATTTCTTACTTTATAGTGGTGATGATGCCACGGCGATTGAATTTATCTTAATGGGCGGTCATGGCGGTATTTCTGTGAGTGCAAATGTTGCACCAGAAGCCTTGGCTAAAGCTTATCAGGCTGCATTTGAAGATAACAAAGAGGTAGCTGTATCCATTAATCAGCCGTTGACAAATTTACATCAAAGTTTATTTATTGAGTCTAATCCAATACCGGTGAAATGGGCAATGCATAAAATGGGCAAATGCGAGCGCGGTATTCGTTTACCATTAACAAAATTATCACAAGAAGCTCGAGTAATATTAGAGCGAGATTTATCTAATTTGGGAGTTATTTAGTATGATCAAAACATCATTAACGGCGCTACTTTCTTTATCTTTAGTGGGTTGTTTTTCTTTTGAAGAAAAAACCCAAGAAGCAACTCAAAGTTTGGGTGAAAGAGATATTAAATACTACTCTAATAAGACGGTTTCTTCATTGGAGATCCCGCCTGATTTAACCAAACCTAGTTTGCAAAATGCATTTAAGTTAGAGAATTATGTGTCTAACATTCAGGAAGACACGATTAGTTTTTCTAAAAAAGATGAGGCTATTAAAGAAGCATCAAGTATCTTGAGAACGCCATCTAATATTGAGGTGAAAAAATCTGGAGATCGTCGCTGGTTATCCGTTGATAAAACGCCAGAAGCAGTTTGGAATTTATCAAAGAGCTTCTTTAAGTCAAATGGCTTTGCGATTAAAAAAACTAATAAAAAAATCGGCATGATGGAAACTGATTTTTTAGAAAATCAGCCTGAAATTCCAGATCGTTCTCTAGGTATTATTCGTTCAATGTTAAAAAAGGCTATAGCGGCTCGTTATGCGCTACCTATAGTTGATAAGTACCGTATTCGTATCGAACCAATGGCTGATGGTAAAAAATCAGAAGTTTATTTGTCTTTAACCTCTATGGAAGAAGTGTTAACCAATAAAGGTAAAGATGAGGAGAATACTATTTGGCAGTCTCGCCCAAAGGACCAGGCACTTGAAACAGAGATGCTATATCGATTAATGACTTTCTTAGGCAGTGATCACGCTGTTGCTAGAGAAAAAATCATTCAAGCTCAAGAAGATAAGGCATTGACTGTAGAAGTGGCCAAAGGTATTGGTGGCTACGCTAAGTTAACTTTCTCATTGGGTCAATACGACACTTGGGATAATATGGGTTGGGCGCTAGACCAGCTGAATACTGATATTGAGGACAAAGATGTTAAAGAAGGTAGCTTCTACATTAGTATTGCTAGAACTGAAGATCAGGGTATTTGGTCACGCATGTTTGGTGATGATGCGATTAAAAAATCATTTCAAATTATCGTAAAACAGATTGATACTGGAAAAACAGAAGTGTACTTTAATGATCTTTCCGAAGAAAATGAACAAGCAACCATTGACTTTAGTTATGAATTCTTGGGAAGTGTTGCTAAGCAATTCTAATTAGGGCCGAGGTGACTTTGTCACAACAGACCGTTGATCAAATTATTCGCCAGGAAATCTTGGTGGATGATTTATCTAACCAAGATTTGGCACGATTTTGTGAGTTAGCTAATAGCACTTATCGAGATGGTAATCCTATCATTAGTGATCAGGATTATGATTTCGTTTATCTTCCTGTATTAAAGCAAAAACTTCCAAAGCATGCATTATTGCAATCTGTTGAGCCAGAAGGAAGGGGATTTTCTGAGGAGAAAGTTCTATTGCCTGAGGCTATGCTTTCTACCGATAAAGCTTATTCTTGGCTTGAAATTCATAAATGGATTGAGCGCCTCGAAAAATCAGCCATTGAAATCAATCTAGATATTCAATCTATTCAACTCAAAGCAACGCCCAAGCTAGATGGCTTTGCAGGCTTTGATGATGGTGAGCACTTATATACGCGTGGAGATGGAAAAAAAGGCAGTGATATTTCCAGAGTATTTTCCCGCGGACTCCAAGTTTATAATGATTCTAGTCGTGGACAGGGTGCCGGTGAAATTGTTATTAAGCAAAGCTATTTTCAAATACATTTATCCGATAGTTTTGAATATCCTCGTAATTTTCAAGCCAGTCTTATAAAAGAAAAAGCCTTAGACGGAAAAGCCCAACAAGCCATTAACGAAAAAGCTGCTTTATTTGTACCATTTGTACAATTACCAACCTGGCAGGGTAGGATTAAAGAACTTATTGATGGCTTTGAGCTGATCGTAGCTGATGTATTATCCATGGTTGATTTTGATGTGGATGGCGTGGTATTTGAAGCTACTAATGAAGCGTTAAAAGCTCAAATGGGTGCAAATAGAAAGTTTCATCGTTGGCAGATTGCTTTTAAGCAAAACAAAGATAAAGCTCAAGTTAAGGTTCTGTCGGTTACTCCTCAAGTAGGGCGTACTGGGAAAATTACACCGGTTGCAGAATTAGAGCCTACCTTGCTAAGCGGTGCAACCATTGTGCGTGCAACTGGGCATCATTATGGCTTAGTCAAAGAGCAAGGCTTGGGCGCTGGCAGTGTCATTGAGCTTATGCGTTCTGGCTTGGTGATTCCTAAGATTAACAAAGTTTTAAAATCCGTAGCGGTTGATATTCCTACTCTTTGTCCAAGTTGCCAAACACCACTAGAGTGGGAATCTGACTTCTTAATGTGTGTTAACCATCACCTGTGCCCTGCGCAAGTAATTGGAAAAATGGAATATTTTTTTAAAATACTAGCTAATAATGATGGCTTTGGTATTGCCACCATTGAAAAGCTATATAAGCATGGTATTCGAAAAATTTCACAAATTTATCTATTAGATCATAGCGCATTAATGGTGATGGGTTTTGGCGACAAAACCAGTAAAAACTTAATTGATCAACTTAAAAGATCACATACGGAACAGGTGGAAGATTGGCGTTTTTTAGCAGCATTTGGCATGGCGAGAATGGGGCTAGGTAATTGTGAAAATTTATTAAAAGCCTATTCTTTAAAAGAAATATTTGGCTTAAATTTATCTAGAATATCTGATATAGACGGATTTGCCGAGTTAACGGCAAAAATGATTGTTAGCGGTTTAGTTGCTATTAAGCCAGAATTTGATTTATTAAAATCTTATCAATTTAATTTAGAAATAACATTCTTGCAAAAAGATTACTCAGATTTTTCTCATGAGTTATCTGGCAAGAGTATCGTATTTACTGGCAAGATGAACTCTTCGAGAGAAGGTATGAAAAAACAAGCCAAAGCGTTAGGTATTAAGGTTGCTAGTGGCGTGAGTCGAAAGACCGATTATTTGGTGATTGGAGAAAATGTAGGCGCTAAAAAAATTCAAAGCGCACAAGAGTTTAATGTTGAAGTTATGAGCGAATTAGATTATTTGATGCTTATTAATTAATAGAATATTAAAATTATGAATATTTCAGATCTTATTGTTGAACAAAAAAACTTTCTAAAAGATCAACTTGGTGAAGGTTTAATGCAATTGTCAAAAGCTTGTGGTAATTATCTTGCTGAGCAAGATGCTGAGCAATTAAACGAACTATTGTTGTCTTATATGCAAAGCCATGGCTACGCCAATTTGGCTTATGTTTTGGATAAAAACGGCGTGCAGATGAGTGCTAATGTTACCAACTCAGAAATATCAGATGGCTTTCAAGGGCAGAATTTATCAGATCGACCTTTTTTTAATGCCATTGATGATGAGCACCCTATTTATATTTCCGATGCTTATATTTCCAGTGCGACATTAAAGCCCTGTATTAGTGTCTTGCATACTGTTTGTCGAAATGATAAGATTATGGGTATGTTGGTTTTTGACCTTGATTTAGAGAAACTATCATTACCTCAGCAAGATTTTAATCATGAAGATTGGCGACAAATTAAAGGCGATCCTGAAATACGTTCAAATCTATTTAATCAGCAGCGTATCGAATCAGCCATGGACAAGTCCTTGGACACAGTGCATGATATTGCGATAGAATTATTGGCTGAATTAGGTGTGTTTCACTTGAAGCTTCATTATCCTGCATCTAGGGCTACGGTTTGGTCTCTGGATGATCCTTATAATTATCGTGTTCATGTTTTAGATGAAATTATTAACCCTAATATTCTTCTTTTGTACCCTAAAAAAGATTATCCTGAAAATGCTAAAGTCAGTCAGGATCAAATTAAAACTGTATTTGAAAAGTTTAAATATTTGCGTTTTATGGATGAAAATCTGTATTTAAAAACAGCCAGTTTAAATATCATGAATGGCTCTATAGGGCTAAACTTTTCTTGTGATGGTAGTCATTATTTATCGATAGATGATTTCTTGGATAATTTTGAGGGTAAGTTTTGTTAGTATTTATTTTGATAAAAATTTGACAATTAAGTGCATTTTTTTGATATAATCAATCGCAGTTGCTTTCCAAAGACGGGAAGTTGGCACCAAACATAGACGTTTATTTAGGTTCTTTTTTAATTAAAGAATTTAAATAGACGTTTTTTTATGCGCGCTTCATGGGGGAGTGGATGCAAAAATAGCATTGAAGCTAGTTATTTTTATTTGTAAGTATTGCAAATTGAAATAACTAGCTTTTTTTTGTTTAAAGAAAAGAGGATAAAGACAATGAAAATAGTTACAGCAATTATTAAGCCATTTAAGCTTGATGAAGTGCGAGAGGCGCTATCACAGATAGGTGTTTCTGGCGTTACAGCAACGGAGGTAAAAGGTTTTGGTCGTCAAAAAGGACATACTGAACTTTATAGAGGTGCGGAATACGCAGTAGATTTTTTACCCAAAGTAAAATTAGAAATTGCAATTTCTGCAGATCAAGTAGATGGTGTGGTTGAAGCGATTAGCTTGGCTGCTAAATCTGAGGATGGCAAGATAGGTGATGGAAAAATATTTATTACTACGTTAGAGCAAGTGGTTCGTATTCGTACGGGCGAAACTGGTTCAGAAGCGTTATAAAGGAGGCGACATGGAAAATTCAATTTTAGAAATCCAATTTGCAATTAACACTTTTTATTTCTTAATGATGGGTGCGTTGGTTATGTGGATGGCGGCAGGCTTTTCAATGCTTGAAGCAGGAATGGTACGTAGTAAAAATACAGCAGAAATTCTGACAAAGAATATTGGTTTGTATGCAATTGCTTGTACAACTTATATGATTTACGGTTATGACGTTATGTATGGTGGTGGTGTTATGCTAGAAGGAATTGAAGTAGTTGCTAAGGATGCTACTTATGCAGCTCCTTCTGACTTTTTCTTCCAGGTAGTATTTGTAGCTACAGCTATGTCGATTGTGTCAGGTGCGGTTGCTGAGCGTATGAAGTTGTTTGCATTCTTTGCTTTTGCGGTTGTTTTCACGGGTGTTATTTATCCAATGGAAGGCGCATGGACATGGAACGGTGCATCAGTATTTGGCTTATACACTTTAGGTGACTTAGGGTTTTCTGACTTTGCTGGCTCAGGTATTGTGCATATGGCTGGTGCAGCAGCAGCGCTTGCAGGTGTTATTGTATTGGGCGCTCGTAAGGGTAAATACAATAAAGACGGTTCATCAAATGCGATCCCAGGTGCAAATATGCCATTAGCAACTTTGGGTACGTTCATCCTATGGTTGGGTTGGTTTGGCTTTAATGGTGGTTCAGTATTAGCAATGGCAAGTAAAGAAAGTGCTAACGCAGTAGCAATGGTATTTTTAAATACTAATGCAGCGGCTGCTGGTGGTGTTATTGCAGCATTAATCCTGGTTAAATTAGTATGGGGTAAGGCAGATCTTACTATGGCTCTAAATGGTGCATTAGCAGGTCTTGTAGCAATTACAGCTGGACCAGATACGCCAACTGCTTTAGAGGCAACTCTTATTGGTGCTGTTGGCGGCATTATAGTTGTCTATTCTATTACAACGCTTGATAGAGTATTTAAGATTGATGATCCAGTAGGTGCTATTTCAGTTCATGGTGTTGTTGGCTTGTGGGGCTTATTAGCTGTACCATTAACAAACTCAGGTGTTTCATTCACAGGCCAGTTGGCAGGTGCAGGAACGATCTTTGTATGGGTATTTGGAACATCATTGGCTTTATGGTTAATCCTAAAAGCAATCATGGGTATTAGAATCTCAGAAGAAGAAGAATACGCTGGAGCGGATATTGTTGAATGTGGTTTGGAGGCATATCCAGAGTTTACAAAATAAATTCCCTTAAGATTTTAATCAATTTTTTACCTCGCTTATAGCGGGGTTTTTTGGTATAAATCCCTTATGAATTCCAAGTTTAATTATGTAGAATAGAAACATAGATACTTAATTAAAAAGGAGAAAATATGATTGTACAAAACATTATGACAACAGATTTAAAAACAGTAACTGCCGACCAACCTGTCAAGGATATAGCGCTAATGATGATTATGGATCATATTAGTGGCGCGCCAGTTGTAGATGCCGAAAATAACTTGATTGGAATTATTTCTGAAAAAGACATCCTTCAACACATGTTCCCTAAATTAGAAGACATTATGAGCGATACTCATTTTGATTTTGAAAATATGGAGGCAAACTATAAAGACACTATGAATGTTAAGATTGGTGAAATTATGACTGTTGATGTAGATAGTATTGATCTTGACATACCTTGTTTGAAAGCTGCAAGTATTATGTGGCTTAAACAATACCGCAGAATTCCAGTGACTCAAAACGGAAAGTTGGCTGGCATTATTAGCATTGGTGATGTACATAGAGCCATTTTTAAATCTTGTATGACCTCGTAAATTAGGACCCTATTTTTATGAATACAGCGCTAAAAATCATCTTAGTTGATGAGAACACAGGGCGCTCTGCGATGTTACGTAGAGCGCTACAAGACAAAGGTCATGAAGTGATCTGCCGAATGAGTAGTAGTGCTCAGCTTCAAGACAGTAACGAGATGACGCATGCTGATGTGGTGATTGTTAATGCTGATATTCCAGATGAAGAAGTATTTGCTAATTTATCTGATGTTAATAGAACCAAGCCTAAGCCAATTGTTATGTTTACTCAAGAGTCAAATTCTGAAATGGCAAGCTCTGCTATTAAATCAGGTGTTAATGCTTATATTGTTGATGGACTTGAAGAGAAGCGTGTTCAGCCTATTATTGATGTTGCCATGGCAAGATTTAGAGAATTCCAAGCATTAAAAGATGAGCTAGATGCTACTCGCAACCAACTATCTGAGCGTAAAGCAGTTGAAAGAGCTAAAGGTTTGTTGATGCAGCACAAAAAAGTTAATGAAGATGAGGCCTACCAATCGCTGCGAAAAATGGCCATGGATAAAAACAAACGTATTATTGATGTGGCAGAGAGTGTGATTAGCGCTTTTGAACTATTAGAATAAATCTTTTAAGTGTTATCTTTTTTAGGATCTTCATCATCTAATTTCTTTAGATAAGCGGCAAATTCTTCATCCATTTCTTGGAAATCTTCGTCAATTTTATCCATTTCAGTATCGAACTTATCATCATCCCACTCCTCTTCACCATCCCACATTTCTTCTTCATCGTCATTATCTGATTTTGAAGGCTTATCTGGATTGCTAGGATCGGTATTATCAGGCTCTGTCTCAGATTCAGCTTTGCGCGTAAATAATGGTGCAAAAATAAGACCCGCTTCAAACAATAGCCACATCGGAATCGCAATTAATGTTTGTGAAATGATATCAGGTGGGGTTAGTAGCATGCCTAATATAAAGGCACCAATGACAACATAAGGTCGATTCTTTTTAAGATTTTCAATGGTAGTTGCGCCAAACATGATAAGCAAGATGGTAGCAATTGGCACTTCGAACGCTACACCAAATGCAAAAGATACCTTGAGTACAAAATCTAAGTAATATTGAATATCAGGTGTAAAGTCAACAGTGCTAGGACCAATGTCAGATAAAAATCCAAAGATAACCGGAAAAACCACATAAAAAGAAAACAACAAACCTGCATAAAACAAAATTGTTGAAGAGATAATCAAAGGCATAACCATTTGTTTTTCACGCTTATAAAGGGCGGGAGCAATAAATTTCCAGATCTGATAGAGTAGATAAGGCATGGCAATATAAACCGCCATGATTAGTGCCATTTTAAGGGGTGTTAGAAAGGGCGATATAACCCCAATAGCAATAATATTGCCACCTTCAGGCAGTACATTGATAATCGGTGCAGCAATGAAGCTATAAACTTCATTAGCAAAAGGAAATAAACTGATAAAAACGACCAAAATAGCAATCACTGAGCGTAACAAAATATCACGCAGTTCAACCAAATGTTGAACAAAAGTCATTTCTTTAAAGGTCATGTTGTATTTTTCTTGACATCAGTTTTGATGTCATTAATATCTTTCTTGGTTTCATCTAAGATCTCAACAATATTGGCATCTTTGTCCATGGCGCTGAGCTGCTCCTTGAACTTATCAATCTCCAACTCTTCGCTTACATCTTCTTGAATTTTGGCAATAAATCGCTTGGCTTTTCCAACGTACTTGCCTGCTGCTCTAGCAATACTAGGCATACGTTCAGGGCCCACAACGACCAAGGCGATAATGCCAATTAAAGCAAATTCCCAAAAACCAATATCAAACATGAAGGTCGTTTATTTAGTGTCTTTTTCGTTGTCGTTTTCAACAACTTTAGCTTCAATTACATCATCTTTGCTAGCTGGCTTGTCATTCTCACCTTCTTTCATAGATTTTTTAAAGCCTTTAATGGCGCCACCTAAGTCGCCACCAATGTTTTTTAGGCGTTTACCACCAAAAAGTAGCAATACAATTACTAAAATAATTATCAGTTCAAAAGGTCCTGGCATCATAATTCTCTCCTATTTTGTTTGTTAGTTTATTTATCTCTATTGGCTTTTTCTTCTAACCCTGACAAGCCAAAACGTCTAGATAATTCTTGCTCTATTTTATCGAATTCTATGTTCTTGTGTCGTAGTAATACTAACGTATGAAACCATAAATCGGCCACCTCGTAGATAATTTTACTATCAATACCATCTTTAGTCGCCATAATAACTTCAGCAGACTCCTCACCGATTTTTTTTAAAATCTCGTCAGTGCCTTTATTGTATAAAGAGGAGACATAAGAGCTACCGGCACTTGCATTTTTACGCTGTTCTAAAATAATTTCTAATTGTTTGAAAATGTCATCCATATATATCCTTTGGGTCTTTTATGATTTTGCTCATTGTTTGCCAGTTATTGTCATCTAATTTTTGAAAGAAGCAAGAGGCTCTCCCAGTATGACAGGCGATGCCACCAACTTGTTCAATTTTCAGTAGGATAACATCACGATCACAATCTGCATAAACATCCTTAACGATTTGCATATGACCTGACTCTTCGCCTTTAAACCAGAGTTTTTGGCGAGACCGAGAATAATACACAGCCTGTTGTTTTTCTATGGTCAATGCTAATGATTCTTTGTTCATCCAAGCAAACATAAGAATTTCATTGGTTTTGTGATCTTGAGCAATGGCAGGTATCAACCCTTGCTCGTCAAATTTTAGCTGTTCTAATGCATCCATAGTTTGCGCCATTCATCAGATAAAATGATTAATTTTACCGCTACCAATATTGTATATGAAATTATTTGTTTTTACCTTTCTTATCTCGTTAAATACGCTGTCTGATATTGGTAATTTGTCACTTAATAGTGAACGTTCTTTATATATTGTGGATGGCGACAGTATAAGCTTACAGATGCGTATTGCCGGTATAGACACGCCAGAAATTAAGCAAACATGTCGAAAGCATGCCAATAAAGTGATTGATTGTGGTCGACTGTCTAAAAGCTATTTACAAAAATTACTTAAAAGTATCCCTGGAAAAATTGTAATACAGCCTACTGGTGTTGATCACTATGAACGTATCTTAGTGCGTATTTTTAAAGGAAATACTAATATTGGCAAGCTTATGGTTGAATCAGGCATGGCGTTTTCTTATAAAGAGACTTATCGCCTGGAAGAGGATTTAGCTAAATCGGAAAAATTGGGTTTTTGGAGTTTCCATACCCCACCTATTGAGCCATATAAATGGCGAAAAATGGGTCGTCGTTAGTTTTGTATTGTTAAGAAGATCTTATGGATATTAATATTGTCAATAAAATAGTTTTATTTTGGGTGATTTTCTTTATTACTCCTGGACCAGTATGGTTGTCGGTTATGGAAGTAACCCGCAACTTGTCTTTTGCAAAAATTTGGACTTTTTTCTTTAAAATATTCTTGCCTGTCAATTTGTCTATTCAAGTTCCTCAGGCTATTATTTGCGTTATTTTTGTAGAATATATACTTAATATATTTTCTGATGTTGGTTTTTGGCTTTATGTTTCAAGTGGGCTTTATATTATCTATCTAGCCTTCAAGGTTATGAACAGTAAGCAGTTAAATATTAATTCACAGTTGGGTTTTATAAATCTTGCAATGGTGATGTTACTGTCACCAAAAATATGGCTATTGTTTCCCTCTGGTGCAGTTATCGCCATTCAGTTGCAACAGGGAATGTTGATAAATTCAGCTTTATTTGCCTCATCAATGTTGATAATATCAATCTTAATGTTTTTTATATATGTCGTTATTGGAAAGATAGGCGCCAAGTTGCTAAAAGATAACTTTACTTATCTAACCTTTGTTCTTTTGATTTTGTTTGCGTTATTCTTGTTTTATGAAGCGATAGACTTAGCCAACTAAGATTGTTACTAACGCATGGTGACAAGTTCTTCTGCACTAGAGGGATGGATTGCTACCGTATCATCCAACTGTTTCTTGGTCGCCCCCATCTTAATGGCAACGGCAAAACCTTGTAGCATTTCATCAGCGCCATGACCCATAATATGACAGCCAACTACTTTTTCATCATCACCTTCACAGACTAATTTTAAAGCAGTGGTTGTTTTGTGATCAAGCAGTGCATCAGCCATTGGTGTAAATTCTGATTTGTAAACTTTGACTTTGTCAAATTTTTCATTTGCTTGTATTTCAGTTAAACCAATCGTGCCAATTGGTGGGTGTGAAAAAACCACCGTTGCAATATTATCATAATTAAGATGACGATCAGTCATGCCGTTATATAGGCGATCAGATAGCCTTCTTCCAGCAGCAATAGCAACAGGCGTAAGTGGTGCACGCCCCGTTGCATCGCCAAGTGCAAAGATATGGCTAATATTGGTCGTTTGGAACTTATCAGTAGGAATGAAGCCACGTTGATCAGATTCAACACCTGCATTTTCCAGCCCTAAATGTTGAGTCATTGGGTTGCGGCCCACTGCCCAAATAATAACATCAAATCCAGAGAAATCACCTTTGTTGGTATGTATGGTTTTATCTTTTGATATTTTGTCAATCTGCGTATTATGATGAAGTTTAATACCATGATTGGTATAGTCCTTATCTAGAGCATCTTGAATCATTGGATCAAAACCACTAAGTAACTTGCTAGATCTGCCAAATATTTCTACCGATGAGCCAAGCGCATTTAACACACCTGCTAGTTCAACACCAATATAGCCACCACCAATCACAGCTGCTTTTTTAGGTAACTCATCTAGTTCAAAGAATCCATCTGAAGTGATACCATATTTTGCACCCTCAACATGAGGTACAGCAGGTTCACCACCGGGTGAAAGTACGATTGTATCAGCACTATACTCTACGCCATTAACGATGATTGTATTTTGGTCAACTAATTTACCGAAGCCGTGAATATAGTCTATTCCTAATTCTTCTAAGTAGCCATCGTACCAAGAGGTAATGCCTTTAATATAATTATCTCGACCCTCTTTTAGAGTTTTCCAAGAGAAGTTTTTAATTTCAACATCAAAGCCAAAGCCTTTTGCGCTATTAATTTGTGTGGCAGTATTAGCTGCAAACCACATGACTTTTTTCGGTACACAACCCACATTCACACAAGTACCACCAATGGTTTTAACTTCAATGACAGCGCATTTTTTGCCGTATTCTGTGGCTCTTTCTACTGCTGATAAGCCGCCAGATCCAGCACCAATTGCAATCATGTCATAATGTGTTGTCTTGTTTGTCATTATATTCTCCGTATAACTAACGAGGCTTTCCCGTCAGTTGTTTAATAGCCAGCTTTAAGACTGGCTACAATAAATTTATCTAAATTACCATCAAGTACATCGCCTGTGTTACTTGACTCCACTCCAGTTCGTAAATCTTTAATGCGTGATTGATCAAGTACATATGAGCGAATTTGATGACCCCATCCGATATCAGATTTGGCATCTTCCAGCTCTTGATTTTCACTATTACGTTTTTGCATCTCAAGCTCGTAAAGCTTCGATTTTAACTGCTTCATGGCTTGATCTTTATTAGCGTGTTGGGATCTACCATCTTGACACTGAACCACTGTGTTAGTTGGTAGGTGAGTGATACGTACTGCTGAATCAGTTTTGTTAACGTGCTGACCACCTGCGCCACTAGCGCGGTAAGTATCAATACGAATGTCTGATTTGTTGATGTCAATATCTATATTGTCATCAACTTCTGGCGAGACAAATACAGAGCAAAATGATGTATGGCGTTTACCATTAGCATTAAAAGGTGATTTTCTAACCAAACGATGAATGCCAATTTCACTTCTTAACCAGCCATACGCATATTCTCCATCAAAATGTATGGTGGCAGATTTTATGCCTGCTACTTCACCAGCTGAGGCCTCCATAAGTTTGACTTTAAAGTGATGTTTATCACCCCAGCGTAAATACATGCGTAATACCATTTCTGCCCAATCTTGAGCCTCTGTACCGCCTGAGCCTGACTGAATATCGAGGTAGGCTGAATTGGAGTCTAAATCTCCATTAAACATGCGCTCAAACTCTAATTTAGCGATTGATGACTCAATAGATTCTAAATCATCTTTAACACCTGCAGCAGTCTGTTCGTCGTTTTCTACTTGTGCCATGTCAAGTAATTCCACTGCATCTGCTAAAACATTGTCAGCTCGCTCAAATGTTTGGCAAATATTTTCTAGCTTTATCTTTTCTTGGCTTAATGCTTGAGCTTCGTCTGGATTTGACCATATTTCAGGATTTTCCATTTCGAGCAAAACCTCTTCTAAACGACCTTGCTTTTCTTCCAACTCAAGATGCGTAGACAATAAGCACGAACGCTCAAGTAAGTCATTAATTTTTTGATAAGTAGATGATAGCTCCATGATGTTGATTTTACTATTGAGTGGACATAAAAAAAGCCCCAAAAGGGGCTTATTGTAAAAATAATTTAAATTATTTTCTCAGGCCTAAGCGCGAAATCAAATCAGAGTATGCATTCACGTTTGTACCTTTAAGGTAAGTCAGTAATTTTTTACGTTGAGAAACCAAATGTAAAAGACCTCTTCTAGAGTGATGATCTTTTTTATGCGTTTGGAAATGCTCAGTTAAATGTTTAATACGAGCTGTTAATAAGGCGACTTGTACGTTAGTAGAGCCGGTATCTCCATCAGTAGATTGGTATTCTTTGATAATTGCTTGTGTATCAATTGACATAATAAATAATTCTGAAACTTAAAATAATAAAGGGTTAATTATACGCTAATTTGGATAATTGTTCTAATATTTGGACAAATAAGTTAATAAAAATCGCTCTCACCTTCGGGGCGTGTTTTGAAGCGTTTATGTATCCATAAGTATTGTTCAGGGTATTTTAAAATTTGTGTTTCTAGTATTTTATTGGTTATAGTGGCACTAATGGTAGCATCAGAATTAGGGTAGTTATCAATAGGTGCTTCAAAATTCATACTATAGCCTGACTCTGTACGATTAAAGAAAAAAGGTATTACGACAGTATTTTCATATTTAGCAAGACGGGCTGTTGCAGATACAGTGGCAGTTTGAATGTCAAAAAAAGGTGCGAATACGCATTTGTCTACTCCCAAGTCTTGATCAGGCGCATACCAAATGGGAAGTTTATTTTTAATGGCCTTAAGTAAAGATTTAATATCTTTAGCTTTAATCATAGTTGCGCCGTGGTCTTCATAAGCTCTACGCATGATTACATCAAATAAAAGATTGTTTTGAGGACGGTAAATATTAGCAATATGATGCTTTAGCAAGAGTGCACGACCTCCGAGCATTAATGGCATAAAGTGCCCTGATAATAAAACAACACTTTGTTTATTTTTAATAGCTTGCGTTAAATAGTGCTCATTATGAATACTAAGCAGGGATTTAATTTTTTTATCCGTTGCAAAATAAGCATTTGCAGTTTCAAAAATAGAAATACCAATTGATTCAAAATTTTGTCGAACGAGTATTTCAACTTCTGATTTATTTTTATTAGGGAAGCAGCGGGAGATATTAATAAAAGCAATTTTTCTAAAGCGGCTGAGTAAAGGGTATAAAGCCATACCCATTAGCTTTCCGAGGGCTACTTGTATATGAAAGGGTAGTTTGGCGCCGAGTTTCATCAGGCCAATCAGTAGCCATGTCGGAAGAAATTTAGGATGATAAAATTTTCGATTATTCATTAAAATACATTTTATGCCTTATATTAGTCAAAGCTTTATTGACGAACTCCCCAATCAAGTCGATATCGTTGATTTGATCAATAAACGCGTGCCACTTAAAAAATCAGGCAGTGATTATCGTGCACCTTGTCCATTTCACGGGGGTAAAAATAGCAACTTTGCAGTCAATGCTCACAAGCAATTTTATCATTGTTTTAAGTGTGGTGAGAGTGGCGGTGCTATTAGTTTTATTCAAAAATTTGATAACTTGAATTTTGTTGAGGCGATTGAAACAATTGCCAGTGAGTGCGGACTAGCTATTGAATATGATTCCAACTCTAAACCTGTTGATCCAAGATTTGAGCGCTATCGATTATTATCTCAAAAAGTGGGTGAATTTTATACAGCGCAATTACGCAATTCACCGGCCAAAGATAAAGCAGTTCAATATGCAAAAGCCAGAGGTATTAGTGGGGCAATTGCTAAACGCTTTGAGTTAGGCTTTGCAACACCAAGCAATAAAGATTTACTTGTGCACTGTGAAAATAATGAGCAAGAGGTAACTGATTTAAAAACACTCGGACTGGTCAAAGAGGGTCAATACGGAGATTATGATTTTTTTCGTGATCGCCTTATGTTTCCCATTCACAATACCAAAGGCAATATTATCGCTTTTGGTGGTAGGGCATTTGAAAACGATGCAAAAGCTAAGTATTTAAATTCTTCTGAAAGTGTTATTTTTTCTAAATCAAAAGAATTATACGGCCTACATCATGCACGCAAGTACTCTAGGTCAATGGATTATATGCTCGTAGTGGAAGGCTATATGGACGTTGTGGCACTCCACCAGGCAGGTATTACTAAAGTAGTTGCTACACTGGGTACAGCGACTAGCCCCGAACATTTGAAAATATTAATACGAACTAGCAATGTTATTGTTTTTTGTTTTGATGGAGATGATGCAGGTCGTGCAGCAGCTTGGAAAGCCTTAAAGATTACTTTATCAGTGATTAAAGCAGGGGCAACATTTAAGTTCTTATTCCTACCCGATGGAGAGGATCCTGATTCATTAGTGAAAAAGGAATCAGCCAAAGCTTTTGAGGAGCGAATCTCTAAAGCACAGCCTTTGTCTCAATTTTTATTTGAGCATCTTAAGGCAGAAGTTGATTTTGACACCATCGAAGGTAAAACTTTATTTTTAGAGAAAGCAACAGCCTTAATAAAATCAGTTAATTACGAAGTATTTCAACAGCAACTATTAGAAGGCTTGGCTCAAGTAGTGGATCAAAGTATTGATCAAGTTCGCTCCATTGCTGATCAGCAAAAACCTCAAGCGCAAGAGTCAGCAAAAGTTTATACAGAACTGGACATGGAATACGAAATCCCTAATGAAGTAAATTTGTCTAGTTTTTCAGGCTATGACGAGCATTCACCAGTCGAATATAGGCCTGTATTCAAAAAGACCAATACAAAGGGGTTGATGTCAAAGATGATAACTTTATTATTAAATTATCCTACGTTGGTAGAGCCAACCATTGAGGTTAGGGTTCGCGCTATTGAAAATTCACAAGTACTATTAGAGCTTGTTAGATCGGCACAAATGGATGAGAATATTTCTCAATCTGAACTAATTGAGCCTTTTCAAAATAAACAAGGAATCTTCAAACGCTTGAACCAACTTCGTGCTCTCGAGCCTCACTTAAGTGAAATTCAGGCTCGAGAAGAGTTTTTGTCTATTCTAACAACCATAGAAAATCAGCAAAAGGCAGAACATATAAAAGCCTCTATTCATCATGCCCATACCCTGGAAGAGCAACAACAAATCATGGAAGGTATTCTTAAAGGTAAACGAAAGGCTTAGTTATCTTAGACCCATCTTAATCGTTTTGTCATTGGTTAAAATGTGCTCCATGGTTTCGTTAAATACGATAGCAGCAGAGTTAGACCCTTGACAATTCCTTTTTAATTTTTTCTTACCTTTCGAATAGCAATTTTTAGGATGATCTAATCTGACTAGCATAATATATTTTGGATTTTTAACAGGTGCAAAACCTGCAAAGAAAGTACGTTGAGCGCCATTCTTATCGTATGATCCATTGATACTCATCTCAGCAGTGCCTGTTTTCCCTGCAATACTATAACCCTTAATACTTGACCAGTAACCAGAACCATCATTAGAGGCGACACTATCTAACAATTCTGCTATTTTATCAGTTGATTTTTTATTAAAAATCTGAACTTTTTCTTCATCATAAAACATATTTTTAATAAGTTTTAAATTAGGCATTGCTCCATTATTTGCAAAAACAAGATAAGCCCTAGCAAGTTGAGCAAGATTTGTATTCATTGGACCATATCCAAAAGAAAGGGTGCGTTTATCCATTAGACCCCAAGATGAATAATGCCTTAGTGATCCTGAATTTTCAATACTCGGAATCAATCCTAAAGGGTGGCTAAAGCCAAGCTTATTCCAGGTGTTGTACATATCTTGTTTGCTGAGTCGCTCAGAGACATTAACCGTGCCTAAATTATGAGATTTTTGTAGTATTTTTTTAATAGTAATTGAGTCGCCATATTTTCTAACCTCTCGACTCGTTTTAAGGTGTCCGATTGATTTGCTAACATCTATCAATTCATCATCTTCAGCAGTAATTTTCCCCTGATCAAGCGCTAAAAGCATAGTAAATGGCTTCATGGTAGAGCCGGGCTCTACTTTATCTGACAAGACACGATTACGATAATGCCCAGGATTGTATAAGCTTTTATCATTAGGATCATCTGCAGGATAATTAACCATGGCCAGCACCTCGCCATTTGGCGCCAAAATAATGGCTGAACCAGAATCGGCTTGGTGTTTTAAAACAGAAGTTTTAATGGCGGCATAAGCGTGATACTGAATATCTGTATCGATGGTTAGCTCAATATTATGACCATGAGAGAGTTCAGATTGCACTTGTGGATTGAAATAAGCCTTGTCAGCATTATTGGTAAAATTTAAATAATTTTTGCCATTGACACCGGCTAGTATATTTTCAAACTCTGCTTCAATGCCTGAGCCACCTTTATTTTCTGAGTTGACACGACCTAAAAGAGGCGCCATAGAAGCTGACTTGGGATAATACCTTTGAGTGTCTTGCCTTAATACCACAGCTTGCCCGATTCTCTTATTTGAACAGCTGTCAACTATAATTTTCGTACCTTTAACTGATTGCCACTGTATGGCATTAAGTGCTTTATCAAGCAGACTGATTTTGGCATGAATCGATTTTTTCTTGCAAATCTTTGTTTTTTGTTTTTTAAAGGTAATAAGGTTTTTAAGAATTGGATCGGTAAGCGTAAGATTTTTTTTAATAACTAAATAACGTGATTTTATTGCTCTTTTTCTTTCAAGTAATGCGCTTAATTTATCCTTATTCATGTCCAATGCTATTGCTAATCCTGGAATGAATGCTGGGTCAATTAGCATAGGATCAAGGATAATTCGTTTAAGCAATCTAGAGCTGGCCAATATATTGCCATTTCTATCTAGGATGTCTCCTCGTCTTGCTGTATTAGTCTGTACTTTATTAGCTTGATTGCGCGCGCGCTCTTGGACAGATACTCCTGGTTGATTCGCATCAGAAATCGAAACAGCTTGATAAGAAAAAAATCCAAACAATGTAACAAATACAAATTTTACAAAACCTTGTCGACGCCAATATCCCTGTACTTTTTCAACACCAGGAATGAGTTTAAACAAAGAGAATTTCATAACGCTAGATTGCCTTTATACCATCTACCAAAATCTTTTTTCTGGGCTTCTTTCATGCCTAGCGAGTTAATCGCATGTACCTTAATTTCATTGCCACTCATGATTTGAGAGTGCTCACTAAGTAGCTGCTTATTAAGCGCCATCGCTTGATAATGCTCACTATTTGTTTGATTAATTTGCTTGTAAAGTGTATAAGTCTGGTGGTGCCAGATAATACTAAATAGACTCAGAGTAATAATACTAATGAGTATGATCAAGTTGAATTGAGTCTTACTAATGTATGCAGGCAGCATTAGTTTTTAGCAGCCACTCTTAGAATGGCGCTGCGCGAGCGTTTATTATGTGTTACTTCATCTTTACTGGCAAACTGCTTACCTAAATCTTTAAAAGGCATTTTTTCTAAAGCCTGATCAAAAATTGGCAACCCTTTTGGTAATGCTTTTTGCCGTGAATTTTTCTGAATAAATCTTTTAACAATTCGATCTTCAATAGAGTGAAAGCTAATAATAGATAACCGACCATTACAGGCCAACATTTGCTTGGACTGCTCTAATGTTTCTGTGAGTTGCTTTAACTCTTCATTGATAAAAATACGAATAGCTTGAAAGGTTCGGGTGGCGGGGTGTTTTTTCTTTTGACCTCTAACCACTTCACTAACAATATTGGCTAATTGTAAAGTGGTCTCTAGTGGCTGTTCTAGTTGAAATTTTTTGATACGACTGGCAATATGACGAGATTTTTTCTCATCTCCAAATTGATAAATAACATTGGCAATTTCCTCCTCACCTGCTTGCGCCAACCATTGTGCTGCACTCAAACCAGCTGTTTGGTTCATGCGCATATCAAGAGGACCTTCGTTATTAAAACTAAACCCTCGTTCTGCATTATCTAGTTGTGGAGAAGAGACGCCCAAATCCATCAAAATACCATTAATTTTGCCAGTAAGACCCATGTCTTCAATCATTGTATGCATTTGTGCAAATGGACTGTGGATTAGTTTTAAACGAGGGTCGTCAAAGGTTTCTTTGGCGTAATTAATAGCGCTAATGTCTTGATCAAAAGCAATCAACTGAGCATTATCACCTAGGCGATCTAAAATGCCTTGTGAGTGCCCACCACGCCCAAAAGTGGCATCAATATAAATACCATCTTCGATTAAATCAAGCGCTTTGATAGATTCATCAAACATAACTGATTGATGATGATTTGATGTCATAACGACAGCTGGGATATTTCTATTGGGATGGCTTCTTTTTTGCTTAACGCGTCTAAATTGTTAAGTTGTTTATTCCAAGTTTCCTCATCCCATAATTCAAAATTATGACCTTGGCCACTTAGGATAATTTTTTTGCCTATGTTGGCATAATCTCTTAATGCACCTGGAATTAAGAGACGAGCTGCTTTATCGAGATCACAATCAGTCGCATGACCAATGAGTTTTCGTTTTAAGCGTTTGGTATGAATATTTAAAGAAGGTAGGGCACTGACTTTTTCTTCCAGTGCTTGCCAATCTTTTAAGGGGTATAACAATAAACATGGATCGTCAGGATGAATACTAAGTACCATCTGTCCGGCGCAAATACTATCGATCTGAACCTGGTGACGCGTGGGGACCTTTATTCGTCCCTTTGCATCGACTGTTAAATTGTGTACACCTCTAAACATTTTTTAATGGCGTTAAACAATCGTGGCTAAGCCTAATGAAAGGATAACTGCTGCCGATGCGTAGATAAATGTTTGTAGTAAAGCTTCCATATTTCTCTCTCCCAAGTGTGTGATTAATTGCATTTTTATAACTCTCCTCATGTAGCTATAAAAACATTTTATACCACTTTGTACCACTTTCAACCACTTTATTATAATTTTGATGAAAATACGTTTAATAAAAATTTAACAAATTGTTGAAATGCGACAAAGGTCAGAGTTTAAAAGGGTTTTAAAGGTGTTATCTTGATAAAAAAAGCGAGTCTTTGGTCGAAAAAATCCGGTTTTTTGCTAGAAAAAGAGTAAATTTAGAGAATGACAGACATTTTTTTAAAAATTTTGGATATTTTGCAAATGAGTAAATTTAGCCACCAACAATTTCAGGCCCCATGAGCAGGGTTGGTAGGTAAGTAGATATTTGTGGAATAAAGGTGATCATCAGTAAAAAACCCAGCATGAGTAATAGCCACGGCAAGGTTGATTTGATTACTTCAATGAGCGGCATGCCGGTAATGCTTGAAGTGACAAAGAGATTCAGTCCAACGGGCGGGGTGAGCATGCCAATTTCCATATTAACCACCATAATAATACCTAAATGAATAGGATCAATGCCGAGCTTTATGGCAATAGGAAATAAGATAGGCGCCATAATCAGCAATACGGATGAGGGCTCCATGAAGTTGCCAGCGATCAGTAACACTAAATTAACAAGGAGTAAAAAGCCCCATACGGGCATTCCAAATGCAATAATAGTTTCAGCGATTTCGTGTGGAATACGTTCGTTGGTCAGTACAAAGGCAAAAAGCATGGCGTTAGCAATAATGAACATCAGCATGATTGAGGTTTTTGCTGAATCCTTAATGACGGTCGGTATTTCTTTTATTCTGATATCTTTATAAACAAACACGCCCAGAATAAAAGCATAAACAGCAGCGACAGCGGCGGCCTCAGTTGGGGTGAAAATTCCACCATAAATACCACCCATGATAATAACCACTAAAAACAACCCACCAGAGGCTTTAGTGAGTGTTTTAATAAAATGCTTAATGCCTTTAAAAGGCACACTTGGATAGTCTTTAATTCTGGCGGTGAAGTAAATGGCAATCATCATCATTGAGCCAATGATCAGTCCTGGAATAACACCTGCTAAAAACATTCTACCGACGGATACTTCAGTAGCAGCGGCGTATACCACCATCACGATAGAAGGCGGTATGAGAATGCCCATGGTACCAGCGGAGCTAATGACTCCGGCGGCGTAAGATTGTGGATAACCCTCTTTCACCATGCCAGCAATCACAATAGAGCCAATAGCAATAACAGTGGCAGGTGATGAACCAGAAACAGCGGCAAACATCATGCAAGCGAGTACAGAAGCCATTGGCAGGCCGCCTTTAATCCAGCCTATACTGGCGATAGCAAAATCAACCAAACGTTGTGCAGAGCCACCTTTGGATAAAAAAGAAGAGGCCAGAATGAAAAATGGAATCGCCATTAGTGTGTAATGCTCCATAGCACTGAATAAGTGACCTGCAAGGGATGCTAGAGATTCGCTACCGAATAGAAGAATAACAGTGACACTGGACAGGCCTAATGAGAAAGCGACGGGAACACCCATAGCCATCAAGCCAAAAAGCATAAAGAATAGAGTGAAAATAATCATTCTTTATAGTCGTTGTTGTGCGTATCAAAATGCATGGAAGATGTTTTGTTGTTGATAACATCTATGGCCACTTCAATTAGTCGATAAAACATCAGTGCAAAGCCTAGTGGCAGGATGATTTTGGCTTGCCATTCTAGGATCGGCAAGTCTTCCATTTCAATGTCAATATCTTTAAGTAGCGATACGTATTCATAACTACCAATAAACATAATGATGACAAACACCATGCAAGCTGAAATGGCAAATAAGGTGATTATTTTTTTATTTTTTTTAGAGAATAAATCAACAACGCTATCTACTGCAATGTGTGCACCGCATTTGATAATATAAGAAGCACCTAGCAAAACTAGCCAGGCAAATAAATAGGTCGTGGCTTCGAGTACCCAAACGGCGCCAGAATTAAAGACATAGCGAGCAACAACTTGTGAAAAAGTCAGTAGCGTCATCGAGACTAATAAGAGGGTGATAAGCCACTCTTCAAGATGATTGATAAGGTTTGAGAATTTAATCATGAAAAAATCTTTGCGTAATTATGACTATTGCTAATATGTCTTTGATTCATAATTATGAAAAGGTTTTTTATAAAAACACAACACTTAGATTGGTTGTGTTTTCATTATTTCCTTAGTTTTTGGCGTTACACTGCTGTACTGCAGCAATGTTGTCTTTGCCCACTTGGTCTTCAAATTGAGCCCAAACTGGCTTCATAGCGCTCACCCATTGTTGCTTTTGTGCATCAGTAAGTGTGTGGATATTGGTTTTGCCAGAATCCGCAACAGTCTGCATATCTTTAACCGCTGCATCCAGTGCAAACTGCGTAACTTGAGCTGTTACTTCTTTAACAATTTGGTCTAACTGCATACGAATGTCAGTTGGCAAACTGTTCCAAAAGCGTTTGTTAGTAACAAGTGCGTACTCTAAAACACCATGGTTAGAAATAGTGGTATCTTTTTGTACTTCAAAGAATTTCATTGAGCGAATATTTGACCAGGTGTTTTCTTGGCCATCAATAACACCCATTGCAAGCGCATTGTAAACTTCTGAAAAAGCCATTTTTTGTGGATTTGCATTAACCGCTTCAAATTGTGCTTTAAGTACATCAGAGCTCATGATACGGAATTTCAGCCCTTTGGCATCTTCAGGGTTAATTAAAGCATGGTTAGCTGAAATTTGCTTCATGCCGTTTAGCCAGTAGCCTAAACCTTTAATGCCTTTTCCTTCAACAGCCCCTAAAAGCGCCTGACCCTTAGCAGAGTCGGTAAAGCAATTAAGTGCTTGTGGGTTTTTAAATAAGAAAGGCAGGTCAAATAGTGCCCATTGCTTAGTGTATTTGCTAAATTTAGATAGAGATGGTGCTGCTAATTGAACATCATTCAATAACAAGGCTTTTAAAACAGAATTATCATTATATAGTTGAGAACTTGGAAAAACCTCAACACGCACTTTTCCGCCTAGACGCTCATCTACCAGTTTTTTAAACAACATGGCACCTTTGCCTTTGGGTGTAGCTTCTGTGGTGACGTGTGAAAACTTGATCACAATTTCTTTAGCAGAGGCTATAGGTGATGCGAGTAATCCCATGGCAACAACAGTGGCTGCTATTAATTTTATATCTTTTTTCATTTTGCTCTCCTCAGAGTGGTTTAGTCATTAATAATTGCAAGGTTATGCTATAAGTTTAATCCTGTCAATAGCCTTCTAAAATAAATCAAGTGGTTTATCTTAGTGACAATTTGTTGATAATTTTGGCACTAATTTCTTCAATAGAAATTTGAGTGGTATCTATAAAAGGAATGTTGTTTGAATGATAAAGGTCTTCTGCGCGTTTCACTTCATTTTGACATTGCTTTAATGAAGCATAATTACTATTACTTCTTCGCTCATCCCTGATTTTTTGTAAACGAATAGGATTAATTGTAAGACCAAATAATTTGTGTTTGTATTGTTGCAGGCTTTCAGGCAGTTTTGTATTTTCTAGATCTTGTTCGATAAGTGGATAGTTTGCCGCGTTGATGCCGTATTGTAATGCCATGAATAAGCAGCTAGGTGTTTTTCCAGAACGAGATACACCAATCAAGATAAGATCAGCATTCTCATATGTTTTAGAGCCCAATCCATCATCACTGCCTAGGGCAAAATTAATACTACTCATTCTGTTTGAGTAGTTATTATTATGATTCATGCTGTGAGATTTACCAGCAGTATGTGAAGATTTTAGATCTAATGATCGTTCCATTTTTGAGATAAAAGTCTCAAAAAAATCAAAGAACACGCAATTACTTTTAGAGATCATGACTCGAAATTCGCTGTTAATTTGAGTACTAAAAACCAATGCTGGCTCACCTGCTTCCAAAGATGCGCTATTAACCTTCTTAACGGCGCCATGAGCTTTATCAAGCGTGTCAATAAAAGACAGGTGAATTTTAGTAAAATTTAAGCCTTCGAATTGGCTTAAAAGACTACCCCCTAAAGCTTCTGCCGTGATACCTGTACGGTCAGAAATAAAGAAGACAATTCTATTTTTATTGTTTTGATTGACCAAGATGTGACCACGTTTTTATAACTGTATCTGGGTTAAGCGAAATACTGCTGATTTTTTGCTCTAGCAACCATTGTGCAAATTCTGGATAATCAGAAGGACCTTGTCCACAAATGCCAATGTATTTATTTTGTGCATGACAGGCCTTGATTGCCATAGAAATCATCTTCTTAACGGCAGGGTCTTGCTCATCAAAACCATCAGCAATGATGCCAGAATCTCGATCCATACCTAAGGTAAGTTGCGTCATGTCATTTGAACCAATAGAAAATCCATCAAAGTATTCTAAGAATTCATCTGCAAGAACAGCATTTGAAGGAATCTCGCACATCATGATTATTCGAAGACCATTAACACCTCGCTTCAACCCATTGTCCTTTAAAAGTTCAATGACTTGTTTGGCTTCACTTAAAGTTCTGACAAATGGAATCATGATTTCTACATTGGTCAACCCCATTTGCTCTCTAACTTTTTTGAGTGCTTGACACTCGAGCTCAAAACAAGCTCTGAAATCTTCTGACAGGTATCGAGCCGTTCCTCGAAAGCCAATCATAGGGTTTTCTTCAGTAGGCTCATATCTTGTGCCTGCATAGAGGTTCGCATATTCGTTGGATTTAAAATCCGACATTCTAATAATAACGGGATTTTTAGAAAATGCAGCAGCAATAGTGGAAATTCCCTCGGTAAGTTTACTTACATAAAATTCAAGAGGAGAGTTGTAGCCCGCTGATCTGTGTTTAATTTCTGCTTGCATGTCTTCTGGTAATTGATCAAACTCTAATAAGGCTTTCGGGTGAATTCCAATGGTGGTGTTAATGATAAATTCTAATCGCGCCAAACCAACACCCGCATTAGGAATGTTGGCAAAATCAAATGCTCGACTAGGGTTGCCGACATTCATCATAATTTTGGTTGGGATTTCAGGCAATGCATTAACAGACAATTTTGTATGTTCAAAGTCCAGTATGCCTTCATAAACATAACCTGTATCACCTTGTGCACAAGAGGCGGTAATTGGGGTTTGGTTGGTTAGTATTTCTGTTGCATTGCCAGTACCTACAATGGCAGGCACACCCAATTCTCTAGCAATAATAGCTGCGTGACAAGTGCGCCCTCCACGATTAGTAATAATAGCGGAAGCGCGTTTCATGACTGGCTCCCAATCTGGATCAGTCATGTCTGTGACTAAAACATCGCCTTCTTGCACTTGATCCATTTCAGAAATATTACCAATAACACGAGCAGGCCCATGTCCAATTTTTTGACCAATCGCTCTACCCTCAATAAGCACAGCAGACTTTTGTGTTAATTTATATCTATCTATTGTATTTGAATTGTCTTCTCTACTTTTGACAGTCTCAGGGCGAGCTTGAACAATATAAAGTTTATTGTTGCCACCATCAAGTGCCCATTCAATGTCCATGGGTCTTTGGTAGTGTTGTTCAATAGTAATCGCGTAGCGTGCTAATTCCTGAATTTGATCATCATTCAAACTAAACTGTTGCTGTTGATCTTTAGGGACTGATTCAATGGCAACGGTACTTTTTAGATCATCATAAGCGTACGTCATTTTGATTTCTTTAGAGCCTAAAGTACGACTGAGAATAGCTAGTTTGTTAGCCTGTAATGTTGGTTTGTGTACATAAAATTCATCAGGATTAACTGAGCCTTGAACAACGGTTTCGCCTAGGCCATAAGCAGAGGTGATGAATACAGTTTCATCAAATCCAGATTCAGTATCAATGGTAAACATAACGCCACTCGCACCAATATCACTTCTGACCATTTGTTGAATGCCTGCAGATAGAGAAACCTCTGAGTGTTCAAAGCCTTGGTGCACACGATATGAAATAGCTCGGTCATTGTAAAGCGAAGCAAACACTTTTTTAATTGAGCTAAGTATGTCGTTGATACCATGAACATTGAGATAAGTTTCTTGTTGTCCAGCAAATGAAGCTTCGGGTAAGTCTTCTGCAGTTGCAGAAGATCTCACGGCAAATGTAGCCGTCTCCCCTAATTCTTTTTCAAGTTGCTGATAATTACTAACAATTTCATCATGTAATTCATCTGGAAAATGAGATTCTTGCACCCAGTCTCTAATAGTTGAGCCCACTGATGTTAGCGCTTGGATATTATTAGGATCTAAATCTTTAAGTAACTCATTAATTTTCGTTTTTAGATTATTATGTTTAAGAAACATTTCAAACGCATGTGCAGTTGTTGCGAAGCCACCAGGTACTCGAACACCTTTATTAGATAAGGCGCCAATCATCTCACCTAAAGAGGCATTTTTACCACCCACAATTTCTACGTCAGCAATACCAACTTTATCTAGCCAAACAACGTAATCACTCATATATTCCCCTTGGTTATTGTCATTAAAACAATTAAATATTGAGTCATAAAATTAATTGATTTACTGTGCTTATAATATAGGATGATTTTTTATTTATAGCTTTATTATTACTATAATATTTCATATTATGAAAATAGTTGGTTATATTATGAAAAAAATACGGATACTATTTGTCAGACTAGATGGCCTTATGTATGATAATCTTCATATTAATAAAACCATGGTAGCAAGACTATATTGAAATTTATTACAGGGTTTGCTAGTGTGTTAGAAATTTACGCGATATTCTTATAAGGGGTGACATGAAATACCATTTGATTGACAAAGAGTCTATTGACACTGTACTCGATAAAGCCAGACAGTATCGATCTTTACTAGAGCCGGATTTGGCTATTAGTATCTGTATTGATGTTTTTGCAATAGATCCAGATAATCAGCAAGCGCTAGTGGTTTATATTTTAGCGCTAACCGATCAATTAGGCTTGAGTAATGTCAAGTTATCGCATAAGAAAATTACAGAGACTATTGACAGATTAGATTCTGAATTCCATCGTCATTACTACACAGGTATCTTTTTAGAGAGAAAAGCAAGAGGACTGTTAAAGCACTCAATGTCTCATTCTTTCGCTTATAAAGGATTAATGGAGGCAATTGCTAAATATGAAATTGCTGAGAAAATGGCACCCAAGCATTGTTCAGATCCAATTTTGCGATATAACAGTTGTCTTCGTACAATTGAAAAAGAAGGTTTAAAACCTAGAAAGGAATTCGATGAACTTTTTTAATAATGCCACTACCAGTAAAAAATGGATGGCCACAGCTGGTTTAGTTTGGTTGTTATACCTTGTCTTTCACTTACTAAGTTTGATGAACTTTCATTCAGGAAAAGTCGCCTTTAACGATTTTTATCAGTGGTTTGCGCAAACACCTGTTTACAGCTTCATGATTGTGCTGCTTGTTGCCACTTTATCTTTTCATGTGATTGTTGCAGTCTCTCGCCAGCTTAAAAATAACGTTAGCGCTGGCACTCGATATAAGAAAACTTATCCTAAAGCTATTCCCAGAGTTATTGCCTGGGGAGGTGCGAGCACCTTATTTGCTTTTATTATTTTTCATTTTATTCAAATGACGTTGTTAATTGATAAAGCTGACTTGTACCAATCAATTACTCTAATGTTTTCAAATCCACTAATGTGGTTAATTTATGGTCTAGGTTTGCTTGCCCTAGGTGCTCATTTGCATCATGGGTTGACTAATGTATTACAAACATTTGGCTTATCATCCAAGCATCATCACGGCGTTGCAATTGCTATTGTTTTAGCCGTGATTGGTAGTTTTATTAGTATTCCAGTGAGCGTTATATTATGAGTAGTATTCATGCAAAAGATCCAACCGGCCCTTTAGAAAATCGTTGGGAAAAACATTTATTTAATTTATCGTTAATTGCGCCTCAAAACCGCAAAAAACATAAAGTTATTGTTATTGGTACAGGGCTTGCTGGTGCATCTTTGTGTGCAACATTGGGAGAAGCAGGTTACCAAGTTAGCTCTTTTTGTTTTCAAGATTCACCTCGTAGAGCGCACTCTATTGCTGCACAAGGCGGTATCAATTCAACTAAAAACTATCAAAATGATGGTGATAGTGTTTGGCGTTTATTTTACGACACTATTAAAGGCGGCGACTTTAGAGCACGCGAGTCTAATGTTTATAGACTAGCCCAACTTAGTGGTAATATTATTGATCAAGCTGTCGCACAAGGTGTACCTTTTGCCAGAGAATACAGTGGTTATTTAGCCAATCGCTCATTTGGAGGTACGCAAGTTTCACGTACTTTTTATGCACGTGGTCAAACGGGTCAGCAACTTCTGCTTGGCGCTTATCAGGCACATAGTCGTCAACTAGAAAACGACAATGTTACTCACCAGTCTAGATCAGAAATGCTAGAACTGATCATGGTTGATGACCAAGCACGTGGCGTTGTGGTTAGGGATTTAGTGAGTGGAGAGGTTTCTGCACATACGGCAGATTGTGTTGTGTTGTGCACAGGCGGCTATAGCAATGTTTTCTATCTATCAACTAATGCAAAGGGTTGTAATACGTCAGCAACATGGCGAGCTTACAAGCAAGGCGCATACTTTGCTAATCCTAGTTTTACTCAAATTCACCCAACTTGCGTTCCACCGACGGTCGAAAACCAATCTAAACTAACTTTAATGAGTGAATCTTTGCGTAATGATGGACGCATTTGGGCGCCTAAAAATAGCGCTGATTGTACAAAAAATCCGGCTGACATTAAAGAAGAGGATAGAGATTATTTCTTAGAGCGAATGTACCCAGCATTTGCTAATCTAGCACCTAGAGATGTAGCATCTCGCGCCGTTAAACTTATTTGCGATAAAGGCCTTGGTGTTGGTAGTAAGATTCATGGAAAGCGTTTAGGTGTTTACTTAGATTTTAGTGCTATTATTGAAAAATTAGGCCTAGATGCTGTAGCAGAAAAATATGGTAATTTATTTGATATGTATTCAAGTATTACTGGTGAAAACCCTTATCAAACACCTATGAAAATTTACCCAGCACCACACTACACCATGGGTGGACTGTGGGTGGACTACAATTTGATGACAACTGTAGAAGGCTTGTTTGCAGGCGGAGAGGCTAACTTCTCTGATCATGGTGCAAACCGATTAGGCGCTTCTGCATTAATGCAGGGCTTGGCAGATGGTTATTTTATTTTGCCAAAAACAGTTGCTAATTATTTAGCTCAAAATACATTGACTGAAGTTGATGATGCCCACCCTCAAGTCGTTCAAAGTTTAAAAGCAGTTAAGGAGCGCATTCAGAAACTTATGAATGCGCCACAACCAAAGTATTCACCTGAGCATTTCCATCAGAAGCTAGGTGGGATATTATGGGAAGCTTGTGGTATGTCTCGTGAAGCAGATAGATTAAAGCAAGCCATTGTTGAAATTGCAGAATTAGAAACACAATTCTGGCAAAACATTAAGGTTACAGGTATTGATAATGACTTAAATCAGACTTTAGAGCGCGCCGGTAGAGTGGCTGACTTTATTGAATTAGGTAAGCTTATGTGTCAAGATGCATTAATGCGTGAAGAGTCTTGTGGCGCTCATGCCAGAGTAGAATATTTAACTGAAGGTGGTGAAGCTAAGAGAGACGATAATGAATTCTCATTTGTGGGCGCTTGGGAGTTTATGTCTGAGCAACCTAAACTTCATAAAGAGCAACTTAATTATGAGTTTATTGAACCTACTGTGAGGAACTACAAATGAATTTTACCCTACATATTTGGCGACAAAAAAACATCAATATTGCAGGAGATTTTGTCACCTATAAAATTGATGATATCGATGAAGATACCTCTTTTTTAGAAATGTTGGACCAGCTAAATGAGCAGCTTATTGCTAATGATGAAGACTGTATTGTCTTCGATTATGATTGTCGTGAAGGAATTTGTGGCGCCTGTTCATTAGTTATTAATGGCTACCCACATGGTGATAAAAAAGCAACCACGACTTGCCAGTTGTATATGCGTGACTACAAACACCAAACTGAATTATGGGTTGAGCCTTTTCGTGCTAAATCATTTCCAGTGATTAAAGATCTAACGGTTGACCGATCTTCATTTGATAACATAATTCAATCAGGGGGTTATATCTCTGTACATACGGGCGCTGCACCAGATGCTAATACTGTGTTGGTAGATAAGCCTAGTGCAGATGAAGCTTTTAATTCAGCTACTTGTATTGGTTGTGGCGCTTGTGTTGCAGTTTGTCCAAATGCATCAGCAACACTTTATGTTGCAGCTAAAATTACACACTTATCTTTATTGCCACAAGGCAAAATTGAAGAGAAAGCGCGAGCACAGAAAATGCTTAATCAAATGCAAAGTGAAGGTTTTGGCAGTTGCTCAAATCATCGACATTGTGAGCGTGTATGTCCTAAGGGAATTACGGTTTCTAATATTTCCAAGATGAACCAGATCCTTGCTTGGTCGTAAAGACTATTCAAGGTTACTTTTTAATAAAATAAAATACAATAAAAATTATGATGACTAAAGAAGAATTACATCAAAAAGCTCTTGACTATCACCAAGGCGATCGTCCTGGAAAGTTGTTTGTTACATCACACAAAAAATTAGCCACTAAAGAAGACCTTAGTTTGGCATATACACCAGGTGTCGCCGCACCAGTTCTTGAAATTTTTAAAAATCCTGAACTGGTTGGTAACTATACAATTAAAAATAACTTAGTTGCTGTCATCACGGATGGTTCTGCAGTTTTGGGACTAGGTAATGTTGGTCCATTAGCCTCGAAGCCAGTTATGGAAGGTAAGGCGGTATTGTTTAAGCATTTTGCTGACATAGATGTCTTTGATATCGAAGTGGATACGCAAGATGTAGAGGAATTTATTCAAACGGTTAAGAATATCGCGCCAACTTTTGGCGGCATAAACTTGGAAGATATCTCTGCACCACGTTGTTTTGAAATTGAAAAACGCTTAATAGCAGAGTTAGATATTCCTGTTTTTCATGATGATCAACATGGAACAGCAATTATTGTTGCAGCAGGGCTTTTGAATTCGATTGAAATTCAGGGAAAGAATATTGAAACTGCAAAGCTAGTTTGTCTGGGTGCAGGGTCAGCAGGTATTGCCACCCTAAATCTTTTGTGTGAACTGGGGTTGAAAAAAGAAAATATTCTACTGGTTGACCGAGAAGGCGTAATTTCAACAGACTTGCAAAATGTCAGTGAAGTTAAAGCACAATATGCGGTTAAAACCAATAAGAAGACATTGGCGGATGCCATGCAAGATGCGGATATTTTTATCGGTGTCGCTGCATCTAATTTAGTTTCCAAAGATATGGTTAAATCAATGGCAGACAAACCTATTGTATTTGCTTTGTCTAATCCTGATCCTGAAATTTCACCCGCTGATGCAAATTCTGCACGTGATGATTTGATTATGGCAACAGGGCGTAGTGATTATCCAAATCAAGTTAATAATGTACTGGGCTTTCCTTTTATCTTTAGAGGCGCGCTAGATGCGAAAGCGAGCGAGATTAATATCGAAATGAAAATTGCTGCTGTGCATGCATTGAAAGATTTGGCAAAACTAGAAGTGCCTAAAGATGTTTTAACTGCCTACAATGTTGATTCTCTTAGTTTTGGAAAGGACTATATTATCCCTAAACCATTTGATAAAAGACTGATTGATATCGTGCCAAAAGCCGTTTATGATGCCGCTATTGCTAGTGGCGTTTCTAGAATTTAGAAAAAACACGTAAAAACTTTAAATTAGCTCTTGCAAAGGCTTGGCGCCTATGGGATAATTCTGGATTGTTTGGAGAGATTTACGAGTGGTTAAAGTATGCGGATTGTAAATCCGTCGCCCCTGGCTTCGAAGGTTCGAATCCTTCTCTCTCCACCATAAACAAAAAGAATTTGCGGGTATCGTATATTGGTATTACCTTGGCCTTCCAAGCCAATGAGACGAGTTCGATTCTCGTTACCCGCTCCAAGTGGGGGAATGTGCTCACCTAGCTCAGTCGGTAGAGCACTTCCTTGGTAAGGAAGAGGTCGGCGGTTCAAATCCGCTGGTGAGCTCCATAATTTTTAAAATTTAATTGTAAAACGTAGGGAACTAAAATGTCAAAAGAAAAATTTGAAAGAACCAAGCCACACGTTAACGTGGGCACAATTGGTCACGTTGACCACGGCAAGACTACATTAACTGCAGCAATCACTAAAGTGTGCGCTGAACTTCAAGG